>ERZ791800.51-NODE-51-length-124174-cov-11.580669_pt1 | contig 124174 bp, 108 predicted proteins | sample MGYA00510310_ERZ791800 | MGnify/ENA primary metagenome ERZ791800 (study PRJEB30046, sample SAMN00791954) | human gut metagenome | study: EMG produced TPA metagenomics assembly of the A metagenome-wide association study of gut microbiota in type 2... | reverse complement strand
TCATAGCTCAGCTGGGAGAGCATCTGCCTTACAAGCAGAGGGTCATAGGTTCGAGCCCTATAGGCCCCATTTGTGTTTTGCGGGTGTGGTGGAATAGGCAGACACAAGGGACTTAAAATCCCTCGGACTTAACATCCGTGCCGGTTCAAGTCCGGCCACCCGCATTTTTATTCGGTCACACAGGAGAAGGTATCTTGTGCGGCTGTTTTTATATCCGCGGGCATGGCGGAATTGGCAGACGCGCCAGATTTAGGTTCTGGTGTCCAAGACGTGCAGGTTCAAGTCCTGTTGCCCGCATTAAGAAACGTTGTATTGTCATGATTCATGGCGATGCAGCGTTTTTTTCATGCGCTGGATTTCCGATTGTTTTGACCGAATTTACCATCAGTTTTGTGAATATAGGTTTATACGGCACAACTGAAATGACTACTGTCTTGTCATATGACAAAAAGAGTGCTATAATGCCTGATGTTGTGTGGAATATTTCAGAGGAATGAGCATTATGGAGGAACTCATGTCAATAACAGAAGAAATCAAGCATTTAAAAAAGGAAAAGAATGCAGTAATCCTGGCCCATTATTATGTTGCAGATGAGGTGCAGGAGATTGCGGATTATATTGGAGATTCTTACTATTTGAGCAAGGCAGCTCAGAAGACTGCTGCAGATATCATTGTATTTTGCGGAGTGAAATTTATGGGAGAAAGCGCTGCGATTTTGAACCCGGAAAAGAAGGTTCTGATGCCGGATCTGACGGCAGACTGTGCCATGGCCCATATGGTACAGCTGGAAAAAATCCGCGAGATGAGAGAAACATATGAGGATCTGGCGGTGGTCTGTTATATCAATTCCACGGCAGAAATTAAGACATATTCGGATGTGTGTGTAACCTCGGCCAATGCGGTGAAAATTGTAAGGAATCTGCCGAATCAGAATATTTTCTTTATTCCGGATGGAAATCTGGGAAGGTATGTGGCAGAACAGGTTCCGGAGAAGCATATCATTTTCAATGACGGTTATTGTCCCATCCATGCGGCTATGTCTGCTGAGGCCGTAAAAAGGGAAAAGGAAAAACATCCGGAAGCCAAATTTCTGGTTCATCCTGAGTGTACCGGGGATTTGCTGAAGCTGGCAGATTACATAGGAAGCACATCGGGGATCATTGATTTTACAGCAGAGGATGATGGAAAGGAATACATTATCGGTACAGAATCAGGGGTATTGTATGAACTGAAAAAACAGAATCCGGATAAAACGTTTTATACGCTTACAGAAAATCAGATCTGCACAGATATGAAGCTGATTACGCCTGAAAAGGTTCTACAGGTTTTAAAGGAAGAAATCAATGAGGTTAAGGTTCCGGAGAAAGTGAGGATTCAGGCAGGAGCACCGCTGGAAAAAATGCTGATGCTGGCCCGATAATGTGAAATGAAGACAGATATTTTAATCGTAGGAAGCGGCTGTTCAGGTCTTTACTGTGCACTGAACCTTCCGGTAAGCAGACAGATTACGGTGATCACAAAGGCAGGAGCAGAGGAAAATGATTCCTATCTGGCTCAGGGTGGAATGTGTATGCTGAAGGATGAATCCGATTATCAGGGATTTTTTGATGATACAATGAAGGCAGGACATTATGAGAATGATGAAGCCTCCGTAGAGATTATGATTCGTTCCTCTAGGTCTGTAGTGGAGGATCTGCTGCAGTTTGGGGCAGATTTCCAAAAGGATGAGAATGGGGAGCTGGTGTTTACTAGAGAGGGAGCCCATTCAGAGAAAAGGATCATATTTCACAAGGATGTGACAGGAAAAGAGATTACCAGCACACTTTTAGCCCAGGCAAAGAGACGATCCAACATTATGCTGCTGGAGCATACGTCTATGATCGATATTATTGAGGAAAATAATATATGCTATGGGGCTGTGGTTCAGAGACAGGATGGAAGCCTGGAAACCATTGAGGCGGATTACACGGTTATGGCAACAGGAGGGATCGGCGGATTGTACCGACATTCTACCAATTTCCGCCATCTGACAGGAGACGCACTTGCAGTCGCAGTCCGCCACAAGATTGCGCTTAAGGATATTTCTTATGTACAGATTCACCCGACCACACTGTACGCGGATGAGGAGAGGAGTTTCCTGATCTCTGAGTCTGTGCGGGGAGAGGGGGCGGTGCTGCGGGATAAAAACGGAGAGCGCTTTGTCAATGAACTTCTTCCAAGGGATCTGCTGACAAAAGCCATTTTAGAACAGATGGAAAAAGATGGAACAGAGTTTGTCTGGGAGGATCTGCGCACCATACCCGAAAATGAGCTGAACCGCCATTTCCCCAATATTGTTGAACATTGCAGGAAAATAGGCTATGATGTAACAAAGGAATGTATACCAGTAGTTCCGGCTCAGCACTATTTTATGGGAGGAATTAAAGTCAGCCATGAAAGCCGAACGTCCATGGAACAGCTTTATGCGGTAGGCGAGACTGCCTGCAACGGTGTCCATGGAAAAAATCGTCTGGCCAGCAATTCTCTTTTGGAAAGTCTTGTATTTGCAAAGCGGGCGGCTCTCGATATGACGGAGCATTTGGGAGAGGTAAAAAGAAACAGCTATCTGTTTGAAAGGCTGGATATAAGCCAGTATGAGGATTTTTCCGGATTATATAAAACGTATCATAAACTGGTGAAAAATGCGATTAAAGGAGAAGAAAGATGTACGATCGGGTAACTTTAAAATTAAATGTGGATCCATTGATCTTAAGCGCACTGCGTGAGGACATTACAAGCGAGGATGTGTCGGCAAACAGCATTATGAAAAAGCCTCAGGCCGGAGAGGTGGATCTGATCTGCAAGCAGGATGGGATTATCTGCGGCCTGCAGGTGTTTGAACGTGTATTTGCCCTTTTAGATGACAGCACAAGAGTTGAATTTTTTGCAGAGGATGGAGAGAATGTAAAGAGCGGCCAGCTGCTTGCAAAGGTTTACGGCGATATCCGCGTACTTTTGTGTGGGGAGCGCACGGCTCTCAATTATCTTCAGAGAATGAGCGGCATTGCCACATATACCCATTCAGTAGCAGCGTTATTAAAGGGGACTAAGACGAAGCTTCTGGATACAAGAAAGACAACACCGAATAACCGCATTTTTGAGAAATATTCTGTTCGTGTAGGCGGTGGAAATAACCACAGATATAATCTTTCCGACGGCGTATTGCTGAAGGACAACCATATCGGAGCAGCAGGAGGCGTGGCAGAGGCTGTGAAAATGGCAAAGGAGTACGCTCCCTTTGTGCGGAAAATTGAGGTAGAGGTAGAGACTCTGGACATGGTAAAGGAGGCCGTTGAGGCAGGCGCAGATATTATTATGCTGGATAATATGAGCCATGAACAGATGAAGGAAGCCATGGAATATATTGACGGGCGAGCTGAGGTGGAGGTGTCCGGAAATGTGACAAAAGAGAACATTTCACGCCTGACCGATCTTGGTGTGGATTATATTTCCAGCGGAGCATTGACGCATTCTGCACCGATTCTGGATATTTCACTGAAAAATCTTCACGCAGTCTAAAGAAGAGAGGGACAGGAATGAACGGTACAGAAAGACGGGAACAGATTCTGAGTATACTGAAAAACAGCGAAAAACCGGTTCCGGGCGTGGAACTGGCCAGAATCCTTCATGTGAGCCGTCAGGTAATTGTGCAGGATATGGCGCTTCTGCGTGCCAATGGAGTGGAAATCCTCTCTACGAACCGCGGATATGTGACGGCAGAGGAGCACAGCTGCAGCCGCGTATTTAAGGTGATCCATACGGAGAAGCAGGTTGAAGAGGAACTGAATCTGTATGTGGACTTTGGCGGGAAGGTGGAGGATGTATTCGTATACCACAAGGTTTACGGCGTCATCCGGGCAGATATGAATATCAAATCCAGAATGGATGTAAAGCGGTATCTGCAGGATATTTCTGAGGGAAAATCCACTCAGCTGATGAAGCTCACATCGAATTACCATTATCACACCATTTCTGCCGAGCGTGAGGAGATTCTGGATATGATACAGGAGGAGCTGGAAAAACGGGGGTTTCTGGCAAAGCTTCAGGATTATGAACCGGTGGATTTCTGGGGAACATCAGAAGAAGCTTAGTGTGAAATGTAAAAACTCAAAGTACTTGGGACTAGCCCACGGGCCTGTGGTTTGGTATAATATTCCCATGAATGAAAACACGGAGGAGTTACAGATGAAGGTTTTTGTTAAAAATGGAACGATTGTATCAGAAACGGGGCAGTATCAGGGCGATCTCTGCATAGAAAACGGAGTTATTTCACAGATTGGCACCCATTTAGAGCCGGCGTCGGAAGAAGAAGCCCAGGTGATTGACGCGGCGGGAAAATATGTGCTTCCCGGAGGCGTAGATGTTCATACCCATATGGACCTTTTAGCCGGATCCAGCCGGGCTGTGGATGATTTTTACGATGGCACCGTAGCTGCAGCCTGCGGAGGCACCACCTCTATTGTGGATCATATGGCCTTTGGGCCGGCCGGCTGCCCTCTTCATCATCAGCTGAATGAATATCACGGGCTGGCAGATCATAAGGCAGTGATCGACTATGGGTTTCACGGTACCTGCCAGCATGTGAACGAAGAGATCCTGAACGAGTTAGAGGACATGATGAAGGACGGCGTTCCCAGCGTAAAGGTATATCTGACCTATGATTTTAAGATTGATGACGACGGAGTGCTTCAGGTATTAAAGAAAATGAAGCAGCTGGGGGGCGTGACTGCATTTCACTGTGAAAACCATGCGGTTGTGCAGTTCTTAAGAGGAAAGCTGGTATCAGAGGGCAATACGGCACCCATTTACCACGCCAAGAGCCGCCCCAATCTGGCAGAGGCAGAGGCAGTGCGCCGGGTGCTTTATCTGGCAAAGCTGGCTGGAGATGCGCCGGTGTATATTGTCCACTTATCCTGTAAGGAAAGTCTGGAGGCAGTAAAAGAGGCCAGAGCAGAGGGACAGAAAAACATTTTTGTGGAGACCTGTACACAGTACCTGGTTCTGACAGAGGAGCGGTATCTGGATGAGGATGGATTAAAATATATAATGTCACCGCCTCTGCGCACAAAGGAGGACTGTGAAGCACTGTGGAAGGGCATTGCAGAGGGTGAGATCCAAGCAGTGGCTACGGATCACTGTCCGTTTAATTACGGAAAGGAAAAGCAGCTTGGAAAGGATGACTTTACCAAATGCCCCAATGGAGCGCCGGGAGTGGAAGAACGCATGATCCTTCTGTTTTCCGAGGGTGTTATGACGGGAAAGATCAGTCTGGAAAAGCTGGTGGAAATTGCCTGTACACAGCCTTCAAGAATCTACGGCCTGTATCCGAAAAAAGGCTGCCTGCAGCCCGGAGCGGATGGTGACCTGCTGATTTTAGACCCTTCAAAGGAATGGGTGCTGACTCACAGCCATATGCACAGTGCAGTGGACTATACTGCCTATGAAGGAATGAAGATAAGAGGTTCCATTGAACTGGTAATGCAGAGGGGAAATATAATTGTAAAAGATAACCATTTTTTGGGAAAACAGGGAGACGGCCATTTTATTTTCAGAAAACCGCTTTCGCTGTGTGAATAAGGAAAAACCGGGCGCTGCCGCCATGAAAGGATGGTCTGGCAGCGCTTTTGGCAATTTATTAGGGAGAAAAACGGCTGTTGTCTGAATTTAATATTTTCCAATATTCCTCTTTCATTTCACATGATTTTGTAGTAGTATAGTACACGGCACTATATCTAGTGGTTTTTCCAGATGAGAAAGGAATAAACCGGGGGTGCTTATTATTATGAGATAAAATGACAGATATAAGCGAGGGATCGGGATGAGTGTTGACGTTAAGACAAATGTGATTAAGAGAAATGGGGAAGAGGTAGACTTTAATTCCCAGAAGATCATAAATGCGGTTCACAAAGCAAACGAAGAGGTAGACCGGCTTCATCAGATGAATGACTATCAGATTATCGCCATTGCAGATAATATTGCAAATAAGGTGAATGAATCCACTCATGCAGTGAATGTAGAGGATATTCAGGATATGGTGGAAACCGGGATCATGGCCATGAGAGGCTATGAGGTGGCACAGAAGTATGTACGCTACCGCTATAAGAGAGAGCTGACCCGTAAGTCCAACACTACAGATAACGGGATCCTGTCCCTGTTAGACAATATCAATGAAGAGGTCAATCAGGAGAACTCCAATAAGAATCCGGTTATCAATTCCACTCAGAGAGATTATATGGCAGGAGAGGTGAGCAAGGATTTATCCCGCCGTGTGCTGCTGCCGGAGGAGATCGTGAGAGCCCATGAGGAGGGCATTATCCATTTCCATGATACGGATTATTTTGCACAGAGGGAGCACAACTGTGACCTTATCAATCTGGAGGATATGCTTCAGAACGGCACGGTTATCAGTGAAACACTGATCGAAAAGCCTCACAGCTTTTTTACGGCCTGCAATGTAACCACACAGATCGTTGCCCAGGTTGCCAGCAACCAGTACGGCGGCCAGTCCTTTACGCTGGCCCATCTGGCTCCCTTTGTGGATATCAGCCGTCAGAAGATCCGTAAAAATGTGATTGAGGAGCGCAAAGAGTGCGGAGAATCCTTAGATGAGGCAATTATCTCAAAGGTAACGGAGCGCAGGCTGAGAGATGAGGTACGCAGCGGAATCCAGACCATTCAGTACCAGCTCATTACCCTGATGACCTGTAATGGACAGGCTCCCTTTGTAACCGTATTTATGTATCTGGATGAGGTGCCTGAGGGACAGACAAGGGATGACCTCGCCATGATCATCGAAGAGGTTCTGGTACAGAGGATGCAGGGTGTGAAAAATGAAAAGGGCGTCTGGATTACGCCTGCATTCCCTAAGCTGATCTATGTGCTGGATGAGGATAACATTTCAGAGGAATCCAAATACTGGGGACTCACAGAGCTGGCTGCAAAATGTACGGCCAAGCGGATGGTTCCGGACTATATTTCTGCAAAGATCATGAAGGAATTAAAACAGGGGGATGTATACCCCTGCATGGGCTGCCGTTCCTTTTTGACCGTTGAGGATTCCCAGAGAAATGCAGACGGAAGCCACAAATACTACGGCCGTTTTAATCAGGGCGTAGTGACGATCAATCTGGTAGATGTGGCCTGTTCCAGCGAGGGCGATATGGATGAATTCTGGAAGATTCTGGATGAACGTCTGGAGCTGTGCCACAGAGCCCTCAGATGCCGTCATGAGCGCCTGCTGGGCACGATTTCCGATGTGGCGCCGATTCTCTGGCAGAACGGCGCTCTGGCCCGCCTGAAAAAGGGAGAAAAGATTGACCGTCTGCTCTTTGACGGCTATTCTACCATTTCTCTGGGCTATGCGGGCCTGTATGAAATGTGTATGAGGATGCTGGGCAAGTCCCATACCGATCCGGAGGCCAGACCCTTTGCACTGAAGGTAATGAAGCGTCTCAATGACAAGTGCAGGGAGTGGAAGGAGGCAGAGCATATCAGCTATTCCGTATACGGTACGCCTATGGAATCCACGACCTATAAGTTTTCCAAGTGCCTCCAGAAGCGTTTCGGAATCATTCCGGGCGTAACGGATAAAAATTATATTACAAACAGCTATCATGTCCATGTATCGGAGCAGATTGATGCATTCAGCAAGCTGAAATTTGAGGCAGAGTTCCAGAAGCTGTCACCAGGCGGTGCGGTAAGCTATGTGGAAGTCCCAAATATGCAGAACAACATTCCGGCGGTTTTATCCGTGATGAAGTTTATTTACAATAATATCATGTATGCGGAGCTGAATACGAAGAGCGATTACTGCGAATGCTGCGGCTATGACGGAGAAATGGCAATCAAGGAGGATGAGTCCGGAAAGCTTATCTGGGAGTGCCCCAACTGCGGAAATCAGGATCAGAACCATATGTTTGTAGCCCGCAGAACCTGCGGTTATATCGGAACCCAGTTCTGGAACCAGGGACGGACTCAGGAGATCAGAGACAGGGTGCTTCATCTGTAAGCGTTTTTGGGCCGGTCCGAAAGGAGAGCAGGATGAATTACGGAAATATTAAGGAATGTGATATTGCAAACGGTCCAGGGGTCCGGGTCAGCCTCTTTGTATCCGGCTGCAGGCATCACTGTAAAGGCTGCTTTAATGCAGAAACCTGGGATTTTGGATACGGAAAACCGTTTACAGAGGAAACCGGCAGAGAGATTCTCAGGCTGCTGGAACCGTCCTATATCCAGGGTTTCACCGTTTTGGGCGGAGAACCTTTTGAGCCGGAGAACCAGCCGGCTGTGGCAGAGCTTTTAAAGCAGATCCGAATGGTATATCCGCAGAAGGATATCTGGTGCTACAGCGGTTATCTTTATGATTCAGATATGCAGCCGGGAGGCAGGGTATACACAGAACATACGCAGGAGATTTTAAAATGTCTGGATGTGCTGGTGGACGGTGAATTTGTGGAAGCAGAGAAGGATCTGACCCTGGTATTTCGGGGGAGCAGCAATCAGAGGCTTCTGAAGCTGAAAGACGGAATTGCCTGCGGAAACTGGCCGTAAGTATGAAATTTTTATGAAATAACAGGGGTGCAGCCAAGGCTTTCTTGCATAATTCATCAAATTGAATTATAATGAAAATCAACCTGGCAGCGCCCCTGTATTGTAATCGGTGCTGTCTTTCTGGAAAGGAGAAGCAGTATGAAGAGACGTTTTGGAGTAATGGCAATGGCCGCTGTATTGAGCGCAGCTTTGGCAGTTCCGGCTTATGCGGGTACATGGAAATATGTAAATGATCAGTGGAAGTATCAGCGGGGTGCGAATAAGTTTGCCTACAATGAATGGATTCAGGATAAGGGAAAGTATTATTATCTGGACAATGACGGTTATGTGACAACGGGCTGGCAGCAGATAGAGGGCCAGTGGTATCATATGGACAGCACAGGAGCCATGGAAACCGGCTGGTTTAAAGACAGTGACAGCGGAAAATGGTACTATCTGTATCCAAGCGGTGTAATGGCGGTTAATACAGTAATTGATGGAAGAACCATTGGAACAGACGGAGTGTGGGTACCGGAGGAAGGGGCGGTAGAGCCCTCTGACAGCGCTGATCTGTCTACCCAGCAGTTGGTTCAAAATATGGAAGGAATTTCCACAAAGGGATATTCGATCCTCACATCGGCCAGAACCGGAGGCGGGGAGCGCTGGGATAATGCGGTCCGGCTGAAGGGAAAAGGAAGCCATGTAATCTGCAATACCAACGGCGAATATCGGCTTTTATACGGTTCCTTCGGCCCATCGTCTTCTCAGTTTGACAGCGGCCTTATGGCCAGAGTGACTGTTTATGGGGATAACGATCAGGTACTTTATACCTCTTCGGATATTCATCACAATGAGAAGGTAACCTACTTTGGAGTAGATGTCTCCGGACAGAACCAGATCAGAGTAGAGGTTTCCTTGTCAAAAGATAACGGGTATGATGATCCTGTGATTCTGTTTAATGGGCTGGCTTTATACAAATAGAAACATAAGATAATAAACTGCCGCAGTCAGAAGGCGATTCTTCAGGCATATGTCCTGGATGCGCGTTCTGGCTGCGGCAGTTTTCAGTTTATAGATTTATTTTTCGGCCTTTTTAACAGAGATAACAGTTCCGGTAAACGCATCAACCTCACTTAATTCTCCGGTGTAGGTAACAGTAACCGTGTCACCGTTTTTTACATCAGAGAGCCCTTCAGGCGTTGCGTCAAAGGACAGGACAAAGGATGTGCCCTCGCTGTCGGTTATGTTAAACATAAAATCCTTGATTTCATCAATGGTGCCTGTAATGGATGAGGTCTTGACATCCGTATCAGCGGAGGAAGCTTCAGCAGAAGGGGTATCTGCGGACTCAGAAACTTGTGTGGAAACGGTTTCTTCTGCGGAAGAAACCGGCTGAGAAGAGGGCTGGGCCCCGCATCCGGTTGCCAAAATAAGGGAAACGGCTGCTGCTGCGAATAAATTTCTTTTTTTCATAATAAACCTCCATAAGTATATGCAATATATTTTTCAGTACATATGCTTAGACGGGAGGCGGGGTGAGAAAGTTGCAGAGAGAAAGTTATTTTTTTATTGTGCATTTTAAACAAAAAAGTGAAAATGTAATGTGAGGGGGGAAGATGGAAAAAACCATATAAAATATAAATTATATGCTCGATTGGAAATTTTAGAACATTAAAAAAATTGTGATAATATACAAAAAATAATGAAATAATGAATGGATATTGACATGAATGATAATGGGTGTTACAATCGTAACAACTTAATAAATAAAACATTTAACGTTGATGAGCTCAAAAAGCCAGCCGTTTCGGTTGGCTTTTTTGTTTTTTGTGCACAAAGCGTTGAGTGTAGAATTTATCAGATTCAGAAAAGTGTCTGCCGGCAAATCACTTTTTTGAATAAAATGTTTTCGAAAACAAAGCGCAACCAGAAAAATGTAGATTCTGCAGATGCAGAGGAAAGAGGAAATGAACTTATGAAAAAAGAGCTTATTTACCAGCATATTGATCACACATTATTGAAGGCGGTTTCTTCCTGGGAAGATATTCATAAATTATGTGAAGAGGCAGTTGCGCATGGAATGGCATCTGTCTGTATTCCGCCATCCTATATCAAGAGAGTACATGAGGTATATGGTGATAAGCTGAATATCTGTACAGTAATTGGTTTCCCCCTGGGATACAATACCACAGAAGTGAAACGGTCAGAAGTGGAGCAGGCAATTGCAGAGGGAGCCAAAGAAGTAGACATGGTTGTAAATCTGGGAGATGTAAAAAATGGAGATTTTGACCGTGTAACAGAAGAAATTGCTACTCTGAAACGTGCAGCAGGAGACAAGATCTTAAAGGTAATTATTGAAACCTGTTATCTGACAGAAGAAGAAAAGATTCGTCTTTGCAGGTGTGTGGCAGACGGAGGAGCAGATTATATCAAGACATCTACCGGATTTGGTACTGCAGGAGCAAAGATTGAAGATATCCGTCTTTTTAAAGAGAATCTTCCAAAAGATGAGGATGTAAAGATGAAGGCAGCCGGAGGCGTGAGAACCAGAGAAGATCTGGAACTGTTTTTAGAAGAGGGATGCGAGCGGATTGGAACCAGTTCTGCAATTAAGATACTGGAAGACGGCGAAAATAATAACGGGGCTTACTAATTAGAGTTCAGATTGAGAAAGGAGAAGGATCATGAAAAAAACGATGAAAAAAATAGGTGCAGCATTATTAGCAGCGATGATGGTTATGTCAGTAACAGGATGTTCTCAGGGCGGTAATACAGCAGGTACTTCAGCAGCTGGAGAAGGTGCTTCCGGTGCGGGTGCTGAGATTGCGATGATTGCAGATGGCGGAAGCATTGATGACCAGGGATTTAACCAGGGAACATATGAAGGCGTAAAACAGTATGGTGAGGAAAAAGGAATTTCCTACAAATATTATAAACCGGTAGAAAAGACAACAGATGCATATTTGTCAGCCATGGAATTGGCAATCGAAGGCGGAGCAAAAATTATTGTAGCACCCGGCTTTCGGTTTACGGAGGCAATGTATGTAGCGCAGGATACATGGCCGGATCTTAAATTTGTTCTTCTGGATGGAGTTCCTTCCAGCAATGGAGATACAAAGATTGGTGAAAATACAGTAGGTATTCAGTATGCAGAGGAACAGGCCGGTTTTCTGGCCGGCTATGCAGCGGTTGTAGAAGGGTACAAAAAACTTGGCTTTATGGGAGGCGTTGCAACTCCGGCAGTTGTACGTTACGGATACGGTTTTATCCAGGGAGCTGAGGCTGCTGCAAAGGAAATGGGTGTGAGTGATGTACAGATGAATTACTATTATACAGGTACATTTGATGCTACTCCAGAAACTCAGACACTGGCAGCAACCTGGTATCAGAATGGAACAGAGATTATTTTTGCATGTGGATCCGGTGTTGGTCAGTCTGTTATGGCAGCAGCTGATGCTTCTGCATCCGGCAAGTCTATTGGCGTAGATATTGACTGGGCAGGAGAATCTGAGACAGTTGTTACTTCTGCTATGAAATCTTTAAGCGGTACAGTATATCAGATGCTGGAGAAGTTCTACAGCGACAGTTTCCCGGGCGGAGAGAACATTATGATGGACGCATCCAACAAGGGTGTGGAACTTCCGATGGAAACCTCCAGATTTGAAACGTTTGATCAGGCTAAGTATGATGGGGTTTATGGAAAACTGGCAGACGGCACATTTAAGCCGCTCCGCGACGTAAATGAAGAGGGAACTTCCTATACACTGGATCAGATTTCTGACGGAACAATCGAGGTAACCGAAGTAAAATAAAGAGTATTCAGCTAGTGGGATGCCGGGAGAATGAATATGGAATATGTAATTGAAATGTTGGGAATCCGAAAGGAATTCCCAGGAATTGTTGCAAATGATAATGTAACACTTCAGCTAAAACGTGGTGAAATTCATGCATTACTGGGAGAGAACGGTGCAGGAAAATCAACATTGATGAGCGTACTGTTTGGTATGTATCAGCCAGAAGCCGGTGAGATACGCAAGAATGGACAGGTTGTACATATAAAGAATCCCAACGACGCAAATAAGCTGGGAATTGGTATGGTTCATCAGCATTTTAAGCTGGTTCATAACTTTACGGTTCTGGAGAATGTAATTCTGGGTGTGGAAACCACCCAGAAGGGGCTTCTGAAAATGGATGAGGCCCGCAAAAAGGTAGTAAGCCTGTCGGAAAAATATGGGCTGAAGATTGATCCAGACGCATTGATTTCTGATATTACAGTAGGTATGCAGCAGAGAGTAGAGATTTTAAAGATGCTGTATCGTGATAATGAAATATTGATTTTTGATGAACCAACCGCTGTTCTGACTCCTCAGGAGATTGATGAACTGATCAAGGTTATGAAGAATCTGGCAGCAGAAGGCAAGTCGATCCTGTTTATTACCCATAAACTCAATGAGATAAAAGAGGCCGCTAACCGCTGTACAGTACTGCGAAAAGGAAGATATGTAGGTACGATTGACGTTGCTTCCACCACCAAAGAAGAAATGTCTGAAATGATGGTGGGAAGAAAAGTAAATTTACAGATTGATAAGGGAGACTATAATCCGGGTGAATGTGTGCTGGCTGTAGAAGACTTAAGCGTAAAGAATCATTTTACAGGAAAGCTGTCTGTCAATCATGTATCGTTTGATGTAAAGGCAGGAGAAATTGTCTGTATTGCAGGAATTGACGGAAACGGACAAAGTGAACTTGTATATGCTCTTACAGGACTGACACCGACTGAGAGCGGATCGATTCACTTGAAAGGTCAGGATTTTACTCACATGAGTATCAGAGAGCGCAATACTCATGGACTTGGACATATCCCGGAAGACCGTCATAAACACGGATTGGTTCTGGACTATGATCTGGCATATAATACAGTACTCCAGAGTTATTTTGAAAAAAAGTTCCAAAATCATGGTTTCTTAAAAGAGCGGGAGATTTACAGCTATGCAGACGGACTGATTCAGTCGTTTGATATCCGCTGCGGACAGGGAGGTAAGACCATCTCCAGAAGTATGTCCGGAGGCAATCAGCAGAAGATCATTATTGCAAGAGAGATTGACCGTAATCCGGATCTTTTAATCGCTGTGCAGCCTACAAGAGGTCTGGATGTAGGTGCGATCGAATACATCCATAAGCAGTTAGTCGCGCAGAAGAAGGCGGGAAAAGGGGTTCTTCTGGTATCCCTGGAACTGGATGAGGTTATGAGTATCAGTGACCGTATTCTGGTAATGTATGAAGGTGAGATCGTTGCCGATTTAAAACCGGAGGATGTAACGGTACAGGAACTGGGACTCTATATGGCAGGGTCCAAAAGGAGGGCATAGAACGTGAAAAGAAAATCTCTTCCATCCGGCGTTTCCAGTTTTCTGGCGTCTGTTATGGCAATTCTTCTGGGAATGCTTGTCGGATTGATTATTTTAGTAGCAAGTAATCCGGCACAGGCAGGTCAGGGCTTTACAGCAATTCTTCTGGGCGGTCTGTCAAACTTAAAGAACATGGGGCAGGTACTGTACTATGCAACACCTTTGATCATGACAGGTTTATCTGTGGGATTTGCCAGTAAGACCGGACTTTTCAATATCGGAGCATCCGGTCAGTTTATCGTCGGGGCATTCGCAGCAGTGTTTGTAGGTGTACGTTTTACATTTTTACCGGGTGCTCTTCACTGGATCGTAGCTCTTTTAGCAGCGATTCTGGCTGGTGCTTTATGGGGAATGGTTCCTGGTATTTTAAAAGCAACAAGAAACGTAAATGTGGTAATTGGATGTATCATGATGAATTATATTGGAATGTATTCTGTGAATGCTCTGGTGAGTGCGTTCATTTATGATCCGCTGCAGAGTCAGTCTCTTCCGGTAGACGCAGATGCAATTCTTCCAAAGATGGGAATGGATATGATCTTCCGCTATAATAACCGTCCATCCAGTGCTAATGCGGGAATTCTGATTGCAATTCTGTCAGGTGTTGCAATTTGGGTCATCCTCCAAAAGACTGTGTTTGGTTATGAATTGAAAGCCTGCGGCTATAACAGTGAAGCAGGCCGTTATGCAGGTATGAATGAAAAGAAAAATGTGATTTCTTCTATGGCAATTGCAGGTGCTCTGGCTGGTCTGGGCGGCGGTTTGCTTTACCTTGCAGGTTCCGGAAACGGAATTCAGGTAGTAGATACGCTGGCAGCAGAAGGCTTTAACGGTATTCCGGTAGCGCTGCTTGCTATGAATAATCCAATCGGTATTATCTTCTCCGGTATTTTTATCGCATACTTAAAGGTGGGCGGAGATCAGATGCAGCTGTATAATTTCGTTCCTGAGGTTATCGATATTATTATTTCTGTAATTATCTATTTCAGTGCATTTGCGTTGGTATTCAGGGGTGTAGTCAGCAAGGTATTCTCGGGGAAAAAGACGGATACGGCAGATAAGACGGCGTGAAAGGAGAAGTGACATGAGTTTATTATATTTTTTGGTTCAACAAATGATGCTTTTTTCCATCCCGCTGCTGATCGTTGCACTGGGAGGAATGTTCTGTGAGCGAAGCGGTGTTATCAACATTGCTCTGGAGGGCATCATGGTGCTGGGCGGATTTGCCGGGATTCTGTTTATCAATCTGTTTCAAGGTGTACTTCCCGGACAGCCGATTTTGCTGATTGCACTGCTGATTTCTATGGTGACCGGAATGGTGGTATCTCTGGTTCATGCATATGCCTCTGTAAATATGAAGGCAAATCAGAGTATCAGCGGTACAGCAATCAATATGTTCGCTCCGGCATTTGCTATTTTTGTTGCCAGAGTAATCCGCAATGTGCAGCAGATTCCGTTTGAGAATCAGTTCCGAATTGAAAAAGTACCGGTTTTGGGAGATATTCCGGTGATAGGAGGAATGTTTTTCCAGAATGCCTATATTACTACTTATCTGGGAATTCTGATTCTGGTGGTTTCCTGTGTAGTTCTGTATAAAACAAGATTTGGACTTCGTCTGCGTTCCTGTGGTGAACATCCGCAGGCAGCAGCATCTGTGGGAATCAGCGTTTATAAAATGCGTTATATGGGTGTACTGATTTCAGGCGCGTTAGCTGGTATTGGCGGACTGGTATACATCATTCCTACTTCTACCAGTTTCAATGCATCTGTATCAGGATATGGATTCCTGGCCCTGGCTGTTTTGATCTTCGGTCAGTGGAAACCTGGAAAGATCCTTTTAGCAGCTCTGTTTTTTGGTATCATGAAGACCATATCTTCTGCATACTCAGGAATTCCGATTCTTGCAGATTTTGGCATTCCAAGCAGTATTTATAAAATGATTCCATATTTGGCAACCCTGATTGTTCTGGCACTCAATACGAAGGGATCCCAGGCGCCAAAGGCATCCGGTGTTCCTTATGATAAAGGTGCGAGATAACACAGACTGTATTTATATGAACAGGAGGATAATAATATGCCGTTTTTAAATGAGGAAGGAAAACAGTATCATATAAATTGTAAGGAAGGGGATGTGGGTCGTTATGTGCTGCTTCCTGGAGATCCATTCCGTACGGATGTGATCGCATCTATGTTTGATGATGCAAAACTGGTGGCTCACAACAGGGAGTGTAAAACCTGGACTGGAACATTGAACGGAGAAAAGGTATCTGTTACTTCTACTGGTATGGGCAGCCCGTCTACAGCAATCGTAGTAGAAGAACTGATTCGTTGCGGTGCAGATACGTTTATTCGCGTGGGAACTTCCGGGCGTGTGTGTCCCGCCTCCCAGGATATGTCTTTAAATGGTGTGATCAACACTGCAGCAGTACGGGATGAAGGGACAACGATTTCTTACGTTCCTCTGGCTTATCCGGCAGTGGCTGACCGTCATGTAGTAGATGCACTGGCCAGAGCAGCTAAAAAGCTGGGTTATAATTTTGCAGAGGGTATTACCCATTCGAAAGATGCATTTTATGCGGAGATTGAGCCGGATAATATGCCCAACAGCGACTATGTAAAATCCCGCTGGCAGGCGTGGGAACGCTCGAATGTAATGTGTTCTGAGATGGAGGCTGCTGCGATTTTCATCGTTTCTTCCATCAGAAACTGCCGTGCATCTGCCGTTATGGCGTACAAGAAAGTAAACCTCCAGGCTGCGATGGAAACAGCAATTGAGGGTCTGCGGATTTTAATTGAAGAAGACAAGAAGCTGGGGAGGTAACGATGGAACGGTTGCTGATTAAAAATATTCGGTACCTTTATTGTATGGATGAAGAGGATACATTTCTGGAGAATGCAGACATTTATATAGAAGGAAATGTGATCAAAAAAATCGGGACGAAGCTGGATGTGCCTGCTGATGGGGTAAAAGTGATAGACGGAACTGGGAAGCTGGCACTTCCTGGATTTATCAATACCCATCATCATTTTTATCAGAATATTACCAGAAATATTCCGATCATGCAGAAGGGAAATCTTTTGGGCTGGCTTCTTTACTCATACGGAGCATGGGAAAATATGGAAGAAGAGGACGTAAAGGCGGCAGCACGTCTGGCTACAGCAGAGCTCCTGATGACAGGATGTACCACATCTATGGACTTTATGTATTTCTTCCCCCATGGAAAACATGATTTAATGGATGCAGAATTTGAGGCCGTAAAAGAGCTGGGACTGCGGTTTCACGGATTCCGCGGCTGTATGCCTGTAATGGAAGGAAACCTGCCCGCAGAGATGAAGGAGCGGCTTGGGATTGACGCCGGGAGCCTGGTGGAGTCTTATGATGATATTCTGGATACATGTGAAAGAACCTTCCAAAAATACCATGATGACAGCCGTTTTTCCATGAGCCGCGTGGGCGTGGGCCCTACTACTGTGGTATTTGAGAATCCGGTATTTATGAAAGAATTAAAGAAGATGGCAGATACGCATGGCGGTCTGTGTCATACTCATCTCCATCCAAGACCGGATGAGATCAAAAAGTGCGCAGAACTGTATAATCGCAGACCTCATCAGTGGTTGGAGGAGATTGGCTGGATCGATAAAAATGTATCTTTTGCCCATATCAGCCGTCATAATGCAGAAGAACTGGATATTGTAGCGAGAAACGGCGCGTCTGTGACCCAGTCGCCGTCCTGTCATATGAGACTGGGATACCCGATTGCTCCGGCACTGGAAGCGAGAGACCGGGGGATTCCCGTAAGTATCGGTGTAGACGGCGGAGCCAGCAACGACAGCGGAGATATGCTGGGAGAGCTGAGAACCATGCTTTATGTTCACCGGATTGACGGTGGACATCCAGGCTATGGACCGGAGCGGTGGATCAATGCAAAAGAAGTATTTGAGATGGCAACGGTAAACGGTGCAAAATGTCTGAACAGGGATGACATTGGTATGCTGAAAGAGGGAATGGCAGCCGATCTTGTACTGTTTTCCATGATACAGCCGGGGTATGCCGGAGCATTGACAGATCCAAGGGGAGCACTGCTGTACTGTGGAAATAATCATCTGGCAGACACAACCATCGTGAATGGAAATGTGTTAATCGAGAATGGCATATTCCTGGCAGGAGATTTAAATCAGATTGTAGAGGATGCCAATCGTTCAACAGCAAGGATATTAAAGCTTGTGAAGGATAAGACAGGCATTGACTATCGTATGGAGGCGTAGGCGTCATGGAGACAGGCAGAAACAGAACAGAGACAGTGCGGTTTCCTAAGCGGATTGGTATGATCGTTCCTTCCTCTAATACTGTAGTAGAACCAATATGCAGCCGTATTTTTTTCGGTATGGAGGATGTAGTTACCGTTCATTATTCCAGACTGGAGGTCGTAAATGTTTCTCTGGATGATAACTCTACCAGACAATTTGCTGTGGATACGATGCTTCGGGCAGCCGATCAGCTTGCTCAGGCCAAAGTAGATGCGATTATCTGGAACGGAACGGCAGGAAGCTGGCTGGGAATTGAGCGTGACAGAGAGATGTGCCAGAAGATTGAAGAAAAAACCAAGATTCCCATGAGCACAGCGTCTTTGGGGCTGGTAGGAAGTTATCAGGATTTTGATATAAAGCGTCTGCATCTTGTGACACCTTATATTAAAGAAATGAATGACGCAATTATTCGGGAGTATGAGAAGCTGGGGCTTACAGCAGCAGGAGTGACCGGCCTTGGAATCACGGAAAATACAGAGATAGGCAGTGTCACGAAGGAACAGCTGGAGACCCTGTGCTGCAGCACAGGCGCAGGCCATGGCGAGGGGATTGCAGTTGTCTGTACGAACCTGGCTGCTGCCTGGAGAGCGGACTTGATCGAAAAACGGTCAGGAGCGGTTGTGTTTGATTCCGTAACCGCAGCTGTTCGGGAAGCATTGAAGTTGTGTGGGTTAGAAAAATTGTCCTTCCAGGGATGGGGAAAGCTGCTGGACGTATAAGCTAAGATGGAGGAAACAACTATGGCATTAAATATGGAAACAAATTATTGTGGATTCCGCTGTGAAAATCCATTTATTCTGGCTTCTTCTCCCGTTAGTGCGACAGGAGAGATGATCTGCAGAGCATTTGAAGAAGGATGGGCTGGAGCAGTTACAAAAAGCATCTCTTTTCTTCAGGATGAGCTGAATTTAAGCTTGTCTCCCAGAATGCTTCCTATTTCTGCTTCCGGAGCAAAAGGCGTTACCGGCATGGGGAATATCGATTTTGTTATGGACAAGTGTGTAGACGCAGCATTTGCAGACTTTGCGAAAGTGAAGGAACGGTATCCGGAAAAGATGCTGATTATCAGTGTAAAGGCTCAATATGTAGAAGCGGATTGGAAAACGCTGGCCAGAAAGGCCCAGAATGCCGGAGCAGATGCGTTGGAGCTTTGTCTGTCCTGTATTGACAGCGAAGCAGGCGTGATGATCTGCCAGGAGAAAGAGCTGATGCAGCAGGTAATTCGCTGGGTAAAAGAAGAAGTTCAGATTCCAGTGATAGCCAAACTGTCAATTCATGTCAATGATATTGGAAAAATGGCTCTGTATGCGGCTGAAGCCGGAGCAGATGCGGTGACCGGAATCAATTCTATTCATGGAATCGGTCCTCTGAATCCGGAAAGTATGGTACATATTCCAGATATAATGGGACAAAGTGCGCCCATGGGATTGTCTGGAGCGTTCATTAAACCTATGGCTCAGCATTGTATTTATAAAATGGCTCTTGCTGCAAAAGAAAAGCCGTTTGGTATTTCAGCAGTTGGAGGAATCACAGATGGAAAGGATGCATTAGAGTATCTGTGTCTGGGCGCTGACACACTGCAGAGCGCAACAGCAGTTATGTATAAAGGCTATGGCATAATCAGGCAGATGATTTCTTATCTGGAAAAATTTATGATGGAAAAAGGATATCAGTCTCTGGATGAGTTCCGTGGATATTCTTTGAATCACATGGCTTCTGCGGCAAGAAATCTGTCTTTAAAGCAGCAGCTGGCAGCTTTAGTGGATCCAGATAAATGTATTGGGTGCGGGAAATGTGCTGTCTCCTGCAGTGACGGCGGAAAGCAGGCAATTCAGCTGGAGACCAGTCCAAGAAAAGCTTTGGTCTGCACGGAGAAATGTACGGGATGCGGACTTTGCCAAATCGTGTGTCCTACAGGTGCGATTCAGATGGTACCCACAGAGCGATAAGTGAAGGAAAAAGGAGAAAAATGGAATGAGGAAATTCAAGCGAATATTCTTGATCGTTATGGATTCTTTTGGTGCGGGAAATGCTCATGACGCAAAAGCATATGGAGATGAAGGCGCCGATACGATGGGACATATTGCAGAATATGTGGGCCAGTGGAACATTCCAAACCTTCAGAAGCTGGGACTTGCTAATCTCCATCCGCTGAAAGGAGTAGAGCCGGCTGTAAAACCGTTAGGCTACTACGCCTTGCTGAATGAAAAAAGCCGTGGAAAGGACACCATGACCGGACATTGGGAGATGATGGGAATTCAGACTGCAAAACCGTTTGTCACATTTTCAGAGACAGGGTTTCCAGAGGAACTGGTTAAAGAATTAGAACAGCGTACCGGTCATAAAGTGATTGGAAATAAGAATTCCAGTGGAACAGAGATTCTGGATGAACTGGCAGAAGAAGAGATTGCTACCGGTCATATGATCGTATATACTTCAGCTGATTCTGTGCTTCAGATTTGCGGAAATGAAGAAACATTTGATCTGGAAGAACTTTACCGCTGCTGTGAAATTGCCAGAGAAATTACACTTAAAGATGAGTGGAAGGTGGGCCGTGTGATAGCCAGGCCTTATGTGGGAAAGAAACGCGGAGAATTTAAGCGTACCAGTAATCGAAAGGATTATGCTTTAAAGCCTTCCGGAAAAACAGCTTTGGACGCATTGAAGGAGAATGGTCTGTCAGTGATTGCTGTGGGAAAGATCCATGATATTTTTGATGGTGAAGGAATCACACAAACGTATCATTCAGACAGCTCTGTTCATGGAATGCAGCAGACAGCGGATATTATGGAACATAGTGAATTTGAAGGATTATGTTTTGTGAATCTGGTAGATTTTGATGCAGTATGGGGGCATCGCAGAAACCCGGAAGGATATGCAAAAGAAGTGGAGCAGTTTGATGAAAAGCTGGGAGAATTGCTGGAACGGATGGGAGATGAGGATCTGCTGATGATTACGGCAGATCATGGAAATGACCCGACTTATCAGGGAACTGATCATACCAGAGAACAGGTACCGCTGCTTCTTTATGCAAAAGATCTGAAGGGTGCAGGAACATTAAATGAGGCAGATTCTTTTGCGGCAATAGGGGCTACGATTGCAGAAAATTTCAATGTAAGGATGCCGGATGGAACCATTGGAGAATCAATGCTGGATCAGATTCAATAGATCTATTTTAAAAGGTTTAGGAGTGAGTATACAAATAGAGATGCTCACTCCTTTTTATTATGATTTTTCATACATTTGGGACTAGCCGTCACATCAGTGTACTGATACAATACATTTAAGACAAAGACAGTAAAAAGAATGAAAAGATCAGGAGTTTTGAAAGATGCAGTCAAACCACGAAATTGTAGTGCCAAATGAAGATTTACCCTTTAAGATGTTTTTATTTGAAGGGGAGAAGGGGAATTATTTCCGGGATAAGCACTGGCATCGCTCCATTGAAATTTTTATGGTGTTTGAGGGTCATTTAAAATTCTATTTGAATGATTTGGAACAGAAGCTGAATCCAGGTGAGTTTGTTCTGGTGAATTCAAATGAGATACATGCCATTGATTCACCGGAGCCAAACAAAACAGTAGTGATACAGATTCCATTAAAAACATTTTCTGATTACTTTACCGGGGAGCAGTACATTCGATTTACACATGAATCAAAAAAGCAGGATGTTCAGGTTGTGAATCTGATCCGGGAAATGTTTTCTGCATACAGAGAAAAGAAAACAGGATATGATATGCGGGTAAAAAGCGGATATTATATGCTGTTATATATGCTTGTTTCTGTTTACCGTGAATTGGACGTAAAAGATGAATTGCTGAAACAAAACAGAAAATTAAATAAACTTACTCCCATTACGAATTATATGAAAGAACATTATCAGGAGGAGCTGTCATTGGAAGCGCTGGCTGAGGTGTTTGGATATGCTCCTGCATATATTTCAAGAATGTTTCAAAAATATGCAGGCATCAATTATAAGGATTATCTGCAGGGAGTACGTGTAGAATATGCGTTTACGGAACTGAGCCGGACGGAGCATACGGTCAGTGAAGTGGCCTTTCACCATGGATTTCCAAGCAGCAGGGCTTTTGCAAAGGCATTTCAAAAGAAATATGGGATGCTTCCAAGTGAGTATCTGCGGAGAAAAACAGAATCGTCCCATTCATCGGAACAGATATAAAAAAGACAAAAAAGTGCAGTTGTATGGATAAATAAAAGGTCGATAAGATAAAAGGAAGCTGTTATCATGGTCTTAACAGAAAACATTCTAATAAGAAAGGAGACAATGATGCAGATTCAGAATATAAATGAGAAATCATTTAAAAAGTACGGTAAAATTCTGACGGGATATCATGTGGACGGAATCCTGGCAGAAATGGAGCATACGCCTCTGACAAGAGAAGTCATATATGTTCCGTCTGTGGAAGAAATGGAGGCTCTGCCTGATGCAGAGGAGATGAAAAACCGCGGATTTGGCGGCCTTCCAATTCAAATCGGATATTGCAATGGTGATAACAGAAAGCTGAACGGGCTGGAATATCATCGTTCTTCTGAAATTAATATTGCAGTAAACAACCTTGTTCTGCTCCTTGGACGGGAGCAGGATATTGAAGCAGACGATACATATGACACTTCTCGCGTGGAGGCTTTTTTTGTACCTGCAGGTACGGTGATTGAGGTTTATGCAACAACACTTCACTATGCGCCATGTACGGCAGAGGGTGAAAATGGTTTCCGATGTGTGGTTGTGCTGCCGAAAGGAACGAATACGGAGCTGGATTTTGCAGCAGGGGCAGAGGGAGAGGACAGACTGCTTGCTGCCAAAAACAAATGGCTGATCGCACATGAGGAAGCTGGGATTGTAGGTGCATTCTGCGGCTTAAAGGGTGAAAATGTAACAGTTTAAAATAATAAGAAGGTGGGTACATACAATGAAAAATATGCCAGAATTGAAAATCGGAGTAGTAGCAGTAAGCAGAGATTGTTTTCCGGAGAGTCTATCTGTCAGCAGAAGAGAGGCTTTGATAAAAGCATACAGGGAAAAATATGGGGATAGGGATATTTATGAATGTCCCATTTGTATTGTGGAAAGTGAGATTCATATGGTGCAGGCGCTGGAAGATATCAAGGCTGCTGGCTGCAATGCGCTGGTTGTATATCTTGGAAACTTTGGGCCTGAAATTTCTGAAACACTGCTTGCAAAGCATTTCGACGGACCGAAGATGTTTGTGGCTGCGGCAGAGGAGCGTGGGGACAACTTGATTCAGGGCCGCGGCGATGCTTACTGCGGAATGCTCAATGCAAGCTATAACCTGAAGCTGAGAAATATCAAAGCCTATATTCCGGAGTATCCCATTGGAACCGCCGAAGAATGTGCGGATATGATCGCAGAGTTCCGTCCGGTTGCAAGAGCAGTGATCGCATTGAATGATTTGAAAATTATCAGCTTCGGGCCGCGCCCGTTAAATTTCCTTGCATGCAATGCGCCCATTCAGCAGCTTTACAATTTAGGAGTTGAAATTGAAGAAAATTCAGAGCTGGATCTGTTTGAGGCATTTAACAAGCATGCTGGAGATGAGCGGATCCCGGCGGTTGTGAAGGAAATGGAAGAGGAGCTTGGCGCCGGAAATAAGAAGCCGGAGATCCTTGAAAAGCTGGCACAGTATGAGCTTACCTTAAAGGACTGGATTGAGGAGCACAGAGGGTACCGCAAATATGTGGCAATTGCAGGAAAGTGCTGGCCGGCGTTCCAGACACAGTTTGGATTTGTACCCTGCTATGTAAACAGCCGTCTGACCGCTCAGGGAATCCCGGTATCATGTGAGGTAGATATCTACGGTGCTTTGAGTGAATTGATCGGAACCGTTGTCAGCGAAGATGCGGTAACCCTCCTTGATATCAATAATAATGTGCCGGCAGATATGTATAAAGAAGAAATAGAAGGCAAATTCCCATATACTCATAAAGACACCTTTATGGGATTCCACTGTGGAAATACGCCGTCTGAAAAACTGTCCTTCTGTGAAATGAAATATCAGCTGATCATGGCACGTTCTCTTCCGGAAGAGGTGACACAGGGAACCTTAGAGGGAGATATCGCACCGGGAAATATTACATTCTTCCGTCTGCAGAGCACGGCTGACTGTAAGCTCAGAGCCTATATTGCACAGGGAGAGGTTCTTCCTGTTGCAACACGTTCCTTCGGCTCCATTGGTGTATTTGCAATTCATGAAATGGGAAGATTTTACCGCCATGTGCTGATTGAAAAGAATTTCCCACATCATGGTGCAGTTGCATTTGGAAACCATGGAAAGGCTTTGTTTGAGGTATTTAAGTATATTGGGGTTCCTGTTGAGGAAATCGGTTATAACCAGCCTGCGGGAGTAAGATATCCTACAGAGAATCCGTGGAAATAAAGGGAGAGAAACATGTTATATATAGGCATTGACCTTGGTACATCAGCAGTGAAGCTGCTGCTGATGGATCAGGGCGGAACCATTCATAAAATTGTATCAAAGGAATATCCCCTGTATTTTCCTCATCCCGGCTGGTCCGAGCAGAATCCTCAGGACTGGTTTGAAAAAACTATGGAGGGAATGAAAGAGCTGACAGCAGAGTGTGACAGAACACAGATTGCAGGAATCGGATTTGGCGGCCAGATGCACGGACTGGTGGTTCTGGACGAGATGGATCAGGTGATCCGCCCTGCGATTCTCTGGAATGATGGAAGAACAGCGAAGGAAACAGAGTATCTCAATGAAGTAATCGGAAAAGAAGCATTATCTAAATATACAGCAAATATCGCATTTGCAGGCTTTACCGCACCGAAGCTTCTCTGGATGAAAGCAAATGAGCCGGAAAATTTTGCCCGTATCAGCAAAATTATGCTGCCCAAGGATTATCTGGCATATATGCTTACGGGAATCCATTGTACGGATTATTCTGACGCTTCAGGGATGCTGCTTTTGGATGTGGAGCATAAATGCTGGTCCAGAGAAATGATGGATATTTGCGGAGTGAAAGAAGAACAGCTTCCGCAATTGTTTGAAAGCTATGAAGTGGTTGGTTTATTGAAGAAAGAAATTGCAGACAGGCTGGGGCTTATGGAAGCGGTGAGGGTCGTAGCAGGAGCCGGAGACAATGCAGCGGCTGCTGTGGGAACAGGAACCGTCGGAGAGGGAAAATGCAATATTTCACTTGGAACTTCCGGAACTATTTTCATTTCCAGTAAAAAATTCGGAGTGGATGAACACAATGCACTGCATTCCTTTGCTCATGCAGATGGAAGCTTCCATCTGATGGGATGTATGCTCAGTGCTGCTTCCTGCAATAAGTGGTGGATGGATGAAATTTTAAAGACAACAGAGTATGAAAGAGAGCAGGACGGTATTACAAAACTGGGTGAAAATCATGTTTACTATCTGCCCTATCTGATGGGAGAACGTTCGCCTCACAATGATCCCAAAGCAAGAGCCGCTTTTATCGGAATGACCATGGATACAGCAAGAGAGGACATGACGCAGGCTGTTTTGGAAGGTGTGGCATTTGGACTCAGAGATTCTTTGGAAGTGGCCAGAAGTCTGGGGATTCAGATTGAGCGTACCAAAATCTGCGGCGGCGGGGCAAAGAGTCTGCTGTGGAAGAAAATTATCGCGAATGTAATGAATCTGAAGGTCGATGTGATTGAAAGCGAAGAAGGCCCCGGATATGGGGGCGCTATGCTGGCAGCAGTCGGCTGCGGGGAATTTGAAACGGTGGAAGAAGCGGCAGAGAAGCTGGTGAAGATTGTTGATACCGTTGAGCCGGAGACTGGGTTGGTGGAAAAATACGAAAAGCGGTATCAGGTATTTAAGCAGATTTATCCTGCAATGAAGGGATTGTTTCAGTTGGGGATGTAAAAAGGCCCGCGTTCCGTAAAGAGGGCGTGGAATATCAGGGAGTGAGCATAGGAAGGGGGATGCTCACTCCTTTTTATACTAAGAAGCTATATGAATTCAGGTTAGAAAAACTGCAGTTTTAAATTGGTATTCGGAAAGATATGCAAGTCCCCATTCCTTTTTTACTGTTGATTTTTAAATGTGCTTCCGGGCCGTATTTCATAACCAGACGGCTGTTTACATTAGTAAGACCAATGTTGTCGCTGTCGGGATTGTCTATTCTTTTATAGAGTGCTGTGATTGCCTGGCGGTCCATTCCCACACCTGTGTCAATGACGGAAACGATCAGATGATTTTTTCGTCTTACAATACGAAGCTTGATAAAACCTGAATCATCTAAGGGCTTGATGCCGTGGTACAGGCTGTTTTCAATCAGGGGCTGTAAAATCAGCCGCATTATGGGAAGATTTTCAAGGGTTTCTTCGTATTCATAGTACAAAATATATTTGTCTTCATAGCGGCAGCGTTGAATACTGTCATATTTTTTCAGATAGTCAATCTCATCTTTTAAAGTCACCATAGAATGTGGATTCTGGAGGGAATATTTGAGAATATCTGACAGGGCCTGGATCATCTGATTCATGGCTGTGGGTTGCCCGGTATATTCTAACGCCTTGAAATCCAGAGTTTGCAGGGTGTTAAAGAGAAAATGGGGATTGATCTGCAGCTGAAGTGCCTTCATCTCCGCCAATTTCTGTTTCTGATCCTTTAGGGCCAGCTGATTTTTTAGGAAGGTCTGGTTTAAGAACAGCTGGACAATGTTGTTGAGTACCAGATCATACTCATCTCTGAGAAAGTCAGGTTTTTCCTGGCGGAATACACCGCGCTCTGCATCAGAGAATAGATTTACAAAGTAGTCGATTTGCTGAAAATTTTTTCGTGTGATGGTAAAGGCAATCCATAGGGATACAAAAACCATTGCAGCCAGCACCATGAGCAACTGCAGCAGGAGCGGATAAAAATCGCGATAATAATTGGAGTAGCTGATACAGGCGGCAATATAGGTATCACAGTCTGCTGGTATCATTCGAGTATAGCAGGAACCATTGCTGAAAGGAAACCAGCCTTCAAAGGGGGACAGAGAAACAGAGGAGAGCTTATTTGCAAGAAGGCCGCGATCTTCATGGGTAAACTGTTTTGTTTTCCCTGCTTCTAGGAGAAAATTTCCATTCTGATCCAGGATAAAGAAAGAATCTAACTGGGAACTGGTGGTTATCAGTTGTTTGAGCTGTTCCTCATAAATATTGACCATTACTACGCCGCGAAACATATTTAATTTCTTGAAGTAGGTAAGTACAGGAATCGGTTCTGCATAGGAGTATTGGTGCATCTGTCTGCGTTCCAGCCATTGGTCTTTATCCGAAGAGTCATAGGAATCCTTCCAGCTTAAGTCGGAAAACCGGGATAATTTTACAATTCCTCCTGTGTCTGAGGTAAGAATAGAATCATAATCGTCCAGATAATAATATACGGAGGCAATATAAGGGGCATTGTTGGTGAGCGAGGTAAAATTGGAAAGGATGCTGTTGGTAAGAACTACATCCAGATAATTCGCTTTCTCATGAGAAAGGAAATTTCTCAGGGAAATAGAGAGCCTTGGATTGCGCGCCAGAATATCATACTGGGTAGCGGCAGTATCCATAACCAGAGAATAATTGTCCTTGGCCGCCTGAGCGGAGCGCTTTGCATTGGATTGAATCTCCTGTTTCTTTTCCTGAATGACAAAAAATAAAAAGAAAAGAAAAACCATTAAAAGAGGGAGCGTAATAATGGCAAAATAGTAAAAAAAACAGTTAATAAAATTGCGTTTTCTCATGGGAATCAATGTCCTTTATTTTTCGTTGCGTTTTTCTGTAACTCCGCTGCAGTTACGATATTGTGTAGGAGTCATTTTGAAATACTGGTGGAAGGCTCTGGAGAAATTCTTTGGATTATCATATCCTACTCTGTAAGCAATTTCATACTGCTTGAAATGGATGTCCTTTAACATATTGGCAGCATGTTCCATACGGCTTTTGAGAAGATAATCGGAGAAGCTAAGAGCCGAGTGATCTTTCATCAGCCGAGAAAGATAATTGGGGCTTAGAGATACCAGACGGGCCGCCTGCTCTAAGCTGGCAGTTTGGTATTCCTGATCCAGATAGCTGGTAACAGTGTTGATAATTTTTTCGTAGTAACTTAAATTTTCCTCTTCAGGTTGTGCCAGTCCTTTTTCCATGTCCAGAGTTTCCCGGATTCTGGTGAGGCAGTCAGAGAGATCCTCATATTTCACAGGCTTTAAAAGATAATCGGAAACCCCGTTTTTCATGGCTTGACGGGCATAGTTAAAATCCTGATAACCGCTGAAAAATACCATTTTTACGGGCTTTTTTGGCAGAAGCAACCGGGACAGCTCCAGACCATCCATAATGGGCATCCGTATATCGGAGAGAACCAGATCTACTGGATTTTCCATGGCGAAATCCAAGGCCTCTTTTCCATTAGAACAAACTGCAGCGATTTCAAATCCCAGCTGATTCCATGGGAAGAGATTGGCCAGTCCGCTTCGTATTTTCGCTTCGTCGTCTGCAATGATTACTTGGTACATAGATCGTGTCCTTTCTTAAACAAAATGTGTGTTTTGAAAACAAGCTTTTGAAGGAGCTGTATAGCCGAGGTATTGTGTAATTATATTATATAAAATCTTCACAGAAAAATCATCTGTAAAACATTTTTTGAACCATAGATCGTGGTTCAGGAAGAAAAATCATAGAAAATGATACCGATTAGGATGTTTGGTTAAACAGAGATACCTTTTGTTAAGCTTAGTTTCTTAACAGAAGTGTTTTTTTTATGTACAATAAAGGCAGTCAAATGAGGAAGAGACAAAATGTAAACAAAGCGTGAAAGCAAATATGGGAGGTATGGCAACATGAAACATGGAAAAAAGCTTACAGGTCTTGTGATGGCGGGGATAATGACGGCTGGTGTTCTTACAGGTTGTACCAATGAACCGTCGGCAAACACTGCTTCTGATACCAAAACGGAAGATCAGAGTGCGAAGAGTGAGACTGCTTCTCAAGAGCAGATTACACTGCGTTTTATGTGGTGGGGCGGCGATGAGAGAAATGAGGCAACGCTGGCAGTAATTGACCAGTACCAGAAGCTTCATCCCGAGATCAGAATTGAGGCTGAGATGAACTCAGATCAGGGTTACATTGATAAGGTTTCTACCATGCTGGCAAACGGTACTGCACCGGATATTATGCAGCAGAATGTGGATTCTTTGCCGGATTTTGTGTCAAGAGGTGATTTCTTTGTGGATTTTTATGAGTACAAGGATATTTTTGATACATCCGGTTTTGATAAAAACTTTATTGATCAGTTTGGTACATTTGATGGAAAGCTGTTAGCACTTCCAACCGGTATGTCCTGTCTGGCAACTGTGGCTAACACAGAGGCTGCGGATGTCTGTGGTGTGGATCTGTCAAAACAGATCACATGGGAGAGTATGTTAGAGGACGGCAAGAAGCTTCATGCAGAAAATCCAGAGTACTACTATATGAACGTAGATACCCATATTTTATGTGAGTATGTACTGCGGCCTTATCTTCGTCAGAAAACAGGAAATTCCTTTATTATCGACAGTGAAAAGAAGCTTGGATTTACAAGGGATGAACTCGTAGAGGCTCTTACATACATTAAGGATTGCTATGATTGGGGTGTATTTGAGCCTGCTGAGGACAGTGCTACATTTAAAGGACAGATTCATACGAATCCAAAATGGATGAATGGAAAGTTTGTATTCGGTTATGGTGCATCCTCTAACATTAATTTGCTGATGGATGCTATTTCTGAAGCGGAGTGTACGGTTGTGCAGATGCCAATGGCAGATGACCGCATTAATGATGGTTTCTTTGCAGATACGCCACAGTATATGACCGTAAATAAGAATTCGCCCCATGCAAAAGAGGCCGTGGAATTCTTAAACTACTTCTATAATAATGAAACTGCCCAGGAGACATTAAAGGATGTAAGAAGTATTCCGCCAACTACAACTGGCAGAAGCTTATGTGCAGATAAGGGGCTGTTAGATGAGACTGTGGTAAAGGCTGTCGATTTGTCTGCAGGATTAAATGGAAAGAGTGACAAGGGGTATACCACAAGTGCCGAGGTTTACGCGATTCAGGAGGAAATAGTAGAAAGCATTGCTTACGGACAGAGCACTCCTGAAGAGGCAGCTGATAATGCCATTGAACTCTTAAATGATTATCTGAGTGCTTTGGATTAACAGTAAAAAGCAGCAACGGAAATATGAGATAAAAAGGATCTGCAGGCGGCTCGGGTATCATTCCCGGGCCGTTTCAGGGATAAGGAGGACAAGATGGCAAAAAAAGGCGCAAAGTCAGGATCCATGCACGGAGGCTGGACCAAACGGAATAAGATTGGATTCATGTATGTGAGTATCTGGATATTCGGATTTCTGTTATTCCAGCTGTATCCATTTATTTGCTCCCTGGTGTATTCATTTACAGATTATGATATTTTCAGCAAGCCGGAATTTGTGGGATTTGCTAATTATATAAAGCTTTTTACGAAAGATAAGGAATTTTGGAATTCACTAATTGTTACTTTGAAATATACGTTCATTACAGTACCTGGAAAGGTTGTACTTGCTCTGATCATTGCAGTAATCTTAAATAAAAATTTAAAGGGGATTAATTTTATTCGTACAGTATATTATATTCCGTCTCTGCTCAGCGGTTCCGTAGCTGTGGCAATTTTGTGGAAGGTGCTGTTTATGAACGATGGTTTTGTAAATAGTCTTCTAGGCTGTTTTAATATTGAACCAGTGAAATGGCTGGGGACACCAGATATGGCGTTAGTTACCATATGTATGCTGGAGATCTGGCAGTTCGGTTCCTCCATGGTATTGTTTCTTTCAGCCTTAAAACAGGTTCCGCAGTCACTTTACGAGGCTGCCAGAATTGATGGGGCATCCAAACCGAGAATGTTTTTCAAGATCACCCTCCCTATGATTACCTCCATCGCATTTTTCAATATTATTATGCAGCTGATTACTGCCCTGCAGAATTTCACCTCTGCTTTTGTAGTTACGAACGGAGGACCAAACAAAGGTACCTACGTTCTGGGTATGAAGTTGTATACAGATGCTTTTAAATATTTCAAGATGGGGTATGCATGTGCCACTTCCTGGATTCTGTTCATTGTGATCCTGATCATGACTGCAGTGCTGTTTGCTACTTCAAAGAAGTGGGTTTATTATGATAATTAGGAGGAAGCCATGAGAGAGAAAAGAATAAAAAATGGGTTTACCTACACCTTTCTGGCTATCGGCGGTGTAGCTATGCTCTTTCCGGTTATATGGATGTTTTTTGCCTGTTTTAAGACAAACAATGAAATTTTTGGAAGTCTGCGCCTTCTGCCAGAGAGATGGGTGATTGAAGCATTTGTGAAAGGATGGAAGACAACGGGAACTTATACCTATGCTCAGTATTTTATCAATACGTTTGCTTTGGTGGTTCCTACAACCTTTTTGACTTTGGTATCCTGTTCTATTGTGGCTTATGGTTTTGCACGTTTCGATTTTCCAGGAAACAAGGCGCTGTTTATGGTGCTGATAGCAACTCTGATGCTGCCAAATGCTGTTATTATCATTCCGCGCTATGCCTTGTTTAACAAGCTGGGCTGGCTGGATTCCTATATGACCTTTTATGCTCCCGCAGCAGTAGCATGCTATCCGTTTTTTGTGTTTATGATGGTGCAGTTTTTAAGAGGACTTCCCAGAGATCTGGATGAATCTGCTTATATTGACGGCTGTGGTCCTTTCCAGTGTTTTATGAAGATTCTTCTTCCATTGTTAAAGCCGGCCCTGTTTTCAGCAGGACTGTTCCAGTTCCTTTGGACATGGAATGATTTCTTCAATACCAATATTTATATTAATACTGTATCCAAGTTTCCACTGTCTCTGGCTCTTAGAGTCAGCATTGACGTAACATCCAATATTCAGTGGAACCAGGTTATGGCCATGGCGCTGGTATCTGTAATTCCGTTGATCATTCTGTTTTTTGCAGCCCAGAAGTATTTTGTAGAGGGAATTGCTACTTCTGGTCTGAAAGGGTAAAGGAGGAAATTGAATATGCAGCAATATCAGAATCCAATTTTATATGCTGATTATTCTGATCCGGATGTAATTCGGGTCGGAGAAGACTATTATATGGTGTCATCTTCATTTACCTACCTTCCAGGAGTGCCTTTGCTGCATTCAAAGGATCTGGTACATTGGGAGCTGATTAACCATTGTGTTTCCTCACTTCCTTTTGAAAAATATGATTTTCCTTCTCATGGATCAGGTACATGGGCATCTTCGATCCGGTACCATGAGGGAACTTTCTTCGTATTCATTCCTTTAGTAGATGAGGGCATTCTGGTAGCCCGTTCCAGAGATCCCTATGGGGAATTTGAACTGAATCTTCTGTGTAAGTCTAAGGGATGGATCGATCCATGTCCGTTCTGGGATGAAGATGGGAAGGCATATATGGTTTTTGCCTATGCTAAAAGCCGTTGTGGAATGAAACACCGCCTCTCTATGGTGGAAATAGATCCCAACTGCCGTGGTTTGCTTTCTGAACCAAAACTGATTTTCGACGGAGAACAGATAGCTCCTACCACAGAGGGGCCGAAGATGTATAAAAAAAATGGATATTATTATATTCTTATGCCTTCCGGCGGAGTGGAAGATGGATGGCAGTCTTGCCTTCGTTCTCGTTCCGTTTATGGACCGTATGAGTACAAAATTGTAATGCATCAGGGAAATTCAGCAGTTAATGGCCCTCATCAGGGCGGATGGGTTACTTCCTCAGATGGACGAGACTGGTTTATTCATTTTCAGGATGTGATCGAACTGGGACGCATCGTTCATCTTCAGCCTATGTGTTTTGCAGATGGATGGCCGTTCATTGGTCAGGATCAAAATGGGGATGGAATTGGGGAACCAGTGGAAAGCTGGTATATGCCAGAAGAGGATATGCCGTCATATGCCATTGCCCAGTCGGATGATTTTGAGGAAAAACATCTGGGACTTCAATGGCAGTGGCAGGCTAATCCAAACAGTGCTTACTATTCACTGACGGACCGACCAGGTTATTTAAGGCTTTTTTGCTGGAAAAATCCGGAGCGGGAGAATTATTTGTGGTACGCGCCCAATGTGTTGACTCAGATCCCACAGAAAAAAGAGCTGACCATGACAGTTAAGATGGAGCTTACAGGGAAAGAAGCGGGAGACTTCGGTGGGATAGGAGTGGAAGGACATATCTATGGATATGCCGGACTCTACAGCACAGGAGAGAAGATGGAGATTCGCTGTTATAGGGGAATTGTTACAGAAAAAATGTTCCATGGAGAGGCAGAAGAGAGGCTTGTGTTCTCCAGTAAACTGGAAGGAAATGTATTATGGCTTTCCATGAGTTTATCAGACGATAAAACCTACAAATTTTCGTATTCCACGGATGGTGTGCATTTTACACAGATTCAAGAGAAATTTCCGCTGAGCCGGGCTACCTGGACGGGGGCAAAGCTTTGCCTGTGGTCCTGTTCCAAAGAAAATAAGAACTCAGAGGGATATTGTGATTATGAGTATGTGACGATTGTCTGATATATGAATTTCAAAAACTGGAAACTGAAAGTTTGCTGTGTTTTGCGGCGGTTTTCATTGATTGGTTTTATTTGAGCAGCTTCGGTTATAATGTTACCTTATCAGTAACAACGTTATAACCGAAGCTGCAGTTTTTTAGTATTTTGTAGTACTCATGTTTTTTTGCAGCATTTTCTTTGATGCAGAGTCTGGCTGAGAAATGGTAAGCGTTGTATTTATGAAAACAGGGATTTAAACCAATATGAAAAACCAGAATATTGAAATATTGCAATCTTTTATAGGGAATGGTAAGATATATTTAAAATAGATGCAGGCAAATGAAAATTAGCGAAAGGGTAATCAAAAAAATAAGAGCTTTCGATGACAAAAATCATCGAAAACCCTTGATTTTAAATGAAAAATCGGAGTAACAGGATTTGAACCTGCGACCTCTCGGCCCCCAGCCGAGCGCGCTACCAAGCTACGCCATACTCCGTGTCGAACGAACTATTGTAGTATAGCATATATTTTTCATTTTGAAAAGTATTTTTACGAAAAAATATGTTTTTTATGAAATACATTGCTGGATAAAACTGGCTTAGGACAGGAAAGGACAGAGAAAATGGACAGAATGAGAAAACGGATCGTCAGTTTTGATCTGGATATGACCCTTTTGGATCATAAGACATGGAAAATTACAGAAAGCGCTCTTAAGGCGCTGGAAATTTTGAGAAAAGATAATGTGATCGTGATTGCCAGCGGACGAAATATGGATCTGCCCCTGAGTGTTGGGTACAGGGATCAGCTCCAGCCGGATGCGGTAATCCATATGAACGGCACCCGTGTAGTTGCGGAAGGGAAGACATTGTATGAGCATACTATGGACAAGAAGCTTTTGAAACGTCTGCTGGCATTTGGGAAGGAGCGAGGGATTGCTCTTGGCGTAACGATGGAGAATGGGGATTATTATACTGCGCCCGAGGAGGTAGAGCGGATCGATGTGCTGCGCTGGGGAGAGACCAGCCGCCATTTTGAGGATCCTATGAAGCTTTTGGAGCTTCCGGTGCGGACATTGGCCTATATAGGAGGCCCGGATCGCGTGAGAGAGCTTGAGGAGCATTTTCCGGAATGTAAGTTTTTCATGTTTGCAGGAAAAACCGGGGCAGATGTAGTGGAAAATGAGGCGTCCAAGGCAGAGGGGTTAAAGCGCCTCTGTGAGTATTACGGAATGGATCTGTCACAAACAGTGGCTTTTGGGGATAGTATGAATGATTTTGAGATTGTTTCCAGGGCAGGTATCGGGATTGCCATGGGTAATTCCGTGGAGGAACTGAAGGCGGCTGCCGATTATGTGACAGATCCCATTGACCGGGACGGGGTATGGAATGCCTGCCGGCATTTTGGATGGATATGAGGAGGAATGAGATGGCAAAACAGTTTGACGTAATAGTAATCGGCGCCGGGCCGGGAGGCTATACAGCCGCCCTTAAGGCAGCGGAGTTTGGATTTAAGGTGGCTGTGATTGAGACGAAGAAAATAGGCGGTACCTGTGTAAACAGGGGATGTATTCCAACCAAAGCGCTTTTGTATGCTTCCGGTATGTTCCGGATGATGCAGAACTGTGATGAATTTGGCGTGTCTACCGATTTTATTTCCTTTGATTTTCAAAAAATGCAGTCTTACAAAAAGAAGGCAGTGGACCGGTACAGAGGAAGTGTAGAGGGACTGTTTGAGAAGAATCATGTGGAGGTAATATACGGAAAAGGCACACTGCGCCGGGGACGTACGGTGGAGGTAGAGCTGGCAGAGGGAGGCCGGGAATTTTTTGAGGGTAAGACGGTGATCCTGGCAGCGGGAGCGGTTCCGATGATGAATGAGATTCCCGGAGCAGATCTTCCTGGAGTGTGGAACAGCGACCGGCTTCTGGCGGCTAAAAGCTGGAATTTCGATCGGCTGACCATCATGGGAGGCGGAGTGATCGCTGTGGAATTTGCCACCCTGTTTAACAATCTCTGTTCCAATGTAACCATTGTGGAGAAGAAAAAGCATCTCATGGCCCCTATGGATGATGTGATGTCAACGGCTCTTGAGCGTGTGTTGCGCAGGAAAGGAATCCAGGTTTACTGCGATTCTACTGTTACGGAGCTGTCACAGGGGGAAAATGGCTTAAACTGCGTCATTACCCCCAACAAAGGAGGTGAACCCATCCGAACCAGAGCAGGTCAGGTTTTGATGGCCATTGGCCGTAAACCGAATGTACAGGGGCTTTGCGGACCGGATGTGAGCCTTGAGATGAAAAATGGGAAAATTGCGGTTTCACCGGGGTTTGAGACAAGTGAACCCGGTGTTTATGCCATCGGAGATGTGTGTGCAGATATTCAGCTGGCCCATGTAGCGGCAGCCCAGGGTACATATGTGGTGGAAAAAATTGCCGGCCGTCCTCATACTATACGGCTTCAGTCAGTACCCAGCGGTATGTATGTTTCCCTTCCCATTGTGCCTAACTGTATTTATACGGATCCGGAGATTGCTACCGTTGGCCTTACGGAGGAGGAAGCGGGCCTGCGGGGGCTTAAGGTGCGATGTGGTCATTTTTCCATGGAGGAAAATGGACGTTCCATTATCTCAGGGGAACAGGACGGCTTTATCCGGCTGGTGTTTGAAGCCTACAGCAATACCATTGTAGGAGCACAGATGATGTGCCCCAGGGCAACGGATATGATTGGGGAAATTGCCACTGCAATCGCAAATGGACTGACAGCAGAGCAGATGTCATTTGCAATGCGGGCCCAACCGACGTATAATGAAGGCATAGGTGCAGCCATTGAGGATGCGCTGAGAAAGGCTTAAGGAAAGAGACAGGAGGAAAAAGGATGCATATAACAGATGAAAGAATCCAGAGCTTAAGAGAGAAAATGAAGGAATACCGGATGGATGCCTATCTGGTGCCTACGGCTGATTTCCATGAATCCGAGTATGTGGGAGAATATTTCAAATGCAGAAAATATCTTACCGGATTTACCGGATCAGCAGGTACAGCGGTAATTACCATGAACGAGGCATGTCTGTGGGTGGACGGAAGATACTTTGTTCAGGCTGCCGCAGAATTAAAAGGCAGCTGTGTAAAAATGATGAAAATGGGGCAGGAGGGCGTTCCGTCTGTACAGGAATATCTGGAGGAAAATGTACCGGAGGGCGGCTGTCTGGGCTTTGACGGAAGGGTAGTAAATTCACTTACCGGTTTAAGCCTGGAGAAAAATTTAAGGGAAAAGAGTGCCCGTATTGCCTGCACAGAGGATTTGGTGGGAATGATCTGGCAGGAGCGCCCGGAGCTTTCAAGTGAACCGGCCTGGATTCTGGAGAAAAAGTATGCTGGAAAGCCTGCGGCAGATAAGATTGCAGATGTAAGAGCCGCTATGAAAAAGGTTCATGCCACGGTTCATGTGCTTACAACGCTGGATGATATTGCATGGCTGTTAAATATCAGGGGAAATGATATTTCTTACAACCCTGTGGTACTTTCCTATGTGATGATTACTATGGAGGACGTTCGTCTGTTCATCAATGAAGCTGTTCTTAATGATGAGATTTGTGGATACTTGGAGTCTATGGGTGTTGTGATTCTTCCATATAATGATATCTATAAGGAAGCAGGAGCGCTTCAGGGAGAAAAGGTGCTGTTTGAGCGGGAGAAGGGAAATTATGCCCTGTATCAGGCTATGGCAGCGCAGAATGAGATCATTGACCGGATGAACCCTACGTCAGAGGCAAAGGCTAAAAAGAATCCGGTGGAAGTGGAGAATGAGAAGAAGGCCCATATTAAGGACGGCATTGCAGTAACCAGGTTTATGTACTGGTTAAAGCATCAGATTGGAAAAGAAACCATTACAGAGATGAGTGCGTCTGAAAAGCTGGAGGGCTTCAGAAAGGAGCAGGAGGGATATATTGAGCCCAGCTTCAATACCATTTCTGCCTACGGCCCCAATGCGGCCATGTGCCATTATTCCGCTACAGAGGAAAGCAATGCAGTTTTAGATGCAAAAAGCTTTTATCTGGTGGATTCCGGCGGCCAGTACTATGAGGGAACCACAGACATCACAAGAACCATTGCACTGGGAGAACTGACAGCAGAAGAAAAGGAGCATTTTACCCTGGTTCTCATCAGTATGCTCCGCCTTCAGGCAGTACGGTTTTTATACGGCTGCAGAGGCTTAAGCCTGGATTATGTGGCAAGAGAGCCATTCTGGAGCAGGGGACTGAATTTTGACCACGGAACCGGACATGGTGTGGGATATCTTTCAAGTGTCCATGAGCGCCCCAACGGAATCCGTTTCAAAATGGTTCCGGAGCGCTGTGACAACGGAATATTGGAGGAGGGAATGATTACCTCGGACGAGCCGGGACTGTATATCGAAGGAAAGCATGGAATCCGTACGGAAAATCTGATTCTCTGCAAAAAGGATGAGAAGAATGAATACGGTCAGTTTATGAAATTTGAATTCCTGACCGTTGTCCCTATTGATGTGGACGCAGTGGACAAGAACCTGATGACAGAGCGGGATGTGGAGCTGTTTAATGCATATCATAAAGAGGTTTATGAGAAGATCAGTCCGTATCTGGAAGGGGACGAGAAGGAGTGGCTTAAGAAGGTAACGGCTGCGATTTAATACAGGAGGAATAGAGATTTGGAAGCATCTTCCATATTTTCGGAGCATTTTGTAATGTAACTGTGTAAATAGAAAGAGACGTCGTTTCACGCTGTTTAGGCGAGGAATGCGTCTCTTTTTTATGGATAACAGACTTATTTTACATCCGGAAGGTCTACCAGAGTATAGTCGTGATGGATGGCAGGCAGAATTTTTGTAATCAGATCTTGTGTTTTTAGTTTAAGGCTGGAGGTGTTAATACAGGGGTGACAGCCGATAAAAGCATGATTTTCTATTACGTCCCGGTCAATGAGAAGGCGGATCTTATTTTCGGCATCATTCATAAGCCCCAGAACCGTAACCGAACCGGGAGTCAGATCCATCAGCTGTTCCATAAATTCCGGTTCTCCAAAGGACAGGCGGGCGCTTCCAATCTGCTTGGACAGGGCGGCTGTCTTAAACTTTTTCTCACCGGGAAGGAGAAGAAGATAAAAGGCAGTTTTCTGGGCATTGCGCAGAAACAGGTTTTTGCACATGGGGGTTCCCAGAATTTCATCCACCTGTCTGCAGGCTTCAATGGTGGGAAGGGCGTCGTGATCTACACGCTCGTAGGAAATATGTAGGGAATCCAGAAGGTCATAGGTTCTCAGTTCCTTGGGAAGGCGTCCGGAGGAATCGGCGGGGCGTCCGGCATAGATGGTGGGATCAATATGGTAAGATAACGGTGGTTGTAATTGGTTTGTCATAGGAATACCTCGTATTTTTGCAGTGTCTGTGCGGCAGAATTAAATGCAGTGAAGGAATAACCGTGCGGTTGGGGCAGCTGCCGGATATACAGCGGTTTTGTTACACATTATAAGGAATCTGTGATAAAATGTCGATAGCAGATAAGAAAGAATATAATAGATTTATGAAAAAGGAGAGTTTGTAAATATATGGAAAAGAGAGAGGCGAATGAACGAATTAAGAGAACAGATGCAGGAAAGAATAAAAAAGATGTAAGGCCAGATGGAAAAAAGAAGGATGCAGGAAGAGCCGGCGTACCGGAAAGAAAACAGAAAAGTCTCTGTCCTGTAAGCAAAAAATGTGGTGGCTGTCAGCTGCTTGATATGCCCTACAGCCAGCAGCTGACATTAAAGAAAAAGCAGCTGGAAGAGACATTAAAGGGAATCTGCAAGGTTCAGACTGTGATTGGAATGGAACAGCCATTTCATTACAGAAATAAGGTTCATGCGGTGTTTGACCGCGACCGCAGAGGAAATATTATTTCCGGGATTTATCAGGAAAATACCCATATCGTAGTGCCTGTGGAAAAATGCCTGATCGAGGATGAAAAGGCGGATGAAATTATCGGGACTATCCGGGGAATGCTTAAATCCTTTAAGATCCGGACCTATGATGAGGATACGGGATACGGCCTTCTGCGCCATGTGCTGATCCGGAAAGGATTTCAGTCAGGGGAGATCATGGTGGTACTGGTTACTGCATCACCGGTATTTCCTTCAAAGAACAATTTTATAAAGGCACTTCGGGAAAGGCATCCGGAGATCACAACCATTGTACAGAATATCAATGGCCGGGGAACCAGTATGGTATTGGGAGACCGGGAGCAGGTTCTTTATGGAAAGGGATATATCACGGACCAGCTCTGTGGCTGTACCTTCCGTATTTCTTCAAAATCCTTTTATCAGGTGAATCCGGTACAGACAGAGAAGCTCTATAATCTGGCCATTGAGTTGGCTGGGCTTACAGGAAAGGAAACAGTGCTGGATGCCTACTGCGGGATCGGAACCATTGGCATCATAGCCAGCCGCAAAGCCGGTCAGGTGATCGGAGTGGAGTTAAATCAGGATGCAGTCCGGGATGCTGTAAATAACGCAAAGCTGAATCAGATTTCCAATATCCGTTTTTACTGCAATGATGCCGGCCGGTTTATGGTAAATATGGCGGAGCGGGGAGACCGGGCCGATGTAGTCATCATGGATCCGCCCAGAAGCGGAAGCACAGAGGAATTTATGGACTCCATTAAGAAAATGGGGGCGGATAAGCTGGTGTATATTTCATGTAATCCTGAGACATTGGCAAGGGATTTGAGGTATATGAAGAATCTTGGGTATCGCGTGGATGGAAATGCGGTTGGGGTGGATATGTTTGCGGAGACTTATCATGTGGAGACGGTTGTACTTTTGTCCAAACTAAACACCAAGCAGCATATCGAGGTGGAGTTGAATCTGGACGAGTTGGATTTGACAGCGGCAGAGAGTAAAGCCACCTATGATGAGATCAAAGCCTATGTGTTGGAAAAGCACGGTCTGAAGGTGTCCAGCCTGTATATCTCCCAGGTCAAGCGGAAGTGCGGGCTAGATGTGGGACAGAATTATAATCTGTCAAAGAAGGAAGATGCGAAGGTGCCGCAGTGTCCGCCGGAAAAAGAGGCGGCGATTATGGAGGCACTGAAGTATTTTCAGATGATTCACTAAAATGATATTGCTGTAAAAAGGTGCCACTTTAAGTGGCACCTTTTAATATATGTTCTTTGGGGATGTACTAATGTTGCAAATATAATGTCTATTAAAATTCCTTATTGTCCAATTAAGTATAATTAAATCTTGGAAATTCCAATATGTATATTGCGTTTTATAAACATTAATGATATACTTGACAAAATGGAGTGGATATGCTATGAAAGATGAATTATTTACAGTTGCTCAAGCGGCTGAATATTTGAAAGTATGCGATAAAACGGTACGGCGAATGATTGCCTCTAAGGAACTTGTTGCTTCCAAAGTAGGAAGTCGAAGCTGGCGCATCCGTAAAGATGACATAGATGCCTATCTAAACGCCACCAGTACGGGGCAGGAAGGAGCAGATACCATTGAGTGAAGAACTGATTCAGCGTAATTTGATAGAAGCTCCTGAAAAAATGGGCGATTGGAATTTCTACAATATTGGCGCTACTACATTAAAAGCTCTTAAAGGAGCGAAGATTATTCCCGATAAAGACTATGAGGCATATGAGGGAAAAAAGCCGGATGCCTTGATTGTTAAAAAGCCAATTATTATCGCAGCTATCGAGTATAAGACCCCTCAGGAGTTGCGAACCGAAAAGCAGATTGCTAAAGCTATTGCACAAGAAATTGGGACAGCCCAGATATTGCAGGCAAAAGTTTACATTGTTACTGACGGCAAGAAAACTTTTTGGATTAACCCCGCTACCGGTCAAGAAATTCTACAGGAAGATGGTAGCCGCATTACATTAAATTTTGACAAGAGTAGCACAGAGTGTATTACCCTCATCAATAAGATCCGAGCCTCTATTAATGCTACCAATAATCAAATCAAGGCTGCTGCGTCTGTTGATCCTCTGCCTCTGGCCGAAAAAGTATGGCAAGATTTATGGGCTGTTTCAGGAGCTACACCTGAAAATTGTTTGTACACCTTTGTTGAGATTTTCATCTTCAAATACCTTAGCGATTTAGGTGTTTTGAAGGGAATGTATTCATTCTATGATTTGCTGGGAAAATACTCTGGCAATAATGAGAATGAGGTGCTTGAATATTATGCTTCCACGGTACGAGTAAAGATTAAAGCTCTTTTCCCTGGCAACCCGAAGGACAAAACTACCATTATCAATGGAACAATTTTTGTATCCAAAGATGACAAGGCTGTTTCTGGATATGCGACTGTTTTCCACAAAATTCTTAAGCGTTTTAATGATTTTGGGACTTTAGAGAACATAGACTACGACTTCAAAAGCAAGCTGTTTGAAACATTCTTGAAAGAATCAATCAGTAAGAAAAATTGGGGTCAATACTTTACACCCTTGAAGGTAGTTCGAGCTATTGTTAATATGATAGACATCACTCCGGGTATGAAGATTTGCGATCCGGCGTGTGGCGTCGGAAAATTCTTGCTTGAACCGATTCTTCACGATTTGCACCGATTCTATAAAGTGGAGGATGGAGAGTTAAAGCCCCAGATTACGCTGAGGGGTTTTGACAAAGGATTTGATAAGGATGAACAAAAAACAATCATTCTTGCTAAAGCAAATATGCTGATTTATATGTCTGGTTTGCTCCGAGAGCATCCAGAAATGACAGATAAATTTGCTAAACTTTTTAACGACACGTTTTTGCTTCAGACCAACTCGATTCTTGGAACCTTGGCAAAGCCTGTCCATGATCAGTATGATCTGATTTTAACGAATCCGCCTTATGTTATGAGCGGAAGTAGTAATTTGAAGGAAGAGATTTCCAAGGATGATGCACTCAAGAAATACTTTTCTGTAAGCGCAATGGGCATCGAAGGTTTGTTCATGGAATGGATTATTCGTGCCCTCAAACCAAATGGAAAAGCGTTTATTGTCGTGCCTGATGGTATTATGAACCGCAGTAACGACAAAAAGCTCCGTGACTTTATATTGGAGCAGTGTGAAATTGATGCTGTCATCTCTCTTCCGTTAAACACTTTCTTCACAACTAACAAAAAAACTTACATTCTTGCTCTGACAAAAAAAGCACCTGTTATGGTGGATGGTGTGCCTACGCTTCAGCGCCAAACCTCCCCAGTATTTACCTATTTGTGTTCGGAAATCGGAGAAACTCGTGATGTGTACCGTTTTGACATCGATCAAAATGATTTGCAGATTGCATCTGATCTTTTTAATATGTTCAAGGGTGCGAAAACGAGCTTTGCCAACACATTGAACATGATTGGTGATCGGAGATGCAAAATTTCGAGCATTGATGACTTTTACAACGGAACTCATTGGTGCGTGGAACGATGGTGGAATCACGAAGAACGGCAGGCTCTTGGTATCGAGGAAGAATCCAAGACAATCGGAGTAAATGACTTTAGAGTTTTACTTGCTGATACGATTAACACATTGTCTGAACTTGATGAACCATTGGCTGAAGTTGAAAAAAAAAACGATGAGGGCCTTCAGTTTTTAGAAATCCCCATTACTCAGGTGTTTGATATTGTTCGTGGCGACGGAAAATATACTCGAAGCTATGTACATGAACACACTGGTGAGTATCCATTATATTCTGGCAACACATTTGGACCATTTGCTCAGATCGATTCCTATGATTATAATGTTCCGGCATTGACATGGGCAATAGATGGTTTAGCGGGCTACATGATGATTCACAGATCACCTTTTTCCGCAACCAACCACCGTGGAATACTCCTGCTGAAAGACACAAATATAGACCTGGAGTACGCAAAATATACCTTGGAACCTATTTTTAGAGAGCTTAAAAAAGGGCGGCAAGGCGATAATGGAGAGAATGAGTACACATCACTACCACCATTTATGATTCAATCTGTAAAATTTGCTGTTCCGGTAGACCATGACGGAGAGCCTTGGCTTGAAAAGCAAAAAGAAATCGCCGCAGGTTATGTAACTTTGGAACAAACCAAAGAAACTGTTGTTGAACAAATTGCAAATCTCTCACAGGTTTCTATTGTGCCGAATTGTGACGAATATGCGATTGAATATTTGCCTTTGAGTGAGCTATTTGACACTATTAAAGGAAAGTCAAAGTACACCAAAAAGTACGGGAATTTACACTCAGGCCCTTACCCGGTCTACTCGGCATCAAGTCAAGGGACACTGACCCATTTAGATACCTACGATTATGACGGTCGTTATATGACATGGTCAACAAACGGATTTGCAGGTACGATTCTTATTCTGGATGGTAAATTTTCCATTAACGGAGATCGTGGAATCTTGGTTCCTAAAAACGGGCGTCAAGATTTGGACTTCGATTATATGAAATTTACATTAGAACCCATATTCCGAGAGCTGGCTAAAGGTCGAAAAGGCGATAACGGAGAAGATGAATTTACTAAACTATATCCTTCGATGTTAAGCGACATTATGGTACCAATTCCTGTCGATGGTAAAGGAAATATTAGCCTTTTACTTCAAAAGGAGATTGCCCAAAAGTTTATATCAGTACAAAATAGTCAGAAAGAAATTATTGAAAAATTGGATGCACTGATATCCAAGAAAATTTCCATTTAATCAAAGGGAAGCGCTCATTTTATTTTGAGCGCTTCCTTTTTACTTTCGCTTTTTCTTTTTTGCTCCATGGTAAGGCTGTGACCGAGCTTTCCCCCTCATATTGTTGGGATTCTTCAGTAGCTTGGACAGGCTCAGTACCACCATCAGTCAGAAAGAACTGTTAAACATTCAATAAGGAGTGCATGGATATTTTTAAATAGTATAGATGAATTCAGAAACCTGACGGTTGATAATATCTTCTAAGGTAATACTGTCGAAATATTTTGTGACAACATCGTACAGGCCTTCATAAATTGGTAAAGTAATACAGTCTTCACATTTTTTACACAGGTTTGGGGTGTTATCCATACAGCTTACAGGAACAAGACTTCCCTCAGCGCTTTCTAAGATTTCACGGACTGTGATTTCGGAAGGCGCTTTTGCCAGCCTGTAACCGCCCATATGTCCCTTTGTTGCGCTAAGTAAATTACCTCTGTTCAGGAACGGGATGATCTGCTCCAGATATTTCTTTGAAATATCCTGTCTTTTTGAAATGTCTTTTAATGCGATAAATCCCTGATCATAATGCTGCGCCAGATCTACCATCATGCGCAGGGCATAGCGTCCTCTGGTTGATATTTTCATAGGATCACCTCCTCGCTGCCTATTATACTACAGAAAAGATAGGCTTTCAACGCTTAAAAATAGATTGACAAATGGAATCTGTGGCACTATACTTACATAAACATATATAACCTATATAAATAATAGGTAATAAAAGAATGGAGGAAAAAATCATGGCAGATATCAGGAAAAGCTCATTAGAATTAATTGGAGGAACACCGCTTCTGGAGGCGGGAAGATACAGTAAAAAAGCAGGGGTAAATAAGGCGGTTATTTTGGCAAAGATGGAGTATTTGAACCCGGCAGGATCTGTCAAAGACAGAATTGCGCTTGCTATGATCGAAGATGCAGAGAAACGCGGCATTTTAAAGCCTGGAGCGACGATTATTGAACCGACCAGCGGGAATACTGGAATCGGGCTTGCGGCTGTGGCTGCGGCAAAAGGATATAGGGCTATTCTTACACTGCCAGATACCATGAGCATTGAGCGCCGGAATCTCCTGAAGGCTTATGGAGCCGAGCTGGTACTGACGGAAGGTTCCAAGGGGATGAAGGGAGCCATTGCGAAAGCAGAGGAATTAAACAGGGAAATTGAGGGTTCGGTTATTCTGGGGCAGTTCATTAATCCCGCAAATCCAAAGATACATAAAGAGACGACAGGGCCGGAGATCTGGAAACAGACAGATGGAAAGGTGGATATCTTCGTTGCCGGCGTCGGAACAGGAGGAACCATTACTGGTGTGGGAGAATACTTAAAGGAACAGAATCCGGATATCCAGATTGTAGCAGTGGAACCGGCAGGAAGTCCGGTTCTTTCCAAGGGAACCCCGGGAGCCCATAAGATTCAGGGAATCGGAGCCGGATTTGTGCCCCAGACACTTAATACAGAGATTTATGATGAGGTCATTACGATTGAGAATGAAGACGCATTTAAAGAAGGGAGAGCTTTTGCAACATCAGAAGGCATCCTGGTCGGCATTTCTTCCGGAGCAGCATTAAAGGCTGCAGTTATCCTTGCGGGCAGACCAGAGAATGCAGGTAAAGTGATCGTTGCATTGCTTCCCGACTCTGGAGACCGGTATTTGTCAACAGCCTTGTTCAGCACAAATTAAAACTGCAGGTGATACAATGACATTAACACAGTTACAATATGTAGTGGCAATTGCGGAAACAAAGTCCATGAATAAAGCGGCGGCCGCTTTATTTGTATCACAGCCGGCATTGTCAGGTACAATTAAGGATTTAGAAGAGGAGCTTCAAACGGAACTGTTTATCAGAACCAATAAGGGAATCGTGATCACAACAGAAGGCCAGGAATTTTTAAGCTACGCAAGGCAGATGGTTGAGCTTGGAAATCTGGTGGAAGAGCGGTTTGTGAATAAAACAATAGCAAAAAAGAAGTTTAGTGTGTCCATGCAGCATTATTCTTTTGCAGTGGAGGCATTTATTAAACTGGCAAAAAATTTTTCTATTGGGGAGTATGAACTGGCGGTTCATGAAACAAAGACCCACGAAGTGATTGATAATGTAAAGGATTATAGAAGTGAACTTGGTGTGCTCTACTTAAATTCCTTTAATGAAAAAGCAATGACCAGAATACTGGAGGATAATGATCTGGAATTCATGCCTTTATATGACTGTGGCATATCTGTTTACCTTAGTAAGAACCACCCCCTCGCAGAGAAGACGAAGATTACAATGGACGAGCTGTCCGAGTATCCATGCCTGTCTTTTGAGCAGGGGGAAAGGAATTCCTTTTACTTTGCAGAAGAGGTATTCAGTACCCATGCATACAAACAGATCATCAAAGCAGATGACAGAGCGACGATGCTGAATCTTATGACAGGATTAAATGGTTATACTCTGTGCAGCGGGATCATATGTCAGGATCTGAATGGGGATTTCTACGTGTCGGTTCCTCTTGATACAACAGATACCATGACAATCGGTTATATCAAGCGGAAAAATATACCCCTCAGCCTTCTGGGTAGAAAGTATATTGATATTCTTAAATCCTATAAATGAGTTCGGTATTTCAGCGGTTTATTCATTGTTATAATGGAAACTTATAGCCAGTTCTAACTTCTATGTATTTTACAGGAAATGAGAAGCCGGTTATAATAGGCCCATAAAACCTAGTTGACATATAGGAAACAGAGGCGAATCGGAGGAGAATGATATGAGCAAATACAGATTTGAGACGCTGCAGTTACACGTAGGACAGGAACATCCAGATCCGGCAACTGATTCAAGAGCGGTACCGATTTATCAGACAACATCTTATGTTTTCCGAAACTCTCAGCATGCGGCAGACCGATTTGGCCTTGCAGATGCCGGTAACATCTATGGAAGACTTACGAATTCCACACAGGATGTGTTTGAGAAGAGAATAGCGGCGCTTGAGGGCGGCTCCGCTGCCCTGGCATTAGCAAGTGGAGCGGCGGCTATTGCTTATACCATTGAGGCTCTGGCGGCAAACGGTGGGCATATTGTCGCACAGAAGACGATTTATGGGGGAAGCTATAATCTGCTTGCCCATACCCTTACCCAGTATGGAATTACCACAACTTTTGTGGATGCCCATAATCTTGAGGAAGTAAAGGCAGCGATCCAGGATGATACCAGGGCTGTCTATCTTGAAACTTTAGGAAATCCGAATGCAGATATTCCGGATATTGACGCCATTGCAGAACTTGCACATGCAGCAGGACTTCCTGTCGTAGTAGATAATACATTTGGCACACCTTATCTCTTCAGGCCCTTTGAGCATGGCGCCGATATCGTCGTTCATTCGGCAACTAAGTTTATTGGCGGACACGGAACTACACTTGGTGGAATTATTGTTGAGTCCGGAAGGTTCGACTGGAAGACAAGCGGAAAGTACGGCAATATCGCTGATCCAAATCCAAGCTACCATGGAGTAAGCTTCTATGATGCGGCAGGCCCCGCAGCATTTGTAACTTACATCCGGGCCATTCTTCTCCGTGATACGGGGGCAGCCATTTCACCCTTTAACGCATTTCTTTTGCTTCAGGGGACAGAGACTTTATCCCTTCGTCTGGACAGACATGCAGAGAACACCAGAAAGGTTGTAGAGTTCCTAAGGAACCATCCAAAGGTTGCCCGGGTGAATCATCCGTCTCTGGAGGAACATCCGGATCATGAGCTCTATGAAAAGTATTTCCCCAATGGCGGAGCGAGCATCTTTACGTTTGAGATCAGGGGTGGAAAAGAAGAGGCATGGAAGTTTATTGATAACCTTGAGATTTTCTCACTCCTTGCAAATGTAGCGGATGTGAAAAGCCTTGTCATTCATCCGGCCAGCACAACCCATAGTCAGCTTACAGATGAAGAACTTGCAGATCAGGGCATCAAACAGAGTACGATCAGACTCTCGATTGGAACAGAACATATTGACGATATTATCGCTGATCTTGAAAAGGGATTTGCCGCGATATAAAGGAATGAAGGCAGCTGGCTCAATTACCCAGGGAATTTCCTTATTAAAACAGGAAATTCCCTTTTTGATGTCATCAACGATCCGTGAAATCTTTCGTAAGCAGCCAGTTTGATTTTTATAAAATAAGATCAGTGTGTAGCGCCCTCGGCAGCCTTTATATCAGATTCATGTTCGCCGATAGCTCTGATTGCGGCTTCGATCCCGGCAGCAATATCTTCGATGCTCATGGAAAGGGCGGGAGCCGGACGGTTGACGGTCTGGCTGTGGATAAAGGGAACGTGCATAAAACCGCCTCTTACTCCGGGGTATTTCCGTTCCAGAGTATAAAGGACGCCATACATCAGATGATTGCATACAAAGGTTCTGGCAGTATTCGATACGCTGGCGGGAAGTCCTGCCTGACGGATAGACTGCACCATAGCTTTGATGGGCAGGGTAGAGAAGTAAGCCGGAGCTCCGTCCTTAAAGATGGGGAGATCGATGGGCTGATTACCTTCATTATCTTTAATACGGGCGTCATCCAGATTGATCGCCACCCGTTCGGGCGTCAGTCCATAGCGTCCGCCGGCCTGTCCGATACACAGGACGGCGTCTGGCATTTCCTGTTCTATGGCCTTTGCCACTGTTTGAATGGATGTTCCGAATACAGTGGGAACCTCCAGCTTAACGATAGAAACAGAGCCGATCTGGTTCTGTACTTTTTTTACGGCTTCCAGAGCCGGGTTAACCGGTTCGCCTCCAAAGGGATCAAATGCTGTAAGTAAAAGCTTCATAATAAAATATCCTTTCCGCAGATGGTGTGAAAACAGCTTCAAATGTATCAGAATGCCAGAAAATACATCAGTACAATATGGATGGCCAGCATGAAAAGAGCCATGGGGAGCTGGGATAAGATTACGGTGTATTTGTTTTTCGTTTCCAGTACTGCCGCTGGGAGAATGTTAAAATTAGCAGCCATGGGCGTCATCAGAGTACCGCAGTAGCCAGCTGTCAGTCCAAGGGCGCCTACAACCGCCGGATCGGCTCCCTGTGCGATCAGGAAAGGTATACCGATCCCGACGGTAATTACTGAAAAGGCAGCAAAACCATTTCCCATGATCATGGTAAAAACCGCCATGGCAATACAATAGACTGCGGTAGCTGCAAACAGATTTCCGGAAGGAATCACAGCGCTTACGCCTGCGGCAATTACATCGCCGACTCCCGCAGCGGTAAACACGGCTCCAAGAGCGGCCAGAACCTGCGGGAGAATACCGGTGACGCCGACATTGTCTGTAAGACGAGTACAGTCCTTTGCCGCATATACAGGTTTTGGGCGAAAGAGCAGGAAAGCCGCAATAAGTGCAATTACTCCTGATACGCCGATGGCGTTATTGGCTCCCAAAGATTTAAAAAAGGTAGCGACCAGTACGGCGCTGAAGGCCAGAAGAAGAGGCGGAATAAATACAGAATATCCTAACCGGTCTGCCGCTGCACGTGTTTTGGCTGCCGCGGGAACGTCGCTGCTGCTGGGGGCAACCCTTTTAAATGCAGTGAGGATCGCCATAAGGACGACACATAGTCCGGTGATCCATCTGGGGAAATAGGGACCCGCAATAAATGTAGCGGCCAGAATAAACCAGAAGGCCGCGGTTGTAATCCGTTTTTCACAGGTCGGATCCTTTAAAGCCTGTGCCAATAAAAATAAGGCCTATAATACAGTAAAAGAATTCAGCAACTGCAGTACTGAGAGTCCAGGTCATATTAGTTTGCCTCCTTTTTTCTGCGTTTATCTCCGAATCTGCGTTTCAAAATCCGGTCAAAAAGCAGGGCATAGACCACGCCTGCCACCAGACCGGTAGCAAGACCTGCTGTTACCACCACGGCTAGAGTGTCCAGCTTAAGTATAAATCCTGCAATTACGATGAGGACGCCGATCAGTTTCACAATTTCCATACAAATCTCCCTCCTTAATAAATGCGCTGTAAAAGCGCTTTTTATTTTTGACATCCGGATGTGTCGATAAAATTGTCGGAGAGGAACAACAGGAAAATATTCTGTATTCTTCAGCGGATCAGACTACACACATAATAAAAAAATATGGTATTATTAAAACAGAGAGAAACACAGTACAAAAGTTGATTTCAAGGAAGGGAACAACAGAATGGATTGCATAGGAGAAAGAATTTTGAATGCATTTTGCGGCGCAGTCGCCGTTTATGATGAAGAATGTAAAACGTTTTGTTTTCAATATTGTCCGGAAAAAGTAGTGCAGCTCTTAGGGTATGATATGCCGTATTTTGATCTGCATTTTAGTAAAGATGCCCTGGGGCTTTTGTGTGACGAGGACAGAATGGAAGTGGAGCATGCAATTATGTCCGCAAAGTCCAGGCATATAGGAATCAAAGTTTACTCTCCGGTCAAAGAGAAAACAAGCTGTTTAAAGTGGTATAAAATAGAGGGATGGGAGGATGGAACAACATACTGTCTCCTTTTTGGGGGAATGTCCCAGGAAACCCAGCTGTTCCAGAGCATAGCCAGTGAAAATGCAGACAATATTTATGTGATTGATAAAGAAAATTATGATCTTCTTTATGTAAATGGTTTTAAACGTGCATTCTGGAATGAGGAAGGGCAGAATACACCTAAATGTTATGAGCATATTTATAATAAAAAAGAGCCCTGTTTCCATTGTATGATGAAGATGGGCGGGTCAGAGGAAATGCCCTGTGAGACGAGCTATGAAGAGGGAGGGCGCTGCTATGCTACACATTTTAAAGAAACAGAGTGGAACGGGACGCCTGCATATATAAAATATGTGAGGGATATTACCGAAGAAACAACGGTGAAAAGAGAAAAGGAGCGTCTGGAAAAATATTTCGAGACAGTTTTGAAGTACCTTCCGGGCGGAGTTGCTGTTGTTCACCATGGACTGAATGGGAGATTGACTCCGGAGTATTTGTCCGATGGATTTGCCGAGATGGTTGATATGTCTATGGAAGAAGCCTGGGATATGTATAAGACCAATGCGCTTTCAGGTGTCCATCCGGATGATCAGGAATATGTAAAACAGACATTAGACCGCTGTATTCGTGAAAACTGCGACAGAGAAGCCCTTCAATACCGGCTGAAGAAGGGGAGCGGCGGTTATATCTGGGTCAATACAAAATTTTCCGTTATTCAGTGTGAAGCTGGGGACGCCATGGTTTATGCGGATTATCATGACATTACAGAAGAGAGAGAAATGCAGGAGAGATTAAGGCTTCAGTACAGGGAGCAGATTTTCCAGCATTATTTGATAACAGATCCCAACACACTGATTTTAGGGCATTGTAATATCACAAAAAATAAGATTATTGAGATTGAAGACCGTACCAATTCCAGACTTCTCGAACGGTTTGGTGATAAACGGGAGGATTTTTTTACAGGAATTGGAACTCTGGTAGCGTCAGAAGCGGAGCGGAGCCTGTTTTATGAAAAATATTTAAATGAACCGTCTATCAGGGCTTTTGAAAATGGGATAAAGGAAGTTCTGATGCCATGTTTTGTGAAGCTTCCGAATTATCCGCAGGGAAGATATGTACAGTTTAAGGTGAATCTTGTGGAAACCCCGGATACGGGAGATATAACGGGTATTTTAACGGTTACAGATATTACGGAAAAGACAATACAGGACAGAATCATCCGAATGCTGTCATCTTTAAATTATGACCTGGTTGCAGACGTGGATTTGATAAATGATCAGTATAAAGTCGTAAGCGGTGGGGACCATAATATAACAGAAGCTCAGGGAAGCCTGATGGAACGGGTGAGACGTGTGGTTGAGGAGCTTGTGGTGGACTCGGAGAAAGCATATGTAAGGGATATGCTGGATCCGGGGAAGATGGTCAGCCGGCTGAAGGACGGAGAATTCTATTCGTTCCGGTATTCTGTAAATAATGGAAGCAATGAAATCCAGACTAAAAATATGATTATTTCCGCCATTGATCTGAGTCTTGGCAGAATCTGCCTGGTGCGGACAGACGTAACCGATATGCTTGCCGCGGAAAGAAAAGTGAAGTATGATCTGGAAAAGGCATTATCAGAGGCAGAAAAGGCAAGCAGGGTTAAGAGTGATTTTCTGTCTTCCATGAGCCATGATATCCGTACCCCTATGAATGCTATTGTGGGAATGACAACCCTTGCGCAGGCCAATCTTTCGGATTCCCGGAAGGTGGAGGATTATCTGAAAAAGATTTCTGTATCTTCTCAGCATCTGCTGAGTTTGATTAACGATATTCTGGATATGAGCCAGATTGAGCAGTCCAAATTACATATGAATGTGCAGGTTATTCATATTGATGAACTTCTGGATCAGATTTCCTCTATTATGGCTTCCCCATCAAAGGACGCGGGACTGAAATTTATGGTTGAGCGGGGAGAGATACAGCATCTGTATTTTCAGGGGGATGCCTTACGGATAAAACAGATTTTAATCAACATACTCAGCAATGCATTTAAATTCACCATGGAAGGCGGAAACGTTCGGTTCAGGACGGAGGAAATACCGTCATATGAAAGCGGAAGAGTAAGGTATCGTTTTGTCATCAGCGACACGGGAATCGGTATGACACAGGAGTTTATCAGCCATTTATTTGAGCCCTTCTGCCGCAGTGAACGGGTGAACAGGGTAGAGGGAACCGGTCTGGGACTGAGTATTACAAAGGGGCTTGTAGATCTTATGGGGGGTAAAATCCGGGTAGAAAGCCAGCTTCATCAGGGAACGATGTTTGAGATTGAACTGGAATTTGCTGTGGCAGACGGAAAGCAGAAGCGTTCCCCAAATGCGGATGAATGCATACCGGAGGAATCGCTGGAAGGAAGACATTTTCTTCTGGTAGAAGACAATGCGATCAATTCAGAAATTCTGGCAGAACTTCTTCAGATGTGGGGAGCAACCTGTGTTTTGAGGGAGAATGGGCTGCAGGCAGTAGAGGAGTTTGAAAGCAGTGTTCCGGGAACATACGATGCGATTTTAATGGATATACAGATGCCTGTTATGAATGGCTATGAGGCAACGCGCAAAATCCGCAGTTCGTCCCATCCGGAGGCGAAGACAATGGTGATATTGGCTATGACTGCAAATGCATTTGCAGAAGATGTGCAGAAATCCATAAGTGCCGGAATGAATGGCCATGTGGCTAAACCCGTAGATATGAAAATACTGTACAATACCTTAATGGCGTTGTTAGATGATTAAACAGTGACAGGGAGAAAGAGATATGTACATTGCAGACCTTCACATTCATTCCAGATATTCCAGAGCCACCAGCCGTGAGCTGACACCGGAGCAGTTGGATCTGGAGGCGGGAAAAAAGGGAATACATCTTTTAGGAACTGGGGATTTTACCCATCCGGCCTGGCGTGAAGAGCTGTATGAGAAGCTGGTCAGGGCAGAGGACGGACTGTACCGCTTGAAGGACGAATACAGGTCAGAGAATGGACGGCGGTCAGAGACAGCTACGCCACGTTTTGTTGTTTCCGGAGAGATCAGCTCCATTTACAAACAGGACGGAAAGGTGCGAAAGGTTCACAGTCTGATTCTTCTGCCTGATTTGGAGGATGCCCAGAGGCTGTCGGCGAAACTGGAAATGATTGGAAATATACATTCAGACGGCCGTCCCATTCTTGGACTTTCCTGCCATGATCTTCTGGAAGTCATGCTGGAGATCTGTCCAGGGGGAATGCTGATACCAGCCCATATCTGGACGCCTCATTTTTCCATGTTTGGTGCATGCTCTGGTTTTGACCGGGTGGAGGACTGTTTTGGGGAGCTGACGCCCTATATCCATGCAGTGGAAACCGGGCTTTCCTCCGATCCGCCGATGAACTGGCGGCTTTCTGCCCTGGACCGGTTCCAGCTCATTTCCAATTCAGATGCCCATTCCCCTGCCAAGCTGGGAAGAGAGGCAAATCTTTTGAACTGTGAAATGTCCTATGCGGGGCTGAAAAATGCCATTGAAACAGGAGAGGGATTGGAAGGCACGATTGAGTTTTTCCCGGAGGAGGGGAAATACCATTTCGACGGACACCGGAAATGCCACATCTGTCTGAGTCCGGCGGAGGCGAAACGGTATGGCGGGATCTGCCCGGTATGTAAAAAGAAGCTTACTATGGGCGTTTCTCATCGGATCGATCAGCTGGCAGACCGGCCCGAAGGCTTTATACCAGAGGGAAGAAAAACGTTTGAAAGCTTGGTTCCTCTTTTGGAGGTCATTGCTGCGTCTACCGGACGGTCTGCTGCGTCAAAGAAGGTTCAGGAAGAATACTGTAAAATGGTGGATGAGCTGGGAACGGAATTTGATATTTTAAGAACGATTCCGATTGAAGAAATCAGAAGCCATTCTGGTCATCTGATTTCTGAGGGGATCCGCCGTCTGCGGGAAGGCCGGGTAAAACGTCTTCCGGGCTTTGACGGAGAATATGGTATCATCCGGCTTTTTGAACCGGATGAAATTGCAAATCCGGACGGACAGATGAGTTTCAGGATATCAGCCCCATTCAGTACCGTCTGATCCGTGAATGGAACCGTGATGGAAAGGAACTGTTTGTGATCGGTGATCCGGCAGATGAACCTGTTTGATTTTATATAGAAACCCAGAGAGGGCTGGTATTGACATTTTTCCCTCTGGATGCTATAAATAAAACCATACTAAGTTACTATGAATAGTGTGCAAACGTAATACCCAGGAGGACATTATGGAAAAATATAGGAAAATTGCAGGAAAATGTCTTGCAGCAGTTCTCTCTGCTGCCATGGCGCTGTCCTTGGCAGCCTGTGCAGGAGGTACCGGAAGCAGTGAAAGCCAGAGCCAATCTGCCAAACAGGAGGCAGCTGCAGAAAAGCCTGCTCAGGCCACAGGGGAAAAGATTGTAAATGTGGGAGTAACAGGAACAGTAAATACCCTGAATCCCCTCCTGATGGACGGCGTGGAGATCAATAAATATGCCACCGGACTGATGTTTCTTCCGCTGATGGAGCTGGACACTAATATGGAGTTTGAGCCCATGCTGGCAGACTCCATTACCGCAGAGGACGAGAAACATTTTCTGGTACACATTGACGATGAGGCGGTCTGGTCTGACGGCCAGCCGGTAACAGCTGATGACGTAGTATACACAGCTCTGCGCCTGTGCAGTCCGGCCATTGCCAACACAGCCATGATGTATTATGTCTTTGAAGGCGTTGGTGATGACGGTTTTGTGGAAATGGGAGCAGACCATATTGAGGGAATCACAAAGGTGGATGATAAGACGGTGCGCTTCGCCACAAAGGAGCCCATGTCCTTAGTTACCTTTCAGAATTCCTATGCCCGGTATCTGATGCCTCTTCCAAAGCATGTGATCGGAGAGATCCCTGAGGCAGAGCTGGCCTCCCACGAGTGGTTTGCAAAGCCGGATGTAGTAAGTGGCCCTTACCGTGTCACCGCCTTTGACAAGGATCACTATGTATCCTATGAGGCGAATGAGAAATACTGGAAGGGAGCGCCTAAAATTCCGAAGCTGAATATCCGTATTGTAGAGGGAAGCCAGCTTTATGCGGGACTTCAGTCCGGGGAAATCGATATCACACAGAACACCATGAGCGCCATTCCGCTGGAGGATTATGAGAGCCTTCAGGCGCTGGAAACAGTGGAGACAAGCTTCGGTGACGCTATTACCAACCAGTCTGTATTTATCAATACAAAAAATGTGCCGGATCAGAAGTTCCGCCAGGCTCTTTTATATGCCATTGACAGAAATCAGATTTTAGAGCAGCTGTTAAAGGGCAATGGAGAAGTGGTAGACGGCTTCCTTTCCACCGCAGGCCCTTACTACGATCCGTCCATTGAGCCTGTTTCTTACGATCCTGCAAAGGCAAAGGAACTTCTGGCAGAAAGTAACTGGATGCCTTCTTCTCCCCTGCGTTTCTATATTGATTCCGGAGACAGTACCTTTGTAAATGCTGCCTCTGTAATCGCAGCCCAGTGGGCGGCTGTGGGAATCCAGACGGAGATCCGTACCATGGATATCAATACGCTTATGAGTACTGCAGGAAGCGGAGACTTTGACATTATGGCGGTGCAGTACACCTATCCGCCTGTAGATCCTTATGTAGATATTGCATGGCTTTTAGGCGGCGAGGGAAGCTGGACCGGTTACAGCCACACTGAGGCAGAGGAGGCTCTTTCAAAAATTGCTGTATTAAGCGATAAGGAAGAATTAAAAGAGCAGTACGGTATCATTGACCGCCGGATGCAGGAGGATGTGCCCATGTTTTCCGCGTATGTGATCCGCACCATGGCAGCGAAAAATAAACGCCTGACCGGAGTAAACCCCTCGGTATACGGCTTCTTTAATCATGTGGAAGAATGGGATATCACAGGCTGAGTGTGATCCCGTCTGCCGTACGTGACCATACATTGTTACTCGTTCCCCGGCAAAGCTTTTTGCCGGGGAATGTCGGTTCATTACAAAATCTGAAAAAGGAGTTAGGAATGTCACATATTTTGGAAGTCCGTGGCCTGCAGGTTGCATTTGCAGGGGAACGCGGAAATACCATTGGCACAGACCGGATTGATTTTTTTGTGGATCAGGGAGAGACAGTCTGTCTGGTAGGGGAGTCCGGCTGCGGAAAAAGTATTACATCTCTGGCTGTTATGGGGCTTTTGGGCCGGGGCGGCCGTGTGTCACAGGGAGAAATCCTTTTTAATGGAAGAAATCTTTTGAAAATGAATCAGAAGGAGCTGGATCAGGTCAGGGGAAAAGAGCTGTCCATGATCTTTCAGGATCCATTAAGCTCCTTGAACCCGGTTCTGACCATTGGAAAACAGCTGGAAGAGGGCTTAAAGGCCCACACAGAGCTGGGAAAAGAGGAGCGCAGGAAACGGGCCCTTGATCTGTTGGGCAGAGCAGGAATCCGGGAAGCAGAGGCTGTGATGAAGAAATATCCCCACCAGCTTTCCGGAGGAATGCGTCAGCGTGTGATGATCGCTATGGCTTTATCCTGCCAGCCTTCTCTGCTTATTGCAGACGAACCCACAACGGCTCTGGACGTGACCATCCAGGCCCAGATCATGAATCTGCTGCGTTCCCTGAAAAGGGAGCTTCGTATGTCGTTGCTTTTGATTACCCACGATATGGGACTGGTGGCTCAGATGGCAGACCGGGTTATGGTGATGTATGCGGGGCAGATCATAGAAGAAGGGACGGTATTTGAGATTTTTGACCATCCGTCCCATCCCTATACAAAGGCGCTGCTGGCTGCAGTTCCGTCCATGGAGCAGAATCCGGAGGAAATGCTTCAGGCCATAGAGGGGACGGTTCCTGAAAATTACGGGCAGATGACCGGCTGCCGTTTCAGAGACCGGTGCCCTTACCGGAAGCAGGGCTGCGAAGCGCCCCAGGAGCTGGAAGAAATAAAGGCAGAGGAAACACAGAAGGCACAGGAGCTTCACCGGGTGCGGTGCTGGCGGGCAAAGGAGGCAGAGCAAAGTGGCAGAACCTTATAAGAATACAGAGCCCCTGCTTAAGGTGGAGCATCTGAAAAAATATTATCCCCAGAACCGGCCCATTTTCGGCCGTCCCACCTCATGGATCCGGGCGGCAGATGATGTTTCTCTGGAGCTTTATCCGGGGGAAACACTGGGACTGGTGGGAGAATCCGGCTGCGGAAAATCTACTCTGGGCCGTATGATCGCCGGGCTGGAAGCCCCGGACTCCGGGCGCATCTGGTATAAAGGACAGGAACTGACTGCAAAGGGAGGCAGAGGCTATAGCGCAGTGCGCACAGAGATCCAGATGGTATTTCAGGATTCCTATTCCTCTTTAAATCCCAGAAAACAGATCTTTCAGATCCTTTCAGAACCCATGCTTTACCACAGCCTGGCGGATAAGCATACGGTTCATAAGAAGGCGGAGCATCTGATGGAGCTGGTTGGGCTTCCTCTCAGCGCTCTGGACCGTTACCCTTATGAGTTTTCAGGCGGGCAGAGGCAGAGAATCGGCATTGCAAAGGCGCTGTCACTGGAGCCGAAGCTTTTAATCTGCGATGAGCCGGTAAGCGCTCTGGACGTATCCATTCAGGCCCAGATCCTGAATCTGCTTAAAAGCCTTCAAAAGGAGTTAGACCTGACCTGTATTTTTATCGGACATGGATTAGGGGCTGTAAATTATGTAAGCCGGCGTATTGCGGTGATGTATCTGGGGAAACTGGTAGAGACGGGGGAGAGCAGTGAACTGTTTGAGCATCCGGTCCATCCCTATACCAGAACCCTTCTTGGGGCAGTGCCCATCCCGGATCCCAGAAAAAGGGAGGAAAACTGGGGCGAGACCAGTGAAGGAACAGCGTATGAGCCGTCCAGCACAGGGGCAGAGGATAAGGGCTGTCCCTTTAAAGACCGCTGCTTCAGGAAAAGGCCGGAATGCAGCAGCGCAGAGGTACCGCTTCGTCCCGTCCGTCCGGGCAGCACCCATCTGGCGGCTTGTAGTCCTGCTGTTTTGGAGGTAAAAAGAAACGAATGAAAAAATATATTATAAAACGGCTTCTCATTGCTATTCCTACCCTCATCGGGATCACGCTGATTGATTATGCGATCATGTGCTTTGTAGGAAGTCCTCTGGAAATGCTTCAGGGCGCCCGTATTTCTCAGGAGGCAGTAGCTGCAAAGGAAGCGGCTCTGGGGCTTGATAAGCCCTTCTATGTTCAGTATTTTATATGGCTGGGACAGGTTCTTAAGGGAAATCTGGGTGTTTCCATCAAGACCTACCAGCCCGTAAGCCAGATGATCATGGAACGTCTGGGGCCCACCCTGTTACTGATGGGAGTTTCCCTGGCAGTGAGCCTTCTTATCAGTATCCCTGCGGGAATATACAGCGCAGTGCGCCAGTATTCCAAAGGAGATTATGCGGTGGTAACAGCGTCCTTTTTAAGCAGCAGCATCCCGGGATTTTTTCTCTCCCTTCTTCTGGTTTATATTTTTAATATTAAGCTTAAGCTCCTTCCGTCCAGCGGGATGATTACCCTGGGAGGCTCCGGGGGAATTGGCGACTTGGCAGCCCACATGGTGATGCCTGTGACCGTTTTAGCCCTTTCCATGGCGGGAACCAATATCCGCTATATCCGCAGCTCCATGCTGGAGATCCTTCAAAAGGATTATCTGAGGACAGCCAGGGCAAAGGGCATAGGGGAACGGCTGGTAATAGGCCGCCACGCCCTGCGGAACGGCCTTGTGCCGGTGGTGACAGTGATCGGGATGCAGATTCCCCTTCTGTTTGGGGGCGCTGTGATCGTGGAGCAGCTGTTTTCCTGGCCCGGACTTGGACTTATGACCATGAGCGCTATTTTATCCAGAGATTATCCTGTGATTATGGGCGTCTGCCTCTTAGCCGCTGTGGTGGTTTTGGCAGCGAATCTGGTTACAGATATCCTCTATGCTGTGGTTGACCCTTCCATTCAGTACGATTAGCAAAGGAAAATGAAATGAAAAAGCAAATGAAAAATCATGAGACCTATGCGGGGGCGGTATGGCGCAGATTCTGCCGCCACCGTCTGGCTTTGGCAAGTCTGGCTGTGCTGGTTCTGATCTGCGGCAGCGCCGTCCTTGCGCCTGTGATCGCTCCCTATGATCCGGAGGCAATCGTGGGGCCCTTCGGAGCACCTCCCGGAGGTGAATTTCTGCTGGGGACGGATCAGATTGGCCGCGATATGCTGAGCCGCCTTCTATATGCAGCCCGAACCTCCCTTTTTGCAGGCGTACTGGCTACGCTGATCGCTACTGCTCTGGGCGTGTTTCTGGGCCTTCTGGCTGGATATTTCGGGGGCTTGGCGGATATCCTGATTATGCGTTTTACGGATATGGTTATGTCATTTCCCTATATTCTTCTGGTTTTAGTGGCAGCCGCTATTTTCAAGCCCGGTTTGTGGAGCATTATCCTGATACTGGGGTTTGTAGACTGGCCGGGAATTGCCAGACTGGTGCGGGGAAACGTGCTCAGCTTAAGAGAGACGAATTTTGTAAAGAGCAGTGAGGCGGCAGGCATGCCTGCTTTCCACATCCTGTTTTCAGAAATCCTTCCCAATACCATGGCTCCTGTGCTGGTTTATGCCACCTCTGTTATGGCCCTTACCATGCTGGATGAGGCTGCTTTAAGCTTTCTTGGCATGGGGGTGCAGCCTCCGGCCGCCAGTCTGGGAAATATGTTAAACAGCGCGCAGTCGGTTACCGTTCTTACAAAACAGCCCTGGCTCTGGATTCCTCCGGGACTTGTGATAATTATCGTGGTTACAGCGGTAAATTTTGTGGGAGACGCCCTCAGAGATGCCTTTGATCCCCTGTCCATAATAAAAATGTAACAGAAGATACGCGGGAAGAGCAAAAAATCTAAAAAAAATTGTATAAAAATTGAAACAGAATGTGTTAAAAAAATGTCAAGTTAAAAAGACGTAAAGGCAAAACAAACAAAAAATTGCATGATAATATTATAAAAAATTTAGAAACTCCCTAAATACCATTGATAAATCCATGGGTATGGAGTATAATTCACTCATATTGTACAAAGAAAGTAAGGACATGACAAAAAAAACTGTGTCTGATATGGAAAAATATGCCAAAGGAATTTGTGCAATATGACAGGGAGTGCACAAAAATAATCCTATAGGCAACCAAAAAAATTTAGGTACGCAGGATATGACAGGAGGATCACACATATGAAGGGATGGGCCCATACCATGAGTTCTCTTTCTATGTTTTCCCAGCTGGGATTGTCCCTGGCAGCCCCTCTTCTTCTCTGTGTTCTTATATGCAGCTGGCTGACCGGACGTTTTGGTATCGGGACGTGGATCTATATTCCCGGTTTTTTCTTTGGGCTGGGAGGCTCTGGAGCTACGGCCTGGAAGGTCTACCAGAACATTATGAAGCATCAGAAAAAGAAAAAAAGAACCAATGAGAGGGCATTTAACGAACATTTTTAAGGAGGAATGAGGATGGCACAGATTCAGCCGGCTGTCAAAAAGGAGACAGCCCGTGTGACGGGGATTACTTTGACAGGGTGCGTCATTATGTTTGCAGCTTTTTTTGTTCTTCATAAGATTTCACCTGCATCAGTTCCCTTTGATATGAAGGTCATTATAAGCGGCCTTTTAGGCAGCGGAGTGGCTGTGGCCAACTTTTTCTTTATGGGACTTACGATTCAGAAGATCGTTTCCGGCGAGGATGAGGAACAGGCCAGAAAAGATATGAAGGCCAGCTACCGGTTCCGCACCGTTACCCAGCTTCTGTGGGTGGTGCTTGCAGTAGCCCTTCCGTTTCTGAATGGTGCAGCAGGGCTTATCCCCCTGTTTTTTCCAAGCGCAGGCATCAAGGTGCTGAGTATGTTTGGAATGATAAATGCAAAACCAAATCCATAGAAAGGAGATGAAACTGCAAGTATGAACTTTGATATTTCAGGTGCGGCCATATACTTAAGGATTCCCACAGGAATTCCCGTTCTGGGTGATTTTGTGATCACTGAGACCATGGTTGTCAGCTGGCTTGTCATGATCCTGATCACAGGCTTTTGTATCTGGCTTACCAGGGATCTGAGGGTGGAAAATATTTCCAAACGTCAGGCGGTAGCAGAGATGCTGGTAGAGCAGGCCACTAATCTGGTCCGCAACAATACCGGCGGTACAAAGTTCGACTATCTGATCCCCTTTGTGGCAGCCCTCTTTACCACAAGTGCGGTGTCAAACCTGATCAGCCTGACGGGTCTTAGAAGCCCGACAGCCGATCTTTCCGTCGAAGCAGCCTGGGCGGTAGTGGTCTTTGTTATGATCACAGCCAACAAGATTAAGGCAAGCGGTCTTCTGGGATACATGAAGGGCTTTACCACACCGATTCCGGTGATGACGCCGTTCAATATCCTTTCTGAGATCGCAACGCCCATCAGTATGGCCTGCCGTCACTTTGGAAACATTCTTTCCGGCGTTGTTATCAACGGCCTTCTTTATGCGGCTCTGGCCGTGGCAAGCTCTGCACTGCTTGGCTGGCTTCCGGGCGCGCTGGGAGAAATCCTGGGAAGCATTCCCATCCTGGATGTGGGTATTCCCGCCATTCTGTCTGTATACTTTGACTGGTTCTCCGGTCTCATGCAGGCGTTTATTTTCAGTATGCTGACCATCATGTACATTGCCAATGCGGCAGAAGGTTAAGCAGACTTATTTTACTCAGAACATTTATTTTCGAGGAGGAAAATTATCATGACAGATTTTCAGGTATTAGCAAAAGGTATCGCTTTAGCAGGATGTGCCATCGGCGCCGGCTGCGCTCTGATCGCAGGTATCGGTCCTGGTATCGGTGAAGGTAATGCGGTTGCAAAGGCGCTGGAGGCGATCGGCCGTCAGCCGGAGTGCAAGTCTGACGTAACCAGCACAATGCTTCTTGGATGTGCGATTGCAGAGACTACTGGTATTTACGGTTTCGTTACAGGTCTGCTTTTGATCTTCGTTGCTCCTGGCACATTCATGAATTTCCTGTCTTAATGGAAAAGGGAACACCGTATTCCGCAGACAGGAGGTAGGAAGATGAGAGAGACACAGGAACTTGTAACCATCGTACCCTGGACCTTCATTGCTACGATCTGCAACCTGTTCATTCAGTGCTGGCTGATTAAAAAGTTTCTGTTCAAGCCTATCCGCGAAGTGATTGAAAAGCGCAGGGCTCTGGCAGATTCTCAGATTCAGGACGCAAAGAAGGCAAAAGAAGAGGCAGAGACCATGAAGGCCGGATACGAGGCAGAGATGGCAAAGGCAAAAGAAACTGCCAGTGTAATCCTTCAGGATGCCCAGAAGGATGCAGCTGCCCGCAGTGAGGCTATGCTGCAGGAGGCAAAGGCTCAGGCAGCCGGTATTAAGGCAAAAGCAGAAGCCGATATCCTTCAGGAGAAGAAGAAAGCCGTTAATGAGATCAAAAATGAGATCGGCGGCATTGCCATGGATATCGCAGGAAAGGTGATCGAGCGCGAAATCAGCGAGGACGATCACAGGAAGCTGATAGACGAGTTTATTGAGAATGTAGGTGAGGCGTCATGACAAAAACTGCCAGACTCTACGGAGGCAGCCTCTATGACCTTGCTTCAGAAGAAAAGCTGACAGAGGAAATGTTAGAGCAGCTTGACATGGTTCGGGCGCTTTTTAAGGAAGAACCCTCTTATCTGCGGCTCCTTGCAGAACCTTCTATTCCAAAGACAGAGCGTGTGGGTCTGATCCATACGGCTTTTGAAGGTAAGATTCATGTATATCTGCTGAATTTCCTGAAGCTTTTATGTGAAAACGGCATGCTCCGGGAGTTTTCAGATTGCTGCCGGGAATTCAGAACCAGGTACAATGAAGACCAGGGAATTGCTGAGGCAGTGGTCACCAGTGCGGTGCCTCTGACAGAGGAACAGAAAGAGGCACTCAAAGCCAGACTGGAAAAGATTAGCAATAAAACCATTCAGCTTACCCTTAAGGTTGACCCGCAGGTAGTGGGCGGCATCAGGGCAGAGCTGGAGGGAAGGCAGCTTGACGGCACACTGCAGGAACGTCTGTCAGGACTGCGAAAGAAAGTTACGGAAATCATCGTATAAAGGATGTGAATGGAATGCAATTAAAACCTGAAGAGATATCCAAGGTCATCCGCAGCCAGATCAAATATTACCAGAATGCCATTGAGCAGAGCGAGACGGGAACCGTCCTTATGGTCGGCGATGGTATTGCCAGAGTCAGCGGGCTTACAAACTGTATGTCCGGCGAGCTTCTGGAATTTGAAGACGGCACCTTCGGAATGGCCCAGAACCTGGAAGAAACAAATGTTTCTGTTGTATTATTCGGATCTGACCAGGGGATCAGCGAGGGACAGACAGTAAAGCGCACCGGAAAGGTCGTATCTGTTCCTGTGGGCGAGGCTATGATCGGCCGCGTTGTAAATGCTATTGGTCAGCCCATTGACGGAGCAGGCCCTATTGAAACAAGTGAATACAGACCCGTAGAGTCTCCGGCTCCCGGTATCTGCGACAGACAGCCCGTAAAGGAGCCTCTCCAGACAGGAATCAAGGCAATTGACTCCATGATCCCGATTGGAAGAGGACAGCGTGAGCTGATCATCGGAGACCGTCAGACTGGTAAGACAACCATTGCTACGGATACGATTTTAAATCAGAAGGGCAAGGACGTTATCTGTATCTATGTAGCCATTGGACAGAAGCGTTCTACCGTTGCAAACCTGGTATCTGAGCTCCAGGCAGGCGGCGCGATGGATTACACCATCGTAGTTACGGCTACTGCTTCTGAAACAAGCCCCTTACAGTACATTGCGCCTTATTCCGGCTGTGCAATGGGAGAATATTTTATGAACAAGGGAAAACACGTTCTGATCATCTATGATGATTTGAGTAAGCATGCAGTTGCATACAGAGCACTTTCCCTGCTGATCCGCCGTCCGCCGGGGCGTGAAGCTTATCCGGGCGACGTATTCTACCTGCACTCCAGACTGCTTGAGCGTGCAGCAAAGCTTTCTGATGAAAAGGGAGGCGGTTCTCTGACAGCCCTTCCTATTATTGAGACCCAGGCAGGTGACGTATCAGCCTATATTCCTACCAATGTTATTTCCATTACAGACGGACAGATCTTCCTTGAGACAGAGCTGTTCCATTCCGGCATTATGCCTGCTGTAAACCCGGGTATTTCTGTTTCCCGAGTAGGAGGAAATGCACAGATCAAGGCTATGAAGAAGGTAGCCGGTACCTTAAAGCTGGTTTACTCTCAGTACAGAGAGCTTCAGAGCTTTGCTCAGTTCGGTTCTGACCTGGATGCGGATACCAAAGCCCGTCTGGCTCAGGGCGCCCGTATCGTAGAGGTATTAAAGCAGGGCAGAAGTACGCCGGTTCCGGTTGAGAAGCAGGTAGCAATCCTGTATGCCGTTGTAAACGGTATCTTAATTCAGGTTGAGGTAGAGGATATCCAGTCCTATGAAGAGGGACTTTACACCTTCTTAGACAGTGATGCTGCAGGTGTGTCCGCTATGGAAGGAATCCGCTCTACAGGTAAGCTGGAGGGCGAGACAGAAGAGAAGTTAAAGACGGCTCTTAAGGATTACACAGACCGTTTTTTAAAGGCCAGATAATCAGATAAAAGGAGGAAGACCATGGCTGCAAATATGAAAGCCGTGAAGCTCCGTATGAAGAGCATACAGAGCACCATGCAGATCACCAAAGCAATGGAACTGGTGGCATCCTCCAAGCTTCGCAGGGCCAAGGAACGGGCAGATGCCAGCCGTCCCTATTTTCATACTTTAAGGGATACGCTGGCTGACATTGCGGCAGGCAATACGGACTTTTCATCGGTTTATACCAGGTCCGGAAAAAGCGGCCGCTGGTGTTATGTAGTAGTTGCCGGAGACAGAGGTCTGGCAGGCGGCTACAATGCCAACCTGTTTAAAGAGATGGAAGCGCAGATGGCAGGAAAGGACTGTATTGTGCTTCCCATCGGAAAAAAGGCGGTAGAGTATTATAAGCGCCGTAAGGTAGAGATTCTCACAGAAGAGTTTGCTGAGGTGGGAGATCTGTCTGTTTCCGACTGCTTTACTATTGCAAAGCTTCTTTGCAAAGGCTTTAAATCAGGCGACTTTGGCCATGCGGCACTGGGCTATACCAATTTTATTTCCATGCTCTCACAGCGTCCCGGCGTATCCGGCATGCTGCCTCTGGAGGATTTCTCCGGGGAAGAGAAGGATGTAAAAAAGATCCGTTCTCTGATCCTGTACGAGCCGGATGCGGAAACTGTATTTGACTCCATTGTACCGGAGTATCTGGCAGGACTTCTTTACGGAGCTATGTGCGAATCTGTAGCCAGTGAGCTGGCTGCCAGAAGAACCGCCATGGACGCCGCTACCAAGAATGCCGGCGAGATGATCGAACAGCTGAGTCTCTACTATAACCGCGCCCGTCAGGCAAGCATCACTCAGGAGATCACAGAGATTGTGGCAGGAGCGGAGGAACCCTGATCTGCGGGATAGACGGCCCCGCGAGTATCTGTGCGGGGATGATATGCATCATTTTTTGGCAGAACATGCCAAAGGGTGGATAACAAGGAGATTTGTATATGACTGAGAAACATATAGGCAAGGTAGTGCAGGTAACGGGTCCTGTTCTGGATATCCGTTTCAGGGAAGGAGAGCTGCCTGCGCTGCTGAATGCGATTGAGATTGATGTAAATGGTCATCGCCTGGTGGCAGAGGTTGCCCAGCAGGTTGGTGACGATGTAGTGCGCTGTATTGCCATGAGTTCTACGGACGGACTGGTGCGCGGTGCAGATGCAGTAGATACGGGAAGTGCGATTACCGTTCCCGTAGGCGATGAGTGTCTGGGACGTGTATTCAATCTGTTAGGTGATCCGGTAGATGAGAAGCCTGCTCCTGAGGATGTGGAGCGCTGGGCTATCCATCGTCCGGCTCCTTCCTATGAAGAGCAGATGCCGGCTACAGAAATCCTGGAGACAGGTATCAAGGTAGTAGACCTGATCTGTCCGTACGCAAAGGGCGGTAAGATCGGTCTGTTCGGCGGTGCCGGCGTAGGAAAGACGGTTCTTATTATGGAGCTGATCCACAACGTTGCTACGGCTCACGGCGGCCTGTCTGTATTTACAGGCGTTGGCGAGCGTACCCGTGAGGGAAATGATCTTTACGGCGAGATGAAGGAGAGCGGCGTTATCGACAAGACCGCTTTGGTATATGGTCAGATGAACGAGCCGCCGGGGGCTCGTATGAGAGTTGCCCTTTCCGGCCTGACCATGGCAGAATATTTCCGTGATGTGAAGAATCAGGATGTGCTTCTGTTTATTGATAATATTTTCCGTTTTACCCAGGCAGGCTCCGAGGTATCCGCTCTGCTGGGACGTATGCCTTCCGCGGTAGGATATCAGCCTACTCTGGCTACGGAGATGGGCGCCCTGCAGGAGCGTATCACCTCTACAAAGAAGGGGTCTATTACCTCTGTTCAGGCTGTATATGTGCCTGCGGATGACCTGACTGACCCGGCTCCGGCTACCACATTTACCCATCTGGATGCAACTACGGTTCTTTCCAGAGATATTGCCAGCCAGGGTATTTATCCTGCTGTGGACCCCCTTGAGTCTACCAGCCGTATCCTTTCACCGGAGGTAGTAGGAGAGGAGCACTATCAGGTGGCAAGATCTGTGCAGAGAGTGCTTCAGAGATATAAAGAACTGCAGGACATTATCGCAATTATGGGTATGGATGAGCTGTCAGAGGATGATAAGCTGACTGTATCCAGAGCAAGAAAGGTACAGCGCTTCCTGTCTCAGAGCTTCTCCGTTGCAGAGCAGTTTACAGGTATGGCAGGACAGTATGTGCCGTTAAAGGAAACCATTCGTGGCTTTAAGAAGATTCTGGACGGCGAGTGCGATGAGATTCCCGAGAGCTGCTTCCTGTTTGCGGGAACTATTGACGATGTCTTTGAGAAAGCGAAAAAGGCACAGTAGAAGGGAGGGTGAGGCTTTATGGCAGCCTTCCATTTGCAGATTGTGACTATGGACGGAAATGTCTTTGACGGACAGGTTCAGAGCGTTTCCTGCCGTACGATCCACGGAGATCTGGCGATCATGGCCCGTCATATGAACTACTGTACGGCAGTAGGCATGGGAACCGCTCATGTGATAATGGAGGATGGTACAGAGCGCACAGCCGCCTGTATCGGCGGTATGCTGACCGTGATGAACGGAGAGTGCCGTCTGATCCCTACTACCTGGGAATGGAGCGATGAGATCGATCTGGAGCGTGCAAAGCGTGCAAAGGCACGGGCGGAGGAAAAGATGAACAAGTCCGGCCTGTCTGAGGTGGAGCGTCAGATGATCGAGGCAAAGCTTCACAGGGCTCTGGTCCGTATCGGAACTGTGGAAAAGTAAAATAGATTATAGTTTGATTAAAAATGGCCGCCCCGAAGGCGGCTGTTTTTTGTTATGGCGGCGATTGATACTTTAAACTAATTGTTTTTCCATTTGCTGCGTGGTAGAATGAGGGAAATACAGGAAAGAAAACAGAGGTACAGATGTGATGGAGACAAAGAGAATTTATATAAAGGATACAGAACATGTAAGGGATGAGGAGCTTTTGGAGGCGGCAGAAATCATCCGCCGGGGCGGTCTTGTGGCCTTTCCTACGGAAACTGTATACGGATTGGGAGGAAATGCTCTGGATGAGGATGCTGCAAAAAAGATTTATGCAGCCAAGGGCCGGCCTTCTGACAATCCTCTGATTGCCCATGTTTCCTGTCCGGAAGAAGTAGAACCTCTTGTAGAATATATGCCTGAGGCTGGTAAGAAGCTGATGGAAGCCTTCTGGCCGGGGCCGCTTACCATGATTTTCCCCAAAAGCAGCCGGGTTCCCTATGGAACCACAGGAGGTTTGGAGACAGTTGCGGTGCGGATGCCTTCCGATCCGGTGGCGAACCGATTGATTGCTCTGGCAGGAGTTCCCATTGCCGCTCCCAGCGCCAATACCTCCGGTCGTCCCAGTCCCACTACAGCAGATCATGTATGGCAGGATATGAACGGAAGAATTGATATGATCATTGACGGAGGCCCTGTGGGGATCGGCGTGGAGTCTACCATTGTGGATGTATCGGGACAGGTGCCTGTGGTGCTTCGGCCGGGAGCCATTACGATGGAAATGTTAAGAGAGACTCTGGGAGAGGTGACGATTGATCCGGCTATTTTAGGCCCTATGGCAGAAGGCGTGCGTCCCAAGGCGCCTGGAATGAAGTATAAACACTATGCTCCCAAGGCAGAGCTTACTTTAGTGGAGCCTGCGATGGAGGACAAAAAGGCTTCCATGACTCAGGAACAGGTAGAACGCATGGTTTCCATGGTATGGAAACTGGCAAAGGAGCAGATTGACGCCGGAGTGCGGGTGGGAATTATCTGTACGGATGAGTCCAGAGCTGCCTACCCGGAGGGCATTGTCCGCAGCATTGGAGCAAGAAAAAGCCAGGAATCGGTCGCTCATAACCTGTACGGAGTACTGCGGGAATTTGATGATCTGAAGGCAGAAGTTATTTTTTCGGAAAGCTTTGGGGAAGACCATCTGGGGCAGGCGATTATGAATCGTTTGTCCAAGGCGGCAGGATATAAGATTGTGCGTGTATAAGAGGGGGAAAATACATGGAAAAACAGACCCTGGGTGAAAAGACAGCCCAGATGCTTTTGGAAATGATACAAAAGGAGGGCTTTGGCCCGGGGGATAAGCTTCCGACGGAAGCAGAGCTGGTGGAATCTCTGGGAGTGGGACGCAATACTGTCCGGGAGGCGCTGCGCATACTGATGTCCAGAAATATTGTCACTATCCGTCAGGGATCCGGAACCTTTATTTCTGAAAAAAAAGGCGTTGTGGATGATCCGCTGGGTTTTTCCATGATGGAGGACCGGCGCAGGCTGACCGAGGATCTGATCCAGGTACGTCTGATGCTGGAACCTCAGCTGGCAGCACTGGCAGCCCAGAATGCTGCCGAAGAGGATTTACAGAAACTGGAACAGATCAAAGAGGAGCTGGAAGATCTGATCCGTCAGAGAAAGGATTATTCCTTAAAGGATTCACAGTTTCATGAGCAGATCGCTAACTGCAGCCACAACCAGATCATGACCAATCTGGTGCCTGTGATCACAGAGGGCGTGCGGATGTTTGCCGTCTCGGTTCAGGAAACGGAATATGAGCAGACACTTTCTTCCCACAGGAGAATCTTTGAGGCCATCCGGGAGCGGAGGGGAGAGGATGCAAAGATGGAGATGTATTTTCATTTGATGTATAACAGTAATCGGTATCGGGCGGAAACCGAACCGTAAGGAAAAAGCGTGTGCTTTCTTTTGTTGGAGAAGCACACGCTTTTTTCAGATCCAGCGTTTCCTTACTGAATCCATCTGCCGTTTTCATCTACCTGATAACCGTCAGGAGTTGTGGCAGAAGTATACAGTTTTCCCATGGTACCGTCAGAAACGGGGTTAAAATAATACCAGTTGTTTTCGATTTGCTGCCATCCGGTTTTCATGCCGGAATTGATATCAATGAAAAACCAGCTGTTCTGCTCATGGTCAAAGAAAAAACCGGATTTTGTGTATCCGTCAGCGCCAAAGGCATACCAGGCCCCGTTGATCATTTCCCATGCGGGCTGTTCATATACAGTGCCGTTTTCAGCTGTTTTTATGGAGCCTGCGGCAAATGTTCCATCTGCATACTGAAGCTTCCACTGAGATGGATTGCCGGATTCCTGAATCCAATGACTATTGTTTGTTCCGTTTCCGGTTATAATTCCAGATACCGTATTTACATATCCTTTTTTAGAATCAAGGATTGTGTGGCCGGATACAGAGGAGCCGGGGCCGCTTATAGAGGTTCTGGAACCGGAAGAGCCGTCAGAATCGCTATTATCCGGGATAGAAGGAATTTCCGGTACGTTTTCATCGTTTACAGTAACTGCAGAAGAGGCAGACTGGCCGCCGGCAGACACCGTAATTACAGCCTGACCGGGACGCAGACCGGTTACAAGACCATTTTCATCTACAGAGGCTGTAGAGGAATCGGAGCTTGTCCAGCTGGCAGTGAGGCCTGCTGGTGCGATTTCTGCATGTAGCTGGATGCTGCCGCCTACGGCGATCCGTGCATTCTGAGGAGACAGGGATACCGTAACTTCTTCCCTGTTCCATACAGCCTGGGGTCCGCTGTAGGTCCAATGGAAGGGACCTGTGCCGTTCAGCGCCTTCCACCAGTTATCGGCTGCCTCTACTTTAAAGGTATGAGAGGTTTCAAGATCAGCTCCTGAAATTCGATAGCTGGTTTTTGTGGTGGTACAACTGCTGTTTACATGGTTAAAGTAGTCGTCCTCATCTGCGTAGACAGGTTTTCCGTCCATATAAATACGGTATCCGTAGATTCCTGATTCATCCCACGGTTCCTCCCAGCTGAGAATGAGATCTCCATTTTCTTCGCGAACGTCCAGGCTGCTGTCCCATTCGGGAGCCTTGAAATCATATTTATGTGAGAGCTTTACCGTTTCAGATTCATAATCAAAGGTATCGCCATTATCAGCAAAAGCTGTAATTATAACCTCGTTTTCTGTTTCCATAAGACGCCCGATGGTAAGGGTAAGTTCATCCTGGCTTGATTTGCTGCCGAGCTCATAATTGTAGATTGTCTTTACAAGTACTCCGTCTGCATAGGCATGATATCCGCGGATGCGCGGATCTGCTTTGCTGCCATTGGCAAAGGTGGCAGAGGCCCAGGTATATCCTTCGCCGGAATAGCGTACCTTACGGTCAGAGGGAACGTTTAATGTTTCATCCTGTGCAGATTCAATTCTCAGGCCTGCAGAGGGACCTTCGGTCTTATTTCCGGTTGCATCAACGGCATAGACAGTAAAGGTGTAATCGACATTGGCACAAAGGCCTTCTGCCTGATATTCGGGTTTCGTTACAGGCGTGGAAATATCTACAAGCTGTCCGTCTGCCCGTGTTTCGATGATATAGCCGGAGATTTCATCATAGTCAGCGGCGTCTGTCCAGGTCAGCTCCGCTGCTTCGTCTGCGGAAGCGCGGGAAGCGTTAGATGGAGAGGCTGTAAGTACGGCATCCTCTGTCCACTCCGGAATATCCATGGCATTCTCCGCTTTATCAGAGGTTGTGGTATCGCCTGCAAAATTCAGTCCGCCGGATGCGGAGATCTTGCTCCAAGCCTTGGAATCCTCATCTTTATCATTAAACCTTACATTATAAAAGACGGAATCTTCCACGCCCTTCAGTTCCTGGGCCATTTTACTGTTGGTAAATGTAATATCCTGGAAATAAAGGTCATGGTGGGTGTGCCAGGGCTTTTCAAGCTGGCTGTAATCCACATCAGCTACCAGGCTGAACTCATTTTTCTTTACGTTATCAATCGTAAGATTATAGGCGTTGATATTGCGGAATTCAGCCGGTGTATCAGCAGGCTCCACAGATACAGCCTGATTTACATCGCTGTAGGTTGTGCTCATTACAAATGCCTGGCTGCATTCTCCCACTGCACAGTCGCGGATCAGCACATCCCATACGCCTCCTCCGTTGGCAGGAGCAGATTTGAATCGGAATGGCATATCGCTGTGGTTTAAAACATTATCTTCTACCAGCATATCGCAGATACCGGCTCCTGTATGGCTTCCGGCCGCAATAGCGCCGCCATGCCCTTCTCTCAGGAAATTGTTAAAGGTCCAGATGTTCTGGGAAGGCTTCTGTTCGCAGTCCTGAACGCCTTTTCCCATACCGGTAGCAAAGTTGACAGAATCATCACCCGTATCAAAGAAATTATTAAATACAATGGCATTCTGTGTATTTCCAAGTTCAATACCGTCTGCATTGTTGGAATCATAGGTGGTATATTTTACATTATTGGAGGTTACATTTTTACTGTCAAGGACAGCAACCGTGTGGAAGGCAGGATTGCGGACTGTAATATCGCCAATATAAACATTTTCAGTTCCGCGGATTACAATCAGGTTAGGGCGGTTATTGTAGGCCACCTTTTCGCTTAATCCTTTTTCTTTTGCCTTCAGGGTAGCGTCTGAGGCCAGAATACCAAGGGAGGTTTCAAAAGGTGTGGTATATAGCTTTTTGGAGTTTCCGGATACCCAGCGTGGGAGGCGGTAAGCCTTATCCTCCGGATCAGCTGCCTGGCGATCCTGATAGAACATAGAGTAGCCGTCTCCGTTAATATCATCCTCTTCGCCATATTTCCAGCCGTTTCCATCAATGGTTCCCTCTCCTGTTATGCGGATATTTTCCAGCATACCGCCCTCATCGCTGCTGTAAGCATTAATCAGAGCCCAGGATCTGGTATCTGTAGAGTAGGGATACAGGAGATAATTGCTGTCATAGTGGTCTGCATTTGGGGAGCCAAAGAGAACAGCGCCCTTTTCAAGCTCCAGTGTCATATTACTCTTCAGGTACAGAGCGCCTGACATGAATATACCGGAAGGAATGACAACCTTTCCGCCTTCCGTGCAGGCATCGATAGCAGCCTGGATTGCTTTTGTATTTTCTTCAATGAACCGGTTGATTCCGTCATCATAGGAACGATAGGGAGTATCAACCGTACGGGCGCCAAAATCTGTAATATTAAATATTTCCGGGGCAGGAGCTGTGGAGGCGGAAACAGAAGCCGTGTCTCCAATCGGATTTCCGGAATCATCCAGAGCCACGACGGAAAATTCGTAGGAGGTATCCGGCGTCAGGTTATCTGCCGTAAAGGAGTGAATATCTACGTTTACCATTTCGATGTTCTTTTTTTCATAGTATTCGTAGAATGCGTCCATGTATGTACTTGCCCAGTCGGCATGTTCGGCGAAATTTTCCCGGGCTGTTCCGATGAGCTCACCGTCCTGATATACGGCGTAGTCTGCGACAGTATCGTATTTTTCAGGCTTATTCCATACCAGCGTCACAGAGGTGTCGTCATAGGCCAGAGTGGGAACCAGCAGATTGGTTACGTCCTCGCTGCCTTCCGTACGGTCATATTTGGGTTCTGTCAGGGGAGGCGTTTTGCGGCGTTCTATTTTTGGGGCCGCATTTGACGGAGTAGAAACAGCGTCAGAGGGGGAAGCGGGACGTTTATGCGCATCTGATGAGGTTGCATCTGATGGAGTAGCGATTATTTCATTGTCCTCATCCCGGTCTTCGGAGGAACTGTGTTCAGCATCTGATGGAGTAGCTAAAGGCTGATATATGGGGGAGGGGGTGAAATCATCGCGATTGGCATCAGAATGGGAAGTAGTAAGGCTGTTCTGAGAACTTGCAAACGTTTGCAAATCGGGGCTAAAAAGAATTGCACCCGTTGTTAACGTACCAGCAAGAGTTATGGATGCATAACGGTATAGATTGGACGGAAAATGGATCTTCATAACTGAATTCCTTTCGAGTTACTTTGGACGCGTTACCAATATTTGTATACAGATAAAAGTATAACTAATGAAAAATTATTTGTACACTGTTAAAAGTAACAGAGAAAATATAAAATATTTGTGAAAAAATTATAAAGAAAAAATGTGGAGTTATGAAAAAGTCACAAAAATTTTTGAGTAAATTTAATGAAAGAGTCGATAGAGAAAATACAAATATTCGTCCTATGAATATTTGATAATATCTCAAAAAATATTGACTTATTCCCGCCAATATGCTAAAAATAAACTATAATTTATAGGATGAATATTCACCCGATAAAAGGAGGAGCAGGAACATGAAAGAACTATATGATGTGCTCGTCATCGGCGGAGGCATAGTGGGGAGCGCCGTTGCCAGAGAGCTGTCACGATATCGTTTAAGGATCGGCGTTCTGGAGAAAAATCTGGATGTCTGCAATGAGACCAGCGGGCGCAATTCTGGCGTGGTTCACGGCGGCTTTGCTTATGACAGAGGAAGTTTAAAGGCAAAGCTCTGCGTAGAGGGAAACCGGATGATGGGAGACCTGGCTAAGGAACTGGATTTTCGCTTTATCCGCTGTGGAAAGGTGCTGGTCGGCAATACGGATGAGGACATGGAGACCTTAAAGCGCACGATCCGCCAGGGAGAGGACAATGGGGCCTCAGGATTAGAGCTCATTGACGAAAAACGTCTCCACGAGCTGGTACCTGCGGTAGTGGGAAAATTTGCCATGTATTCAAAGAACAGCGGGATTGTAGATCCCTTTGGCTATACCATTGCCCTGGCAGAAAATGCCCATGCGAACGGGGCTGAGTATCATTTTGGATGTGAAGTAATGGATGTTTCACGGGACGGAGACGGAAATTACTGTATTTCCACTTCCGGGGGAACCTTTTACAGCCGCTGGGTGGTAAACAGTGCAGGCCTTGGATGCGGAAAAATTTCCGATCTCCTAGGAATTACGGGATATCATATCATCGGCTCCAAGGGCGATTACATTATTCTGGATAAGCGTACCGGCCCGCTGCTTCCTATGCCCGTTTATCCGGTTCCAAGCAATACATATATGGGAATTCATGTGACGAATACCACAGACGGAAATGTTATTATCGGGCCAAATGCGGATCTGGTGACGGATTTCACCTACTATGGAGTGCCGCAGGAAAATATGGATTATCTGGCTAACAGCGCTTCGGATCTGTGGCCCTGTATCCGTAAGCAGGATTATATCCGCAATTATTCCGGTATCCTTCCAAAATGGGTGGATGATCAGGGAGTGATCCAGGATTTTAAGATTGAGATACGGGATGATCTTGCGCCCAGGGCCATCAATCTGGTAGGAATAGAGTCTCCGGGACTGACAGCAGCAGTACCCATTGCGCGGTATGCCATTGAAATGATGAAGGAAAGGGAAAAACTGGAAGAGAATCCTGATTTTAATCCGGAAAGAAAGGGAATCCGCCGCTTTGAGGAATGTTCCATGGAGGAACAGGCCCGATTGATTGAAGAAGATCCAGATTATGGAGAGGTGATCTGCCGCTGTGAGAAGGTTACGAAGGCGGAAATTTTAAAGGCTATCCATAATCCTCTGGGAGTGGATACCATGACAGGCATCAAATACAGGACACGTTCCATGATGGGGCGCTGTCAGGGCGGTTACTGCCAGATGCGGATCGAGCAGCTCATCGAACAGGAGCTGGGGAAAAAAGAAACCCAGGTGCAGTATGAGCGGGAAGGTTCACAGGTATTGTTCGGAAAGGTTCGGGAGGTGTAGGATATGGGACATTTAGAGCATGAGATCGTCTGTGAAGCAGTGGATGCAGTCATAGTGGGCGGCGGTCCGGCAGGACTGGCGGCAGCAGTGCGGCTGTATGAAAAAGGGATTACGAATATTCTGATTCTGGAGCGGGAGAAACATCTGGGCGGTATCCTGCGCCAGTGTATCCATGACGGGTTTGGCCTGACCCGCTTTGGCCTGACCCTAAGCGGCCCGGAATATGCACAGAAATTTATCGACCGGGTGCATGAACTTAAGATCCCCTATCTGACGGACGCCACGGTTTTAGAGGTGACAAAGGAACATGTGGTTACTGCAGCTACGCCTCAGGGCTTAAAGCAGTGGAAGGCAAAGGCAGTGATCCTTACTATGGGCTGCAGAGAGCGCACCCGCGGGGCTCTGGGGATTCCGGGACAAAGGCCCGCAGGCGTATTTACTGCAGGAGTGGCTCAGGCATATATCAATCTGTATAACCGGATGCCTGCAAAGGAAGTGGTGATTCTGGGTTCAGGTGATATCGGTATGATTATGGCACGACGCCTTACGTTAGAGGGAGCCCATGTAAAGGCTGTATTTGAGATCCAGCCATATCCAAGCGGCCTTCCCAGAAATATTGAGCAGTGCTTAAACGACTATGGAATCCCCCTTTATCTGAGCCATACGGTTACAGCCATCCACGGGGATAAACGTCTGACCGGTGTGACGGTTTCTCAGGTAGATGAGCATATGAAACCGATTCCTGGAACGGAAAAAGAGTATGATTGCGATACGCTGATCCTGTCGGTAGGCCTGATTCCTGAAAATGAGCTTTCCCTGGATGCCGGCGTAACCTTGGACGGGAGAACAAAGGGCGCAGAAGTAGATGAGTATTTCCAGACGGATAGGCCCGGTATCTTTGCAGCAGGAAATGTGCTCCACGTCCATGATCTGGTAGACTTTGTGTCCATGGAGGCGGAACGGCTGGCGGATGCTGCAGCGGAATATGTAGATAAGGGATGTCTGCCGGAGTGTCCCGTTGTGATTCGTACCGATTGTTTTATCAATCACACAGTGCCGCAGCGTATTTCCGGAAAAGAGGATTGCAGATTGTCACTGCGTGTAAACAGGCCATTTAAGGACTGCCGTATCGTAGTACGTCAGGATGGAACGGAGGTGGCTTTTAAAAAGATGAAAAAAGCCATTCCGGCAGAAATGATTCAGATTCCATTAAAGGCAGAGAAGCTGTCAGGCTGTAAAGAACTGGAGGTGAGTGTGGAATGGTAAGAGAATTTACCTGTATTATCTGTCCAAATGGCTGTGAGATCACAGCAGAACTTGAGAAAACGGAGGATGGAGCCTGCCGGATCCGTTCCATAGAAGGAGCAGCCTGTCCAAGAGGGAAAGCTTATGTGGAGCAGGAGCTCACCGATCCCAGAAGAAATATCGCAACCTCCATTTCGGTAGAGGGAGGAGAGCTGCCCCTTACAAGTGTCCGCCTCACGGCCCCCATACCAAAGGCAAGGATCTTTGACGCCATGGAAGAAATCCGCAGATGCCGCGTCACTGCACCAGTGAAAGCAGGGACTGTAGTGATAGAAGGACTTTTAGGATACGATTCCGATGTGATCGTGACGAAGACGGTGGAGAAACAGAAATAAAATCATGTATACAGACAGCCGGACCAGTGGTGAAAACGGGTCCGGCTGTCTGTATTTAAGAAGGGTTTTTAAATGAATGTCCTTAACATTCTGGATGAAATATGGTATTTTTTAATGAAAGAACGATTACAGAAGGAGGAGAAATGCATGAGCCTTTTCATTGGAAAGACAGAACGGGTATATTCCACCTCAGACAGCTTCCAGAAGGAACGGGTACAGGAAATTCTGAATGAAAATCATATAGAATACAAGATTCGGGCTCGGGATGATTCAAGACGAAATCCGTTTGATCAGGCCGGACTTGGAAGCCTGGGAAATAACAGGCTTCTGGTTACATATTCCTTTTATGTGGATAAAAAGGATGCAGAGTGGGCAGTGAGGCTGATTCATTCACAGGTGTAGAGCCCATCTACAAACCTTCTCCATCCTTGCATTTTCCCTCAATCTATTATATAGTGGAATGCAGAGAGAAAATATACGAAACAGGAGGAAACGTATGTCGGGAAAGCGCGAGGATTATATTACATGGGATGAATATTTTATGGGAGTGGCCTGTCTGTCGGGGAAACGCTCTAAGGATCCCAGCACCCAGGTGGGAGCCTGTATCGTAAGCCAGGACAACAAGATCCTTTCTATGGGCTACAATGGTTTCCCCAAGGGCTGTTCAGATGACGAATTTCCCTGGGAGAAGGAGCATGAGGCGGACGATCCCTACCATGCAAAATACTTTTATTCTACCCACAGCGAATTGAATGCCATTTTAAATTACAGAGGCGGAAGCCTGGAGGGCAGCAAGCTTTATGTGACCCTTTTCCCCTGCAATGAATGTGCCAAGGCCATTATTCAGGCGGGAATTACAACGATTGTCTATGGGGAAGACAAGTATGCCGATACGCCTGCCGTGCGGGCTTCCAAGCGGATGCTCAATGCAGCCGGAGTAAGGTATTATCAGTATCAGCCTACAGGGCGTAAAATTGAAATAGAGGTTTAGGGAAAATGAAGGTTCTTCTGGCAGCGGTAAATGCCAAATATATCCATTCCAATCTGGGGATCTACAGCCTGAAGGCTTACGGTGAGAAGATGCTGGCAGAGCAGGGCTTTAAAAGAGAACAGATACAGATCGAGCTGGCGGAGTATACCATCAACCACCAGTTAGAACAGATTCTTAAAGATCTGTACTGCAGGAAGCCGGATGTGATCGGTTTTTCCTGCTATATATGGAATATTTCTTATATAAAATGTCTTCTGGCAGATATAAAAAAGGTGCTCCCGGAAGTGAAGATATGGCTTGGAGGTCCTGAGGTATCCTACTGCGGTGAGGAGATTTTAAGGGAACAGCCTGTGGTGGATCTGGTGATGAAGGGAGAAGGCGAGGAAACCTTTGCACAGCTTTTACAGGTTCTGGTGGAAAAGGAGGGATCAGGAGCCTCCTTCAGTGGATATCTGGAAGAAATAAAACAAAAGGGGATTCCCGGACTGGTATTTTTGGACAGTCAGGGCAATAAAGACGGCGCAGCCTGGGGCACTTTTGCGGGCGGTGATAGACAGGCAGGATGGCCCGTTTATGACACCGGTATCCGTCCGCCCATGGATATGAACCGGATCCCCTTTCCCTATGGATTTTTGGAGATGGAACAACTGGAACACAGGATTATTTACTATGAGAGCAGCAGAGGCTGCCCTTTTTCCTGTGCTTACTGCCTGTCGTCCATTGATAAGAGCGTCCGTTTCCGCAGTCTGGAACGGGTAAAGGAAGAGCTGTCCTTTTTCTTAAATGCCAGAGTACCGCAGGTGAAGTTTGTGGACCGGACCTTTAACTGTAAAAAATCCCACGCCATGGCAGTCTGGCAGTTTATCCGGGAAAATGACAACGGCATTACGAACTTTCATTTTGAAATCGCAGCAGATCTTCTGGATCAGGAGGAGCTGAACCTCCTTTCTTCCATGCGTCCGGGACTGATTCAGCTGGAAATAGGAGTCCAGTCCACCAATCCGGACACGCTTTCGGCAATCCGGAGAAAAACAGATATCGCAGAAATAAGAAAGATTACCCATCATATCAACAGCCGGCACAACATCCACCAGCATCTGGATCTGATCGCAGGCCTTCCCCATGAGGATTTAAGCAGCTTTAGAAAATCCTTTAATGAGGTATATGATATGGAGCCGGAACAGCTGCAGCTGGGATTTTTGAAGGTGTTAAAAGGCTCCTATATGGAAGAAATGATTCCTGCCTGTGAGCTGTTATATTCATCTTCCCCGCCCTATGAGGTCTTGTCCACCCGATGGCTTTCTTATGGAGATATCCTGGAGTTAAAGGCTGTGGAAGAGATGGTGGAAGTCTACTATAACAGCCGCCAGTTTACCTGTACACTGGAGCAGCTGAGGCAGGAATTTGATACGCCCTATGAAATGTTTCTGGATTTGGCCGGATTTTACCAGAAGAAGGGATATGGCGGCGTAAATCACAGCCGTCTGGCACGGTATGAGATCCTGTGGGAGCAGGCAGAGGAAATGTTTTCTGACGGCAGCAGAACAGATGCAGAGAGAAAGCGTGAGCAGTACAGAGATGCTCTGATGACCGATCTGTACCTCCGGGAAAATATCAAAAGCCGTCCTTCCTTTGCCAGGAATCTTTCACATTTCAAGGAGCAGATCCGGCGTTTTTTCAGGCAGGAGGAGGACTGCCCCTGCCTACTTCCGGATTATACGGGATATGATTCCCGCCAGCTGGCAAAGATGGCCCATCTGGAGCCGGCGGGGGACGGAAGTTTTCTGCTGTTTGACTATAAAAACCGCGACCCGCTGACCTATAATGCAAGGATGGTTCGGGTTGAGATTTGCTAAAATGTATTTTTGAGAAGGAGAGACAGAGGCTGATATGCCAACGATTAAAGATATAGCAGCCCGTGCCGGAGTATCCCACGGCGCGGTTTCTAATGTATTAAATAAAAGGGGAAATGTGAGTGCTGAAAAGATCCAGTTAGTGGAGCAGGCCGCCAGGGAACTGGGCTACCAGCTCAATGCCCAGGCCTAGCAGCTGCGGGCAGGAGAACCTATATGCTGGTATGTATGGGAGCCGCCATTGTGATGGCTATGGGCCACTATATGCAGGAGGCGTTTCAGACCGGAGATCCGGCCAGGCTGGGAGCTCAGGTAATCAGCGGCATTGGCTTTTACAGCGCAGGAATTCTGGCTACGCTTGCAGTATATCTGATTATGGCACGGTTTAAGAAGCTGGAATATAAATTTATTCTGGAGGATGTGTACTGCGGCGTCTATGTAGAGTTTAACGGTACAGTGACGATTTCTGATATTGCACAGAGGATCTCGGGTTATGGCCTGGAGATTGAAGAGGTTCAAATGGGAAAGCCGGGATATGGTGCTTAAGCAGATGGAGGCCATAGAGGGCGTCAGGTACGCAAAATACATATTTTAAAGATTATGGAAAAGGCGCTGCCTGTCTGGGATTATCTCAGATGGGTGGTGCTTTTTGCAAAGGCTACAATATAAAAGAAGCTTGAAAAACCGGCATCATATGCCGTATACTGAAATGGACTGAAATATAAGGAATGAGGAGCGTTTTATATGCCAAAGATAAAAAGGGAGACAAAAACGGCCCGCAGCCAGCGGGTTGCTCATATACTGGAAGCCTTGGACCGGGAATACGGCACGGAGCTGATCTGTTATCTGAACCATGAAACACCGTGGCAGCTGCTGATCGCCGTGATTTTAAGCGCCCAGTGTATGGATGCCAGGGTAAATATCGTAACAGCCGACCTGTTTCAGAAGTACCCTTCTCTGGAAGCCTTTGCCGCGGCGGATGTAAAGGAGATGGAGCAGGATATCCATTCCATCGGGTTTTACCATAATAAGGCAAAGAATATCATTCTCTGCGCCAGAGATTTGCTGGAACGGTTTTCAGGAGAGGTACCGGAGTCGCTGGAGGATCTGACCTCCCTTGCAGGCGTGGGAAGGAAAACAGCTAATGTGATCCGGGGCAATGTTTATCATGTGCCGAGCATTGTGGTGGATACCCATGTAAAGCGGATTTCCCGAAAGCTGGGCCTGACCTTGGAGGAGGAGCCGGAAAAGGTGGAGTATGATCTGATGAAGGTGCTGCCAAAGGACCACTGGATTCTGTGGAATATTCATATTATTACATTGGGAAGAACTGTCTGTACGGCCAGAAAACCCAAATGTGGGGAATGCTTTTTAAAGGAATACTGCCCGTCCTGCGAAGAACCGGTGGTTTTTGATGGAGGTAAGGCATGATGATGACTTCTTATATTGCCCTTGATCTGGAGACGACCGGTCTGGAATCAAAGACGGAAAAAATTACAGAGGCAGCGGCCTTAAAGGTGATTGACGGAACGGTGCGGGAGCGGTTTGTGACGCTGATCAATCCTGGAAGGCCTATTTCAGAGAAAATTACGCAGCTTACGGGAATTACAGATGAGATGGTACGGACAGCGCCTCTCATGGAAAATGTGATTGGAGAGCTTTTGGCCTTTTGTGAAGGTCTTCCGCTTTTGGGCCACAATATCCTCTTTGATTACCGATTTTTAAAGCAGGCAGCAGTAAACAGCCGGTTGGAATGTGAGTTTGAGGCGGTCGATACCCTGACGCTGTGCCGTCATCTGATGCCGCCGGATGAGAAAAAGAATTTATCCGCTTCCTGTACCTGGTTTCAGATTCCCCAGTCTGCTGCTCATCGGGCAGAAGCGGATGCAGAATCAGCCCACCTGCTTTATGAAAAGCTTAAGGCCCTTTATGGGAAGGAACGGGAGGAGCTTTTTGTTCCATGTCCGCTGATCCACAAGGCAAAACGGGAGCAGCCCGCTACAAAAAGGCAAAAAGAATACTTGCAGGATTTGATAAAATGTCATAGAATAGACATAACTCTGCAGACGGATACTTTAAGCAGAAGCGAGGCGTCCAGACTGATTGATCAGATCATTCTGCAGCGGGGAAGACTTACAGAGCATTCTCTGTCTTCCCCATATAACGGTTTTGTGGGCGGTTCCGGCAGAAGGAAGGGATCGCAGGATTAAAAGAGGTGAAAAAATGCTGAACATGAGAGACCATAAGACAAAGAAGATCATTTCAACCATTATTGTTGTGATCCTGGTACTGGCTATGATCGTACCGATGGCTTTAAGTGCACTGATGTATTAAAGGATCTGTGATACGGGCCAAAATGCCGGAAAAATGGCTTCCGGAATGAAAAGGATATGTGAGAATGAAAAATAAAATGTGGAAAACAGCCCTGACTGTCCTGGCGGCAGCCGGGGCAGTGTGGGCCTTCCCTGGTACAGCCATGGCGGCTCCTGTACTTCCCGACGGGATTCGTGTACAGGGGCAGGATCTGGCAGGAAAAACCTGTGGGGAGGCCCGTGATGTAATAGAGACTTATGAGGAGGAATTGGGAAACTGTCCGGTTATCCTGACCCTGGACGGACAGGAGAAGGAGACCACGGCAAAGGAGCTGGGACTTTACTGGAGCAATGAGAACCAGATTGAGGAAACGCTTAAGGAGTACGCCGGAGGCAGCCTGATCCGCCAGTATATGGTAAAGAAAGATCTTGCCCGGGCTCCGGTAGAGCTTGCGGTTGAAACAGCAGTAGATCCTGAGAAGGTAACAGCTTTTGTGGATACCCACAGCCAGGATATCCTGACGCAGCCTCAGAATGCCTCCATACGCCGGGAAAACGGCGCTTTTGTGATTACAGAGGCAGTTTCCGGCCGCGCGGTTGATACGGAAGCTACGGTTCAGGCGCTGAATGAGGCGCTGGCTAGACAGCAGGAGGGAACAGTCCGGGCGGACGCGGTGATCACGGAGCAGGAGCCGGAGATCACATCGGAGGAACTGGCGTCCATCCAGGATGTGCTGGGCACCTGTACCACAGACTTTTCCAGCAGCGGAGCAGCCCGTTCCACCAATCTTTCCGTGGGAGCGGCCAAGATCAACGGCAGGGTAATGATGCCCGGAGAAGTGCTTTCTGGCTATGAGTGCCTGCAGCCCTTTACAACTTCCAATGGATACAAGACTGCAGCCGCATATGAAAACGGCAAGGTGGTAGACAGTATCGGAGGAGGCGTCTGCCAGATCGCGACCACGCTGTACGGCGCGTCTCTGGAAGCAGAGGTGGAAATTGTTCAGAGGCAGAACCATTCCATGATCGTTACCTATGTGGAGCCTTCCATGGATGCAGCCATTGCGGGAACCTATAAGGATATTAAAATTAAAAATAATTACAGTACTCCCATCTACGTAGAAGCCTATACTTCCGGGAAAAAGCTGACCTTTACCCTCTATGGAAAGGAAACGCGGCCGGAGGGACGAAAGGTGGAGTATATCTCAGAAACCATAGGTACTACCAGTCCCGGTGAACCTCAGCTGATCGTTGACAATACTCTGGCTCCCGGAGCGAAGGTTCGGGTGCAGTCTTCCCATACCGGACTGCGATCCCGGTTGTGGAAGGTGGTTACGGTAGACGGTGTGGAGACGGAGCGCACGCTGTTAAATAAAGATACCTATAATGCTTCAAAGGCAGTCTACCGTGTGGGTCCGGAAGCGCCGGTCAATGCGCCTGTGCAGACCGATCCCGCAGGAGGACAGACTGCCGGAGCAGGGGAAAATACTTCTCCTGAATCACCCGGTGCAGAAAATGTGGCAGGCGGCCCCGGAATGCCGGGAGAAAGCGGAACTGTCCCGGGAGGCGGCCCGGGAGCACCAGCAGGCGGCACAAGCGGCAGCGGGGCGGCCTCAGGCGGTCCGGGAGCACCGGAGGGTGCAGGAGGAAGCAGCGGAGCAGTTTCCGGTGGAGGCCCCGGAGCATCGCCAGAGGCCGGAGGCAGCGCAGCAGCTCCGGGAGGTGGCCCGGGAGTTCCCGCCCCATCAGGGGAGGTGGCTCAATGAGAACAGCAGGGCAGGGGCCGGGCGGCTTTGAAAAGCGGGACGGCCATATAAATCCGGGACAGGAGCTGATTTTTGCAGGTTCTGCCGGTCTGGCAGGAGCCAGACGCATCCTGGAAGCAAAAAAGGAAATACTTTCCAGGCGATTTGCTCCCTCATTTTTAAGAGAACTGAAAGAAGAGGAATATTCGGTAAAAAGCTGGCTGGATCAGGCGACAGCGGAAAAAAAAAGTCCGGTTACAGCCTGGGAGTTTGCAGGGGAAGGCGGCGTACTGGCAGCACTCTGGAATTTTTCAGGCATCTACTGCACAGGACTGGACGTGGATCTGCGCCTTTTCCCTGTCCATCAGGCGGCAATCGAAGTCTGTGAGCTGTTTGAATTAAATCCCTACCGGCTTTACAGTGAAAACTGTGTGCTCCTTGCGGCAGACAGCGGCAGCCGCCTGGTGCGGGAATTAAAGCAGGCGGGGATTCCGGCGGCAGTGATCGGATGGGCGGAAAAAGGCATTGCAAGAAAGCTCCGCCACGGTGAGGAAGCAGCCGGATATCTGGAGCGTCCCCAGCCGGATGAGCTTTTAAAGCTGGGACTGTAATATATGCCCTCAGGGGATTTTTTTAGCAGAATGGAGGATGGTTATGAGAGAAAAAATTCTTGCGGTGATTGAAAAAAACAGTAGGATCGATATAAAGGATCTGGCGGTTTTACTGGGCGAAAGTGAGATTGCAGTGGCAAATGAGATTGCAGATATGGAAAAAGAGCATATTATCTGCGGTTATCATACCCTGATCAACTGGGATAATACCAGTGAGGAAAAGGTAGTTGCGCTGATCGAGGTAAAGGTAACGCCTCAGCGGGGCATGGGCTTTGACAAGATCGCAGAGCGCATTTACCAGTACAGCGAGGTAAACGCTGTGTATCTGATGAGCGGTTCCTTTGATTTTACCGTATTTATCGAAGGAAAGACCATGCGCCAGGTAGCACAGTTCGTTTCCGACAAGCTGGCTCCCATGGAGGCTGTTTTAAGCACAGCTACACATTTTGTACTGAAAAAATATAAGGATCACGGCACTATTATCAGCGAGCCGGTCCAGGATGAAAGGATGCTGATTACCCCATGAGAAATCCCTTATCAGATAAGATCGTAAGTATCCCTCCTTCTGGGATCCGGAAATTCTTTGATATTGTAAACGAGATGGAGGGAGCCATTTCTCTGGGCGTAGGCGAGCCTGATTTTGACACACCCTGGCATATCAGGGAGGAGGGCATCTATTCTCTGGAGAAAGGACGTACTTTTTATACCTCTAATGCAGGCCTTAAGTCCTTAAAGGACGAGATCAGCCGTTATTTAAGCCGCCGTTTTGATGTAAGCTATGATTCAGACAAAGAGATCATGGTTACGGTGGGCGGCAGTGAAGCCATTGATGCAGCCATGCGTGCCATGTTGAATCCCGGGGATGAAGTCCTGATTCCCCAGCCCAGCTATGTTTCCTATGTGCCCTGTGCCGTGCTGGCGGACGGTGTGCCGGTGGTGATTGAACTGGAGGAAAAGGATCATTTTAAACTGACCCCTGAGAAACTTCTGGAAAAGATTACCGATAAAACGAAAATCCTGGTTCTTCCATTTCCAAATAATCCCACTGGAGCGATCATGGAGCGTCATGAGCTGGAAGAGATTGCTAAGATTGTGGTGGAAAAGGATATTTTTGTAATTTCAGACGAAATCTATTCCGAGCTTACATATACAGATAATCACGTTACCATCGCTTCCTTCCCCGGAATGAAGGAAAGAACGGTATTGATCAACGGCTTTTCCAAATCCTATGCCATGACAGGCTGGCGTCTGGGATATGCGGCGGCTCCGGAGATTATTTTAAAGCAGATGTTAAAGATTCATCAGTATGCCATCATGTGTGCTCCCACTACCAGCCAGTATGCGGCGGTCGCTGCCCTTCGGGACGGGGATAATGATGTGGAAATGATGCGTGAATCTTATAACCAGCGCCGCCGGTACCTCTTAAATGCATTTAAGGAAATGGGGATCGACTGTTTTGAGCCGTTGGGCGCCTTTTACACCTTCCCCAATATCAGCCGATTTGGTATGACCTCTGAGAAATTTGCCACAGCGCTGTTAAAAGAGGAAAAGGTAGCTGTGGTGCCGGGAACGGCCTTTGGAGCGTGCGGAGAAGGGTTTGTGCGTATTTCCTATGCGTACTCCCTTAAGAGCTTAAAAGAGGCCTTAGGCCGCATTGAGCGCTTTGTAAAGAACCATGACGGAAAGGCGTGACAGCTATGATGAATATTGTACTTTTAGAACCGGAAATGCCTTCTAATACAGGCAACATCGGCCGCACCTGCGTTGCAACCAATACAAGGCTCCATCTGATCGAGCCTTTGGGCTTTAAGCTCAATGAAAAGGCCTTAAAACGGGCCGGACTGGATTACTGGGATAAGCTGGATGTAAGCGTATACAGCGATTACCAGGATTTTCTTGAAAAAAATCCACAGGCTGCAGGCAATATGTATTTTGCCACAACCAAGGCCCATAAGGTTTATTCTGACGTAAGCTACAGCCCGGACTGTTATCTGATGTTCGGCAAAGAAAGCGCCGGTATTCCTGAGGAAATCCTGGTGGAAAATGAGGAGCATTGCATCCGCATCCCCATGTGGGGCGATATCCGCTCCTTAAACCTCTCCAATTCTGCCGCCATTGTGCTTTATGAGGCCCTGCGCCAGAATGGATTTGAAAAGATGGAGCTGGCGGGAGAGCTGCATCATCTTTCCTGGAATAGCCAGATCTAATATTTATAAATTTACCTTTTATGTTAGGAATTTAATTATTTGTGATAAAATCCCTCCTATTTTATAATCGCTCTTAGATAAAATACACATCTGAGGAGGGATTCCATTATGAGTGGACTTCAAAAGTGGCTTGAAAAATGGCTGATGCCTATAGCACGTGTTCTGGAGAAACAAAAACATCTTCAGGCCGTGAAAGATGGTATAGTAGGTATTGTGCCAATCATTATCATCGGCTCCTTCTGCCTAGTTCCTACAGGTATTGGCAACCTGGTAGGGGGAGGACTGATGGAATGGGTAAATGCCCACAACAACATTCTTACATTTCCCACATATTTTACAACGAACATAATGTCTTTGTATGCGGCGCTTTACATTGCCAATTCTCTTGCAAAGCGTTATAAGCTGAAGAATTCGCTGATTGGTGCTTCTGCAATTCTGGTTCATCTGCTGTTATCTGTAACTGTTACAGAGGATGGAACATGGATGGTGACATATTTGGCGGCAGAGGGCTTATTTACTGCTATTATTTCTGCGATTTTTGCTGTAGAGATTACTCGATTCTGTGATAAGAATCACCTGACGATCAAAATGCCCGAGAGTGTACCTCCTATGGTAGCAGACAGCTTTTCTATTCTGGTTCCACTGATTATTGAGGTTCTTGTCGCTACAGGTGTGGCAGCTTTGTGCCAGAATATAGCAGGAATGGTATTTCCGCAGGTGATTATGAAAGTGCTGGCTCCTGCCATTGCGTCCATGGACAGCCTTCCAATGGTGATGCTGGTGGTGTTCCTTACACAGCTTTTATGGATGTTCGGACTTCACGGTCCTGCGATCACATCCAGCGTGTGGGCGCCTTTTGCAATCGCCAATGCTACAGCCAATGCAGCAGCAGTAGCTGCCGGACAGGATCCGACACATGTATTTACCTTTGGTTTTTATTACGGATTTTTACAGGTAAGTGGCTCTGGAATTACTCTGGGACTGGTACTTCTTATGATGTTTTCTAAGGCGAAGTCCTTAAAAACCATTGGGCGGGTAGGAATTATTCCTTCTCTGTTTGGAATCAACGAACCGATTATTTTTGGAACGCCAATCATCATGAACCCATTTCTGATGATACCGTTTGTACTTGGTCCTGTACTGATTGCGGCAGTGAATTATCTGGCAATGTCTACAGGTTTGGTGGGACTGCCTCTGTGGGAGGCCCCCGGATTTCTTCCTCCTGGTTTTCAGGCTTTTTTACTTACGCTGGACTGGAAAGCGGCCGTTATGTCTGTGCTGAACGTAGTCGTTATGACGGTTATTTATTATCCATTCTTTAAAATGATGGAGGCAGATGAGCTGAAGAAGGAAATGGCAGGAAAGTGACAGAAACAGCTTTTCAGACAGACTCAGATTTAGTAGTGTGTCCTGAAAAGATATGATATAATTGACAGCAAAGGGAGGGATTCACTTGCTGTCAATACGTCAGAAAACAATCGTACGTTATATTTTGGGCCATCCGGGCGGTGTAGCAGGTCATCAGTTGTCAGAACTTCTGCGTGTCAGCGGAAAAACCATACGCAATGACATTTCAGATATAAACCGTTGGATGAAGGAGTATGAAATACGCATCTGTGCTTCGCAGAAGGAAGGGTATTATATACCAGAGGCATATCGGAATCACATGATGAGCGTTTTGGAAAATCAGGCGGATCCTGATATAAAATGGGAGATACACACGCCTCAGGAACGGCGTCTTGCAATTATGGGCAGAGTTCTGGGGCGCCCCGGAATCAGGCTGGATCAGATTGCAGATCGCTTTTGCGTTTCGGAGCAGACGCTATACAAGGATTTTATACATCTTAAAAATACCTTGAGTGAAACCTGCGGCTTTAACCAGTTTGTGATGAAGAGTCATTGTCTGTATGTTCAGGCGGAGGAGTATGATATTTTAAGACTGATCTTTCGCCTGATCTCCAGCTGTATTATGAGCAGTGGTCAGATGATGGATTCTCTTCTCATGCATTGGATGCAGGGGATTGTCAATTTGGGTGAGATATATACATTTTATGGATATACAGTTCAATACTGCCGAGAGAAAAAGCTGATAATTCCGGATCCTGTACTGTATATTTCGTCCTGGCTTATATTTTATGTAAATATGAGACGGGAGGAAGCACATTTTTTGGAAAAGGAAGACAGAAGTCTTCCGGAAGATGAACTTTCCGGTTTTTTGCAGTATATGGATAAAAGTCTGTTTTTGGAACTGGATTCATGTGACTTTGCCTTTCTCTACGATTATTTGAAAGCGATAGGCTTTCCGGCAGAGGGAGGGATGGAGGATCAGGAGGCAGAAGAACTGGCAGCCTGCTTTCAGGAGAAACTGTGGAAGCAGAATCAGATTAAGCTTTCAGAACGGGAAGAGACTGCAGATCTGTATCGATCATTTGTGGGAGATCTGAAAGGTTTGATTCTCAGGATTCATCTGGAAGCGCAATTGTTTGAGTTTACTTCAAAGGCAGAGCAGGATACGCTGAGAGAGGCTTTTGGAGCAATGCTCCTTATGGGTGTTTTGATCAGAGAAAAATATGGCGTGGATGTTACACCGGCAGAATTGAGGCGTTTATCCGGTTATATAGAAGCTGGATGCCCCAGTGAACATCTCAGGGTAAGCATTCAGATGGTAACAGGATCTGACAGCAGCTTTTATTATAGTGTATCACGTTGGATCAGAAATAATTTTTCAGAGAATGTTCGCATCTGTGGAGTTTGTCCGGGATATCTTTTGGAATCTTCCATAGAGAAAAATGAACCGGATATTTTAATGGCTGTAACGCCGCTTAATATACAGTCATCGATTCCGCAGATTACCCTTACAATTCCATTTTCGGTGGAGGAGGGTAACAGGCTTTGGAGATTTATAGAGGATCTTTCTCTGAAGAAACAGACAGAGTTTGTTCTGGAAAGTTTTTTTAACCATGATCGAGTGGTGTTTTTGGAGGGCAATCCCTCCTGGGAGGAAATGGCTGGCGCCGGATGTAGAAATCTGGAAAATACGGGGTGTGTCCGAGAGTGGAAGGAGCATTTAAGAGAATTTTCGGAAAAAGAAGCATGGAGTAAAAGTCCTGTGGCAAATGGCTTTTGCTTTTTATATCCCCGCGAAAAAAAGGATCTTAAGGATGGAATCAGTCTCGTGATAGCCAGAAACAGACGGTCTGATATCCGGGTTATGATGGCAGCGGCTTTTGCTCCGGGAAACTATGGAAAGCAGGAAGCTTTGTATGGTTTTTTCAGAAGGTTTTGGAAAGAACAGTTTCTGGCAGAAACGCTTCAGAAAGAAAAAACGGCCTCTGATGTACTGGAAAGAATGAGATCATCTGTTCAGGATGAAATGAAATATAAAATAAAAATTTAGCAGGAGGAAAAAGAAAATGAGGGTTTTAGTTGTCTGCAATGCAGGAATGTCAAGTTCGATTTTGGTGAAAAAAATGAAGGATTATGCCGCTTCTCAGGGAGAAGAACTGATGATCAAGGCAGTCTGCAGTGCGGCGGCAGAGGATGAAGCCGGCGAATGGGATGTATGTCTGGTAGGCCCTCAGCTGATGCATGCTGTAGACGAAATTGCAGAAGCAGTAGAAGTTCCTACAGAGGCGGTGGATATGCGTACTTACGCAATGGCTGACGGAGAAGGTGCTCTGAAGCAGGCTAAGGCGCTTTTGGAAAAATAACAGGAGGATAAATCTATGGCGACAATTCATAATGAAGCTGAACCGGAACAGATTGCGCCGGTGGTTTTAATGCCGGGTGATCCGCTTAGGGCCAAGCTGATTGCAGAGGAATATCTGGAGAATTGCATACTGTTTAATCAGGTGAGAAATATGCTCGGTTATACAGGTTGGTATAAGGGCCATAGGATATCTGTTATGGGGGGCGGCATGGGCTGCCCCTCAACTGGTATCTATGCCCATGAACTTTTTTGTAAATACAACGTAGATTCGATTATACGGGTAGGATCATGCGGGGCCTTTTCAGAAGAGGTTGCCATGAGGGATCTGCTTTTGATCCGCTCCTCATGGAGTGAATCATCGTTTGCCAGAGCCTACAGTGGTTTTGAAGGAGATACAGCCTTTCCTTCCGAAGATTTAAACGGACTTTTATCCCAGGCAGCAGAAACATTGGGGCAGTCTTTAAAGCAGGTAAAGGTACATACTGCAGACAGCTTTTACAAAAAGGATAAAGAAGCCAATTTTAAAATCAGGGATCAGTGGGGCTGTGTGGCGGAAGAGATGGAGAGTTTTGCTTTATTTCATGTGGCAGAGGTAAGCGGAAAAAAGGCTGCTGCATTGCTTACAGTCAGCGATCATGCTCTCACCAGAAAGAAGATATCTGCAGAGGAACGGCGGAATTCCTTCCGCTCTATGATTGAAACAGCGCTTTTGGGGGCTGTGCTTAGGTTGGAAGAGATGGAAAAGCGTTTGTAAAATAAAATTCCCATACAAAAACCCGACAGTCCGTCTCAATAGCCGGGACTGCCGGGTTTTATGTAGGTGCTTTCTGCTGCTCAGGCTGTTTTATGCCTGAGCAGGATTATATTTGAAAGCGCCAGGAACATTTTTTGACGGATCATATTCCTCCAAAATTTTGCCGTAGCGTTCTCTATAGTCGTTGTCTACAGGGATTTGTGGGAATACCTTGCAGGCTTCTTCAAAGAAATGTTTGGAACCACGACCCATAGCTTTGCCTCTTACCGTATGTTTGTCAAGAGCCAGATCCATAATTTCAGGCTTTTTGCCCATAGCAGCCTCTTTGATGATAATGTTCTTTAAGAAGTCGCTGGAACGGTCTTTATTGCTGGAACACAGGATGCGGATTGCATGAATGAAGTACATAGGCTGATCGCCATCATCATAAGGGAAATTTTTGCGCATTTCATTCATAGTGTTTACATAGACAGCCGCGTTCAGATTTCCAAAGCCAATGTCTTCAACAGAGATTGTAAGAAGTCTGCGCCAGAGCTTTTCAAGGAAAATAGGGCCAGATACATACAGTTCATAAGCATACTGGCAAGCCTGTTCTTCCATGGCTCTGCGTATGGCTTTCTGAAGACTGGATATAATTTCATCTGCGGCAAAGCCGTTTCTCGTTTGTGATCCGGCCCAGATATTATAATCTTGTGGTTGAATTTCCATAATTAATTCTCCTTTTTCTGATATAATTCAATGAGTTCAATAATAACGGTTTTTAAAGTTTCGGCTCCCATGATCTGATCCTCGGCGTGGCACATCAGAAGAGAAATCTGGGGAGTAAGAGATGTCACTTCTTCTTCCAGAACCCCAATATGGGACTGGTGTGCCTGTGCCATATTGTTATCTCCTTCCTTCAGCAGTTCGCGGGCTTTTTCAAAATTCCCCTTTTTAGCTTCGGAAAGTCCATTCATATAGCAGGATTTAGCCGTGCCTGCATAGGTCACGATGTACATGGCAGTTTCAGCCATTTTTTCAATGTTTACCATTTCAGTACCTCCGTTTATTTTAAGTTAGGCCAGTATCCTTTGTTTGCCTCGATGTATTCATCCAGCAGCTTCTTCGCCACATTAGCGCTGGGAACGGTTTTAGAAAGGGTAAGAGCCTGCCAGAGCTTATGATAGCTTCCCTCGATCCAGGCATCTACCGTCAGCTTTTCCACAGCAACCTGCTCTTCCATCAGCCCCTTCTGGAAAGTAGGGATTTTTCCGACGGTTAAAGGCTCATATCCGTCTTTGCCCACGATACAGGGGATTTCCACCATGGCGTCAGGTGAAAAATTTTCAATAGCGCCGTTGTTTTCTACAATCAGAAGCATACGTTCTCCGGTATTATAGGCCAGAGCAGTAGCCAGATCTACGATAAAGCTGGCATGGATGCCAATTTGCAGGCTGGTTCCTTCGGAGGTTCCTGTCTGAGCAATGCGGGCGCATTCTCCAAATACGCTTTTTTCACGTGTATCAATTACCTGACGGGCTCTTGTGTATTCCGGATCTGTATGTGCTACCATATCATCTGGAAAGAGATAGTACTGAAGATAGGAATTGGGAGAATGGGTTGGATCGAGAGTTACAATGTCCTTGACCTTGCGCGCTGTTTCAAGCCAGCTGTTATCCGTAAAATCTGAGGCATTTTCACTTGCCGCCACATTTCCGTACTTTAATTCATGCTCCAGAAGCTTGTCGATATATTCATTTCCATCCTTATCCTTAATGGAAGTGTACCAGCCGAAATGGTTCAGCCCATAATACCGGATTGTCATATCCTTACGGCTTTCAAAGCCAAGAATCTTTGCAATGCTGTTTTCAATGCCGATAGGCATATCGCAGATATTGATGACTCTGGAGTGGGGACGAAGCCGTCTGCATGCTTCCGCTACAATGGCGGCGGGGTTAGAGTAATTGAGCATCCAGCAGTTAGGAGAGTACTTCTCCATATAGTCAATATTCTCAATAACGCCTCCGATGGAACGCATACCATAGGCAATACCGCCAGGGCCACAGGTTTCCTGGCCTACGACGCCGTATTTTAAAGCGATCTGTTCGTCCTTTTCCCTCATTGGAAGCTGTCCTACACGGATATGGGCCAGACAGAAGTCTACATCTGTATAGGCGGCTTCCGGGTCAGAAGTGGCCAGAAATTCAATTTCCGGATCCTTCTCTTTTACAATGATTTCACAGGCTTTTGCCAGACGATTCTGGCGTTCTTCATCATTGTCATAAAGCTTGATTGAGCGAAGGGGAAGCTTGTCCAGATTATCCAAAAGCATAAGGATAATCTCAGGCGTATAGGTGCTTCCTCCTCCGGCGATTACTACTGAAAATTTTTTCATTGCTGAATGCTCCTTTCTCGTAACATCTGAAGTCAGTATAGCGTGTTTGGATTTTTTCGACAAATCCATTTTTTCCTCTTTATTAGGAAGAAGATTTTAAATATGTAATAATCCCATCTGGCATTACATACGTTAGAATGTGTTTGAAGCTTAGAATAGCGTCTGCCAGGGGGCAGACTTCACAGATGGAGGGGTAGGATGATCGACAGATATTTGGAAGCGCTGGAACAATATGAAATGGAAATCATATCTGTGAGAAAGGGAAGGGGGGCCTGGATCTGCGAGACGGATCAGGGGCTTAAGCTTTTACGGGAATACAGGGGGACTGTGAGAAGACTGGAAATAGAAGACCAGATTCTGGGAATGATAGATACCCGTACAAGCCTACGGACAGACCGGTACGAGAGAAACCGGGAAGGCGGGCTAGTGACTATGGCGGGAGACGGAACACGCTACATATTAAAGGAGTGGTTTTCCGACCGGGAATGTAATATAAGAGACAGCTATGAGGTCCGTCAGTCCATTGCCCGCCTTGCCATGCTCCATGCCCAGCTGGCCCGGATTCCCTTTCAGGAGGAATGGCGCATGGGTTCGGTCTGCAGGGAACAGGCAGGTCCGGAGATGAACCGCCATATCAGGGAAATGCAGAAGGCCAGAAGCTTTATCCGCAGAAAACGGGGAAAGACGGAATTTGAGCTTTGCGTCATTGGAAATTATGACGGCTTTTATGAGCAGGCAAAAGAAGCGGCGGATGAGATGATGAGGCTCTGGGAAAGAAACGGAGCGGCTGCCGGACAGCATATAACAGAGGAGGATGGACAGTTGATGGCAGCAGAGCTGTCCGCAGAGTCTGTTTCAGGCCTTTCTCTTTGCCATGGGGACTTAGACCAGCATCATGTGCTCATGGGGCGGGGATATACGGCCATTGTGGAGTATAACCGGATGCATCTGGGAATCCAGGCGTCGGATCTTTACCGCCTGATGAGAAAAGCTCTGGAAAAGCATGGCTGGGATACAGAGCTTGGCCTGTCCATGCTGGATTCCTACCAGCGGGTGCGCCCTATGGACCGGAGGGAGCGAAAGAGTCTGGCCTGTATGTTCCTCTTTCCGGAAAAATACTGGAAGCAGCTGAATTTCTATTATAATACAAACAAGGCCTGGATTCCGGCTAAAAGCACGGATAAGCTCAAAAGCCTGGAGGATCAGGAGCCGGCCCGCCGCCGGTTTATCCGCCGACTGATGGCAGAGTGCGGGTAAGTCCTGAAAATGGTGTGGAAAGCCGGGAAAAATGCAAAAACTCAGCCACATTCCCTCTTGCAATACAAAAAATTCTATGCTATACTGATTAAGCTGTCCTGAATATGGAGAGCAGTTTTAGCGCCTGCGTGAGTCAGGAACTTGCGGTAAGGGCGTGTATAACTTAAAAGATGCTGATATCTGTGCGTTCTGGTGACGGTACCTACCGGCTGCCTGCAGTGTACAGAGGCAGATTGGCATACAGGCCGCGGTCGGAAACCGCAAATTATATCAGAGAGGTGAATAAAATGAGAGAAGGAATCCATCCAAATTACTACCAGGCAAAGGTAGTTTGCAACTGTGGCAACGAGTTCGTAACTGGTTCTACCAAGAAGGACATCCATGTGGAGGTTTGCTCCAAGTGCCATTCATTCTACACTGGCCAGCAGAAGGCTGCTGCAGCTCGTGGACGTATTGATAAGTTCAATCGTAAGTACGGCATCAATGCTCAGTAATTATAAGAGAGAATTTAAGGGGTTGAGCTTTTGCAGCTCAGCCCCTTTGCGTTAAAATGCATTTTCGGATACAGACTCCGAAAGTACATGAAAATCGAAAGGTAATGCATAGATGAAATATTCAGGAATTGGCGGACAGGCAGTGATCGAAGGTATTATGATGCAGAATGGTGAAAACTATGCAGTAGCCGTCCGTAAACCCGATGGAGAGATCGAGGTTAAAAAAGATACTTACAGAAGCGTAACAAAAAAGTATCCATTTTTAGGTATTCCCTTTATCAGAGGCGTGTTTAAATTTGCAGATTCCATGATCGTAGGCATGAGGGCACTTACCTGGTCCTGCAGCTTCTTTGAAGATGACGAAGATGCAAAAGAAAGCCGCTTTGAACAGTGGCTGGATAAGGTATTTGGCGAGAAATTAGAAAGCATCCTTATGACCGTTGTTATGATCTTTTCCTTTATCATGGCGATCGGTATATTCATGCTGCTGCCTATGTTTATTTCCAATATATGTAAAAAGGTGATCCCGTCCCATACTGTGATGGCGATTTTAGAAGGATTTATCCGTATTGCCATCTTCGTTATTTATATAAAAATGGTATCCCGCATGGAAGATATTAAACGAACCTTTATGTATCATGGTTCCGAACACAAATGCATCAACTGTATTGAACATGGTTTAGAGCTGAATGTAGCCAATGTACGGGCCAGCTCCAAGGAGCACAAGCGCTGCGGTACCAGCTTTATTATGATCGTTATGGTCATCAGTATTCTGTTTTTTATGGTGATCCGCACCGATACCATCTGGCTGCGTATAGTGAGCCGCATTGTGCTGATCCCTGTGATCGCAGGTGTTTCCTATGAGTTTTTAAGCTTTGCAGGAAAACATGATTCTAAACTGGTAGATATTTTAAGCCGTCCGGGAATGTGGATGCAGGGATTGACCACCAAAGAGCCAGACGATACTATGATCGAAGTAGCTATCGCTGCTGTAGAGGAAGTGTTTGACTGGCGGGCTTATCTGGACGAAAACTTCCCGGATTGGGAGAAGAAAGAGGAACAGGCATGAAAATGACCCTTGGGACTCTTTTAGAAGAAGGAAAAGAAAAACTGGAAAAAGCAGGTGTTCCTGACCCGCTTTTAGATGCCCGTTTCCTTTTATTAGATGTATTTGACATGAATTTTGCGTCTTTTCTTGTAAAAAGGGATCGCCCTCTTACAGAAACGGAAAATGGAACAAATGTAACAGAAGCAGATACGGATACACGGAAAAAAATTGATAAATACTGGGAAATGATAAGTAAAAGAGAAATGCGTATCCCTCTTCAGCAGCTTACTGGTGTCCAGGAGTTTATGGGACTGGAATTTTATGTAAATGAACATGTTCTGATCCCAAGACAGGATACAGAAACACTGGTTGAACTGATATTAAACGAGCACAAAGAGAAAAATATTTCACTTTTAGATGTGTGTACCGGTTCCGGCTGTATTGCTGTCAGTCTGGCAAAGCTTGGAGGCTATGCAGATGTAACAGCTCTTGACTTGTCAGAAGAAGCGTTGAAAGTGGCAAAATCCAATGGGGAAAAACTTCTGGATCATCCAGTGAAATTTATAAAAAGCGATATGTTTTCTGCTTTAGATCCAGAAAACCGCTATGATGTGATCGTATCCAATCCCCCTTATATCCCGAGTCAGGTGATAGAAGGGCTGGAGCCGGAGGTGAAAGACCATGAGCCACGGATGGCATTAGACGGTGAGCCGGACGGATTGAAATTTTACCGCATTTTAGCAGAAGAAGGAAAAAAATACCTGAAGAACGGTGGAGAGATCTATATGGAGATTGGCTGGGATCAGGCAAAGGATGTAACAGAAATATTTGAAGCAATGGGATTTAGTGGGCTTAGGACTGTCCGGGATATGGCTGGAAACGACCGGGTGGTATGTGCCAGGAAGGAGAAGTAAAAATTATGTTTGATAAACTGGATGATATGTTGATCCATTATGAAGAACTGATGCGTATGCTTGGGGACCCGGATGTGACCCAGGATACCAAACGTTTTACCAAGTTGATGAAGGAGCAGGCTGAACTGGCACCGATCGTAGAAGCTTATAAGCAGTATAAGCAGGCAAAGCAGGACGTAGAAGATAGTCTGGCAATGTTAGAGGAAGAAAATGATGAGGAAATGCGTGAAATGGCAAAGGAAGAATTATCCGATGCAAAGAAGCGCATTGAGGAACTGGAGCATGAATTAAAGATCCTTCTTCTTCCAAAAGACCCTAATGATGATAAGAACATTATCCTGGAGATCCGTGCAGGTGCAGGTGGTGACGAGGCAGCTCTTTTTGCAGCTGAGCTTTACCGTATGTATTCCAACTACGCAGACAGCCAGCACTGGAAAGTAGAGATCATCAGTATCAATGAAAATGGTATTGGCGGCTTTAAGGAAGTTGTGGCTATGGTCACAGGAAAGGGCGCTTATTCCAAGTTAAAATATGAGAGCGGTGTACATCGTGTACAGCGTGTGCCTGAGACAGAGTCCGGCGGCCGTATCCATACCTCTACAGCAACCGTAGCAGTTATGCCGGAAGCAGAAGAAGTAGATGTTCAGATCGATATGAACGACTGCCGCATTGACGTAATGCGTGCGTCTGGTAACGGTGGACAGTGTGTCAATACCACTGACTCCGCAGTACGTCTGACCCATATACCGACTGGTATCGTTATCTACAGCCAGACAGAAAAATCACAGCTGCAGAACAAGGAAAAAGCATTCCGTCTGTTACGTTCCAAACTGTATGATTTAGAGCTGGAAAAACGCCAGAACTCCGAGGCAGAAGAACGCCGCAGCCAGATCGGTACCGGAGACCGTTCCGAGAAGATCCGTACCTACAATTTCCCACAGGGCCGTGTTACCGACCACAGGATCAAGCTGACCTTATACAAGATCGATTCTATTATGAACGGTGATATCCAGGAACTGTTAGACAACCTGATCGCCGCAGATCAGGCTGCAAAACTGGCTAAGATGAATGAGAACTAAGATTTAATCAGTCAGGTATATTAAAATCAGATACTTAGATACAGTATAAAGAAAGCTATTGCAAAGTGATGATGTGAAGTCAATTTGCAATAGCTTTTTTGTTTACGGCATTTTACTGAAACGACTCCCTCACAATGATCTTCGTTTCCAGTTCTACATGTACCGGCTCTGGATCTGCAGCATAGGATTTATCTGTCAAAGCGCGGATCACATAGTCCATACAGCCTTCTGCCATCTGTGTCAGCGGAACTTCGGATACAGTTAATGGCGGAATGGAGCATTTACTGGTGGATGAGTGATGGAGTCCGATGCTTATGACGGACAGGTCTTTTGGGATACGGACGCCGGCCTGGTAGAAAGCGTAGAGTGCTCCTAAGGCAATGGAGTCGGAGTCACAGAAGACAACATCCGGACGTTCACTTAACTTGAGAAATTCTGCAGCAGCCTGGATACCGCCGTCTGTAGAATTATCTGTGTAAAATAAGGCATGATTTGGCATGTCCACTCCTTTGGCACGGCAGCCATTGATAAAACCGGTAACACGGTCATCCACAGCCAGGTAAGGAGACTGGGAACGGAAAACAGACACGCTTTTAAAGCCCCGGTCTGCGATCATATCAGCAAGAGAGGCACCCATTTTCTGGTTGTTGATGGAAACATAGCTGTACTGATCAGAACGTCTGTTTAAAAGGACCACGGGGATAGGCGGCATAATACTGTCTAAGTACTGCATGTCCATTACGGCAGTATTTGCGATGATAGCAGCATCGTAGTTGTACAGTTTCGGATCGATCAGTCCCTTTTCTTTGTACAGTTCATTTGGCTTAAATGGGCAGATCACAATATTGCAGTTGGTCATCTGGTTTTTGGCAAGAGATGACTGGATCCCGGCCATAACTTTTCCTAAAAGTGCAGATCGTGGGTCAGCTGCCCAGTATACAGCAACTGTGTATATAAGGGGGGAAGTGCCCAGCTCTTTTAGCTGCCTGGAGGCAGATGAGGGCTGGTAACTTAACTGTTTTAAAGCTTCTTCTATTTCTTTTTGTTTCTGCTGGGAGATCCTTCCCGCAGATTTTCCGTTCAAATATAAGGATACAGTAGCGGCTGAAACGCCTGCCAGCGCAGCTACATCTTTTAACGTAGGCATAAAAAACCTCTTTTCTGGTCTGTTCTTTTTATTCTGTATTTATCATATCATACGCCCCATATAAAAGCAATTAAAAAGACATAAGAAGTTAACAAATTAACTTAAGTTAACAAGTAACATTAAAATATCAACTAAATCAAAACACAAAAACTGTGCAAAATATCCAAAAAACAAAAAAATAAGCATTTACTATTGCTATTTAATGAGAAAAGATGTATAGTTTGCTCAGAAACAAGTTAATAACTTAACTAAACATCGAATAAATTAAATTAACATATTAACCTAAAGAGAATGAAAACCAGTGAAAACACATAAAACATGTAAATGGAGGTGCAGAATGTTTTTCTGGAAAACAGCAAAAGAAACAGTTCCTGAAAGACCGATCAGGATCAGCAGTGTAGAGTGGCGTGACGGCCAGCAGTCCCTTTTAGCAACCAGGATCCGCACACAGGATATGCTCCCGATCCTGCCGAAGATGGATGAGGTTGGATATGAATGTATGGAAATGTGGGGCGGTGCAACTTTTGATGTTGCTATCCGCTATTTAGGAGATGATCCCTGGGAACGGGTAAGGGAATTTAAGAAGCTGTGTAAGAAGACACCGCTGAGAATGCTCCTCCGTGGACAGAACCTGATCGGCTACAAACAGTATCCCGATGATGTGGTAGAAAAATTCGTAGAACTGGCAGCAAAAGCCGGAATTGATAAGTTCCTGGTATTTGATGGTTTAAACGATGTGAGAAATACAGAGACAGCCATTAAGGCAGTGCTTAAAAACGGAAAAACAGCAGAAGCAAATATCTGCTACACCATAAGCCCGGTACATACGTTAGAAAAATATGTACAGATGGCAAAGGATTATGCAGCATTGGGCGTAAAAGTCATCCATGTAGAAGATATGGCCGGAATGATGAACCCCAAGCAGGTATCGGATGTGATCAGAGCGATCCGCAAAGAAGTAGGTCTTCCGGTTCATTTCCATGCACACTGTATCGGCGGTATGGCGGATATCTGTTATTGGGAAGCCATTAAAGCCGGTGCCTGTACCGTAGATTGCGATGTATCTGCTCTTTCTCTTGGCCCTGCCCATCCGCCGGTTGAAAGTATTGTTACCTGCTTAAAGGGAACAGGCTTTGATCCTCATCTGGATATGGACCTTCTGGCAGAGATCAATGATTATTTCATGAAGCTGCGTGAAAAATACAAAGAATTTGCAAGCAAGCGTACAGGTGTAGATATCAGTGTTTTAAAACATCAGATCCCAGGCGGAATGCTTTCTAACCTGGAAAGCCAGTTAAAAGGCATGAATGCAGAAAACCGCATTAATGAAGTATTTGAGGAAGTCCATAAGGTACATAAAGATTTCGGTTATCCGCCTTTAGCAACTCCGTTTGCTCAGATGGTAGGCGCCCAGGCAACTATTAACGTCCTTACGGGACAGAGATACAAGATGATCTCCAATGAGAGCAAAACTTACATCCGCGGCATGTACGGACGTCCGGCTGGTGAGATCGCACCGGAACTGAAGGCAGCTGTTTTAGGAAATGACAAAATGATCACAGAACGTCCGGGAAGCCTGATCGCTCCTGGATGGGAGAAAGCAAAAGCAGAAGCAGCAGGCTTTGCAAGAACAGAAGAAGATGTTATGACATACGCTCTGTTTCCTGAACTTGCCCCGGCATTTTTACAGAAGAAGTATCAGTAAAGGTAATGTTTTCGTACCCGCATTCCGTGGGTACAGAAAGGAACAGACAATCAAAAGGAGTACATACCATGAAACAGGAAAATAAAGAAAAGATCGCCCAGGCAGAAGAGATCCTGGAACGGTTAAAGGAGCAGAGAGGCGGAAACGTTCTTTCTATCCACAAAAAAATGGCAAATGATCCAAAGCTGCTCCAGGCATTCAGCCAGCAGTTCGCGATCTGCAAACAGGATATAACACATGTTCCGGCTAAATACATGGAACTGATGTTAATGCTTATGGGATGCTGCGCAGGAAATGCTGTGACGATTAAAACACACGGCGAACTGGCAGTGAAAAAAGGTGCCACTATGGATGAGGTCGGCGAAGTTTTAAGACTGGTTTTCTTTTACTATGGTGCATCAGCAATTATACCGGCAGTAGAACTTTTTGAAGAACTTGAGCCGGAAAAGTAACACCCTTAAAACAGTGAGTACAGAAATATTACCATACAGAATGCCATGGTAGAAACGTATTTAGAAATATTGCCAAGTAGATTTAAAAACCCCATACCATAAAGGCATTCACGAATCTCAGGAGGAAAATGATGGAAGAGAAACAGAAAAAATTGATGAAAACAATGGATGGTAATGAAGCCGCTGCTTATGTGTCTTATGCATTTACAGAAGTAGCTACCATTTACCCCATTACCCCTTCTTCACCAATGGCAGAGCATGTAGATGCCTGGTCTGCAGCAGGTAAGAAAAACCTGTTTGGACAGAGAGTCAAACTGGTAGAAATGCAGTCTGAGGCTGGCGCCTGCGGCGCTATGCACGGCGCACTGGAGTCCGGCGCACTGGCAACCAGCTACACAGCATCCCAGGGCCTGCTCCTTATGATCCCGCCAATGTACCGTATTTCCGGTCAGTTACACCCAGGTGTCCTTCATGTAAGTGCCCGTTCCGTAGGAACCCACGCATTCTCCATTTTCGGAGAGCACTCTGATGTAATGGCAACCAGACAGACCGGTTTTGCAATGCTTTGCAGCAGTACGGTTCAGGAGATCATGGATCTGGCTGGCGTTGCCCATCTGGCAGCTATCAAGGGCCGTGTTCCTTTCCTTCATTTCTTCGATGGTTTCCGTACTTCCCATGAGATCCAGAAAGTAGAAGTAATGGATTATGCAGATTTAGACAGACTCTTAGACAGAGATGCACTGGATGCATTCCGCAAGAGATCCTTAAATCCGGAGCGTCCTGTACAGAGAAGTACCGTACAGAACCCGGACGTATACTTCCAGTATCGTGAAGCAGCAAACCCATATTATGAGGCGATCCCTGAGATCGTTGAAAACTACATGGGAGAGATCAACAAGATCACAGGAAGAGATTATCACCTGTTTAACTACTACGGATGTCCGGATGCAGAAGAAGTGATCATTGCAATGGGATCTGTAGATGGTGTGATCCGTGAGACCGTTGATTACTTAAATGCACATGGCAGAAAGACCGGATATTTACAGGTACATCTGTACCGTCCATTCTCCATTAAGCATTTCCTTTCTGCAATTCCTGAGACTGTAAAGCGTATTGCAGTTATGGACCGTACCAAGGAGCCAGGTTCTTTAGGCGAACCTCTGTATCTGGACGTTTGCAGTGCTATTGCAGAGTCCGGCAGAAATATCCGTGTATACGCAGGCAGATATGGTCTTTCTATTAAAGATGTTACTGCAAACCAGATTGAAGCAGTATTTAACAACCTGGAAGCAGAAGAGCCAAAAAACCACTTTACAGTAGGTATCAATGATGATGTGACCCATCATTCACTGGCTGTAGGGGCACCGATCGATGTAGTTGCAGAGGGAACCATCAGCTGCAAGTTCTGGGGACTTGGTTCAGACGGTACAGTTGGTGCCAACAAGAACTCCATTAAGATCATCGGTGACCACACTGATATGTATGTTCAGGCATATTTTGAGTATGATACCAAGAAATCCGGCGGTGTTACCCGTTCCCATCTTCGTTTCGGACATAAGCCGATCCGTGGAAGCTATCTGGTATCCCATGCAGACTTTGTTGCCTGCCACAATCAGTCTTATATCCAGAAATATGACATTGTCCAGGAATGTAAACCAGGCGGTACTTTCTTATTAAACTGCATCTGGAATGAAGATGAACTGGACAAGCATCTGCCAGCATCTGTAAAGCGCTACATTGCAGAAAACCATATTAAATTTTACATCATCAATGCAGTAAAGATCGGTAAGGAGATCGGACTTGGAAACCGTACCAACGCAGTTTTACAGTCAGCTTTCTTCAAACTGGCAAATGTGATCCCATTTGATGATGCAGTAGAGTACATGAAGAAAGCCATCCTTAAGTCCTACGGAAAGAAGGGCGAAAAGGTTGTAAATATGAACTATCAGGCAGTTGACTGCGGATACCAGAGACTGGTAGAAGTAAAGGTTCCGGAAGAATGGGCTTCTTTAGAGCCGGAGACAGCAAAGGTAGATGAAAATCTTCCAGAATTTGTAAAAAATCTTATGCTGCCGATTAACTCCTTAAAGGGTGACAGCCTTCCAGTCAGTGCATTTACAGGCAGAGAAGATGGTACCGTACCTCTTGGTACTTCTAAATATGAAAAGAGAGGAACAGCAGTAGATGTTCCTGAATGGGATCCGGACAAGTGCCTCCAGTGTAACCAGTGTTCTTATGTGTGCCCGCATGCAGCAGTACGTCCATTTCTGGTAAGTGCAGCAGAAGCAGAAAATGCACCAGAAGGATTTAAGACAAAGAAGGCAACTGGAAAAGGCTTAGAGGAATACACCTACAGGATCCAGGTTTCTCCATTAGACTGCTTAGGCTGCGGTGCCTGCGTTCAGGTATGCCCGGCTAAGGAAAAGGCTCTTACCATGAAGCCATTAGACTCCCAGGCAGCAGAGATCGAAAACTGGAATTATGCAGTAAAACTTTCCAAGAAGAAAAATCCACTGGCTAAGAATACCGTTAAGGGAAGTCAGTTTGAGACTCCATTATTAGAGTTCTCCGGCGCATGTGCAGGCTGCGGTGAAACACCTTACGCAAAGCTGATGACCCAGATGTTTGGTGACCGTATGGTGATCGCAAATGCAACCGGCTGTACACAGGCATGGGGCGCAGCACTTCCTTGTGTACCTTATACAACCAATGAAAAGGGCTTTGGACCGGCATTCTCCAACTCCTTATTTGAGAACAACGCAGAATTTTCCCTTGGTATGTGCCTTGCAGTGACACAGCAGAGAGAAAGAGTTGCAGGTGTTGTAAAAGAGCTGAAGGAAAATAGCGTAGATGCATCTTTAAGTGCAGCAATTGATGCATGGTTTGATGCTTATAATGATGGCGACAAGACCATGGAAGTAAGCGAAAACCTGGTTAAGGCATTAGAAGCAGCAGAACTTACAGGAGAGCAGGCTGACCGCAAGGCAGATATCTTAAACAACAAGGAGCATCTGTCCAAGAAATCCATGTGGATGTACGGCGGCGACGGCTGGGCTTATGATATCGGCTTTGGCGGTTTGGACCATGTATTAGCAAGCGGAACTGACGTAAACATCCTGGTTGTAGATACCGAAGTTTACTCCAATACAGGCGGTCAGGCTTCCAAGGCAACACAGATCGGTGCAGTTGCACAGTTTGCAGCTTCCGGTAAGAAGACAAAGAAGAAAGATTTAGGCCTGATGGCAATGCAGTATGGTTACTGCTATGTAGCCCAGGTAGCTATGGGTGCAAATCCTGCACAGCTGGCAAAGGTATTAAAAGAAGCAGAAGAATTCAAGGGTCCGTCCCTGATCATCGCCTATGCTCCATGTATCAACCACGGTCTTGTAAAGGGCATGGGATGCGCACAGCAGGAAGCAAAAGAAGCAGTAGCAGCAGGTTACTGGAACCTGTACCACTATAATCCAGACCTTAAGAAAGAAGGAAAAAATCCATTTGTTCTGGACTCCAAGGAGCCAACTCTGAACTTAAGAGACTTCCTTATGGGTGAAGTAAGATTTTCCGCATTAACAAGAACCTTCCCGGAGGAAGCGGAAAAACTTCTTGCAGAAGCAGAACTGGATGCAAAGGAGAAGTACCAGGAGTATAAAAAACTGGCAGAGGGGTAATAAAAATGGGAAATGTGAAGATGCAGAAAGTGGATCTGTGTGTGATCCAGGATAATGAACTTGCACAGGTATTTTTAAAAACAGAAAAGAAACCCGCAGTAGCAACCGTAGTTGTAGTTGATCAGACCGTACCTCCCAATTCACCGGAGGTATCCGGTCTACATAAAGCCTTAAGAGAAAAGGCAGAAAAGGAAAACATTCCATTTTACTATGGAAAAGGAATGTGCGGAAAGCTTCTTGCAGATGGTCTTTTAAAACCAGGTCAGAGAGCTGTCACCTGTGATAAGGCAGCGGGAGCAGCCGGCGCCATCGGCGCTCAGGTCACCTGCGCAGATCCGACACAGTTAAAGCAGGTATTAGAGACCGGCGAACTGCTGTTAGAAGAACCTGAAAACGGTGCTTTAAAAGAAACAGTAAAATTAACTGGAAAACTGCCAGAGGGACTTTCTGCAAAAGATCTGGCTTTAAGCTTGGTAAAAGAACTGGGAGTAGAAAATTTAGCAGGAAAGCTTTTAAGCCTGACAGGAGATACCTTAGAGGATATGGAACTGTCTGAAAAAATGGTTCTCTGCGGAGTTCTTGAAAAAGCCGGAGCAACTGCTGTTACAGTGGAAAAAGAGGCAGAGGAAAAGACAGATGTTGTATTTGATGCAGCACAGACAAAAGAACTGACTGCTTTTCCAGGAGGATATAAAGAGTTTGCAGCATTAGAGGAACTGCCGGTGACAGATGTAAAATCCGTATTTATCGGCGGAACTACCGGCGGCAATTTAAAAGATCTGGAAACCGTATCTTCTATGTTAAAGGGAAGAAAGATCGCATACGGACTGCGCCTGGTAGTAGCACCTTCTGATGCAGACACTTATATCAAGGCAGCAACTGCCGGATATATTACAGATATTTTAGAGGCTGGCGGAATTGTGATCAACCACTGCGGAAATCCGGAAGTTCAGGGACGTATTGGAAAAACGGAAGTTATGGTATCTAATGATCTGGAAAATAAGCCTGGTTATGCCGGCTTTGACACATCAAAGACCTATCTGACTTCCACAAAAGCAGCTGTAGAAGCAGCCCTTCTTGGAACCTTAGGTTATAAAGAAGAAGCACCGGCAGCAGAGGAAGAAGAGACAGAAAATCATTCTCTCACATTTGAAGGACGCTGCTGGAAGTTTGGAAATGATATTGACACAGATATTATCATCCCAACACAGCACTTAAACTATGAAACCATGGATGAGATCAAGGTTCATGCCTTTGAGCCTTTAAGACCGGAACTGGCAGCTAAACTTCGTGAAGGTGATCTGATCGTAGCAGGAAATAACTTTGGCTGTGGTTCTTCCAGAGAACAGGCTGCAGAGGTTCTGGTAGCAAATGGCGTACACTGTGTCATTGCAAAATCATTTGCACGTATTTTCTTCCGGAATGCTATTAATAACGGTATCCTACTTCTGGAATGCCCGGATCTTCCAGATGATGTAAATGAGGGAGATACAGTAAAAGTAGAGCTGGATAAGCAGCAGATCAGTGCCAACGGAAAGACTTACAAGATCCCGGCAATTCCGGAAAATCTGTACCACATCATCATGGACGGTGGTCTGGTAAAGAGCATTATGAAAAAAGTAGAGAAAGGCCTGTTATAGGAAGGGGGTAAGAATATGGGACATACATTAGCTGAAAAGATCATTATGAAGCACATTGGCGGTAAAAGCGTAAAGCCGGGAGATCTGGTAGTTGTAGAGCCGGACTGCGTAGTGATCCATGATATTTATACCGCTTTCCTTCAGGATAAAATGAAGAAAATGGGACTTACCAAGGTGTGGAATACAGATAAGATCGTCATCATGCACGATCATCTGATGCCAGCCTGCTTAGAGGGCGACCCACGAAGCCTGGAAGCCGGTTATGAACTGGTAAAAGAGTATGGTATCCGCCATTTCCACGCTACCGGCGGTATCGTTCACCAGTTAGTTCCTGAGTTAGGCTATTCCAAGCCAGGTGACATTGTATTTGTAACAGACTCCCACACACCTACCTACGGTGCTGTAGGCTGCTTCTCTACCGGTGTTGGATACACAGAAATGGCAGCTGTATGGGGAACCGGCCAGATGTGGTTAAGAGTTCCAAGCAGCATTAAGATCCAGATCGACGGAGTACTTCCTCCTCATGTATACGCAAAGGACATTATCCTTCGGGTATTAGGAGATCTGGGAGCTGCAGGCGGTACCTATAAGTCTCTGGAATTCTGTGGAACTGCCATTGATGCATTAGGTATTGACGGCCGTATGACCATTGCAAACATGGTTGTAGAGTGCGGTGGAAAAGCAGGACTTTTCGCAGCAGACCAGAAATGCGCTGATTACTGCGGCGTAGATTATGAGGACGTTGCCTGGGTAAAGGCAGATGAAGATGCTGAGTATGAAAGAGTTCTCACTTATAAGGCAGAAGATTTAGAGCCAGTATTATCCTGTCCGCCATATGTGGATAATGTGCATCCACTGTCTGAGGTGAAAGGTGTCAGACTGGATCAGGTATTTATCGGTTCCTGTACCAATGGCCGTTTGGAAGATCTGAAGATCGCAGCAAATGTGATGAAGGGTAAAAAGATCAGCTCTCACGTAAAATGCATCGTAACACCCGCTTCCAACAGCATTATGGAAGAGGCAATGAAGGAAGGCTATATCCAGACGCTGGTAGAAGCAGGAGCGCTGGTAACACCGCCGTACTGCTCCTTCTGTGAGGGACGTACCATGGGTCTGCTTTCAGATGACGAGGTAGTTCTTGGAACCAACAACCGTAACTTCTTAGGACGCTATGGTTCTCCAAAGGCAAAAGCATATCTGTCATCACCGGAAGTAGCTGCTGCATCCGCTGTTATGGGCGTGATCACAGATCCGGCAGAACTGAGTTAAAACAGATAGGATCATAAATATAGAAAGGACCTGGAAAATGAGATCATTAAGAGAAGTAAGAGACAGCCTGTTAGCCAGAGAGAAAAAAAGGATCGCAGTGGCTGCGGCAGAGGACAGACCTGTTCTGGAAGCAGTAAAAGAGGCAGTACAGATGGGGATCGCAGAGGCAACTCTCTGCGGTGATGAGGCAAAGATCCGCCAGATCGCAGAAGAGATCGAGCTGGATGTAAACAAAGTAACCATTGTAAATGAACCGGATATCAGAAAATCAGCAGAAGCGGCTGTAAAACTGGTACATAACGGGGAAGCACAGCTTGTTATGAAAGGTCTCATCGGAACCGCGGATTTCCTGCGGGCTGTATTAAATAAAGAATGGGGACTTCGTACCGGCAAGATCTTAAGCCATGTGGCTGTATTTGACTCTGTAAAATTAGACCGTCTGATCCTTATGACAGACGCAGCTATGGTCATGTATCCAACACTGGAAGAAAAGATCGCCATGATCAACAATACCATTCCTGTATGCCAGGCACTGGAGATCGAAGATCCAAAGGCAGCAGCTGTGTGTGCAGTAGAGGTATTAAATCCTTCCATGCAGCCTACACTGGATGCAGCTTCCCTGGCCATCATGAGCCAGAGAGGCCAGTTTAAGGGAATTACCGTAGACGGACCTCTGGCACTGGACAATGCATTAAATGAAGATGCAGCCCGTCACAAAGGCATCAAGAGCCCGGTTGCAGGCCATGCAGATGTACTGCTTATGCCAAATATCGAGTGCGGAAACATTATGTGGAAGACTCTGGTATACATGGCAAGATGCGAAATCGCAGGCGTACTGATGGGAGCTGCAGCACCGGTTGTCATTACTTCCCGTTCTGATGCACCTGAAACCAAGTTAAACAGTATTGCCCTTGCTCTGCTGATCGCAGGAAACAAGGACAAGAAATAAAGAGGTACCTACATGAAAGATAAAGTATTGATCCTGAATCCAGGTTCTACATCCACCAAGATCGCAGTTTACTGCAACGATGAGATCATCCACCTGGAAAGTATCCAGCATTCCCACGAAGATCTGGCTCCCTTTGCCCATGTGCAGGACCAGAAGGAATACCGCCTGGAAAAGATATTAAATGTTCTTGATAAAGCGGGTATCAAACTGGATGAACTGATCTGTATTTCCGCAAGAGGCGGACTTCTCCACCCGATTCCAGGTGGTACCTATGAAGTAAATGACATCATGGTAGATGAAATGATGCATCCGAAAAAGGAACATGCCTGCAACCTGGGTGCTCTTATTGGAAAAGATCTGGCTGACCGTGTAGGCATTAAATCCTATATCGTAGACCCGGTAGTAGTAGATGAGCTGTGGCCATGGGCAAGAATGACAGGTCTTAAAGAAGTAAAAAGAGTCTGCCAGTTCCATGTATTAAACCAGAAAGCCATTGCCAGAAAGGTTGCCAGAGTCCTTGGAAAGACCTACGAAGAGGTAAATGTGATCGTCTGCCATATCGGCGGTGGTATTACTGTTGGCATGCACCGTTGTGGCAAGGTAGTAGATGTAAACAATGGTCTTGACGGAGACGGACCAATGTCACCGGAGCGTTCCGGAGGACTGCCAAATGCAGATGTGCTGGATCTGGCATACAATCATGGTTTAACCTATGAAGAAGCTTACCGTACCATGGTAGGAAAGGGCGGATTTGTAAGCCATTTAGGCACCAATGATGCCAGAGCTGTAGAAGCAATGATCGATAACGGCGATGAGTATGCAAAGCTGGTTTTTGAGACCATGGCATATCAGATCGCAAAAGAGGTTGGTGCTCTTGCTACCACTGTAAACGGCAGAGTGGATGCAATCGCACTGACCGGCGGTATCGTTTATTCCAAGCGTATGGCTGACTGGATCACAGACAGAGTATCCTTTATCGCACCTGTATACCGTTATCCGGGAGAAGGCGAGATCCAGGCTCTTTACGAAGGCGCTATGCGTGTGGTAAGAGGGGAAGAAGAAGCTAAGATTTACGAATAAGCAAAATACTATATGTCCCCTCTTGCTTTAGGGGACGACTGTAGAAAGAGGAAAAATATGGGTAAAAAAGTGGAATTTAAAGTCTGCGGACTTTCAGCAAAGTACTTTGTACCGTTGTTTTTAGTCATTATCATCTGTACTTACGGCGGTTTTATGCCAACTGTAAAGATCGGTGAGACTACTGGTGTTGGAATGGTAGGAACTCTGGCGTTTTTAATGAGTGTAGGCGGCCTGTTCTTCTGGCTTGGTAACAGTATTCCTGTTGTAAACAGCTATTTAGGTGGTTCCGTGCTCTTCTGTATGTTTGGACCGGCACTGTTAAATTACTTTGGTCTTCTGCCAGAGACCACTGTAAAAGGTGTTTCTATCCTTATGAAATATGGTCTGCAGGACGTATATATCGCAGCTCTCCTTTGCGGTTCCGTCCTGTATATGGACCGTAAGATCTTATTAGGTGCTATTTCCCGTTATCTGCCGGCGATCCTGGGCTCCCAGGTATTTGCACTGGGCTTCTGCTTCCTTGGCGGACTGATCACAGGTTATGGACCTTTAAATGCAGTATTTGATATTGGCGCACCAACTATGTCCGGTGGTTCCGGCGGTGCTTTAGTAACCATTCCTACTCTGTACACTGACCTTTCCGGTACAGACTGGATGAGCATGTCCGGTATGTTCTTATGCTATGTTTCTCTTTCTAACGTAGTTGCTATCCTGATGTGTGCTCTTTCCAAACCGATCCTTAAAAAAATGGGTATGGTATCTCCTGAAGATAATCAGGGCATCCTTCGTGGAGCAGGCACTATGCAGACAGAGGCATCTGAGCAGCTTCCGGCTCTCAGTGCTGATCCTACCAAAGTCTGCGGCGGTATCTTTATCTGCCTTGGCATCTATCTGTTAGGAACTATTTTAGGCAAGCTTCCTGGAACCAAAGTGATCGCAGGACTTGCATGGGCGATCATCATCGCGGTTGTGATCAAATGTACCGGCATCATGGAAGACAAGATCACAAATTATACTGTAAACGGTATGAACTTTATGTTAAAGGGACTGCTGCCGGCGATCATCGCAGGTATCGGCATCAACTCTATCAGTATTGAGACTATGATCAGCTACTTTACACCGGCTGCTCTGGTCATTATTGTTCTGGCTGTATTAGGCGCTTACATTGGCGCGATCATCTTCGGACACCTCTTTGGCCTGTGGGGCTACGAAGCTGGTATTACAGCAGGTCTTTGCTGCTGCAACATCGGTGGTTCCGGTGACCTGGCAGTTCTGACTGCAGGCGACAGAATGAGCCTGTTAGCATTCTCCTCCATCTCCACCCGTATCGGCGGTGCCCTGATGGTTGTATGGATCGGCTTCCTGTATCCAATGTTAATGCTGAAATAAATGACCGTGTAAAAGTGCCATAATAAAATCAAATTAACCTTCCTAAGTTAAAGAATAAGTCAACGAAAAAGTTAAATATTAATCCTGAATAAGTGAATGATAAGTGAATAAATAATGTGACCGCCCAGAACCGGTCCGACCTGTAATGGATCGGATACCGGTCCTGGGCGGTTTTTGTTATTATTTTGTGCTGCCAACGGCAGCACATGTAGTTAAACATATTTGCAGAAAGGAAAATGGAAAAATATGGAAATAAATATAGCAGTAATACCGGGGGACGGGATCGGTCCGGAGATCACAGAGGCAACTGAGCAGGTCTTAAAGAGAGTGTGTGAAATATATGGTCATGTACTTAACATTACTCACGTTAAGGCCTGTTCTTCTTCTATAGAAGAAACAGGAGAACCTCTTCCAAAAGAGTCTTTAAAAAAGTGCCTTCAGGCAGATGCAGTTCTTCTGGGAAATACAGGTCTGGAAAAATATAAAAATGAGCCTTTGACCAAGCGCCCGGAATATGCCCTTTTAAAACTGCGAAAAGAACTGGGAGTTACCACCAATCTGCGGCCGGTGCGGTTGTATCCGGCGCTTATGGAGCTTTCCCCTTTAAATAAAAATGCTCTCTCAGGCGGGCTTGACTATTTATTTGTCCGTGATATTGCAGGGGGAGTACTATGCTCAGAACAGGTAAAAGGAAAGGGAGTACATGGCCCGGAAGCTTATGAATATGAATATTATAATCAGAAGATTGTGGAAGATACGGCCCGTTTTGCCTTTGAACTAGCAAAAGGAAGAAGAAATAAGGTGGTAAGTCTTGATAAGGCAAATGTACTGGGAAGCTCCAGATTGTGGCGGAAAACAGTAACAGAGATCGGAAAAGAGTACCCGGAGATGGAACTGAGCCATGAATATATTGATTCTGCGGCCTTGAAACTGATCCGTCGTCCCTGGGAATATGATGTGATCCTTACTGCCAATCTATTTGGGGATATTATCTCCGATGAAGGAACCGGATTAACTGGAACTGCCGGACTTTTTGGCTCTGCGGAACTTTCCGTATCCGGAAAAGGACTTTATACGCCTAACCAGCTTCATTATCCAGATGAGTCAGTGATCGGAAAACAGAAGGTCAGTCCTATAGGGATGATCATGGCAGCGGCCCTGATGCTGCGGTGCAGCTTTGGACTGGAGAAAGAGGCAAAAACAGTAGAAAATGCAATAGAAAAGGTGTTGGAAGCTAAAATTAGTACAGAAGATATGAAATATCCGGGGGCAAAAATAGTTTTAACAGGGGAAATGGCAGATTTTTGTTGCCAATTTTTGGGAAAAGATGTATGATTTTTAAAAGAAAAGAGTTAATAATTTAACCAATAATACCAAGATATAAGTTTGTATATTAACGTCACAGTTAACAAAAATAACAATTGATAACGAAATGAATGAATCAGTTTATGATATGCAAACGGATATAGGGGGATATATACATGTTTTTCTGGAAAAAATCAGCAGATACAGTTCCTGAACGCCCGGTCAAGATCAGTAGCGTGGAGCTGCGTGACGGACAGCAGTCTCTCCTGGCAACCAGGATCCGTACGGAAGATATGCTTCCTATTTTGCCTAAAATGGATGAAGTGGGATATGAGTGTATTGAAATGTGGGGCGGTGCTACTTTTGACGTGGCTATCCGTTATCTGGGGGATGATCCCTGGGATCGTGTAAGAGAGTTTAAGAAGCTTTGTAAGAAAACACCGTTGCGAATGCTTCTTCGTGGACAGAACCTGATCGGCTATAAGCAGTATCCAGATGATGTTGTGGAGAAGTTTGTAGAACTGGCTGCAAAAGCAGGAATTGACAAGTTCCTGGTATTTGACGGCTTAAATGATGTGAGAAATACAGAGACAGCTATTAAGGCAGTTGTTAAAAACGGCAAGGTTGCTGAGGCAAATATCTGCTATACCATCAGCCCGGTACATACATTGGAAAAATATGTGCAGATGGCAAAGGACTACGCAGCATTGGGCGTAAAAGCTATTCATATTGAAGATATGGCGGGAATGATGAATCCAAAGCAGGTTTCTGATGTGATCAGCGCAGTGCGCAAAGAAGTAGGACTTCCTGTTCATTTTCATGCACACTGCATCGGTGGCATGGCTGATATCTGTTACTGGGAGGCCATTAAGGCTGGTGCCTGCACAGTAGACTGCGATGTTTCCTCCTTATCTTTAGGCCCATCTCATCCGCCGCTTGAAAGTATTGTTACCTGTTTAAAGGGAACCGGATTTGATCCTCATCTGGATATGGATCTTCTGGCCCAGATCAATGATTATTTTAAAATGATCCGTGAGAAATATAAAGAATATGCAAGTAAACGTACCGGTGTAGATATCAGTGTGTTAAAGCACCAGATCCCTGGGGGCATGTTATCTAATTTGGAAAGCCAGTTAAAGGGAATGAATGCAGAAAACCGCATGAACGAGGTCCTGGAAGAGGTACACAGAGTACATAAAGACTTCGGTTATCCTCCTCTTGCCACCCCATTTGCCCAGATGGTAGGAGCCCAGGCAACCATCAATGTGCTCACAGGAGAGCGCTACAAGATGATCTCCAATGAAAGCAAGACCTATATCCGGGGTATGTATGGCCGTCCGTCTGGTGAGATCGCACCGGAGTTAAAAGCAGCGGTCCTTGGTGATGGCGAAATGAATACCAAACGTCCGGGAAGTCTGATTGAGCCAGGCTGGGAAAAAGCAAAGACAGAGACTGCTGGACTTGCCAGAAGTGAAGAAGATGTAATGACTTATGCATTGTTCCCGGAACTGGCACCGGCATTTTTACAGAAGAAGTATCAATAGAAAGTTTCTATCACCCCTTTTTGGGGTGATAGAGTGCTGATAAATCACCTGATGCAGGTGGCTGAAAGGAGACGTGTAAAATATGAAACAGGAAGATAAAGAAAAGATCACCCAGGCAGAAGAGATTCTGGAGCGTTTAAAAGTACAGAGAGGCGGAAATGTCCTTTCTATCCACAAAAAAATGGCAAATGATCCAAAGCTTTTGCAGGCGTTCAGTCAGCAGTTTGCTATCTGTAAACAGGATATTACCCATATTCCGGCTAAATACATGGAACTGATGTTAATGTTAATGGGATGCTGCGCAGGTAACTCTGTTACCATTAAAACACATGGTGAACTGGCTGTGAAAAAGGGCGCTACCATGGATGAAATCGGCGAAGTGCTCCGTCTGGTATTCTTTTATTACGGTGCGTCTGCCATTATCCCGGCAGTAGAACTTTTTGAGGAACTGGAAGAGGGGTAAAATACAATGGGAAATGTAAAAATGCAGAAAATCGACCTGTGTGTGATACAGGATGATGATCTGGCACAGGTATTTCTGGATATGGACCAGAGACCGGCAGTAAAAACAGTTGTCGTTATTGACCAGATCGTACCGCCAAATTCGCCAAAGGTTTCTGCGCTCCATAAAGCCTTAAGAGAAAAGGCAGAAAAAGAAGGTCTGGACTTCTATTATGGAAAAGGCATGTGCGCAGAACTGCTGGCAAATGGACTTTTAAAGGCTGACGAAAGTGCAGTTGTCTGTGATAAGGCAGCTGGTGCAGCCGGGGCCGTTGGGGCAAAGGTATTCTTGGCAGATGCAGTACAGTTAAAGCAGGTACTGGAAACAGGAGAACTTTCACAGGAGAGATCCGCAGAAGATTCTGAAAGCAAGAAAAACGTTGTAAAAACAACGGGAAATCTGCCGGAAGGACTTTCTGCAAAAGATCTGGCTCTGAGCCTGGTGAAAGAACTGGGGGAAGAAGTGGTCTCTGGTAAGGAATTGATACTTACAGGAGATACATTAAAGAGTCTGGATCTGTCCGATAAAATGACAATTTGCGGTGTTCTTGGAAAAGCGGGAGCAGTAACCGCTGCTGTAGAAAATGCAGAAAATGTTAAAACAGGGGAACCGGCAGCATTCAATACGAACACAGCAGACAGCGAAACAAGTACATACATCTTTGATGCAGCTAAAACCCGGGAAGTAACAGCACTTCCAGGTGGCTGCACAGAGATCAAACCGCTCTCTGAACTGTCAGTAGTAAAGATCAAAAGCGTATTTATCGGCGGAACCACTGGCGGCACCTTAAAAGAGCTGGCTCAGGCAGCTTCCATGTTAAAGGGAAGAAAAATCGCCTATGGATTGCGCCTGATCGTAGCACCTGCAGATGCAGATACATATATTAAGGCGGCAACTGCCGGATATCTTACCGATGTGCTGGAAGCAGGCGGCCTGGTGATTAATCACTGCGGCAGTCCGGAGGTTCAGGGACGTATTGGAAAGACGGAAGTCATGGTATCCAATGACCTGGAAAATAAACCTGGTTATGCTGGTTTTGAGACCTCAAAGACCTATCTTACATCCACAAAGGCAGCGGTAGAGGCAGCTCTTCTTGGAACCTTAGGCTATAAGGAAGAAGCTCCGGCAGAGGAAGAGAAGACAGAAACACGTTCCCTTACCTTTGAGGGCCGCTGCTGGAAGTTTGGTGATGATATTGACACTGATATCATTATCCCAACACAGCACTTAAATTATGAGACAATGGATGAGATCAAAACCCATGCATTTGAGCCTTTAAGACCGGATCTGTCTGCGAAGCTTCGGGAAGGTGACCTGATCGTAGCAGGAAGCAACTTCGGCTGTGGTTCCTCCAGAGAGCAGGCGGCAGAGGTTCTGGTGGCAAATGGTGTCCACTGCGTCATTGCCAAGTCATTTGCACGTATTTTCTTTAGAAATGCCATTAACAATGGTATCCTGCTGCTTGAATGCCAGGATCTGGCGGACCACGTAAAGGAAGGTGATATCATTCAGGTAGATCTGGACAACCAGAAGATCACTGCTGATGGTAAAACATATGCGATTCCGGCTATCCCGGAAAACCTGTACCACATCATTATGGATGGTGGTCTGGTAAAAAGCATTATGAAAAAAGTTGAAAAAGGTCTGTTATAGAAAGGAGGGAGAAAAATGGGACATACATTAGCTGAAAAGATCATTATGAAGCATATTGGCGGCAAAGATGTAAAACCAGGTGATCTGGTGGTAGTTGAGCCGGACTGCGTTGTGGTCCATGATATTTACACAGCCTTCCTTCGTGATAAAATGAAGAAAATGGGTCTTACCAAAGTGTGGAACACAGATAAGATCGTGATCATGCACGATCACCTGATGCCTGCATGTCTGGAGGGAGATCCACGAAGCCTGGAAGCTGGATATGAGCTGGTAAAAGAATACGGCATCCGCCATTTCCATGCAGCAGGCGGTATCGTTCATCAGCTGGTACCGGAACTGGGCTATTCCAAACCAGGTGATATCGTATTTGTAACAGACTCCCACACACCTACTTACGGCGCTGTAGGCTGCTTTTCTACCGGTGTTGGATATACGGAAATGGCAGCTGTATGGGGCACTGGCCAGATGTGGCTGCGTGTGCCAAGCAGCATTAAGATCCAGATCGACGGTGTGCTTCCGCCTCATGTATACGCAAAGGACATTATCCTGCGTGTGTTAGGAGATCTGGGAGCAGCAGGCGGTACATACAAATCACTGGAATTTTGCGGAAGTGCTATTGATGCTTTAGGCATTGACGGCCGTATGACCATTGCAAACATGGTCGTGGAGTGCGGTGGAAAAGCGGGACTTTTTGCGGCGGACCAGAAATGTGCCGATTACTGCGGCGTAGACTACGAGGATGTAAAATGGGTGAAAGCTGACGAGGATGCAGCGTACGAACGGATTATTACCTACAAGGCAGAAAATCTGGAGCCGGTATTGTCATGTCCTCCATATGTGGACAATGTACACCCATTGTCTGAGGTGAAGGGCGTCAGACTGGATCAGGTATTTATCGGTTCCTGTACCAACGGTCGTTTGGAAGATCTGAGGATCGCTGCAAATGTAATGAAGGGCAGAAAGATCAGTTCCCACGTAAAATGCATCGTTACCCCGGCTTCCAACAGTATTATGGAAGCAGCCATGAAAGAAGGATATATCCAGACACTGGTAGAAGCAGGAGCTCTGGTAACACCGCCATACTGTTCCTTCTGTGAAGGACGTACCATGGGCCTGCTTTCTGATGATGAGGTAGTCCTTGGAACCAATAACAGAAACTTCTTGGGACGCTACGGCTCACCAAAGGCAAAAGCGTATCTGTCTTCACCAGAGGTAGCAGCAGTATCTGCGATCAAAGGGAAAATCGCGGATCCGTCGGAAGTTTATTAGTGTTCTCCGCGATCTCTGATACCGAATTGCTATGTGCTTTGCACTTTTGCAATTCTAAAAACATTTGTAATCCGCTCATTTTTTCAAAAAATGGCTATTTACTCATGTTTTTGGCGGGCCCCAAGTTCAAAAATCCTCCTGCAAGCAAGCTTGCATCGGATTTTAGACCTTTTGATCCTGGTATCTGCAAAATTATATAATACAAGTGAGGAAATCAAAATGGGTAAAAAAGTGGAATTTAAAGTCTGCGGACTTACAGCAAAGTACTTCGTACCACTGTTTTTAGTAGTGATCATCTGTACTTACGGCGGCTTTATGCCAACTGTAAAGATCGGTGAGACTACCGGTGTTGGAATGGTGGGAACACTGGCCTTCTTAATGAGTGTAGGCGGCCTGTTTTTCTGGTTGGGCAACAGTATCCCCATTGTAAACAGCTACTTAGGCGGCTCTGTTCTTTTCTGTATGTTCGGACCGGCATTGTTAAATTATTTCGGACTGCTTCCTGAAACAACTGTAAAAGGCGTATCTATCCTTATGAAATACGGCTTTCAGGACGTATACATTGCAGCCCTTCTTTGCGGATCTGTCCTGTATATGGACCGTAAGATCTTATTAGGTGCTATTTCACGTTATCTGCCTGCAATTTTAGGCTCTCAGGTATTTGCACTGGGATTCTGCTTTTTAGGTGGTCTTATCACAGGATATGGCCCATTAAATGCTATCTTTGACATTGGTGCGCCTACTATGTCCGGCGGCTCCGGCGGTGCTCTTGTAACTATTCCTACTCTGTATACGGATCTTTCTGGTACAGACTGGATGAGCATGTCCGGTATGTTTTTATGCTACGTTTCACTTTCTAACGTAGTAGCTGTTTTAATGTGTGCCCTTTCCAAACCAATTTTAAAGAAGCTGGGGATGGTATCTCCAGATGAAAATCCGGCTATCCTTCGCAAAGCAGGAACTATGCAGACGGAAAGCACTGAGCAGCTTCCAGCCCTCAGTGCGGATCCTGCCAAAGTCTGCGGCGGTATCTTTATCTGCCTTGGCATCTATTTATTAGGAACTATTTTAGGCAAGCTTCCCGGAACCAAAGTGATCGCTGGTCTTGCATGGGCGATCATCATTGCTGTTGTGGTCAAATGCACCGGTATTATGGATGAAAAGATCACCAACTACACAGTAAATGGCATGAACTTTATGTTAAAGGGACTGCTGCCAGCGATCATCGCAGGTATCGGCATTAACTCTATTAGTATTGAAACTATGATCAGCTATTTTACACCAGCAGCTTTAGTTATCATTGTTTTAGCAGTTCTTGGTGCATACATTGGAGCCATCATCTTTGGACAACTTTTTGGTCTGTGGGGTTATGAAGCCGGTATTACAGCAGGTCTTTGCTGCTGCAACATCGGTGGTTCCGGTGACCTTGCAGTGCTGACAGCAGGTGACAGAATGAGCCTGTTAGCATTCTCCTCCATTTCCACCCGTATCGGCGGTGCGCTGATGGTAGTATGGATCGGCTTCTTATATCCCCTTTTAATGTTAAAATAATTAAGAAAAAAAGCATTTTTTAGAATGACATAAAAATAAAACAGTCTGGAAAATTGACGGAAGTATATCAATTTTTCAGGCTGTTTTTAATTGACCTAAAAATACGATTTTGGGCTACACTGAAATTTACACCTCTTTTTGCTCTTTATTTTCAATGCTTCTCAAATGAAGATAGACGGTATTTTTTGAAATTCCAAGAGCAGCTGCAACCTTGGGAACTGAATTTTTCATATAGAAAAATCCCTTCTCATGCAGGATACGGATCAATTCTTTGTTTTTATTAACAGCAGCAATATTATTGTTTGACATTACCTGGTTGCGGGCGTTGTTGATGGATGCGGTGAAAGCATCGGTCATATCGTTTGCAAAATTTTCCTGTTCTGTGTGAACATCTTTTGGCCCTGTAATGGATTCCAGTACTTCTGACAATGGAGAATCCAGATACAAATTTATGCAGAGAACACCGATCACACGGTTATTTTGCCCTAAAATGGGAATGGTAGAGGATTTTAGGGATTCTCCAAGGGCATTGATAGCTGTATAGGAGGTAAAATCCTTACCGGAGGAAATTCCCTGGTCTTTAATTCTTTTTAACATATTGAGAGCCAGATCGGTTAAAGGTGCTCCCACTGTCCGTCCAGAGTGATATCCATTCATGATCTTAACAACAGAATGATCATAATCCTCTAAACTGTGGAGGCTGATTTCGTAAACGGAACCGAGATACATGGAAAGCCCCTCGATCATTGAGGCATAGGAGTCCAGGATTTGACGATCTATTTTTGTGAGATTCATATACTCCTCCTAAGTGTATTTATTATCAGTATTTTATCATCCATAAAATGAATTTTCAATGAAATAACAGGACGATTTAGACTAAATTATTTCATATTGACATTACAAAAGTTTAGTCTATATAATAATATCATAAAACGTAAGGAGGACAACAGATGAGCTATCCAGATCCTGAGATTGTAAAAAGTGATGGTTTGCTGCGGTTGAAATGGGAGGAAGAAAGAGAACGTGCATCCTGTCCAGATCTGCTTTGCTTTGGTACGGCGGATATGGATTATCGCAGCCCGGAACCGGTTCTTGCATCATTAAAATCTGTTTTGGAGCGAGGGCATTTGGGGTATCCAAAGATACCGGATCTGTATTATGAGACAATACATAACTGGCTTTTGCATATTGCAGGCTGGAATGTAGATACCCGATGCTGTGTGCTGCAAAATTCCGGTGTTTATGTATTGGCATGGGGAGCGCTGCAGCTTCTGACAAAGCCTGGAGATGCAGTAGTAATACTGACACCGGTACATTCCGTTTTTAAAGAATTACTGACTTTAAACAACAGGAAAACATTAGAATGTCCTTTAATGCTGAAAAACGGTTTTTATGAGATTGATTTTTCGTTTTTAGAAGGTTGTCTGGCCAGTGGTGCTAAGGTACTGTGGCTGTGTAATCCACATAATCCGGTAGGACGGGCCTGGACCAGGGAAGAATTAAAAAAGATTGCAGATCTGTGTCTGCGATATCAGGTAACGATATTATCGGATGATGTTTATTGCGGACTGACGTATGCCGGTAAACCATATACGCCGATCGCATCGCTTTCACAGGAGATCTCTTATCACACGATCACTTTTTATTCTACAAGCAAGACCTATAATACAACAGCATTGCGCCATGCTTTTATGGTATCAGAAAATCCTGAGCTTACGAAGCGGTATAGTGAGCTGCTTACATCAATGGGAGTAAGTTATGGCCAGAATTTAATGGGGCTGGAGGCAACCATCGCAGCATTCAGGGAATGTGAACCATGGCGCATACGGTTGATGGAACAGATTGCCGCAAATCATCGCTTTTTGAAGGCGGCTTTTGAAAAAAATATGCCGGAATGTAAAGTCCTGCAGGCAGAAGCCACGTATTTTGCATGGATCGATCTTCGGGCATTGGATATACGGCCGGCGCAGCTTACCTATCTGCTTGAACAGGAGACGCAGATCGTAGTGGAAAATGGATTTCGTTTGGGAAAAGGCGGTGCAGGTTTTATCCGTTTTAACCTGGCAACTTCCCAGGAAAATCTGCAGGAAGGAACAAAACGTCTGATCGCGTTTTGCAAGCGTCATTGTAAACATTAAAAAGCCATGGTTTTCGTTTAGGGGCGAAAACAGGGAGGAGAACAAACTATATGAAGTATAATTTTGACACAACACCAGATCACAAGACAAATGCATCTTTTCGCTGGGGCATGGCGGATATGCCGTCAGATGTAATTGGAATGGGGACAGCAGATCTGGATTATTACTGCGCACCTTGTATAAGAGAGACACTTTTGCCCATTGCGGAGGAAAACTGCTACAATTACCGGCAGCATACAGATGCATATTATGATGCAGTCACAGGCTGGTATAAACGAAATTATGGTTTGACAGTTGAACGGGAATGGCTGAGCAATGTTCCAAGTACCGTGGGAGCGATCAGAATGGCACTTAGCATCTTCGCAAAGCCAGGAGATACAGTGATTGCCCAGACACCATTATTTGGACCGATCAAGAATGCGGTTGAAGGGGCAGATCAACAGCTGATCGAAAATCCGCTGAAACCAGTGGATGGCCATTATGAAATAGATTTTGAAGACTTTGAGGAAAAGATCCATAAGTATCATCCATCTATTTTTCTGTTGATAAATCCCCATAATCCTACAGGGCGGGTATTCACCCGTGAGGAATTAGAGCGACTGGTGGATATATGCTATGAAAATGGTGTGCGCATTATATCAGATGAGGTACATTGTCTGGTTCTTTACGGGGAGAATAAACATATTCCTATTCTGGCTGTCAGCAGGAAAGCTCAGGAGATCAGTGTTCAGATCGTAAGCCTTAGCAAAGGTTTTAATATTATGAGTCTGCCTCATGCCATTATTACAGTAGCGGAACCTGGGATGCGTGCAGCATGGATGCGTCAGATCCAGGCATATGGATTTGGTTATGCAGTAAACAGTTTTTCGATTGCTGCTGTGACCTCCATCATGAATGGTGAGGCAGATGAATGGCTGGAAGAACTGACTGCTTATCTGCATAAAAATCTGGAGGAGACGCTGGAATTTATACATAAATATAAACTGCCGTTGGTGCCTTATGTACCTGAGGGAAGCTTTCTGCTGTGGCTGGATTGCAGACAAGCCGGAATTGGGACAGAGCGTTTAGCCCGGTTTTTCATGGAAAAGACACATATCCATCTGGATGACGGGAAGGAAAATTTTGGAAATGAAGGTGCAGGTTTTATCCGGATCAATTTTGCAGTGACCAATGAGGTATTAAAAGAGGCATTGGAGCGTATCCGTGTTGCATTAAAAGAAAATAAATAGATAAGCAGTGTTTCTTAAAATGTGTTGAAAGGACGATGTAAGATGAGTGAAAAAGGTTCTAAGGGGTTAAGAGAAATGACGACCGGTTGTGCATTGGCAGGTTTCCTGATGCCAATTCTGGTAATGATCGTGCTGATCGTTCTTGGGGCAGAAATGACGATCGCTTCTTTAGCAGCGTTGTTTGTAATGATCGGATTCTGTATGTTTATGGGATTTAAGTGGGAACGTCTGGATGCAGCAATGGCAGAGGGGGTACGCCAGGTTGCAACAGCTGCCATGATCATGCTGTTAGTAGGCTGTATGGTGGGGGAGTATCCTAAAGTTTGTGTAAACCTCCAAACTGATGTAAGATAAAATTACTC
>ERZ791800.43-NODE-43-length-133115-cov-18.048534_pt1 | contig 133115 bp, 117 predicted proteins | sample MGYA00510310_ERZ791800 | MGnify/ENA primary metagenome ERZ791800 (study PRJEB30046, sample SAMN00791954) | human gut metagenome | study: EMG produced TPA metagenomics assembly of the A metagenome-wide association study of gut microbiota in type 2... | reverse complement strand
AAATAGCTTTCTTGCGCACGTACAGTTTGTCAATCCATCCGACAGACTCGCCGCCTTCCTCTGAAGAGAATGACATGTCGGCCCCCATCATTCCAGTTACAAAATCGGGAGATGTAAGGAAAGGAGATATAATACCGCCAAGAAGTTTCATCAAAAACTCCGTCCGGTCAGGCGCATCCTTACGAAGATGTGTCTTCAACGATTTTAATGCACTGAATATATTCTTATCAGACGGTGTTTTTTCATCGAACGACCGGATTACATCATATACATATTGTTCAGCCTGTCTGGCTACCTCATACCGTAGCGAGTTCAGCGAGTTATCTACCGAGGATTTCCACCCCGACCCTACTTCATCCGAACAGGTAATCGTAGCCTGGCACAAGTCGTTCAACTTGCGCTGCACCTTTGTAATACGTGTATCCTTGTATCCTCCGGTAGAACCGAAATACTGTTCTGACAGCAGACGCACGTTCCATCCGATGCGGAGCGGTGTATTATTCTTTTCTATGTAGTTCCGGTCGGTAGTTCCGGTGTATTTGTTCGGGTCAAAACTGTAGGTATTCAAGAAGTCATCTACTGCCTGCTTGTATGCCTGTTCCGCTGCGGTGATGTATTCCTGCGGCATGGCGAAGTTCCATGGAATATACTGATCGCCCGGTTTTGGAACAATGGCACCGCCGGGAATCTGAGTCGTATCATCCGGATACAGGTTGATGATTTCCCACTCCCGTGTATCTTCATGCCATGCAGCCTGGAAAGAACCGTCAGTTCCACGTCCTGCCAGCTCGCCAGTCTGGAACTCTAACATATAATCCAGATCCGGAATCTCGTAATCTTTCGGATTCCATGTCATCCCGTTGTCTTTGAAGTAATATACGGTGTACTTCCGTCCTTCCTCACTGGTCTTTTCTTCGGTGCGTACAGAAGATACTGTACCCACATACTGAGGGTATATCTCAGAGAATGCAGCTTCTTCCGTTTCTTCCTTCACACCGTACGAGTCTACGTTCTTGTCCACATATATTTCCCGGCTTGGAAGTTGCAGACGGGAATACCCATACTTTGTCGCATCAATATTGCGTGTGCTGCCCAACGGGAACAGACGGGTAAAGAATTTCACTTCTCCGTTATCTTCCTGCGCCAGGTTGGTAAGTCCCTGAAGATATCCCAGTTCTACCACTTCCCCACGTTCAGCCTTGCAGAGATTAATCACATAACCGTCCGCCCACATTTCCGTTTCGAATGTGGCGGCGATGCCGTTACTGCCAAAAGCCGCGTCCCAGCACTTCACATTCCGATAATCAATAGTCTTGTTATCTGCGGTAATCACTGTTCCGATGCTCCACAGATTTCCGCCTGCACGACGGTTCATGTTATCAATCCAAAGCTGAAGGTGTTCGCGCGGTCCACCGTCGTAGCTGAATTCAGAGGTAGTTCCGCCTTCCTGGAACAGCATCAGCGTGTCTTCAGCATCGTGTATCGGCGCATAGAACTTCACGCTGTATTCGTAAGTCTGTGTGTTCTTTTGTTTCGGGCGATAACGGGACTTAATTTTAAAACGAACACCTTCCAGGTCGATATAGTCATCCACATCCAGCGGAACGTATGCGGTATGGGTGAAGGATGCAGATACACTGCACTCTCCTCCTATCTCCTCTGTGACGGTAGAAGAAGAGTTCGGACTGGCTGTCAGCCGGAGGCTGTTGGCTTTATCGTATATTTTCAGTTCCATTTTATCGTCATTTAATCTGTGTTTAATTAATTCCTAAACGGATGGCTGCGGCTCCATAAATTTTACGGAAAACAGCACATAGAACCGGTCTCCTTCGTAACTTTCGTACCATTCCGGATCTGCCGGCATATCCTGGTACACCATATTGTAGGTTCGGTAATTCTTCACGGCGATTGCAAGCATACCCGACGTGATGAGCGTCATCATGCGCTGGTATTTGTCCAGTCGGTCGGATGCGGAGTTTCCACGAAGCCAGAACTGCAATGTACGTTCGATGCTACTCAGCTTCACGTTCGGGTTCTGAGGAAGCTCTACCCCATTCCGTTCGCGAAAGTCTACGGTGGTAATATCCTTCGCCTTTGGCATTCGAAGCAAGGCATCCATGTTCACGTGTCCGCCTTCTTCCGTCTCTCCCAGGAAAGCACCGTATTCCGTCCATACGTCCGTTCCGTTAATTGTTAGGTATCCTGTAAGGTCCACTTTTCAGTTAATAATTAATAGTTAAAAATTAAAAGCTACTTCAGCTGTATTCCGTTCAATTTCATATCACTCAATATCTCGTGTATCTCCACCAGGTGTGCCGTATGTCCGGCTATGGTGGCCAGCGTCTGGCTGTCCTGCTTCTGCGTGTTTCGGATTTCCTGCACAAACTTGTCCGTATTGGCCAGATGCGTCTGCATGTTCCTGCCTATACCTTCAAAAGTGGATATACTGTCCTGGCTCATGGTGGTCAGTGCACCACTGCTGGGTGACTGGCTGCTTCCGGAATCCGCAGATGAAGATTCCCAACCGAAATCTTTCATTATCTGTTCCCTTTCTGCCAGCATATCATTAATAATATCCTGATATTTGTTTCTTAATATACCGGCTTCATCTTTGGTCAGTTCACCTCCTGATTCTGCTTTTGTAGCCCATGTGTCATATAATTCCTGAATTTGCTGTTTGTATTTTCCAGCAATCAGAGAAGAGAATATGGCGTTCTGAAGGTATTTTTCAAAATTGTCTGCAAAATCCTGGTTGGTAGCATCCAAATCCGACAGCATGCTCACAAAGCTGTCACGGAATTCATCAAAGCTTACCCCGGTAAATGCTTCTTTCTCCTGTTCGGCAATTTCCTGCAACTGTTCGCTATACTTGTCAATATTCTGAATGTAGGTCACAAACTCAGAGTTTACAGCGGTCAGTACAGACACAAACTTTTCGTCCTGAAGGACTTTACCTATGACATCCGCATCCAAATTAATCACGTCACCAAATCCACGTATATTTTCCCCGGTCAATTCAGAAAGTCTTGCCCAGTCCGAACTGCTCATACGGTCATTTACACGGTATCCAAGAGAGTGACTTCCGAGGCTAGCACCACTTCCCGACAAAGCTTCCATCAACTGCCGCTGGCGTTCAATCTGCACGTCTACCAGTTTTTTAGCTTCCTCGGCTGCTTTCTGTGCTTCTACTCCGTAGTCAATGTCGATATATTCCTGCTTCTTGGAGATTAGGGAATCCCATATATCAATCAGTGTCTCGTATTGGTTTTTCATATTATCGTAGCCGGAATAGTCTGCACCATAGAAAATTCCGCCTAACCCTTTCACTCCAAACAAACTTCCTATTGTGTCCCACATATGGCCAGCCAGATTCCATACATTCGAAAGGATTCCGTCTGCTACTCCCATTATTCCTTTCTGACCAAGCTGATCAAGAAGACCCAAAATTGCGCCTACAATTCCTCCTATCTTATGTTCCGATTCTGAAAATACGTCTATAAGAGTCCCTATTGAATTCCCGAAAGAGGAAAGACTAGCTCCGGCTTCTCCCAGGTTGGAGATAGAATCAATCACGGTAGAGATATTATTCTGTGCCTTTTCTGCCGACAAATTTACGTTCGACTGCGAGTTGATTACATTCTGAGTAGCCTGAGTTTTCTTTTTGCGTGCAGCTTCAATTTCCACCTCTGTACCATTAGCCAGTGCATCGTTGTATTCCTTCTGCGCAGCTTCCAGCTCATTCTGTGCAGATGCCAGTTCTTTCAGCTGTTCAGGCAAATCTCCAAGTATTCCACCCTGCTCAATAATATTTTCCTGTATGGAACTGATAGCTTCATTGACTATCTTCTGCTGTTCTACTGTCATGTTTTTATATTCAGGAGACTGCTTGAACTGTTTCAGCTGCAATTTTACTTTCTGCAACTCCTGCTTTGACACCTTACTCAAGTTACCGAACACAACTTCCCAGTCTATACTGTCTTTCAGTTCGCTGAAATCGAGTGCTGACAATGATTCTTTCCTTTCCTGTTCAAGGGCTTTCTTTTTATATTCATCACCTTCCGTTTCCGCAGCGGCAATCTTCCGGGCGTAATCCATTGCAATGGCCAGACGCTTTTCCTGATAGGTACCGTATTGTTTATTGTAGTCTATGAAGCTCTGTGTGACCTTGTCATTGTATTCTTTATCTATCTGTAGCAACTGGTCGTTGTATAACTGCTGTACCAAAATTCGCTGTTCCTGCGATTTCTGTCTGACAGCATCATATTGGCTCTGAGGGATATTTTCACCTTGCTTTCGTGCCTTATCCATTTTAGCGATTGTGTCCCGTTCTTGTTTGTCAATATCGGCTAGCTGTTCGTCGTACTCTTGTTTGGCCAACGCTTTTCGTTTAGCTATCCCTTCCACCATGATTTGCAGACGGAGTTTTTCCGTAGTCTGCTGTGCTTTTACGCGGGCATCGGCAAGCTGGGAGGCGTAGTCGGTTTTTTCTTTTTTACCGGTTCCACCGCTTCCTCCTGAAAAATCGGTTGTCAATGCAGCCACGTCAATACCCAGTTCTATTTCTTTGTTGTGTTTCTGTAACTGGTATATCTGATTCCGGTATTCCGCTATTACTTTGTCAATTTCATCCACACGTCCGGATGCAGCACCTACCATCATCTGTGCCCCGTTATACAGGTCGGGATTCTGTTCACGGTCTATGGAATTTCTCTTTTCAATCCGTTTGTCCAGTTCCTTTTGTGCAGCATCTCTTTTTACGTACTCCTGTGTAATTTTCTGTTCCAGAGAGATGATTTTCTCATTATTTTCATCCAGGAACTTCATAGATGCACGGGCACGTGACGCTGCCAATATAGAAACAGTAAGACGTTCATAGGCATCTGCCGACTTACCCAGCATAATATTTTCGTCAGACATCTTATTGAAATAATCCGGATATTCCTTTTTTAAAGCCACAATAGCTTTCTTACGTGTTTCTGTACTTTCCGCTTCATCGGTCGCAGCATTATACAGCACACGAAGCCGGGTGATACTATTCTGAGCTTCCGCATTCCCTTTGTTCAAGGCTTCCTGGTATCTTTTCTGTGATTCAGAGAGTGTTTCCAATGAATCCGAAAAAGAAAATGTCTTCTTTATCCACTGACCGATTTCCTTTCCATATACAATTCCCAATGAAATTAGAGCGATTAAGGCTGTCTGAGGGGAAAGCAATGCTTTTCCAAGCTGTTTCCATACCGGCACACCCTTTTGTCCGGATGCGGCCAAAAGTTCGTTCTGCTTGCGCACATCAGCGATGGCATCTGCCAGCATAGGAAGGTTGTTTGAAATTGCCAGGATAAACATCTGCGGACCCATGGCAAGCGAAGGAAGTTCTCTTGCTACCTGGCTGAACTGCATCTTCAGGTTGTTTGTCTTACGGGTAACGACTTCTGTGTCGATGTCGATTGAAGGAGTTTTTGCAACCTCCTCTTTGGTTTTCTGCAAGTCTTTCAGTCCGGCCTTCAATCCATTAATCTGGCCCGTCAAAGCCTGCACGTTTGCAGCCTCCTGAGTGTAGTTTTTTCCGGCCTGCTTGTTCGCTTCAAGCTGTTTAATCTGCTCGGCACGTACCAGTTTCAGTGCGTCAATCAGTTTCAGAGTCTGATTTTCCACATCATCCACATTCTTGCCAACGCTCTGTAATCCGGCCTTGGTCAAGTCTTTCATGAAGATTTCAAGTTCAACGGGTACTGCCATGATTCCAATTTATAATGATGAATAATCAGTCCTTTACCGCATAATTGGTAAAGAACTCCATCGGGTTCATTCCCTTTGTCTGATTGGTGTTTTCTGTTGTTTGTGTGCGACTGTTTCTTTGTTTCTCACGTTCCTCCATTTCACGGATTTGCTGCATCATGTCCGGCTTTTGCGGTGGAACCCAGTGAGGCATGTCTGCCATCATGAGCTGAAGGGTAACTACATTCACTTTGTCCAGAATGTAGTCAATGCTCCATCCTGTTTCCGTGGCCAGCTGACCTACTACGCCGAAAAGGCTATGCGAAGGTTCCGTATGTCCCTTCTTTAACTCCTCTTGTCGTTTGCGCTTTCGTTCCGGCTCGCTAAGGGCTGCATCTTGTTCAGAGCTGCTGCCGATGCGATAATAATCCCGAAAGACGTGGTAGATGTACTGTTCAGCACCTGTCGCCAGGCGGCTGCAAGTTCATCGGGTGTCATCAGTTCCCGAAGCATCCATGCCACCATGCGGTTCAGCACTCTTCCCAGTACAGGTCCTCGAACAATCCCGTATGCCACTATCCGGCTGATATCCTTCCCATGCAGGTAGACAAACCGGATACGCTGGTCCAGATTGTATGCATCATATTCTTCAGGAGTCACCCCGATTCGGAGATAACGCTTGCTGATTCGTATCAGACTGCGTGTGGTAGGTGTCTTCATCGTAATGCGGAACGGACGTTTCCGAAGTACTGTATGAAGCGGCAGGCTGATTCCCCCGTCACTGAGGGAGATGCCTGCCAGCAGTTCTATATCCTGTGTCTTCATCATCCTGCTGCATCTGCGGTTGCATCACTTTCATCCGGGGTTACACCGGGAGGATAAGTACGGTAGCGTCTTTCCTTTCCGTCTGTAGGTTTCAGCATGTCCACACGGATACCCATTGCCAGTACATTCTGCATATTGATTCCGTTCTGGAAGCCGTTACGGATCAGACGGGCATTGAATATGCGGAAGCTGTGTCCGGAATGCATGGATATTGTCAGCACACCGTTTGCTACAAACTTAACCGGAGGAGTATAAGAATCATCCTTTTCTTTCTTTCCACCGAATACATCGACCATGCTTTGTGCATCCAGCTTGATGAGGTTCATCGTGAACGCATCGCTTCCCGGATTGGTCATGATGCTGTCTACCGGTCCGTCTGTTACCTGTGCAGCCATCACATCCATAAAGGTAGGAGCATTTCCTGCCGGCTGCATTCCGTTCTCATCCAACCAGCCCAACGTCTTTTCTTCGCCTTCTGATGTCTTAAACTTTACGGCTGCCACACCATACATCAGTCCGTTGCTTTTATCTGCCATAATTTTGTCGTTTTAATGTTTGCTTAAATAGTATTTAATCAGTTGCCAGATAAAGAAAATCCCCAGCAGAATCAGGGCTGTTCCTGTCAGCCATCCCTGTACTCCAGGGCGTGTTTCCTTCACTTCACTGTTCACAGTTTCATCACGGATGCGGTGGTCGGTTTCCGTACGTGTTGTGGTTACCTGTCTTCCTGTACTGTCGGCTGTTGCCGTGACGTTCACGCCACCTTCTCCGTCCGATTGTATGTCAATATTCAGACCGTCGTTCCGATAGCTCAGCCCGAATCCGGCAGGAAGTTTACTCAGGTTCAGCCACTGCTCCGCACTCACCGAGCAGGTCGCCGTCCTCTTCGGGACCGGCTCGTAAGTTGTTTGCTCGGTTACGCTCGTTCGGAGGCTGTCCGAGCGGACGGTTTCCGAGCTGGCCTTTCTGCTGCTGGCGCAGGAAGATAATGACAGGACAGCGGTCAGCATACTTGCAAGTATGTAATTTGCGTAAAGCCGTTTCATGGTTAATATTTCTTTCGTTTTGTTTTCGTAATTGTTTGCTTAATTCCAATACCGTGGCACTGAGGTCATCATACAAAGCCTTGTAAGTGCCCTCGGTTTCTTTCACCGCTCGGACCTGGTATACTTTCCTGTCACGCCACCAGGCAATGGCAGTTACCAACCAGCCGGCAGGAGCCAGCCATTCCATCAGTGTTTGTAACAGGGTCAAGTCCATAGTTCTATCGTTACAACAATTCCCATCCGGCCCGGATGTCGGCCATCTGTGCCGGGACTCCATTTTCCACCTCACTGATTGCGGCTGCAAAAAGACACATCGTATCCTTATCGTTCACGTTGGGCTGATAGGTTGTCGGTACCTGCATCTTGCGGCATACCGCAGTGATGTAGGCCGATGTGTTGTTCTCATGCCTGGGTGCCCAGCGGTTGATGTAGTCTGCAATCGTCTTGCAACCGTGCATCTTATGGTAATTCTGCAACAGCCTGATCAGCGCACGATACCCGTGCGGCATGTCTTCAAACTCTTCAAACGCATTGTCTTTCTTTGCAGAGGAAGGGACTTCTCCCTTCCAGTCTGTTGCGTCAGAGTTCCGTATATTTCCGGGGTTGCAGTTTCTTATTCCGCGTGGTTGGTTCTTCATATCTTACTCCTCCCTATGCTTCAAGTTCCTCACCGGCTGCAGGGTCTTCCTGTAACTTTTCTTCCAGTCCGCTCACGCCATTCTCTCCTCCATCAGACATAGTCATGGCCATTTTGGCAGCTTCAGCTTCGCGTCTGGTCTCAGCCCAGTTCTTTTCAGCTTCCACTTCCTGGTCGGAAGTCTGTGCGGTAGTCCCGTCGTAACTGTAGATAGCACCGATAGCCTCCATCTTCTTCGGCAATACAATGTAGTAGTGACGGAAGTTCACTTCATTCTGCTGGTAGTCCGGGTTGGTCTGTGCATCGCGGTAATACATCTTGGTGCTACCCTGTGCGCGGAACACACGCTTGGTGTAGAAGCAGAAGGATGCCTGATGGTCAGTGCCCGAGGGCGAATTCTTGAACGGAACTTTTGTGCCTTCCTTGGTAAAGTACGGACAGTTCTCGAATTCATACACCTCGAAGCCGTACATGTTGGCAATCTTTCCGGTGGTGTAGTTGTAATACTGATCGCGGAACTTCTGGTCGTCTTCCAGCAGGTCGTTCACGTGGTCTGAGCAGAGCACCAGACGGCGGCCTGCAGTGGGAACCTGCAAGGCATCCAGCTTGCGTTTCAGAGCGATGATGTCCTTGCGGGTACATTTCTTTCGTCCGTTGTCATCTTCGCCGGAAGTGGGCACTACCGGAGTTTTCGCCGTATTGCTGTTCGGAGCCAGCGCATGAGCCGCTTTCTTGAATTTGGCAATAGTGATGGCATCTCCGTGACGCTCAATCACACTGCCCATCTTGTCGTAAGAGATAGCAAAGAGCTGATCATCTGATACGGCAGTTTTCTTGGTCTGGAACTTGTCAAGGCCCAGTGCAATATCCCCGTCCTCCAGTTCTTGTGCGGCGATGGGATACGTCGTGTTGTTAATCAGTACGTCCGGGTCGCCGCCCACGTCTACCAGGTGGACCACTTCATTGTTCACCGCAGCCGAATAATCGGACACACCGTCCAGCCAGGAGGCGGTCATACCTCCGCGAAGCTGTTTCACCAGCTCGCCCGTCCACACTTCGGTATAGACACCTTCCAGGGCAGCTCCTTTCGGAAGAAATTTGCCCAGTGCTATCGGAAGCACCACGCCCACAATCAGCCCCCAGAATCCTGCATTCGAGATTCCAAGGCAAGCCAGGATAACGATACTCATCAGCACATTCACCAGTGTGCCGGTTACGAATTTTACGATTTCTTTTCTCATGTTCGTGTTTTAATTTGTGTTCAACAATCAGTTAAGTTCCGGACAGTCCACACCGTATTCTGCCTTGTACAGCTTGCGGTACTGCTGCGGGTCGTTCTTTCGCATCAGCTTCAGTTCCTCTGCCGGAACTTCGCTCAGTTTCTTCCAGTCGCCGGCTGGTGTCTGTGCTGTACTGCGGTTCAGCATCATCGACGGCTTTACCGTGCCGTGCACGGCTTCGAAGGTCAGTTTCAAGCTTTCCTGGCCGACTTTCTTTCCCAGCTCGATAAAGTGAGCTTTCTTCCCGGCTTCAATCTTTCCGGAAGTTACGGCTTCTTCTACCAGCGAAGTGATACCTGCCAGTCGTAAGGTGTCAAGCTCCTTTTCCAGTTTTTCTTTCTCGGTACGCAGTGATGTGTTGGCCGACTGGTAGCCGAGCAGTACGTTAATCTGTTTCTGCACTTCCTGCAGTGTGGCGGTGTCCGCCAGCCCCAGCATCAGGGCGATGGTTTTCAGTTGTTCGTTCATTGTCTGTAATGTTTGGTTTTCATTAAAGCTTTCCTTCAACAGCGGCAGGTCGCATCCGCCTCCTGCATCCAGCCTGAGTTCCCGCCCCTCGTAAGAGAGCCGGATGTTGTCATCGTTACCGCCGATATCCACCATGCTGTATTCCATCAGCTTGCAGCGGGTCACGGTAGGACGGGTTTGTCCGGGTTTCAGCAAGGCAGCATCTTCGCTTGTTTGCAGTATCTCGAAGTTGGGCGAACCCATACGTAGCGTGCCCTTTTCCCATTGCTGCTTTGCCAGACGCGATTCTTCGCGTACCTCATCAAACCAGGGTTCGCCGGTCACTTCTCCATCCGCTACGCGTATATCCTTTATCATTCCTATTACCACGCCCCGCTGGTGCATCCAGAGCAGTACGGGATTCCGGTTAAACTGCGTCAGGTCGATGCCTTCGGTACGGATCCACGTGCCGTAGCAGTTCAGCGTTTCGTTCGATATTCTGATTCGTTTTGCCATTTTTCCGTTCGTTTGACGCAAACTTACTCTGCCTTTCCCGTCCGGGCAAAAAAGTGTGTAACGGTTGCAAAGAAGTATGTAAATGATGCACTGTTCTCTGTAACGGTTGCACCCCTTTTTCGTGGATGCACGAAAATGGATGAACTTTGTCGTAAACGAATATTAAATACAAGGTAAAACATGGCTAAAAACGACACAAAACAGGAGCTGGCACGGGTGCTCTACATGAGCGGACTTTCGCAGGAAGAAATTCTTCAGAAAGTGGAAGTGAGCCGTCAGACACTCAGCCGGTGGATAAACACCCTGGGCTGGAAAGAGATGAAGGCGGCACGCAACATTACCCGTCCGGAACTGGTGAACAAGCTGCTGTCTTCCATCAACTCCCTGCTCGACAAGGCAAACGAGCCGGGAAACGAGGATATGCTGGCCAGCCTGGGCGACAAGCTTATCAAGACGGCCACCGCCATCGAGAAACTGGAAAAGAAGGCCAGCGTGGTAGACCGTATCGACACAATGATCGATTTTGAAAACTGGCTGGCGGCGAACCGTGAGAAGTATCCTCAGCTGACCAACGAACTGTTCCAGCTCGTAAACCAGCTGCACAACGATTACCTGAATGAACTCTTCGCCCAGAAAGGAGGCTGAGCATGACGGAACAGGAAAAGAAAGAAGCCCTGAAACGATGGCAGGAACACTGCAAGCGGGTAGAACGGATGACCTCGCAGGAACGGGTGGAAACCGAGGCGGAACGCAAGCGGAACATCGTCCGTGCCCTGAAAGACTACGACTGTTTCTGCCAGCGCTACCTGTCGCACTACTGCCAGTGCCCGAATGCCCGGTTCCACAACGAGGCGGCACGCTACATCGCCGCACATCCGGAGCTGCGGCTGGTCTGCAAGTGGCCGCGCGGTCATGCCAAGTCGGTACACCTTGACATCGGCATCCCGCTCTGGCTGAAGTTCCGGAGCGAACTGCATGTCATGGTACTGGTGGGCAAGAGTGAAGACAGTGCCGACGGCCTGCTGGGAGATTTGCAGGCAGAGCTGCAATACAACCAGTATATCATCCGTGACTTTGGCGAACAGTACAACAGCGGCATGTGGCAGGAAGGCGAATTTGTCACCAAAGACCAGTGTGCCTTTTTCTCACGTGGCCGCGGTCAGTCACCCCGTGGCTTGCGCTTTCGCGAGATGCGTCCGGACTACATCGTGGTGGATGACTTGGACGATGATGAAATGTGCCGGAGTGAGGCACGTGTACGTGAGATGACCAACTGGATAAAAGAAGCTCTGTTCGGCTGCTTCGGAGGCAAGGACGGGCGTTTCATCATGGTGGGAAACCTGATTTCCAAAAACTCCGTATTGCAGAAAATCATCGACACCCCTACTGTAAAAACCATCGAAGTGAACGCTATTGACCGCAACGGGAATCCTGCCTGGCCAGAGTTCTACACCATCGAAAAGCTGCGCGACCGCGAGCAGTTCATGGGCTACCGCTCGTTTCAGAAGGAATACATGAACAACCCTATCACCGAGGGAGCCGTGTTCCAGGAACGGTGGATACGCTGGAGACGGATGCTGAAGCTTAAATATTACGAGCAGATTGTGCTCTACATCGACCCTTCGTGGAAATCATCCGGGAAAAACGACTACAAGGCTGCTGCCATGATAGGCCGTCCCAAACGTGGATTGAAAACCGCCTCACACCGGGAACTGCATCTGCTGCGTGCCTTCTGCCGCCAGTGCAGCGTGGGCGAAATGGTTCGCTGGCTCTACGATGTCTACGAGTCATTGCCTGAGGATACAGCGGTCAGTATCTATATGGAAGCCAACTTCATGCAGGACACCATCCTCGATGAATTCCAGCGCGAAGGTGATGCACGGGGCTACCAGCTTCCCATCAGTCCGGATAAGCGGAAGAAACCCGACAAGTTTGCCCGTGTGGAAGCCGTCAGCCCGCTGTGGGAACGTGGATACTTCTTTTATAACGAGAAGCTGAAGGAAAATACCGACCTCCGTGCCGGAATTGACCAGACGCTGGCCTTCGAACAGGGCAGCCGGGCACACGATGACTTCCCCGATGCCTGCGAGGGTGCGATTTATAAACTACAGAAACAAACCCGTGAGGTTTCGTTCACACCCCGGCTTGGTGTGCGACGACCTCCTAAAAACTCATGGTAATTATGTTTATCACCGAACAAGACTACATACAGGTCAGTGCCGACGCACTGAGAATCATCCAGCAGGCCACGAGCGACAACCGTCTGCTGGCCGAACGCCGTGCCATGGACCGGATAGCAAGCTATCTGGACGGACGCTATGACATGCAGGCGGCTTTCACCGCCGAAGGTGAAGCAAAGAACCTCGACCTCGTGGGACTGGTGGCCGACATGGCACTCTACTTCATGGTGCTCAGTCTGCCGCAGAAAATGGGGTATGAAATCCGGAAGGAACAGTTTGAAAACGCCGTCGCCTATCTGGAGAAGGTACAGGCGGGAAAGGCGGTCATGAACCTTCCCGAACTGCAACCCACGGGCGAAGAAGGAGAACAAACCGGCGCCGGCATACGCTACGGCTCCGACAAACGTAACAACTATATCTGGTAACGATTATGGCAAAGAAACCGAAAATAGAATATCTCAACCGGATGAATGCCGCCGAAAGACGGCGCATCAAGGAAATGAGCGTCAAGCTCCAGTTGCTTACCGAAGCACTGACACGGCGCGACCTGGCCGACTGGCGGCGTGCATGGCAGATGGCTATCAACGTAGACAACCCAAACCGTACCCGTCTGCTGAATCTTTATACCGATGTGGATGCCGACCTGCACCTGACCGGATGCGTGCAGCAGCGCATGGGATTTGTGCTGAACAAAAGTTTCAAGCTCTGCGATACAAAGGGTGTGGAGAATCCGGAACTGACAGAACTGCTGGAAGCTCCCTGGTTTAAGGAGTTCCTGCGGCTGGCACTGGAAAGCAATTACTACGGCCACTCGCTCATCGAACTGGGCGATGTGGTGGAAGTGGACGGACGGATGGCCTACAACCGGGTCAGCCTGATTCCACGTACCCACGTGATTCCCGAATACGGTGTCATCATCACCCACGAAAACGACACCTGGCAGGTGGGCTACGACTACCGGAACAGTGAAATGACCGACTGGTGCATCGAAGCCGGAGGCACGCATAATCTGGGTCTGTATCTGAAATGCGCCCAGCAGACCATTCCTAAAAAGAACATGTGTTCGTTCTGGGATATGTTCGGAGAAATATTCGGTATGCCGCTGCGAGTGGCGACTACCACCAGCCGCGACCCGAAGGAATACGACCGTATTGAACGGATGTTGCGTGACATGGGAGCAGCCGCTTACGGCTTGTTCCCCGAAGGAACTACCGTCGACCTGAAGGAAAGCACCCGTGCCGATGCGTTCAATGTGTACGACAAACGCATAGACCGCTGCAACTCGGAACTATCGAAGGGAATCCTCACCGTGACCATGACCATGGAAGACGGGGCCAGCCTTTCGCAGAGCGAAGTGCACCGCAAGATGCTGGAAAACCTGATTCAGAAAGATGCCGACCTCATCCGTGACCTGGTGAACTGGCAGCTCATCCCCCGCATGATACGTCACGGATTTCCGCTGAAGGGATTCCGCTTCGCATGGGATGAATCGGTGGACTATACCCCCGAACAGCAGGTGGCCTACGAGCGCCTGCTGCTGGAGCATTACGAAGTAGAGCCGAAATACTTTATCGACAAATACAACATCCCGCTGAAGCGGAAGAAGGACACGTCCTCCGTAGCGGTTCCGGAAGTCAGGAAAACGGCACAACGGAAGTCCGGAAAGGAAGAGCAGAAACTGGCATTGCCGGAAGGGAAACACGGTTTTTTCGACTAAGCCCCGATGAATTATCGTGCAAGGCGAACGTAACGGAACTTGTTCCGATTGCTGAGCCGAATCCGATAATGCGTCTTGGGAAAGACGACTACAAGGGGCTGCATCAGCGGTACGCCGAAATCCTCAAACTGGCGGCTGAGGAAGAAAACGAGACGGAAGACGAAGTGGAGTTCCCCACCCTGGAATCCGGATGGATGCTGCTCATGGGATGGCTCTATCAGCAGGCGGAAGTCTCGCCCGAAAGCCTGACCGCCAAAGAGGTGCAGCGTTTCATCCGCACCCATACCGATGTGCTGGACGGAGCGGTAGATACTGTCTTGAAGGAAGTACCGCTGGACGACACTTCCGTGCAACGACTGAAGGAATCGAACTACGTGTTCAGCGGTATCAAGACCTTCCACGAACTGAACGAGGCTTTCCCCTCCCTGCTGGATGAGGAAGGAAACCGCAAGCCGTTTAATCAGTTCTTAAATGATGTTCAAAAGGTATATGATGCCTACAACGTGCAGTATCTGCGTACGGAATACAACTTCGCCCAGGCATCCGCACTGATGGCGGCACGATGGAAGCAGTTCGAACAGGAAGGCGACCGTTACTACCTGCAATACCGCACCGTGGGCGACAAGCGGGTACGACGTACCCACCGGATGCTGCATAACATCACCCTGCCCATCGAAAGCCCTTTCTGGGACAAATATTTCCCGCCCAACGGATGGAACTGCCGCTGCACCGTGGTGCAGGTACGCAAGGACAAATACCCCGTGAGCAACGAGCAGGAAGCCATGAACCTGGGCAGTCAGGCTACCGCCGGAAAGTATCAGGAAATGTTCATGTTCAATCCCGGCAAGCGGATGACGACCTTCCCGGCATACAATGGCTACACCCTGCGCAAATGCAACCGGTGCGAAGTACGCCCCGACAAGATGAAGCTGGCTGCCGACATTCCGGACAATGAGGTATGCCGGGCGTGCAGGCTGCTTCAGGAATCACGTCTGGCAGGTATACACAGTGCAACAGAAGGTATACGAAGCATCATCCGTCGTCTGGAGAACGGTTATCCCAAAGGAGATGCCGTAAGGATAGGAAGGCTGGCAGATGACGTGAAGGAATTTGTACGTAAAAAAGGAATAGAACCTTCTACGGATGAAATTTACATGACTGACAAGCAGATACACCATGCCCTGCGCAGCGTGAAGCAGAAGGCCGGAAAAGCGGTCACGGCAGAACAGCTTGCGGCCTTGCCCTCACTGATGGATGACAGTGAGGTGTATTGGGACGAAAAAGCCGGAAACATCCAGTTCATCACACGGCAGGACGGGAAGATACAGAAGTTTGTGGTAAGCCTGAACTATGCCGCAAAGATACAGGGGGAAAAGAAAACGGTGAATGCCTTTATTACGGCTGGAACAATAGAAGAAAGGAATTTGGGAATGAAGAACCTTGTAAAAATAAAATAGCCCTTAACGGGCAGGATTCGAACCTCCGATATAAGGGCTTTCGCGCTTCCACCTCCCGTGGCGGCATCGCTAAGGACTATCTTGTACTGCAAATATACGATTAAATCATTAAAAAACAATGTATAATGGCTGAAAAATCGAACCAGGTAACCCGTGACCTCCAGCGGCGTATCAACCTGCTGGTAAGGGAGACACTGAAAGACATACGGACAGAAGCTTTGGATGAGTTTGACCGGAACTTTGAGCGCGAAGCCTTCTTCAATGAGAAGTGGGCACGCCGCAAATTTAACGACGACAAGAGCCGAGGACTGCTCATCCGCACCGGAAACCTGCGCCGTAGCATCACGGGGCGGGTAACCGACCGTGACAGTGTGGTAATAGAAACGACTGAGCCGTATGCCCGGATACACAACGAAGGCGGCACTATCACCGTAACCCGCAAGATGAAGAAATACTTCTGGTACCGCTATCAGACCGTAACCGGAGGAAAGGCTGCCGACGGATTCAGTAACAACCTGCAACGGAAGAAAAACGGCGCACCGCGCAACAACAAGCGGAACCGTGCGCTTACCGCCGAAGCGGAGTTCTACCGTGCCATGGCTTTGAAAAAAGCCGGAAGCAAAATCACCATCCCCAAACGCCAGTTCATCGGGAACCATCCCGATCTGGAAAAACTGCTGAAAGAAATCTTTTACAATAACGCTAAAAACTTTGACGCACTATGAGAAGAATGCTTTATCTCGGCCTGACCGAAGCACTGAAAGAATTGAAAGACGAAAGCGGACAGCCGCTTATCCGGCACATTGACCTGTGGAATGAGCAGGTGGAATTCATTGAGCAGGAAGAGCCGTTCGACACCCCGGCTGTATTTATCGAATTCCGTCCCGTACAGTGGCGCACACTGGGTGGTACCACCCAGCAGGCAGATGTACCTTTCCGGCTGCATGTGGTCACCAAATGGAAAGGAAGCGCAAGGAACGGGAGCATATTTCAGGAGGAGTCGCTGGCACGCTTTGATTTGCTGGATAAGATTGATGCGCACCTGTTCAATTTCTTCCTCTCTGTCCGGAATGAATCTGTCTGCATGACCCGCCGCACGGGAAGCAGTACCAACCACAACCACGAGGAACTGATAGAAGATATAAGCGATTTCACCTGCCAGGCCACACAGACCTATTAACCGAAAAGCGTCAGCTGCCGCTCTGCCTGGGCGATGCGTTCCGTCACGCGAGGATCGGCACTGGCATTGATAATATTGTAGAAAGTCTTTTCGCAGATGCGGTATTTCGGCCAGATATAGCGTCGCAGGATTTCACGGTTCGAAAGCCCGCTGCGTGCATGCTCATCGTAAATCCGCACAATATCCTGCACGCGGAAAGCATAGCTCATTCCCACTATTTTCTGACGACTGCTCTTGACCATATTACCCTGCTGACTTTCCGCAAAATTACGAAAAAACACACACAAATCAGCATATTCATGCATCTTTTCACACTGTGTCGCGGCTTGTTCAACGCATCCTCATTCTCCTGCCGTAGTTTTGTCGTGTCATGACAAGAAAACCACATTATCAACCCTTTAAAACAAAACCATTATGGCAATCAATTACAGCGTTGCACGAATGAAGAATCCGGCAGAACCGGATGTGTACAAGTATTACCCGAAGGCACAGGCCAACGGATCGGTAGACATTAACGAGCTGGCAGAAGAAATCGCCTATGCCACCACCCTGACAGACGGTGACGTGCTTAACGTAATCCGTGCCCTGGTGAAGCGCATTAACCTTCACATAGCTAACGGGCAGATTGTGAAACTGGAGAATCTGGGAAGCTTCCAGGCACAGATCAGAAGCGACGGTGCCGACACGGAGGACACGTATTCCACGTCAATGATACGTAAGGTCACGCTCCAGTTCCGACCGGGCATCGGGCTGAAAGGCCAGCTGAACAAGGCGAACCTGACATTCCACAAAGTGAAGAGCCTGAAGCAGCAGGAAACAGAGGAAGAACCGCTTCCGTAATTACTGCATAGTAATTGCATAATTACTGCAAGGTAATCCGTTAATTACCCCGTAGTAGCCACGTAGTTACTGCGGGGTAATTTATTCCTAATTATTTTTATTATCTTTACGAAAACACATACAACATGCACGCTATTTATTTGACAGACCTTGCACTGCGATACTTCCCGCGTTCTTCTGCACGCAGTGCCGTTACCCAGCTACGCCGCTGGATTGTTCTGAACGAGGAACTACAAAAAAGACTGGAGGAACTTCACTACAAGAAGGGGCAGCGCACGCTTACGCCGCTTCAGCACGAGGCGATATGTCATTATCTGGGAGAACCCTGATTCATGAATAATTAAAATGAAAATCCCCGGCATCCGGTTTGGCGGTGTCGGGGATTTTTGTTAGTCTTCAATGTAGAAATCATATTCCAGCAACTCTTTCATGTACCGGTCACGCTCTGCTTTAGATTTAAAATCACTTCTAATTGTTACCCATGAGTCAGGATTATCCAATTTTTTTCCCTTGATAATTGGCTTCCCATTTCTTTCTCCGGCTCTTATTATCCAGAAACCTGAATCACATACTTTTTTTTGGTCTCTTGCGTTCATAACTTTAGTATATATTAAAACCTTCAGATTGTTCACAAAATTCTGCCATTGATTCAACTTTTTTTAAAAAATCCTCACTTGGAGGTTCAGACGTTTTGCCAAAACGTGATATAATCATAACTTGTTCGGATTCTGTCTTTTTGTCCCATTCCTTTCTTAAACCTCTTTTTACAAATACATATCCTCTAAAAAGTCGAGCCATAATCAATGCCTCTTCTTTAGAAACAGAAAACCCATCGTTACTTACCGGACTTCCATCATTACGAGAACCATCATATATATATTTACCTGGATCAAAAGTATTTTTCCCATAATTAAACAAATATCCAGCGCCTGTCTCTTCTAAAATAGTAGGCCATGTAAATATCATTCCAGATTTACTGTATATTCCCTTGTTTATAGGTATCAAATCATATCCCATAATACTTTAATTTTTAATAAATCTTTTGTATATTATTTCATCGGCTCTTTTTATGGTTGCGACGCTTTGTCCATAGGCATATATAAGCTCTTTATCTAAGATCTTACCATTTTTCAGCCACACGCGATACACATACGGATTCTTTGAACTTTTCTTTGCATGTGAAAGACTTCTGTAAGTCTTTTCTGTTTTTTCATTGTAAAAGCACTTGATGATGTAGTTTAAATCTTTTTCATTCATATTCAGTCCTCCATATCTGGTGTTAAATCTTTTACATAAGCCCAACGTATTATCTCATCCATAGTGTATGTTTTATCTATACATGTAACAGTATAATACATATTTCCATTATACCCATAACCATAATAAACTATGCCAAAATTTAATTCCCCATCATTGGTCTGTATCAAGATTGCTTCTCCACTATAGTACTTGTCAATATTCCTATTCGGAAGTTCAGTATTGGGATGCCATACTGAATTGATTCTCCATTTAGCACCAGCAACAAAACCATCAAAAAAAGCACTATTATGCAAGTACGAAAACCTTTTATCACACCTATTTTGAGCTTCTTGCTTAATATCTTCTACTTTCATAAATCAATAATCTCAATTTTCAGACTTGTTCTTAAATCACACATCATGTCGATTGTGTCGTTGTTTTCCACATCGAAGCAGATGCCCAGGTATTCCGGGTTCTGCTTCGAACGCTTGACTGACAAATCGCATGGGCGGCTGTGCTTAATCCATACAAACATAAACTGATTGATTGCGCTGTAATGGACTTTGGCAGCCACCCTGCGAGGCTTGAACAGATTAAGGTTCTGGTTCTGCATAGGGTTCAATCTGCTTGATTACTGTTCCGCTGAGCCAGATGCGTCCGCTGCCCTGGCATTGCGGACATACTTTCTGTTCGGGGTACTGATGCTGAAAATCTTTTTCTGCATACACGGTCACTGTGCCGGTTCCTCCGCACTGGCGGCAGAGGCATACGCGGCGATGGATATAGGTCTTTTCCGATTTCATAACATTCTTCATTCTTAATTCTTCATTATTCATTATTCATCATCTTCTGTCTGCATCATTAAATTCAGGTTTCACATCGGGGTCTGCTTCGTATGGATACACGTCCATGATGGCGGTTTCGGCTACGGAAGCTATCACGTAATCGGCCAGAGTGTCTTTCATTCCTTCGTCCAGCTTCTTGATGGCGTCGCGAAGGTCGGAAGCTTGTACAAGTACGTTGCTGGCAGTACGTTTTTCCACTCCGGTCTTTTCGTCGAGTGTAATAAACCAGAGTTTACATTTGAACCAGCGGTCGGCACACTCCTCATCGCTTGGGAAAATTTCTTCATAATTTGCTCTTGCTACACCTGCAACTACAAACTCTCCCTGAAAGAAAGGTGTCATTTCCTCGATGATACGGCTTTCGGCTTCGGTAAAGCTGAGAGCGTCTACCAGATAGGGTTCTGTTACTTTCTTGTTCATTCCGTTTTCCATTGTCTTTTCGTAACGGATTTTGCATGTAAACCAATTGTGCATCATAATTCTTCTGTTTTTGTTGATTGTTTAAATATTACGTTAGTGTGGTCTCTTCTTGAATCGTCCATACATTCAAGTCCGTTCCCGTAGCAGCTTATGGTCTGCTCAAAAAACCAGCATCCGCTGCAAGCATTTTCCGGATCTTCCACTTCGGCTACTTCAAGCGTATGTCCGTGCCAGATGAAGGTTTCTCCTAATTTGTGCTCCATGATTCTTTTATTTTTCTGATTAATTCATTCCATCCTTTCCGCGCCATGCGTGGTTCCATCCAGCACAGCCAGCCAAGTATATCGAGCATTCTTCCTGCAAGTTTCAGAATGAATCCCATTATAATCAGCGGCCCGATGATGATGGAAAATGCGGTGAACAGAATGATTTTTGTGCGATTGTTCATTATTCCAGGTAATAGGTGATTACTTTTTTGCTGTTTCGTTCGACTACAACTCCAAAACCGTTCTCTCCTTTGACGGTATAGATTAATATGTTCGTATCTTCCATAATAAGTTTATCATTTCCCAGTGCGACAATCTTTTCAAATATTATCCGTTTGAGCCGGTCGTAATCGTCTGGTTCTACCTCTTCTACAGGTATTTCATATATCTTTTTAAGATATTCGTGCAGCTTAATCATCCAGCGCGGCCACTTGTCGCGCCGGATGGGTGAATTAAAGGTTAGTTCTGCCATGGCTATTCCAATTTAATGATTTCGCATTTCTCCAAAAAAGGAGTCAATTTCTGGAAATTGTAAGCTTCTATAAAACCACTGAATTTTCTTGCGTTTTTAATATCTTTCACAAAGCATAATTCATACGAAAAATCCGATGAGAGTTTTGGGTATCCTTTTTTCAGATAATCTCCGGCTCCTGTCTTGATGACATATATTCCTTTCCCATACTCTTTTATCCTATCATTTATATCTTTCCCTGTCCAACAGGATATGCAATGAGGACCGGATGGTGCATTGTAATATCCTGCATCCGGATTAATCTCTTTTCCACATTTACAACAGAGTAATTTATTCATCTTCCTTTTCCTCCTCAATCCAAAATGTGATAACGGGTTTATCGTAGACCGTGTATACCGTGATGCGGTTATCTGTACGTTCTATCTTATGAGTTATACCAAGTTTGTTTTTAGAGTTTCGAACGATGTATGTAAAGTCGTTCAAATAGTTTTCTATTACGTCCATTTCTTTCTTTGCTTCCTGCTCGGTAAGCGATTTAATTGGAAATCTCTTATGATAGTATCCTGATACCTTCAATGCGTATGCAGGAGCAGGCTTTTTGATAAATTGTCTTTCAATTCTGTACTTTTCCATCTTTCTTCCATCCGTTAAGTTCATAAACCATATCCCGTGCTTTCTCTTTGGATCGGCACTCCGCAATGGGAGTGCCTGTGCAAATTGTATCAGTATATTCATTCCGATACACGATCCAAAGAGGACCACGGCGTTCATACGTGTATTTAGGCCGTCTGGACCGCATCGCTTTCCTTTTTTGGTTCTACGTAGAAAGATTCGTCCTGCACCACCTCTACACCGATGTTGGCAAACTGTTCTGCAACTTCCGGTACGTCTCTGTCGGCAAGCAGCTTGTCTTTTGCCAGTTCCTCCGTGGTGCGGATATAATCAGGAAGAAACTCTTTGCAAAGGTTGGTTACGGCTGCCCAGGTGAAGCCTTTCCGGTTTTTCAGTTTCGGATTTCCGGTTCGGAATCCGATGATACCGTGTGCCGATTCCAGACTCTTCTTTTTGCTGAAAAGCGTATCCTTATTTTCGGTGGCGTAGGTCTGCATCAACTCAAAGGTGCGGTCTTTCGTTTCGTTCAGTTCTGCCAGCTGGTCAGCGTACTTCTCACGAATCTTTGTCATTTCCTGGTCCATCTTTGCTGTGAGTGACTGGGCCTTTGCGTCGGCCATAGCGAATTCTGCAAATGCCTGTTCGTACTGTTCGCGGCTTACTCCGCTGATTACTGTTTTCTTGGTTCTTTTTGCCATAATTAATTCAGTTTTAATGATTGTTTAAATGATTATTAATTGTCGGTTAATTCGTCCTCCATTGCCGCCATGTCGTATTCCATTTTCATAGCTTCGTCTGCCTGCTGTCCGCAGAAGTTTTCAAGCTCACGGAGTATCGTTACACGGTCGCCGAAATCAAACTGCTGCATGCGGTTCATAATGTCATTCTGAATTTGTTCGATTGTATGTTCCATAGCTTAATCTTTTTTCTTGCTGTCTTTGTAATCTTTCACTACTGGGCTTCCGAGCAACTCACGTCTGCTGTAGTACACATTATATCCTTTCTGATAGCGGGTAATGAGTCCTTTGTTTGCCCATTGCTTGATGGTGGTCTTTGCGCACCCAATCATGCGGCACGCATCGGCCTGACCTATGAGTTCATCGGGGGCTTCTGATATGTCTTTACGTGGTGCCGGAGCCACATCGCCCACTCTCAGTCCTAACCTGCGTTCCACTCTATCCAGGCGAAGAAGAAGCTTTTTGTACTCCGAAAGGCTCAGTGTAATTGTTTCCTCCTGCTCTTCCTCTTCTTCGGGTTCGTCTTCCAGATCCGGACAGATGGAACTGATACCAATCTTTCCTGCAAGGAACTGGGCTGCATCGCGTGCGGCATAGAAAAGAGTTTCGTTGCGTTCGTCTTCCGGAACGTCGCGCACATACCGATTGAATACCCATGATTCACTGCGCTTCGTCTCCAGCACTTCCAACTGTATTCGGCTCACATTATCGTTGCAAGCTTTCAAGTGCTCGATGGCACGGTTTATTTCTGATTGCTTTCTCATCATTCCTCCTTTCTGGCCATTGCCTCAAATTGTCTTTTTACTTCCTTCAGCTCTTCCAGCGACATTTCAGTAAGGTTCTTGCGGAACTTGCTGCGTGTACGGCAGAACTGGTTAATCTTCGCTTTGTTCATCTCAAAGTCTGCTTCCGTGTCGTTTGTATAGTTCTTGTTAAGGCAGGAAATACGGAACGACAGGGAAAATATCTGTTTCACCAGAGCACGTGCCTGTTTGCGTAATCTGTCGGCTTCCTCACGGTTGAATCGGGTGAGCAACAACCCTGCTTCTTCCTTCGTCAGTCCGGCAGTGCTGTCTGTACGACCAGCTGTGAACTGGCTGATAAATCCGTGACGGTCTTCATCGGTAAAACCCATCTTGTGAAACTGGGCTTGCAGTGCCTTCACCTGCTGAGGTGTAATGGGTCGGTCTTTCATTGCTAATCCTTGATTTTTCATTCTTCATTATTCATTAAAAGATTATTCTTCTCCGTGATATTGCCGAGCTTTCTCCGGCACGATGTCGTAATGTCCTACCGGACCGATAAACCGACCTTTTGAAAATGCCCTGAAGCCTTCCACGTATATTTTCAGCGAGGCATCGTACATCACTCCTTTGGCTGCGCGTCCGTTTGGCAACTGGCCTTCGGCATGGCTGATGAAGATGAGCAGCTTCCGTTTGTGCTGCTCCTTGAAGTCGATATACTGGCGGTACGTCATGCGGGTATACTGGAAGGAGTCGATTACCACGATGTCGGGGCTTTTCTGTCGCCGAAGACGGATGCTAAGCTCTTCCATGCTCTCGTTGTCAATCAGCAGGAACTTCTTGTTTACGTCCATCATTCCTGTACGCCGGATGGCATCCTGCATGGTGCGGCAGGCACCTTCCTCCATGCTGTCGTATGCCACGCGCCCAAAACGACACAAATACTTGCAGAGCTGGAGGGCAAAACTGGTCTTTCCGCTTCCGGAGTTTCCCCAGATTATCCATACTCCGCGCCGTTCAGGAGTACCGAAAGCATCATACCAGGGACCATCAAAATCCATCACATCAAACTTCATGGATAGAAGTTCACGGACTCCTTTCGCATTGCGGTCGAAAGTGAACTTCTTTTTCTGTGGGGGCGGTGTAGTATCCTCTTTATTCATTGCTTCCTCCTTTCTTTATGCGGGCTTCGATAATACGTTTCTGACGGTGGATGCATCGCTTCACACGGCGAAGGTCGTTGTCGCTTCGCCTGGCATCCTTCAGCACCTCTTCGATATCGGCACGGTCGGTCAGATTGTTAGCCTGACAGATGGCGTATATGTCTGTCTGTTCCGTGGGAGATACATCGAAGAAACGGCGTCCGATTCGGCTGTTTATTTCCTTGTAACCTTTCTTGTTGTAGCGAAGACCGGCTTCCATGCGGCGCTTGATGTAATCCGTACTGAGAAATATGATGCCGGAGTGACCTTCCAGACGGTTGTAAATGCTGATGAAATAGTTGAACACGCTGTCAGTAAGCTTGTCACCTTCATCAAACACCAGCAGCGGATTCCCCAGGAAAGAAATCATACTGATGGCATTCTCCAGCATATCGCGGAGGTTGGTTGTGTCAGTAGGTGCACCTACCTGCTTGGCTATCTCACGAACGAAGTCTGAGCGTCGCATATCTTCCGAACAGAGGATGTAGAACACGTTGCGGTGCGTGCGGCGGTATTCGATGGCCGCTGTGGTCTTTCCGCATCCGGCATCACCCACAATCCATGTTACGTTCTTGTAAGCCTGTGCGTCGCTCAGCGTAAAAGTGATTTCCTTGAAGGTCTTTCCTTCGTGAAGGTTCCATGAATCGAAAGCAAAGCCTATCTGCGTGGCGATACGTACAAACATTTCGTCGCTGATCAGTTCATACTTTCCGTTGCAGAGCTGGCTCACGGTGGCCGAGCTTACGCCCTGCAAGCTTTCTGCGGCACGGTTCAACGTAGGGTAATTGGAACGGTAGGCAATCAGTGCGCTACGCACCTGTTCTTTCATTTCTGTTGTTAATCCTTTCATTGTTTTAATAGGTATTTAAGTATTGTTTAATCAAATCGTTAGAATTTTCCCAAGCTGTCAAGTTCATCGAACGTCAGGTTCGATACTTTCTTTGTCCAGTCACCGGCTGATGCGAAAGTCAGCGGTTCATCTGCCAGTACAGGCTCTTCCGGAATATCCGTTTCGGGCATCGGTACCGGAGCTTCCAGTGTGCCACGCTTCATTTCTTCGCGGTATCCGTCAAGCTGCTTTTCGCTCACGGCCACCGGACGCGGCAAACGAAGCTTTGTGTAGGCTTCGCCCATGGCTTCCTCCATGAAAAGGTCTTCCTGGGCGATGTGCATGGCTGCACGAGTGCGACGGTTGGCATCCAGTTGGGCAAACAGATAAGCGTTTTCCTCTTCGGTGCGTTCCTGAGTGGCACGATGGATCGTGACTTTCGGTGTAGCGATGGCCGCATACTTGGCTCCCGTGTCAGTCACCGCCCATAGCTCGATGCGGGTCATGTCTTCCGGATCGTAGCGGTAGAGGAACTGACGGCCTACGTTCTGCAGGTGGAAGTTCATATCTATCAGCCCGTCGTCGCCATACACCATGTAGCTGTATTCCTGCTTGTTCATGCGGAAATTGAAACCTTCCTTGGTGTATTGCACCGGAGCCTGAGAGAACAGCATGAAGATTTCGTGTGCTTCGTAATCATCCAGCGGTTGAGCTTTCGGATTCTCGATGGCGGTGTACATTTCCAGTCGGGTCATGCCGGTGAGGCTGGTAGGATGCTGCATCGAGTTCCATTCTTCGCGGCAGTCGGCATACTGCTGTTTCAGTTCCTCCAGCGTGGGAAGAAGGTCGATGTTTGCCATTACCAGGTCGATATTCGCACGGCTGGAAAGCTTCCTGGCCGTGATGTTCTGACCTGTGAAGTTGTAAAGCTTGTGAAGAACCTGCTGCTGGAACCGTCCGAAAGCGGACTCGATGGATTTGGACTGGCCGTTGTGCGGCATCGTGGTTTTGTGAAGATGACAGAGTTTCTTGAAGAATCCCTGCGAAGCCAGTTTCTTATGCCCTCCCTGGTTATCGGTCACTATCTCGTAAGGCTTCACCTTCCATGTCTGGAGTGCCATCCGGTACGCCATGTACTGGTTGTAGAAGTTTTCGCCGTCACCGATAAAGTAGCCGAGAAACAGTTCCGTGCAGGCATCCATCACTTCGTACACATCCGTGGTGCGTGCCACCCATCGTTTCTGCCGTTCATCATAAGCACGGTAGTAAAGGTTTATCTTCGTTCCGTCTGAGTACCACAGCGAGTTCGGCATGGACGGCATTACCGTGTCGAAGGTTGGCATATACTTGTTCTTGAATTCCCTTTCGCCATTTACCGCGGCATACCACCACACCATCACCGCCGGATCGTTCAAGTAACTGTGCATCGTTGTAGGACTCTTGATGGTCTTCAAGCCGCGAATCACTGCCTGACGGTTGTACTCTTCAAAGAGCTGCATATCTGTGTAAACAGGGAACTTGCTCCGGCGGAGCTTCAGCAAGAGAGCACCTTCAGCCTTTCCGATGCGGCGTGCGGCACTGTTGCCCAGGTTACCGCTTACCAGTACCCCGTATCCATCGCGCTTGTATGCATTGAACTTCTCACGCAATCGTGCCGGATTCTTCGGCAGTGTGTGACCTGTGATTTCGCGGAGACGCTCACAGCAAATCTGCACGCTGCTCCATGTTTCCGCACGACGGGCAAAACCTCCTTTGGCGTGTTCCACACTGCGTGCCTTCTCCGTACGCACCATTTCGTTCATCACCTGGGCGTTCAGGATGTATTCCAGTTGTCTGGCAGGCTCGATACGCGGCTCAAATTCTTTGAAGAACCGTACCGCTTCGGCATCGAACCGAATCTGTGTGTTGATGTACTTTTCCTGCTCACGCTGTTTCATTTCCTCGTATGCATTCTTGAATGTGTCATCGTATGCTGCACGGAGCCGTTCCGGCATGGAGCGGTAGGCAATCAGGGCCTCGCGTCCGTTACCTCCCCGCTGGAGGAGGGTAAGCTTGCCTTCACGTACATACTTGTCGTAAGTGGGCTTACTGATAATACCCCCACGAACAAGCTCCGTAAAGCTGACGCATAATGTGTTTCCGTACATTTCCATGATTAATTCGTTAAGATTGTAGTCCGGCTCCGGGACTTGAACCCGGACGGCAGCCACTTTACTAAGTTCTGCAAGCCGTGTGTGGTTCATTCCTTTTTCTGTGCTCTCTTATCCTCTCTGTCCAAACGTATTGCTGCAGGTATAAGTGCCAGGCAAAGGCAGATTGTTATAATCAGGTTCATTGAGCCGTTTGCTAGTCGGTTCAGTATGGCTGCTGCCAGTATCAGCAGCAGATAAATGGTTGTAGGATTGATTCGTTTCATGATTCTATGGTTTTGGTTTTGAGCCATCCCTATTCTCGCGAACCGGAATGGCAATGATTCATCACTTATGCAGTTGGTTGTAAATTACAGTTGAATAACTTCCGCATACGGGTTTTCCAATTTCTTCAGCTCGTAGAGTTCCGCCCCGTGATTCAAGGCATACGAACGGATAAGTCTTGCTGTAGGGCTGTTGGTATCGTATGCCAAAGCCGAACGAACAGAACGGGTTGTTACTTTCAGTTTTGCGGCGATTTCCTCCTGAAGTTCACCGCTTGCTTTAATGAGTTTTCTTGTTTCTGCCATAATTCTATTGTTTTATAGTCTTTATTTTGTATCTTTAGGGCGTGTTCCTATTGGAATACCTTGCAAACTTACAGAATATTCTGATATGAGCAAAGAAAAAGAAGAAAAACTTGCAGAAATTTCTGCAAGAATAACAAAAGTAATTGCATATTTAGGTGAAACGGCTAATAGTTTTGCTACTAAATTAGGATATCAAAGAGCTCAGACTATTTATGATATACAGAAAAAGAAGTCTGCGCCAAGCTATGATTTCTTCCAAAGGTTTACAATTGCAGGATATTCTGCAATAATAAATTTTGATTGGCTCCTCACTGGCGAAGGCAACATGCTCCGCAGTGAAGAACCCTCGCATTCATTACCAGTTCCAGAAAAGAAACGTCATCTGATTCCACTTTTTGATGTAACAACCATTGGTGGCCGTCAGTACGATGCAGATATGGCCGCCGTATCAACTCCATCAGAAATGATTGATACCGGAGACTGGTTTCAGGATGCCACTGCAGCTATGCGCGTACAAGGTGACAGCATGTCGCCTGAGTACAAATCAGGAAGCATAGTCGCACTTCGCCAGATAAACGACCAGCGAATTATTATGTATGGGGAAGATTATGTGGTAGAAACGGACGAAATCAGAGTAATCAAGCGTTTACAACGTGCCGATGACCCTGCTTATCTGATGGCTTGTTCGGTAAATCAGGATCAATGGGAGTCAGGTCCTATGAAAGGCCATCTGATACATGAGCCTTTCGAAATACCGCGAAGTTCTATCCGTCGGCTATTCCTTGTATTGGGAGAGGTTCGTAGAAACCATAGCTGTAACATTATAGATGTAGTTAAATAATTATCAGATTAATGGAAACATTTATTGTATACGCAATTATTTTTGTTTTTATTGCTATAGGGCTATGCGCAGGATGGTTTAGCAATCAAGCTTATTCAAACAAATATGCTCAGAAAAAGGCAACAGAAATAAAAATCATTTTAGAACATATCAATAAAGCAGAATCATTTTCCGACATAAAAAATATTATAGGTTATTATTCAGTATTGCTACATGATTATAATGAATTGAATAACTTAAAGAACCAAAACCATGTAGCTTATGAGCAGACTACTTCTATTGCTTCTAATCGTTATCAAACAATTCATAAGAAAAGCCTGAGTATACTTCAACGCCGCTTATTAAATCTGAATATTTCTTTCATGGAATTATATTCTAATTTAATTGTAGATATAACATCGAAACATATTAATATTTTGAAGAATCAAATTTCTATTCTAAAAACAAATGATGCTAAGGAAAAAAGAATTAAATTGATTAATGATATAATATGTCTTGCAAAGCAGGAATTGCAAGAGAAAGGAATATCAACCTATATACAAAAAATTGATTCCCTATCTAATATCTCTTCTTACGATTATACAGAAGAGAACTCTAACTCTGTAAATTTGAATTTAGACATACAAGAAATGTGTGTTAACGTATTGGTGGAGCGTTTCAATTATGAAAAAGAATCTGCAAAAAACTTAGTATATAATTCTTTTGGCAATAAAAAAGAGCACACACCGACCACATTAATTAAGACACAAGCGATATGCTCACTATTACAACAAACGGAGACTATTGGGAAGAAAAATAATCCCCTATTAAGAAAAGAGTACGAAACTCCTATGCCCTCAAAGGACAATACTATATTTCTGAAAGAACGATTAAAAGAAAAAGATTATGAGTCTATATATCAATATTTTTGCTTATTGCATGGATGGAAATATGATACCGAAAGATATTCTATATCAAACTATGCGCAGGATTTGTTTATAGAGCGGCTGAAAAAATATTATAGAGGAAAACGTTCATATGAAATTTATGATATAATAGAATCACCCCATAGCATATCTCAATACAAAGAGTTTCTATCTTATGTTGATAAGGAATTTAAGTGCATAGGTTCTGATTTCGTATTATTGAACCTTAAGCAAGAATACATGAAAGACCAAGAAAGAATACAAAGAATCATATCCATTGATTTTTCCAAGTTTATACAGATTACAGATGACTGTCGCGATGAGATATTGATTACATTTATCGATTTACTTCCTTATTTTAACTTATCCAGAGGTCGTTTTAATGCATTCGGAGATGACTCTTTGGCTAATAGAATAACCTATTCATTAAGTATATATGATTTTAATGTAATTAATATAAGTCCTCTTGTACAAAGAGCTAATCTTGTTATTGAAGAGGAACGTAGTATTTCTGATTATTACGAAGATATACCTCTTTTCGATAATATCCCAAATCAAGTATTCAAATCACCAGTAAGTGAGAATCTAAAAAGTAAACTTATATTGTATGGAACAGCAGAAAGATATTTCCTATTACATGACTGTATAGAATGCAATCTATTATCCCCTTCTCCTTATTATAAAACAAAAGAAATGGGTATCGATGAAAATGATACATGGGATAGATTTATAAAAGATGAATTAATCATAAAGAATATGGATAATCAATGCTTGCTTAGTTTAACCAAGAATGATCTTATAGAATTAGCAAATAAATTAGATATATTAGTTCGTAAATCGTGGAATAAAGACAAAATATATGCAACTATATTGGAAGATAAAAATAAAGAAAACGAACTGAAACAATTCATATATGATTTAGATTTCTATAAAATAAATCCTATCTATGAAAATGAGCTTATTCAGCTTATTGATTATAAAAAAAGAATAGCACAATTAATCCAATTATTGTTCTTCATATAAACGCTCCCAGACTCTCACCGGGAGCGTTCACTTTAAACCTAATACCTATAAAAACGCAAAATCACAAAGTATTGGGGCAGAACCCGGACTCGAACCGGGGACCATACAGGGAAGCGAATTGTATCCTGCTGTTCTACCTGCTGAACTATTCTGCATCATTTCTACACGCACACACACGTTTTCACCGTAAAAATACGTATTATCATCCAAATAAACACTATAAATCAGCAACTTACATTAATTTTACAGCATAATCAATGCGAAAATATATAATACTATCTATGCCAAAATAACGACTAAAACATCTTAATCACACACACAGAAAGTAATCTCTTATCTAATACATGGTCGGGAAACTGTTAGAAAGGTATGCCCAACTTTTTATTTTGTGCGTAAAATAAATAAAAAATGGTATGCCCAACTGGTATGCCCAAAGGTATGCCCAACCCCTTTTTTAACATTTAAGAAAGAGATTCTGAAACCGCTTATTTTTCCCGTATAAATGGGTACTTAAACAGATTTCTAAACGCCTAAACATACATAAAAAGAGGCCGAAATAAGCCTTTATAGCCTATTCCAGCCCCGTTTAGGTGATATTTATAGGATGATGTAACAATATTGTCTCAGATGCCCGCGTTTAGGCCGTTTAGATGTAAAGCCGATGTAAAGCAATGTCACATTTCGTTTTGCGTTTGCATGAAAGCCCGTATTCGTTTAACTCGCTGATAAACAAACCTCAACAACATTTTTGCCGCCGTTCTATCTTACACAATTCGTTCTGATGCCCGTAAAAACGCCTAAGCGTTTGCTTTCAAACACAAGTACATTTAAAGTGAAACGCCCTTGCGTTTCACCTAAAACGTAAGGGCGTTTCACTCTAAACTCTTCGGCGTTTTCATCCGAATGTAAGTCTTTTTTCCAATCCTTTTCAGAATCAGGCCTTTATAATTCTACAATTCGTTGATTTTCTGAAAGAAACACACATCCTGATAAGAAGTGCCTACCCGTATCCAGTCCTTCAGGATGCCACGTTCGGTATAGCCTGCCGAAGTGAACAGCTTCCGGCTGGCTACATTTTCCACCGGCACATAGGCATACAATTGCCGGAGCCCCAGCAAAGAGAAGCAATGTGATTCCAAAAGAGAAAGCGCCGCCTGCGCCACTCCCTGCCCCCGCAAGTCCTTCCGTACCACAATTCCTACTTCCGCCCGGTTGTGACGCGCATCAAAAGAAAACACATCCACAATACCGGCCACTCTCTGCTCCTCACATACTATCATCAGCCGCAGTTGCCCGTCGGCATACAAGTCATTCTGACTCTCCGCGATGTAGCGTTTCATCTGGTAACGGGAATAAGGACCCGTAGCCGTACCCAGTTCCCAAAGTGCCGCATCGTTCTCAAACGAGAGCATCACCTCCAAATCTTCCGGCTCGGGTGCGCGAAGACTGACATTTCCCTGTTTCATAACCTTCTCATTTTTCCGGTTCGTCTTTCTGCAAATCAAGCTCCCGTATCAGGCGGCCGCGTCCCGGCACACAAAACAGCGAAGCTACCAGCAGCATACCCATACACAACAGACTGGTAACATCGAGCGTAGTATAATACACGGTCAGATTAAACAGTGCCGGAGCCAGCAGCATGGCCAGACGGATTTCACACCAGCGGCGGTAGCTCACCAACGCTTCGGGCAAAGACAACTGACGGACATAGCGTGTCAGCGAAAGGCTGAACATGCGCAGCGACAAGGGTATCAGACATACCGTCAGCAAGATGCCGACAGTCTGCAAAATGTATTCCGCCTGCGCATCGCCCACCATACTTCCCTGAGGCAACACATCCGTTTCATACAACACACACCCTGCCACGACGAGTATCCAGAACAAGGCAAATTCCGCTTCCAGCACACGAAGCAGACGAGTCATTCTTTTTTCCATTTCGTTCTATTTTTAAAGGGTTCCGGTAAACGCCACGCGGTTCACAATGGAGCGTCCCAGCGTCACCTCATCCGTATATTGTAATTCATCACCAATGGAGATTCCACGGGCAATGACGGTTATCTTCACATCGCAGCCCGCCAGTTTGCGGAAAATGTAGAAGTTGGTGGTATCTCCTTCCATCGTAGAACTCAGCGCCAGGATTACCTCCTTGACGGTACCCTCTTTCACACGATTTACCAAACTCTCTATCTCCAAATCTGAAGGACCAATGCCGTCCATGGGCGAAATCACCCCGCCCAGCACATGATACAGTCCGCGATACTGCTGGGTGTTCTCTACCGCCATCACATCGCGTATATTCTCTACCACACACACCGTGGTCACATCGCGCGAAGGATTGGAACAGATGCGGCACACATCCGTATCGGAAATATTATGGCACACCTTGCAATACTTCACCTCTTTCTTCAAGGTAGAAATGGCACTGCTGAAGGCCTCTACCGTGGACGTGTCCTGACGCAACAAATGCAGCACCAGGCGCATGGCCGTTTTCCGTCCGATGCCGGGAAGCTTGGCAAACTCCCCCACCGCTTTTTCCAGTAAAACTGAAGGATATTGTTGATTCATGTTTATCGCTTCTTTAATATGAATGGCAAAAATACGGATAAAACGAGAACCGACCTCCATTTCGCAGACATTATTTTCAAGGAAGTCTTCCACCGAATCCCGTTTTTATATTACCTTTGCATAAAACAACTCACAGATATAACCTATGGACATAACCAGCGCAGAGTTCGTCGTAAGCAACTCACGGGCCGACATGTGCCCCCAGACTCATCTTCCGGAATATGCCTTTATCGGGCGCTCCAACGTGGGAAAATCCAGCCTCATCAACATGCTGACCAAGAATCCCAAACTGGCCATGACTTCGGCCACACCGGGAAAAACCTTGCTCATCAACCATTTCCTCATCAACAAGGAATGGTATCTGGTAGACCTTCCCGGCTACGGCTATGCCCAGCGAGGAAAAAAGATGATGGAGAAAATCCAGAAACTCATTGAATACTACGTGCTGGAGCGGGAACAGATGACCTGCCTGTTCGTCCTCATCGACAGCCGGCTGGAACCGCAACGCATCGACCTGGAATTCATCGAATGGCTGGGCGAAAACGGCATCCCCTTCGCCCTGATCTTCACCAAAGCCGACAAGCAGAGCGTGGGAAAGACGAAGGCCAGCGTAAACCGCTTCCTGGACACGCTGAAAGAGCAATGGGAAGAGCTGCCTCCGCATTTTATCTCTTCTTCGGAAAACAAAACCGGACGGCAGGAAATCCTCGATTACATAGAACAAGTAAACCGTTCGCTCAAGGAGCAGGCAGAATAAAAAAATATCCTCCAGACTGCGATTTTCATCCAAACAGTCTGGAGGATATTTTTTCATTATACCTTCCCGCTCAACGAGAGAAAACGATGTTTCCTTCCTTACTCACATCCAGCCGGACATTATAACAAGCCGCTCCGTCGGGAATACAAAGTGTAACCACGTAACGATAACCTTTTTCATCCACTCTCACAAAGTCCATATCGCTCAGGATGGCGTTGTTCAGAAAATCGGCAGGTACCACGCGGGCAAACATTTCCTTATTTATATCTTTGGAGAACAAGCGGTCCTTTCCCTTGTACACACAGATGTGGATGATATTGTCATAGTAGATATTTTCCACCGGAAGACCTTCTTCATTGATGCTGACAAGGGTTACCCGCTTCTTGGTCGGGTTGATGTACGCATAACCTCTGTAGCGTTCTCCTCCGTGAAAAATAACCGAGTCCTTCTCAAACACCCCGTTTTCTACCACTTTCACCGGAACCACCGTACCAAACGACAAGGTATCCGATTCGGATTTATGCAGGCTCACCGTCTCGCCCACCGACGTGCGGTAGCGCAGGCTGTACGACAGGCATTCTTCTATGAAATAATGAATGGGCTGGGCACTGTACACCGTCATGGTATCATTGTGTACCGAAAAAGCCATCGGGGCATTAATCTGGCTGGCATAATAAATACTGTCGCCTTGAATTTTGAATAAAGGTGCCTCCGTGTTGTCATCCAGCCAGATACCTTGCAACCGTTGTATGACTTCCTGATTTTCATCCTGCTTTTCTGCTCCGTGCTGCTGGGGAGACAGACATCCTGCCAGCATTCCTAATCCCCCAAGGAGCATTCCCAAGCCCATTTTTTTCATGCGTAAATGAATTTCTACATTTTCTTCGGCAAAAATACAACAAATTTGGTTTTCCTCCGAAAAATGCCCGTTGAAAGATACTCCACATAAGAGAAAAATGTATTATTTTTGCAATATGATTGAATTGGCAAAACATATAGAAGTATTATTGCTGGAGAATGATTGTGTCATCGTTCCCGGCTTGGGAGGATTCATTGCCCACAAACGGCAGGCCGCATATTCCATCCAAAAAGGAGAATTCATGCCGCCCCTCCGCACCATTGGATTCAATCCGCAACTGATAATGAACGATGGGCTGCTGGTACAGTCGTACATGCAGGCTTTTAACACCGACTTTCCCGATGCAACCCGCCGGATTGAAAAAACAGTGGCTGAACTGAAAGACCAATTGTACCAGCAAGGTCAGGTCACACTGAACAACGTAGGTACGATTTATTATAACATGAACGGCGGTTATGCCTTTGAACCGGCAGCCGCATCTTATTTCACTCCAAGTCTGTACGGACTGGAAAGTTTCACGCTTCCACAGTTACAGCCTCTTACTGTTTCGTCTTCTCTTAAACAGCTGCTTCCAAAAGTAAACGAGCAGACAGAAAAATCGAAGAAGCATTTCTCCCTGCGTCACTTCACGCGCAACATAGTAGCGATAGCCGTAGCCGTATGTCTGTTCTTCGTACTCTCCGTTCCGGTAGAAAACACGTACATGGACGATGCGAACTACGCCTCTTTAGGTTCTATCAGCATGTTTGATGCCATCCGCAACCAGTCGGTGGCCACCAGCATACAAACAACTCCTCACACAGTAGTTGCACAGAAGGCTGTAAAGAAGCAGACGGGCGAAAAACGTGTCCGTAACAACGTGAACACGCTGAAACCGGTAGTTGTGAAGACGGAAAAAATTGCAGCGGCACCTGCTGCAAAAACAGTCGTAGCTAAAACGGCTACAGCAAAAGCTGAAACAAAGGCTGCCAAATCATCTAAGCAAGTGTCTACACAACCCGCTGCAAGTAAAAAGACGGCCTACATCATCGTAGCCAGTCTGCCGACATCGGACGATGCACAACGTGAACTGAAAAAATTCCAGCAGAAAGGATACAAGAATTGTCAGGTGCTTGAATCGAACGGACGTTTCCGCATCGCACTGGATAGTTATGCCACTTCAGGCGAAGCTTACCAGAAAGTGCAGACGCTGCGTAAACAGGAAGAATTCAAGAGTGCCTGGGTATTCACATCAAAATAAATATGCCCTTTAAAACAGAATGAAAAGAGTAAGATGCCCCAAATGTGACAACTTCATCCAGTTTGATGAAACCAAGTATGGAGAAGGACAGTCACTCGTTTTTATCTGTGACAACTGCAAGAAGCAGTTCAGCATCCGTATCGGAAAATCGAAACTGAATGCCGCCAACCGTAAGGAGGAAGTAATCGACGAGAAAGAAGGCATGCAGGATTTCGGCAACATACTGGCCGTGGAAAACGTATTTGCCTACAAGCAAGTACTTCCGCTGCATGAGGGAGACAACCTCATCGGCCGCCGATGCAAAGGTAACGACATCGACATCCCTATCGAAAGTAATGATCCGAGTCTGGACCGTCGGCATTGTTACATCAACGTCAAGAAGAATAAGCAAGGGAAAATCATTTACACCCTGCGCGATAATGACAGCATCACAGGAACTTTCCTGATGAATGAAATTTTAGGACCGAAAGACCAAATCCGCATTGAAGACGGAGCTATTATTACCTTGGGAGCTACCACCTTGATTCTAAGAGCTGCCGAGGGACAAACGGAAGAGTAAACCGCACACGGACTCTATAATTTTAGGATAACTAATAACTAACAAACCTTTTTATTTCGATTATGGCTTTTACAAACAACGTAATGATTGTCCGGCATAAATTGCTGGAAAACCTGGTTGCTTTATGGAAAGAAAATCAATTAGTAGAAAAAATTGACCGCATTCCTCTGGAAATCAGTCCTCGCCGCTCACAGCCGGTAGGACGCTGCTGTATCCACAAGGAACGTGCCGTTACTAAATATAAGTTGCTTCCGCTGCTGGGCTGGGATATGACCGATGAAACGGATGAGCTGACTCCGCTTTCTGAATATGCCCGCAAAGCATTGGAACGCAAGGAAAGAATCAAGGAAAATATTCTCTGTGTCATCGACGAAGCATGTTCTTCTTGTGTACAGGTGAACTACGAAGTAAGTAACCTTTGCCGGGGTTGTGTGGCAAGAAGCTGCTACATGAACTGTCCGAAGGGAGCTGTACATTTTAACAAGAAGACTGGTCAGGCACAAATTGACCACGACAAGTGTATCAGCTGTGGTATCTGCCACAAGAGTTGTCCGTATCACGCCATCGTCTACATTCCGGTGCCTTGTGAGGAAGCTTGTCCGGTGAAAGCCATCAGCAAGGACGAACACTACATCGAGCACATCGACGAAAGCAAGTGTATCTATTGTGGAAAATGTCTGAATGCCTGCCCGTTCGGAGCCATCTTCGAAATTTCTCAGGTGTTCGATGTATTGGAAGCTATCCGTAAGGGAGAACAGGTAATTGCCATTCCGGCTCCGTCCGTATTGGGACAGTTCAAGGCTACCATCGAACAAGTGTACGGAGCATTGAAAGAGATTGGTTTTGCTGATGTAATTGAAGTGGCCGAAGGTGCCATGCACACTACCAGCAACGAAGCACACGAACTGCTGGAGAAGCTGGAAGAAGGACAGAAATTCATGACTACTTCCTGCTGTCCGTCGTACATCGAACTGGTAAACAAGCACATCCCAGACATGAAGCCTTACGTATCAGGCACAGGCTCTCCGATGTATTATACAGCCCGTATCGCCAAACAGAAATACCCGAATGCCAAGGTGGTCTTCATCGGCCCGTGTATTGCCAAAAGAAAAGAAGCACAGCGCGACGAATGCGTAGACTACGTACTGACATTCGAAGAACTTCACCCGATGTTCCGCGGCTTAGGCATCGAACTGGAACAGGCCAACCCGTACAAGGTAGCATACGAATCTGTATGTGAAGCACACGGATTCGCACAGGCAGGCGGTGTAGCCGGAGCAGTGAAAGCTTATTTAGGCCCGAAAGCCAACGGTATCAAGATCATGCAGTTCTCTGACTTCACGAAGAAGAACATCGGTGTACTCCGCGCTTACGCCAAGACCGGAAAAGTGGATGCACAGTTCATCGAGATGATGGCTTGCGAAGGTGGATGTGTAACCGGTCCGAGCGCACACAACGACCCTGTAGCCGGAAAACGCCAGTTGAACCAAGACTTACTGAAACGTACCTTGAAGTACGAAAACAATAATCAGGAATAAACCCATGAGGGAACTTATTGAACGCCTTTACCGGGAGCAGACACTGGCTCCCGGTGAATTGCGTACCCTTCTGCTAGAGTGCCGGGGGGAAGACCTCGACTTTCTCATGCAAAAGGCACGTGCCGTAGCACAAAGCCATTTCGGAAACAAAATCTATATCCGTGGACTTATTGAAATAGGGAACTGTTGTCACAACGACTGTTTCTACTGCGGCATCCGAAAAAGCAACCGCCATCTGAAGCGGTACCGACTGGATGCGGAAACCATTCTGGCTTGCTGCCGGCATGGGTATGAATTAGGATTCCGTACCTTCGTCCTGCAAGGAGGAGAAGACAACTACATGAACGATGACAGGGTAACGGAAGTGGTGACTGCCATACGAACCGAATTCCCCGATGTGGCCATCACCCTTTCACTTGGTGAACGCCCTACACTTTCCTACGAACGTTTTTTTCAGGCAGGTGCCAATCGCTATCTGTTGCGCCACGAAACGCACAACGAAGCACATTACCGCCGCTTGCATCCTGAAGACATGTCACTGTCCAACCGTTTGCGTTGTCTGAACGATTTGAAACGCATCGGATTCCAGACGGGAACCGGCATCATGGTGGGAAGTCCAGGACAAACCGTCGACCACCTGGTGGAAGACATTCTTTTCATAGAACAATTCCGTCCCCAGATGATTGGTATCGGCCCTTTCCTTCCTCATCATGACACTCCTTTCGCTTCCTGCCCGCCCGGCAGTCTCACGCAGACACTCACGCTGCTTTCCATCTTCCGGCTGATGCATCCGCAGGCATTGATTCCTTCTACCACCGCCCTGGCAAGCCTTACCCCTGACGGGCGCGAGAAAGGCATACTGGCAGGTGCCAATGTAGTGATGCCCAACCTCTCTCCGGTAGAACAGCGAAAGAATTATGCCTTGTATGATAATAAAGCCTCTATGGGCTCAGAAGCTGCCGAAGGACTGCGTCTGCTGGCACAACGGCTGGCTGCCATTGGTTACGAAATAGATAAAAGCCGAGGAGATTATCCCGGCAAAACACTATAAATTACATTACAGCTATGTACAAGATTGATTCTCAAAAGGCAGAAGAATTTATCTGCCACGAAGAAATTCTCGATACCCTGGAATATGCCCAAAACAAAAGCCAGGACAAGGAACTGATACGTTCCATCATTGAAAAGGCGCGCCTTTGTAAAGGACTCTCCCACCGCGAGGCTGCCGTATTGCTGGAATGCAACGACCCGGAACTGGTGGAGGAAATCTACTGCCTGGCTCGTGAAATCAAGCAGAAATTCTATGGCAACCGCATCGTAATGTTTGCACCTCTTTACTTGTCAAACTATTGCGTAAACAGTTGTACCTACTGTCCTTACCACGTTAAGAACAAGACCATTGCCCGCAAGAAACTGACACAGGAAGACATCCGTCGTGAAGTCATCGCCCTGCAGGACATGGGGCACAAGCGTCTGGCATTGGAAGCTGGAGAAGACCCGATTCACAACCCCATCGAATACATTCTGGAGTCGATAAAGACCATCTATAGCATCAAGCACAAGAACGGAGCAATCCGCCGGGTAAATGTGAACATTGCCGCGACTACGATGGAGAATTACCGCCGCCTGCACGAAGCCGGTATCGGTACCTACATTCTATTCCAGGAAACGTACCACAAAGAGAATTACGAAAAGCTTCACCCCAGAGGTCCGAAAAGCAACTATGCCTACCACACGGAGGCCATGGACCGCGCCATGCAGGGAGGAATCGATGATGTAGGTATCGGTGTATTGTTCGGCCTGAACACCTACCGCTACGACTTCGTGGGACTGCTGATGCATGCCGAACATCTGGAAGCGACGTACGGCGTAGGTCCGCATACCATCAGTGTGCCCCGTATCTGCTCGGCCGACGACATTGACGCCTCGACCTTCGAGAATGCCATCTCCGACGAGATATTCCAGAAGATTGTAGCCGTCATCCGTATCAGTGTGCCTTATACGGGTATGATTATTTCTACACGTGAATCGCAGCGTTCACGCGAGAAGGTGCTTGCCCTTGGCGTATCACAAATCAGCGGTGGTTCCCGCACCAGCGTGGGAGGTTATGCTACCGAAGAACTGCCGGAAGAAAACTCGGCTCAGTTTGATGTAAGCGACCACCGCAGCCTGGATGAAATCGTGGCCTGGCTGCTGAAACTGGGCTACATCCCCAGCTTCTGTACGGCCTGCTACCGTGAAGGACGTACGGGCGACCGTTTCATGTCGCTGGTCAAGACAGGCCAGATAGCCAACTGCTGTGCCCCCAATGCCCTGATGACGCTTCAGGAATACCTCTGCGACTACGCTTCGCCCGAAACACGCCGACTGGCTGAAGACATGATTCGCAAGCAGATGGAAGAGATTCCGAATCCCGCCATTCGCAAAAGAGCCTTGGAAAATCTGGAACGGATTGCCGAAGGAAAACGCGACTTCCGTTTCTAATGTGTGAACTTAAAGCCTGATTAAACGTATGAACGATACTCCCCGTGCCAACCGGCTGCACATCGGTCTGTTTGGCAAGCGAAATGCCGGAAAATCATCACTGATTAATGCCCTGACGCATCAGGATACAGCCCTTGTGTCGGATATCCCCGGCACGACCACCGACCCGGTTTTTAAGGCCATGGAAATCCATAGTCTCGGTCCCTGCGTATTCATTGATACGGCCGGCTTCGACGACGAAGGCGAGCTGGGCGAACTCCGTATCCGCCAGACACAGCGTGCGCTGGAGAAAACCGACATCGCCCTAATGGTCTGTACCGACGAGCACCTGGACGAAGAGTTGCACTGGCAACGCTTGCTGAAAGAAAAGAATGTGCCTGTTATCTGGATACTGAACAAATGTGACCTATTGTCCGATGCCGAACAGACCATGCGCCGCATCGAACAGCAATGCGGACAGGTTCCCCTATTAGTGAGCACCCTCACCGGAAAAGGTCTGGACGACATTCTGCGCAGCCTGCGAAACAAGTTGCCGGATGAAACCATGGCACAAGGCATCGTAGGCCGGCTGGTAGAAGAAAATGATACCGTCATGCTGGTTATGCCACAGGACATCCAGGCCCCCAAAGGCCGCCTTATCCTGCCTCAGGTACAAACCATCCGCGAGCTGCTGGACCGCAAATGCCTGGTGATGAGCTGTACCACCGACAAGATAGATGCCATGCTGGCCGCATTAGCCCGTCCGCCGAAGCTGATTATCACCGACTCACAGGTGTTCCGCACGGTATATGAAAAGAAGCCTGCCGAAAGCCGGCTTACCTCTTTCTCCGTCCTCTTTGCCCAGTACAAAGGCGACATCGACTACTACATGGAAGGAGCCAATGCCATTGCCCGACTGACACCGGAGTCACGGGTGCTGATTGCCGAAGCATGTACGCATGCCCCGCTGGCAGAAGACATCGGGCGGGTGAAAATCCCGAATATGCTCCGCAAGCGTATCGGCGAAGGCCTGCAAATCGACATCGTGTCGGGCCCGGATTTCCCGGAAGACCTGGCTCCATACGACCTGATTATCCATTGCGGGGCCTGCATGTTCAACCGCAAGTATGTGCTGAACCGCATCGGCCAGGCCCGCGCCCAGCAGGTTCCCATGACCAACTACGGAGTGACTATTGCCTATCTGGCGGGAATCTTGGATAAAATCGATTACTGATTTATGAAATGTGGCGCATACTTTCCTGCATGCGCCACACCGTTATCCATTCTTTCCAATATCAAAATATTAATATACGATTTCCCGTTCAATTTCCTCAAAGCGAGGGAACAGCAGATTGTTTTCCAGGTGGATATGCTCAAACAAGGCATCCACAAACACTTCCAGTTCCTGCATCAGCAGACGGTAGCTGGCACAACCATCCTGAGGTACGGAGAAGTGATTCGTCAACTGAATGATGTGCAGGTAGCGGTTTCCTTCCCCCTCGTGTTCCATCTTCATCACCCGGATAGGATTTGCTATCGTACCGCAGTGCATCGGGGCCATACGCTGTCCCTGTTCCTTTGCAGTGTACAATTCATAGAGATATGGGAACAGCACATTCTCTTCTTTCTGAAGATGCATTTCCAAGTCCTCCAATGATTCACAGACCAGTGCTTTCAACTCATGCAGTTCCGGATGCGCTTCCCCATGTACTCGTTCCACCTTCTCCAGCAACGCCAGCAGTTCCGGTCCACGGGCACGAATTCCCCGATGATGTATCTTCAGGATGTAATCCATCAGCAGGTCCAGCGGCCACGAAGCAAACGGAATCCGTCCGTTACCAGCTTCATCCTGACGGAGCAATGCCTGTTCCACTTCTTCTACAGCCAGTCCCAAATCTGCACAGGCCTTTTCCAGCATCACTTCGCCATGACAGCAGAAATCAATGCCATATTTTTTAAATACGCTTGCTGCTGCAAAATCATCGGCCACAATTTGTCCCACACTCGTATACTTCCAGTCTATTGTCTTCATATTTAATTCGTTTTATTGATTACGGGTGCAAAGATAGACTCTCCGGAAGAGAAACTTTGTCACATACGTGACACCGACCTATAACGAAAGTTAAACCTGCTTCTGCGAAAAAGAAGCGCACACCGTTTGCAGAAAAACACTAACTTTGCAGGCACGTAAAAAACATTTGCACATGGAAACAAAAGAAATACCTATACTTCTGCTTACCGGATACCTGGGAAGCGGAAAAACAACCCTGCTCAATTACCTGCTGAGCAACCGCGAAGGCATCAAGTTTGCTGTCATCGTAAACGACATCGGCGAAATCAACATCGATGCGGAACTAATTCAGAAAGGCGGCATCGTAGGCCAGAAAGAAGAGAGTCTGGTGGCTTTGCAGAACGGCTGTATCTGCTGTACCCTCCGTACCGACCTTATCGAACAGATATTCGAGCTGATGAAAATGCAGCGCTTCGACTACATCGTCATCGAAGCGAGTGGTGTCTGCGAACCGGAACCGATTGCCCAGACCATCTGTTCCATTCCTCAGTTGGGCGGTGCCTACACCAAGTACGGAACCTGCCGCCTTGACAACATCGTGACCGTGGTCGATGCCCTCCGCCTGCAAAGCGAATTCGACGGTGGCAACGAACTTACCCGAAAGGACTTGGAAGAAGAAGACATTGCCAACCTGCTCATCCAGCAGATTGAGTTCTGTACCACCGTGCTGCTGAACAAGGTATCGGAAGTCACTCCCGAAGAACGGGAGCGCATCAAAAGCATCATCCGTACCCTACAGCCCCGTGCGGAAATCATTGAATGCGACTATGCCAAGGTAGACCTCGACAAGATTGTAGGCACCCACCGATTCGACTATGCACGGGTGGCCACTTCTGCCGGATGGATTCGGGAGATAGAACGCCCCGTATCCGAAGAAGAAGCGCATCCTCACCATGAAGCACATGCACATGAGTATCATGAGGAACACGAGCATCACCACGAGGAAGGACACGAGCATGCACACGCTCATGAACACTCACACGAAGGCTGCCACCATCACCACCACCATGAAGAAGGTGAGACGGAGGAATACGGCATCAGCAGTTTCGTGTATTATCGCCGCCCTGCCTTCGACATCCATAAGTTCGATCGTTTTGTGATGACAAAATGGCCTCGCAACGTAATTCGAGCCAAAGGTGTATGCTACTTCGCCCACAATCGCGACATGTCGTTCCTATTCGAACAGGCTGGACGACAGAAACAGATTTCAGAAGCCGGACTTTGGTATGCTACCCAGCCGGAAGAAGAAATCGTGGAACTGATGAAGCGCGAGCCCGGCCTGCTGAGAGACTGGGATGAACACTATGGCGACCGCATGCAGAAGATTGTCTTCATCGGCCAGCACCTTGACAAGGAACAGCTCATCAAAGATCTGGATGCCTGTTTGGAATAAATCCGATAGCCATAAAAATAATGATGCCTTCCCGAGTCCATTCATTCCGTGACTCAGGAAGGCATCATGCTTTTATATAAGTAACTCCTGATACCTATTCTACTTCCCTGACATACTCTTTCACCGCATTATCGGCCGATTGCAAGCTTGTCTGCCGCAGCACCACCTGCCCCGCCTTTTTATTCTCCGGCAAACTGATGTCCGAAAGACGTACATCGCTCACCCTGTCGAACACAAAAGCCGGACGGAAATCATCTTCCTGCAAACGTAACTTGACATTGTGCATCTGGATACCTTTCACATGGCGCACATAGAATCCCCATGAAGGCAGTTCCTCGAACATGGTAAACTCCGGGTATCCTTTTTCATTTTCCGGCACGTCTTTCAAACGGCTCACCGACATATAGGCCATTCCGCGTGTAGCACGTCCCGGACACACAATCTCTATATTCTCCAGTTTCACGTTTTCAATCTCCGCCCCGTCGACCGACTCAATGGCTATGGCCGAACGAAAAGTATCTTTAATCCGAATATTGTCAATTGTCACATTCTTGAATCCACCCAACGATTCCGTACCAAACTTAATGGCACTGGCACTGCTGATAATGTAGCAGTTGGAGATGGATACCCGGTCGTTCCATGCTCCCCGGTTATGCGACTTCAGGCAAATGCCATCGTCCGCTGAGTTGATGAAACAATTGGAGATACGTACATCCTTACAATCGCTGATGTCAATCCCGTCATTGTTCCAGTACGCCCTGTTTTCCACATGCAGACTATCAATCGTCAGATCGACACACAGAGAAAAAGAAAGCCCCCATGCCGCACCACTCCTAAAATTAGTCTTCCGAAGCTCCACCTTCCGGCAATTACGCATAAAAAGCAACTTTGGACGTGTGTTCGGCCGTTTGCGATACGTATTATAGTGCTTGTCCACCAGTTCCCCCGTATGATGCAGGCTGTCAATCGTAAGGGCCAGTTCCCGGCCTTGTCCGTCTATACATCCTTCTCCCGTAATGCCGATATTCTCTGCCCCTTCCGCATAAATCAGCGCCTGGTCAAAGTGGCCATTGTTGACTTTCAGTTCCTTTTCGGTGCTGAAACCCGGATAATCATAAGGACTCGTACTTCCTAACAGCATCGCTTCCTTTTCCAGGTAAAGTGTCACATTCGATTTCAGTTGCAGGCTGCCGGTCAAGTAGCGTCCGGCAGGGAAGTACAACTGTCCGCCCCCTTTTGCATGAAGTGCGTCAATAAATCCGTTCCTCAAACAGCAGGGGTTCGCGTACCCCTTTCACCGGCACGGTCAGTTCCACCATCAGTCCACGTCCCCGGATTTCTTTTATAAGCGGAGAGTCCAGCTCCTGCAACCGCTGCATCAGATACATTCCCGTATGAAGAGCATTCTCTATCAGTTTCTCCTCGCGGATAATTTTCAGCACAGCCAGAGCTGCGGCGCATCCCAAATGATTACCACCGAACGTCGTACCGAGCATTCCTTTTCGAGCGGCAAACATCGGACTGATCAAGACTCCCGAAAAAGGAAATCCGTTAGCTTTACCCTTGGCCACAGTGATAAGGTCCGGCTCAATGCCAGCCCATTGGTGAGCAAAGAACTTCCCCGTACGACCATAGCCCGACTGTATTTCATCAAGAATCAATACCACCCCATAACGTCTCGTCAGTTTCCTCAATTGCCGCAGAAAGTCCTCATCGGGGACCTGGATTCCCCCTACTCCTGAAATTCCTTCTAGAATTACGGCACACACATCTCCCTTGGCCAACTCCGTTTCCACTTCCTTTATATCCAAGTCTGCAAAATACACGTTATGATTCGTATTAATCGGTGCATGAAGGGCAGGATTGTCCGTCACTTCCACAGCCGCCGACGTACGCCCATGAAAAGAGTTTCTGAAAGCCACTACCCGTTTTTTCCCCGTATGAAACGAAGCCAGTTTCAGGGCATTTTCGTTGGCTTCTGCTCCCGAGTTGACAAAGAACGCCCGATAATCAGGATACCCCGACAGCTCACCCAGCTCATTAGCCAGTCTTTCCTGCAACTTATTTATGACAGAATTCGAATAAAACATCAGCTGTTGCAGCTGCTCACTCATGCACTTCACCAGATACGGATGCGAATGTCCCACCGAAATCACGGCATGTCCGCCATACAAATCAAGATAGGCCTACCCCTTCTCGTCATATACCTCACAACCTTTTCCCCTTACGATATTCACGGGAAAAACCGAATACACATCAAACAATTCCATCATCCTTTACATTTTACGATATAGCCTGCGGCAAGGTCATTCCATCCTGCCGTATTTCATTTCATCTCCATTCTTGTCATATTGCTTACGCTTGCCGGTGGGAGGGCTTAATAAAAAAAAAGTTATCCCCTATTACCTGAAAAAACGTAAGTACGTTTGAAACAAAACGCAAGTGCGTTTTACTTCAAACGTACTTGCGTTTCATCTGAAATGTCCTTGCGTTTTAGTTCAAACGCAAAGGCGTTTTTTATTCAAATTTTAATCTACTAAAAATCAATTATTTATAAAACTCGCAATTTACATATTTCCCATCGTATTGACAACCTCCACCCGGCTTAGCGTATGGTTTACCCGCTCCACATGAATCTGGGTGGCAATGCGCTCGCGCAGGGCTTCCACGTGACTGATGATGCCTACCTTCTTGCCTCCTATCTGGTGCAACTTCTCAAGTGCTTCCATCACCGTGTTCAGGTAATCGCTGTCCAGTGTACCGAAACCTTCGTCGATAAACAGCACATCCACCGAAAGACTTTTCCGGTTGAGCGAGGACAATCCCAATGCCAAGGCCAATGACACCAGGAAGCTCTCTCCACCTGAAATGGTGGACGTGGGACGTTTCACCCCGCCCTGGTATTCATCGCGCAACAGAATGGTAAGTCCACCCGGCGGACACTCCATACGGTAACGGTCGGTCAGCCGGCTCAAGTAATGATTGGCACCAGCCAGCAACTGGCGAAGCACGTAGCTTTGGGCAATGTTACGGAACTTCTTACCGTCGGCACTGCCGAACAAGGCAGCCACTCCCGCCCAGTTGTCCACCTCCTTTTGCTTCACTTCTATCTGTTCCTTCACCTTCCGGATACGTCGCAGGCACTCTTCGTGATGTGCCAGCATCTGCGCAATGGCTCCCAAACGAGCCAATTTCCCGGTCTGCTGTTCTTCCAGTCGGGAAATGGTTTCCTCTACGGCTGCCAGCGTCATCCCTTCGGTTTCCGACGGACGCTGTGCCCGATGCTGCGCCAGTTCCCGACCGACCCGTTCCATTTCTGCCCGGCGGCTCGTCAGGTCGTTGTCCAGTTTCTGCAAGGTACGGCGCGCCATGTTCACCTTTTCCACTTCCAGTCCGGCCAGTTTCTCCAAATACTCACGGGAAATCTCAGGATGACCGACAAGAAAAGCTTCCACTCCGGCTCTTTTTTCCTCCCTCAACTTTTGCGATGTCTTTATGGCATGGCAGACAGAAAGCACGGAAGTGTTCAGCGCGTTCCATTGTCCCGAAAGCCCTTCTGGACACGGCCCGTCGGGTATCGTCTCTGCCGTCTCCTGCTCCCAGGCCGGAAGTTCCGACAAGATAGCCTGACGGACGGACTGCACCTGCTCCACTTGGGAAGCCAGCGACTCTACCCTGTGCGAGAGTTGCTCTCTCCTCGTCTGCTGTTCCACATACCGGTCAGTTTCTTTCTTCAAGGCGGTAATGAAGTTTTCGCGGTCGGTCTTCCAAGCTTCTTGCCAAGGCGTAAAGACAATCAAGGTCTCTCCTTTCTCCACGCACTGGGAAACGGTCAGTGCCTCACGCGAAAGTGCCTCTTCCAGCATACGCAGCTCGGTTTCCAAACGGGACACGGCTTTGTCGGCTTCCTCAACCTTCCGATGCCATTGCTCGCTGGCAGTGGTCAGTTCCTCCCGTTCCTTCGTCAGACGGTTCAGGCGTTGCTGTCCTTCCTCGGCTTGTTTCCACTGCGCTTCCAGCCGGTCGCATACTTCCAGCTGCGCCGACAAGGCTTGCTCTACCTGAGATACGACCTCGTCCGCTTCTTTCACGGTGGCATAAAGCGGCATATCTGCCACGGCCTTTTCCGCCAGAGAATAAGCTTCTTTTGCAATAGTCTCCTTCTTCGCCTCCATTTCTTCCAGTCGCATCAGGGAGCGAACCTCCGCTTCCGCCCGTGCCAGTGCGGTCAAGACTTCCTCCGCCCGACGTGCCTTTTCTTCCAGCAACGCACGGACCGGTTCCAGCAACGACACAAAATGAGCCTCGCTCTTCAAGTCATCACCTACCTCCTTGCCACAAACCGGACACACATCGCCTTTTGACAGACGTGCGCGGGCTTCGCGTGCCCAGTCCTCGCACGACATCCGCTGCTTGTCGTACACCTGCTGCACTTCTTCCTTTTCCTTACGACAGACCTCAGCCTGCGCTTTCAGTTGCGCTACCGTCTGTTGCTGCTGCCGGCAATCGTCCTGCAAGGTTTTCCGGTTCTTCTGCACATCCAGCCAGGCCTGTTCCTTTTCTGCACGGACAGAAAGTGCCTCCCGCAATTTCTTCCATCCGTCCAGCCGGGCATCTGCTTCCTGCTTCTTCTGCCGGAGTTCCTCCACTTGCAAATCCTCTAACTGCGTGCGGCACGCTGCCACCTCCTGCTGCTTTTCTTCCGCTACCTTTTGGGCCTGTTCATACGATGCCGTAGCTCCCTGGCGGACTTCCAGCGTTTTCTGATGGATTGCGGCCTTGTGTGCCTTTTCTTTCCGGTAATCTTCCGACTGCTGGAGCGCGCGCTGAATCTGATCGGATAAAGCCGAAAGCGATTGCAACGATTCGTACACCGGCACCTTTTCCTGCACACTGGAAAGATACGTCTCACACGCCGCCCACTGTTCCCGGCACTGCACCTGCATACGCTCCAGTTGCCCCAGGCTGGCACTCAGCGAACGGTACTTCTCTTTTAGTTGTTCCAGTTCTTCTTCCGACGTACGGATACGCTGCTGCAAGGCCACCTGTTCCGTCCATTGAAAACGCACATCAGCCGTACGGTCCCAGTCATCCAGCAACGACTTATTACGCTTGTAATCCTCCGATTCCACCCGTTCCGTCAGGGCCTGAAACGCCTTTCCAGTCTCCTCCAAATCATGCGCCAACTTCTGTTCGTCGGTCATCCATTTCCGAAGGTCCTGCTCCTGCTTCAACTGTGTGCGGAGCGTGGCAGTCTCTTCTGTCACTTGGCGCTGTTCCGCCTGAAGCGCGGCCAGTTCCTCGTCAGTCAACAACACAATGCCGCCCGTCTGCGCCTTCAGTTCCTGCAGCTCCGCCTCCTTTTCGGTCTTCATCACGTAGATTTCCCGACTGATGCGCGAGTAGATTTCCGTACCCGTAAGTTTTTCCAGGATATTCGATTTTTCCTCCTCCTTGCTTTTCAGGAACTTGGTAAACTCTCCCTGTGCCAGCAGCGTGGTCCGGCAGAACTGCTCAAAGGTGAGACCGATACGCCGCTCTATTTCCGTACGTGTTTCGGTCGACTTATTCGTGAGCGGAGTACCGTCCTGCAAGGAAAGTGTCCAGACCACTTTCTGAATTTTCCCTCCGGCCTTGTTGCGTGCTCTTGCCACGCTCCACACGGCCCGCAAGGCATCTCCTTCCGCATCCGTAAACCACAGTTCCACTTGTGCCGACACACTGTCACGCCGCATCAGCATGCGTGAATCGTCAATGCTTACTTCACCCGTACCGGAAAAGCTGTCGCTCTCGTCCAGGTAGCGTTCATTGGCCGCCTGCTTCAAGCGCGGAGTGGTGTTATAGAGTGCCAGACACACCGCATCAAGCAACGTCGACTTTCCGGCTCCCGTCGGTCCGCAAATCAGGAAGATGGAATCCTCGCCCAGCGGTCCGTGCTCAAAATCAATGCACGCCTTCTCGATGGAGGCTATATTTTCAATAATCAGTTTCTGTAATTTCATGTACTATTCCTCCTCTTGACTTCGTACCCGTTTCACGGCTTCCTCCAGCATGTCGAGCATTTCCGGAGCGATGTCCCGCTGAAACTTGTCCTGATAATAGATGGCTGCTACCTGCAACGGGGAAAAAGTCTGCAAACGGTCTACGTCCAGCTCTGTAATCTCCTTCTGCGTTTCCACTACTTCCCGTTCCCATTTGTAGCGGCAGAAACGGCACTGCTTGCCACGGGTCAGCTCATAGGCCCGTTCCATGCAATAGGCCGGAGGTACGTCCTGAATACGGACGTGCAACTGCACGTACATCTTTTCCTCATCGGGGATGGCCTGCAACACCTCCAATGCCTCTTCCAGCGGCACAGCCTGCGAAGGCAGTACTTTTAAGGGCCACGCATTCCGCACCGGTAAGGTACGCACTTCGGGCATAGCACCGTATGCAGCCAGTTCTACCAGACTGACGGAATGCCCGTAACTCTCGTCGAAGCTGACCGGAAGCGGGGAACCGCAATAACGGGCCCGTCCGCCGGACAGAGTTTGCGGAAAATGAATATGCCCTAAGGCCAGGTAATCGTATCCCTCCCCCATCAGACGGATATCCGTGTATTCCATGCCGCCGCGTCCGTCGTCCTGTCCGGTAATGTCACTTCCCGTCAGGGCCAGATGGGCCATCAGCACCACCGGAAGATTTCTCTGGTTCCGTTCCTTCACACGGTTCAGCAAGGTTTGGATGAAATGAGATTGCCGCTCCTCACGCGGAACTTCTTCATCGAGCGCCGGAAAGTTTTGCGGATACACATGAGGCAGGGCTATCACATAGCCTTTCAATTCGCCGCAATCGTTCTTCACTTCCACGATATGACGTTCCAAGTCTACCTGGCCGGCTTCGTCTCTTCGGATAGAACCCACCACGGTGACTCCAGCATACTTCCACAGATTCCGGTTGATTTCCAGCTTGGAACTGCTGTCGTGATTGCCTGCCGTGATGATAATCTGCATAGCGGGACAGGTTTCATGAAATTCCACCAGCGCATCCGTGTACAACCGCTGGACGGCTGCCGAAGGACTGCAATAATGAAACACGTCGCCCGACACGATCAACGCATCGGGCTGTTCTGCGGCTACCCAATGGCACAACTGCCGCAGGAAGTCTTGCTGTTCTTCGCTGCGGTCGTATTCAAACAGTTGCTGCCCCAGGTGCCAGTCACTGGTATGTAATATTTTCATCCGTTTTACAAGGTTTTAGGAGGATAAAGGGTGTTCCACCAGGTCGGGTCATCCTGCAACCATTTGGCAAACCAGGCAAAGATGGTGTTCTGCCACTGGATGCGTTTCTGATAGTCCTTGATGTGATGGTCTTGTCCGTCTACCACCACCAGTGCCGTTTCACGTCCCAGCAGTTTCAGGGCCGTAAACATCTGGATACTTTCGCCCACCGGCACATTGGTATCTACCGCTCCATGCAGGAAGAGTAACGGAGTGTGTATCTTGTCGGCATTGAACAGCGGACTGTGGTCGACAAAGAGTTCCGGATTCTTCCACGGATAACTGTTGGCTGCCGATACTTCACTGTAAGAATAGCCCCAGTAGCCTTCGCCCCAGTAGCTGGTGTGGTCGCTGATACCAGCATGTGAGATGGCTGCCGCAAACAAGTCGGTCTTTGTCTGGAGGTACTGCGTCATGAAGCCACCATAGGAAGCACCGATGCAACCGATTTTCTTACCGTTGACAAAGGAATGAGCTTCCACAAACTTACGAGTTCCTTCGATGATGTCGTCGGCCACATAATCACCGAACGTATTCACATGGCGGGCAGAGAATTCCTGACCGAAACCGGTCGCTCCACTCGGTTCTACCACATACACCACATAACCCAAAGCGGCATACGCATGATGTGGGTAACGGCTGGCAAAATTGCGGCTTGTGGGACTGCATCCGCCGTAGTAGTTGACAATCATCGGATATTTCGTGTTCGGGTCAAAATGAGGCGGCAGGTAGTAGCGTCCGCAAATGGTGTCCCCACGGGAGTTTACAAAGTCCCACGCCTTGCATTCACCCAGCAGCACATCCTTCAATTCCCCGTTCAAATCTTCTTCCAGTTTGGAGGCATCCTTCTTCAGATCAACCACATACAAGCGGTGAGAGTTGGACGCACTTTCTCCGTAGAACGACAACGAAGAGGCTTTCTCGGCCACAGAGAATCCCAATACCATTTCTTCTGGCACATTCACCTTCTCAATGTATTTCTTTGCCGGATTCAGGCGGAACAGCGCGATACAATCACGGTCTTCGGCGGTGAAGTACACACAATTGTCCACAGCCGACCATACCGTCTGCATCACGTTCGGATTGAACGTCCGGGTCAGCGGTTCAATCTGCTTACTCTGCAAATCCATCAGGTAAAGCTGATTGTCAATCATGCTCGGGGTCTGTCCTTCCTTCACATTCTTGCCGATGCCACCCAGACACTCCGGTGTACCGGCCAGCAATACCTGGCGGCCGTCGGGCGAGAACTGCGCATTGGTCAGAAAACCGTCATCTTTCACCAGTTCTTCCACCTGCAAGGTCTGCACATCCATCTTGTACACAGAGAACAAGGTGGTCGGCCGTTTTCCCATACGGTGGTTGGAAGCCATCATCAGGATAAAGCGTCCGTCGGAAGAGATGTCCGTAGCCCACACATTCTTGTAACCGAAAGTCAAAGGCTGACACACGCCCGTCTTCACATCAAAACGGGCCAGGTACGTACGGTTGCGCCATCCCGGCTGACGGTCGTCCGGGTCAATGAACTCATAGATTTCTTTTTTCTCTTCCGGCCCCTTCTGTACGAGGGTAAACAGCAGATAATCCTCCGTAGGCGCTACCTGAAAGTTACCTTCCGGCAGATGGTTCACCCACACTTCCTCACGACCGGATACAGGGTCTACCGTCACCAGTTCCCGTCCGGATACCCCCTGACGTACATAATAATATTTCACGGAACGCGGCATCCAGTGCAGGGTTTCTCCCCGGGTAGCGACTACTTTTCCGGTCTTCAGTTCCTTTACCTTGGTCTGCGAGGTCGTTTCCCCACCTTCCTTTGTGACAGTGTACGACGTAATCAGGTATTTCCCATCGGCTGAAAGTTCAGTGCCCGTAAAGCGGGTACCATGCAGTACATCGGCCAGTGTAAACAGACGGCCTTGTTCGGTACGCAAAGTAAACACCCCGTCCTGCTTGGCATCCAGGCTCACCTTCGGAACGTTCTTTTCGCCCGGCATGGAGAGATACTTGATGACCACCTGATGCGTAGCCGGATTCAGCGCCAGTGACGCATCTTCCACATGCTTGCCATCCACGTACACCTGATAGTGCTCAGCCCCTTCCACCTTCAATGACACTTCTCCATAGTGTGTATTCTCCAGTACAAAGCCCATCAAGTGCAAGGCATAGCCTGACGACGGAGACAGCTGGTTTGCCTGCTTCACCTCTGCTCCTTCAAGCAAAGAAAATGACACCGGCGTCTTCAGCAGCGACCCCGCTTTCCATGACTTGGAATTAACATCCACACTGTCAACCTGATAAGGCTGCATCAGTTCATACGGTCCTGCGTATTTAAACGAAGTGACCTCTATATTCTCGGCATTCACCAGCATGGTCCCACAAAGAGAACATGCTATAAAAAGTTCCTTTTTCATCTCTTTTTTATAGTTTATTGCCACAAACATAATCAAAAATCATCATTTTTTTGTTATGTTTGTAGAACAACTAACGAAACCGTTATGAAAAAAGAACTAAGTGTGTATGTCCTTTCCTTGCTGATGCTGGCAGGATGCAGTTCGGTACCGCTCACCGGACGTAAACAATTGTTACTGGTTTCAGATCAGGAAGTACTTTCTTCCAGCCTGACCCAATACAAGGACTATATCAAAAGTGCACAAAAGTCAACTAATGCCACCCAGACAGCCATGGTATTACGAGTAGGAAAAAACATCGCCACAGCCACAGAACGGTACCTGCGCAGCAACGGACTTTCGGCTGAAATCAAGGATTTCTCCTGGGAATTCAATCTGGTAAAGAGTGACGAAATCAACGCATTCTGTATGCCCGGCGGAAAAATTGTGGTGTACGAAGGCCTGATGAAACTCGTATCGTCGGACGATGAACTGGCCGTGGTACTGGGACATGAAGTAGCGCATGCCGTGGCCAAGCACAGCAACGAGCGTATCAGCCAGCAAATGCTTGCCCAATACGGAGCGCAACTTCTGGGAGAAAGTCTCTCACAAAAGAGCGAGATAGTACAAGCCATCGCCAGTACGGTGTACGGTGTGGGAGCGCAATACGGAGTAACTCTTCCTTTCTCACGCAAGCACGAGACGGAAGCGGATTACATGGGACTGATTCTGATGACCATGGCGGGCTATAACCCTGACAAGGCCGTGACTTTCTGGCAGAAAATGTCGGCAAGTTCAGGTGGAAAGGTTCCCGAGTTCATGAGTACGCACCCCAGTGATGCACGCCGTATCAGTGACATCCAGAAAGAGCTGCCAGCCATTAAAGCTAAATACCGCAAATAAAACTTTTATCAAGAAAACATCCATGAAGAAAGTCGCAATTTTACTTCTAATCGTGTCCCTACTAAGTAGCGGATGCGGAACGACGCAACCGGAACGTACCGGTGCCATTGTAGGTGGTGCTGCCATCGGAAATAGTTTGGGAGGTGCCATCGGTGGACTGGTAGGCGACTCCCGTCATGGCTGGAGAGGAAGCTACAGAGGTTCCGCCATTGGAAGCATTGTCGGTACACTGGCCGGAGCTGCTATTGGGGGTGCGCTGACGGCTCCTAAATCGCGTGAGGAAAACAGGGCAGACTATCCCATGGAACAGGTATACGCCGAGCCGGATTATACACAGTCTGCCTTCTCTTCTTTATACATCCGGAACATCCGTTTCATAGATAATGACCGCGACCATGTCATCAGCTCGGGAGAAAGCAGCAAAATCATCTTCGAAGTCATGAATGAAGGAAATGAAATTGCCTACAACGTGATTCCCAGTGTGGCAGAAATCAGCGGAATGAAACATCTGCATATTTCCCCTTCTATTCTGGTGGAACAGATTTTGCCGGGAAACGGGGTAAAGTATACGGCTACCGTCACTGCTGGAAAACGTATCAAAACGGGTACTGTGACTTTCCGACTGGCTGTGACCGATACCCGTGGACAAATGTACGATCAGAAGGAATTTACGCTGAACACAGCACGTTGATGCGAGTCTGAATCGCTATATCAAAGTAGACAAATGGAAAAAGAACAATCGTTATGCAAAGAAAAAAAGCGTGTGGAGCTGCACGAACCCAAACATTATAAGGTGATACTCCACAACGATGACTTCACCACCATGGATTTCGTGGTGAAGGTCCTAAAAATCGTGTTTTTCAAATCGCAGGAGGAAGCCGAGGCACTGATGCTGAAAGTACACCAGCAGCAATCGGCCACGGCAGGCGTCTATTCTTACGACGTGGCACAGTCCAAAGCACAGAAAGCCACCCAGATGGCACGTGAAGAAGGATTTCCTCTGCGACTGACCGTAGAACCCGAAGATAATTAAACAGTAAACAATCAATGAGTCACATCGAAAAATCTGTATATGTAGACAAAGCGCTGTCGTTTGCTCAGGGACTGGCGTTCCGTTATCGCCATGAATTCATTACTCCGGAGCATATTCTCAGCGCACTCTTTAACCAGGACCCTTTTGTGGAGGCCGTAGAAGAATGTTTCTGTCACATCCCGGTGATGGAAGAGGAAGTGGACGAATATTTGGCACAGAAAATGGAACAGGTGCCGGAAGATACCAACTATGAACTACAGTTTTCCGTACAATCAAACCTGCTGTTTCAGAATGCGTATGCCTTCGTGGAATCATCCAATGCCGAAGTGCTGGACATTCCTCACGTAGTACAAGCCATGCTACTGTTGCCGGAATCCTGGGCTTGCTACTTCCTGAAAAAACACCTGAAGGAACGGATTCCGGATTTCATCAGCCAACTGGTGGTCATTTATGGAGACGACCTTAGTCTGGATGAGAATGATTCGGACGAACCTCATGGTATTTCCAAGAATTTCATCATTTGCCTGAACGAACAGCTGGAGAATCACAATCCGCTGATAGGACGAGAAATGGAACTGGAACGTACCATCGAAGTGCTGTGCCGGAAAGACAAAAACAACCCGCTGCACATCGGTGAACCAGGAGTGGGAAAAACAGCCTTGGCTTACGGACTGGCAGCCCGCATAGAAGCCGGAGAGGTACCCGAACGCCTGAAAGGAAGCCGCATTTACGAACTGGATTTGGGTAGTATGCTGGCCGGTACACAATATCGGGGCGACTTCGAACAGCGGTTGAAAAGTGTGATGAAAAGCCTCAGCGCAGAAAAGAAAGCCATTCTCTATATTGACGAGATACACAATCTTATCGGAGCCGGACAAATCGGTGATGGCTCGATGGATGCCTCCAACATGCTGAAACCTTACTTGGAACAGGGAGACATCCGTTTCATCGGTTCTACCACTTATGAGGAGTACAACCGTTATTTCTCACGCAGCAAAGGAATGGTACGCCGTTTCCAGCAAATCGACATTCAGGAGCCCAGCATCGATGAGGCTATCCGCATCATAGAAGGATTGAAGGAAAAATATGAGGAGTATCACCAAGTAACCTATGAACCGGGAGTAATTGAGTATGCTGTAAAGGCCAGTGCCCGCTACATCAGCGACCGCTTCCTGCCTGACAAGGCAATCGACCTGATTGATGAGGCCGGTGCTTACCGCGAAATTCATCCGGGCACAGACGGCACAAAGACGGTGGACAAAAAACTGATTACCGAAGTACTTTCACGTACTTGTAAGATTGATGCTAATGCACTCAAGGAGGAAGACAACACTTCACTGGAAGCATTGTACGAACGCATATCCGGACAAATTTACGGACAAGACGAAGCCATTCGTCAGGTCGTGGAGGCGGTGCAAATGGCCAAAGCCGGATTGCTGGACGAGAACAAGCCGCTGGCCAGTCTGTTGTTTGTCGGTCCTACGGGAGTGGGAAAAACTGAAGTAGCCAAAGTATTAGCCTCAGAATTAGGTATCTCACTGGTACGCTTCGACATGAGTGAATACATGGAAAAGCATACCATTGCCAAACTCATCGGTTCTCCAGCAGGTTACATCGGATACGAAGATGGTGGCTTACTGACAGATGCCATCCGGAAAACACCCAACTGTGTGCTGCTACTGGATGAAATCGAAAAGGCTCATCCCGACATTTTCAACATCCTTCTGCAAGTAATGGATTATGCAGTGCTGACGGACAACAAAGGACGGAAATCGGATTGCCGCCATCTGATCCTTATCATGACATCCAACGCCGGTGCTCAGTATGCACATCAGGCTTCCATTGGTTTCAACAGCCAAGTAAGTACCGGACAGGCTATGCTTCGCCAGGTAAAGAAAACCTTCAAACCGGAATTCCTCAACCGTTTGTCGGCTTCCGTCGTATTCCATGACATGAGTCGGGAAATGGCTACGCAAGTGCTCGACAAGAAGTTGCGCCAGCTGGATGAAAAGCTGGCTCGCCGTCACGTCTGCCTGCACCTGACACCCGAAGCACATGAATGGCTGCTGAAAGAGGGTTTCAAACCGGAATACGGAGCCCGCGAAATGGACCGTGCCATCGCCGCCCACCTGAAACCGCTGCTCATGCGTGAAATTCTGTTTGGCTCACTGAAGCAGGGAGGTAACATCACGGTAACAGCCGAAAACAATCAACTGAGTATTCTCCAATAATTTCGATACCATGGTTTTCCAACTGACAAAAAGACTGGCTTTTCCGGACCCGCACTGGGGAGACCCCGACGGCCTGCTGGCCATTGGAGGCGACTTGTCCGTCGACCGCCTTATCCTGGCCTACTCCAACGGTATCTTTCCCTGGTATGCCTTCCGCGAGAAAGTCATCCAGTGGTGGTGCCCGTTGCAGCGTTTCGTCATCTTTCCGGAAGAGATTCACATCTCCCATTCCATGCGCACGCTGATGAACAAGGATAAGTATAAGGTAACCTTCAACCATGCGTTTGAACAGGTGATACGTAACTGCTCCAAGCTCCGCATCGAACAGGAAGGAGCCTGGCTGGGAGAGGAAATGATTGAAGCTTACATCCGAATGTACGAACAGAACCTGGCCGCCAGCGTAGAAGTATGGGAAGGCGACAAACTGGTCGGAGGCCTGTATGGAGTAACTTTGGGCACATGCTTCTTCGGCGAAAGCATGTTCTCGCTTGTACCCAGCGCTTCCAAGCTTGCCCTGATACGACTGGCCCAACTGCTCCATGCGCACGGAGGTACCCTTATCGACTGTCAGTTTGAAACACCTCACCTCAAGTCAATGGGTGGCCGGTTCATCAGTTACGAAGAATATATGGAATGCCTGAAAGCAGAATAAAGCCCATCAAAAAAGTCCGATTCCCTCTTTCAAGAGAACCGGACTTTTTTTATGATATTACTGTAAGTATAGCCAATTAGTATGCACGGGCAAACAAGACACGACGTGCAGAAGGTTTGCCAGTCAGCATATCCACACCCGGAGTCAGGCTTTCTTCATCTGCTTCGAAAGGCAGACAGCGGATAGTTGCTTTCGTTTCTTCCTTAATGCGGTCTTCTGTTTCCGGAGTACCATCCCAGTGAGCCAGGATAAATCCACCCTTTTCAATCTGTTCCTTGAATTCTTCGTAAGTATCTACCTTATAGATATGTTCGTTACGATAATTCAATGCTTTCTGATAGATGTTCTGCTGAATTTCTTCCAACAGGTTCTGTACATATTCTTCGATGCCGTCGCAAGAACGAGTTTCTTTTTCCAGTGTATCACGACGCATGATTTCCATCGTGTTGTTTTCCAGGTCACGACCACCCATTACCAGACGTACAGGTACACCCTTCAATTCATAGTCTGCGAACTTGAATCCCGGACGCTTGTTATCAGCGTTATCGTATTTCACAGAGATACCCATGCTGCGAAGTTTGTTGACGATACCTTCTACCTTGGCATCAATCTGTTTCAACTGTTCGTCATTCTTATAGATAGGTACGATAACAACCTGAATCGGAGCCAAATGCGGCGGAAGAACCAGACCGTTGTCGTCAGAGTGAGTCATGATCAAGGCACCCATCAGACGGGTAGATACACCCCATGAAGTAGCCCATACATAATCCAGCTTATTGTTCTTGTCGACGAACTGCACGTTGAATGCCTTGGCAAAGTTCTGTCCCAGGAAGTGAGAGGTACCACACTGCAATGCCTTACCATCCTGCATCAATCCTTCAATAGTATAAGTATCCAATGCACCGGCAAAACGTTCGTTTGCAGACTTCACACCCTTGATAACCGGCACAGCCATGTATTTTTCAGCAAAATCGCCATACACGTGCAACATCTTCTGTGCTTCAGCTTCAGCTTCTTCGCGGGTAGCATGAGCTGTATGACCTTCCTGCCACAAGAACTCAGCTGTACGCAGGAACAGACGAGTACGCATTTCCCAGCGCATTACGTTTGCCCACTGGTTGCACAAGATAGGCAGGTCACGGTATGAGTTGATCCAGTTTTTATAAGTACTCCAGATAATAGTTTCTGAAGTTGGACGAATAATCAGTTCTTCTTCCAGTTTGGCAGCCGGGTCTACAATCACACCCGAACCATCTTCTGCATTCTTCAAACGATAGTGAGTTACTACCGCACATTCCTTAGCGAAGCCTTCTACGTGTTCAGCTTCACGGCTCAAATAAGATTTCGGAATCAGCAACGGGAAATACGCATTCACATGTCCTGTAGCCTTGAACATATCGTCAAGGATACGCTGCATTTTTTCCCAGATGGCATATCCGTAAGGCTTGATTACCATACAGCCACGCACAGGAGACTGTTCAGCCAAATCGGCCTTTACCACCAAATCATTATACCATTGTGAATAGTTTTCACTTCTCTTGGTTAGATCTTTTAATTCTTTTGCCATAACTTTATATAGTTATTTTATTCTTTAATATCAATTGAGAGTGCAAAATTAGTAAAAAAGATTTGTTTGCTCTTGATTTTAAAGCAGGATTTATTCAAAACGAATGGATTTTGCAGGATGAATGTGGCTTATCAGATAAGAAGGACCGACCAGCATACCTACCGATACCAGCAAGGTACACACGTTCAACAATACAATCCAACCCAAATGAAGTTCCACGGGCACTGCATTGACATAGTACGTAGCCGGATCCAACTTAATCGGCTCGAAAAAATACTGAATAAGACAACACGACAGCCCGATGACATTTCCCCAGCACATTCCCCTTCCGATAAGGAAAACAGAAAACGACAGGAATATCTGACGAATGGAAGCGTTGTCGGCTCCCAAGGCTTTTAGTACCCCAATCATCTGTGTACGTTCAAGGATGATAATCAGCAATCCGGAAATCATGGTAAAACCCGCCACTCCGGTCATCAGAATCAGAATGACCCATACATTAGTATCCAGCAAGTCGAGCCATGCAAAGATCTGAGGATAAAGTTCTTCTGAGGTACGAGAACAATAGATTGCCCCATAACGGTCTGTCTGCTCCTGAATATGACCACGAATGTCATCATTCACCGAATTCAAGAAACGATAATCCGACACAGCCACTTCTACACCTCCTACTTGGTCCGGTTCCCATCCGTTCAGACGGTTAACCGTATACATGTCAGTTATCAGGAAATAATCATCGAAAGCAGAGAAATTGGTCTGAAAAATCCCGCTCACTGTCAACCGGCGAGCACGTACATTGCCTTCTATGTAATAGGTATAAAGCTTATCACCCACCTTCAATGAAAGTTTGTCAGCCATGGAACGGGAAACCAGCACACGGTTGCTAGCCACGGAGTCCGTCAGTGCAGGAATCTCTCCTTCCTGCAAGTGTGCCTTCAGGTATGTCCAATCGTACTCCTGCGCCACCCCCTTCACAATCATTCCCTGAAAGTTATCAGCGGTCATGATCATGCCCGGTTTCGTAGCATAACGCTGTACATGGCTCACCTGGGGAATATTCTGTATCACCGACAACAAGCTGTCGTTTGCCACCACCGGATTCATCTGGTAAAGCTGTGCTCCTTCTATACTGGAAACCACAATATCAGAACCCATGCCTATCACCTTGTCGCGCACCTGATGCTTGAAGCCAATGACCACCGCCACCGACACAATCATCACAGCCAGTCCGATAGCAATACCGGCCATCGCAATGCGTACGGCCGGTTTTGACACTTCTTTCTCTCCTGCCCTGCTACGGTAAATCCGTCGGGCAATAAAAAATTTCCAGTTGCTCATCATTCATCCACCCTTCCCGGATAGGCCTCGAGCGCCTTACGCAGAATGAACAAAGCCCGTACCAGGTCTTCTTTCTTCAATACATAAGCCACACGCACCTCGTTTTTACCGCCGCCCGGTGTGGTATAAAATCCGCTGGCAGGTGCCATCATGACGGTTTCTCCTTCATAATTGAAATCAGACAAACACCATGCGCAGAATTTCTCGCAATCATCCACCGGCAGTTTAGCCACAGTGTAGAAAGCTCCCATCGGTATTGGAGAATAAACACCCGGTATACGGTTCAATCCGTCAATCAGACATTTACGGCGTTCCACGTATTCATCGTATGTTTCGCGAGCATATTCTTCCGGTTCATCGAGCGAAGCCTCAGCTGCAATCTGGCCAATCAACGGTGGACTCAAACGAGCCTGACAGAATTTCATCACCGCCTTGCGCACTTCCGGATTCTTCGTAATCAGCGCACCGATACGAATTCCACATTCCGAATAACGTTTCGATACAGAGTCAATCAATACCACATTCTGTTCGATACCTTCCAGATGGCAGGCAGAGATATAAGGAGAACCTGTATAGATGAATTCACGATATACTTCATCGGAGAAGAGGAACAAGTCGTACTTCTTCACCAAATCCCGAATCTGATTCATCTCCCGGCGAGTATACAGATACCCGGTCGGGTTATTCGGATTACAAATCAAGATACCCTTGGTGCGTTCATTAATCAACTCTTCAAACTTCTCTACCTTCGGCAAAGAGAAACCTTCGTCGATGGTAGTCGTCACCGTACGGATAACCGCTCCTGCCGAAATCGCAAACGCCATGTAGTTGGCATACGCCGGTTCCGGCACGATAATCTCATCCCCCGGATTCAGACAGCTCATAAACGCAAACAGCACAGCTTCCGACCCTCCGGTAGTAATGATAATGTCATCGGCATCCAGGTGAATGTCGTACTTTTCATAATATCCCACCAGACGCTCTCTGTAGCTTCTGTATCCCTGGCTGGGACTATACTCCAACACCTTGCGGTCAATATTTCGAATCGCATCGAGGGCCGCTCGTGGAGTAGGCAGGTCAGGCTGACCAATATTCAAGTGATATACATGAATTCCTCTCTCTTTCGCAGCTTCAGCCAAAGGCGCAAGCTTACGTATCGGCGAGTCCGGCATTTCAGTTCCTCTGATGGATATTTTTGGCATATTTTATAGTTTAAAAAAGATTCTGAAATGCAAAGATAAAGCGAATGTCGAAATTAAACAACTTTGTGCTCAGAAAAATACGTCTACTCCTTTCTTTTGAGAAAAAGGCCCCCCAAGTAAAGTTTAACGCCTTTTCAGGCATTTTCCAAGTCTTCTACCCAAAAAATCCGTATGTTTGCTATCGATAACCAAACACTCAAGCATTATGAACCTTTACCTAATTATATTTACAGCCGGCACATACAAGGTGGAGCAAGTCTACGAAAAGCATAAAGACCTGTTCGTGGAACTGGAAAAACATTTTACCCTTCACCTTGTCAACTATACAGACTCTGAAAGCATTCCCAGTCATGAATACAAAATGGCTTTCATTGCCAGCGGGGGCGTGGAAAATGCAGTGGTGCGTTTTTTCAGCATCCTGCCCTATCCCATCACCCTACTGACAGACGGCTTGAACAACTCACTGGCTGCCGCCCTTGAAATCTCGGCATGGATTCAGTCGAGAGACATGAAGGTCAAAATCATCCATGGTTTAGTGCCCGACATGGTAAATCAGGTACTTTTACATCACCAGGCATTTGCCGCCAAACGTTCCCTGAAGAAAAAACGCATCGGCGTAATCGGCACTCCGGCCTCCTGGCTGGTAGCCAGCCACGTAGACTATCTGTTAGCCGGACAACGTTGGGGAGTGACTTACACGGACATCTCCATTGAGACCGTAGAAAAAGCTTTCCACGAGATTACGGAAGATGAAATAGGACCAGAAGCCTCTTTGTTTGCCCACCGCGCCAAAGGGATTCAGGAGGCTACTCCGGAAGAACTGCTTCGGGCCATGCGCCTGTACAAAGCCATCCGACGTGTATGCAAGGAAGAAAACCTGGACGCTCTTACCCTGTCCTGCTTCTCGCTGATCCAGAGCCTGAAGACCACAGGCTGCCTGGCCCTTTCTTTGCTGAATGACGAAGGAATACCTGCCGGATGCGAAGGCGACCTGCAATCCATCATGACCTTGCTGATGGTAAAAGAACTCATCGGAAAGCCCGGCTTTATGGCCAATCCTTCGTTTGTATACCTTGACCGCAACGAAGTACTGCTGGCACACTGCTCCATTCCTACCAAAATGGCCGAAGAGTTTATTATCCGCAACCATTTTGAAACAGAAAGCGGCATCGCCATTCAAGGCATTGTACATCCGGGCGAAGTCACCCTCTTCAAATGCGGGGGAGAATGTCTGGACGAATATTATCTGAGTTCTGGACATTGCATCGAAAATACCAACATGGTGACCTGTTGTCGCACACAGCTAAAGGTACGCCTGGATAAGCCGGCTGACTATTTCCTGCATAATCCGCTGGGCAACCACCACATCCTGATTCAAGGGAATTACACCGACCTCATTCAGGAATTCATGCAACAAAACCGCTGCAAACCGAGAATTGACTGATTTTTCAAAACCATTTATTCTCTCATTCAATTTATAATCGTATCTTTGTGTGAAATATTACAAATTGAAAAGCAAGAAAAATTATGATGCATAATTGGTTTGAATGCAAGATCCGTTACGAGAAAGTAGCCGAAAACGGAATGAACAAGAAAGTAACGGAACCCTATCTGGTGGACGCACTCAGCTTTACCGAAGCCGAATCGCGTATTATCGAAGAAATCACTCCGTTCATCAGCGGAGAATTCACTGTATCCGACATCAAACGCGCCAACTATAGCGAGCTCTTTCCCAGCGACGAGGAAGCTGCCGACCGCTGGTTCAAGTGCAAGCTCTACTTCATCACCCTCGACGAGAAAAGCGGTGCGGAAAAGAAAACAGCTACCAACGTACTGGTACAGGCTGCCGACCTGCGCGATGCCGTGAAGAAACTGGATGAAGGCATGAAGGGCACAATGGCCGACTACGTCATCGCATCGGTTGCCGAAACCGCACTGATGGACGTATATCCCTACTCTGCAGAGCCTGACGTAAAACCGGAGTTCCCGGATGCAGACAAACGATAAACAAACACCTACCACACCATGGATATTCAGTCTAATTTAAAAGAAGTACGGGCACAACTTCCTCCCCAGGTCAGTCTGGTTGCTGTTTCCAAGTTTCACCCGAACGAAGCGATTCTGGCTGCATACGAAACCGGGCAGCGCATCTTCGGAGAAAGCAAGGAACAGGAACTGAGCAAGAAGCAGGCTTCCCTGCCCGCCGATATTCAGTGGCATTTCATCGGCCACCTGCAGACCAATAAAGTGAAGTACATCGCACCCTACATCGCCATGATTCATGCCGTAGACAGCTACAAGCTGCTGGCTGAAATCGATAAACAAGCGGCTAAATGCAACCGGGTGATACCTTGCCTGCTGGAAATCCATATCGCAGAAGAAGAAAGCAAATACGGATTTTCTTTTGAAGCCTGTCGCGAGATGCTGGAAACCACCCCGTGGAAAGAGCTGACTCATGTATGCATCAGCGGAGTCATGGGAATGGCCACCAATACAGACGACGAATCACAAATCATCAACGAATTTGAAAGCCTTCACCGTTTCTTTACCGAACTGAAAGCTACCTATTTTAAAGATTGTGACACCTTCAAGGAAATTTCCATGGGCATGTCGCACGACTATACGCTGGCTGTTCAGGCCGGAAGCACGATGGTACGTGTAGGCAGCAAGATTTTTGGAGATAGAGTATATTAAAAACGAGAAGAATATGGCACAACTAAAAACAACTTTTGCAGGGTTAACTCTGAACAACCCGATTATTATCAGTAGTTCTGGACTGACTAACAGCCTGGCTAAAATTCAGAAACTGGAAGAAGCCGGAGCTGGTGCAGTAGTACTGAAATCAGTATTCGAAGAACAAATCAACATGCAGGCAGGAAGTATGCAGGGCTATGGCTCACCAGAAGCCGACGATTACCTGGGAGCATACGTACGCTCACATGCGCTGAACGAACATATCACCCTGATTGAAGACGTAAAGAAACACTGCAAGATTCCGGTAATCGCCAGCATCAACTGCTATAGTGACAGCGAATGGACTGACTTTGCCCGCCTGATGGAAGAAGCCGGAGCCGATGCACTGGAACTGAATATCCTTTCTTTGCAGACCAGCAAGGATTATACACCGGGAAGCTTTGAACAGCGTCACATCGACATCCTGCGCCACATCAAGAAAGTAATCCGCATTCCGGTTATCATGAAACTGGGCAGCAACCTGACTAATCCGGTAGCACTTATCAACCAGTTGTATGCCAACGGTGCTGCTGCTGTGGTATTGTTCAACCGCTTCTACCAGCCGGACATCCAGATTGACAACCTGACTTTCACTACAGCCAATGTAATGAGTTCACCTTCTGAGCTGTCTGACCGCATCCGCTGGACAGCCATTGCTTCGGCAGAAGTTCCTCAGCTGGATTATGCGGTTTCAGGTGGCGTACACAACGGAAAAGGCGTTATCAAGTCTCTGCTTTCAGGAGCAGCTGCCGTAGAAGTTTGCAGCGTTATCTACCAGCATGGCAACCAGATGATTGAAGAGATGAAGAAAGAACTGGCTGAATGGATGGACGACAAAGGCTATGATTCCATTGCACAGTTCAAAGGAAAGATGAATGCCTCAGCCGCAGGTGACATCAACCCGTTCGAACGTACACAGTTCATGAAATATTACAGCAACCACGAAGAATAATTCTCTTCGCGGAAATGCATAAAAAACGGATTCCCTGACTTCGACGGTCGGAGAATCCGTTTTTCATTTATCTACTATCCGAACTTTATCGCTTCAACAAACCGATTTTCAGGTTCAGTTTAAAATAATATACCCCATTTTCACGTTCCAGGTAACCATACTTGTCTTTTTCCGTAGAACCTTTTTCCAAGCGGCTGTTCTGGAAAAGGAAATCGGCAAATGTCTGACGGAAGGCACGCTGGTAGCACAACACTTCCCCGTCACCCGTCACGAAAAGGAATCCCGCAATGGCAGAGTCTGTTCCGTTATACAGCTTTGCCGGACGAAGTCCCATGGCCAAAGCCAGCAGCAGTTCCTTCACCTTATATTCATAAAAGCCGTGCTTCGTAATCAGTTCGTCCTTTATCTTCAGCGGATTCAGCTTTTTGATTTCCTCCGTCAGTTCCGACACCTTCGTGATACCGTCCAACCACATCAGGCGTGTCATTTCCGCCATCAGTCGTCCCATGTGCAAATCAATCATGGACAGGTTGCTGCGGAAAATCTTATCGGCCACGTCACTGTACTTCAGCGTGCCTCCCAGACGCTCTATCATCAACATGCGGGATATGACATCGTCCTCCTCACCTTCCGCATTGATTTTGTTGACGGTCGGGGTAGCAAACTTCACACCTGTCTGCTCAAACTTGAAATTAGCGGTTCTCCCTCCGTCAAGCAACGGAATCATCATTCCCAAACGGGAGCGGACACAGAATCCGGTAAGCGGAGCATCTACCGAGTAAAAAGCCACGCTGAAATCCGTGCGGTCGTCCGTCTTGGCTTCCAAATCGAAAATGGCTACCTCATCCAGAAACTCCTCCACGCCATCGGGAGATGTGACATCATCCTCCCGGCTCTGACGAATCGCTGCATAAATAAGCTTTGCCACCGTAGCAAAGTCCTCACGAGGAATCCGCTTGTCTATATTCTCCCCTTTCAGGTGCACGGTATCTTTTTCCAAAATATACTGACGCGTACCGTCATGTTCTTCCCGCTGAACCATTGCCACCGGAAGACGGAGCGCTTCGTTCTTCTTCACATCAGGAGTACCACCATACACGTAACCGTCGGCCAGCAGCCGGAAAAACGCATACAGCTCTCCCCATTCTCTTTTCGTCGCTTCAAATGCCATAATCTGTCTATTTTTTAATTGCAAAGGTAGTAAAAGAAGCGTTAACAAAAACGTTTCTGGCAAATGCAAATTATAATAGATGTTATAAAACAGATTTTAAGGGGCATTTTACTTGCAGAGAAACAGAAAATGCGTACCTTTGCAATGTGTTTTTCATAGTATTAGATTTAAGGTTAACAAAGGTTGGAGTTCAGCGGAACTCCTTTTTTTATGCCCTTATTTTCCCTCCCCTCAAAACGCTTTGGCGTTCGTATTAAAACGCAAGGACATTTCAACTAAAACGTAAGTACGTCTTACCTCAAACGCTTTGGCGTTTGAAACTAAAGACAAAAGCGTTTTCAAAAAGTCGATTTTACATTGAAAATTAGCCCGTCTTTTATACTTTTCTCTCTACTCCTTCTCTCATTGCAAAAGAAAAGAGTATATTTGTCACTTTAGAAGATTCATATCCTGCAAAAATAGGAGTGACAAGATCCAGTGAAAACCATTAAACAAAATCACGGCCATGAACATAGAACCTCACAATCTTATAGACCCGCTGCGCGAAAAGTTCCCGCACTTAATTCGCCACGAAAAATTGTACCGAATGATTCATCGCCAGCTAATGAAAAAATGGTTTCAATATTTTGTATTGTTCTTTATCATCGGTTCCATCTGCTCCATCATATATAGTTCCTTTGAGGAATCGGCTCCTTACCGTAACAGTCTGTATGCATTCAACTACCTGGCTTCCTTTATATTCACCATTGAGTATGGACTACGAATTGCGGCAGCTCCCGTACAATACGCCAGCTGCAACCATGCCTGGAAGGCACGTCTGCGCTACTTGTTCTCTTTTTATGGAATCATCGACTTCGTGGCAATTATCCCGTTCATGGTGATTTATGTGTACAAGGAAACCCCGCACGTACATCTTGTGGTACTGGCCTACGTACTGATTATCTTCAAGCTGATACGCTATTCACGTTCCTTCCAGATGATTGGCACCGTACTCCGAACCGTCAGAGAAGAGCTTGTTACGGCCTATACTGCCTGTGGCATCATGTTAGGATTTTCAGGCATTCTGATGTACTACATCGAACGCTACGCACAACCGGAAGCCTTCGAAAATATCGGCGACGGATTCTGGTGGGCAATCGTGGCCTTCACCACCGTGGGTTACGGTGACATTTACCCGATTACTCCGTTAGGACGGTTGTTGAGCAGACGGTTGTTGAGCAGTATCATCAGCCTGATTGGTATCGCCATGATTGCCATTCCTACAGGTATCATAAGCTCGGCCTTCATGAGCATGCTGATAGAAAAAAAGCAAAAAGAAAAAAACAATTCATCAATGTAATTTATGGAACAAGAAATCCAACTTAACGCACACAACAAGCAGGAGTATCCTCCTATGCATACCTGCGAACACATTATCAACCGCACCATGGTCAATCTTTTCGGATGCGGGCGGGCTGTATCTGCCCATATCGAACGGAAGAAAAGCAAACTCGATTTTGCGCTTTCACAAGCACCTTTGGAAGACGATATTGCACGCATTGAAACGACTGTCAACGAAGTAATCGCACGTCACTTGCCTGTCACCACGGAATTCATCACACAGGAAGAAGCTACCGGACGCTTTGACATGAAACGACTGCCTGAAGGAGCTTCCGAGACGGTTCGTGTGGTACATGTAGGCGATTACGACGAGTGTCTGTGCATCGGGCAGCATGTAGAGAATACGTCAGAAATCGGCACCTTCAAGATTATCAGTCACGACTTTAAGGACGGTATCTTCCGGATGCGTTTCAAACTGGTTTAATACACGCACACCATGGGAAAGAAAAAGAGAAGTTCATCCACCGGCTCCCTGAAAGGCTTCATACTCCTGCTGCTGATTCTGGGTAGCGGTGTTTATTTCTATCAGAACCAGCAGAACCTGCCGGAAGCTAAGGAACTGACAAAGGAACTTTCGCACACACTGGAGAAGGCACAGAAGGAAGTAACACAACGCCTGCCGGAAAAGTCGCAGGACGAGACGGAAGCACAACCCTCGGCCAGCCGAATCAGCAGCAAACTGGAAATTCCCGTCATGCTGACCAAACGGGAAGAAATCAAGTTGCAGCGGACAGGGTACACCGTTTCATACAATAATTTCTACAAAACGCCCAACTGGGTGGCCTGGGAACTGACACGGCAGGAGACCAAAGGAAGTGAAGAGCGAAAGAACCGCTTCGTACCCGACCCGGATTTGCCCGAACCCCGTGTGGAGCATGCCGATTATACGCGCTCCGGATACGACCGGGGACACATGGCTCCGGCGGCCGACATGAAATGGAGCAAGAAAGCCATGGAGGAATCGTTCTACATGAGCAACATCTGCCCGCAGAATCAAAAGCTGAACCGGGACGACTGGGGAGATTTGGAGGAATTATGCCGCAGCTGGGTCCGGAAATATGGCACAGTGTACATTGCCTGCGGACCTATCTATGATAAAAAGCAACCCAAGCGCATCGGAGAGCATCGGGTAGCCGTGCCCGACCGTTTCTTCAAGGTGGTGCTGATTTATAACCGGAAAAGTCCCATCGCCATGGGCTTTCTGTTCGACAACAAGGCACATCATCAGGCACTGGAAAAATATATGGTACCGGTTGATTCCGTGGAAAAGGTAACGGGAATGGATTTCTTCTCTAAGCTCCCCGACGAGGTGGAGAACCGAATAGAGGCCGATATTCCGGCACTGCCTTCAGGAAGGTGAAAGCAGGCCGGAACTTCGGTTCACTCCTGTTCTTCGTTTTTGTATTCTTCAATACAAAAACGATTTATCGTGCAATGCAAAGAATCAAAATTCGTGCGGTAGGCTATGACCTTTATTGCCATTCCGTCATTGGCTTCCAGCAGATATTCATGAGTACCGCTTGCATTCATCCGATACCACATACCGTTCTGTCCGTAAAGTATCCGCAAAGTATTTCCCGACGTATACTCCCAGCTGATACGATGTTACTGCGGAATGTCGCCCGGCCAGTTTAAGAAACAAGCCTAAACCTTATTTTTAAAGGTTCACTTCCGTTACCACCTGTCCGTCGAAGAGATTAATAACACGGTCGGCAAAACCGGCATCATGCTGCGAGTGGGTCACCATCACAATGGTGGTGCCTTCCTTATGCAGCTCGGTAAGTAATTCCATCACTTCCCGTCCGTTCTTGGAGTCCAGATTACCGGTAGGCTCATCGGCCAGAATCAGCTTCGGCCCTGATACTACGGCACGGGCAATAGCCACACGTTGCTGTTGTCCGCCCGACAGCTGCTGCGGGAAGTGCTTGGCACGATGTGTAATCCCCATCCGCTCCATGGCAGCCTCCACTTTCCGTTTACGTTCTGCCGAAGGTACGCCCAAATACAACAAGGGCAGTTCGATGTTCTCAAATACGTTCAGTTCATCAATCAAATTGAAGCTTTGGAACACGAAACCAATCACTCCCTTACGCAAGGAAGTACGTTGCGATTCAGTATAGCCCCCCACTTCTGTTCCGTTCAAGAAATACTTGCCTCCCGTGGGATTGTCCAGTAGTCCCAAGATATTCAGCAAGGTAGATTTTCCACAACCTGAAGGGCCCATGATAGCCACGAACTCTCCTTCCTTCACTTCGATATTTACATTATTCAATGCCCAAGTTTCCACTTCATCTGTGCGGAATACTTTCTGTAAATTTTCTGTCTTAATCATACTTCAAAATTTTATTTTAATGATATTACTCTTGTTTTATACATTCTACCGGATTTACCCGACTCAATATCCAACCTTGCAGGCAGACAATGACCGCTGAGATGCCCCACACCACCAGCAACGGCCATACAAAGATACCAATTGAAAGCGGGGCACGGTACGCAAACTGCTCCAGCCAATGCAGCATGAACCACCAGCCGACAGGCATGGCCACTACATACGCCACTACAGCATAGATACAGAACGGCTTGTTAAGCAGCCAGATAATCTGCCCCCGTGTTGCTCCATGCACCTTGCGGATACTGATTTCGCGTATCCGCTGACGGGTGGCATACCAGGCAATGCCAAACAATCCGAAACCTGTCAGCAACAGCCCAATCACAGCATAGAAAGTCAGGATATGCGACAAAGAAAGCACTTTCCCGTTACGTGCCATAAAATCCCGGTGCATATCTGCATAACCGAAAGGTTGGTTAGGATTCATTTCATTCCATACGGCTTCTATCTGCTGCAAGGTCTCTTCACGGTTTTCCGGACGAAGACGCAGTTGCAAATAGAATCCTTTCTGCAAGTCACTTGCCGACAACAGCGTGATGACAAGAGGTGTTACCGCTTCTTCCAGCGAATTGACGGAAAAGTCGCGCACCACCCCTGCAATTACAGCCAGACTGTCTTTTGTTTCCGTATCGAACTCGCGCAAGGCATGCCCCACGACCTCCGTACCCGCAGGCACTAACAAGCGGACAAAACTCTCGTTCACTAGTACAGGAGAAGCCTGACGCTCCAACAGACGAGAAGGAGATTCTCCACTCAACTGTTCAATGCGCAAGGTGCGCAACAACGTGGAGTCGCCTTCCAATGTCAGCAGATTGGTACGCACTTCCTTCCCACCGGGACGCTGCACGTTCAACTGACGTATCCAGGCATTAAGCACCGAAGCCTTGGAAAGTGTCATGGATTCAATCCCTTTCACCCGCTTTTCCAGTTCCGTCTTGAAGGGGGCCAACGGAGCACCAAAGGCATCCCCTATCTCAATGCAGCCCTCGTAACGCGAAGCCCGCTGGCGGGTCAGTTCCATCTGGTTGCGTGCTGTCAGCGTAGCCAGTAACAATCCGGTGGAAATCACGAACTGCACTGTTACCAGTACCGCCACAAAACGCTGTTTGCGCCGGCCACTGTAAAGGGTGCGGTACTCCGTGAACGACAAGCGTGACAGGCGACAGCTGATGTACCATGCCGGTATTACCGACATCAACAGAATGAATAACAGCAACCACGGCAACATCTGACTACTGAAGAAGAACGTCATGGTCAACCGCGAGCCTAACAGGTCATTAAACAGTGACAGACAGTCATTGACCAACAGAATGGACAAGCCGAATGCCAACACTACCGTCAGAAAAGCATCCCCGAAAAGTTGCAGACGGATATTGCGCAAGGTAGCCCCCATCAATTTCTCCACATGAATCATACGAAGCTGTTGCAGCAAGCGGCTCAAACTCATGTTAGTATAGTTGCAGCAAGCAATGATTAGTATCAGCACGGCTGCCAGCAGACTGATATAGAGAGTCTGCACGGGTGTCTGACTGACGAAATCGAGCGTCTGCTGAGAGGAATCATCAGGAGTAGTGAAACAAATGGCATCCAACGGATCCAGGTAATATTTCGTCTGACCAGGCATCAGTGTAGGTACCTTGTCCTCATTCAGCTTATCGGCCAGGTGACCCGCATCCGTACCCGGAGTCAGCTTCAGCAGTGTAAGTCCACCCCAGAAGAAATCAGGGTCGTGTGCTATCAGCATGTCAAACTGCAGAAGCGATTGTTCACGCTCCTTAAGCACTGCTGCCACTTCATACGTACGGACCTCTCCAAAGCGGAAATGTGCCTCCACCTGCTTTCCTACCGCTTGTTTCCCTCCGAACAGACGACGGGCACAAGCTTCACTTAATGCCACCTTCCCCAGCTGACAGAGTACCTGACTCAAACTACCTTCTTCCGTACGGTAATCAAAAAAGCTCGTCAGGGTCGTATCGGCCGACAACATCTTAAAATCACCTTCCACCTTCTGCTCGTTCACCTTGCAGTAAAGCAAATCCAGTTTTCCTAACCGAAGAAAGTCCTCTACCTCGGCATAGCTTTGCTTCAGCTGCGGAGGAATCTCTGCGCCGGCAAAGGCCACTCGTTTCCCCTCCGTCATCGGGTCATCCTGCCGCAGAAAAACCATACGGTCACAGTCCGGATTACGTCCTTCCAACCCATGCTCGTGCACGAAGTATGTCATCAGCAGGTTGGTGCAAGCCAATCCCAATGCCAGACTGGCTACTGAAACAAGGAAAAACACCTTGTTACGCCACCAGCTTCGCAAAATCATTTTTAATACTACATTCAATATCATAACACACCTTTTTTAGTTCATTTCTTATTCTGTCAGACGGATGCCTTCGATATAGTATCCCCCTTCCACGTGCTCGCCTTCCGAAAAGTCAAACCAGCGGGTATCTTTCGGCAGCGGAGCAAAATAGAGCGTGAAATCCATTTCTCCGCTATCAGGCATAAACACCTGCTCGCCTATCGCAAAACCTTCACTGCGCAGAAGCGGATAGTTTACCCCCTTGTCCGACATCAAAAAAGTCGCTTTGTCCAGCCGAATCCAATAGTTTGGAATATACCGTGCATGCACGCGAAGCACCGTAGCCGAGTCGGTCAGCTCCACCTGACAGATGGTCAGCACCTCCATCTTTTCTGTTTTCTTCCGCGGATGATGCACCAGTTTGTGACCGTCTTTCCATTCGATACGCATCGGCTGTTTGGGAGCCATCGAACCTTTAATTTTCAGTTTCAGCCAACCTTTTGCATATCCACTCCAGCTGTCAACCACCTTTCCTTCCGGCGAAATCAACACAAAATGGGGAATTCCTCTGACACCATAACGGGCATACAGTCCGTTGTTCTCTTCCAAATCGTTCCAATTATTCCAGGTCATGACATGCGATTTAGAAGCCTCTTCCCATCCCTTCCGGTTCTCAATGCTCAGGCTGACCACCTCCAGGCTGTCCTTGTACATCTCACTGATTTCCTTCAGCTCCGGTTGCGACATGATACAAGGACCACATCCCCGGCTCCAGAAGTCCAGCAAGATGTATTTTCCGCGAAACTCAGCCAGGCGGTGAACCTTTCCTTCCAAGTCGTACATATCCGCATCGGCAGCTTCCTCGCCTACTTTCACTACAGTCGGCGGATTCAAGGCCAGGTACACGCTCTTCCCTTCAAAAGTCTCTTTCTGTGCGGCATCCAGACGGTCGTACAACTGCTGCACGTCTTCCTTATACGGATAGTCTTTACGGAACTTCACCGACATCCCCATCCGATACAATTCATCCATCCAGACGGCATTGACCGGCGACTGTTTCATAAGTGCGATAGTATGCTGCGTAATCTGATCGCTCAACTTATCCGTCAGTTGTTGCAGACTGTCTACCTTTGCACGAGCCTGTTCCTTGTTTCCTCCCTGTGCAGCCGACCTCATCAGTTCAAACTTCTGCATGGACAACCGCTGAAACTCTTCCCATTCCTTGCGGGAAGCCTGCATCAGCTGCTGCTGGAACTGTTGTTCCTTGACATCACTCTCTACTTTCCAAGAGTAAATATACGGATTTTCTCCCTGTACGAGCAAACGACTTCCGGGATTCACCCACAAGCTGAGCGACATGGGTGGAAAACTCGTCTTGTCATGTGCCATCAAATCATAGCGTTCCAGCCCGTTTCCGGCGGTAGTCAGCTCAAAACGGAATGTGCCGTTCCGCAACGTGTCGGTAGCCGCCATACTCCCTACATTCCCCTCTCGCTTCATCAAACTGAACACGGTTCCGTCGGAAATGTGCTTCAACTGTCCTTCCACTACAAATTTCTCTTGTGCCTGTGCTCCCAATGCACCTAAGAGCAGACAGGCTAATACTTGTTTTCTCATGGTTATTTATTCATTTTAGGTTATTATACTATTATATTACTCCCGCTTGATTTCTTCTGCCGGATTCAACCGGGATACCTGCCAAATACGGAAAGCTACCGTAAGGGCGACGAACAAGGAGACACTCAGGAAGAGGCAAAAATAGAAAGCCACCCCATGCTGGAAGAACACCGTATACAAGGTACTAAACTGCCTCAACAAAAATTCAACCAACGCAAATCCCAACACAGCCGTCACCGTCAGTAAAGTAACATAAAGTCGGGCAAACAGCCAGACTATCTGACGCATTCCGGCACCGTTAATCTTTCGGATAGCCATCTCCTTCCGCCGATATTCCGTGTCGATGGTCACGGCTGAATACACGCCCAACAACGAAATCACCAGCACCACTACCGAAAAGAACAATACAATTCCGCGGAGCTTGAACTCAAGCGCCTGTGACTCACGGATGTCGTCCATGAACGTGCTTACCTTCACTTCCACACTTTCCGGCAACGTCTTTTTCAGTATCTTCCGGACCTCCTGAGAGACGGTTTCCGCCTGTCCTTCCTTACATTTTATATAGCAATGCCCACAATAATCATCGAACCCGCTCAGGAGGAATATAAATCCTTCACTATCATAATACACACTGGACACAAATGTCTGGCACACTCCTTTAACCGTGTAGGCATCTCCGTCAAAATTATAAAGCGGTTTCCCCATGATGTCCGTTCCGAGACGATGAGATAATGCCTCGTCTATCACCAAATCGGACGATTCACGCGGCGTATGTCCCGACCGCATCGGAATGTGCATGAAACGAAAGAAACCGGAAGTTATACGCATCACATTTACATCCACATAACTGCCTTTATCATCTTTCTCCGTATACATACCCGTACCGGAAACACCTCCCAAATAATTGATGTCGGCCGGAAGTACCTCTTCGACTCCCGACAAGTTTTTAAACTGATGTATCAGATCCTGCTTCTGCACGGCGTTCATAAAGGAAAAATCCATCGGAATGCTCAAAATCTGCTCTTTCTCCTCCAAGCTCAATGTCCCGAACAAGGTACGTCCCGTTTTATCCGATTGCAGATAAAGTGCCGCTGCCAGTGAGATAAAAACCCAACAGATGAACAGCTGCACTCCCAACAACAGATTCCGCAGCCGTCTCTTTCCTCCCCGGTGCACACCGCCAGTCACCCCTGCATGCACCTGCATGCGACGTACCTTCCACACGACTATTCCACACACCCAAGCACATACTCCCAACAAGCCAGCCAAATACTCAAGGCTCTGTACCATCAGCAGAGAAGCGTCAAACTGCAAATACAATCCGGCCATTTCCAGTCTCAACCAGGGAGCCATCACCTCGATGCAAACACCGATCAACAGGCCGGCCAGCAAAACCAACAAAGCAGACTGTGTAAACAGTTGGACGAAAAGACTGTCTCCAGACGCTCCCGCCACTCGCCGGATACTGAATTCACGCATACGAGTAAGGAAAGACCCCGCGAGCAGATGAAAGAAATTAAGCAAGGCCACCAGTAAAATCAATACCCCGGCTACCATTGTAGTCCATACCATCGTACGAAGCAGTCCCCCATTCCAGTCCCTATCTCCCATCGGATGAGCTTCCACCGCAAAGCTTGTATCATGCATCCGATGCGTCTGTTTGCTGCGATAAAACCACTCATTGAGTTGCTCCAGAGTAAAACCTTTACGCAGCAACGCATACGTAAAGGAACTGATAATGGCATAACGGGCATCATTCTGGATGATTCCTTCCGAATCGTTGAGGGAAAACATATCCAGATGCTTCATAAAAGCAATACTGTTGTTCTCTGGAATATCCTCAATCACTGCCTGAATGGTATAAACCGTTCCACCGGTACGTGGAGTAGAATCCGGCGAAGTGTACAACCGGCGCATCAGTACCAGCTGTTTTCCTACCGCCTGTCGAATATCCCCATATACCCGGCGTGCCATACTTTCGCTCACGACCAATGAATTTGGCATCATCTTGCTCACTTCAGCCGAACCGCACAAAATCTTAGGAGTCAATACTTGGAAAAAGGAAGAATCCGTCTCTGCCACGGCGAAGGAATAAGGTAACTGCTTCCCGTCAGGCATCTCCACGTTGAAAGGCCGTTCTATCGGTGAATAATCCACCACACACAACGCCTCAATCCCATCCGGCTTTTGAAGACGCAGTTCCTCGGCCAACGTCGCAGGAGTACAACCCAACACCTTCCCTTCTTTCATGTCACGAATATTGAGTTCGGCAATCCGTTCATAGTTTGCAAAACAATGATTCATACTGAAAGCATAACGGACCACGTAGAGACAGATACTGAAACACAGCAAGGCCACCCCTACTCCGACCAACGCAATCAGATGCTGTGTCTTGTATTTCCACAAATTGCGGAAAGCCACTTTCAAATAATGTGCAATCATTATAAGTTCATTCTTTTATTATTCACTTTTCATTACTTCACTCGGGTTGATGCGGGAAGCCTTGTTTACCTGCCAAAGCAACGTAGTCACGGAAATCACTGCCACTATCAGGAAGGCTGCCAAGAACAGACCGACCGTCACCGGAGCCTTCACCACCAAATCGGCGGTATAATAGTGAATGGCCAGCCAAGCCAGCGGCACTGCCACCACGGCTGCCAGCAACAGCATCCCCACGTAACGGCGAAGCAACAGCACATACAAGTCTTTCAGCATGGCACCGTTCACCTTGCGGATGGCAATCTCCCGGTAACGCTGGCGGATATCGAACAGGGAAATACCCAACAGGCCCAGACAGGAAATGACAATGGCAATAAAGGCAAAAGCCGAGTAAATGGTAGCTACCTGCTGATCGGATTTATACAACTTCTGCACATCATCCTTCAGCAACGAATACTGAAAGTTTTCCGTCCCATAGACTTCCCTTTCCAGCTTCCGCAGATAATCTATCACCTGAGAAAGTTTGCCCGGCTGACATGCTATCTGATACACGTCTCCCCGCATAGTAGGAGAAACCATGAACAGCATGGGACGTACTCCTTTGGAGATATGTCCGCTATAATAATCCTCTATCACTCCCACAATGGGACGGGCCTGCAAATCTGGAACAAATTCTTTCATACGGAGATCTAACACGGTAGCTCCCTCTAAAGAGGTGTATCCCAAAGCACGCAAAGCCGCCCGATTCACCACAAACCCGTCTTCTTCAACGGGCAGTTTCCCTTCCACAAGCTTCAAATTGAACAAGGTAAAGAATTCGGGAGTAGCAAAATTCTGACTCAATGAAACGGTTTCTCCCTTCGCATTCTGAAACTCCGCCGTATAGTCGAAATCCAAAATGGAATACAAACCAGCTGTCCAGTTCACGATGTCTGGACATTTACTCAACGCCTCATCAATCTGAGCAACCCGCTGCTTCCGGGCCTGTATCGATTCATCGGTATAAGAGGCATAGTCAGTCGACTCATACACTAAGTTGGCATGAATCACATTTTCCACCTGAAATCCCGGTGGAGTATTCAACAGCAAGTTGAGATGACGATGGAAGAACAAGGCAAGGACAACCAGTACAATGGTTACCGTATATTGCACGAACAGAAATCCCTGACGCAAGCGTATTGACTTCCTGTCATTCCCCGAACAAACCAGCGACATGCCCAACGGGGATTTCCAGCACCGAAGTACCGTGCATAATGATATGAGCAACGGCAACCACACCAAAAGAAACAATGACACCCATACGTCAAACGTCCCTACGGTAAATACCGTGTCAAACAAACGGTTGACAAAAGGTTGAGCAAGCTCCACCACCGTCCAGGCCAGCAACAACGACAAGACCGACAGCACCAGATTTTCCCAGTACACCAACATGAAGAGAGGACGAAAGCCTGCTCCCCACACCCGATGAAGTAGATAAATCCGTAATCGCTTGCCCAACAGCACCGCATACAAATTGATGTAATTAAGCAGACCGATAAAGAATATAAAGATACACATGGCCGACAAGACATACAACTGAGCCCGGTTGCCCGACACACACATCGTAGGAGAAGTGCGGTACAACAAACGTGACTCCCAATATACATCCTTCAATGACAGGAGGGAGAAAGTGTACATACTGCCATCTCCCACCTGCGTAGGACGCAAGATCTTGCCTGCCTCATTTAATTTCTGAATATCCGCTCCTAGCACAAAACGGACAAACTCCATGGGCATTCTTTCCCAAAGTGCTCCAGGCATTTCAGAAAGAATGGCATCTACCTGCAAGATAGACTTATTTTCAGGAGTAGCGAAGATTCCAGATACCGTCACTGATTTCCCAGTAGACAGAACAAAGGTCTCTCCAATGGGATTCTGCTTGCCAAACAACTTATGTGCCAGGTGCTCACTCAACAAGGCCATCCCTGGCTTTGAAAGGGAAGATTCTCCTTGTAACAGCTGATAACGGAACAGTTTCAGAAAGGTCGTATCGGCCACTATCATATTTACCTGCAAACGATTGTCCTTGTAACGTATCATGTCATGATCCAGCAGTGTGACCCGTGAACGTTGCATGACCAGTGACGGGTCTACAGCCAGCGTATCACCATTCAATGTGGAAGAAACCAATGCATCGTTCTCGCCAATCTGACAACGAGACACATACACATTTTCCCGGTCCACACAATGGGTATCAACCGTCAGTTCCCGATGGATGTATCGAAGCAAAATGATGCAGCAAGCCAGACTGAATGCCAGCCCCAACAGATTAATCAGTGTGTACGTCCGTGCACGGAGCAGGAAACGTAATGCATAGCGTAGTGTGTTCATATAAATTTGTTTTTTATTATTCACTTTTCATTACTTCACTCGGGTTGATGCGGGAAGCTTTGTTCACCTGCCAGAGCAATGTAGCCACAGAAATCACCGCTACTATCAGGAAGGCTGCCAGGAACAGACCGACCGTCACCGGAGCCTTCACCACCAAATCGGCGGTATAATAGTGAATGGCCAGCCAAGCCAGCGGCACTGCCACCACGGCTGCCAGCAACAGCATCCCCACGTAACGGCGGAGCAACAGCACATATAGGTCTTTCAGCATGGCACCGTTCACTTTGCGGATGGCAATCTCACGGTAACGCTGGCGGATATCGAACAGGGAAATGCCGAACAGCCCCAAACAAGATACGACAATGGCGATAAAAGCAAACGCAGTGTAAAGCATTGCCATCCGACGGTCTGCCGCATACATCTGTTTCACCTGGTCGGAAAACAATGTATATTCAAATTCCTCTGTGCCATATATTTCACGTTCCACTTTTTTCAAGTAATCCATCACCGCAGCAAGACGTCCCGGACGGTATGACAACGTATACAGGTCACCGGAAGAGCCACGTCGCACCACAAATACCATCGGATGCACACCCGCACTGATATGTCCGTCATAATAATCATCGATAACCGCTACAATAGGATGCGCTTCCGGGTTTTGAGCCCTCACCTTGTCATCTTCATACATCAATGTAGCTCCTTGACAGGAATCATACCCCAACGCCTTCAGTGCCGCACGGTTCACCACATAATACTCCCTGTTCCAATCTTCTTCCTCTTCCATTGAGGGAAGCGTTCCCTCTACAAAACGCAGTTCATAAAGCCGGAAGAAAGAAGGATTGGCATACCACATATACAAAAAAGCCGTACGCCCGTTGTTTCCTATAAACTTCATTCCATAATCACTGGAGGTCAGCGCAGATTGATCCGCTACCCAATACTCTATATCAGGGCAAGCTTTCATCTTGGCACCAAGTTGTTTCACTCGCTGCACACGTGCCTGTATATCTTCCGGATTCTGATAGGACGAATAATCCTTCGATTCGTGAGCCAGATGCGCCACCAGAATATTCTCCGTACGATACCCCGGGTCTGTATGCAGCAAGGTATCAAGCTGACGGTTAAAATAAAATGCCAGTACCACCAATATGAAGGTAAGTACATATTGTAACAGCAACAGTCCCATCCTCGCCCGTACCGACTGCCCGGCCGTACTCACCAGACGGATGCCGACAGAAGGCAAGATACGCGTGAAACGGAAATACGGATAAAGCGAGGCCATCAGCGGAAGGAATACCAGTAACGCCAAGGACAAATACCCATCGAAAGCTGTATAGGAGAAATCAAACCCGAAAAAGCGGGACACAGGTATCCGTGTCAGTTCAATGCATACCCACGCAAGCAACACCGCCAAAGCGGAAAGCAGAAAGTTCTCGGCAAAAATCTGTGCAAAGACAGCTCCTCTTCCTGCTCCAAACACCCGGCGTATACCGTATTCGTGCGTGCGTTTGAGCATAAAAATCATGTAAAGGTTGATGAAGTTCAGCAATCCGGTAACCAGCAGCAGCGCACAGATACCCATGAATATCTGCAACTGTCCCCAATCTCCCCATACATAAATAGATGCTTTATCCCTTATTTCCAACTTGGAAAAGTAACATTCTTTCAAAGGTACAAAACGAAAGGTGTACGCACGTGTATCCTCCGGATAGTGCGGATTCAGACGGCGTGGATGTTTCCCCACCTGGTTGAGCTTACTCATATCCGCTCCGGGCACAAAACGGTACAAATCCAGCGGCATCTTCTCCCACATATTGGAAGAAGTATTTGCCAGAAGCAAATCGAAATTCAGCCAGGTTTTGTTAACAGGAAGTCCTATCACTCCTTTCACCACATATTCTTGTCCGTTGGAATAAGTGATTGTCTTTCCGACAGGGTTGTCCGAACCAAAAACCTCCCGTGCATACGATTGGGTCAATACTACTGAAGAAGGATCGGTCAGGTTCTTTTCTCCCTGTATCAGCGGATAAGAGAACAATTGAAAAAACGTGCTGTCCGTAGCAAGGGCATCGCAACGGTAACGGTGTCCCTCACTGACTAGAAAATCATTCTCCAACGGAACAAAACTACATTTCGTTTCTATCAGCTCCGGAGCAATCAGTACACTGTCATTCCGATAAGCTGCATAAGAACCCCAATATACACCTCCAGACAAACTCACCTGCACGGCATACACTTTTTCCCGGTCTACACAATGCGTATCGACCGTCAGTTCCCGATGGATGTATCGGAGCAAAATAATACAGCAGGCCAGACTAAAAGCCAGCCCCAACAGATTAATCAGTGTGTACGTCCGTGCACGAAGCAGGAAACGTAATGCATAGCGTAGTGTGTTCATATAAATTTCTTTATTTTTATTTCATTCTCTCTTTATCACTTCTGCCGGATTCTGCCGGGCAATCCGTAAGATACGGAAGATAACGGTCAGGGTCGTAACTGCAGCCACAGACATGAAGATACCTACCCAAAAAAAGAAGCCGTAATCAAAAAACACGGTATACATCCGCTTCCATTGTATCAGTACCAAGTAAAGCAAAGGAAAGGCTAATACCGCACTTCCAGTCAACAAGATAATATACAAACGGGCAAAAAGCAGAATAATCTGTGAAACACCTGCTCCATTCACTTTACGGATAGCCACCTCCTTCTGTCTTCGTTCTGTATCGAGTGTAATGCTGGAATATACTCCCAACAAAGTAAGGATGATGCTGACTATAGCAAAGAACAGGACAATGTCTTTCAGTTTATTTTCCAAAGGTTGATTCTCACGAATATCGTCCGTCAAAGTATTTACCCGTACAGAAACACTTTCCGGCAAGCTTTCCCGAAGTACCTGCTCCACCCATGTCCGAACAGCATCAACCTGTTCGCTCTCACATTTCAAGTAGCAATGTCCGATATAACCAGAATTTTCACTGCTGATAAAAACAAACCCGACACTCTGGGTATATGTATCGTTCTGGAAGGGCGGACAAATTCCACATACCGTATAGCCATGCTGCAAATTATAAAGAGACATACCCATCACATCTTTCTTCATTCGCTGCTGCCAGGTACGGTCGGCTACCATGTCTGTCGCCGTATTCAGACCGTGCCCCTGCTCCAGCGGTATGTTCATGAATGTAAAGAAATTTTTCGGTACAGCCATAACGCCTACCTCTATCCATGAATCTGGATTATCCTTTTCAGTCATCATGGAATTGCCGGAAATGCCCTGAAGATAGCCGATATCCGTCAGCAGAACATCCTTGATAGCGGCATGGTTCCTGAAACGGTCTATCAGTTGTTGCTTGTCTGCCTGAGCCAGAAACTGATAGTCTAATGGAATACTGAGAATGGAAGCCTTCTCCTGCCTGGATAATGTACTCAACAACGTACTGCTGGTCTTCTCTGCCTGTAGATATAGTCCTGTAGTCAATGTGACAAAAACCCAACAGATGAAAAACTGTACCCCCAACATCAGGTTGCGTCCCCGATGTCTTTGCTGGTAATGCTGCTCACCCCTCAAACCAGTCTGTATTGTCATACGCTGTATACGTATCGTAGAAACCCAGCAGATAACAACACACAGAACTATCAGCAAAAAGATATATTGCACTGCCTGTTCCAATAGCAAAGCCTTGTCGAAAGTCATGGAGAAAAATTGAAGCGAATAGTCCATCCGTCCTTCTGATAGTTCGATGCCGCACAGCATCAACAACGAGGCCGCCAACGTCACAAGCAATGATTGAGTCAGCAACAGGCAAAAGAGCTGCCAGTCTTTACATCCGTTCACCTTCATCAAACTGAATTCCCTAACCCGGTTGAAATAAGACCCAACCAAGAAGTGGAAGAAATTGAGCAATCCTACCAACAAGATAAGCAAGCCCATTGCAGCGGTTATTCCACTAATAACAGACAGTCCCCGACTAAACGAAGGAAACTGTCCGAGAAGAAAAGCTTTCACCTTATAAATTGTTCCATACAATGTCCAGGTAGAATGCCGTTCGACCAAAACCGTTTCCAGTTTCCACAAATCGACTTCAGGCCTAAGCAAAGCATACGTGTTCCCTCCTGTCATCTCCCGGTTTTTGGAACTCTGAATCACTCCCTCACTATCATTCAAGACCAACATGTCGACCGATTCCATGAAATGAAGGGAATTATTCATCGGTGTATCCTCCATTACAGCCTGTATGGTATATGCAATACCTCCGTCACGAGGAGTTGACTCTGGTGAAGTGGGAAGTCTTCGGGTCATGGTACAGGTTTTACCGATAGCTTCATTTATATTTCCGAAGATACGGACTGCCGCCTCACGAGTCATTACCAATGCATTGGAAGTATGACTGGCCGTTTCCCAACTTCCGGCCAGAATACGGGGAGTGAACAGACGGGCATACAGGCTGTCTGTCTCCATCCGCCGAAGTTCGTAAGGCAATGACTTGCCGGGCTTCACTTCAATGTCGAAAGGGCACTCTCTTGGGTAGGACACAAACGACACAGCTTCAAACTGGTCAGTCCAGCTACGTAGATTGTGCGACAACGGAGCAGGAGTACCAGAAAAATAATGCCCGATTATGGGATCATACAAATGCAACTCTGCAATCCGTTCGTGATTAATAAAACAATGGTCTCTTGACTCTATGAAACGGCTGCAATAAAAACAGACAGTAAAACTGAACAGTCCCACCGCCAGCCCGATAATAGAGATAATACTCTGTGTGCGGTACTTCAGCAAGTTACGCCAAGCTATTTTCAGGTAATGTACAATCATATCTTTTCACTCATTCGTGTCAACAATTATAAAATCAGGTATTTTTAATACCACATTATATCGCCTTCAATTTCCAATCAAAGATTGAATCGGTTTCAGAAACCTTCTCCTTATTTTCCACCTTCATGAGAAATTCCAACGCATGGTTATGTCCTTGGGCGGACGCCTGTTGGAACAAATGTTTTGCCTTGGCATAATCCTTCTCAACACCTTTTCCGAAATAGTACATCAATCCCAGATTGAACTGCGCCGCGGGAGAATTCAATTCAGCCGCCCTTGAAAGAAGTTCTGCTCCTTTCGATAAATCTTTGGGGTATCCATGCCCTTCTATATGAAACACAGCCAGATTAAACAATGCGGAAACATTGTCTCTTGAAGCAGATTTTTCAAACCAGTATATGGCATCGCCCGCGCTGGTTGAAGTTCCGTAACCGAATGTGTACATATATCCTAAATTATTCATAGCATCAGTATTATCATGTGCCGCAGCCTTTTTATATAGCTTGAATGCTTCCGAATAGCTCTTGGTGACTCCCCAGCCATGCCTGTAAAGACTGCCCAATCCCACTTGCGCTTGAGAGTGTCCTTGCAAAGCAGCCAGACTGAGATATTTTCTGGCTTTAGAATAGTCGATGTCTGTTCCTATGCCATAAGCATACATATAGCCCAGATTGTTCTGAGAATCCGCATTGCCGTTATCTGCCGATTCCAGGAATAACTTCATGGCCTTTTTGTAATTCCTTACCCCGGTCTTACCCTGATAATATATATCACCTAAAATAAACTGGCAATGTTTTGCTGTGTCTATTTTTGCCAGTTTTAAGTACAGAGTCGCGGCATCCCCGTATCTTTTCTGTCTGTACAAACTATCTGCCTGCATATAAAGCGTCTGAACATCGCCCAAAAACCAGGTATATATAGTATTACGGTTTTTAAGCCCCAGTACAATCATTGCCAATAAAAGACAGATTCCCAAAGCAATAGTTATGTGTTTTATTTTCCCTTTCATAAATCAATAATTATATTCAACTATAGGATACTCCGGAGAGTCACTGTTTCCAATATTCACTATTAATTTCCCAACTTTCTGTAATTCTTCACTTTAAGCGTTCTCAGTACTTCCTTTGCAGTACTCCAGTACTTTCGGAGAAGTACTGGAATCAGGTGAAAGCATCTGGTTCATTCACTTAAACACCAGCTCTTCCGCGTCGCCAAAGTTATCATATCCTGTGGTAATCACCCAATCGCCGGGCTGCAAACCTTCGGTTATTTCGTATTGCAGGGGGTTCTGACGCCCGATTACCACCGGAACCCTTCTCGCCCGGGTCTTGTCGGCATTGAGTTTGTAAATCCACTGCCCGCCGGTCTGCGAATAGAAATTACCGCGCGGAATTACCAAGGCTTGTTCCGGTTGCCCTAACTCAATCTGTACCCGGAAGCTTTTTCCCAGACGGACGTTTTCAGGCATTTCTCCCGTAAAGACTAAGTCCACATCAAAGGTGCGGTCTTTCACCTCCGGCACCACCTTGCTGACTTTCAAGGCATAGCGTTTTCCCTGATAAGTTACGGATGCCGGCAGACCTACCGTCACCCGGTCTACGTAGTATTCGCTCAGGGAAGCATGCACCTTGAACTGCGACATCACTTTCACTTCCGCCAGGTTCTCTCCGGCTGCCACCTGCTGGCCTAATGTGACCTTCACAAAACTGAGCTGCCCATCGGCCGGTGCACGTACCACCAGCTCTTCCATCCGCTGCAAAGAACGCTCCAGCTTCTTCTGTTCCCGTTCCCGGTCGTTTCGCAACAGTTCTCTGCGAATGACCGTCATGGCCGAATCGCTCTGCAGACTCTGCATCTTCAGCTGAGTAGAAGCCGTTTTATAGCGGTACTCATCTTCCGATACTTCCAGCTGCGCCTTGCTGCGGATGCCCATGCGGTATTCTTCCTGCTCCAGTGCAAAGCTTTTCCGTATCTTGTTCAACTCGTAAGCAGCCTCCAGCGTCTGTTGTTTCAAGGTCAGACTTTTCTGTTCCATCTCAAGGGCCTTCTCCTGATAAGAGATGCGTTGCTTCTCCCATTCATCCCGCTGGTCATCTATCTCGCGCAACAGGTCCGGATTGGTCAGCAGCAAGATGGTATCTCCCTGCTGTAAAAGGCTTCCCTCCTCGGCTACGATGCGGGCTACATTACCCGACTCGCGGGCATTGACCATCAAAGTCAGAATGGGATGCACCACTCCTTCCACGTCCACGTATTCACGGAAAGGAGCCTGCTTCACCTCGGCCAGTTGCACAGAGTCCGCATCAATGCGTAAACGCTGTGGGCCGGAAGCCAGTATAACCACATAAATCAGTCCGGCCAGCAAAAGTACGCCGCCCGCCAGATAAAGACGATAGCGAACGTACCAGGGTTTCTTTTTCAATTGTATATCCATAATCGGTTTGTGTTATATTTCAGGTAAAGTTTCAGTCAGCGGACAGTTCCGGTAAAAATCATATTGTGTCAGGCTGCGAAGTCCGTAATACAGCATCCAGTAGGTTTTCAGGGCCTCAATATAATTGCGCCGGGAGGTATCTTTCTCGGTGGTGGCCGCATTCAAATCGAGTACCGACGATTTGCCCATCAGGTAAAGGCGGAGGGCCACTTCATACCGCCGGCGGGCTGTTTCGTCGGTACGGGAAGCTACTTCCACCTGCCGTGCCTGAAGGTTAAACTGCCGTACCATCTGCCGCACGTTCAGTTCAAAATCATTCATGCCCTGTTCCACCTGGGTATTGACCAGCTCGATATTCGATTTGGCCACACGCACTTTTCCTTTGCCTCTCCCCCAGTCCAGTATCGGAATCACTACGGACAGGCTCACGTATTGCTGGTCGAGCGGATCACGATAAGAATCCCGAAGACGGGCAGCGGTCTGCGAAAGTCCGAACTGGAGGTACAAATCCGCTTTTAGTCCCCGACTGGCACGAGCAGAGGCCAATTGGCTACGACTCTCCAACTGCATCCGCCGGTAGGTCTCGATTTCCGGACTGTGAAAATGCGCCTGTTCCAGCGCTTTGTCCAAAGGCACTTCAAAATCCGGCACACTGTCATGCGGAATCACCTCTATCTCTTCTTCCTCCCGGATACCTAAGAAAGAACGGAAGGTAAGCATCGCGTCTTCCACACTGATACGGGCTTTCATCAGGTTGGTTTCCTCGGTCAGTTTGTTCACTTCCAGCTGCAACATCTCGTTCTCCGTAATGCTGCCGATGCGATACCGTCCGCGGGCATAGCGATACAAGGTATCAGCGGAAGCATAGTTGGCTCGGGCAATCTCCAAGTCGGACTGGGCAGATGCCAGTGCAAAAAACAACTCGCATGTTTTCGAAGCAATCAGCTCCAGCGTCTCACTATATGTTTTCTTAGCCTCCTGAAAACGGACGGGCTCAATGCGGCGGTTCCACTTCAAGGAGTTATAGCCAAAAAGCGACTGACGGTAACCTACCGTGAAAGGCTGGGTGTTATAAGCCGTGCTTTTCTCGCCCAGTTCATCCATACGCTGGGCGGCGGTCTGCATGAACAAGTTACCTCCCGTGAACCAGACGTTCTGGCTGACGGAAAGCGTCAGGTCGGTAGCCAGCTGGTTCTGGCGGAGAAACAGTTCAGTACCGTCAGGCTGGGTTACCTTATTAATCTGCCGGTTCAGATAAGGCGATGCAGACAAACTTACCTCAGGCAGGTAGTCTGCCCGAAACGAACGGTAACTCCAGTAAGCTGCCCGGTAGGTATGCCGAGCAGCTTCTGCCTCTGGAGAGCTGGCCTGCGCCAACTGAATAGCCTCTTGCAGCGTCAGCTTCTCTCCCCACACAACTTGCCCGCAAAAAAGCAGGCAACTCATAAGCCACAGTATCTTGTTTCCCATCTTCATACGCATAGTTATCTGCTTTTTTATATCCAAAAACTGTGCCATTCAGATAACGCACTGATTATGTAGAAGATAGAGGAATCGAGCAAATTCACACCGTGTGCGCATCCGCACAAAAAGCGTGCGAAAATGCACATACAGCACATGCAAAAAAGCATTATCTTTGCGAAAGACACCTTGATATTGTATGGAAGAAAAAGGAAAAATACTCATCATTGACGATAACGAAGACGTGCTCTTCGCCTTGAACCTGCTGTTAGAGCCTTATATGGAGCAGATTCGAGTAACTACACAGCCTACACGGATTGAACATTTCATGACTACCTTCCATCCCGATGTGATTCTGCTCGACATGAATTTCCAGCGGGATGCCATCAGCGGGCAGGAAGGGTTTGACTACCTGAAACAGGTTCTCCGTATCGACCCGCAAGCGGTAGTGGTATTCATGACGGCCTACGCGGATACGGGAAAAGCGGTGCAGGCCATTAAAGCCGGGGCTACTGATTTTATCTCCAAACCATGGGAGAAGGAAAAGCTGTTGGCTACATTGTCGGCTGCCGTCAAACTCAGCCGCTCACGCCAGGAAGTAGGACGGTTGCAGAACGAGGTACAGGCCCTGAAGGGAGACGACCGCATTCCGGAACTGATTGGCAACTCCCCCGCCATACAGAAGGTAAAAGAAACCATCTACAAGCTTTCTGATACGGATGCCAACTTGCTCATACTGGGAGAAAACGGTACCGGGAAGGACCTGGCTGCACGCATGCTGCGCTTCTTCTCTCCCCGCCGGGAGCAGGTCTTTATTCCCATCGACTTGGGAAGTATTCCGGAGCAGTTGTTCGAAAGTGAGCTCTTCGGGTACGAAAAGGGGGCCTTTACGGATGCCCGGAAAGCGAAACCCGGCAGAATGGAAACAGCTTCAGGGGGTACGTTGTTTCTGGATGAAATCGGCAACTTGTCCCTGCCCATGCAGGCCAAGTTGCTGACGGCCATCGAAAAGCAGTGCATCACCCGACTGGGGGCAGTCAATCCGATACACATCGATGTCCGGCTGATTTGTGCCACCAATGCCAACCTGCATCAGTTGGTGGCAGAAGGAAAATTCCGTCAGGATTTGTTGTACCGCATCAATACCGTGGAACTTCACATCCCTCCTTTGCGGGAACGTGGAGAAGATATTCTGCTGTTAGCCACGCACTTCCTGAATCAGTACAACCGGAAATACCGCAAGGAAATCAAGGGACTGACGCGTGAAGCCAAAAACAAGCTGCTGAAATACGAATGGCCGGGTAATGTGCGTGAGTTACAGCACACCGTGGAACGTGCCGTCATCCTGAGCGAAAACGGCCTCCTGAAACCGGATGATTTCTTGTTTCCACAAGGGAATGCTGCCGCTCACCAACCTGCACTGACGGAGGAACTCAACTTAGAGAAACTTGAAAAGAATGCCATCGAACGGGCCTTGAAAGTGAGCGCAGGAAACATGAGCAAGGCTGCCGAACTATTAGGAATTACACGTTTTGCACTTTATCGGAAACTGGAAAAATGGGGCTTATGAAAACGTATGGATACTACCTGATACTGCACATCTTGGGACTGACGGGTCTGATTGCCGCAGGTGTTTTAGCCATGCTGCATGGACTGTGGTTCTGTACCATCATCTGCGGACTGTTGCTCATTGGCATCTGTTACAGCCTGTACCGCATACAAATCCGGCAGACTGAAACCATGTACCGACTCGTGGAATGCATGAAACAGAATGACCTGGGACAGCGGGTTTGCGCACCTTTTGCCGACCCGCAGATGCAGAAGTTAGCTGAGGACCTTTCACAGGCCCTGAAGAACCTGCGCACCCGTATAGTAGATGAGGAGGTAAAGCACCAATACTATGAAATGCTGCTGAACAAGGTAGATACGGCCGTCCTCGTCACCGACCGAAGCAACCGGATGGAATGGATGAACAAGGCAGCCCGCGAACTATTGGGACACTGCGCCCATCTGCCCGAAGAAATCAGCACGGCCATTCAGGAAAACCAGCAGGTGGCTCACCTGCAAAAAGGAAACGCCACTTTCGACCTCTCCCTGTCGGTCACTCACATCCAGCTGCAAGGACGAACCTGCCGGCTGATTAGCTTGAAAAACATCCACGGCGCATTGGAGTACAAAGAAATGGAAGCTTGGCAAAAGCTGATACGGGTACTGACGCATGAAATCATGAATTCCATCACCCCAATTATCTCTCTGGCAGATACATTGAATGAACGAAGCCAGGAGCATCCTGATGATGCACGTACGCATACCTACATACAGCAAGGGCTACAGGTCATCTACCGCCGGGGAAAAGGCTTGCTGGAGTTTGTAGAAAATTACCGGAAACTGACCCGTATCTCGGCCCCGATGAAGACGGAAATCCCACTGGAACAGTTTCTTTCCGACCTGCAACGACTTTACCCGGAACTGGAAGTGCAGTATAAATGCCCGTCTTCCCAGCTCACCTGGTATGCTGACCGCACACAGATGGAGCAGCTATTTATAAACCTGCTGAAGAATGCCCGTGAAGCATGTGCCCATCGCTCCCATCCGGACATTCGCATCCAGGTAGAAACTCATGCCCAAGAACTCATTTTCGAAATCAGCGATAACGGAGAAGGTATGCTGCCGGAAGTGACGGAACGTATCTTCGTGCCTTTCTTCACCACTAAGAATAACGGTTCCGGTATCGGCCTTACCCTCTGTAAACAGATTATCAGCCTGCACGGGGGACAAATCAGCGTACAAAGCACAGCGGGGAAAGGAAGCCGTTTCCGCCTCTCTTTCCCCGCCGTATAAGTATATGGTTTAATTACTTATTTCATAACCCATTGCAGACAAACCGGTTTATCGGTATGGATAGTCTTGCCAGTATCCTGCAAAAGACCGGTTTCTGCATCACGCGCAAACACCTGAATCTCATTGGTATCCCGGCAAGCTACCAGCAGAAACTTGCCGTTCGGTGTAATCGTGAAATTACGCGGATGAATGCCCGTCAACTGATAGCCCACCTTGGTCAGTGTACCATCGGAAGGAGAAACCTTGAAAATAGCCACGCCATCTGCTTGCAGACGGTTGGAAGCATACAGGAATTTTCCATCGGGCGACAGATGAATATCCGCACTACCTTTCGCGCCCACCGTATCTGCCTTGATGACTTGCTGCTGTATCAGGGTCTTTCCATCATACGTCCACACCACTACTTCGCCAGACAGTTCCGTCAACAGATACGCATGTTTTCCCTGCTTGTCAAAACAAGTATGACGCGGACCTGAACCTGGAGCCAACTCAATATCAAAAGCAGCCGCTTCATCCAATAAATCCGTTCCTTTCGTTCCTGGAGTTTGTTTTACCGGAAAAGCGTGAATACGGTCCAGTCCCAAATCGTTTGCCAAAAGCAACTTCCCGTCGGGAGTGAAATACACACAGTGCAAGTGAGGCTGCTCCTGCCGTTCCTTATCGGCTCCTTTTCCCTGAAAGGAAATGACATGCCCCTCTCCTAACTTTCCATCCGCCAGACGAGGGAAAACCGTAATATTCGCTCCCATGTAATTGGCGGTCAACACAAACTTGCCATCCGGACTCACCGTAATATGACATGGTGCAGCTCCACCCGTAGACTGACTGTTCAGCAACGTCAGCCCCGCAGTCAACGTATCCAATGCCAGCGCATTAGCCGTAAAACCTTTTTCCGTTTCTCCTACGGCATACACATGCGTACCGTCTTCCGTCGGCACTAAAAACGACGGATTCTCAATCCCAGACACCGTGCTGGTCAGCACGGCCTCTCCCGTTTCCTGGTTGAAACGATACGCCTTTATACCTTCCTGATTGGCACTTGCATAACTGCCCACCAGCATTAATAAAGTATCCGGTTCTTGTGACACACTCATTTTCTGCTCACCTTTTCCAGCACAAGCCCCCAACAAAAGAGAGCCGGCACACAACGACATTAAAATGTGCTTCCTCATAGTTCTTATATTATCTAAGTAAACAACGTTCCAAAAGTAAACTCATAAAAAAACGAAGAACCTTGACTCGCTAAACCCAAGATTCTTCGCTTTTATAAAAAGGAGAAGCCGTACCCGAGGCGTGACGAAACTCCGAATGACAGGTTTTGAGTGCTCCCCTCCTTTGTAATCCACCGGCATAAATGCTACCCGAAGGCGTGGCCCGCCATTGGAAGTAGAAGCTTGTCTCGGTATTTCTTTAGATTTGATGAGTTTCCCGATTCTGCAAGTACGGCTTCAATTTTTCTATGACAAATATACGACAAATATTTGAATATACAAAAATAATGCACAAAAAAAGGATGCCATTTTAGGGGCATCCTTTATACATTGTCTCCGTCTCTGGTGAGATTAAGCAGCTTTAGCTTTAGCAACCACAGCCTTGAATGCTTCAGGATGGTTCATAGCTAAGTCAGCCAACACCTTACGGTTGATTTCAATACCTGCTTTGTGCAATGCACCCATCAACTTAGAGTAAGACATACCTTCCAGACGAGCAGCTGCGTTGATACGCTGGATCCACAATGCGCGGAAGTTACGTTTTTTGTTCTTACGGTCACGGTATGCATAAGTCAGACCTTTTTCCCAAGTATTCTTAGCAACGGTCCAAACGTTCTTTCTTGCACCAAAATAACCTCTGGTTAAACCTAAAATTTTCTTTCTTCTTGCTCTAGAAGCAACGTGATTTACTGATCTTGGCATAGTTTTAATTCTTTTTTGAATGATAGCGCCGATATATTCTCAATCGGACTTGAGGCTAATGCATTCGGTTAATAATTTAAAATGATACGTTTTTACGCTTTTGTTAAGATTACTTCATGCAAAGAAGTTCTTTTACCTGAGCTAAGTTAGCATTGTCAACTAAGCCCATGTGGCAAAGGTTTCTTTTCTGCTTTTTAGTCTTCTTAGTCAAAATGTGACTGTGAAAAGCGTGCTTTCTTTTGATTTTACCTGTTCCGGTAAGAGCGAATCTTTTTTTAGCACCGGAGTTAGTCTTGATCTTTGGCATCTTGTTAAAATTTTAATTATTATTATTCACATGGTAACGCACTATACCGGCGCGTTACGCACTTTCTTTTTTATTCTTTGGTTTCAACCACCTTCGCAGGTTCTGGTTTTGCAGCCTTTTTCGGAGTTCCCGGTTTTTTCGGAGACAATGATATGGTCATTCTCTTTCCTTCGAGCAACGGCATCTGCTCTACCTTTGCATAATCTTCCAAATCGTTGGCAAAACGGAGCAAGAGCACTTCTCCCTGTTCCTTGAACAAAATGGAACGTCCTTTAAAGAACACGTATGCTTTTACCTTATCTCCATCCTGCAAGAAACCGATGGCATGTTTCAGTTTGAAGTTGTAATCGTGTTCGTCAGTCTGAGGTCCGAAACGGATTTCCTTCACGTTTACCTTCACCTGTTTAGCTTTCTGTTCCTTTGCGCGTTTTTTCAGCTGATAGAGGAATTTAGAATAATCTATAATTCGACAAACTGGAGGAACTGCGTTAGGTGAAATTTCGACCAAGTCGGCTTCATGTTCTTCCGCAAGTTTCAAAGCCTGCGCAATCGGATATACCGCCGATTCAATATCATCTCCCACAATACGTACTTCTTTGGCGCGAATCTGTTCGTTGATTCGGTGTTGCCCTTTTAACGTGTCATTTTTCATTAAAAATAGTGTCTTCCTGTTTGTTTTTTGAATTTATAAATTATTTATTTTAAAGTCCGTTTGCCGCAGAATTTTGATTCTGTCAGCAAACGGCTGCAAATTTACCATTTATTTATCATATTATGAACTTCTTCTGCAATATTTTTTGCAAATTCTTCGATTTTCATGGTTCCTTTGTCTCCTTCACCCTGCTTGCGTACGGCAACTTCACCATTTTCGGCTTCTTTTTCGCCCACAATCAGCATGTAAGGGATACGTTTCATTTCGTTGTCGCGAATCTTACGGCCAATCTTTTCGTTACGGTCATCTACCAATGCACGTACGTCATACTTTTTCAATTCCATGCGTACCTTATCGGCATAGTCATTGAATTTCTCAGAGATAGGCAGGATAGCCACCTGATCCGGAGTCAGCCACAATGGGAACTTACCGGCAGTGTGTTCAATCAGCACAGCCACAAAACGTTCCATTGAACCGAACGGAGCACGGTGAATCATTACCGGACGATGTTTCTGGTTATCTGAGCCCATGTATTCCAACTGGAAGCGTTCCGGCAAGTTGTAGTCCACCTGAATGGTACCCAGCTGCCAGCGACGACCGATGGCATCCTTCACCATGAAATCCAGTTTCGGACCGTAGAATGCAGCTTCACCATATTCCACTTTCGCCTTCAAGCCCTTTTCTTCGCAAGCTTCCACGATAGCCCTTTCTGCTTTTTCCCAGTTTTCATCGCTACCGATGTATTTTTCGCGGTTTTCCTTGTCACGCAGAGAAATCTGAGCTTCAAAGTTTTCCAGGCCCATAGAAGTGAACACGATAGAGATAATGTCCATCACGCGGAGGAACTCATCTTTCACCTGGTCAGGACGGCAGAAGATGTGCGCATCATCCTGTGTAAAGCTACGTACACGGGTCAATCCGTGCAACTCACCACTCTGTTCGTAACGACATACCGTACCGAATTCAGCAATACGCAGCGGCAAGTCACGATAAGAACGCGGAGAGTTCTTGTAAATCATACAGTGATGCGGACAGTTCATCGGTTTCAAGAAGTATTCTTCGCCTTCTTCCGGAGTATGGATAGGCTGGAATGCATCTTTACCATATTTTGCATAGTGACCTGAAGTCACATACAACAGTTTGTTACCGATAGGCGGACACATTACTTCCTGATAGTCATAACGTGCCTGGATACGACGGAGGAAGTCCTGCAGACGGATACGCAAGGCAGTACCTTTCGGCAACCACATCGGAAGTCCCTTACCGACTGTATCCGAGAACATGAACAAATCCATTTCCTTACCAATCTTACGGTGGTCACGTTTCTTGGCTTCTTCCAGCATTACCAGATATTCATCCAGCATTTTCTTTTTCGGGAAAGTGATACCATAGATACGTGTCATCTGTTTGCGGTCTTCCTGACCTCTCCAGTAAGCACCAGCTACTGACAGCAGCTTAATAGCCTTAATCGGAGCAGTAGACAGCAAGTGCGGACCACGGCAAAGGTCGGTAAACGCACCCTGGGTATATGTACTGATGTGACCGTCTTCCAATTCAGAAATCAGCTCACACTTGTAAGTCTCACCTCTGTCGCCGAACATTTTCAAGGCATCTTCCTTTGAAATGCTCTGGCGAACCAGTTCTTCCTTCTTGGCAGCCAGTTCAGCCATTTTCTTTTCAATGGCAGGCAGGTCACCTTCCTTAATCACAGCCTCACCCGGATCTACGTCATAATAGAATCCGTTTTCGATAGCCGGACCGATACCGAACTGAATACCCGGATACAATTCCTGCAATGCCTCAGCCAGCAAGTGTGCACTTGTATGCCAGAAGGCATGCTTTCCTTGTTCGTCTTCCCATTTATAAAGAACGAAGTTTGCATCTTCGTTGATAGGACGATTCAAATCCACAGTTTCACCGTTCACCCCACAAGCCAATACATCCTGTGCCAGACGGGAACTGATGCTTTCTGCAATCTGCAGACCAGTAACTCCTTCGTTATACTCGCGAACGGAGCCGTCAGGAAAAGTTATCTTAACCATAGTCTTTTTGTATTAATCTGTTATTGAGACGCAAAAATATAAACTTTTTAGTTAAAGAAAAATATTGCATCCAATTATTTCTCCTCTATTGTCGTAAATCGCTTGATAATATTGTAGGCCGAGAATATTCCCAGTTCACCAGCCTTACTCAAATCCTGAATACCCTGGCGGTTGTTACCCAAGAAGATATTCGTCAGTCCGCGATTATAATAGGCATCCGCAAAACGGGAATCCAGTTCAATGGCCTTGTTGTAATCTACCAACGCAGCCCGATAGTCTTTCATCACTGCCAGAATATTACCCCGGTTATAATATGCATACACAAAATCGGGAGCCAGTTCAATTACACGATCCAAATCTTCACGCACCTTATTATAATCATACGAACGCACCTGCAGGTTCTGTTCCTCTACCGTTTCCACTTCAAACTTCCGGTCGCGCTTGCGGTATTCCAACTGTTTGTAGTAAATCAGTGCACGACTGAAATAAGCCGGGAAGAACGTAGAGTCACAACGGATAGCCTCATCCAGGTCCTTCAACGCATTGTCAAAGTCCTGCACCAGATAGAAGTCGAGTGCACGGGCATAATAATACAACACATTACCCGGTTCCTTCACAATGGCAGCCGTCCGCTCATCAATGGAAGCAAAATGCTGCTTCACCTGCTCTTCCGACAACGAAGCCTCATTATTCGTAATCAGCAGACGATGCGGAAGCACCCTGCGTGCATTCAGGTTGTCGATACCTTTATAATAATTGACCTGACGCTTCACCTCTTCCGGACGCTCGTAGTAATTCAGGGCAAACATCGGCTGTGGCAAAATCGTCACATTCTTGTCCTGCACCCTTCCACGGTAATCCGTCTTGTAACGGTCGTCTTCCGAATCATTGTCGGCCACCACAATCTTGCGGTAGTTTTCCACGTTCTTATCCGATTTCTTACGCGTCTTGTCGTTCGAAGCCGTCTGCTTCTTCGTACCGTTCTGCGCTTCAATCTGCGCTTTCAGTACCTTAAACTCATCGGCATCCGCTCCTTTCAGGTCACCCACCTTTCTTCTGGCCTGCGCACGATACTGATATCCGGCCAAGAAGTTGGGATATTCTTCCAGCACCGCCGAATAGTCCTCGATAGCTCCGGGATAATCACCCGTGCGGTCGCGCAACAAGCCCCGGTTGAAACGGGCCATCAAGTTGTCCGGCTCCATCTTGAGCACAAAGTCAAAATCCTCAATCGCGCGGTTGTCATCCCCTACCTGCGCACGCAGCAAGCCACGGTTATAGTGTCCGATAAAATTGTTCCGGTCTACATCCAGTGCCAGGTCATAATCCGACATCGCCCCTCTCAGGTTATTCTGATGGTATCTTGCCAGTGCACGGTTGATATATACACCTGCATTACGTACTGACAGACGAATTGCCTCCGTCAAGTCCGTTTCCGCATCCTTATACTTTCCGCGTTGCAAAAACAGCATACCCCGCGACGACCATGTATCCGGATTATAGCGGTCCATCTCAATAGCCTTGTCCGCATCGTTCATGGCCTGCAGCGTATCCTTCTGTTTCAACGATACCTCCGTACGCATCAGGTAGGCATCCGTATAACGCGGAGAGATACGAATCAACGTATCCAAATCCGCACGTGCCTGCGCATATTCCTCCTCGTGCATCCGGCACAAAGCTAAGTTATGCCATAGACTGATATTCTCCGGGTCCATCTTCAGGGCCTTGCGGTAATCCTGGATAGCCCCCTGATAATTCTGCTGGCGGATACGTGAAATACCGCGAATCTGATACGCATTCACCACAAAAGGATTGCGTTCCAGCGCCTGCGAACAGTCAGCTTCCGCCCCCTGATAATCATCCAGGTTCATCTTGGCCAGTCCACGATAAAAATACGGTTCAGCCAGATACGGTTTCGCCCCGATTACCTGATTGAAATACTGGATAGAGAGGACATAATCCTCAAAATAAAGTGCATTTTTCCCGATGGTCATAACCCTGTCCGTATTAATCTGCGACAGGGCAACCACCGGGAAAAACATACCTATATATAATATGTATAGGATTCTTTTGATCATTTCACTGTTTTCACTTTATAAGAGCAACGAGCTTTACCATTCACCATACCGTTCAGCTTGCCACGAATCATCTGTTTGCGCAAAGCCGACAAATGATCGATAAACATGGTACCATCCAGGTGGTCGAATTCATGCTGCATCACACGGGCCAGATAGCCTTCCACCCACTCATCGTGCGGCTGCATGTTTTCATCCAGGTAAGTCACGTGAATCTTGTCCGGACGCTTCACACTTTCGTGGATACCCGGCAAACTCAGACAGCCTTCTTCCATCGAAACCAGTTCACCGCCTGTTTCCAGAATATGCGGATTGATATACGTACGCTTGAAGTCCTTGAACTCCGGCATGTCATCCGACAGTACATCCAGGTTCACCACTACCACACGGATAGGAAGCCCGATCTGAGGAGCAGCCAGTCCCACCCCGTCGGCACGGTCCATCGTTTCAAACATATTTGTAATCAGCTCTTTCAAGCCCGGATAATCTGGCGTAATATCTTGAGCCTCCTGACGCAATACAGGCTGCCCGTATACATAAATAGGTAAAATCATATTATTCAAAAATTTATTAAGTTACATTCTTCTCGATTCCAAATAAGATTGCAGAATAATCGTGGCACTGATTTCGTCCACCAGCGCTTTGTCCTGACGCGCCTTTTTCTTCAGTCCGCCGTCAAGCATCGCCTGATGTGCCAGCACAGAAGTAAACCGTTCGTCCACCAGTTCCACCGGCATGTCCGGCAGCTTCTTTTTCAGCTGCGCCACAAACGGCTTGATATACTTCATGTTTTCGGAGTCCTCATTGTTCATCTGCTTGGGATGCCCCACCACGATGCGTTCCACCTTTTCCTGCGCCACATACTTCAGTAAAAAATCCATCAGCCCATGTGTCGGCACGGTAGTCAGCCCGTTCGCTATAATCTGCATCGGATCGGTCACTGCAATTCCGGTGCGTTTTCTGCCATAATCTATTGCCAAAATTCTGCTCATACGGCGACAAAAGTACAAATTTATTCCTTACTTATTTACATATAAAACTTAAAAAAAGCATACCATAAGGCTTTCAAAGCTCCAAATGACAGGTTTCAGCCTCAAATAAAATCAAAGGCCACATCGGATTTAGGAAAAATATGCGTACCTTTGCACGCATAGATTACATTTTACATCACACACAATATGCAGGAAAAAATTATTATTCTTGACTTCGGTTCACAAACCACGCAGCTTATCGGCCGCCGTGTGCGCGAGCTGAACATGTATTGCGAAATTGTTCCTTACAACAAGTTTCCACACGATGACCCGTCGGTTATCGGCGTAATCTTGTCGGGAAGTCCTTTCTCAGTGTATGATGAGAAGGCTTTCAAAGTTGATTTAACCAACATCCGCGGAAAATATCCTATCCTGGGTATCTGCTATGGTGCACAGTTCATGTCGTACACCAACGGAGGAAAGGTAGAGCCGGCTAACACCCGCGAATACGGACGTGCACACCTGGCAACTTTCGACCATCAGAATCCGCTGCTGAAAGGCATCCGCGAACACTCTCAGGTATGGATGAGCCACGGTGACACCATCACTGCCATCCCCGACAACTTTGAAATCATCGCTTCTACCGACAAAGTAGCCATCGCCGCTTACCAGGCAAAGAACGAAAAGCTCTGGGGCGTACAGTTCCATCCGGAAGTGTTCCATAGCGAAGACGGAACTTTGCTGCTGAAGAACTTCGTAGTAGACATCTGTGGCGGAAAGCAGGACTGGAGTGCCGCTTCTTTCATTGAAACCACAGTAGCCGAACTGAAGCAACAGCTTGGCGACGACAAGGTAGTGTTAGGACTGAGCGGTGGCGTTGACTCATCAGTAGCAGCCGTATTGCTGAACAAAGCCATCGGAAAGAACCTGACCTGTATCTTCGTAGACCACGGAATGCTTCGCAAGAACGAATTCAAGAACGTATTGCACGACTATGAATGCCTTGGTCTGAACGTAATCGGCGTAGATGCCAGCGAAAAATTCTTCTCAGAACTGGCAGGAGTAACCGAACCCGAACGCAAACGTAAGATTATCGGTAAAGGCTTTATCGATGTATTCGATGAAGAAGCACATAAGATTCAGGATGTGAAATGGCTGGCACAGGGTACTATCTATCCTGACTGCATCGAGTCATTGTCTATCACCGGTACCGTTATCAAGAGTCACCACAACGTAGGTGGTCTGCCGGAAAAGATGAACCTGAAACTCTGCGAACCTTTGCGTCTGCTGTTCAAAGACGAAGTACGCCGCGTAGGTCGCGAACTGGGTATGCCTGAGCACCTGATTACCCGTCATCCGTTCCCGGGTCCGGGCTTGGCTGTACGTATCCTGGGCGACATCACTCGTGAAAAAGTACGTATCCTGCAGGATGCTGACGACATCTTTATCCAGGGCTTGCGCGACTGGAAGGTAAAAGATGAAAACGGTAACGAAACTTCCCTGTACCATCAGGTATGGCAGGCCGGCGTAATCCTGTTGCCGGTACAGAGCGTAGGAGTTATGGGCGACGAACGTACCTACGAACGTGCCGTAGCACTGCGTGCGGTAACAAGTACAGATGCCATGACAGCCGACTGGGCTCACCTGCCCTACGAATTCATGGCCAAGGTTTCGAACGACATTATCAACAAAGTAAAAGGCGTGAACCGCGTTTGCTATGATATCTCGTCAAAACCGCCAGCCACCATCGAGTGGGAATAAGAAACACACTCATCCTTTATATAGCAAATAGCCCCAGCGTAAACTGGGGCTATTTTTTTTTAGTTCAAAGCCAATCTCTTTTTCCGAATAAACAACCAGTAAGCCGTAAGCACCAGCAATCCGGTAACCACCCACGACACCGGATACACCATCATCAGCACATCGTATCCTCTCCACACCGGCGATACCCCATACACCCAGACAATACGCAACAGGCAGGTTCCAAATACCGTGAGCACGGCCGGAGTCAGCGATTTTCCCATGCCGCGCAACGATGAACCGGCAATCTCGTAACTGCTGGCAATAAACTGACAGGCCAGCACAATGTGCATGCGGATAGCTCCAAAATGATGCACCATCGGCACATCCGAAAAGAAGCCCAGGAAGAAATCATCCTGCCAGGCAAAAAGCCAGTTGAAAGCTGCACAGAAAGCCAAACTTGAGCCCATGCAAATCCAGAACACTCGATGCACCCGGTCCATTCTTCCGGCCCCATAGTTCTGGGCAATGAAGCTGATGGCAGCCCCGTTAAATCCCTGAATAATGAAATAACAATAATACTCAAAGTTGAGCGCAGCCGACGAACCAGCAATCGCATCGGCTCCGTAGCTGTTGATAGACGACTGTACCACCACATTCGAAATGGAGAAAATCATACCCTGCACTCCTGCCGGCACTCCGATGCGCAGCATACGACTCAACTCTACCCCATGAATCCTCATCCTGTCGAAATGCAACCGGAAAGGTTCTTTCTCCTTACGCAGCAAACGAATGATTAAGGTAGCACTGACCGCATTGGCTATGCCCGTAGCTACAGCCACTCCTGCCACTCCCATGCCGAAGCCTATCACGAGCAGCAGGTTCAGCAAGGTATTGACCACACCGGCCATGACCAGAATATACAACGGACGTCGTGTATCGCCCATGCTTCGCAAAATGGCAGCGCCGAAATTAAATGCCATGATAAAAGGCATTCCCAGGAAATAAATACGCAGGTAAGTCACTGCTTCATCCAGCACATCCGGCGGGGTGCCCATCCATGTCAGAATCGGCCGGGCAGCCACCTGCCCCAACACCAGCAAAAAGAATCCGCTGAGAAGCGCTACCAACTGCACCGTACTGATGGCATTGCGTATGCTCCTGTCGTCCTGCTGCCCGATGTGGTTGGAGATAATGGCACAAGCTCCCATGGAAACACCCATAAACAGGTTTATCAATAACCCGATGACGGGCGCATTACTTCCCACAGCTGCCAGCGCCCTGCTTCCTACGAAGTGGCCCACTACTGCCACATCCACCGAATTAAAAAGTTCCTGTAACAAACTGCTGGCTGCCAACGGAAGAGCAAACAGCAAAATTTTCTTGAACAACGGCCCGTTCAGCATATCTATCTCATTGCTTTGGGCACGTTTTTTAGTCACACTGTTATCCATTTTTTACCTTCTTCAAAATGCGCGGCAAATTTACGGTAAAATTGGATAAGATGGATACAGGCGGACTTCTGTTTTATCCATTATATTTCTTGAAATTCTCCGCCTGCTCCAGAATTTCCTTAAACACCTCGTCATTCGTCACAGGAGGATAACCATATTCCGCCAGTATCAGAATCAGGTCCATTTTCAGTTCTGCCTTTATGTCATCACGAGTAGACCAGTCTGTATATTTTGATTTATCAGCCACAATTGTCTTTATTTCAGCAGCCAGTTTCAGTAATTTTTCTTCAGGATACTCAAAACCAAATTGTTTCGCAATAGACTTAAGAATATCATAAAACGCTTTTTCCTCGTAGCTGATACCTAAATTCTGGAATGACTTCTTTTCTTTGTTCAGTTCCTTTAATAAATCGGCCATCTGATTAGCCACTTCGGTCAGTACCTCATCTGCAAAAATCGCACTGTCCCTACGTTCATTATACTTTTCAACCAAAGCACTCAGGCGTTTGGAAAAATCTACTCCTTTAGCCTTGTTTACTTTCTTGAACTCTGTAATGACAGTTTTCAAGAGCCGTTCCATCAGCTTCACTTTCGTGTTAGGCAGCTTCAGTTTGCCCAATCGTTCCATGTATTCTTCACTTAACACGTCCAGGTTCTCCTTATCATTGCCTATCTGAATGATTTCTTCCACACCTTCCGACTGTATTGCCTCTTCTATCATCTCACCAACCCGCCTGTTCATTTGAGAAATGTCCGGCGTATCTCCAGTTGTCAGCTTATAGATAATAGACCGTATCCCACAAAAATAGTGTATTTCCTCACGCTCGGCATAGCTTATCTCCTCACTGTTGCTACACAGATTGAATGCCGATTTCAGTTTTCTGGCATGACCCATGAATAAGTTTTCCTGCTCCTTGGTGCGCTGCATTAATTCAGCCCCCTTATTCAGGCAGTCCAATTGTTCCAGCGGTGTCCCCGTAGAAAACACAGAATAGTCAAAACTCCCGAATAACCGCCGGATAATATCCAGCTCATCTTTCACCATTGCCACAGACTGCCCGATATTTTCCACCGAATCCGAATTATCGTCCCCTTGTGCGTAGCGTTTCAAGGCTACATTCATATTACTTTTAATACCGATATAGTCCACCACCAAACCTTTTTCCTTTCCCGGATACACCCTGTTCACACGCGAAATAGTCTGCACCAGCGTATGTTGCTGCAAAGGTTTGTCAATGTACATCGTATCCAGGCAGTCCACATCAAAGCCCGTCGTCCACATATCTACCACAATGGCTATTTTAAAGTTCGATTTAGGCTTTTTATATTCTTCTGCCCAAGCCCGACGGTCATCGTCCGTTCCCAACAATGAATAAAGTTCCGGCTCATCATCCTTGCTTCGGGTCATGATTAGCTTCATCTTTTCAATAGGAAGCCCTTGATTGCCATAAAGCACATACATGTCAGCAGCCTGCAGTTCATCCATTCCCAGCTTCTCTTCGCCAGGTTTCTTCACCCATTCAGGCCGTAGAAGCGCAATTTTCTTATACAAGGAAAAAGCTATCGTACGGTTAGAGCACACAAACATAGCCTTACCTTCTACCGTGCTTCCCTCTTCCACTCGCTTCTCATAATGCGCAATGAAATCTTCGGCCACCGCCTGCAAACGATCAGAATCACCCAAGATACGCTCCATCTTGGTCACCGCTTTCTTACTTTCTTCTATCTGATACTCATTAGCCCCTTCTTCTGCACACTGCGCATAATACTTCTCTATCTCTTGCAATTTTTTATTATCGAGCAACACTTTTGCCGCACGCCCCTCATACACAATACGACGGGTAATACCATCAGTGACCGACTCGGTCATGGTATAGGCATCCACCACTTCGCCAAACACCTCTATCGTTGCATCAATCGGAGTTCCTGTAAAACCCACATACGTGGCATTGGGCAATGAATCATGCAAGTATTTAGCAAAACCGAAATTTCGTCTCACCCCCTTCTCGGTCTGCTTCACTTGCATAGTCAGATTGGTCTGCGAACGATGGGCCTCGTCGGAGATACAAATAATATTTGCCCTTTTCGACAAGAGACGTGTATCTTCCGTAAACTTATGGATGGTAGTAAGAAACACACCGCCACTTGTCCGTCCGGTCAGATACTCACGCAGTTTGTCCCTACTCTCCACATCTATCACACATTCATCACCTATAAAATTTTTAGCTGTACCAAACAACTTGGAAAGCTGGTCGTCCAAGTCCGTGCGGTCGGTTATCAGCACAATCGTAGGACTGGCAAACTCCCGGCTACGCATCAGCATCCTACTAAGAAACAGCATGGTGATGCTCTTTCCACATCCGGTAGCCCCAAAGTAGGTACCGCCTTTACCATCGCCCCCTTCCCGAAGTTTGGAATGTAAGCGAATATTCTCAAACAACTTGTGAGTGGCAAAAAACTGGGGATAACGGCAAACCACCTTCTTCTCATTCTTCGACGAATCGGGGAAGAACACAAAATCCTTGATTACACTCAATAACCTTTCTTTGCGAAACAAACCTTTGACCATTGTCAGCAAAGAGTTGATGCCATCGGTTGCCTTGTCGTTCGCCTCCACCTTTCGCCAGGTATAAAAGAAATCGTAAGGCGAAAACAAAGACCCATACTTATTGTTTACCCCATCGCTGATTACCACGAACGCATTGTATTTGAACAGTTCGGGAATATCACGACGATAACGCACGGTGAGCTGTGTATAGGCATCCATAATAGTAGTATCTTCTTTTACTGCACTTTTAAATTCCAGCACTACTACCGGCAAACCATTCACATATACAATACCATCAGGGATACGCTTCTCGGTTCCTTTTATTTCCAACTGATTAACTACACGGAACAGATTATTGTCTCTTCCTTCCTCGCTAAAGTCTATCGGTTCGATAAACATATCGGGCAAGGCAGCATCCTCACGCTTCAACGAAAACCCTTCGGTCATCAGCCGATAGGTCTGTGCATTATTATCATACAAAGACCAGCCTGCATTGGCCGTCAGCCTTGCCAATACACTTTCTATTTCAAGGGGAGTGATACCAGCCTCTCGATAGCGGCTACGAAGATACGTACGCATATCATCGCGCAGCAATACTTCGTCTGCTTCTTTATGAATTTCTTCTCCGCAGGTATAGATGTAGTCTTCCTGCTGGAATAACTCCATGATGGAGAGTTCGAGGGTATGTTCGTTGAAGTGTGACATATTATTCTTTTATTTCTTCAAATAAATCAGGTTCATTTCTTATGATTCTGCTAAATTTAGGATATTTGTGAACTTTGCGGATATAGTGTTTAAGGCGAATACCTCTTTCAGTGGTTTTAGCAACGACTTCCATATCGGCAATAATAACATCTCCAGGAGCAAATGAAAGTTTTTGCAAATTCATTTTCCCAAGAAAATCTTCATCTGTCATTTGTGCCGTGAATTGATTACCGTCATAAGCCACTTTCCATGTTGCTGGTTTGTCTACAAATACAGGGGATACAATGTCTAAGGTAGCATTTGTTACTATATTAGAAATGCTATCATCTTCAGGTACTTCGTACATTACTTGTGATAAAGTCCTTTTATTTATAACAACCTGTTCTTTTTCTCCGTTTGCTTTCTCATATGTAACAGAGAGGTCTTTAATACCATCCGATTCAACTGCCATTCTTGCGATATTCCCCACTGCGTTAGCTGTTGCTCGATTTTTTAATAATTCATCATTTGTAACAACAACTTTATCTGTACCATATTGTATAGTTTTAGCTTCTTGATTGTTTGAAAGAAGCCCTGATATTAATACACCAAAAACACTTCCTACAACACTTGAAATCGTAGGGTTTTCTGTTATTTTTTTTATGTATAACGGTATTTTAAAACTTCCTTTTTCAAAGGCAACAACATCTATTTCTATTTGGTCAAATCCAATAGCATATTTTGTGTTCAATGTTTGGTTTATTGATGTAATAAGCTTATTTGTATCACTTAGATAAGCTATTAAATCGTAAGTTGATATACTATATCCTTTTATACCTAAACGAAGTTCAAAAAATTCTTGTTGTATATCCTTTCCCATTATTATACGTTTTTAGTGTCCCATCTTTACTAATTGCAAAGACTGTAATTCTTGTAATTTATTATTCTCTTGTCTCTTTTGTTCAATAAAAAGTTTTATTGGTCTACAGCTCTTAGAATATGCATTCAAGGCATTATAATCTGGAATAATAATCTCCAAAGGACGTATCATAGAACAATATAATCGAGTCTGATTTGTGCTACCTTGTGACATATTCACAAACAAATCTTTTTTTTGCAACAAATAGCAACCAACATATTCTATCATATATTCTTCCTTTACTCTAATCATTGTCATATTAGAATCAAAAGTCAAATTTTGAGGCTGAAAATAGATTTGTCCTACACGACCAAGAGTCCCTTCTCCCGTTGAATTAACAAGAATATCACCGAACTGCAACAATGTACTATTTGCTTTAGGAATATGCCTTCTTGCTTTAGATAAATCAATATATCCATTATAATTACATTTTTGCCCTAAAACAAGATATTGACTTGAATCAGAATATATCGGTATTGTACCTGCTATAATTGATTCACAAAGCACTTCCAACGTCCCCATTCTCCACCCTTCCGGTAGATTCTCTTTATCAATTCCATCTACAAACATTTTGCGATAGAGTGTTTGAGCTGTTTCCTCCAAACGGGTAATCATCTGTTCATTCAAACGAATTCTTCGAGAAACAGCTTCATATTCAGCCACAATCTTTCGTTGTTGTTCAATAGGTGGAATAGGAAGAACAACATCGCACATTTCTTCCCAACTGAAAATTTCTCTTGCACTGCCATGCGACTTAAACCGGGCATAACGGTCAAACTCTGGACGACGAAACCACATCATTAAATACTCGGGAAGAAGTTCATCCTGATTCTTTACTTCAAAAACCGTATAGGCCTGCGAAATAATAATTTTTCCTTTACCCGTATATAATGCAATGGACACTTTATCACCGTTACGCGATGTAACCGGACCATACGCAAATTGCAATGGTTCAACCACCTTATAAGAAGACATATCAGTTCCGATAGTATTTGCTATAGATGGTATAAATTCTTTGGAGATACTAACCCCTAAAAGTTCCTTCACCTCCAAATCCCGATTCCTTACATCCACCTCACGAATATAATCACCCAGCCGTCTATAATTCTCCTTACTCATAGTTGTTCTTGTTAATCAGATTGACTACTATTTTCACCATAATATCCTTTTCCTCTGTACGGCTCTCAGCAATCATCAGCGTAAGAGCCACAAGGGTATTGTCGGCAATGCGCTTACTCCCATCCGGATTGTAGAGAATGCCGTTACCGGCCATAAACCACAGGAAAAGGGTGGCAGCAATACGTTTGTTGCCATCACTAAACGAGTGATTTTTCGTGACGAGATAAAGCAGCATAGCCGCTTTTTCCTCCACAGAAGGGTAAAGATCTTGCCCGCCAAATGTCTGGTATATTTGCCCGATGGAACTTTTAAAGGAATCATCCTTCTCATGGGCAAACCACTGACTTCCACCGAATTTTTCCTTCAGTTCTTCTATGGCCTGCATGGCTCCCTCGTAGGTAGCATGAAACTTTATTTCGTTAGTGGTCTGCTCTACCGCCAGTTGCTGATAATCGTATCTGTCTAACGTATCGAGCGCATAAGCGTAATCGGAAACCACTTCCACCAGATTGAGCGCATCTTCCGATGTCAGTGCTTCCTGTGCCTTGACTGTACGACCCAAAACCGTTACCAATTGCTTCAATTCGGTATAGCGCTGTTCGGTCAAAGCCTTGTTGACGGCATAGCCTTTCACCAGATATTCTTTCAATACTCTATTGGCCCAAATACGGAATTGAGTGCCACGTTGGCTTTTCACGCGATAGCCTATGGAAATAATCACATCCAAAGAATAAAAGGCAACAGGCTGTTTCACGCCATCAACACGCAAAAAATGCGTGTTGTTCTCTTTTTCCAGTTCACCTTCGGAAAAGACATTATTAATATGTTTTCTTATAGTCTTTTCATCCCTATCAAACAGATTAGCCATCTGGTTAGCCGAAAGCCATACAGTCTCGTCTTCTAATTTCACGTCAATGGATGTTTGCCCATCAGCGGTACGGTAGATTACTATTTTGTCATTCAATTCCATAGCCCAACTCCCTGAACAGATTCAACAAATCCTTCTTGCTCTCTTCTTCCTGTTTCAACAATTCCTTCATTTCTGCTTGCAACTCTTTCATCTTGGAATCGAAATCAATACCTTCATCACGGCTCTTGAACTCAATGTATTTGCTGGGAATAAGTGACCATCCTTTGGCTTCAATCTCTTCAAGTGTGGCTGAATAACAATATTCCGGTACGTTCTGGTAGGTCTGTTCGTATCCTTCGCGCTGCCAGTTATGAAAGTTCTCGGCTATCTGTGCTATTTGTTCTTTGGAGAACTGGATGTATTTCTTCTCAAAGGGTTCTCCCCACTGGCGCAAGTCAATGAACAGCACCTCATTTTCACGGTTACGGTATTTCACCAACTCTCCGTTCTGTTCTACGGTACGGGCTTTGCGGTTACCAGCCAGAATCCAAAGCGTTACGCTAATATCGGTGGAATAGAACATATTACGAGGAAGAATCACAATGGCTTCCACCAAATGATTATTCAGCAACTGACGACGTATGTTTAGTTCAGTGCCATCTCCACTCAACGCACCGTTGGCAAGCAGGAAACCTGCCATTCCATTGGCCGACAATTTAGATACAATATTCAGAATCCAACCGTAATTCGCGTTACTGGTAGGCGGCACATCGTAACCGTGCCAGCGTGGGTCGGCAGTCAGCTCATTTTCTGCACGCCATGCTTTCTGGTTAAAAGGAGGATTGGCCATGATAAAATCGGCCTTCAAATCCTTGTGCTGGTCATCGTGAAAAGTATCGGCGGCTTTTTCTCCCAAATTACAGGCAATGCCACGAATTGCCAAGTTCATCTTGGCCAGTTTATAAGTAGTATTCGTGTATTCCTGCCCGTAAACGGAAATATCCTTCTTGTTACCATGATGTGCTTCGATGAACTTCATGCTTTGCACGAACATACCTCCTGAACCACAACACGGGTCATATATTTTACCCCGATAGGGTTGAATCATTTCCGCTATCAGATTAACGATTGTCTTAGGAGTGTAATACTCCCCTTTTCCCTTTCCTTCTGCTATGGCAAATTTTCCTAAGAAATATTCGTAAACACGCCCTATCAAATCATGTTCTTTATCTTTCTGCGTATCTATCTTGCCAATCACATCCAGCAGACTGGCCAATTTGGTACGGTCAAGGCCCAAACCTGAATAATAATTGCTCGGCAATGCACCTTTCAGTGCCGGATTATCCTTTTCCACCTGTGCCAAAGCCGCATCTATCTTAATGGCAATATCGTTCTGTTTTGCGTTTTCTATCAAGTAATCCCAGCGACTGATTTCGCTCAGATAAAACACATTCTTTGCATTATAGAATACAGCCTGATTGACAAAGGCTTCTTTACCTTCCGAAATCAATTCATCACGTCTTTCCACAAAACGGTCGAAAGCATATTTCAGAAATATCAGACTTAATACGACGTGTTTATACTCTGAAGGTTCTACGGAACCACGCAGTTTATTTGCAGACTCCCAAAGGGTTTCCTCGATACTCTTTTCTTTCTGTAACTTTTTTGCCATGTTCTTTACTCTTCTTTTCTTTTATTCATCAGTTACCTTAAATTTACCTTATAATATGCAGCTATCTCTATCCATATTCTCTATAAAGATTGATTGGCGTGCAGTAATTGCAAATTTAATGATTAAGCATGAGAAAAGCCAATGTTAAATTTAAAATATTCGTAGACTCCAAACCTTACCATTTAAACATACCTCCACACTTTCCCAACCCCTTAATTCCAAAACTGTCAACAAACCTACAAAAATACCTCGACACGAACGTGTCAACCTCTCCGCACGTACGTGTCGAGACATCAGCACGAACGTGTCAAGACCTCGTCACGTACGTGTCGAGGTAAATTTAACTATATTTTTAAGAAATAGACCAGGTTCATTCAAGTTTTTCCGAGCTTACTTTATCATTTTATCCATCGGCTTCTTAAAAAGTTTACAAGGCTTCCCAAACCTTCCTGATTAACTCTCCGCCTAAACACAAAAAAGCCGAAAGTCTCCCGACTCCCGGCCTTTCCATTTGGATAATCAAAAACAAAACTATTTCTCGCTCATTTCAAAATGCCATTCTCCGGCTGACAGCGTCAGCTGACGTTCGTTTTTCGATTCGCCGTTCACACTCCAGCACTGGAATTCGGCAGGAAGCACTACCTGTGCAGAAGTTCCTTCCGGTACCCGCAGGTACATGGTTCCACTGTGAGCCGACTTGTCCATTTCAAATACGATGCGACGACCGCCCGACAACGGTACCTGGGTGCGGATGAAGTTCAAATGTGCCGGATGAGGTGCTACGCGGAACGTACGGAAAGCCGGTTCCAGCGTTTCAATGCCGGCGATGTATTGTGAAAGGATGGTCAGCGGACCACCGCTCCATGCGTGATTGTAGGTACCGCCTCCGAAACCTTCACTGCCGATGCCCCAGCCCTCCCACAGCGTGGTCAGCGGACTTTCTATCATGGCGCGATAACGCAGCTTCATGCGGTTCAGGGCGTCCTGATAATAGCCCATCGTGCAAAGAGCTTCGAGCACATATTTCTCCATGTACGGACTGGCGTGATACCAGGTGGAAAAGAAAGGACGAATCACCGGATACAGTTCTTTGGGCAAAACTCCGGATACGACGGCCAATGCCTGCGCACGGTCATCGGGTTTGCCCTGATAGCCCGGAGAGATGTAGTATTTTCCGTTCCAGAACGTACGGTGGAACTCTTTACGCAGCTTGTCGGCGGTGGTGCGTGCCCAGGCGGCTTCTTCTGCCTCGCCAGCCAACTGGTTCATTTCTTCGTATCCCTTCAGAGCAATCACGTACCAAAGGTTGAACAGCAGGGTCATGTCCTTGTTTTCTCCCCAGTCGCCCCAGGTCCATCCGCCGGAACGAGGTATCACCAGCCCTTGAGCATCCGTTTTCCAAACGTGGATGTATTTCTTTACCCGTGGAAGCACGTCGGCAATGGTCTGACGGTCGCCCGTACCCATGTAGTAGGTCCAGAAACCATAATGGCTCACACTGGCCAGCATCTGCATGGGCAGTTCATCCTTATAGTTTCCGGCTGGAACAGGTGCAAAGATGGTGCTGTCGGCCCGCTGCCATCCCATCAGTTCATGAATACCCTTGCGGGTCAGCAGGTGAGCCTTTTCGTCGAGGGCATAGAAAGCTTCGCCCAACTCGTTCACCACGTCGCCCCACCACTGGGCACGCTCGCGGTCGGGACAGTCCATATAAGTGTCGCGCATGGTGATGTAGAGCGTACGCTGCGACTTGTCCCACAAGCGGGTGAGCATCGGGTCATCGCAGGAGAAGCTTCCGGCAAAGGAGGTGTCATAGCCCGTTTCACGGTATTTCACATCAAGCACTTCCACGCCTTCCGGAAGTTCATACTGCACATAATGGCCGTTCATCCAGCCCTTGCATTCGAATGTCTGTTCTCCTTCACACGTGCGATACTCGGCAAATACATTGGTGGCCGAACCTCCCCGGTAATTGTCCGTACGGATACGGATACACTTGCCTGCCGGTGCTTTCAGTCGGATGTAAGGAGTAATCTGTGCATTGTAAGGCAGGTAAGCCCGCAGCAGCGTATCGCCCTGCATCTCTGTTTTTGCATAAGGCTTCAGCCCGTAGTCTTTCCAGAACGGAATGGGACGGTTTACCAGCTGATTCCATCCGGCTTTTTCCAGTGATATTTCCGTGGCTTTCTTCCATTTCTTGTCATTATAATCGGGCGACATGAAAAGGATGTCTTTCACTGCATCGAAACCGATGTTTGACTCTGCCAGACGATAGTTAGGTTGTTCACCCTGCGGCACATAATAGGCCGGATGCTTCTTCACCCGCCATTTTGCATTAGGTTCCACTTCCTTGCCGTCGCAGAAAAGGGAGAAACTGATGCCTGCCGTAGGAGAATTGCGATGGCTGAAACCATCCTTGCCAAAGTACCACACCAACAAAGCCACGGTATTCTCGCCCGCACGCAAGGCAGGAAGCGAAGTAATCACATCGCAATAGGTGTCCGAAGGGTTCGGACCGCGTTTCAATCCTCCTTCCGACACCTGCAACTCGCCGTTCACCCAGAGCCAGTATTTCGTATCGGCAGCCAGACGCAGTTCCAATGAGCGGGGTAATTCTTCCAGCGTGACCGTATTACGGAAACACCACCATGTGCCGGGGGCAGCCGGCTCTTTCTCTTTTAAAGTCCATACCTGTGCCTGCACATAAACAGACAGGCAGCAGACTAACATACATAACCACTTTTTCATTTCACTTCTATTTTTTCTGTACGGAATGGAAGCACCGGCATACCCGCATCTGTACGGAGACTGCCAATGGTAGCTTCATCAAAACAATAATATACCTGATAAGGTGCTTTCAATCCTCGCAGGGGAATCTGTAAGGTCTTGCCTTTCAAGCGGGCATTGACTGCAACTTGTTTCCCTGTACCGTCTACGACCGTCAGACCTGTCACCTCTTTGGTGGCGGAATGCAAAGTATTGAAATTCCCCTCCAACGTGACTTCCAGGTTTCGCTTCACCACCCGGGCTTCATGCAAACGCGGACTCTCGTAAGCACCGGTAAACTGACCGTAGACTTTGTCCATAGCCAGACAGGCCAGACGTTCTCCGATGGCCCGCTTATTACGCGGATGAATGTCTTTTACATTCTCCACCAAATCGGAAATATTGATCATGGCAGTATTCTTTACTTGCCCCAGCATGAGTTCCTGCTGTTCACGCAATAAAGCCGGAGTGTTGTTCTTCGCTCCGTACGTATGAGGCGCAATCTGCACATAATAGAACGGAAAGTCCCATCCGAAATCTTTTCGCCAGGCCTCCACCATCTTGGATACCAGACGGGCATACGACGGTGCATTCTCATGGTTGCTTTCTCCCTGATACCAGATGCATCCGGCAATCTGATAAGGCACCAGCGGATGAATCATCTGATTGTACAAAACTCCCGGCTTAATCGGCCACCAGGGATAGTCTTTTAATTTGTTCTTTGAAAGTATCTCGTCTTTTTCCACGATTTCGGCCGGTGTCCACACTTCAGCCGGTGTACCTCCCCAGGCAGAGACTAAAATGCCTACAGGTACTTTCAGGTGTTCGGTCAGGTAGCGGGCAAAGAAGTAGGCAGTAGCACTGGTCTTGCGCATACTTTCGGGAGTAGCCACCTCCCACTTCGTACGGCAGTCGGTCTGAGGTGTATCGGCTCCTTGCTTGGGATTATGAAAGATACGCACAGACGGGCAAGCGGCCTGTTTCACCTCCTGCTCGCCGTTCATGATTCCCATATTGGCCGACCATTCCATGTTCGATTGTCCGCTGCACAGCAAGACTTCACCCAGCATTACATCCGACACTTTCCGGCTGTCGTTTCCACCTTTCACTTCAAGCGTATACGGACCTCCGGCACGCCCGGTTGGCACCTCTGCTTTCCAGCGTCCCTGATTATCGACTACCGTACGCACGGTGTCTCCCGGATTCCATCCGGAAAGAATCATCAGGGTTTCAGACGGATTTCCCCATCCCCATACGGCTACCTTACTATTTTGCTGTAATACCATTCCATCGGAGAAGACCGACGGAAGCTGAATCTGTGCCTTCGCCTCCATTCCGAAAGTCAAGGCCAGCATTCCTAAAATAAGATGCGTTGTGCTTTTCATTGTTTCTGTTCTTATGAAAAAAAACTGCAAACAAAGGTAGAAGAACTATCCCAAGTTTGCAGGAAAAAATGATGTTTCTGTGGTTATTTTTGATTTTTGGCGGAAGACAAAATACTTAAATCTTTCGCATCAACTTCAGAAGAGGGATTGAAGCGGTCACTGCACATGTATTTCTTCAAGCTGTAGAGTAACTGACGGGCTTCCGTACGCTTGTCCATATCCTGCCAGAAATCGATTCCTGATACAAGCAACTTGCCCTTACCCACCTTCGCTTCGAACAGCAAAGCCAGCGGACGGTTCGTAAACCAGTCGTCGATAACCCGTACAATCGGCTGCAAATTCTTGTCAATCCTGGCCACTTCGATGGCACCGGAATGACTCATGGCATCCCACCACTGATAATCACTGTAATACTCTGTAGGGAACTCTGAAAGTGCCGGATGAGCGGGGTTACAAAGTACTCCCATGGTACCAGCCTGATTCGGGAAATGTACCGGACTCCAGAATACCGGCACAAACTTTCCTTCAATACCTTGAAGTGTGTGCCAGTCGGGATTGAACAGCACTTTCTCACCTGTCTTGAGCAATGCCATTGCCTCGTCGTAACTGCGGGTGTATTTCACGTCTCCCCATTTTGTGTCTACAGATGACGGATAGACCCATACGTTCCAGCGGTTACGGTATGCTGTTCCGTCAAGCGACAAACAAACTTCTAATTTCGAAGCGTTGGTTACCTGCTGCAAAGGAAATGAAATTTTTCCCAGTCCACCGTTATGACCGAAAGCCAATGCAGCTGCCGGAGTCTTTCCCTTGCCTAACGAGCGTCCGTCTGCGGTAATCTCCCAGGAAAGAGTGCTGTTCTTCAACTCATCCTTTCCGTAATTACAAAGTTCTATTTGTGCTTCGAATGTTTCATTATTCGTATATACAGCTTTCGGGAAACGCAGCAATGGAACTACCGGCGCGCAAAATTCACGGAATTCTTCACCTGTAAGAATACCTTTGCTTTCCCCAAATGCATTGAGCAGTCCTACCAGTGCCGTTCCCTGTCCCGGAAAATCGTGCAGGTCGAGCAACTGGAATCCGCTGATGCCCGGCGTTTTCAAGGCACGTTCTATTTCTTCTTTATAAAGAATGGCAGCCAATTTTCCAGAAGCCTGCAGGTATTGCGGGGCCTTGTCTATCAATCCTTTTTTCTCCAAGTCTTCTTTCACTGCCATAAAGTTCAGCGGCATCAAAGTTCCTGTATATTTAGGAATTTCCGTAAGATCCGGATAGACAGAGTACTGTCCTACTTCGTGAGTCACCAAAGGTACCTCCATACCATCTATGGATGCACGGAAATCTTTATCGAATGACGGCAGTTCCTGATTGAATACTCCCTGTCCACGTACCCAGCCTTTCTTGGTCCACTGAGTGACGAAGAAATCATCCTGTTTTTCCGGCCAGTCGCCGTGACCTTTTTCGAATGTAAAGGAAGTGGTGGTATATAAATGGCGGTCGTCTGCAGCCTTCATTTCACCCAACATGGATGCCAAAATATTGAAATCATACTGCAGCTCATTTCCGATGCTCCAGAAGCAGAAAGAAGGATGATTGCCATATTCCTTACTTATACGCTTTGCTTCGGCACGCAGGAACTCGACCGTAGCAGAATCTTTTCCAAGCGTCACACTCCATACCGGAAGCTCTACCTGTACATAAAATCCCATTTCATCGGCTACATTGAACGCTGCCTCCGGCGGACACCAAGAGTGGAAACGGAGATGATTCATTCCATATTCGCGTGCAGAAGCATAAAGTTTTTCCCACGAAGCCTCATCTGTAGAAGGTGTGCCGGTCAAAGGAAAAATGCAGCACTCCAATGTACCACGAAGGAATATCGGTTTTTCATTCATCACCAGTTTGTTTCCTTCATGCCGTATATCGCGCAATCCGAAAGTTTCGGTTGTAAGTGAAGTCGATTTTCCGGATACTAATTTTACAGAAGCATCGTAAAGATAAGGATTGAATTCATCCCACAGAGGAGCATTATCCCCTAATTGGCAGGTCAGTTCTACCGTTGAATAACCTTTCACAGCTTCTGCTTGAGCTTCGACAGAAGCGTACGATTTGCCATCATCCTTTCCTTTTACCTGCAGGCTAAGATTAACCGGTGCAGTCTGTGAAGATGAATTATATACAGAAACTACAGCCTTTACTATACGTGAAGCAGCATCCGGATAAAGCTGCAGACTTTCTACGCGTGTTTTCTCCACAGCCTTGATGTACATGTCGCCTAAGATACCATTCCACTTCACCTGAGTGGCATCTGTATAGGCATGTGCCAGATCATTCACCGACATATCATAGCGCTTGCGGTTGTCCACTCTGACAGTCAGTACCTGTTTTTTCCCAAGCTGAATATAAGGAGTCAAGTCATATTCATGCGGAGTCGTCAGACTTTCTTCATGACCTTCTACTTTCTGTCCGTCTATCCATACTTGTGTATCCCATAATACACGTTCCAGATGAAGGATACAATCTTTTTCTTTCCAGTCGGAAGGTACCTGAATCTCGCGTGAATACCAGGCCGGACCTACATAACTGTAGGCACGGGTAAGATGGAGCAGCTGCGGTTTTTCCAATGCAGGTTTCAATGTGCATTTAGTGCCCAGACGAGCCTCATCCGTTGTACCCGGAAGCGTAATGGAGGTATCAAACAATTTTCCGCCAAAAGAAGCGTCCATCCCCACATCAGTACTATCCAGACATACCGTCCACTGTCCGGAAAGATCCATCTGTGTAACAGGACTTGTACACGAAGCAAAAGGAAGACAGAACAACCAGGCGATGAGTGTATTTTTCATGATATTTTTTTGTTATATTGTATTACGGATGCAAAATAACAAAAAACAAACAGGGCAGGAAATGGAATATTTACCGGATAAGATGTAAAAAACTGCGAAAAGACAGGCTCTACCGATGAAGTGGAAAACGAAAAGCCTGTCTGCAAGGAAAAAGCAACTATGTTTTCCCAGTACTCCTTAAAAAGTACTGCGAACTGTCAAGCCATTGTGTATCAGTCTTACTTCACTTAACCCATCAACTCATCCCACATAAAAACACATAGCCCGCCCCTTTTTTCTGAAAAAGGAACGGGCTACAGTTTCCCGAAGGATATAACCAACTTAATCGTCAATATCAATTACGCGCATCTGGCTGTCGAATGTAATCTCCCATCGGTTAGAGAGTTTCACTTCATATTCATTGCGTTTGCGCTCTATCTGAATGATAGAAGCGTCAGGGTAATTATTCTTTACATACGTGCGGATGGCCGACGGAACAATCTGAGTCGGTACGCCTGACTTGCATTTCACTTCTGTCCAGTCGCCGGACTTGTCAAACTCAATCTTTTCGCCGTTGGTGAAAATCACATCGTATGACTTACTGAACAAATCACTGTCCTGTTTTGCCAAAGCTACCTTGTGGCCCTTAAAGTAAGTAGTGATGAAAGTCTGCGCCTTCGTAGGCAACTGTCCTACCTGAATCGGTTTTTCGTTATCTGCCATTGCTACGGTTGACACTGTAAACACACACACCAGTAAAAAAACTAACTTTTTCATAATGTTCTATTTTTATTAGATGAATACTTTAATGATTTATTGTACTGCAAAAATGGGATGCAAATCTGAAAAGAATCTGAAGATTTCCCCTTTTTCAACAAAAAAATCAAGAAACAATAGAAAAAATATGCTGCCCGTCTTCAAAGGTATATGAAAGAGTGAGATGATAAGCCTTACAGATGGAGTCTACCAAGGCCAGTCCAAGTCCTGTAGAACCCTCGGCTTTTCCTTCTTTATAGAAACGTTCAAAAATACGGTTCTTATCCAATGAAGCGTCTCCAGTATTGCTGATACGGAAAGAGGAAGCCGTGAAAGAAAGAGAAATCACTCCCCCCTCCGTCACATGCACAAACGCATTCTTCAGCAGATTGGTCAGCAGGACGGTAGCCAGCGACTCACTCATTTCTAAACGGAAACATTCTTCTACGTGCACTTCCACTTGCACATGACGGTAGGCATATACTTCCTTGTAATCATCCAGATACTGCAAAAGCAGTTCATTCAGACACAAAGATTTTACATCCGTAAACTGACGGTTCTCTATCTTGCACAATAGTAACAGCGACTTATTCAGGCGTGTCAGATTTTCAAGTGTCCGATGGATCTTCATCAGTTCGGAGAGCTGTTTCTCGGTCAATGTTTCATCCTCCATCAGCATTTCCAGGCGGTTGCGGCAAATAGCCAGCGGTGTCTGCATCTCATGTGAGGCATTTCCGATAAACAGTTTCTGCTGCTCATAGAGTTTCTCACTACGTTCCGAGAACATATTAGCCGCCTCATTCAGTTTCCGGAATTCCACAATCCGAAGTGATTCATCGAGCGGTTTCTCCTTCGTTCCCAAACGATAATCTTCCAGCCATTTCAACAAAGTATAAAGTGGCCGCATATTGCGATGGAACACCCAGGCATTAACCGCTAAAATCATCAGGAACAGCAGCACATAAAGAAAGACAATCCACCCTAAAACGGCACGCTGAAGGTCGAATTTCTCAATGGTAGGAGTATAGACCACCAGTTCCATATATCCCCCGTCTTCCTTCTGGAAAATGGTCATTAATATTCTGGCAGGCTCCGTCTCTCCTTTTTCGGTAATATACACCATCTCGTCCCGATAGGATATATTAGGATAGGAGGCTGCATATTCCGGAGTGACCTCATACAGAAAGTACTGATTGTTCGAGCCGTTACTTGTATCAGGCATCTGCTCTCCCGACAGGGAACGGATAATCAACGACTCGGCATAATCGCTCAAGGAGTCATCCACTTCGTCGTTTACCTCCTCCATAATGGCCAGGTAAAACAATACCGCCCAACACGTCAGTATGACCACTAAGATGGTGGACATACGCCACATGACCAGATAAAACAGTTTCATTCTTCTACCAGTTTATAACCTATACCATACACAGCTTTCAACTCAACCGTAGCACCGGCTTCTTTCAGGTGTTTACGCAGATTCTTGATTTGTGCATAGATAAAGTCAAAATTATCTACCTGGTCAATATGGTCTCCCCATACAGATTCAGCCAGTGTGGTTTTGTTTACCAATCTTCCGGGACGCAGCATAAAATACAGCAGAATATCGTATTCTTTCCGGTTCAGGTCCAGTTCCTTCCCTCCTACTGCAACCTTAAAATGGTCTGGGATGACTTCTACATTGCCATAGCTTACCTTCTTTTCTCCTTCCCGTTGGTTACGACGGAACAGACTCTTCAATCGCGCATGAAGCTCGGCCAAATGATAAGGCTTAGGGAGATAATCATCCGCTCCTAAATCCAAGCCTTTGACTTTGTCTTCCAAAGAATCCTTGGCCGACAGAATAATGACATTGGTCCGTTTTCCCAACGCATGCAGTTCTTCCAGCAAATCAAGTCCGGAGCCGTCCGGCAACATTATATCCAGCAATATGCAATCGTAGTCGTAATCCTCTATTTTACGAAGTGCCGTTTTATAATCGGGTGCCTGCGACACGACATAGCGTTCTTTCTCCAACGAACGGGTGGTAATTTCCCGCAAGTCTGCATCATCTTCAACGATTAATATTTTCATGGCATATAGTTTTTGAAAACAAAAAAAGCCATTCCGAATATCAAAATTATCCGGAATGGCCTGTTTATATGATTATCTGAACAGACAGAGGTCTTTATTCATTAAACCAGCGTACATAACAGAAGTCCTGACGGTGAGGCAGTGCATCGTTCTTCGGGAACATACGGTAAGCTACCTTAAAACTACCCGCATTTGACAAACCTGCAATCATTTCGAAAGTAAACAAGTTGCCTTCACGTTTCACCATCTTCATCGGGTTAACCGCATAAATGTATTCACGGCCTTCTGCATTGGTATAAGTAACCACCTGTTCGATACCGATGGCATCGTCCAGACCCTTTTCATCTACCACGCAAGTAAGCTTATAGTCTTTACCGCTTTCTACGTTACCGTTGCACAAATCCTGACACTTGTTGAATGAAACAACCTGAATTTCATCCCATTTAGCGGCTACTTCTTCCTTCCATGCAGCCAGTTTCTTCACTTGTTCGTAGTTGTTTGCTTCAAGCGCGTGGAAACGTTCAGCTTCCTTACCATAGAACTTAGCGAAGTAATCATCCAACTGACGTTTCATGGTATAATGAGGAGCAACCTGAGCGATAGAGTTCTTAATAGTCTTTATCCAACCTTCAGAATATCCTTTCTTGTTTCTTGCATAATACAACGGCAGGATTTCTGTTTCCAGGATACTGTAGATAGTAGCAGCATCCAGCTGATCCTGATGTTCCTGGTTCTGGTAAGTACGTTTTTCAGTCAATGCCCATCCGGCACCTTCACGGTAACCTTCCAGCCACCATCCGTCCAATACAGAGAAGTTAACCACACCGTTCATCAAGGCTTTTTCACCTGATGTACCAGATGCTTCCAACGGACGAGTCGGAGTATTCATCCAGATATCTACACCAGATACCAGGCGACGAGCCAGCTTCATATCGTAGTTTTCCAAGAAAATAATCTTTCCTAAGAATTCCGGACGGTTAGAGATTTCAATAATTTTCTTGATCAATCCCTGACCAGCACCATCGTGCGGGTGAGCTTTACCAGCAAACAAGAACTGAACCGGATAGTCAGGATTGTTTACAATCTTAGCCAAACGATCCAAGTCAGTGAACAACAAGTGTGCACGCTTGTAAGTAGCAAAACGACGAGCAAAACCAATCAGCAAGGCATTCGGGTTAATCTTATCCATCAAAGATACCACACGTGACGGGTCTCTCTGGTTCTTCAACCATGTATCACGGAACTGATCGCGGATGTAGTTAATCAGTTTGTTCTTCAAAGCCACACGAGTCTTCCAGATTTCTTCATCAGGCACATTGTAGATGCGTTCCCAAATTTTCGGATTTGACTGGTCGTGCATGAAGTTCTTATCAAAGTATTTATTATACAAAGCTTTCCATTCAGAAGCACACCAAGTGGGGAAATGTACACCGTTAGTTACATAACCTACATGATTTTCTTCAGGAAAATAGCCTTTCCAGATTCCAGAGAACATTTCCTGAGAAACCTTTCCGTGCAACCAGCTTACACCGTTCACTTCCTGACAAGTGTTGCAAGCAAATGTAGACATACAGAAACGTTCATTCGGATCACCCGGATTGATACGTCCCAAGTCCATCAAATCCTGCCAGCTGATTCCCATACGCTGCGGATAACCGCCCATGTACTTACCGAATAGTCCTTCATCGAAATAGTCATGTCCAGCCGGAACCGGAGTATGTACAGTATACAGAGAAGAAGCACGAACTACTTCCAATGCTTCGTCAAATGACATTCCGCTTTCTACGTAGTCACACAGACGCTGTACATTACACAATGCCGCATGTCCTTCGTTGCAATGATATACATCTTTCTTGATGCCCAGTTTCTTCAGCAACAGCACACCACCGATACCCAGCAAGATTTCCTGTTTCAAGCGGTTTTCCCAGTCACCACCATACAACTGATGAGTAATAGAACGGTCGAATTCGCTGTTCATTTCATTGTCTGTATCCAACAGATACAAAGGCACACGACCTACATTAACTCTCCATACGTATGCATGTACATAATAGTTCAAATAAGGTACATCCAATACCATCGGCTGGTCATTTTCATCCTTCACGCGTTCCAAAGGAAGGCTTCCGAAGTTCTGAGCTTCATAGTTAGCAATCTGCTGACCGTCCATTGAAAGACTCTGTGTGAAGTAGCCGTAACGGTACAAGAAACCGATACCGCACATATCCACATTACTGTCTGAAGCTTCTTTCAGGTAGTCACCGGCCAAAATACCCAGACCACCAGAATAAATCTTCAGTACATGAGTCAAACCGTATTCCATACAGAAATAAGCTACAGACGGACGGTTCTTGTCTGGTTCTACAGACATATATTCAGTAAATCTATCATAGATTGCATTAATCTTACCCAACATTTCTTTATCTACAGACAGAGCTTCCAGCTTTTCGTAGTTAAGACGTTCCAGCAAAGCAACAGGGTTCTGTCCGACAGCACGCCACAATTCCGGGTCAAGTTCTCTAAACATTTCAGTAGCATCATCATTCCATGCCCACCAAATGTTACGAGCCATCACTTCCAGCATCTTCAAAGATTCCGGTATGCGAGATTTCACATTAATTTCTCTCCAAACAGGAGTATTAGCATAGTTTGTTTTGATTTTCATATCACTAATGTTTTATAAGTTCATTTTTGTTTATAAGATTTGCAACGTTCTTTTGCATTACGCAAAGCCACGTCGTATGCTTCATAATAATAGCGTATAAAATGTTTCCACAAAGCCTTTTCAGCAATGTCGGCCGCATTTTTTCGAATTATCTGTACTTCAGATTCCGGCAACTTAGCAAATTCGGTAATCGTATCACGAATTACATCTGCCACTTCCGAATAATTGTAGTCGGTACGATGAATAACTTTTACACCGTCTTCCAATGTGCCGGGACGACCTTTCAATGAATTTACCCACAAACCGAATCCTGCCAGATCCGTCGTTATAGTAGGCACCTTGAATGCCACACTTTCCAATGGAGTATAGCCCCATGGCTCATAATATGACGGATATATGCTCAAATCCGCCCCTATAATCAAATCGTAATAGGTTTCATTCAATATTCCGTCGTTGCCATCCAGATAGCAAGGTACAAATATAACCTTTACTTTTGACTCCGGAGAGTTAGACATGTTCAAATACTTAAACATATCCAACACCTGATCATGACTCATATTATGCAACCAGTGCGTAATAAAAGGACATTCCAGCGGTGTATTGTAATCTTCATTGCTTTCCAAACGTTGTTTCAAGTCTTCACGGGCATCGCCTACCCATCCTGGCACATTGACAAAAGCCACGACTTCACGGTTCAGGCTCTTTTTACGTGTCAAACGATTCAGAGCTTCCAGATACACGTTTATACCCTTATTCTTGAATTCATAACGACCGCTTGTTCCTACAATCAGCGTATCATCGCCCAAATGAGTACCCAGCAACTTATTAGCCAAATTCAGCAACAAAGCACGGGCATATTTTCTTTTCTTCTCAAACTCTTCTCCTTTGGGAACGAAATCATCTTCAAAGCCATTCATCAGGACCACGTCCGCCTCTTTGTCCAACAATTCCTTACATTCATTGTTGGTAATATCGCTGACTGTAGTAAAACAATCTACATGATGGGCTGTCTGCTTTTCAATAGAGTGTTTTGACTCTACATTCAGTTCACGTGACATCTGGTCACCGTTATAAGCAAACAAGTAATCATAGAGAGGTTTATTATTTCCTGCAATGGAACGCCCGATAGTAGTAGCGTGTGTAGTGAAGATTGTAGCAATTTCCGGAACGTGTTTTTGCAAGTATAGTGCGCCAAGGCCAGTCATCCATTCATGAGCTTGATATATGACCTTATCGCTCATTGTCAGGTTATAACGATAAAAACTTTCAACTACTTTTCCCGCAGCATACGAGAACATAGAAGCTTCATCATAATCTCCATAAGCATGCAAGGAGTCTACTTGAAAATCGATCCATGCCTGAGTATATATCTCATTTTTATCCTTATAGAAAGGAGTGAAATCGACTAAAATAGCAATCGGCTTACCTGGAATATTCCAACGCCCTACGCGTACTTTCAAATCATCTTTCTTGACTGCATGCTCTCTCCATGCCTGAAGAAGCTTTGAATCTTCCACAAACAACGGATTTTCCTTACCCGACCAGAAATCTGGTCCTATAAAAAAAATTCGATCAGGGAAAGTATTCTGCAAGGTTTTTGCTCTTGTAGACAATACAGTGTATATGCCACCCACTTTATTACATACTTCCCAACTGGATTCGAAAATATAATCAGGTGTTAGTAACTGTTTCATCATCGTCTCATTAATATCTTCTAAATCAGCCGCGAATATACAAAAAATATTTAATCGGAAGAAAAAAAAGGAAAGTTTTGTATTGCTACACTAATTTATGCATGCCAATAGTAACGAAAAGATACAGAGATGTTTCTTTTTCAATACGATACGAAATCATATTCCACCATAGAATCATACATAAAAAAGTCCCCGCTGTACACGAACAAAGAGTGTGCAGCGGGGCAAAGTAAATACATTAAAGAATTCCGAAGATTATGCCAAAGCTAATCCCATCAAGAAGGTAGCAGCCAAAGCTACGATTGCATACAATTCAGGGAATACAGCCAAAATCAATGTATTACCGAAGACGTTGTGTCCCTGTCCGATTGCTGCAATACCATTGGCACAAACTTGTCCCTGACGGATAGCTGAGAACAAAGCTACCAAGCCCAAGCCAATACCTGAACCCAATACGGCACAAGCCTGAATACCGGTAATTTCTGGAGTCAGTACACCAAAAATACTCTGGAACATAAAGTAACCGGCAAATCCATACAATCCCTGAGTACCAGGAAGAGCTGTCAATACCAGGAAGTTACCAAATGCACTGTCGTTCTTCTTCAATGCACCGATAGATGCGTTACCTGCAATAGTTACACCATACGCACTACCAATACCAGACAAACCTACCATAATTGCGATGCCAATATAGGCAATCAAAAGATTCATTTCCATAATTATTTGTTTTTTAGTTTTTAATACTTTGTTTATTAATTCTTGAAAGGATTATATTCCTTTCCTCCTCCTTCGTATCCGGCATTCTTGAAGAATTCCACGAAGGTCAGACGCATCGGATGTACCATGGCTCCCAACACGTTCATAAAGATATTAATGGCATGGCCGATGACAAAGATCAATACCATCACAATCGGACCGGCAATCACGTTGTCCGGGCTCATACCTACCGCCAGACTGTTAAACACACTAGCCAGGATACCACCTGAAAGCCCTAAGGCAAACAAGCGGACATACGACAGAATATCACCTAACAGACCGGTAGCCATATTATAGCTATCCCACAATCCCAAACCGATATTCACAAAAATATTCTTGTCAGGACTGTTATACAGATAAGCCATCAAGCCTCCTATAGCCAATAATATCAGATGTACTGTTCCTCCCATTGCCATCAGTCCGGGAGCTGCAAAAGCTACTGCCGTACTAACCAGAATCAGAATCCAGCCAATAGTCGCAATCGCATACTTCACACCAAACTGAATAGTCTGGTTTACCGCCTTCAGTATCATACCAAAAATAATCTGCACACCTCCCAAAATCAGAGAAAGGTTGAACATTTGCTGGTTGTCCAGCGAAATAGTCTCCTTTAATGTCTGGAAGAAAGGAACCTGAATGTCATACAGATTAAATCCAAAGCATGTACCCGTGAGTAAACCACAAACCATTGTCGAAGCTCCTAAAATCTGCACCAATGTCAGGATGGGCTTCATTGAGGCACTCAGTTTCTTGGCAAACAGACGATACAGGGTTACCGCCAATAACATGAACAAGCCATAACCGGAATCGCCTAGACAGAGACCGAAAAACAACATAAAGAACGGAGCAAAGAACGGTGTCAAGTCCAGCTCATTGTATTTCGGCAGCATATACAGACGCATAATGGGTTCAAACAGTCTGAAGAAGCCTTTGTTTTCCAGCAAGATAGGCACATCATCCTCCGGTGTCGGAGCTGCCGTTTCATAATAGACCTCCTGTGTACGAAGGTATTCGGTCATTTCCGGCAAACGTTCCGAAGGAATCCATCCTTCCAGCAACATCAGTTTATTGTCGGCCAAAGCATCCGTGCTGAGTACGACTTTCGAGAACTCAATCTGAGAATGTACCTGATGCTGGGCAGCCTTCAAATCAGGAATCACCGTTACAGCCAAGTCTTTCAATTTTTCCTGAAGAGCTGTCTGCTGTGCTTTCAAATCGGTCACCTTTGCTTGTAAGGCTGAAAGTGAACTATCCGGCAACTTAGCCATTTCTATTTCCAGTTCCGGCAACACCATTCCTTTTGTCACTGTGACAAAATACATCTTCGAGCCAATCCGGTTGATGACTGTTGCGTGATACAAGTCTACCCATTCCAGCTTAAACTGCTTTTCGGAGCAAATATAAAAGCCCATCTGATAGCCAGCTTTACGCAAACGAGATATATTTTGTGGATCAAAATCACCCCATGGTTCCAACGTAGCCAACTCTTTCTCGGCAGCCTGTACACGATGCGTAAGTTGCTGTGACTGTTGCAGCAACTCATCAGTCTGCTTTAAAGCTAGTTCTCCTTTGGCCGCATCTCCTTCACGCACTTCGGCAGAAGCCGTTTCCATACTCTGCAGCAATTTGATAGCCGCAGCATAACGTGCAGACAAACGGATACTTTCCTGCAAAGCTGCATTCTCAGCACCTCCCTGTGCTTTTGTGGCTACATGTACCACTCCCAGGTCACGGATATTTTTCAAAAAGCAATCATACTCTTTATGGTATACCAAAAAAGTAACTTTTGTCATTTTTGCAATCATTCTTCCGCCTCCTTTCTTTTCTCCTGGATAGACTTCAAAATCTTTTGAGAGGATTTTGATAAGTTTTCCTCGTCTTCCATAAAACGTTTGATTTTCCGCAAAGCGTCCTGATAGCCCGGAATCTGCACTTTTTCAAAAAGGTTTACTTTCTGAGTCGTTTTCTTACGTGCATGTTCCAGCAAATCCAGCTTGGCAAGAGCAAACTCTCTTTCAATGGCAGTCTGGGCAAGTTTTTTCAATAGATGAATACCGTCGGCATACCACTTCGGGCTACAGAACAAACTAAATGGCCGGATATCAAACTCCACCTCATCCAGCAACGGAACCCGGACACCCGCAATCTTCCGCACACCCAGATGCACATCTTTCACCCTTACCAATGAAGCGTCAAACTCATTCCAAAGGGCATGCATGTGCTCGTATGACGAGATTTGCGTTTCCAGTCGCTCCTCCAGTTCGGCAGCTTCTTCCTTACAGCGTTTCACTTCCATGCGCAGAGCACTCTCCTTATTTTTAATGATAGGGAGCGTACGCACACGGACCTTCAGCTGCTTTTCAAGCTGTTGCAAAGAGGTCTTGTTATACTGAAATTTTATTGCCATTTTAAAGTCTTATAATTTTATTTCTTCCAATACTGATCTACGAACTCTTTCTTGATGTTCACTTCTTCCGGCTTGAAGTATTTGCTGAACAAGCCCCAAGTTACATCCAGCATTTCTGTCGTATTCAAGTTCACATCAATAGCCAGCAGCTGGTTGGCATAATCCTTGGCAAAGGCCAGCGCACGTTCGTCGTAGTTGGTCAGGTCGAAACCGTTTTCCATCTTCGTCTTGGCATTCGCCGCATCGGCATACAGACGTACGGCCGCATTCATCACCTGCGGATGATCCTTACGTGTCTTCTTACCACTTACCAGCTGTTTCAAACGTGACAATGAACGGAACGGGTCGACAATTACCTTACCAATGTCACTATCACGACGCAAGAAGAGCTGACCTTCTGTGATATAACCGGTATTATCCGGAACTGCATGAGTAATATCACCACCGGAAAGAGTAGTCACCGCAATGATGGTAATAGAACCACCGCTCGGGAACTGTACAGCTTTTTCGTAAATTTTAGCCAAATCAGAATACAAAGAGCCCGGCATAGAATCCTTTGAAGGAATCTGGTCCATACGGTTAGACACGATAGCCAACGCATCGGCATACGAAGTCATATCGGTCAGCAGTACCAATACCTTCTGGTTATGTTCTACGGCAAAATATTCAGCCGCAGTCAATGCCATATCTGGAATCAACAGACGTTCTACCGGCGGATTCTCTGTCGTATTCACAAAGCTGATGATACGGTCCAGCGCACCTGCATTCGAGAATACATTCTTAAAGTAGAGGTAGTCATCGTTTGTCATACCCATACCTCCCAGAATAATCTTGTCTGTCTCTGCACGCAGAGCTACGTTCGCCATTACCTGGTTAAAAGGCTGGTCAGGGTCTGCAAAGAACGGAATCTTCTGTCCGGATACCAGTGTATTGTTCAAGTCGATACCGGCAATACCCGTAGCAATCAGCTCAGACGGCTGTTTACGACGGACCGGATTCACTGACGGACCACCAATTTCGACTTCGGTACCTTCTACTTCCGGTCCCCCGTCAATCGGTTCACCGAAAGCATTGAAGAAACGTCCGGCCAGCTGGTCACTCACTTTCAGCGTAGGAGACTTGCCCAAGAATACCACCTCTGCATTGGTCGGAATACCTTCCGTACCTTCAAACACCTGCAGAGTCACTTCATCTCCGGCAATCTTCACCACCTGCGCCAGCTTGCCGTTCACCATAGCCAATTCGTCATAACCAACCCCTGTTGCTTTCAGCGAACAGGTAGCCTTGGTTATCTGGCTAATCTTTGTATATATTTTTTGAAAAGCTTTTGTCGCCATTTTCTACCCATTTATTGATTTCACTTATTTTACTTTTCTTTCGGCAACCAGCTCCTGCAACTGTTTCTGGAATTCCACATATTGCGAAGAACGGAACTGTGCATAGTTCATCTGCTTGCAGATATTGATCATCTTCTTGAAGAAGTCCATTACTTCCACGAAATTATCAAAGCTGAAATCGGTATGGCAAATATCAATCACCATATTTACGATTTCTTCCTGACGTTCCATCGGAGTTACCGCATCCACTTCATCAAAGGCATCCTGCTGCAAAATGACAAAGTCAATCAATTCTGACTTCCAGAAAATCACGTGATATTCTACAGGCACACCGTCATCACCCAAGATGTTAATCTGTTCGGCAATTTCCTTACCACGCAACAGACGAGTCTTCAGTTCAGTCACCTTACCCGTCCATTCTGCGTTGATATGTTCTGTGATATACGCTTCAAATTCAGGATACTCCAAATACTTAGAATAAGAATCAATCGGGTTTACAGCCGGATAACGTTTACGGTCGGCACGTTCCTGTTCCAATGCATAGAAACAACGGGCTACTTTCTTCGTATTTTCTGTTACCGGTTCCTTCAAGTTACCTCCGGCAGGTGATACGGTACCGATAAAGGTAATAGATCCCGTCGATCCATTGTTCAGGTGTACATATCCTGCACGGCCATAGAAGTTAGAAATAATCGCTGAAATATCCATCGGGAAAGCATCGGGTCCAGGAAGTTCCTCCATACGGTTAGACATTTCACGCAAAGCCTGTGCCCAACGTGAAGTAGAGTCGGCCATCAGCAAGACTTTCAATCCCATGGCACGGTAGAACTCGGCCATTGTCATGGCAGTATACACAGATGCCTCACGAGCCGCAACCGGCATGTTAGAAGTATTTGCCACAATGATGGTACGTTCCATCAACTTACGTCCTGTATGCGGGTCGACCAGTTCCGGGAACTCTGTAAAGATTTCTACCACCTCATTGGCACGTTCACCACAAGCCGCGATAATTACGATATCAGCTTCTGCCTGTTTGGAGATGGCATGTTGAAGCACCGTCTTACCCGTACCAAACGGTCCCGGAATAAATCCTGTACCACCTTCTACAATCGGGTTCATTGTATCAATCACACGTACACCCGTTTCCAGCAGTTTGTAAGGACGCGGTTTCTCCTTATAATTGGTCATGGCTTTCTTTACCGGCCATTTCTGAATCATATTTACCGGAATGTCATTACCCTCTGCATCTGTAAGTACAGCTACGGTATCTTCTATTGTATATTCTCCTTCCTCTACTATGGACTTTACTTTATAAGTTCCCTGCAATTGGAAAGGTACCATAATTTTCAACGGCTGATGATTTTCTTCCACTTCTCCCAACCAGGCAGACGGTCCCACTTCATCACCCGCTTTTACAATAGGCTTGAACAGCCATTTCTTTTCCTTGTCCAACGGATAAGTATACTGACCACGTTTCAGAAATACTCCCTCCATTTTATCGAGGTCATTCTGCAACCCGTCATAATTCTTCGAAAGCATGCCAGGTCCTAATGTCACTTCCAGCATATGGCCTGTAAATTCAGCTTCCGCACCTACTTTCAGTCCACGTGTGCTTTCAAAAACCTGCACATACACATTTTTTCCCACCACCTTAATTACTTCGGCCATCAGGCGGTCACCTCCGGTCGAGATGTAGCAGATTTCATTCTGCGCCACCGGACCGTCGACTGTCAATGTAACCATATTGGCGATTACGCCTAAAACAGTTCCTTTTGTTGCCATTCTATTTTATTTTTACTATTTTCTAAACTCTTCCGGAATCTGTACCTCTTCCTTCAGATGCTGAATCATCTGGCGGAACAGTTCATTTCCTTTTTCTTTGTCCAGTGAAATCCATCGTTCAATCATTTCCAGTTGCAAGAGGAAAACAAACAAACGCTCTACCGTGAAATAATTAAAGAACGACTCGTCTTCCAGCCATTTCCAGGCCAGCAAGTCTGTCTTCTTTTCACGCTCCACCAGTTCCTCCATTTCCGCAATGCGCTGCAATTCTTCCATGTAAGCCAGTTGCTCTCCCAATCCGAAATCACGGGCATTCGAAGTTCTCAGCTGCTCGCACACTTCCGTGTCTCCCACAATCCGGGAAGCCACCTCCATCTTGTATTTGCGCAAAATAAAAGCAGAGAGGATATTGTTCACATTCAGACTAAACTCAAACCAACGGCTTATAAAACGATTTCCACATTTCATGGCATACGCATAATAGGCAGCCGCCAGCGCCTCCTCTGCCACGAAATGCTCCTCACCTGAATTTTGTAGATACAAAGCGATGAAATCATACAGATAAGAAGGGAACTTTTTCTCGCAAGCATCTCCCTGGCGAACAGCCTCTATCAGAAGCAGCAATTCTTCTGCCGAGAAGTTACCTCGTTCATCAATTCCTGAATCTTTGTCTTTTAAAAGTTTCAACAGATTTATATTATCAAATTTCAGGTAAAACAAATCAATCAGCTTTTTGTCTTTATCAGACAGAGAAGGATAAAGTTCAGATTTAAAGTTTTCAACGGTATAACTCAGTTTGCCATCATCCAATGACACAGACGGCAAACCAGCTACCAGATAATAATAGTTGCTCATGCCACTGGATTAAAACAACATTTTGACTAACTGAGGACGAAGGAATTCCTTGAAATAGTTTTCAAATTCTTCCTCTCCAAAATTTACTTTATAGGAACCATCCGCAGGTGAAATAGAGAATAACATCTTCATTCCGTTCACCTGATTAATAGTTACCCCTTTATCCAGCAAAGCTTTTGCCTTAGCTGTAAAATATTTTTTCAGACTGTCCGCATCTTTCACCGAGATTTCAATCGGTTCATTTGCCGACCATTTTTCAGCCAGTGCCAAAATAAATTTATAAAGGAACTCTTTGTCAGCTGTGAATCCTTTTACCGTTTCTTCAACTGTTTGATTAGTCAACAAGTTTGCTACTTCCGTCTTCAATGCATTTACAGCTTGTCCGGCAAAAAGTTTCAATTCTGATTTAGTATTCTCATTCAATTCGTCGGCTGTCTTCTTTGCTTCAGCCAATATAGACTCAGCTTGCTTTTTTGCATCTTCAATCAGTTTTTCCGCCTGAACCTGAGCCTCGCTCACAAGGCGTTGAGCTTCCTCATTTCCTTTTTCCACCCCTTCACGGTAGATTTTATCAGTTAGCTCTTGAATCTTGTTTTCCATGATGATTTTATATTTATTAAAGATTACTGCATTTATATGAGTTTTTTAAAACCGCCCAAATATAGCAACTTTTTCATTCAAAGCAATTATATTCATCATGAATATTGTCTGAAATATCGCTAAAAGCAGCTCAAGTTACATTATTGTATACTGAAGCAATCATTCCCGACAAGTATATACACAAAAAAGCCCTGAAGTATCTCTACCTCAGGGCTTCAGTTAAGACGGCGACTACCTACTCTCCCACTTGCGCAGTACCATCGGCGTGACGAAGCTTAACTTCTCTGTTCGGAATGGGAAGAGGTGGAACCTTCGTGCAATAGTCACCTGAATATCATTTATGTATTCATGACTCACAAGCAAGCAATTTCAGCACTTCATTCATGCTAAACGTATATATCATCCTTTCGATGACTTCCATCCGCTCCGCGCGGATAAGGAAAGCTGACGGGCAATTAGTAATGCTCGGCTTTGCTGTCTCCAGCTTTACACCTGCATCCTATCAACGTTGTCGTCTTCAACGACCCTGAGAAATCTAATCTTGTGGCCGGCTTCGCACTTAGATGCTTTCAGCGCTTATCCGATCCCGACTTAGATACCCGGCGATGCGCCTGGCGGCACAACCGGTAAACCAGAGGTCAGTCCAACACGGTCCTCTCGTACTA
>ERZ791800.42-NODE-42-length-133715-cov-29.949671_pt1 | contig 133715 bp, 122 predicted proteins | sample MGYA00510310_ERZ791800 | MGnify/ENA primary metagenome ERZ791800 (study PRJEB30046, sample SAMN00791954) | human gut metagenome | study: EMG produced TPA metagenomics assembly of the A metagenome-wide association study of gut microbiota in type 2... | reverse complement strand
TATTCACAAATCTTATATCAGTTTTTAACGTTTACACAAAACTTGAAACGGTCTCGGTTCTTTTTATATGTACATAAATGATATTCAATTAAATGTTCATAGAATGCAGTGCCAGGATCTCTTCCTTCACTGCCAGTATATCTTTTTCCAGATACACACAGGCCTCTTCAATGTTCTGTTTTTCCAGAGCATCAACAACGGCCATGTGATAACGTCCATTAGACTCATTTTTTCTCTGCCACGCAGACAGGAAATACTGTGAGATATAACGGGAACACTGGTGGATCATCTGCTGTAATGCCTGATGGCCGTAAACATTGTTGTTTAATGAATACAGATAGGTGTGAAACTCATAATTTCTCTGCCAGTTGTTTGATACGATCCGGTCCTCATCTGCATTATGCTTTTCTGCGATCATCCGAAGCATATTTATATTTTCCCGGGTTAAAACAGGAAAGCTTTTGCGAAGGCCTCCTACTTCCACATCAACTCTGAATTCCAGAATATCCATGATCTCTTTCAGCGTAACTGCCCGCACCTGATAGCCCATACGCGGAATGTTGATCAAAACTCCATCTTTACAGAGTTCTACCAGTGCTTCACGAACAGGAGACTTGCTCACACCAAATTTTTCAATCATTTGATTTTCAGTAAGAATATCATTCGGTCTATATTCGCCGTTTGTCACAGCTTCGTAAATCCCCCGGTATACTCTCTCTTTTAAGGTTTCTTTTTGCATACATTCCCCTAAGCTACATATTTAGTAGTGCTTTCGCACCCAATATGCTATTTTCTACTTAAAAACCGATTTTGTCAAGTTTTTAATCAACCACTTCATCCAGTTTCTGGATCGCTTCTACGTAGATCACAAAAGCCTTCTTTAAATGTTCGATCTCAATATATTCATCTGCCTGGTGAGCACCGCCTCTTTCTGTACCAAAGCGTTTTGCTTTTCCAGGAATGCCAGGTCCAAATCCAACTGCATGTTTTAACTTTCTGGAATAAGTACCGCCGCCCATTACATATGGCTCTAATTCCATTCCCAGATTGCGGTTGCATACTTCCATTAATGCCTGTACTTCCTTGGATTTAGGATCTGTAAAGCATGGCGCGGAGTCATGGGCTTCTGTCAGTTCAAAGCCATGTGCCTTTAAAGTTTTCGTGATGTTTTCCATCAGTACTTCATAAACAGCTGTTACATTATAACGGATATTTACATCCTGCCAGAAAACACCATTTTCCAGCTTGCACATACCGCCTACATGAGTCAGCTTGCCGGAACCTTCATCTTCAAAAGGAATGTTCAGTCCTGCTCCATAGTAATCACCAAACATCTCACAGATGGCATCCATCAAGTTTGCTGCATCTTCATCTAACACGCCTGATTTTTTCAGCAGTCCCGCCATTTTTACTTCCGCGCTTTCAGAACCTTCCGGGAAAGCTGCATGAGCAGGAATACCATGTACATATACTTTCACACTGCCGTCAGCCTGATTTTCACAGGTGCCGCCAGCTGCTTCTACAACCTCTTTTACGTTTGCAGTCTCTTCTCCTGTTAAAGTAAGAACTGCAACTGCTTCTGCAGGAACCTGGTTGGACATGATACCAGACTCAAAGCTTACCAGCTTGCTGCTCTTTACCGGACGGGTAGCATCAAATTCCAGAATTCCTTTCTCACCGTTGCATACAGGGAACATAACGTCCGGAACAACAGAAAATGCCGGCTCTTTATAATTCTTCGCATAATACTGCACATCGGCCATTCCCTTTTCCTCGTCACATCCAAAGAAAAAGCGGAAGCTGTGTTTTGGCTTATAGCCCTGTTCTTTCAGATATTTTAAAGCATAAAGGGCAGTCATAAAGGAACCCTTATTATCGCTTACGCCTCTTCCGATCAGAAGGCCGTCTTTTACAACTGGCTTAAATGGTTCGCAGCATGTCCAGCCATTTCCGGCAGGTACTACATCTGCATGGCCAAAGAAACCGATCTCTGTATCACTTTCCCCTTTCCAGAGAAGAGTTCCGCAGTAATTTTCATGGTTAAATGTTTCAAATCCCATGGATTTTCCTAAATCCAGAGCTGCATGAAGGGCATCTAAGCATGCCTGTCCAAAAGGCATATCCGGATCTTCTGTTTTTACGCTTACACTTGGGATCTCTGATAATTTGCATATATCCTGAACCATATCATCAATGTGTTTTTCAATCCATTCTTTTTCCATTGCTTTTCCCTTTCTTTTTATATAAATTTGGTATCAAAAAACAATTGCCGCTTATAGCGGCGCTTGTTTTTATTTTACATCATCATATAAATGGCACGCTACACAGTGATTTTCTCCGATCTGGCGCATCTGCGGCACTTCGGTCTTGCAGCATTCCATTGCAAATTTACATCTTGTGTGGAACAGACAGCCCTTTGGAGGGTTGTACGGGCTTGGGATATCTCCCTCTAACAGCATTGGCTCATGCTTTACATCTACATCCGGTACCGGAATGGCAGAAAGCAGTGCCTTTGTGTATGGATGCATCGGGTTGTCATATAATTCCTGTCTGTCTGCGATCTCAACCATACGTCCTAAATACATAACTCCAATGCGGTCACATAAGAAACGTACCACACTTAAGTCATGGGAAATGAACATATAAGTTAAGTTAAATTCTTTCTGAAGGTCCTTCATCAGGTTTAATACCTGTGCACGGACAGATACGTCCAGAGCAGATACCGGCTCATCACAGAAAATGAACTTCGGCTCTAAGATCAGCGCTCTTGCAATAACAATTCTCTGTCTCTGTCCACCGGAGAACTCATGAGGATATTTACTCATGTATTCTTCACGAAGACCTACTTTCGCCATGATATTCTTTACTTTTGCCAGTTTTTCTGCTTCTGACTCATGAGAATATACATCAAGAGGAGCCTGGATCAGCTCTCTGACTGTCATTCTTGGGTTTAAGGATGCATAAGGATCCTGGAAAATGATCTGGATCTCCTGGCGCAGCTTACGCATCTCTTCACCGGAAAGAGTTGCCAGATCCGTTCCCTTATAAAGGACCTGTCCGCTGGTTGGATTTAAAAGGCGGATGACCGTTCTTCCCAGAGTGGATTTTCCACATCCGGACTCACCTACGATACCGAATGTTTCACCTTCATTAATGGTAAAAGAAACATCATTGACAGCCTTTACAACCGGTCTGTCTTTCTGAAACAGTTTTTTATTTCCATAAAAAAATTTCTCTACATTTTTTACTTCCAGGATCACATTATCTTTCATCGCTTACACCGCCTTTATCTTCATACAGGAAGCACCTGACGCTTCTCTCACCAAACTGATACATTGGTGGCTGCTCATTCCGACATTTTTCCATTGCACGGGTACAGCGGTCGCAGAAACGACATCCCTTTGGCATGGAAGTAAGGGAAGGTACGGTTCCCTCAATGGTGTAAAGCCGGTCAATATCTTTGTCTTTTCGTGGAATAGATGCCAGAAGTCCCTTTGTATAAGGATGTTTTGGATCTTTAAAGATCTCTCTTGCAGTTGCATATTCAATGACCATACCTGCATACATGACCATGATCTTGTCTGCCATCTCTGCTACAACACCCATATCGTGGGTGATCAGCATAATGGAAACTCCGGTCTTTTCCTTCATTTCCTTCATCAGTTCCATGATCTGCGCCTGAATGGTAACATCCAGTGCAGTGGTTGGCTCATCGGCAATGATAAGAGATGGATTTTGTGCCAGCGCCATAGCGATCATCACACGCTGACGCATACCACCGGAAAGCTGATGTGGATATTCTCCATATCTCTTTTCAGGAGAAGGGATACCTACTTTTGTCAGCATTTCAATACTGCGGTTTTTTGCTTCATTTTTATCACAGCTGTGATGTACGATAAATGCTTCATCTAGCTGTTTTCCAATGGTCTTTACCGGGTTTAAGGAAGTCATGGAGTCCTGGAAGATCATACCGATACCGGTTCCTCTCACCTGGGCCATTTCCTTATCTGAATAGTTTGCAATGTTCTTTCCGTTCAGGATGATCTCATCTGCCTCTATTTTTGTGGTTGCCTTAGGTAAAAGGCGCATGATCGACATGGAAGTTACACTCTTACCGCAGCCAGATTCGCCTACGATGCCCAGTGTCTCTCCCGGATCTACATGAAAGCATACCTGTTCTACGGCAGGAACCCACTTCTTGCCAATTTTAAAGCTGGTTTTCAAATTCTTCACTTCTAATAAAGGTTCCATGTTCATCCTCCATTTCGCTACACGTTCTTTCAAACTTTTTGTGAACGCATTACCCCTCTTCTGTGGTGCTGCAGACCGGAGCAGCTTTTGCCTTCTGCTTCGGTCTGCACCGCCACACAAGGTGGCGGGCAATGCCTATATTATAAACATTTATTACTTTTCGATGGTCCAGTTCCATACGTCTCTGTTTAACTGAGAGTAATCCTGGTTGTCTTTTACATTACCAATTCTGTTGTTGTAAGCAAACAGGTTGTTCTGGAAATACAGGAAGCAGAATGGTACCTGCTCTACCAGCAGTTCCTGATAATTGTCATAGTTAACTTTTCTGTCTTCAAAGTTGAATGCATGCTCGCCTTCTGCACCGGTGTTGTAAATGGTCCAGTCAGACAGATGAGAGAAGTTGTTGATGTGATCTGGCTTGAAGTTGATTACACACTCAGATGGGTCAGGTGAACCGCCGGAACCGATCAGACCAAGGTCATAGTTTCCTTCTCTTACTTTGGTTAAGTGGGTTGCGAAGTCAGCAGACTCGATCTTTGTCTTGATGCCGATCTCCTGCAGGTTCTGCTGGATGATAACTGCAGCCTGCTCTCTGATGCTGTTACCTGTAGGTACAGAGAATACTAATTCGTGGGAACCATCCCAGCCAGCTTCTGCTAACAGCTCTTTTGCCTTTTCTGGGTTGTATCCTACGTTTACTACATCATCATAGTACTTGTGGCTTGTTGCAAATGGTCCAAATGCCGGCTCGCCTTCGCCCTTTAACAGACCGGAAACGATCGCGTCTCTGTTGATGGCCATGTCAATTGCCTGTCTAACCTTTGGTGGCAGATAATCTTTTTCGGTATTGATCGCCATGTACTGGTATCCTACAGACTCTGTAGATACGCAGGTCAGGTTCTGCTGCTGCTGTGCCATATCCCAGTCAGATAACTGAAGGGAAGCAACGTTTCCAGCCAGGATGTCGATCTCATCGTTCATCAGACCGGACAGAAGGCTAGGTGTAGCAACAACTTTTACTACGAAACGATCCCACTGAGGAGTCTTTAAGTAGTAGTCTTTGTTTGCCTTGAATTCCATACGCTCGCCGCTGATCTGGCTCTCATAGATACATGGACCGGAACCGATTGGTTTCTCCCAGTAGCTGTTGTTTCTGATATCAGCATATGGTGTATCGCCTAACAGATGCTTTGGAAGGATATAGATATCTCTGAACTTGATAAAAAAGAGGAAATCCATATTGGTAGGCTCTGCACAGGTCATTTCTACTGTATGCTCGTCTACTGCCTTTACCTGAAGGCTGTCATCGCCCTCTTTAAATCCTGCGAATGGGCTTACGTTGTTCTGTCTTACAACAGCTGCGCTTGGGGAGTTGTAAACCTGCATGGTGAATACTACGTCATCTGCAGTTACAGGCTCGCCATCCTGCCATTTTGCATTTTCATTCAAATGTACAGTCAGCACCTTGTTGTCATCGCTCATGCTCCACTTATCAGCCAGTCTTGGCTCATAAGTACCATCCTGTTTCAAGTATACCAGCTTGTCATAGATCAGATCCAAAACTGCATCTGAGTAAGAACTTGTGGTATCAAATGGGATAATGGAGTCCCATGCAGAAACCATTGCCATGGTAATGGTGCCAGGTTCTGCTGAGCTTTCTGAGCTGGCAGCTTCTGTAGCTGCTTCGCTTGTTTCAGTTCCAGCTGCTGCCGGAGCCGCTGTGGTAGCTGTCTGTGATGCAGAGCTGCCGCAACCTGCCAGTGCAGATGCTACTAATAACACTGACACAGCCTTCTTTAAAAGGTTACTTTTTTTCATGTTTTTCCTCCTTTTCGTAAGATGTCCTCTCAGAGAGGGCATAAAACTATATAGCGTTAAATCTTCATCTTGGTATCAAGAGCATCACGGATGCCGTCACCAATGAAGTTAATGCTCAATACAGTAAGGACCAGTACAACACCGGCGGGTACCCACATATACAGCTTTGTGGACAGGACACTGATGGACTGTGCATAATACAGAATGTTTCCCCAGGAAGCTTCCGGAGGCTGTACGCCAAGTCCTAAGAAACTTAAGGATGACTCTGTAATGATCGCCTGAGCGGTTCTGAATGTAAAGGAAATGATAACCGGTGCAAATGAGTTTGGCAGAACGTACCGAAGTAAGATCGTGCCGTTCTTTGCACCAATTGCTTTTGCTGATTCTACGTAATCCTTTTCCCTGACAGACAATACGCTTGCATAGATCAGTCTGGCAAACTCTGTCCAGCCAAGAAATCCGATTACTAATGTAACAGTTGTTACGGACTGTCCTAAAACACTGGCTAAAACCAGGATCAGGATCATGTTAGGGAATGACATGAAGATGTCTGCACATCTCATGATAACGGTTTCCACTGCGCCTCTGAAATATCCGGCAAACAGTCCCAACGGAACACCGATGGCCAAACTGATCAGTGCGGAACAGATACCAACCATCAGTGATACACGGCCACCAAAGATAAGTCTGGCAAACAAGTCTCTTCCTACGTCATCACAGCCTAACAGATGTTCAGCTGAAGGAGCACCGCCAAATGCCATGTAGTCCATGGAATAAGGATCTAACTTCATGATCGATGGAAGGAAGACAACTGCCAGTACTTCCAGGATCAGTACGATAGTGCCCATCATAGCCAGTCTATGGGCCAGGAATTTTTTGACTACGTCCCCGAAATAGGAGCTTCTGTTATTTTCTTTCGCCATTACGTCTACTCCTCTCCTACGAATAACGGATCTTCGGGTCTAAGAGACCATAAACAAGATCTACGATCATGTTACCGATCAGTACAGCTGCTGCAATGAAAACAGTGATACCCATGATCACCGGATAATCACGGGAGTTGATGGAAAGTACCATCAGGCTTCCAAGTCCCGGCCATGCAAAGATCTGTTCTGTAACAACAGCGCCGCCTACTAAGAATGGGATCATCATACCAATACGGGTGATGATCGGGATAAATGCGTTCTGAAGAGCATGTTTAAAAAGCACTCTGCCTTCTAACGCGCCTTTTGCTCTTGCAGTACGGATGTAATCTTCCTGAAGTACATCAAGCATAGCGCCTCGGGTCTGACGGATCAGACTTCCTACCTGCTGGATGGAAAGGACCAGCATTGGAAGGAATAGGTGATGTAACAGCATCGGAAGGGTTCTGACACCTGATGTATCGTACATACCTCCACTTGGGAAGATCTTCAATACTACAGAAAGGAGATATACAAATACCAGTCCTGCAAAGAAGTTTGGGATGGCTGCTCCGATAAAGGAAAACGCAGAGGAAATGTAGTCCCAGGCTGTATAAGGCTTGTATGCGGACATGATTCCCAGAGGAATTGCGATCAGGATGGAGAACACCAGAGAGGACATGGTAAGGAGCAGTGTCGGTCCGATACGCTCGGAGATATCTGCCCAAACGGCGTGTCCTGTTCGGTAAGATGCACCCATATTTCCATGCAGGAGCTGTACCAGCCAGTTAAAATACTGTATCATGACCGGCTGGTCCAGTCCCAGCTTTGCTTTCATCGCTGCCATCTGTTCTGCTGTGGCATTAGGATCATTGAAGATCATTTCCAGAGGTGTACCAGGAGCCATTGAAGAAAGCACATATACTAAAACCGTGATCCCCAAAAAAGTAGGTATTGCAATTAATATTCTTTTTCCTATATATCTGAGCATTTGCATCCCTCTTTTCTTAAGATCTGTAAATTATAAGCTTCTTGCCTGCTCTACTGCTGCTCTTACCAGCTTAAGATCCTGCTCAGTTGCCAGTGTGCAGTCTGCGCCAAGGATAAATCCTTCTCTGCCGAAGTTCTCAACAACCTTGATAACTTCTCTTCTTACGTCGTACTCGTCACCATCTACCAGAACACCGCTTCTGTTCTCTAATCCGCCAAGGATGGTCTTTCCCGGGAACTGCTTCTTGCCGTCTGCCAGAGTCATTGGTGCTTCGTATACACCCCAGTTTACAACATCTGCCAGTGCAGCGTAATCTTCATCGTATCTCTTCATGTTCAGGCCGCTCTTGCACATATGTAAGAAGCAGTAGCCGCCTGCATCTTTGATTGCCTTCATGATCTTTAAGTCAAATGGTTTGATCCATTTTGCGAATTCTTCATCAGTGTACCATCTGGTCTCTGCGCCTAAACCTGCATAGTATACAGAGTCAACGCCTGCGTCCTTGATGTATCTTTCAGCCAGGATGCACATACCATCAGCAATTCTTTCCATAGAGTCTAACATCTTTTTCTCATCCCAACGGAGGAAGTCTACCTGCATCTGACGAACCTGATCGTAGTTGTAGCCTTCACCCATCTTCTCTAATGGATGGATACCGGAAGCACACATACCATGTAAAGTACCCATGGTGAAAGCGTCCTTATCAACTCCGTCCATGATCTTCTTGGTCATTTCGATCTGATCTTCGATGATGTTGGTGTTTCTGCTGAAGGATGGGATCAGTTCATAGTAATCCTTTGGTGTGCGGATCATTCCATAGTAAGGAACCAGATGCTCATTCATAACCTTTACGATATCAGTATCGGTCTCTTTGAAGAATTTCAGATGAGCTGCTACTGCCTCATCACCTACTGCCTGGTTCTTTGGGAAGTGCAGAGAGAATGAAGACGGGATGGCATCTACTTTCTTTCCTTCGATTGCTGCAATTACTCTTTCGCGCTTTGTCATTTTATTAATCCTCCTATAATATTCTTTTTAATATTATCTTTAATATTATTACAACCATTGTAGTCCTTATCCGGCCCAATGTCAACAAGTTTCTTTATACTTTGCACAACTTATTTTTTGTAAGCACTTTCTTTTTGCTCATTTCGCACAAAACTTATAAAACCTGCCGCTGGAAGCTTTTTCCAGATGCATGACAACATAAAAGAGCAGCTAACTTAATAGCTGCCCTTTATATTGCCTACTTTTCCAGTAGGTTTCAAGTTGTTTTTGTGTTTTTTACAAATTTTTACATTTCCGATAGATCTGCTCTGTATTTACAATTGTTTTTGCACATCATTTTTTGCAGATCAGCCGTTTCATCTGGATCATAAGAGTCGGGATGAACGCTAAAACTGCCACCTGGAGCAGAGATACCACCGGCATACTCTGTACCTGGAACAGACGGTGAAGTCCAGGAATGAAAATCACCAGTCCTAAAAGCAGAGCACCTGCTCCGAAAGCGTAAAGACTGTAAGGATTGGTGCCAAAGCCCAGTTTAAAAATGGATTTCTTTCCCCTGCAGTTAAATCCGTGGAACAGTCTTGCCAGTGTTAAAGTGGAAAATGCCATGGTAGATGCCATCGCTGTGCTGCTTCTTAATCCCAGATAAAAAGCAGTTATGACTACTGCTGCGATCAACACACCCTGGGCTGCCATCTGGATCATGAAATCTTTTGTCATCAGCCCTTCTTTCGGATCTCTCGGCTTTTCTTTTAAAAGGCCTTCATCTGCCGGTTCCATGCCAATGGCAAGGGCCGGAAGGGAGTCAGTCAGAAGGTTGATAAACAGCAACTGCACCGGAGCGAAAGGCACCGGTAAAGCCATAAGGGAAGTATATAATACAGCAAAGATAGCAGCTGTATTGCCGGAAAGAAGATACAGCACTGCATTTTTAATATTTCTGTATACATTTCTTCCATTTGCCACAGCTTTAATGATCGTAGCAAAGTTATCATCTGCCAGGATCATGGCAGCAGCGTCCTTGGAAACCTCTGTTCCTGTAATTCCCATGGCAACACCAATATCTGCTTTTTTCAGTGCCGGGGCATCATTCACACCGTCTCCTGTCATGGAAACGATATTTCCCCGTCTCTGCCAGCCTTCTACAATGCGGATCTTATTTTCCGGTGAAACTCTAGCGTAAACGGATATTTTATCAATCTTCTGATCCAGTTCTTCTTCACTCATGGCATCTAATTCCATACCAGTAAGTGCCAGATCCCCTTCCTCAAAAATGCCGATCTGCTTTGCAATGGCTGTTGCCGTTACCTTATGGTCGCCTGTGATCATAACTGTCTTAATGCCTGCCTGCTTTGCCTCTGCCACTGCCCTTACAGACTCCGGTCTTGGAGGATCCACCATGGAGATCAGTCCCAGGAATACATAACCACATTCTGCCTGGGCGCAAAGCATTTCATTGGACTCCTTATAGGCAAAGGCCAGAACACGAAGACCATTTTCTGAAAAGTGCTGGTTCTGCAGGCGGATCTTTTCTTTTTCTTCCTCTGTCATAGGACGGATCCCATCACCATAGCGCACAGATACGCAGCGGTCTAACAGAACATCTACCGCACCTTTTGTAAGGATCGTAGGCACCCCGTGGATCCGGTATTTTGTACTCATCAATTTCCGGTCAGAGTCAAAAGGGACCTCTTCTATACGGTCCATTACCTTTCTTAACGCATCCTCATGCATTCCCATTTTTCCAAAATAGCTGTCCGGAAGGACCTGGATCTTACGAAACATCTCCAAAAGAGCGTATTCTGTCGGATCACCAATTCCTTTGCCGTCTACAATGCTGGAATCATTAGTCAGTACTGCATCATAAAGAAGATAACGCTGTGTCTGGTCTGTAAGATCTAACTCTTTCCCGTCGATCACCTTTCCATCTACATAAACCTGCTGTACCGTCATCTTATTCTGGGTCAGTGTTCCTGTTTTGTCAGAACAGATCACAGATACACAGCCTAAGCTTTCCACTGCCTTTAATTTCTTGATAATGGCATTTTCTTTTGCCATTTTCTGGGTTCCAAATGCCTGGACAATGGTAACGATGGAAGTCAGTGCTTCCGGGATCGCTGCTACTGCCAGGGCTACTGCAAATAACAGTGCATCCAGAAGGCTCATTTTCCGGAACATGCAAAGGGCAAACACCAGGGCACAGACTACCATGATCAGGACTGCCAGTTTTCCACTGAACTGATCCAGGCTTTTCTGTAACGGTGTTTTCCGTTCTTCTGCCCCGTTCATCAGCCCTGCTATTTTACCGATCTCCGTATTCATACCTGTTGCTGTAACAAGAACAGTGGCTCTTCCGTAAGTTACTAGGCTGCCGGAATAGACCATATTGGTGCGGTCTGCCAGCGCTGCCTCTCCATTTAGTGCCATCTCCTGCTTATCTACATTAGTAGACTCTCCCGTAAGGGAGCTTTCATTGACCTGCAGGGAATAATTATGAAGGATCCTTCCGTCTGCAGCCACCATGTCCCCAGCCTCTAATTCCAGGATATCCCCCGGAACTACATCTTTTGCCGGTATTTCCTGCTTTCTGCCATCTCTTATAACCTTGGCATCCGGCGCAGACAGCTGTTTTAAACTCTCTAAGGACTTTTCTGCCTTCATATGCTGCACAGTTCCAAGGACCGCATTCATCACAAGGACTGCAAAAATAACAATGGTGCTTTCTTCATTTCCAGAAAACATGGATATGATAGCTGCACCGATCAGGATCACTACCATCAGATCCTTAAACTGGTCTAAAAAGACCTGAAAAGCACTTTTCTTTTTTTCCTCTAAGAGTACATTTTCCCCTTTTTCCAGACGGATCTTTTCTGCCTGTTCTGTAGTCAGTCCCTGTTCTGATGCCTGACAGGCTTTTAGCGCCTCCTGCGGTGACAGGTTCCACATATTTTTCTCTGTCATAATGTTCTCTCCTTTGTTTTAGTATGATCGGAAATGTTCCAGAAAAACAAAAGAGCGGGACTTTTATTGCACCAAAATATGCAATAAAAGTCTCGCTCCATATACATGTGTACTGCCCGGCTGCAGGCCTAATGTATCTTCATTATCCTGCCGCGTGATGACGACCAGCACAACACAGAAAAATCTGTGTGAACTACTCCCTGATATCTAAACTTAAAATAACACAGCAGACTGCAAAATGTCAACGGTGAAATTTATCTGTACCGCTTTTTCATGGAAAATCCACGGCCGCTTACTTCGCTGACACGGTTTACTACCATAAAGCTTTCCGGATCAATGGTGTGGATCAGCTTTTCGATCTTTGGAACCTCCCTGTTGGAGATTACACTGAAGATCATCTGGGTCTCCTGTTTTAAATAGCCGGTCTCGCCGGAAAGCATGGTAACGCCGCGGTCCATTTCCGCTAAAATAGCTTCCCTTATCTCCTGGGCACGTTCACTGATGACTCTTACTTCTGTACGGGTGGTTCCCATAAGCATCAGTTTATCTAACACCAGTGTATATGTCATTACCAGGATCAGGCCATACAGTACTTTCTCCGGTGGATTTCCCACTGCCTGGGCCAGTAAAATGCAGAAATCAAACACATACATGGAAACGGAAACAGGAATTTTAAAGTAATGGTTCAACACCAGCGGCGGGATATCCATTCCTCCTGTGGAAGCCCCTGCACGGATCACAATGCCTAAAGAACCGCCAATTCCCAATCCGGAAAAGATGGTACATAAAAACAGATCCTGGGTAAGCACCAGATCTCCAAAGACTTTCTCAAAAAATCCCAGTGCAATCGGATATACGAAGGTACTTACAACGGTTGTCAGAGCAAATTTTCGTCCCATGACCTTCCAGCCGATGAGAAGCATGGTTACATTAAATATAAGTACAAAAGTTGCTACCGGTATTCCAAAGCTCCTGTTTAATGCCAGACCGATACCTGTCGTCCCCCCTGTAAGCAGGCCCGCAGGCATTAAAAACAGCTTTACAGCCAGGGCATACAGTATATTTCCCAGTATAACAACCATCAGCGAGCCGCCTTTTTGTAAATGGTCTTTCCAGTTTTCTGTATTTGTTTCCATTTTGTTTTCCCCTCTCTTACCCGTCCAATATTCGGGACTTTCATCATAAAAAAACACGCCTGTCAGGGAATTTTCCCTAACAGACGTGGATCAAGGCTTCTGCCTAATACAATTTTCAGTATAAAGAACGGAGGTCATTCTGTCAAGCAGGTTTCATTGCTTCATCATTTTTCCGTCAGTTTTTCTGTTCCTCATAAGTTAAAAAGGAGTCCATATACTGAATATACTCTTCTTTTGTAAATACCGGATGATAATTCTTAACGATCTCCTTTGCCTTTACAGCCCCGTTTCTAAGCAGTCGGTATGCAGACAGGGCGAAGATCTTGGCAGTGACAATATAAGCCAGTTCTTCATCTACAATATCAAAGTCTACTGTATGAAGTCCATTTACTTTTCCGCCTGTATTAAAAGTAAGCACAGGCTGGATGTGCTGTACATCTCCTACATCCGTAGAACCGCCAGAATGATGGCTGATGTCTTTCTCCACTACGGTATACTCCTTTTCACTGGTGGCTGCCGCGATCTTAGCTGCCGCAAGTACATCTTCATCTGCCGGTGTTTTTAAAGTTGGAAGATATCCTGGGGCTGTTGTGATCTGGCAGGTGGCTCCAATGGCAGCCGCACCTGCCTTAAATGCACGGTCGGTCTTAAAGGCTGCGTCTGCAATGGCGTCTTTATTTGAGGCACGCACCAGGGTTTCGATCACTACCTCATCCGGAACTACATTGACCAGATTGCCGCCTTTTGTAATGATGGGATGGACTCTTACATGGTCTTCATCCTTAAATGTTTCTCTTTGATAGGCTAAGGCTGAAAGACCAAGAGAAGCCGCATTTAAAGCATTAATTCCCTTATATGGCGCACCTGCTGCATGGGCAGCCACTCCTTTATAGCGGATGACCTTGGAAACAAAACCGTTATTAGAAGTAGCACCTACGCAGATATCCTCATCTTCTGTGTGATGTACGATATCCAGGTCAATATCATCAAAAGCGCCAATGCGGATCAACTCGCATTTTCCACCGCCATAGCGGATCTTTCCCTCTTTTGTCAGCTGGTTTTTAAATTCGATCTCCCCATATTCCTCTGCAGGAACAGCAAAAAATACCACCTGACCGTCTAAGGTCTCCTTAACTTTCGAATCTGTAAGAGCGAAAGCCGCCCCGATCACACCTGCCATCTGGGCATGATGACCGCAGCAGTGGGCTGCCTGGGTTTCCGGATTTGCGTATTTATGTTCCGGAATGCGAAGAGCGTCTAATTCCCCGATCAGCGCCAGACTTACATTGTCCTTTTTCTCTTCGTTTAAATATGCCTTTACGCCTGTAACTGCCAGATGCTCTTTTACAGGGAGATTTAACTTTTTCATCAACCGGGTAAATTTTTCCGCAGTCTTAAATTCCTTGTATCCAAGCTCCGCATGTGTATACATATCTCTTGCAAAAGCTATGATCTCATCTCTGTTTGCCTCGATCAGATCCACAATACGTTTCTCTGTTTCGTCTAACTGTACTCCCATTTTGCCTTCCTCCTTGTTTTCCCCATACAACCTGTCCATATAATTTCAGGCGCTCCGAAACTATTGGTCCGAAACGCCTGAAACTGCCTTACAGACTGCGTACATCCGCAGATCTGTTACTTATCTGTTTTCAATATCCATTAACATCTGAACACGGCGCTCATGACGTCCGCCTTCAAACTTTGCATCCAGCCATGCTTCTGTGATCATCTTAGCTAACTCGCTGCCTACCACTCTTGCGCCAAATGCAAGGACATTGGAGTTGTTGTGCATTCTGGAAAGCTTTGCAGTATATGGCTCGCTGCATACGCAGGCGCGGATGCCTTTTACCTTGTTTGCTGCTAAAGAGATACCTACGCCGGTACCGCAGATAGCAATACCCAGATCAGCTTCACCGGAAGCAACTGCGCGTCCTACTTTTTCACCGTAAACCGGATAATCGCAGCTTTCTGTGCTGTTGGTTCCAAGGTCGATCACTTCGTATCCCTTGCTCTCAACAAATTCCTTGATGATGTTCTTCAGCTCAATGGCTGTATGGTCATTTCCCATTGCGATCTTCATAATACTAAATCTCCTCTTTCTTAAAAAACTTTTTTATTTTATCTAATCTGGATGTCATGGACATCAAAAGCAGATCTGCCACTGTAAGAGCAGCCATTGCTTCCACTACTACCACAGCTCTTGGAACGATCACCGGGTCATGGCGGCCCTTGATCTCGATCTCCCGCTCTTTTCCATAGCGGTCTACTGTTTTCTGTATCTGTGAAATAGACGGTGTTGGCTTAAATGCCGCCCGCATCACCAACGTACTTCCATCACTCATGCCCCCTAAGGTGCCGCCGGAATGATTGGTGACTTTACATGGTCTTCCGTCTTTTCCTATAATAAAGCAGTCGTTATCCTGAGAGCCTAAAGAGGCGGCTGCTTCAAAGCCATCTCCGATTTCAAAGCCTTTTACAGCGCCGATGGACATAATGGCTTTTCCCAGCGCAGCATCCAGCTTATCAAAAACAGGTTCTCCTACGCCTGCAGGAAGTCCGTTTACAACACACTCGATCACACCGCCGCAGGAGTCTTTCCTCTGTATCATATCTTCCAGATAACTCTCTGCCTCTGCTGCCGCTTTTTTATCCGGCATATACAGGCGGTTATTGGAAATTTCTTCCAGATCCATCTTAGAATGGTCGATCTTTACAGGTCCCACTGCACTGGTGTATGCCTGAACCGTAATTCCAAGGCTTTCAAGGAGCTTTGCTGCTACAGCACCTGCTGCCACTCTTCCAATGGTCTCTCTTCCGGAAGAACGTCCGCCGCCCCGGTAATCACGAAAGCCATACTTTTCATCAAAGGTATAATCTGCATGGCCCGGACGGTATACATCCATGATATTGCTGTAATCACGGGAGCGCTGGTCTGTGTTGCGGATCACAATAGAGATTGGTGTTCCTGTTGTTTTTCCCTCAAAAACACCGGATAAGATCTCTGCCTTATCTCCTTCGCTTCTGGCTGTGGTAAATTTGCTCTGTCCCGGTTTTCTCCGGTCTAAATATTTCTGGATATCTTCTTCATTTAAAGGAAGTCCTGCTGGACAGCCGTCCACTACAACGCCAACGCCTGCCCCATGGGACTCTCCCCAGGTACTTATCTTAAAAATCGTTCCGTATACTGAACCTGACATGTTATTAATCTCCTATTTTTACAATGGCACAGCAGTTAGGTTCATTTACAGGAATACTTCTTCCACTCATAACCAGAAGGCCTTTTTCATAATCTACTTTAAAGAAACTTATGGTGCCGCTGTCATGGTTTACAGAAGCAATATGTCTTCCATCCGGAAATACAGCTACATCCTTTGGATATGCGCCGCTGATCGGCAGACAGCATATCATGGTCAGAAGGCCTGTCTCCTCATCTCTCTTGTAAACACTAATGGTATTTTCTCCTGCATTGGTGCAATATATATATTTCTGGTCAACAGACATTCTCATGGCGCAGGCAGCAGTCAGGTTGTCCGGCTTCTTGGTAGAAGTGGTGGAAATGGTCTGGATCTTTTCGATCACAGGTGCTCTGTCTCCAGTCTTGTAGGTGTATACATCAATTGCTTTCTTTAATTCATACATCAGATAAATGAATTTTCCGTCTTTGCTGTAACGGAAATGTCTTGGCGCAGACTCTAACTCACAGCGGATGGCGTCTACCTGGACTAATCTCTGTTCTTTATCATTAAAACGGTAGATTTTAACCTGGTCAATACCATTATCTACACTGAGTACAAAGCGGTTGTCAGGCATTCTTCTGGTGCAGGTCACATGCGGGCGGAAGTTACGCTCTGCCACACTGCCGTATCCTCTGTCAAATACACCGTCTACGATCTTTCCTACAGAACCGTCCGGGTTCAGACTTAATACCGTAGTCTTTCCATCGTGATAACCGGAAACGAATACATATTTATCCTCTTCATCGGTACAAAGGTGGCAGCCTCTCATTCCACGGATCGGGGCACTGTTTAAACGTGCCAGGCTTCCGTTTGGAAGGATACGGAAAGATACAACGCCTTCATCTGCAATGGAATACAGTGTCTTTCCGTCACTGGATGCAATTACATAAGAAGAATTGTCCACTTCGATCTCGCAGCGCTCTTTAAACATTCCATTTTCTACATCTACATCAAATACGGTGATTCCCTTTGCTTTTCCCGTATAGGAATAGGAACCCACATACGCCATATACTTACCGCTCATACAGCTTACCTCCCTGGATATTGTCTGTGTTTTTCCACTCACGGACACGCACCAATGTGCTCTGTTGTCTGCTGCTGCAGACGGTTCCGTTCGCGCTTATTTTTCCATGCGTTCATCATACCATACATTTAATTATTTGTTAACCTGTAAGTTTCAGAAAAGGTATTGACACTATTCTCATTTAATGTATAATGGAACTCGGCTTTGTTTAATAATACTAAACTTTTTGCTTATTTTTATATTCAGTTAGTATTTGTAAACTTTGTGTATAAGAAATGTTACTTACAGGTAAAACAGGAGGATATCATGGATATCGGCAACAAACTGAAAGAACTGCGTGTTTTAAAAGGACTGACGCAGGAGGAACTGGCGGACCGTTCCGAGCTTTCCAAGGGATTTATTTCCCAGCTGGAGCGCAATCTTACCTCCCCTTCCATCACCACCCTTATGGACATCCTGCAGTGCCTTGGTACCAGTATCGGAGAGTTTTTCAACGAGGCTCCTGATGAACAGATCGTATTCGGAAAACAGGACTATTTTGTTAAGGAAGACACCGAATACAAAAACGAGATCAAATGGATCATTCCCAATGCCCAGAAAAATACCATAGAGCCCATTTACCTGACCTTACAGGCCGGTGGCTCTACCTGTCCGGACACACCTCATGAAGGAGAAGAATTTGGCTACGTCCTTCAGGGAGCTGTGTCTATCCATCTGGGAAATAAGACTTATAAAGCCAAAAAAGGGGAATCCTTTTATTATACAGCTGACAAAACCCATTTCCTGTCCAGTAAAAACGGGGCAACCCTGATCTGGGTCAGCTCACCACCAAGCTTTTAGTATGTCCTCCCGAAACTTTGGGAGAACGGATCACCACACCTACGAAAAAGGAGAACTGCGCACATGAGCCAGCCATTGATTGATTTACAGCATATTTCAAAAAGCTTTGACGGGGAAATGGTCTTAGATGACCTGAACCTTTCTATAAAAGAAAACAGCTTCGTGACCTTACTGGGTCCCAGCGGCTGCGGAAAATCCACTACTCTGCGTATTTTAGGCGGTTTTACCCCGCCTGATAAGGGAAACGTTATTTTTGACGGTCAGGACATTACCAAGCTGCCGCCAAACAAGCGCCAGTTAAACACTGTATTCCAGAAATACGCTCTGTTCCCACATATGACCATTGCGGAAAACATTGCTTTCGGCTTAAAGATCAAAAACAAGCCAAAGAGCTACATTGACGATAAGATCAAATATGCCTTAAAGCTGGTAAACCTGTCCGGTTTTGAAAAAAGGGATGTTATCTCTCTTTCCGGCGGTCAGCAGCAGCGTATCGCCATTGCAAGAGCCATTGTAAATGAGCCGCGTGTCCTGCTCCTTGACGAGCCTTTAGGCGCTCTGGACCTGAAGCTGCGCCAGGACATGCAGTATGAGCTGATCCGACTGAAAAATGAGTTAGGCATTACCTTTATCTATGTTACCCATGACCAGGAAGAAGCACTTACTATGTCTGATACCATCGTAGTTATGAACCAGGGCTATATCCAGCAGATGGGTTCCCCGGAGCAGATCTACAATGAGCCGGAAAATGCTTTCGTTGCCGACTTTATCGGTGAGAGCAACATTGTACCTGGCCTTATGATCCATGATGAACTGGTCGAGATCTTCGGAGCAAAATTCGCCTGTGTTGACAAGGGCTTTGGAAACAACAAACCTGTAGACGTTGTGATCCGCCCTGAGGATATTGACCTGTTAAAGCCGGAAGAAGGCACACTTCAGGGTGTTGTCACCCACCTGATCTTTAAGGGCGTTCACTATGAAATGGAAGTGACTACCCCGGATGGTTTTGAGTGGCTGGTACACTCCACCGATATGTTCCCAGTTGGCCAGCAGGTAGGACTTCATGTAGATCCTTTCGACATTCAGATCATGAATAAGCCTGCTTCTGAAGATGAGGAGGCACTGGGAGTCAATGAATAATGATAAAAAAAAATCCGTGGCTATTGGACGGGCACTGCTCTCCGGTCCTTATCTGATCTGGATGATCGGTTTTACCATCATTCCGCTGGCACTTATTTTCTGGTACGGCATTACAACTAAAAACGGTAACCTGACACTGGCAAACATCACAGCCATCATGAGCCCGGATCACTGGAAGGCCTTATGGCTGTCCCTTGGACTGTCTCTTATCAGTACAGTCCTCTGTCTGGTCCTGGCATATCCTCTTGCCATGATCCTTCGCGGAAGAGGCAGCTCTGCCAGCGGCTTTATTGTATTTATCTTCATCCTTCCTATGTGGATGAACTTCCTGCTGCGCACTATGGCATGGCAGACATTACTTGAAAGAAATGGTGTGATCAACGGTATCCTGGCATGGCTTCACCTGCCAAAGCAGAACCTGATCAACACCCCGGCAGCCATTGTCCTTGGAATGGTATACAACTTCCTTCCATTCATGGTACTGCCTATCTACAATGTACTTGCAAAAATTGACGACAACACCATCAATGCCGCAAAGGACTTAGGCGCCAATACTTTACAGACTCTGTTCTTTATCTGGCTGCCTTTAAGCCTTCCAGGTATTATCAGCGGTATTACCATGGTATTCGTGCCTTCCCTTACCACATTCGTTATCTCCGACCTGTTAGGCGGAAGCAAGATCCTGCTGATCGGTAATGTAATTGAACAGGAGTTTACAAAGGGAAATAACTGGCACTTGGGAAGCGGTCTGTCTCTGGTCTTAATGGTATTTATCCTGATCAGCATGGCCATGATCGCAAAATACGATAAAAACGGAGAAGGGACGGCATTCTGATGACAAAAGGCAAAGAACGGTTTCGGAAGTTTATTTCCGACTTTTATTTAGTGATTATCCTTATCTTCCTTTATGCCCCGATTTTTACTATGATGGTCCTTTCTTTTAATCAGTCAAAATCAAGGACCCACTGGGGCGGCTTTACTTTAAGCTGGTATACACAGATGTTTGAAAGCCGGGCGATCATGTATGCATTATACACGACTCTGTTAGTAGCAATGATCTCCGCACTGGTGGCAACTGTTATTGGAACTGTAACAGCGATCGCTATCAGCCATATGAAACCTGTTTCCAAAAATATTTTTATGAGCATCTCCAACATTCCTATGTTAAATGCAGATATCGTAACAGGTATCGCACTGATGCTGGCATTTATCGCTTTTGGCATTTCCCTGGGATTTAAGACAGTTCTTATTTCCCATATCACATTTAACATCCCTTATGTTATTTTAAGTGTTATGCCAAAATTAAAGCAGACAGACCGCTCTACTTATGAAGCAGCTTTAGACCTTGGCGCTTCTCCGGCTTATGCCTTTTTTGAGGTAGTTTTCCCGGATATCATGCCAGGTGTACTTTCCGGTTTCCTTCTGGCATTTACCATGTCACTGGATGATTTCATTATCACCCACTTTACAAAGGGCGCCGGCATCAATACTCTGTCTACCCTGATCTACAGTGAAGTACGCCGCGGTATCCGTCCTTCCATGTATGCCTTAAGCACTGTTATCTTTGTGGTGGTGCTGGTGGTACTGCTTATTGCAAATTTCCGTAAACAGCCGGAAAAAGACTAATATCAGAGACTGGAGGATCTAAGCTATCATGAAAATGCGTACATTCTGGGCTGCTGCTGCAGCTGCTGTAGGCTCCTGCGTGGTATCGATCGCTATTTTAGGAGTTCCCGGGGCAGAAAGCGGCGGCGGTACCTTAAAAGTATATAACTGGGGCGAATATATTGACGAGGATGTTATTACCCAGTTTGAAGATGAAACCGGTATTTCTGTTGTCTATGACGTTTTTGAAACAAACGAAGAAATGTATCCTGTTGTGGAAGCAGGCGGTGTTAAATATGATGTAGTATGTCCATCTGACTACATGATCCAACGAATGATCGACAACAATATGTTAGCCGAACTGAATTATGATAATATCCCCAACGCAAAGCAGATCGGGGATGATTACTGGAACATGAGTAAGGATTTTGACCCGAAAAACCAGTATGCAGTTCCTTACTGCTGGGGTACTGTAGGTATTCTTTATAATAAGCAGATGTTAGAGCAGTTAGGGGTTCCGGAGCCAACCAGCTGGGCTAATCTGTGGGATCCGAAACTTTCTGATGAGATCCTGATGCAGAACAGTATCCGCGATGCATTTATGATCGCATTAAAGCAGAAAGGCTATTCTTTAAATACTTCCAACCCGGAAGAACTAGCTGAAGCAAGGGATATGCTGATCCAGCAGAAACCTCTGGTACAGGCTTATGTTATTGACCAGGTAAGAGATAAAATGATCAACGGTGAAGCTGCAGAAGGCGTTATTTACTCTGGCGAAATGCTTTACATCCAGGAACAGATTGAAGAACTTGGTCTGGATTATGACCTGGAATATGTAGTTCCGGAAGAGGGAACCACTCTCTGGATCGACTGCTGGGTTGTTCCGAAAAATGCAGAAAATAAAGAAGCGGCTGAAAAATGGATCAATTTCTTATGCCGTCCTGATATTGCAAAGAAGAATTTTGACTACATCACCTATTCTACTCCAAATACAGGCGCATATGAGCTTTCTGATGAAGAACTGCAGAATAATGAAGCCCTGTTCCCGGATATGGACTCTCCGGCAATGAAAAACAGTGAGATCCTGCGCTATCTTGGTGATGATACGGATAATATTTATAATGAAATGTGGAAAGAAGTTAAGGCACAGTAACTTTCATGCCAAAATTTATTTTTCAGGGAATTTTATCAATAAGGATTTATTGCAATTTCCATTACTTGTAAATATGATTTTTCTATGATAAAATTATTGTAATTAGTGGGAGCGTGTCTGAAAATTTTTGTCACGATTTTCGGATGCGCTCTACGGCTACTTTGAGTTCTAATGAAAGGGCGTGTTGTTGTGAAAATACAGGAATCTGCTGAAAATTATCTGGAGACCATACATATGCTCAGCAAGCATAAACCTTATGTGCGTTCCATTGATATTGCAAATGAATTAAGCTTTTCCAAACCAAGTGTCAGCGTTGCCATGAAGAACCTGCGTGAAAATGGCTATATCCACATGGATGACCAGGGCCACATCACTCTGACCCAGACTGGTCAGGATATTGCTGATAAGATGTATGAGCGTCATATTATGCTGTCTAACTGGCTGATCTACCTGGGCGTGGACGAAAAAACCGCTGTGGAAGATGCCTGCAAGATCGAGCATGTTCTCAGCTCCCAGAGTTTCCAGGCTATTAAGAAACATATTACTCAGGGAAATGAGCTTCCTGCTGATATGAAGGAAGAAGAGTAATCAGCAAAGGCGCCACCGGCGCCTCTTTGATATGCCAAACAATAAATTTTTGAGCTATGAAAGAGGGATTGTTATGTTAAAGGATCTTGTGAAGAAATGTCGTTCTTACCGCCGTTTTTTTCAGGAGGTTTCTATTCCTTATGAAGACCTGAAGGATATGGTGGATACAGCCCGTCTGACCGGTTGTACAAAGAACTGCCAGGGGCTTAAGTTTAAGCTGATCTCTACACCTGAAGAGTGTGCAAAAGTATTCCCGTCTTTGTTATGGGCCGGTGCCTTAAAGGACTGGGACGGACCTGCAGATGGAGAACGTCCAAGTGCTTATGTGCTGGTACTTGAGGATCTTTCTATTGGAAAAAATCTGATGTGGGATGAGGGCATTGTTTCCCAGACGATCATGCTTTCTGCTGTTGAGAAGGGATATGGCGGCTGTATGATCGGAAGCTGCAAACGTGTTGAGATCTTAGAAGCTGTTGAGCTTGATCCACAGCGTTATAGTCTTGCGCTGGTGCTGGCTCTTGGTAAGCCGAAGGAAGAAGTTCGTATGGTGCCGGTTGGCGAGGATGGCAGTACAACTTATTACCGGGATGAGAATCAGGTGCATTATGTGCCGAAACGGGCGTTGGAAGATATTCTGGTTTAGGATGTTTGAAAATTTAGGCGGTCACAGGGCGTGGCCGTCTTTTTGCATTTTGGGAAGGAGATTTCTGATATGATGGTTAAGCATATTTCTATTGAAGTTACTTCTAAACAGACTAAAAAGCCTGTTTTCGGTGGTCCGGCGGATCTTACTGCTTATATTTTGGAACCGGTGGATGGTATTCTGGATAAAAAGAGGCCGGCTGTGCTGCTTTGCCCAGGCGGCGGATACCGTACACTTTCTACCAGAGAAGACCAGCCCATCGCTATGAAGTATCTGGCTGCTGGTTTTCATGTTTTTGTGCTTCATTACAGTCTGGCGCCGGATGTGTTTCCTCGGGCTTTGATGGAGCTGGCTCTTGCTATGAAGGTGATACGGGAGCATGGGGATGAGTGGAATGTGGATGTGGACAGGATCGCTGTTTCGGGCTTTTCTGCAGGCGGGCATCTGGCATGCTGTCTGGGCGTGTTCTGGGATAGGGAATGGTTGTATGGGGCTTTGGGGGTAAAGCCGGAAATGATACGGCCGGATGGGATGATCCTTTGTTATCCGGTTATTACTTCTGGAGAATATTGTCATAAAGGGTCATTTGAATGTCTTATGGGAGCTGAGGCTTCTAAGAAGGATGAAAAACTTCGCAGGCTTCTGTCCTTAGAGTATCAGGTGGGTCCTCAGGTTCCAAAAACTTTTTTATGGCATACCTGGACGGACCAGTCAGTGCCGGTAGAGAACAGCCTGTTGCTTTTACAGGCTTTAAGAAAGGCCGGAGTAAATGTGGAGGCGCATTTGTATCCGGTGGGGCCTCATGGGATCGCGCTTGGGACAGAAGAAACCCAGGGAATCGATCAGAAATATCTGGAGCCTTATTGTGATAGTTGGATGGGGCTAGCGATACGCTGGATTGAGAAGCAGCTGTGAGAATGTGAATGCTGAGAAATTGGCAGTGTGAGGTTTTAAGTTGTGAAGAAAACGGCCTAACATTTCACTTATCATTGTCCACTGGCTTTCGACATGCACCTGTTCGCCTGCATCGGACTACGTCCGCTGCATTCGGACAGCTGCGCTCAAGATGTGGACAATCGATAAGTGAAATACGGCCTGTGTATACAAGGAGTAAAAATTAAAGAAGCTTTTTATTCCATAGAGTTTTGGATGATGTTTAATATTGTTTCCAGATCAATGCCTTCATCAACAGAAAGGGAGTATGAAAAGTCTTGTGTTGTCCAGGTTGCAAGATAATATTTATCATGATTGCCTTTTATTGTAATATCAACACCGTTTACAACTTTATCTAATATCTGTTCATACTGGTTGTAATCACCGGAGATGTCGTCTGTTCCACTTGTTTTTCTGTAAGTCAGGGAATTATCGGTCCCCTCATATATGATCTGGGCAAATTCGTTCCAGCACCAGAGGTAAGAAGTAGACATAACTTTAAATGGCATATCTGCTTCAGAGATGTCTTTTACATTGAAACCGGCTTTTTTGGTCAGTTCTGCAAGGGACTTACATTCTTCCATACCGTATACGCTTCCTGCCAGTTCTGGATTGGGATCGGTGGATGATGGGTAAAAGGCATTTTTCATCATGGTTCCGCCTATGAGCAAAAGTGCGGTGCAGGCAGCAATGGATGCCATTTTCCGCAAGTGTGGGAATGTGACCACCTTGTGCGAAGTATTGGATACTTGTCTGGATACATTATTCAGTATATGAGTACGCATTTCATCGGTAACTTCTATTTTTTCCATGATCTCATGATAAGATTTACTCAAAATCATACGCCGCCTTTAATACTTGTTTTAAGGCTTCTCTGCCTCGTTTCAGATCGGACCGGATGCTGCTTTCGTTGCGGTTCAGGATCTTACTGATCTCTTTGGTGGGATAACCTTCCTGATAGTAGAGGTGAAGCACTTCTCTGTATTTTTCTGGCAATGCTTTTACTGCTTCCCATACAAAGGACAGATCTTCTCTTTCTTCTGCCACCAATGTTTCTTCCAGTTCGTCTGTTTCCCGGATCTTGTTATAATCTATTTTGTTTTTGCTTAAATTAGCTGCTACATGAAGAAGCCATGCTTTTTTATGGCTTTCGGTAAGGAACGCAGGAGATGATTGCATATATTTGATCAGGGTATCCTGCAGGATGTCCTCGGCATCACTCATGTTATGGAGATAGGAGTATGCAAGCCGCAGGATTGCATTACCATAGATATCCAATACTGTTTCTATAGCTGATGTATTTTGCAAAACACCCACAGGCGCCGTTTCTATCTTTCTTGCCCTGGTTGACAATATGGCTGCAAACAGATACGCAATACCATTAAGCACATTATCTACCAATGTCTGCCATATGGACGTGCTGTTTATTTCCGGAAAAATACTGATGTTGCTGATACTATTCATCGTTTGGTTCCTTTATCCTCATCACTCTATCTGATGGATGATATTTTCCATTTCACTCTCACTCAGTCCCGGAGTGCTTACAGAGTAAGTATAGCCTGCATCTGTCCATGTTGCCAGCATAACTTTTCCGTCATTGCCCTGTTCCATTATCTGGTTTTTATTTATATTCAACTGTGTTTTCTCGTTGTATGTGTTGTAATCACCGCTGATGTCATCAGAACCAATTCCTTTTCTAATAAGAATAGTGCTATCTGACTGATCGTCTTTTTCGTAAAATACCTGGATGACTTCTTTGTCTAATGTCTGAATCATGGTCCGTGTATAACCATCGATCTTTTCTGGAACTGTGATTGAAAATCCAACATTATCTTCTGCCTCGTTCAGATTTTTACAGTCTGTCCATGGATTTGGCATACCCACAGTTTCACTAACCGTTTCTTGTTCTTCTGCTGTTTTGGTTTCTGTTACTGCTTTTGTTACCTCTGGCGTTACGGGTTCTTTGGCTCCACATGCTGCCATAGAAGTCATTGTTGTTGCACACATTAAAACTAACATTAATTTTCTCATTTTTATAAGTCCTTTCGTATCTATAAAATATGATGTTGGGGTCAAAAGGTATTTTGACCCCTCTGATACCGAATTGCTACGTGCTTTGCACTCTCGCAATTCTAAAAACATTCGTAATCCGCTCATTTTTCTTCAAAAAATGGCTTCTTACTCATGTTTTTGGCGGGTCCCAAGTTCAAAAATCCTCATGCAAGCAAGCTTGCATCGGATTTATGACCTTTTGACCCTGGTATCAAAATATTAGGTTTTATTACCTTTCTACTCTATATACAGCCAGGTCTTTTAAAATGTTGCAGAATTTAGAAATTTCCCTGCTGTATGCCTACCAGTGCGGAAAACGGCGACTGGAAGCCAAAGAGACCAGGATGACAGAACACCTGGCCAAACCATTAAAACCAGTGTTTTCACCCCGCCATAAGCGGGGTGGAAGCACGACACCGGTCGGCACACTATAAAAGCTCCTGTAAAGAACACTAACTATTCCCTACAGGAGCTTTATTACGCACTTCGCGCAATTTAAAATTTTATCATGGACCACACAGGCCGTCATTTCACTTATCAATTGTCCACATCTTGAGTGCAGCTGTCCGAATGCAGCGGGCAAAGTCCGATGCAGGCGAACAGGTGTAAATCGAAAGCCAGTGGACAATGATAAGTGAAATGTAAGGCCGTTTCTTGCACGATTCACAACCTCACAGCTGCCAGTTTCCAGCCTGTCACGACTCTTTAGGCCCGCAACGCCCTCATAGCATTCAGGATCGCAATAACCGAAACTCCAACATCCGCAAAAACCGCTTCCCACATATTCGCCACACCAAAAGCGCCCATAGCCAATACTACAAACTTAACGCCCAGTGCAAACACAATATTCTGCATAACGATTCCCATGGTCTTTCTGGAGATCCTTACAATATCCGCAATCTTTCTCGGATCATCATCCATGAGCACCACATCCGCAGCCTCAATTGCCGCATCCGATCCCATACTTCCCATAGCAATTCCCACATCCGCTCTGGAAAGCACCGGCGCATCATTAATACCATCACCAACAAAAGCCAGCTTTCTGCCTTCCGGAAGTGCCTTCAACAGCGCCTCCACCCGATCCACCTTGTCACCGGGAAGCAGTTCCGCATGAACCTCATCCAGTCCAATCTCCTTTGCCACAGCCTCAGCCACATTCCGCTTATCGCCGGTCAGCATCACGGTCTTAGAAACACCGGCACGCTTCAGGCTTCGGATCGCGTCCTTTACGCCATCCTTAATACCATCTGCAATTACAATAGATCCAAGGAACTTTCCTTCCTCTGCCACATACACAACCGTACCAACAGAAGCACACTCTGTATAAGAAATTCCTTCCTTATCCATCAGCTTTCCATTACCGGCAAGCACTGTCTTCCCGTCAATCTTAACCTTCACGCCATGACCAGAAATTTCCTCAGCATCACTCACTCTGCTCTGATCCAGTTTCTTACCCCAGGCATCCCTGATAGACCGTGAGATTGGATGATCCGAATAACTTTCAGCCAGCGCAGCCAGTTCCAAAACCATACTCTGCTTTTTCTCATCTCCGTCAACACTGTGGATCTCAGCTACCTTAAACTCGCCCTTAGTCAGCGTACCAGTCTTATCAAATACCACCGTATGCAGCTTTGCCATCGTCTCCAGGTAGTTACTTCCCTTCACCAGAACGCCCTTCTTAGAAGCCGCACCGATACCAGAGAAGAAACTCATAGGAACCGAAATAACCAGCGCACAAGGGCAGGAGATAACCAGGAAAGTACATGCCCTGCGTACCCATTCAGCCCATGACTGGCCTAAAAACAAAGGCGGGATCACAGCCAGAACAACTGCGCCGATCACAACAGCCGGAGTATAATACCTTGCAAACCGGGTAATAAAATTCTCCACATGAGCCTTTTTACTGCTGGCATTTTCCACCAGTTCCAGGATCTTTGCTACCGTGGAGTCATCAAACTCTTTGGTAACTTCCGCTCTCAAAAGCCCATTTCCATTGACGCAGCCGCTTACCAGATCGTCCCCTTCCTTCACTCTTCTCGGAACAGACTCACCAGTCAGTGCAGAAGTATCCACCATAGACTCACCAAAAACAACCTTGCCGTCCAACGGGATCTTCTCACCAGGCTTGATCACGATAATATCGCCAACTTCCACATCATCCGGATCTACCTGCTTTAACTGCCCGTCTTCCTCAATATTGGCATATTCCGGACAGATATCCATCAGATCTGTAATAGACTGGCGGGAACGGTTTACTGCATAACTCTGGAACAGCTCGCCCACCTGATAAAACAGCATAACAGCCACTGCCTCAGAATATTCATTTACTCCAAAGGCACCAATGGTCGCTACTGCCATGAGAAAATTCTCATCAAAAACCTGGCCATTTTTAATATTCCTTACTGCCTTATAAAGGATATCCCAGCCGATCACAAAATAAGGGATGAGATACAAAAATAGCATCTTCCAGCCTGTAAATACTGCCGAGATCATTTTCATATGATCTGCTGCCACCAGTGCCACATACAGCACTGCCGTCACCAGAATACGCTTCAGCATGTCTTTCTGTTTCTTAGTCATGGCCATCTCCTTATATAGCAGATTACATAACGATCTTGCAATCCGGTTCTACTTTCTTACAGATCTCGGCTGCTTCTTTCAGGATCTCATCAAAACGGTCATCATCTGCATCCAAAGTCAGTTTCTGCATCATAAAGCTGACAGTTGCATCATTTACACCGTCAAGTTTCTTAATAGCGTCCTCCATCTTTGCAGCACAATTAGCGCAGTCCAGATCCATCAGTTTAAATTTCTTCTTCATAGTTTTATTCCTCCTGATATAAAATATTTTTTAATAAAACAGCTCTTTCATTTACTATATCCCTTCATTACTCCTGGATATGTTCCATTCCCTGACTGATGATCGTCTTCACATGACTATCTGCAAGGGAATAAAAAACGGATTTTCCGTCCCTGCGGTTCTTTACAAGACGGTTCTGCTTTAAGATTCTCAGCTGATGGGAAATAGCAGACTGGGTCATATTAAGCAACTGGGCAATATCACAGACACACAGTTCTGCCTCAAACAGCACATAAAGGATCTTTATCCTGGTAGAATCTCCAAATACCTTAAAAACCTCTGCCAGATCATACAACTGGTCTTCATCCGGCATATGGTCTGTCACTGCTTTTACCACGTCTTCGTGGATCTGACATGCTTCGCAGTGTTCCACATCGTTTAATGCCATAGGCGGTGCTCCTTTCCTTTGTATTCACATAAATATTTCGTATGAATAATTGTTCATATGTTTATATTTGCATTATAATACAACCCATATAAATGTCAATATGTTTTCTGAAATTTTAACCCTGGTATCATAAAATCCCGGTAAGACATTCTGCTTTTCTTAGCAGCCGTCTTACCGGGATCAATATGATGTTCTTACTTATTCTTTTTATTTGAACTTTTTCTTGTTTTCTGCAAACTCAGCCTTTACTTCATCCATCAGCTCCGGCTTTGTGATCAGATCCATAGAAGCTCCGGCAATAGACTTGGCGCCATAAATAATGCAGTCTCTTGCAGCCTGTGTCTTTCCTGCATCTACAAATTCCTGAGAGTGGGAAGATGTACCTTCCGGTACGAAAGCTACACGGATACAGGAACCTGGGATCTCATACATAACGTTTCCAAAATCAGTGGAACCAGTCTTTTCTCTTGGTGGTGCCAGTCTTGGAGCACCTGCCAGTTTGGCATTTTCCATAAGAAGCTCATTTAACTTAAGAACCGGGATCTTATTGTAGAAATCACTTGTCTGCTCTAATTCATAATCAACACCTGCGATCAGTGCTGCGCCCTTAACAATGTCCTTAAAACGGCTTACAACACCCTTTAACTCTTCCTTTGAGAAAGAGCGCAAGGAAAACTTACCTACAGACTTTACAGGCACTACATTAGCCGGTCCCGGAAGCTCTGCTACGGTATAATGCATGCGCACATCATCCGGCACATGCTCTCTTAAAAATTCAATACCGTTAAATGCTACTAAAAGAGCATCAAAAGCGCTGCGTCCCTGTTCCGGAGCCAGTGCTGCGTGGGCACGTTTTCCATGGAAAGTAACCTTAAAGGACTGGTCTGCCAGACACTTTACATCTGTACAGGTAGTCGGGCTTCCATGCATCATAAACGCTGCATCCAGCTCGTGGAAACAGCCGTTCTTGATCATATCACACTTAGAACCAAGGGTTTCCTCTGCCGGTGTGCCATAAACTACCAGTGTAAATGGCTCTTCTCCTGCACATTCCTTTAAAGCAACTGCTGCGCCTAAACAGGACGGTCCCTGCATATGATGGCCGCATCCATGTCCTAAGCCCTCTAAAGCGTCATACTCGCAAAGGATACCGATCACAGGACCGCCTTCCCCATGTTTCCACTCTGCACGGAAAGAAGTTTCATATCCACCTACACTTCTTTCTACAGAAAAACCATTATCTGTAAGATATTTTGTTAAAAGATCACATGCCTGGTATTCTTTGCCTCTGTATTCTGGATGATCAAAGATAAAATCAGCCATTTCCCACAGTTTTTCTTTCTGTGCTTCAATTTTTTCAAATAATTCATTTTTCGTTGTCATAAAATTCCCCTCCGGACATTACATCGGTCCTAAATGGATACCCTGGGCAATTGCTGTCATAATACATGCTGTAACTGCCCAGATCAGGAACAGTTTCCAAATAAACTTCAGCCAACGGTCATATGGGATGTTAACAGCACTGATGATACCCATAAGAGCAGTAGAATGAGGCAGAATATAGTTACAGAAACCATCACCGAAATTATATGCCAGAACACTGGTCTGACGGGTAACACCTAACAGGTCAGATACCGGGATCATGATCGGCATGATAGCTGCCGCCTGTCCACTGCCAGATACAATTACAAAGTTGATCAGTGTATTTGCAATATACATTGCAGGAGCCATAAAGAAGCTTGGTGTGTGACGCAGGCAGGAAGCCAGTGCGTATACAACAGTATCTACGATCTTTCCTGCGCTCATGATACTTGCGATGGCACTTGCAAGACCGATGATCATAGCAGCTGTCAGCATCTTCTTACAGCCTTCAACAAATACCTTTGACATATTAGAAGGTGTTTCTCCTGCAATAAATCCAACTACAATACCAAGTCCTACGAATACAGATGCCAGCTCCGGCATATCCCAGCCAAACTTAACAGAACCAACTACCATACCAGCTAAAGCTGCAACCAGAGCGATGATGATCAGGGTTTTTCTTACATCCATGGTTCCGAAAGAGTCAATATCCAGGTCTTTCTGCTCATTCTGGCTGTCCAGGTCATACATTGGGCTTAACTCTGGATTCTTGCGGATCTTTAAAGCATATCTTACCAGATAAATATTGGTAATAATAAGGAATACCACAAAGCAGACTGCACGGTACTGGATTCCTGAAAACAGCGGCAGTTCTGCGATCTTCTGGGCAACAACAGTGGTACTTGGATTTACAGTACCGGTTGCAAAACCAACTGCGCCACCTAACAGGATGATCGCCGCACCAACGATGGAGTCAAGTCCCATTGCCAGAGTGATCATTACAACTACAGGAGCAAATGCGATGAACTGGTTTACACCCTGGGTGGTACAGATCAACGCAAAGATGGTAGTCATGATCGGGATAAAGATATACAGACGGTTCTGAAATACCTTTGCAACACGGGCTACTGCAGAATGAAGAGCGCCGGATTTGCTGATCAGGTCAAACGCACCGCCTGAGAAGATGATGACTAACATCAGATCCACTCTCTTACACATGGAATTTACAATGTAAAGAGGGATCAGAAGTGGGTTAACTGGACAGCGGTCAATAAAGGAGAACTGGTTCGGGTCTACTACCTTTACTCCGTCTGCGTTTTCCACACGCACATACTGTCCTGCCGGAATGATCCAGGTTAGTAAGGTTGCGAACAGGATGATGACCATCATGATCACAAATGTGTGAGGCATTTTAAATGTCTTTTTGTTTTTTTCTGCCATTTTTAATACTCCTTCCGTACTTTTTTATTATTTTATCACGCTAAAGCATGGAAGTATATTTAATTTTATTTATTCTTTATATAAATTTAATAAATAATGACGATATTGGGATTAAAAGGCATTTTGACATCCATGCTGCCGGATCACCTGTGGAAAAATTTTCTCACATTCTCTTCCATGCGCCATAAGCATATCGATCATACACTGCATATAGCCGGTCACTGGCATTTCTTTCCTGTATGCCAGCACAAAATCAGTGGCACTGTCAATATTACGCATACAATAATACCGCACATTTTCCTGCTTTTTCATATACATCACATAGCTTTCCCGGTTAAATCCGATCCCCAGTCCTTCTCCTACCATCTGCATGGCAGTTTCTATGCTGCATATCTCCCGTATTTTTCCCGGCCTTACTCCATTTTTATTTAATATACGTTCTGAATCCCTGCGGATGCTCTGATTCTGTTTTGCCAGTATAAGCTTTTCCCCGTTCAGCCAGAAAAGGTCCAGACTTGGAAGGACTTTTCCTTCTTCCCAGACTGCCTTTTCATTAATGGGATGGTCTTTTGGGACAGCAATAAGAAGATGTTCCTTAAATACCACAAAACTATTCATATAGGGAGGCAGGTCTACGCTATTGCATAAAAGCAGATCTGCTTTAAAATTCTGGATACTTTCTTTTAATTCTTTCATGGTTCCTTCACAAAGGATCACTTCCACTCCTGGAAATTCCTTTTCGTAAGAGGCAATAACAGGGGGCAAAAATCCGGTCGCCCGGCGCAGCTGGACCCCGATGCGGATGCGTCCGCTGTAATTTCCTGTAATATCCTTTAATTTTTCATCCAGTTCATGGCTCAGCTGCAAAATAAGCTTCGCCTTTTCCACATACTGCTCCCCCGCATAGGTAAGGATAAACTGCTTTCCCACCCGTTCAAATAAACGGACTCCCAGGGATTTTTCCAGATTGTTAATGTATATGCTTAATGCAGGCTGGGAAATGAAAAGCTCCTTTGCCGCTGCTGTAATCGTTCCGTTTTCTGCCAGTGCACAGACGTATTCCTGTTCCTTCAGATTCATGATCATGCCTCCTGTGTGCTGAGACTTTTTTATCTTCTGTCATGTACTAGTACATCATTTCATATATTATACTTAATTATCCGAAAGAATGGCAAGATTTATTGCTTTAAACAGCATAATGATCAAAAGTATTTCTGTCTAGGAACTGCTGCTGACTTTATCTCAATACATCCGTTGTAATTACAACAAAAGCGAGACTGCCCGGGAGTTAAATCTCCACCGGCAGTCCCTTATATACCGTTTAAAAAAAATTGAAGAACTAACAGGTCTTAGTTTAAATGACCATGATTCTTTATATCTTCTGGAATCATGCCTCAGGCTGCTGCGCCTGATATGAGTTTATTAATTCCTTTAAATGCTCCGTAAGCTTCGTATTCTCCCGATAATCCACCGGGCAGTCAATGATAACAGGTACCTTCTGTTCAAATGCTTTTTCCAGAGTCGGGATCAGTTCTTCGGCACTGTTGATCCGATATCCGATGGCATGCATACTTTCTGCGAATTTTACAAAATCCGGGTTGGTAAAGTCTACATAGAAGTTCTCTCCATACCGGTCTTCTTCTTTCCATTTGATCAGGCCATAGCTGCAATCATTAAAGACCAGGGTTACAAAAGGAGTTCCGGTGCGCAGGGCAGTCTCAAATTCCTGGCAGTTCATCATAAAACCGCCATCACCAGTAATCGCCAGTACCTTTTTATCCGGGTTGATCAGCTTGGCTGCCAATGCACCCGGAACAGCAATTCCCATGGTGGCAAAGCCATTGGAAATAATACAGGTATTTGGCTCATAACAGTTATAATGCCTTGCGATCCACATTTTATGGGCACCTACATCAGAAATAACGATATCTTCTTTTCCCATTACCTTGCGCACATCATTTAAGATTTTCTGGGGCTTCATAGGAAATTCCATATCTTTGGCATAAGCCTCATGCTCCTTACGCATTTCATCACGAAGCTTAAATGCCCACTCAGGTTTATCATTTCTATGACAACGCATGGCAATATGATTTAAAGAATAGGACAGATCTCCGATGACCTCTACATCCGGCTGATACAGCTTGTTAATGTGGCATGGTCTTGCGTCAATATGGAGAATGGTGTGATTTCCCTTGCTGTTCCATTTATTAGGTGCATATTCTACAATATCATAGCCTACTGCGATCACCAGATCTGCCTCTTCAATAGCAATATTCTGGTAGTCTTTCTGTGGAATACCGATAGTCCATAAAGAATATAGGTTATCGCAGGGGATAATGCCCTTTGCCATCATAGTATTGATCACCGGAATATGCAGTTTCTCCGCAAATTCTGTCAGGGCCTTAGACGCTTTATTTCGGATAGCAGAATGTCCTGCAAGGATCACTGGACGTTTTGCCTGGAAAAGCAGGCCTGCTGCCTCTTCCAGACTTTCTATACTTGCCATTTCCAGGTTCGGCTTATGATGCTTTAAAGGCTGGCGTCCCACTTCACTTTCTACAGGCATAGCTGCAATATTACAGGGCAGGTCAATGTGGCAGGCGCCTGGTTTCTCACTTTCTGCGTATTTAAAGGCAATGCGGACTACCTCGTTTACGGTATCCGGATTTACCACCTGTTTGCTGCGCTTTGTGATCGGTGTAAACATGGTTACAAGATCCAGATACTGGTGGGATGTAAGGTGCATACGCTCCGTTCCTACCTGACCGGTAATGGCGATCAGCGGTGCGCCGTCTGTATTGGCATCTGCCACACCTGTTACCAGGTTGGTAGCACCAGGGCCTAAGGTTGCCAGGCACACACCAGCTTTGCCTTTTAATTTACCGTAAACATCTGCCATAAAAGCTGCGCCCTGCTCATGGCGGACTGTGATAAATTTGATCTTAGAGTCCTTTAACGCCCGCATTACCTCCAGATTTTCTTCTCCCGGAATACCGAAAACATATTCTACTCCTTCATTTTCCAGGCATCTTACTAACACCTGTGCTGCATTCATTGTTTCATTTTCTTTTGTCTGTTTCTGATCGCTCATGATCTGCTGCCTCCCTTTGATCTGATCCTGATTTGTTTTCCATAATATATGGACCCCACAGAACAGAAAAAGCCCCCGAAGATCTAACTCTTCAGAGGCTTCTTTGCCGTTTCATGTTTTCTGGATTCTTTTTCTGAAACGGATTATAGCATCCCAAAACTTCTTTTTCCAACACGAAAATCATTGTTCCGGGTACAGCATTTTTCTTTAATTATAATCCATGAGTTTTATGGACACAAACTTTTTACTCTTCTTTTTCTTCCGGAATTACTTCAATTCCCAGATCCTCTAACTGCTTTGGATCTACAGGAGTTGGTGCCTTTGTCATAAGACAGGAGGCATCTTTTACCTTCGGGAAGGCAATTACGTCACGGATGCTGTCTGCGCCTACCATTAACATGATCATACGGTCGAAACCATATGCCAGACCTGCGTGAGGTGGTACTCCGTACTTAAATGCCTTTAACAGGAAGCCAAACTGGTCATTTGCTCTTTCTGGTGTAAAGCCAAGTACTTCAAACATCTTAGACTGGATATCTGCCTGGTGGATACGGACAGAACCACCGCCCATTTCTACGCCGTTTAATACGATATCGTAAGCCTTTGCACGTACTCTTCCCGGATCGGAGTCAATGTACTGAAGGTCTTCATCCATAGGCATGGTAAATGGATGATGCATTGCTACGAAACGTCCTTCTTCTTCGGAGTACTCTAATAACGGGAACTCTGTTACCCAGAGGAACTTAAAGTCATCTTTCTTTAACAGGTCTAACTGTCTTGCCAGTTCCAGACGCAGGTTGCCAAGTACATCAAATACTACCTTGTCCCTGTCAGCTGCAAAGAGTAATAAGTCACCTGGCTTACCATCCATAGCAGCAACTAAAGCAGCCATTTCCTCATCCTTCATGAATTTAGCGAAGGAAGACTTGTAGGTGCCGTCTTCATTAATAGCAATATAAGCAAGGCCCTTTGCGCCGAAGCCCTTTGCGTACTCTACTAAGGCATCGATCTTCTTTCTTGGCATATGTCCCTGTCCCTCTGCGTTGATACCGCGGACAGAACCACCATTCTCTAAAGCGCTCTTAAATACAACGAACTCGCAGTCCTTAACAACTTCAGAAACGTTCTTTAATTCCATTCCGAAACGAAGGTCTGGCTTATCAGAACCAAAACGGTCCATAGCTTCTCTCCAGGTCATACGCTGGATCGGCAGCTGCAGATCATAGTTGCAGACTTCTTTGAACAGCTTCTTTAACAGACGCTCATTTACGTCTAAAACGTCATCTACGTCTACGAAAGAAAGCTCCATATCGATCTGGGTAAACTCAGGCTGACGGTCTGCACGAAGGTCCTCATCACGGTAGCAGCGTGCTAACTGGAAGTAACGGTCATAACCGGAAACCATCAGTAACTGCTTAAACAGCTGTGGAGACTGTGGCAGTGCATAGAAAGAACCTGGATGTACACGGCTTGGTACCAGGTAGTCTCTTGCGCCTTCTGGTGTACTCTTGATCAGAGTTGGGGTTTCGATCTCTAAAAATCCTTCTTCTGCTAGGAATGCACGGGTCAGAGTAGCAACGCGGCTGCGCAGCATCAGGTTTCTCTGGATGTCAGGACGGCGAAGATCCAGGAAACGGTATTCCAGACGCAGATCTTCTTTTGTCTTGCTCTTTTCTTCAATTGGGAAAGGAGGAGTCTCAGACTCAGCCAGGATACGTAAGGACTCTGCTCTTACTTCGATGGCACCTGTAGCCAGGTTTTCGTTTACAGCGCCGGAACGTGCTTCTACACGGCCTTCTACTGCAATAACGAACTCACTTCTTAATTTCTCAGCTTTCTCAAAGTTTTCGGTTCCGCAGTCGTTTTCCTCGAAAATGATCTGAAGGATACCGGAACGGTCTCTTAAATCAACGAAAATAATTCCGCCTTTGTTTCTGCTCTTCTGAACCCAGCCCATAACGGTTACTTTCTCGCCGATCTGGGCAGAAGTTACTTCTGTACATCTGTGGGACCGCTTCAGTCCTACCATTGATTCTGCCATGATTTTTCTCCTTTATAGCTATTAACTAATAAATTACCCTACTGTATATAAGTACGATTAATGTTTCAGGCTTTCTTTATAGAATTCCTTAAACTCCTGATAGCCTTCTTTTCCAAGCTGTTCCTTCTGGAACTTCTTGTTCTTGTTCATCTGGGCTACCAGTACGCGGACGCCTTTCTTTCTCTCTTCCATTGCTTCACGGATCACAGCTGCTAAAGAAGCGGAGTCAATTCCCTTTTCAAAGAGGAATGCTTTCTTCTCACCAGCACCAGGAACCGTAAATCCATTGTCTAAGAGGATGGTAACGATACGCTCAAAACCAATGGAGAAGCCGCATGCAGGTGTCTCCATACCGGTAAACTTGCCGATCATCTTGTCATATCTTCCGCCGCCTGCTACAGAACCGCCGAAGCCTTCCATGGAAACCTCGAAAATAGTTCCTGTATAGTAGGACATGCCACGTACCAGAGTCGGGTCAAATACAAGGCCAAATTCAGCCTCTGCTACGTCTTTTACAGTCTCCATAATGTGTACCAATCCCTGGCATACAGATGGATCCATTACATCCTTTAAAGTCTCTCCTAACTTCTTAACACCTTCTGCATCATTGGTAACAGTGCGAAGGATCTCCATATAACGGCTTACGCTTTCAGGAGCGTTTCCATTTTCCAGAAGTTCTTTCTCAACACCCTCAAAACCAATCTTGTCCATCTTGTCCAGAGTGATCAGAACGCTGTCCATAGCTTCTTCTGCAAAACCGCAGTAACGTGCCATGCCAAAAAGGATGCCTCTGTCGTTAATTCTTACAGTAAATGCATTGTCCGGGCAGATCTTGCTTAATGCAGTAGTAGTTGCCAGGATCAGCTCGATCTCAGCCAGATTGGTAGGATCGCCTAAAATATCAATATCGCACTGGGTAAACTGACGGAAACGACCCTTCTGGGGACGGTCTGCTCTCCATACGCTTCCCATCTGTAATGCCTTAAAAGGACTTGGAAGGTTTGCCGCATTATTTGCATAATAACGGGACAGAGGCAGTGTCAGGTCATAACGAAGACCGCTGTCTGCCAGGTCATTTTCTTCCTTTGCTGTCTCTAAATTCAGCTTATCGCCTCTCTTTAAGATCTTAAAGATCAGCTTTTCATTATCACCGCCCTGCTTGCTGGTCAGGTTCTCAATATGCTCCACGCAAGGAGTTTCGATCTGTGAAAAACCAAAGCCCTTGTAGGTCTCACGGATCTGGTTCATAACATATTCGCGGATCTGCATCTCTGCAGGAGTGATATCTTTCATGCCGGTAACCGGCTTCTTTGTTAATGCCATATTTTTCTCCCTGTTTTCTATCTGTTCTCTATCTGTACTATTCCTTTTTTATTGTAATGAACTTTCCCGATTTTGCAAGTCCTTTAGTGAATAATCTTCTCCTTGCGCCCGATCATTTCATCGATCCGGCTGATATACTGCTCTACTTCCTTTACATTCTCGCAGCGTTCCCTTCTGTTTTCAGACGGGAATACCACTTTTGTAGTAGTTCCTGCACCGCAGGCAGCAATGGTCTGCATCTCCTCCATGATCAGGATATTGTAGATACATGCCTTTCCCGGAAGAGAATAACCTACATTTTCAAAGTTGCCTGCCATGTTTTTCTGGCGGTAGAGATAATATGGTTCCATACCCATTCTGCGGGCACAGGCTTCACTTAAAGCAATCATTTCCGGTGTGTTGTTGATCTTTAAGTCCGCATATTCTTCCTTAAACATGTTCAGTCTTGCAGCACGTTTAATAGCAAGAGAATGAACGGTCAGAGAGTCTGGTTTTAAGGCTTCGATCTCTTCTAATGTATGTTTTACATCATCCAGATCTTCCCCTGGAAGTCCCATGATCAGGTCCATGTTGATGTTGTCAAAGCCAAGTTCTCTTGCAATGTGGAACTTTTCTTTTACATTTTCTACTGTATGACGGCGGCCGATGAGATCCAGGGTCTTCTGGTTCATGGTCTGTGGGTTAATAGAAATACGGCTGATGCCATGGGAAGCTAAAACCTTTAACTTTTCTTCTGTAATGCTGTCCGGACGTCCTGCTTCTACGGTGAATTCCAGCGCATTCTTTGTATCAAACAGCTGCTCTAATTTACATAAGATAGCGTCAATGTCCTCTGCAGGCAGGGAAGTCGGTGTACCGCCTCCAAAATAAATGGTATCAAGAGGTCTTCCCTTCATCTTTTCCGCTGTATATTCCAGTTCCTTAAATAAGGCTTCCAGATACAATCCGGTACGGCCTTTCCACTTACTGATAGGATAAGAAGTGAAGGAGCAGTACAGGCAGGTAGTCGGGCAGAATGGGATACCTACATATAAGCTGTAACCTCTGTCATAGTCCAACGGCTCTAACAGACGTTTTTCCCTTGCTGCGATCTCAATGCTCAGATTGATCTTCTCATCGCTGGTCATGTAAGTTTCTTTCATGAATTTGCGGATGTCTTCTTCCTTCCATCCATCTTCCAGACGGCTTAATGCGATCTTGGTAGGACGGATCCCTGTAAGAGAACCCCATGGAAGTTCATGGCCAGTACGCTTTACAAGCATCTGGTAGAATAATTTTTTAATAACGTTTTTTGTGGCAGAGTGGTCTGAGAGATCTGCTTTTCCTGTGGAATGGGCAGCCAGAGTCCAGCCTTCCAGTTCTTCCCCATTTTCTAGTTTTTCCCAGATCCCAATAACAGCTTCCCCGTCCTCTAATCTGGTCTGTACATAAAAATCAACGCCCTCTTTTACTTCATGGGCATAAGTCTCACCCGGATAAAAAGACATCAGAAGTTCTCTGATGTCCTGTTCATATGCATTATCCTGTATTAATAATCCGATCATTTTCTTCCTGCTTTCTATCTATCGTACCTCTTTCGTACTTATCTGTAATACGGAATAGGATTGTGCTCCTTTTCATAGCCAATGGTAGTTGGATCCCCATGTCCCGGATAGACCATAGTATCTTCCGGAAGCACAAATAATTTATTTAAAAGGGAATCCGCTATATCACTGCTGCTTCCTGTTGCCAGGTCTGTACGGCCATAGGACTCATAAAACAGCGTATCACCGGAAAGAAGTACCTCTTCTTCCGGAATATAGTAGCTGACGGAACCTGCTGTATGTCCAGGTGTTGCAATGACTTTCCATTTATATCCTAAAAGTTCTAATTCATCCCCGTCATGGACCAGTACATCTGCATGGAAACTGGTCTGTTTTCCAGGCACATGGCAGGACAGATTAATAGAAGTATCTGCCAGCATGGCATCTTCTGTTTCAGAGGCATATACAGGAATGTGGAATGCCCGCTTTACCTCAGGCACTCCGATAATATGATCAAAATGTCCATGTGTTAAAAGCACTGCCACCGGTGTTACACCCTGTTCACTGCATTTATTTAAAATATAGGCTCCATTATCTGCCGGGTCTACCACTACGCCTTCTTTGGTATCGTCGTTGTAGACCAGATAGCAGTTTGTGCTCACCATTCCAAGCACCATGGTCTTTATCCTGAAATTACTCATAGTTCTCCTTCTATATGGCACTGTCTGCCACTGCAGATCCGGCCGGATGCAGCAGTTTCATCAGCCTGTAGTTCTCTGGATATCCAGAACACCGTCGATCTGGCGGATCTTATCGGTAATACGGTTCAGTTCTTCTGTTCCATGGATATCAAAGGTCATAATGATGGTGGCGCGGCCCTGCTTGCTGGTACGCACGTTCATGGAAGTAATATCGATCTGCTTTTCTGTAAATACCTTTGAAATATCTGCAAAAAGGCCGATACGGTTGTTTGCGAAGATCTGGATCTCAGTGGAATACTGCTCTGTACTGGTAGAATTTTCTGCTACCTGCCACTCAGCATCGATCAGCCGTCCTCTTTCATCTTCCGGAAGGTTGATCACATTGATACAGTCTGTACGGTGGATGGAAACGCCTCTTCCTCTGGTAACAAAACCAACGATCTCATCACCAGGTACAGGATTACAACATCTGGAGAAACGAACTGCCAGATCATGAAGTCCCTTGACCACGATACCGCTCTTATTCTTGCGTACAGTTGCTTCGCCGCTTCTTCCATCTGTATCGGCAATGCCGTCCAGAACTTCTGCGTCAGTGATCTCACGTTTCAGCTTCTTCTCCCGCTCTTCCAACATCTTGTTAATGACCTGGCCCTCTTTTAAGCCACCATGTCCAATAGATGCAAGAACAGAATCCCAGTCTTTAAAGGCATAGCGGTTCATTACCTTTTCCATAAATTCCGGTTTGGAAAGGTCCGCCAGATTAATGCCTTTTGCCTTACAATAACGGTCAATGGCATCACGGCCGCGGATGATATTATCCTCTTTCATCTGGGTCTTGAACCACTGATTGATCTTATTTTTTGCCTGTGTACTGCGTACCAGCTTCAGCCAGTCGCGGCTTGGTCCCTTGGAATTCTGGGAGGTAATGATCTCAATACGGTCACCATTCTGGATCTGGTATTCAATAGGAACCAGTTTTCCATTAACTCTGGCGCCTACCATCTTATTTCCTACCGCACTGTGGATGGAATAAGCAAAATCAATAGGAGTAGAGCCGCTTGGAAGAGTCTTTACATCACCGGACGGAGTGAAACAGTAAACACTGTCAGAGAACAGGTCTAAATCACCCTTTACCATGCTTAAAAACTCTTTGGAATCATCTGTATCACGCTGCCACTCCAAAATCTGGCGCAGCCAGCTTAATTTCTCTTCTTCTTTTCCGGCAGCGATCTGTCCGCTTCCGCTCTCTTTGTATTTCCAGTGAGCAGCGATACCATACTCAGCAGTACGGTGCATCTCGTAGGTACGGATCTGGATCTCAAATGGCTGTCCGGTGCTGCCGATCAGAGTTGTATGCAGAGACTGGTACATGTTCTGCTTCGGCATAGCGATATAGTCTTTAAAACGACCAGGAATTGGCTTGTACATTTCATGGATCACACCAAGAGCTGCATAACAGTCTTTTACTGTGTCTACCATGATACGCACAGCAAACAGATCATAGATCTGATCCAGAGTTTTGTTCTGCTTTAACATCTTCTTATAAATACTGAAGAAATGCTTTACTCTGCCGCCTACGGTGGCTTCAATGCCTGCTTCGTCTAAATGTGCCTTTACTTCATCTACAATGGACTGGACAAAAGCTTCTCTTGCATCTTTGCGCAGATCCACTTTTTCTACCAGGTCATAATAAACTTCCGGCTTTAAAAACTTAAGTGATAAGTCATCTAATTCGATCTTGATCTTGGAAATACCCAGACGGTCTGCAATAGGAGCATAGATCTCCATGGTCTCCCTTGCTTTTTCCTTCTGCTTCTCCGGCTTCCAGTACTGGCCGGTACGCATGTTGTGAAGACGGTCTGCCAGCTTAACGATGATAACGCGGATATCCTTTGCCATTGCAAGGAACATCTTGCGCAGGTTCTCAGCCTGGATCTCCACTTTATCTTTATCCCAGTTTAACTGAGTCAGCTTGGTAACACCGTCTACCAGGAAAGCAACCTCTGGACCAAACTCTTTGGTCAGCTCATCCAGTGTCATGACGGTATCTTCTACTACGTCATGAAGAAGGCCGGCTGCAATGGTCTCCTTGTCCATCTCCAGATCAGCCAGGATAATAGCCACACATAAAGGATGGATGATATAAGGCTCTCCAGACTTTCTCTTCTGATCCTTATGTGCTTCTGCAGCGACCTTGTATGCCTTTTCGATCATGGAAATATCATCGGAAGGATGGTATTTATGGATCGTTTTGACCAGATCCTGATACAACACTTCCGGGCTGGTAAAGTCCGCCGGAGCTTCAAGCTCTATATCCAGTTTTTCTTTTGTTCCCTCTTTTCCCATATATGTGGCCACCTTTTTACAAATAATTAGTTACCATTATAATTTTTTTTAAATAAAAAAGCAAGGTCTGGTATACCTATTACTTTCTTATGAGTTCTGATTACTTACCCTCATAGATAATAGCAGACTCAACATCATAGCCCTTTAAAAGTTCTCTTCCCTTAAGTCCTGCCAGTTCCATTACAAAACAGATCTTCACTACCTTGCCGCCCAGTTCTTCGATCAGCTTGATAATTGCTTCCGTAGTACCACCGGTAGCGATCAGGTCATCAATGATAACAACCTTCTGTCCAGGAGTAATGGAGTCCTTGTGCATCTCAATCTCTGCAGTGCCATATTCCAGTGCATACTTTGCAGAAACAGTCTCGCAAGGCAGTTTTCCTTTTTTGCGGACCGGAACAAAGCCCTTGTGCTCTGCATAGGCAACCGGCACACCAAAGATAAATCCTCTGGACTCAGGACCTACTACTACATCATAATCTACATCCTTTAACATATTGCAGATGCTGTCCACTGCCAGGTGCAGACCGTCTGCATCCTGAAGGATGGTAGTTACGTCCCTGAAAATAATACCAGGTTCCGGAAAATCCGGGATGCTTCTTACATATTCTTCCAGCTTTTTCATATTTATATCCTCGTTTCTTTAAAATTTACTTAAGCGACTCATCTTGCACGGCTATGCCGCACAAGATGCATCGGAATATTACTTCTATTATACTTGCTCTGGCGGACACTGTAAACCCCGGGCAGTACACGCCCCTCAAATCTTTATTCCAATCTTTCCTGAAATATGGTAATATGTCCTTGTTATTTTCAGAACATATCAATATATCGTGAGGTTTTACATATGACTGGCTTAGGTACACTTGTAAATATGGCTGCTATCCTTATCGGAAGCGGTATTGGACTTTTATTAAAAAATGGCATTCCCAAACGGCTGCAGACCACGATTTCCAGCGCAGTGGGGCTCTGTGTGGTCTTTGTTGGTGTTACAGGCGCTATCAAAGGGCTGATGAACGTATCAGGAACTACTTTTGAGACCAAAGATACGTTAGTGGTAGTCATCTGCATGGCAATCGGCGCTGCCATCGGTGAATGTCTGGATCTGGAACAGAGAATGGAAAACCTGGGGGACTGGGTCAAATCCAAGCTTCCAAATGGTTCCTCTTCCTCCAATTTTACAGAAGCCTTTGTAAGCACCTCCCTTGTTTTCTGCATCGGTGCCATGGCCATCGTCGGTTCCATTGAAGACGGTTTAAACCATGATTATACCATGCTCTTTACAAAAGCTGTTATGGACGGCGTGCTTTCCATTGTTTTTGTAGCATCCTTAGGTATCGGCGCTGCATTTTCCATGTTTCCCGTAGGCATCTACCAGGGAAGTATCACTCTTCTTGCAGGTCTGGTAAAACCCTATCTTACAGACCTGATGATCGGACGCCTTTCCTGCATCGGTTCCATCCTTATCTTTGCCCTTGGTTTAAATCTGACCATCGGAACAAAGATCAAGATCGCAAATATGCTTCCGGCTGTATTCCTGCCGGTTATCGTATGCCTGTTGGGATTTTAAAACAGGTTATGGTTGTCATTGTGAATATGATTATGAAAGGACATTATCATGTTAAAAGAAGAAAGACAGACCTGGATCTTAAATAAACTTCATTCCTCCGGAAAGGTAGTGGTCAGCCACCTGGCCGGGGAATTAAAGGTTTCCGAAGATACCATACGCCGTGACCTGTTAGACCTGGACCAGAAAGGACAGTTAAAACGGGTATTTGGCGGTGCCATTCCTCTGGAAAAACCGGTCATCAACTTCTTTGACCGGGAAACCGCGGATGTTGCCTTAAAACAGCAGCTTGCCATGCGGGCACTGGAATTTCTGGAGCCGGACCAGCTGGTTGCCATTGACGGCAGCAGCACCAATCTCCAGTTTGCCAAAAATATCCCTGATAATTTAAAGCTTACAGTCCTTACCAACAGCTACAGCATTGCCCATGTATGCTCCTTAAAAGAGCAGATCCGTGTCATTATCCTGGGCGGTGATCTGTTAAAAGACTCCATGACCACAGTAGGGGAAGTAGCCGCTGCCCAGGCTGCTGCCTATCACCCGGATCTGTGCTTCATGGGTGTCTATGCCATCCACCCGGAATACGGCATGACCATTCCCTATCCAGAAGAAGTCAGCATCAAACGTCAGCTGATCCGCTCCTCCAGCCGTGTGATCGCACTGGTAAATCCCATCAAACTGAACACTGTTTCACGATACCAGGTGTGTGGGATCGAGGATTTTACAACTCTCATCACAGATGGAAATGTGCCGCAGGAGATGGCATCACGATATAAAAACAGAGGATTAGATTTCCTGTAAAACAGTTTGAGCCGCCCGGTATGGGCGGCTCTTACTTCTTCCAATCAAAAAAACTGCGTCAAAATGACCGTTCGATTTGCAAATATCAATTGTACACATCTTGAGCGCAGCTGTACGAATGTAGCGGACAAAGTCCGATACAGGCGAACAGGTGCATGCGAAAGCCAGTGTACAATGATACTTGCAAATCGGTTTCAGGTCATTTTGACGCAGTTTTTTCCTCTACTTTATTCACCAAATACTGCCTTATAATCAGCCTGGAACTTGGCAATTCCCTGATCAGTTAAAGGATGCTTGGTCATCTGCTCTAATACCTTGTATGGAACAGTTGCAATATCAGCACCAGCCTTTGCGCAGTCGATCACATGGATCGGATTGCGAACGCTTGCTGCGATGATCTCAGTCTCGATGTTGTGCATCTGGAAGATCTCAGTGATATCATAGATCAGATCAATACCTGGCATGGAAATATCATCCAGACGTCCTAAGAATGGGGATACATAGGTAGCGCCTGCTCTTGCAGCTAACAGTGCCTGTGCTGCGGAGAAGATCAGAGTTACGTTGGTCTTAATGCCTTCTGCGTGAAGAACCTTAACTGCCTTTAAGCCTTCTACAGTCATAGGGATCTTAACAACCATGTTTGGATGGATCTTAGCGATCTCACGGCCTTCTTCGATCATTCCTTCTGCTATTACAGTAGTTGCCTTTACTTCGCCGCTGATCGGTCCGTCAACGATAGAAGTGATCTCTTTGATAACCTCTTTAAAATCACGGCCTTCTTTTGCGATCAGGGATGGGTTTGTGGTAACACCACAGATAATTCCCATATCATTTGCCTTGCGGATATCATCTACATTTGCTGTGTCAATAAAAAACTTCATGAAATAGTCCTCCTCTTACATTTTGCTTCCCACCGATACCGGATTGCTACGTGTTTTTACCCCGGTATCATTTTATACTTGTATTATATCGCAGACCATGCACATGTCAAGCAAATTTCCGCATTACTTTGCCACATTTTATGGCTATACGTGCAAAATAACGCATTAAAAATTTGCATATCATGCATAAAAACGCATTAAAAAGAGCCCGGCCTGCGGACTCTTTCGTGTTTACATCTAAATCCCCTTACATAATACGCACATTTTTCAGCGCACCGGTCTTACAGAACTGGGTCCATTCACATACATTTACCGCGTGATCCCCAATACGCTCTAAGTACTTGGCAATCATCAACAGGTCGATCCCCTGGTCTGCATGGGACGGCGCAGATTTTAACAGCTCCACCACATCCGATTTTACCTGATTAAACAGCGCATCCACCTCATCATCCCTGCGGATGATCTCCTCTGCCTCTTCCACGTCCTGCTTAATAAATGCTTCTACTGCATCATGGACCATTTTCTGGGCTGACGCTGCCATAGCAGGAAGATGCTGTACAATGTGGTATGCATGATCACTCTTGATCCGCAGGATCAGCTCTGCAATATCTGATGCATGATCTCCAATACGTTCCAGATCCGTTACCACCTTAAGAGCAGTGGAGATCTGGCGCAGATCCCTTGCTACCGGCTGCTGGCGAAGGATCAGGGACAGACAACGGGACTCAATGGCACGTTCCATGTCATTTACATTCCGGTCTCCTTTAATAACATCCTCTGCCATGGTATAATTCTGGTCTTCAAATGCCACGAAAGTCTGCTCAATGGCTTTTTCCACCATCATGGCCATATCACGCAGGCATTTATTCAACTCCTCTAATTCATGTTCATAAGTAATGCGCATCCCTTATGCCCCTTTCCGTTGCTTTTCCAACATTTTCGCAACTCTACATTCTCACATTTTACCGTAGGATCACATTCCATCAACCAAAACGTCCGGTAATATAATCTTCCGTTCTCTTATCCTTAGGCATGGTAAACAGTTCATCTGTGGTAGCATATTCCACTACCTCGCCTACCAGGAAAAATGCTGTATAATCTGCAATACGGGTTGCCTGCTGCATGTTGTGGGTAACAATAGCAACCGTATACTTGCTCTTCAGATCGTCCATCAGGTCCTCGATCTTTAAGGTAGAAATCGGATCCAGTGCAGATGTAGGCTCATCCATTAACAGAACCTCCGGCTCTACTGCCAGCGCTCTTGCAATACAAAGACGCTGCTGCTGACCACCGGAAAGTCCCAGTGCAGATTTCTTTAAACGGTCAGAAACCTCATCCCATAAAGCTGCGCCCTTTAAACTGCGCTCTACGATCTCATCTAACTGTGCCTTGTTCTTGATACCGTGAATTCTTGGTCCGTAAGCCACGTTGTCATAAATACTCATTGGAAATGGATTTGGCTGCTGGAACACCATTCCCACTTTTTTACGAAGGAGTGTAGTGTCTACCTGTGGATCATAAATATCTTCCCCGTCAAGAAGCACGGTTCCCTCGATCTTTACATTTGGAACCAGGTCATTCATACGGTTTAATGTTTTTAAATAAGTAGATTTTCCACATCCGGATGGTCCGATAAATGCAGTGATCTTATTTTCATAAAGGTCCAGATTAATATTTTTCAGTGCATGATTTTCTCCATAGTACAGGTTCAGGTTCTGTGTGGAGATCTTTACTTTATTTTCCATATATACTCATTTCCCTTTCGCGTCTTTCACGTTTATCTTGTCTCTACATTAAACCGGTGGGACAGATATTTTGCCAGTGCGTTGATCGCCAGTACGATCACCAGAAGAACAACTGCTACGCCGAAAGCTTCATTGTATTTTGCCTTCTGCATAAACAGATACAGCTGGATAGTCAGTGTACCACCTGACTCAAGTACCTTGCCAAACAGGTTCTTTGGAAGGTAATAGCCGCTTCCTGCAGTAAACAGTAAAGCTGCAGACTCACCTACGATACGTCCGATCGCCAGGATAACACCTGTAAGGATACCAGGCATAGCGCTTGGAAGAAGGATGGTGCGGATCATATACCACTTGGTAGCACCAATTCCCAGTGCGCCGTGACGGTAACTGTCAGGAACGGTCTTTAATGCTTCCTGGGTGGTTCTTGTGATCAGTGGAAGGATCATTAAGGTCAGTGTCAGGGAACCGGTAAGAATGGAGTAGCCCAGTCCCAGTGTATTTCCGAAAAACACCATTCCGAAAAGACCAAATATAATAGAAGGAATACCGGAAAGTGTTTCTGTTGTAAATACGATCAGACGGACGATCTTTCCCGGTTTTGCATACTCATTTAAGTAAACAGCAGAACCTACACCAATAGGAGTTGCGATCAGCAGAGTGATCACTACAATATAAAGAGTGTTGATAATATTTCCAAGGATACCAAAGGTTCCCTTTGTAGCGCTGGAAACAGTGCTTAAAAAGGACCAGGTCACATGTGGGACACCCCTTACAAAGGTATAACCTAAAATTCCGATGAGAAGGAGCATAGAGAGACTGGCACATCCGTAGATAATACCGGTTAAGATCACATCTGTGCTGCGGATGCGTTTTCCATAAATGCTTTCCCGGATCACGGAGTTTTCATTGATACGGATAGCGGCTTCACCTGTCATTTTGTTTTCTCTCCCTTCTTCAGAATACTGTTTAAACCAATGTTGATGATCATGATAAATGCAAATAATACAAGGCCGATGGTAAATAATACTTCTCTGTGCAGTCCGGATGCATATCCCATTTCTGCTACAATAGCAGTAGTCAGAAAGCGGACGGAGTTAAATGGAAGGGGGAAGTTTACGGAACTTCCGGATACCAGTGTAATAGCCATTGCCTCGCCGATGGCTCTTCCTGTTCCTAAAACAACGGCTGTGATAATACCGGATTTTGCTGCAGGAAGGATCACCTGGAAAATAGTCTGGATCTTTGTAGCGCCTAATGCAAGGGAAGCGCTTTTTAAATGACCCGGAACAGCTCTTAAAGCAGACTCACTGATGTTGATGACGGTTGGCAGGATCATCAGCGCCAGTACCAGCACTGCGGAGATCAGGTTTGCGCCGCCGGTATACTGATGAGTAGAAGAACCTTTAAATACAGCCAGTTCCATTTTATACATCAGAGGATTTAAGATCAGGATGCCTAACAGACCGTAGATAACGGACGGGATACCTGCTAACAGCTCTACTGCCGGCCGGACTACATTTGCCAGTTTTTTCGGCGCTACTTCTGCCAGGAAAACTGCTGTCATCACGCCAACCGGCACACCAATCAGGATCGCCAGAAAGGTTCCCACAATGGATGTAAGGATAACATACAGGATACCAAAGCTTGGTGTAGCAGCAGCCGGCTGCCATAAGGTACCAAAAAGGATATCCAGGATGCCTACTTTAAACAGCGCCGGTGTACCGCTGAATATCATATATAATGTAATGGAAGCAACAGCCAGAACAGCGAAAAAGCCGCATGCGGTGAAGATCGCTTCTGCAGCTCTTTCTACTGTAGACTTGCTGCCATGATGGGAACGGACGGAAAATGTTTCCTGTGTCATTGCAGACAGTCTCCTTTCGTTTTGTATGACTCACACTTTTTATCGTCTTTATTTCTTTTTCGTGTTATCTGTTCACTGATTATTTGTCAGCTGTGATCAGACCTACAGATTTTACAAGTTCAGAACCTTCGTCAGAGTAGATGAAGTCAAACAGTGCCTTTACAAGATCGCTCTGCTCGCTGATCTCGCCCTTGGTAGCCATTACGAATGGACGGCTTAAGAAGTACTTTCCTGCCTTGATGTTCTCTTCGGTTGGCTCAGCGCCGTCTAATTTTAATGCCTTTACAGTGTCATCTAATACATCCAGGGAAACATATCCGATGGAACCTGGGGTAGATGCTACCTTTGCCATTACTGCGCCGGTGCTGTCTAATTCATTGCTGTACTTGCAGGCATCTTCCAGCTTTAACAGTTCCTCGAAAGCACCTCTTGTACCGGAACCTGCCTCACGTCCTACTACTACGATTGGAGCATCATTTCCGCCTACATCTTTCCAGTTGGTTACTGTTCCGTCATAAATGCTGGTCAGCTGATCCTTGGTCAGATCTTCTACTGTGTTTGCAGGATCAACTACAACTGCGATACCATCGATTGCTACGATGTTTTCTGCAACTCCCTTTGCTTTTTCCTCATCTTTTAAGTTTCTGGAAGAGTTACCGATATCTGCTGTTCCGTTAGAAACTGCCTCGATACCAGCGCCGGAACCTACGAACTCAGCGGTTACTGTTACCTTTGGATATTTCTCCATAAATGCTTCGCTTAATGCATTTGCGAACTTCTCCATAGAAGTGGAACCTACCATGCTGATGGATCCGCTTAAATCTGCATCTGCGCTCTTTGCTTCTGTTGCTGCTTCTTTTGTTGTTTCTTCTGCCTTTGCTTCAGTTGTCTGCTCTGCTGTAGTTGCTGGAGCTGCTGTGGTAGCTGCTGCACCGGAGTTTCCACATCCTGCAAGCATACCTGCTGCCATTACTGCAGAACCGATCATTGCCATTACTTTCATGCCATTTTTTTTCATAATTATCTTTTCCTCCACTTTTGTACCGCTTTATGTTTGTATTGTTTTGCGGTATTTATATTTTTCTTTGTTGTTTTCTTGTTCTTACATTGTGGAGTATACAAAAGTTTTACAATAGCTGAAAGCAAGGTATGGTATAGGTTTTGTAAAATTTAAGTAAACCGGTCAGATTGCACGTACAAAAATGCGCTATAAAATCGCAAAAAAAGACCAGCTTCCATACAGCCGGTCTTGTCATACAGTCTTTTTTAACTTTTCTTGATAAAATCAGTCCCGCATTTCGGGCAGTGGATACTGATCCGTCCTCTTCCTCTTGGAACACGCACTTTCTGTTTGCAGTTCGGACAACGGTAAATATGATACTTTCTGCTTTCCTGATAGCGGAATTTCCACTTCTTCCACCATTCTGATACATAAAACTGCCGTCTTAAAAAGGCTTCATTTTCCTGATAACGCTTATTAATGTTTTTGGAAAACATTCTTGCATACAATATAATGAGCACGATCCATTCCAGTGCCCATAATATTCTAGAAGGCAGAGCCGCCGGGATCAGTAAATTAAAGATGATCAACGCTAAAAGCACACCGGACAGAAACCGCCCAAACTGGTCCATTCCATATCTTCCGATCATAAAGCGCTGAAACTGCTGTCTGAGTCTGTTTAAATAATCACGCATAGTTATATTTCTCCTCAATGTTTATGAAATGTAATATTATGATACCAGGGTCAAAAGGTCGGAAATCCGACGCAAGCTTGCTTGCAGAAGGAGTTTTGACCTTGGGGCCCGCCAAAAACATGAGTAAGAAGCCATTTTTTGAAGAAAAATGAGCGGATTACGAATGTTTTTAGAATTGCGAGAGTGCAAAGCACGTAGCAATTCGGTATCAGAGCAATCATTTTGCCTACATCGAGTTATTATACATGATATTAAGCAGAACTGCCACTGACAGTTTTACCTTAAATGTTAGAAAAGCAGCTTCTGCCAGGGGATTGAGTGTTTCAATTGCCCTTGGGTGGGAAGCTGCTTTTCTAAGTTTCAAGTTATATTACTTATGGATTATTACTTAATTAAATTGTGTTGGATAGTCTATATCTTATTCAATCCAAATACCATCGGTAGTTGGTCCGAAGCCTTCGTACCAGTCATCATCACCTGCGGAGAAAGCTCCTCTGATGCGGTAGTAATAGCCACGTTTCTGGTTTGTGAATGTAACACTAATGGACGGATCCTCTATACCATCTGGATACTGCTCTAATGTATATTCAAAGTCAACATAATCAACCTGCTGCCATACATCTTTTTCTTTATTATACCGATCCAGATACAGAGAAACATATAATTCTGTTACAGGCTTTCTTAAATTTGCATGTGCAGATGCTCCAATATTTCCATTACCCTCATCCCGTATAATTACATCTGCCGAGTCAAAAAAAGTCCCTCTTCTTGCATTAGATTGCGCCCTTCCAATACTATACTTTGTTTTTACATCACATAAATTTGACTTCTGATCAATAGACGTATATACTTCCGGTGATGGAACTGCAGCAAATGCAGTTAACATAAATACATTGATTGCTACTAGACAACATAGTATTGCTCGTATTAATTTTTTCATTAAGCCTCCATACATTTTAGAAATGAATTTTTTTCAATATTTCATCAAAATAGTTCTGCTCCATAATTCCTGATAAATAGTAATACACTCCATTATAAACAAACTCCGCCATATAGCCCCACTCTTCTGATTTTACACTCTCATCACATACCTTTATATTTATATGTAATCCAGCATTCCATATTTCATATTTTTCATTCGTATCAGATGCATGAGTTATAGAAGTTCTTAAGCTTGATTTTGCCTGAATAAAAAATATATTACTATCTTTATATTTATATTGTAATTTTGTATACCCTTTATCCACAATCAGCTTTTCAAAATACATCCCCTCCGGCATATACCCCAACTTCAGCGTCTTAACTCCTAATTCTTCCGCTATCTTCTCATATGCCTCTTCTTCACTACGAACCATCAAAGCTCCAGAGTCATTATTATAAACTACTCCCTGATTTACACTTCTCCCATCCCGATAAAAATAAGATTTCGTTCCCATGGCCACAAAGCATCCGCCAATAACCATAATTGCTGCTGCCAGCCCCACAACCAGTGCTTTTCTTACAGGGCGCCTGCGGGTTTTACGGGATGATTTGGTATTCGTTGTATTGGAAATCTCTGAGAAAAGAGCCTGCTCCGCCTGGATCCGTGACCAGATCTGGTCAAACTCATCCTTTGGCGGCGGATTGATAGGCAAAAAACGGGTATCTTTTTCTGCCTGTTCAAATTGCTTTAAAATATCACTGTCAGTCAGTTTTTCCCTCTTTTTATTTTGATTTCCCATCCAGTCATTCATTTCCAAGTTCAATCTTCCTGTTTTTCCCACTTTACACCTCAGTTGTCAAATACCTTAAGTTCCCTCTCGGTTTAGGGTTGACTTTTTGCAGTTAATGCTTACTATATTAGTAGATGTTTTTCCTTCAGGAGGTTTTTATGAAAAAAATCATTTTAACCGGCGGCGGTACTGCCGGTCATGTTACTCCCAACCTTGCTCTTCTTCCTTCTTTAAAGAAAGCAGGCTATGAAATCCGTTATATTGGTTCTTACCAGGGTATCGAACGCAAGCTGATCGAAGGCGCCGGCATTCCTTACGACGGCATTTCCTCAGGCAAGCTGCGCAGATACTTTGATCTGAAGAATTTTTCTGATCCTTTCCGTGTAGCAAAAGGCTATTTTGAGGCACTTCGCCTTATGAAGCGTTATAAACCAGATGTTGTATTCTCCAAGGGTGGTTTTGTTGCTGTACCAGTCGTTCTGGCTGCAAAACATTATAAGGTTCCCGTTATTATCCATGAATCCGATATGACTCCCGGCCTTGCAAACAAGATCTGTATTCCATCTGCCGCAAAAGTTTGCTGCAATTTCCCGGAAACACTGAAATATCTTCCAAAAGACAAAGCCGTTCTTACAGGTTCTCCTATCCGTGCAGAACTTTTAGAAGGTGACCGCAAAGCGGGCCTGTCCTACGCTCATTTAACAGAAGATAAACCTGTCCTTCTGATCATCGGCGGAAGCCTTGGATCTGTTGCTGTAAACACAGCGGTACGAAAGATCCTTCCACAGCTTTTAAATACATTCCAGGTAATACATATCTGCGGAAAAGGCAATCTGGATGAAAGCCTGATCGGTACCGAAGGATATGTACAGTATGAATATGTAGATGCACCTTTAAAGCATCTCTTTGCTGCTGCTGATGTCGTCATCTCCCGTGCAGGTGCTAATTCCATCTGCGAACTTCTGGCTTTACGTAAGCCCAACCTTCTGATCCCGCTTTCTGCTGCTGCCAGCCGCGGTGACCAGATCTTAAATGCAGATTCCTTCGCACGCCAGGGCTTCAGCAAAGTCTTAAAAGAAGAAGATCTTTCAGATAAAGCCTTAAGCACTGCTGTGTTTGATCTTTACAAAAACAGGGAAACCTATATCAATGCAATGGAAAAAAGCAGTCTCAGCAATGCGGTAGAAACCATTACCTCTTTGATAGAGTCCTGCGTTTCCCATTCTTAAATTGTTACTGTTCATGCATTGCATGGCCAGCAACGGATTTCCCTTTGTTTCGGGAGAACATGGTCCTGTCTAGGGCCAGTCTTCCCGTTTCAAAAGTGATTTTATGTACTTTCTGATACGGCTGACCCGTGAATAGCAGGCTTTCTCTGAAATAGAAAGCTGATCACAGACTTCACTGGTTGGCCGTCCTTCTATTAATTTCAACTCCGCAACTTTCTGCCAGTTTTCCGGCATACGGTCCACTTCGTCCAGGATCGCTTTGCACCGCTCTTTTCCGGAGAAAACGTCTACTAACCCAGGCTGATGCAGCTGCATCCTGTACTCTTCGGCTGCAAACGTTTCTCCATTCAGATCTTCACAATATCGTTTCTTTTTCTGTCTGTGAAAATCCATACAACGGCTTCTAAGGATCCTGCCAAGCAAGATCTTCTTCCCCTCTTCCGGTTGTTTCAGGGAATAATCATACCTTGCATAGGAAACAAATGTGTCCTGAATGATATCGTCAATATCATCCACTGGTATATCGTAAGCATAAGCAAGACGTCTTAAGGTATCCTGATAGGTCAGATACATTTCTTCAAAACTCGCTTTTGCTTCTTCATCCATACGTTTGATCATAAGTGACTACAGACAGCCTTTGATCTTCTCTGCTGCTTCCGTTAATTCTTCTGCGGATGCTGTACCCGGTACCCAGTTGGCAATATTGGCAGGACCGCCCTCATAACGCGGGATCACATGCATATGGAAATGCATTACAGTTTGTCCTGCTGCTTCACCGTTATTCTGAACCAGGTTAAATCCGGCGCAGCCTAACCCCTTCTTCATAGCAGCTCCTATCTTCGCTCCCAGTGGAAGCACCTTTGCCGCTGTCTCTGCATCCAGCTCACATACATTGGCAAAATGCTTTTTAGGCAGGATCAGTGAATGTCCTTTTGATGCCGGACCCAGATCCAGGATCACACGGAAATCCTCGTCCTCATAAACAGTTGTAGAAGGAATCACCCCCCTTGCAATCTTACAAAAAATACAATTATCTTCTGCCATTTTTAATTCCTCCTCTTCTGTGTCGATAAGCGCTTTTCTTGTTTATAATACTAGCATAATTTTTTTCCCTTGTTAAGCGCATTTCTGCAATATCTCCAAAAAAACGTCCCCTCTCCATGTCTGTTTCTGTCACCTCCTGTCGTTTTATGACTTTTTCTATCTCCAAAGGTACTTTTCCTCTGCGATCCACACTTCATCCCCCTGACTGAGCACCACTTTTTCGTTGGCTGCCAGCAGCCTTCCATTGACCTTTGTTCCATTTGTGGAATTCAGATCTGTAAGAAAATACTGCCCATCCTCCTCTGTGATCCTTACATGAAAACGGCTTACTGTACTTTTATTTAAAATATAGTCCGCCAGCCCTGTATGTTTTCCTATCACAAAGGGAACATATCCCACTGCAATATCTTCATTTTCTTCTCCTGCCGATACCAGCATATGATCCGGCTCCTCTTTTACAGTAAGCAGCATAGTCTGACATTCTTCCTGAAGTTCCTCTGTTTGTTTTTCCTGCTGTCTTTCTGCTGTCTTTTCTCTTGCAGGTACATATCCCGGTATTTTTTCCGGCGCTGATCCCTGTCTTATTTTTTCTGCTTTCTCTGCATTCTGCGCTTCTTCTGTCTCTTCATAAAACACCTGCCAGGAATTTTCCGGCTCTTTCACACCGGTTCCTCCATATTTTCCAGGAAGCAAACCCCTGACTTTTCCTCGCATCATATGCAGCAAAACCGTTCCTAATATTGCAATTCCGCCCCCTGCAGCCCCATAGACCCACATTTTTCTTAATACAGACCAGCCATACAGAAACCAGGTACCACCCGCTGCCATAACCGCAGTAAAAAAAAGAAGTAACAGTTTCTTCCACAGGCTCCATCCATTATTTGCATACGTTCCTCCCTCTGAAAATAGCTCCCGTTCCTCCTGTGCATCATTTTCAAGCCCATACAAAGATGACTCTTCTGCCATATCTTCTTTCTCTGTTTTTATTTCTGGTCTTGTTTCTGTTTTTCCGTCTCCTTTCCGTTCCATAAGCAAATCTTTTTCCGTCTTTAAATCTTTTGCCTCTTCCTTAGAAAGAAGTGCCATCATATCTTCCATCCCATAATTATATTTCATACTGGTCTGGTAAAGTCCATAGGTAAGAACCACACATTCCCTGTCCCTGTGATCTATGTTCTTCATAAGATATTGCAGGAATAAAGACAACTGGCTGCTAAAGTCTTCCTTTCTTCCAGGTACCACACAAAAGCCCATCTGAAAGGTTTCCGGATCTGCGTAGATGAGTTCCGGATCTAAAAGGATCCCTCCATCACCTAAAAGATACGCTTCCATCCGGTCTAATGTTTCATAAAGCTGCAGAAAAAAACTTCTCACCTGGTTTTCACCTGCAGGCCGGCTTTCAAACAGCCGGCTTACAGGCTGGCGGGAAGTAATATCATAACAATATACAGGTACTCCATCCATGTATTTTATCTTCATTTTCAGAAGACCGGAGATCTGGTTTTTAGCCAGCATGCCGGTTTCATAGCTTTCCCCCACTCCTTCCCCTGTTACTGTCATATAGCTGCGCTTCATTTCCCGTATATATTCAATTCTCATTTGTACCCCCGGTTATCCCTGTGACCATCCGCATAAATTCTTCCGGTCTGAATTCTTTCATCTCAATCTGTTTTTCCCAGTCCCCTCCTTTCACTTTTCCCATCTTTTTTGCTCCCTTTTCCTGTATGGAAACAGTAAGATCCGTATACCGCAGCATCAGCCCTGCATTCCTTTTGCAAAATGCTTCTGCATCTTCTGATCTTATACTTTTTTCATGTCGGCATTTCTCTACACCTTCGTGAAGCACCATAGCTGCTGCCGTTTCATCATGGATCTGTCCTGCTTTTCCTATAAGGGCTGCCAGCGAAAACAGCACCACAGCCATAACACAGGAAGCCTCTACTGTAAGGCTTCCCTTCCATTCTGTTTCTATGGATTTTCGCTTTTTTCTTTCATCTTTTAATACAGTTTCCCTTCTTTTATTCATAAAAACAGGACCCCCAGTCCCACCGGAAACACAAATGGCAAGAACGGGATGCTTTCTGTATTTCTCGCTTTTCTTCCCTTTATCATCAGATAAACAGCTGCCGGGAAACATAAAAACAGACCGCCGGATAACAGCAGCATATTTTTCCAGAAACCAAGGAAGATCCCTGCTACCAGAAAGAAACAGCCATCTCCTTTTCCCATAGCTTCTTCCGTAGCAGTAGAAAGGCTTAATAACAAAATTCCCAATAAAGCTGCAAACATAAGGCCCGTAACTTCCTGTACGATCACCTGCATTTCCATTTTTTCTGTTCCCATAAAAATCTGGCTGAAAATATGTGCTGCCTGAAGAATGACCCCTACCGTTCCCCATATCTGGAACGTACTTTTTTTAATAGTCTTTTTCTTTAGATCCTGCCAGGAAGCTGACAGTAAAAATAATAAAAAACAGATCCTCAGTGCTGCTTCTATCCCCATTTTCATATTCATTTTTGTATTCTCCTTTTCATTTTTACCTTCCGCCCGCACAGTACGAGCAGGGGCCTAAATATTCCACCTGCCGCAAGGGCACTTCCTGTACATATGCAGTAAGCGACCGGCAATCTTCCCTGCTGTGATAACTGGTCCCATAGGGAAGGACATAATACGGACCAGCATTTTCACTGCTTTTACAGGCAGAGCAGGGTTTATATTTTTTTCCATCCTGATTGCGTATACTTACAAGATCATCTGAATGGATCTGGGTCAGGTTGTGAAAAAGATAATGGCAGGTGCTTTGCAAATGATACCGGGTAGAGGACTTTCCTATATAAACCATTCTTTCATCCTGTTCCCCGGTTTCTGCCTTCTTTTTTCCTCTTTCTCCATCTGCCCCTGTCCACAACCTGCGGCTGCAAACCGTTTCCACATCCACACTATCCTGGCCAAACAGGGAAAATGGCAGTGGCATTTTATATTTCATAATGATCTGAAGCATTTCATCTTCCGTGATCTGCGTCCCATAAAAACTAAGATCCCGGACCCATTGCTCCGAAATCTTTCTTTTCACTGACTCAACAGCATATGCAGCTGTTACTTTTTCAAGAAGCTGACTACCTTCCCGCTCGTTTGTGCCACTGACATCTAATGTTTCTCCCTTTCCGGATTTATAAAGATAAGAAACATAGGCATACTGGCTGATCTCTTCTCCCACAGACTCGACTGCTGCCTGGATCTGCCTTTGCCTGTCCATCAGGATCATAGGCATGATCAGGATCACGTAGAAAAATACCACCAGCGGAAAACAAAGGGCAGCTTCTAATGTAAGACTTCCTCTTTTTTCCTCTGTAATGTTTCTCCGTCCTCCAAAGGAGACCCATGATAATGCCCTTTTTCCGGAAAATTTTTTCTGTTTTAAAAGTGCTACATATTTATGGGTTCGTACTTGGAGAGGTGCGAAAAATTTTTTTGATTTATAAATGGAGTGTCGTGTTAAATAATTAGAATAAGATTTGCTCCTGAAAAAGGGCATCATCACAGGCCTCCTTTCTTTTGTAATATTCTCCCGGAATATGTCCGGATACATTGTCATTCAGGGAACAGAAAGATAACTTCCCGTTACAGCAAAGCGGCTCTTTCCGGCAGTTTTCCACGGACCTGAAGAAAAAAATACAGGTTTTCCACAAAATACAGCTTCCATATCCACCATACAGACACATTGTTCTAACAAAAAGTCCGGCTGTTCCCTGCGGATATTGATCTGCATTATATCCATCATCCGGAATAAAGGCTGCGTACCATAACTTACAAATAAAAACAGCCTGAGATATCCTTTCAGATCCAGTCCCATTTCATTTTCAGGATCCGTTTTTTCAAGATCCGGAAGTCTTCCTTCTGCTCCTGTTTTCAAAACATTTTCCAGGCTCAGTTTCCAGTCAGAGCCGGTCTTCATAAGAGGTACTTTTCCACCGTCTAAAAGGCTTCTCGCATCTGCCATTGCCTCTGCCAAAGCCCACACACCCATAACAAAAAAAGTTACCACTGCTGTCAGCGGAAGCAAACTACCACCTCCTGTTATAGCCGCTGCCAGCGTTTCTGCTTCCTGACGTTTTTTTCCATCTGATAATATATGGATCATATTCAATCCCTGGCGTACAGAAACCAGTTTTAAAACAGATGCCTCCAGGTTTTCCCTGTCCGTTTTCTTCCCATATAAAATATATTCAAGTTCGTAAAAATTATCCTTGTCTTTTATTTTTTCAAAATGGGAAAAGTACCGCACCCCATACTCAGATACTGTTAAACGATCCATCAAGCCGGAAATCCCCTGAAAATGTGCAGTGTCATTTTTTGAAAGAGCAGACGGTGCCTGTAAAAGAGGCAGTCTTTTTTCTGAAACCTGGCAGTCTGGCGGTAATACTATCTTCAAAATGCCTTTTCCACTCATTGATTTGATTTTCTCTAACCATCCCTCTTTTTCTTTGTCTTTTACTCCAAAAGAAACTCCCAATGTCAGAACCGGATACCGGCTCATATGGCGGATCACCGGTTCCCACAGTTCTTCTTCATCCAGATCATCCTCTTCATCGGAAGGTTCCCAGTCGTCAATATACTGGATCACTTCTTCTGCCTCTTCTATCAGCTGTTCCATAAACCGGATATTTTCCCTGCTTTTTTCTGTAAGTCCCCGGATCATGTTTCTTCGTTCTCCGTCCTGGGAAATGTAGGTTTCATAAGACCGGATCTCTTTTGTTAAAGGTCCCCGGGAAGACTCTTTTAGATCTTCCTCGGATACAAATTTCTCCCTGCTTTTTTTAAGGGCGCGTTCCATCTGGTCTGCCTTTTTTTCATAAGCTTCCACCAGTCCCGGAACTGCCTTCAGGTCTTTGATCACAGCTTCACATTTTCGGATCATGCCTTCGCCGTTTAAACTTTCCAGGCAGTCCAGTCCTTCTTCCCAGTGTGTTTTCTGCTGTTCCAGTCTGGCATTTAATTTTTCAAGGGCTTTTTCAAGGGCAACTGCTTCTTTGCTGTGTTCTTCATACAGATCTGACACACGGTTCACACTGGCCGCATTTTTTATATCCCCCAGAACTTCTTTGGCTTCCCCTTCTGTCATAGACTCCCAGAGTATACCTGCCAGCCCGTATTTCATATAATCAAGGATCTCCTGCTCCATACAGCTGCCTTTTCCCTCTGTCAGCACTGCCATGTCTTTTACAACTGCATCCTCTGTTTTCAACGGATACCAGTTTTTTGCCTTCATATAAGGTTCCAGAAAGCCCTTAAATTCTTCCTCTAAAAGGCCTTTACTGTCCGTTTCCAGTCCAAGGATCCTGTATTCATTCCAAAGGCTTCTGTGATACTGTGCCATCAAAGACTCCATTGCTGAATTTGAAGCTACTCGGAGATACAGCCGCTGCCCCGCTGTACGGGCTGACTCTGCCATAACCAGCAAAAGTGTCATGATCATCACCAGGATCATCGCAAGGAAGACGGTAACTTCTCCCTTTTCTCTCATCAATAAACCTCTTTTGATTTTGTATTGATCTGCTTGAAGATATTTTCTAAAAGTGTGTTGATCTGCTTCTTAAAAACGATCACAAGACTTACCAGGACCACCAGGATGAGCACAAGTTCTATCACCCCCACACCTGTTTCATCCAGCGCAAAATCCCTGATCTTTCTATAAATTCCGCCCTGCTCTGTTGTATGTTGTTCCGTTACATTCTGTTCTATATGATTATCTCTTTGCTTTTCCATCTCATATCCTCCTTTTAACCAAACGCGATCCATGCCGGAACCGTGATCATCGCCATCACCACAGCCAGGAGAAGAAACAGCGGGATCAACAATTTTGTACCTGCTTTTTCTCCCATACGTTTTGCCTGGTGCTTACGCTGCTCAAAGGCATCTGCCATTTCTAACCGCAGTGTTTCCCTTAAATTTTTAGAGCCGTTTTTTCGATTCTGCTCTAAAAGCCCGGAAAACTTCCTGTACTGCTGCAGCCCGCATCTGTTTCCAAATTCCGCAAAAGCACGTGCTTCTGACTCCCCGCTTTTTAGCTGACTGCTGGTAACATACATTTCTTCATATACATAACGCAGCCCTCTGCGTCCTTCTTTCACAGCCATTTTATAATCCTCTGCGATCCGGTCCCAGGCAGTGCGTATACTCATGCCCGCCCCTAGGAAAATGATCAGCCGTGACAGCACCTCGGAATAATCCATAAGCAGCTGGTCTTTCCGTTCCTCTTCTGCTTTCTTTTTATCACTTTTCTCCTTCAGGCTTATAAATACCGCTGCAACTGCCCCCAGAAAGCACATTTGAAGAAATACAGGTTCCCTGGCTGTGCTGTAGGAAATCTCCCTGTCTTTGTATACAGAGGGCAGTGTAACCTGATCCTGATGTTTCTGTACCTCTTCCTCTGATGTGAGAAGTGATGTAAATTCCTGTATGGTACGTTCTTCTTCTGTATACAATGGAGGCCTGACTTTAATGGGAATCTCATATTCTTCCGGCCAGTTTCCATCTGTCATCCTCACTTTTAAGATGACCGGCCACTGATCGATAGCCTCATCCCCTGTTTCAAACTCCCAGGTATGCACCGTTCCATCACTTTCCACCAGTTCCGGATCCGATGACTGCCAGCTAAGATGCACTCCTGCTCCCTGCCAGTATGCAGGCAGCTCCAGATCCTGCCTTACCTCTTCCAGTGAAAGGTTGTCCCCTTTGATCCATTCCGGAAGCTGTTTTAAGATTTCCTCATATGCCTGATATGCTTCTTCTTTTGTATACTGCCTTGCAGAAACAGGCAGTTTTAAAACCACTTCCTTCTCCTGATCCACAAGCCCCTTTACATACAGTTCCTGGTCCACCTGTCCATCATCGATATCCGGTCTTTGGATCACATTTCCTGCTTCTATTACAGGATCCATGCCCTGTGCCAGCCATGCAGCAATTCCCAGAAAAATACCGGCTCCCACACATAAAATCTGCTTTTTCCACTTACAGATCTTTTTATAAAATTTTCTCTTCGTTTCTTTCATACATTCATCTGCCTTATAATGGGATATCCAGGATCTTCTTTGCCAGAAATACTGCTCCCACATATATCCCCAGGCACGCTGTCATAAAAATACGACCCAGCCAGGTTTCATACATAACATGAAAAAAGCCCGGTGATGTAAAATCGATATACAATATGATCCCAAAAGGAATTCCGTTCATGATCTTTTGTTCAAATACCCTGGCAGCTGTCAGTGTATGGATCTCCTCCTGTACCTGTATCTTGTCACGGATGATCCCGGCCGTCTGGCTTATAATATCCGTCAGTTCCCCTCCGCTTCGTTTTGCCGCTGCAAATACCCGGGCAAACTGATCCACATCCTGAATACCGCTGCGCCTTCCCATATCAGCTAAAAGCAGTTCCACCGGACGGTTCATCCTTACCCCTGCTTCCATATAGGAAAACTCTTCTGTGATCATCCCTGTTTTTCCATAAAGGCCTTCCAATTCTTTTACACTTAACGAAAGACTGTTTTCCAGAGAATAACCGGCGCTTAAGAAAGATGCCAAAACCATGATCCCCTCTTTAAACTGCAGTGTCAGCCTGCGGATCCGTTCTTTTTTCAGATCCTTTTTCTTATAGACCGGATACAGAAAAGCCACTGGAAGAAGAAATAAAAATGCAAGTACACTGCGATAAAATGTATAAGCACAAAGTCCTGCTGCCCCGGCTCCCATGATCAGATATTGCATCCATTCTTTTTGGGATAACTGATATTCCCTGTAATCCGGCGGTCTTGCCCTGCCGTTTAAATCCTCTTTCTGCTTTTCCCTGCCAGAAGACCTGCTCCACCTTTTTCTGTTAATCTCCTGCATCAGCAAGTTTTTCCCTCGCCTTAAGTTCCCCTGTTTTCTTAAGTCTTTTTTCCTCTCTGTCATAGACAAAAAGTGGCTTCTGTTCCACTTTTCCATTTTTATATCCCCCTATTTCTACAATCGATAATACTTTTCTTCTCCCGTCTTTTAATCTTCCCAAATGAACCATAATATCAAGGGCCGACGCGATCTGGCTGCGGATCGCATCTAAAGGCAGCTCTGCTCCCATAAGCACCATTACTTCCAACCTTGAAAGCATATCCTGGGGACTGTTGCCGTGACCGGTAGATAAAGAACCGGGATGGCCTGTATTCATAGCCTGAAGCATATCTAAGGCCTCTGCCCCTCTTACTTCCCCTACAATGATCCTGGAGGGGTTCATACGCAAAGAGGCTTTGATCAGCTGACTGATGGTGATCTCACCTTCTCCTTCTGTATTGGCATTGCGGGTCTCTAACCGCACCAGATTGGGAACATGGGTGATCTGCAGCTCTGCAGAGTCTTCAATGGTGATCACACGCTCTGTTTCCGGTATAAAAGAGGAAAGAGCATTTAAAAAAGTTGTTTTCCCGGAGTTTGTACCGCCACAGACAAACAGGTTATATTTCGCTTTTACCAGCTGCTCTAAAAACTGGGCTGCTTCCTCTGTCAGTGCCTGGAAACGGATCAGCTTCTCAATGGTAATGGGATCCGGGAATTTACGGATGGTCACCACCGGACCGTCAAGTGCAACAGGCGGCAGTACAATGTGGACTCTGGATCCGTCCTCCAGCCTGGCATCTGCAATGGGAGAAGATACATTGACGATCCGGTTTACCTTTCCTACGATCTGCTGGATAATGTCCTCTAACTGCTCTGTTTTTTCAAACCGGCGGTTCCATAAGACCATGTTTCCCTTTTTCTCTATAAAGATCTTTCCCGCCCCGTTGATCATGATCTCGGTTACATCTTTATCATCTAAAAGTTCCTGGAGGATATCCAGCCGACGGAAACTGTCATACAGACTGTTTCGCAGCCACAGCCGTTCCTTTAAAGGCAGATAAGTTTCTTTCCCCTTTTGCCGGATCGCTGTATCGATCTGTTCATAAAGCTGTTCATCCTCTAAATAGATCTGATCTTTTAACTGCCCCATGACATTTCTTCTTAACTCTCCCCGGATCACTTCCCGCCTTCCGTTTAAACTGCCCTGTTCCCCTTCCAATTTTTAATATCCCCCTTCTAAAAGTTTTCGCACATAATCGCCCATTTCGCTCCAGAGAAGCTGCTCCATATAGCCGCCCCGCCGGATCCCTGTTTTTATTTCCGGTAGATGCAGTTTCTGTATCTTTTCTTCCATGCCTTTATGGCCTGCTTCTTTCAGATAGGTTTCAAAATCCTCTAACTTCGCAGTGGATACAGGATCATCTAACACCGGCATGTACACAACATCACAGGCTGCAAACAGCTCCAAAGCCCCTTTTCCCATGTGTCCCATATCCACAACGATCCGTTCATAACCGCTTTCTGTCCCGATCTGTTTTAAAAGACCTGCGATCTCTTCCGGCTGGGCCTGGTCTAAATCTTCCCCATAAGCGGCAGGTGGGATATAATCTACATTTCCATGGGACAGGATCAGGGATTTTAATTTCAGCCAGTTAAAATCTCCCTGCCTGTACAGATAAAACACATCGGAAAGATCCTGTTCATATCCACCGCAGACCAGCTTTGAAAAACCGGAATATTCTTCTAAGCTGATAAAAAGAACGCCCTGGCTCTTTCCAAGCATATGGGCCAGTGTTAAAGAAAAAGATGTTTTTCCGCAGCGTCCTATGGGTGAATAAACTCCCATGATCAGTGCCCTTTTTCCTATAAGTGCCAGTCCCGGCTCCGGGGGAACGGTACAGTAACAGGCCATCACTTCCTGTAAGATACAGTCACCGGACTGGAACTTATAAACCGAGGCTTCCTCCTGTGACACAAACTCCCCGTCACAGAGAAGCATTTTTAATCCGGCTTTTATCTCCTTTGCTTCCTCTCTTACTCTTTCTCCCACTAAAAGAATGGCAATCTCATGGTCCCTGCCATAGGCTTTCAGTTTTTCCAGGTCTGAAAATGCCATTGCCTGAAAGGGAAATGTCTCCTTCTGGTTTACATATTCGGCCAAACGCCCTGCATACAAAGGATCTTCGTCATATACGATCATTACTTTTATCATGTCTTCTCCTCCTAAAAGATCCATTTTTCCAGAAAGACCAGAACAGTTGCCATACAAAAGCAGGTTCCCAAAGGGATCACACATTCTGTTCCATCCCGGACCGGATCATAATATTTTTCTATTTTTTTATTGCTGAGTATCTGCCTGATATAGGCTGACAAATAAAGAAATCGTTGAAAAGCGCTGCCGTATCGCAACATTTTTTGAAGGGACCAGACAGCCCCTAAGATAAATCCTACACATAAAATTTTTATTGTTTCCGAAAAGCCCAGCCAGGCTGCAAGAAGCGCCACAAGCTTCAGATCTGCGGCTCCTATCATGCCCAGGCTGTGTAAAAATATCCCCAAAACCAGCACAGCCACTCCCCGGACCAGAAAGCCGGATAGTGCCAGCAGCAGCCATGGGATCTTACTCCCTGCTTCCAAATCCGCAGCCTGAAAAACCAGTGACATGATCCCGGACACTATCCCAAAAATAATAAGCCTGTTAGGGATCCTGTAATATTTCCAGTCAGACCATGCTGCCAAAAGCAATGTCCCCCAGAATACACTCTGACTTAAATAACTTAAACTCCCATAAACCGAATTTCTCACCTCCCAAACCAAAACATAAACTCACAAAATGACCCACTTATCCCTGTATCTGATTAAACTCACAACTGGATCCTGTGCTGAAAAATCGCACTAAAAATTACAGAATTAAAAATGAAAAATAGATTTTTCAAAGAATGTGACCTTATTATGCCGTACTTTCCCCCTCCTGTCAAGAGGTATTTTTCTATTGACCCCGATGCCCTGTAATGGTAAAATACTATTAGTTTAAAAATTTAAACCAAAGGAGGGGACGGTTATGACAACGGTACAGGATCTGCAGAAGCAATTTCATTGCTGCATGCCCCTTTTTATTGCCTTGGGAGATAAGGTCCGGCTTTCCATCGTGGAACTTCTTACAGAAGCAGCCGTGAGATCAGAGGACCCACAGGGAACCATCGACTTTGAAGGTCATGCCATGAATGTAAACGAGATCACACGCCGCACCAGCCTTTCCCGACCTGCCATATCCCATCATCTGAAAATTTTAAAAGATGCGGGTCTGGTAGGTGTACGTCAGGACGGGACAGCCAATTACTACTATCTCACCTTACGTGACTCCACCCGGTCTCTTATGGAGCTGGGATACAGACTGGAGGAGTTCATGTAATCCATGCATAATTCTTTTTTTCCCAGATATACTAATTGATGCCAAAGTAAACCAGTCAGAAGTTGGGAGATGAAGATTTATGCCGGGATTTTTAAAAGCCATTCGCGAAGCTGCAGCCGCAGCACCTGTAAACCAGGATCTGGTTTTTACAAGACGGAAACTGTGGGATGATATTGAGCGCACCCTCTGGGCCCTGGAAACAGCCCAGAACCATTTTGAGCAGGCCACAGAGCCGTCGCTGATCGACTGCTATATTTACGAATGGAATGCCGCGCAGCTGCGCTATCAGTTTTTACTGAGAAAATTCAAAAACATGGAGGACTGACAACATGAGTACCTGGTATGAACAAGCTATCTTTTATCATATGTATCCTTTGGGGATAACCGGAGCTCCAAAGATAAACGTGCAGACAGAGGTGACAGACCGGTTTAAAGAACTGGATCAGTGGATCCCACATATCCGTTCTTTAGGCTGCAATGCCATCTACATAGGTCCTCTTTTTGAATCATCCAGTCATGGATATGACACCAGAGATTACAAACTGGTTGACCGTAGGCTTGGAACTAACGATGATTTCCGCGAATTTACAAAGCTTTGCCATGAAAATGGCATTAAAGTGGTAGTTGACGGTGTTTTCAACCACACAGGCCGTGAGTTTTTCGCTTTTAAAGATATCCAGGAAAAGAAATGGGACTCCCCTTACAAAGACTGGTACAAAGGGGTAAATTTCGGCTGGCAGAGTCCTTTAGGGGATCCATTTGGCTATGAAGCATGGCAGGGACATTTTGAACTGCCTTGTTTAAATCTTTATAACCAGCAGGTAAAAGATTATCTTTTTGATGTGATCCGTTTCTGGGTGGACGAATTTGACATTGACGGCATCCGCTTAGACTGCGCCAATATCCTGGACTTTAATTTCATGAAGGAAATGCGTGCAAAGACCGCTTCCATGAAACCGGATTTCTGGCTTATGGGTGAAGTCATCCACGGTGATTACAGCCGCTGGGTGAACCCGGAAATGCTCCATTCTGTTACGAACTACGAGCTGCACAAGAGCATTTACTCCGGCTTTAATGACCACAACTTCTTTGAGATCGCACATAATGTCCGCCGTCTGGAAGCCATTGGAAGACAGCTTTATACCTTCCTTGACAACCACGACGAAGACCGCATTGCCAGCAAATTAAAGGTAAAAGAGCATCTGTATCCTGTATACACCTGTTTAATGACTCTTCCGGGAATTCCGTCTATTTACTACGGCGGTGAATGGGGCACCGAAGGAAAACGTACTTCTACCTGTGATGATGACCTGCGTCCCTGCATTCCGGCTGAAAAAATACCGGAATTAAACTGCGAGCTTACCGATTTCATTTCCAGACTTGGAAAGATCCATGAAGAAAATGAAGAACTGCACACAGGAAAATACCAGGAACTGCTTCTTACCAACAGGCAGTATGCCTACGCAAGATGGGGAAATAACAGCCTGATCATCACTGCTTTAAATAATGATGACAATGAAGCCACATTAAACATCCCGGTTCCGATCCAGGCACAGACAGCAGTGGATCTTTTAAACAGCGATAATGAAACCTGTGAAAATAACGTTCTGCCTGTACAAAACGGCAGACTGGAAATTAAATTAAAGGGCAACTGGGGTGCTGTCCTTAAAATTAAGGGGGAAAATTAATATGACAATGAGAAAGCAGGCAGGCCAGACAAAGAAAAATACAACTACCGCAGCTCATAAAACCACCAGAAGAAGCGCTGGAACAAAAACTGCAGCAAAAAGCACACCTTCTAAAAAAGCTTCCGCCAACACCGGCCTGATCTCCGACCTGGACTGCTATTTATTCGGCGCAGGTACTCACTACGAGATCTATAAAAAGCTGGGCGCTCATCCTATGACCTATAAAGGCAAAAAGGGCATTTATTTTGGCGTATGGGCACCACATGCACAGGCAGTCCACCTGGTAGGCGATTTCAACGGCTGGAACCCGGAAGCCAATCCTATGACCAAAGTAGGACAATCCGGTATCTGGGAGTATTTTAATGCAGGTATGCAGGTAGGAGAGCTTTATAAATTCGCCATTACCACCGATACAGGAAAGATCCTTTACAAAGCTGATCCATTTGCCTTCAGCGCAGAATACCGTCCGGGTACTGCTTCCGTTACCGCAGATATCAGCGGATTTTCCTGGAATGACAGTGACTGGATCTCAAAGCGTTCCCAGGCAGATATGACCAAACAGCCCATCAGCATTTATGAAGTCCACTTAGGTTCCTGGAAGAAGAAAGACCGGGAAGAAAAAGACGGATATTATACCTATGTGGAAGCGGCTCATGAGCTGGCTGCCTATGTAAAAGAAATGGGCTATACCCATGTAGAACTTATGGGTATTGCGGAGCATCCATATGACGGCTCCTGGGGATATCAGGTGACCGGTTATTTTGCCCCTACATCCCGTTACGGAAGTCCAAAAGACTTCATGTATTTTGTAAATTATTTACATAAAAATGGCATCGGCGTTATCCTTGACTGGGTTCCGGCCCATTTCCCGAAAGATGCCCATGGACTGGCTGATTTTGACGGACATCCTCTTTTTGAATACGAGGATCCACGCAAAGGCGAGCACCCGGACTGGGGCACAAAAGTCTTTGATTACGGCAAAAATGAAGTAAAAGACTTCCTTATCAGCAACGCTCTCTACTGGGTAGAAGAATACCATGTAGACGGCCTGCGTGTAGACGCTGTTGCTTCTATGCTGTATCTGGACTACGGCCGGGAACCGGGCCAGTGGGTGCCAAATAAAAACGGTGGAAACCAGAACTTGGAAGCCATTGAATTCTTCAAACACTTAAATACCGTTGTCCAGGGCCGCAACCACGGTGTTGCCATGATCGCAGAAGAGTCTACTGCATGGCCGAAAGTCACCGACCACCCGGAAAATGACGGACTTGGCTTTACCTTTAAATGGAACATGGGCTGGATGCATGATTTCCTGGAATACATGAAATTGGACCCGTATTTCCGCAAATACAACCACAACCGCATGACCTTCAGCCTGACCTATTTTACCAGTGAAAATTATATTTTAGTACTCTCCCATGATGAAGTAGTACATCTGAAGTGTTCCATGATCAATAAGATGCCTGGGCTTGGAGAGGACAAGTTCTCCAACTTAAAGGCCGGTTATACCTTTATGTTAGGTCATCCCGGAAAGAAGCTTTTATTTATGGGACAGGACTTCGGCCAGTGGCATGAATGGGATGAAAAAGTCAGCCTTGACTGGTATTTAGCTGAAGAAGAAAGCCATAAAAAGCTTCAGGAATATGTCCGTGATCTTCTTCATATTTATAAGAAATATCCTTGTCTGTACCAGCTTGACAACGACTGGAACGGCTTCCAGTGGATCAATGCAAATGACGGGGACCGCAGCATTTTCAGCTTTATCCGCAAGGATGAGACAGGAAAGAAAAACCTGCTGTTTGTAGTAAACTTCACACCAGTGGATCGCCCGGATTACCGTGTAGGTGTACCGAAACGGTGCAAGCTGTCACTCCTTCTGGATAATGTTCACGGTGCTTATAAGCCCAGCCAGTGCCCTACTTATACATCCGTAAAGAGTGAATGTGACGGACAGCCATATTCTATTTCTTATCCGTTAGGAGGATATGGAACGACGATTTTCCGTTTCTGATCGCCATAAACCTTGATCCAGATTTTATCCGGATCCGGTTTTCACAGTTTGTGTACCTGAGACGCGCCCCCCGGCGCGTCCACCCACTTTTCCAGTTCCTGATAAAAAATAAATTTCGTTAATTTTTTATCAATTTCTGCTGTACTTTTAACCACACCTGTAGTAAAATAATAATCGATGCGGCAGTTCACACCGCAGCAGTACCGTATATAATGTGTGGAAGGAGAGTATGATTATGGCAAAAGAAATGATTTTCAGTAGTGCAAAAAAGACCGTCTACCGTGACGGAGATACTGCCATTAAGGAATTCTGCGAAGGATTTCCGAAAGCTGAGGTTTTAAACGAAGCATTATGTAATGCAAGAGTGGAGACCATTGAAGCGCTCAATGTTCCAAAGATTTTGGGGGTAACGGTAACTGATGGAAAATGGTCTATTATCAAGGAATATGTACCAGGTAAGACCTTAGAACAGCTGATGGATGAAAATCCGGACAAGCTGGACGAGTACATGTCCCAGATGGTAGATCTGCAGCTGTTGATCCACAGCCAGGCTTGCCCACTGCTCAACAAACTGAAAGAAAAGACCATCCGTTCCTTAAAATCCGTGGAACAGCTGGATGAAAGCACACGCTATGAGCTTTTGACCAGACTGGACGGAATGCCAAAACACACCAAACTCTGCCACGGCGATTTCAATCCATCCAACATCATTGTTGGTGATGACGGAAAGCTCTATGTCATTGACTGGGTACATGCTTCCCAGGGTAATGCAAGTGCCGACGTGGCCAGAACCTATCTTCTGCTCAGCTTAAAGGACAAAAAGAAAGCAGAACTGTACATGGATCTGTTCTGTGAAAAGACAGGTACAGAAAAACGCTATGTACAGGGCTGGCTTCCAATCGTAGCAGCCGCACAGCTGGCTTATAAGCGTCCGGAAGAGAAAGATCTGTTAGAGAGCTGGATCAATGTTTTCGAGTATCAATAAGTTCTATTTACACATTGAAGCAGCACCGCCTGAAAGCGGGCTGCAGATTTACGGTCAAAAAAGACAGGTCCTTTATTGGCCTGTCTTTTTAATTAAGGATTCCTTTTGCAGTGGGTAACATTTTGTTTATTCGCTGTTTTTCTATGTCCAAATACAAAAACCCCTGCTTTAGGCAGGAGTTTTTGTAATGGAATTTTTTTCAAAGCTTAATTGCAGCACACAAAGACATCCGATCTTTCAGAAGTTCCTCCACCGTCAGATAGCTCTTCTCATATCCAAGTGCCTCGCTAAGCTGCATCACATATGGCTTCTGCAGGCGTGCCTTCTTCAGCACTTCTTCCTGGGCAAATACTTCTTTTGCAGTTCCATCTGCCAGCACCTGACCATGGGCCATGATGATAACCCGTTCAAAATTCTCTGCCACAAAGTCCATATCGTGAAGAATAGCTATGACCAGCTTGCCCCGCCCAGAAAGGCTGCGGATAATGCTGCCAATGATCTGCCGCCCTTTCCAGTCCTGGGCAATTGTCGGCTCATCCAGGATCAGTACATCGGTGTCCATAGCAAGTACTGAGGCAATGGCTGTCATCTTCCGCTCATAAAGTTCCAGATCATAGGGATTTTCTTTCTCCTTGCCAGACAGTCCTGTCAGTTCCAACGCCCAGGCTGCCTCTTTCTTCGCCTGTTCCGGATCCATGCCGATATTTAACGGGCCGAACAGGACCTCATCCATAACATTGTACTTGAAGATCTGGTCATCCGGATTCTGGAATACATAACCTACACTTCCTGCCAGCATAGCCACTGTCTTGCCTGAAATGTCCTCACCGTGGAAATAAATGGAACCTGAAACCGGTTTTAACAAACCCTTTAAAAGTTTGACCAGCGTGGTCTTTCCTGCTCCATTCTGGCCGATGATGGCGGTAGGACGCTGATCCAGCTTCATGTTCAGATCCTCTAAAACCGGAATATCTGCCAGATAAGAGAAATCCAGTTTTTCAATCCGGAACTGCTCATCCACAGAAGCAGCGTTTTCAGCCTTCCTGCAAGTCCCAGACTGCCCGGACCTTGCGCCTGTTTCAGCATTCTTTGCCTGTACCTGTCCGGTGCCTGCCGCACTCGCTCCCACTGCTTTTTGCACACCTGCTTCCGCATTCGCATGCTCATGTGCACCTAGCCGCTTCTCTCTCAGCACTTCAGCCGCCTCTTTTACTGTCACCGGATACGTTCCATCTACCAATGTCACCTGTTCTGCTTTACAAATGCGGGTAAATGCCGGCGCCTGGATCCCATAATCGTTTAAATCCGGCATAGAAAATACCTTCTGCGGCGTATCGAATGCAATCTGCTTTCCTTTGTGCAGAAGCAGAATGCGATCACAGTAGGCCGCCAGCTTCTCAATCTTCTGCTCGATCATCAGAATGGTGATACCAGAGCCGGTCAGGGTTTCCACTGCCCTAAATACCTCGTCACTTCCCTCTGGATCCAGCTGAGAAGTAGGCTCATCCAGGATCATCACATCTGGCCGCATAACCAGCACACTGGCAATAGCCACGCGCTGCATCTGGCCGCCTGACAGATCAAATGGATTGCGATCCCGGTACTGCCAGATATCCAGAAGCTTTAAGGCTTCCTCTACCCGTTTTTTCATTTCTTCTGCCGGCACACCCAGATTCTGCATGCCAAATGCCACTTCCTCGTATACGTTATCCTTTGCGCCGGAAAGCTGGTTAAAGGGGTTCTGGAATACCAGTCCCACATGGCCGCACAGCTGTGCCACCGGAGTCTTGCCTGCCTCAATGCCATCTACCGTGACCATTCCGCCGTAAGCTCCTTTATAAAACTGCGGCACCAGCCCCATAATGGCCTGACTTAACGTACTCTTTCCAGCTCCGTTTTCCCCGATGATGCCAATAAACTCTCCCTTTTCCACCGAAAAGTCCAGTCCATCCAACGCCAGTTCCTTCGTGTGGGGATAACGGTATCGCAAATTTTCAACGGTTATCACAGACATCCTACAATCCTCCATACCACAGCCGCCAAAATGCAGACACCTAAAAAGATAATGATCTCACGGTCTCCTTTATGGCGTGTCCGCTCTGTCAGCCAGGTTTTTTTCTTTCCTGCGCCAAAACCACGCACCTCCAGGGCAATGGCACGCTCTCTGGTATTGATCAGGGAACTCATGACCACAGGGGAGATCAGGGGCAAAAATGCCTTCCCGCGGGTTCTCAAATTTCCTTCTGTCTCCAGTCCGCGGCTGCGCTGGGCATCCATAATAGTATTCATCGTTCCCATCATCTGTGGGATAATCTGGAATACTGAGGTCACAATGTAGCCGAACCGTGGGGAAAATCCCCGTTTTTCCAGCTCATCAACAAATTCGGAGGGCTTTGTGGAAAGCACAAATACTGCAAAAGACAACAGCATATTTAGGATATTCAGACCAATATGAAGAGCATAAAATATGCCTTCCCGGTAAAATTTCAATCCGACGACCTGAAACAGCACATTGACGTTTTTCTGGTTGAACAATCCATGGATCAGAAAAATGGTCAGCAGGATCGTAAAGGAAAAAGCAATCAGCGGAAGGGTCTTTTTTAAAATTTTGCCACTGGCCAGCACAAGAAGGCTGACCGCAATAAACACGCCAAACATCCACAGCCGCCCGGAAATCAGCGGAATACTGATGGCGGCGGCTATGTACATCAATTTGGTGAAGGGATGCACCTTGGTCAGGTAAGTCCCGTTATCTACAAAAAGGCTAATACTTTTCATGTTCTGTTATATTTCCTTTTCTTGATCAGTCCAGAGTCTCAATCTCAGAATTTACCTCATACAGAGTAGTCAGTTTATTTGGAAGACCCTTTAAGATAAAGAATACCATGATCAGCGTGATCAGCTTGTCCGGTACATCCACTACGACCTCATCTAATAAAGAACCTAAGAATACCGGCATATTAGCTGCCTGGGTTGCTGCAAATACAGCATCACCCCACACGTTACCAGTAGTGCCGCCCCAGAACAGAACATTTAACGGAGTTGAAATGGCTACAGCCACAAAACCTGCCACACAGGCGGTGATGATAGCCTTCGGGAAGGACTTCATAAAGCCCAGACGTGCCATGATTCCTGCCGCCGCGCCAATACCAAGACTGGTCAGTGCATAAATCAACGTAATATTATCACCTGCGGAAAATCCGTAGATCAGGTTATTAGCTGCTCCGCAGATTGCTCCGATAATGGGACCACCCAGGCATCCACCGATACAGGTTCCAATGGAATCCAGCCACAACGGAAGCTTTAACACGCTGGCAAACAGCTTTCCAAGATAGTTAATACCGATGCAGGCCGGAATCAATACGATCACTGCCACATCAAATTTAGTTTTGAATAAATTCTTCATAACATACATCCTTTCCCATTTGATCGCTCCAGTTTCAGAAGCTGTATTTTTTGCTGCATTACTGTCTTGTTAACGCTGCAAACGCTGTCAAGATCTCATATTCTTCGCCCTGGGCAGTCAATGTTTCACCATCCACGTATCGTCCGATGTTTTCAGCTACATTGCCCTTGCAGGCTGCCACTACATTTAAAATAGATGCTGTCCTCATACCACGTATCCTGCCAACCACAAAAAGTGCCGCAGTTTCCATGTCAGACGCCAGCACGCCTTTCTTTGCCCATTCCTCATAAATAACCGGATTGTCATCCCGGTACAAGCAGTCATGACTTCTGGCAATGCCGGTATGGAACCGGCAGCCGGCCTCCTTTGCGCTCTCCTCACAGGCGGTAAGCAGCCTGTGGTCTGCAACAGCCGGATAACTAAGTGGCGCGTATCCAAGTGAAGTTCCTTCATCACGTACAGCGGCTTCTACCATAACCAGATCTCCGACTCTGACCTCCGGCTGCAGCGCACCGCAGCTTCCGATCCGCACAGCCGCTTCTACACCGATCTTTTGCAGTTCTTCCACAGCAATTGCCATAGACGGACCACCCATTCCGGTGGACATGACCAGAACCGGCACACCATTCCAGAAACCGCTGTAGCTTTTATACTCCCGGTTGAAGGTTAAGAGCTTTGCATCTTTTAAATAACCTGCTGCCCGCTCTGCCCGGGCCGGATCTCCCGGCAGCACTGCATACCGGATTCCCAGATTCTCCGGAAGCTGGATATGCGGCATTTTATTTTCTCCCATTTCACAATCTCCTTCCCAACCGTATGACACTTTGTATCTTGTATATCTGCCACCAGATTTTTTCATGTTGTTCCTTCTAAATTAGGAAAATGTACACCCATTTATGAATTTAACAACAATTTACGATAAAGATAACATTATCCTTACACAAAGTCAATGAAATGAGCCAATTCAGAGTCTTATTGTTAATAAATTAACATATTGTTTTGCTTGTAAAATTTTAAGTGTAAAACTATACTGAAAATACATTAATACTGTTCTCCCGGAGGATTTTCAGAATGGAACAAAACAATTCATCAGACCTGCTGTTAGTCATTGACATGCAGAATGTTTATACAAAAGGACAGGAATGGGCCTGTAAAGGCATTGAACATGCATCTGCCTCCATCCTCCGTCTATTAAACAGTCAAAAAACAAAGCAGGTCATCTTTACCCAATATCTGGCTACAGAACACCCGGACGGTGTCTGGAAAGAATATAATAAAGTTAATGCGGCTGTAAACTCTGATCCATGGCTCAATGAAATGATGCCGGAATTCCTTCCATGGGTAAAAACATACCCGGTATTCACCAAAAGTGTCTATTCCTCCTTTGCCATCCCCGAGGTTGTAAAAGCCGCAAAAAAAGCCCGGCATCTTGTCATATCCGGCGTAGTAGCAGAATGCTGCGTACTCTCTACTGTGCTTTCTGCCATTGACGCCGGCTGTAAAGTCATTTACCTGACCGATGCCGTAGCCGGACTCAGTGAAGTTTCCCGCAAAGAAGCCGAAAACATTATCTCTTACTTTGCTCCGCTCCACACAGTACTCATGACTACAGAAGAATACCTGCTCTCTGATACTCCTAAGTCACACCTCTGCTATAAAGTTTCCGGTCATTAAATCCGAATCTAAAAAAAGACAGGTTCCTTGTGGGCCTGTCTCTTTTTAGGATCTTCCTTACATTTTCTATTTATTTTTTTACTATTTATGTTTTCTATTTACGTTTCCGGTTTATGCTCCCGTTTTCCATTCTGGATCAGGATTTCCTCTTTTGCTGTTAAATTCTTGTCATTTTCTACCATTACATCCCAGTTATAGGGGGCACTTTCCAGCAGGTTCTCTCCCACAGGCATTTCCCCGGACATTTTCTCCCCGGACTGTTCTTCTGCCTGCTTCTCTTCCGCAGCCCGTTCCAGACGCATTTCCGCCCTGGTCTCCTGGCGCACTTGCGGGAAAATAACCTGAGCCTTGAACAGATCGCCGTCAATGGTGATCACAAACTCACCTTTCTGCAGCTGGGTCAGGCTCCGGGCAATGGAAAGTCCTAATCCGCTGCCTTCTGTTGTCCGCGCCACATCTCCTCTGACAAAACGTTCTGTCAGTTCATCCGGGCTGATATTTAACGGCTTTTCCGAAATATTTTTCATAGTGAAAATGGCTTTTCCATCTACAGAAGCCACATCCACATATACCCGGCTGCCTTCCTGGGCATATTTAAAAGCATTGGTATAAAGATTTTCCAGAACACGCCATAATCTGCGCCCATCTGCTCTAATAATGATCATACCATCTGGGAAATCAGAGATGATCTTTAAATGGCGCAGGTCAAAACGTTCCTCAAATTCGCCATTTGTCTGCTGCACCAGCTCTACCAGATCAATATCTGCCATCTCCAGCTTCAGGTTTCCGGAACTTGCCTTGGATGCTTCTACCAGATCCTCTGTCAATGTCTTTAAACGCTGGGATTTCTGGTCCAGGACTTCCAGATAGGAAGCGATCTTAGGATCCTGTATCTTCTGGCGTTTTAACAGATCCACATAGTTGATAATGGACGTAAGAGGCGTTTTAATATCATGGGACACATTGGTGATCAGATCCGCTTTCAGGCGTTCGCTCTTTACCTTCTCCTGAAGAGCCGTGTCCAGGCCGCTTCCAATGTTATTAATGTGGTCTCCCACTGTCCGCTCTTTTCCTGTCAGCTTTTTCGTATCCAGGCGGAAACCGGTATCGCCTTTTGCAATACAAGTGATCGCATTATTTAAAAGATCCTTCTGCTCCGCTTTCCTGAACAGCTTATGGAATACCCATCCATCCAGACCAACAAATAAAACAGCGCATACATAAAAGAGAATACGGAAAGTCAGTTTCTCATCTATATAGGCAAACAGAAATAAAATGCCCCACAGCATTACGCCATTGGCTCCTAAAAACAGAAGATAGCAAAGTCCGATCCCGGCTACAAAACTGGCTTTTGCAATATAATCCTTAGAAGCCTTTACTACCTTTTTCGCAATACTCTTTTTCCACAGGGTATCTGCCTTGTATCTTCTTAAAAGACTGAAACCACATAGAATACTGCACCCGTAGATGATCACATATTTCAGCAGTTTACTCCAGTATGCCAGGTGTTCTTCGGAGGCAAATAAGCCGATCACCATCATCCCCAGTCTTTTACAGAAGTACAAGATCACAGCTGTCACCACCGCCCACAAAAGGACACAGGTTTCTGTATAGATCCTGTCAATGGGGAAAAGACGGATCTTGCCATCTGCTCCATCTTCATGGCCGGATAAAAGGACCAATGTTACCAGTGTAGCAAAAAATCCTGCAATTCCTACGATCACACCGCCCATTCCCATGATAAACGTGGATCTGGCACTTTTATATTCCCCGGCTTCCTCTGCATAATTATCAGAATAAGGATAGGTAGTATCCACAGAGACCACCATATAGTTCTGGTCATTGTCAAAGGGATTCCATGTTTCCAGAAGAGAAGCCGCATTGTCCGGGATCGTTGCAAGATTGCTTTCCATACGAATGGTATTTCCGGGAATGAACAGATATTTTCCAAATCCCCGCAGCTCATCTAAAGACATAGAAGGAACATTGGTATAAACCACTTCTCTTCCATCATTGCTTTTATAGAGGATACGGAAACGGACATTTGTGTTATTGCTGATGAAATTATAATAAATGGTATAATATTTTCCCAACCGGTCCAGGATGTCCAGTGCCATTTCCTCTTTGGTCATCCTGGTCTCCAGGCCATCAATATCTGCCAGGTCCGTTTTTGCGGATTTATACTCTACCGTTATCTCCATGTCATCATCATCCATGGCCATAGGAGATCCCTGTACTGTAAAATCTTCTCCCAGATAATATCCCCGGATCTTGGCATAGCGGACGATCTGATCCAGTGTCATATCCTCATCTACACCGGGACCGTCTATGATACGCACAATGGGTTTGTGCATATCCAAGACACCATTGGTCTCAAACATATCCTTATATCCGATATAGGTAAAAATATTACTGATATCTATGCCAAGCTGGGAACAGAAGGCATCTGAGTCTTCATAAGTCTCATCATAGATCCAGCGGATCCCTTTTCCATATCCGCCGTTTAAGTACATGGCGCTGATCCCTGCCAGTGTGATAACAAGAAATATCACATGAAACACTGACAGGAGCACCTTCCATTTTCTCAGACCAAACGCTCTTTTTTCCATAGGCCACCTACTGTTTCTCGATCTTATAGCCTACGCCCCATACTACCTTCAGATATTTTGGCTCTCTTGGGTTGATCTCGATCTTTTCACGGATGTGGCGGATATGGACAGCTACTGTGTTATCCGCGCCAATGGCTTCCTCATTCCAGATCTTTTCGTAGATCTCATCAATGGAAAATACCTTTCCTGCGTTCTTTACCAGAAGCAGGAGGATATTGTATTCAATAGGAGTCAGCTTGATCGGATCTCCATCAACTGTAACTTCTTTGTTATCATCATTGATCTGAAGACCGCCACACTTGTAGACCTGTCCTTCCGCCTGCTGGTTCATGTTTCCAAGCTGTGTATAACGGCGCAGCTGGGATTTAACTCTTGCAACCAGTTCCAGCGGGTTAAATGGCTTTGTAATATAATCATCTGCACCAATATTAAGACCTAAGATCTTATCTGCATCTTCTGACTTTGCGGAAAGAATAATGATCGGGATACTGCTGGTCTCACGTACCTTTAAAGTAGTGCGGATGCCATCCAGTCCCGGCATCATTACATCTAAGATCAAAAGATCTGCGGACTGGGTCTCCAGATATTCCAGAGCCTCATAACCGTCATATGTTTTTATAACTTTAAAGCCTTCTCCTGTAAGATAAATGTCAATGGCTTCCACAATCTGTTTATCGTCATCACATACCAGAATCGTCTGCATAAATGTCCCTCCTTTTATTGATATATCCTTCTGCGCCCGGCCGGGCGCAAATTTGCTGCAATTTGTACCACCTGCGTCCGCGCCGGCAGGCGCGGGGCAACTTAATTTAGAAGATACGCCAAGCGCAGACAAAGTTGCTTCTCCACCAGGAACTTAAACCTCTGTGGACAACTTTACCGTTACTGGAAGAAGCATCGATGACTGTTCCGCCGCCTGCAGCGATACCTACATGGCCTCTTACTACTACGATATCTCCTGCCTGGATATCATTAAAATTGCTTACCTTTGTATAACGTCCTGCGCTTCTCCAGCCGGAAGAAGTCATATAACTCTGGCTTACGCCTACCTGCTTTAAGCACCAGTATACAAAACCGGAACAGTCAAAGGAGCTTGGTCCCTTTGCACCCCATACATATGGACTTCCCAGTTTGGAAGATGCTACAGAGATTAAAGCTGAAACACCTGCACCGGAAGCTGGTCTCGGAGCCGGTGAGCTGGTATTTCCACCGCTGTTGCCCTTACTTGAGCTATTATTCTTATTGCTGCTGCTATTTGATTTATTACTCTTAGTTGACGCTGCTGTAGTAGGCGCCGGCTTCTTAACATTATCACTGGTCAGCTTTGCCATGGTCTGTACGCCTACTTTACCGTCTGCAGACAGGCCGTTTCGTGACTGGAAGTTCTTTACCGCGTCTTCTGTTACTTCACCATAGTAGCCGGTTACATTGGAAGACGGCAGATAGCCGTACTTGCTTAACAGCTGCTGTACTCTGGTAACAGAATCGCCCTGTTCGCCGATCATCAGGCCGTTTGGCTTTGCGTCAGAACTGTTTAATACAATACGTGTGGATGGTCCTAAGTAACCATCTACTACCTGGTCGTTTCTTGCCTGGAACTGCTTAACTGCGATCACAGTGTCCTGACCGTAGGTACCGTCCGGTGTAGTAGTCAGATAGCCCAGATCCTTTAAACGCTGCTGGCATGCTAATACCACATCGCTCTTTTCGCCATATGCAAGCATATTTGCCTTAATGTCATCGCTGTACATCAGGTTATAGGTCTGCTGGCCTACCTTGCCGTCTTCTGCAAGGCCATTGACGCCCTGGAGTTTTAAAACAGCGGTTTCTGTGGCATCGTCAAAGTTGCCTGTTACCTGGTCTGCAGAAGCCAGATAGCCCAGTTCGTATAATCGCTGCTGGATCTTCTGGATATCATCCCCCTGGGTTCCCTTTGATACTGCGTAATGTTTGGCATCATCTGCCATCAGTTCATTCCAGGTGGTATCACCTACAATACCATCCTGAGGCAGTTCATTCTGTCTCTGGAAATGTTTCACTGCTGTAAGAGTGACCTGACCAAAATAATCAGTAGGCTCATCGTTATCCATAAAGCCCAAGTCCATTAATCGCTGCTGTAACTTCTTTACGATCTCATGGCGTACACCTTCTCTTAAATACTGAGGCGCTGCCTGTGCATCTTCCGGCAGTTCTACATCATCCAGTCCAGGAAGGATCTGCCCATCCATTCCTAAAGGTGCTATGGTCTCATCTGTTCCATCTGAAACTGCTGCCTGTCCGTCCTGGGCATTTGCAGCTACAGCCTCATTCTGAGTTGCAACTCCTCTTTCCCCTGAAGAACAGCCTCCTAACGCCAACGCTGCCGCCAGCGCACTGGATATGCAGGCATATCGCAGATAATATGTATATTTTTCATTCATGAAATGTATCCTCGCTTGTTGTTTGTTGCTTCTGTAAATCCAATCCCTGAAGATTTCGCTTCCACTAGTTTCACTCAGGACCACGCGCTTGCGCGCTCTACTGCCTGCTTGCGCTTATCAGATTATAGCACATATCCTACTATTTTTCGATATTTTTCACAGTCTTAAGAAAATCGCAAAAAAGGACAAACCAGAAACAGCTTCCATAACAGCGCTCCCTGGCTTGTCCTTCTTTTTCTTTGTTTTTATTATTTTTCTTATTTTCTTTAACTTCTCTTTTCCCTGTGAAAAAGCTTCTTAGCCCCCCGTCCAAAGCGTTTTCTTTTAAAAAATGGCACTTTTGTTGCAGCAGCTTCCTCCTGTCCTGCTTTCTGGAAGGAACGGATGGTTTCATCCAGGAGACGAAAACGTTCCTCTTCCTTCTGGCCGGACTCCTGAAGAAGAAGTTCCAATTCACCTGCCAGCCGCTGTTTTACCAGGCAGCTGATATCCTGACTCAGTTTTTCATTGTTTACCTCAAGGGCCCGTCCAATGATCAGGTTCATTATCTGCTGAAACTGGGCCATTTTCTCTTCTGCGCTTACAGGCAGCGGACTTCCATCTGCAGATGTGCTTACCATAGCTGTATTTTCCTCTTTCTCTTCTTCCTTAAGTTCTTTTAAAGCAGCATCCATGTCCTGCTCTAAAATCTCATCTGTCAGTTCGCCTTCCAGCTTTCCGTCCTTTTTCATCTGTTCTAAAGCATGTTTGATCGCCTTTAACTGATACCCTTTTTCCTTCAGATTTTTAACCTGCTTAAACAGCCGGATATGAAAATCCGTATAATACCTGTGTCCCATTTCATTCCGTGGGATCGCAAGTTCTAACTCCTCCTCCCAGTACCTTAATACATGGGCTTCCACATCCACCTTCCTGGATGCATCCGATATAAGATAATGTACTTCATCCATAGCCATTCTCTCCTTCACAACACGTATCATTCTGATTAACTGCAGCCCTTTTGCCGCTGTTTATTATCAATGTATGCGTTGAGAATGACTATTATGACTAAAAATATAAATGGCACCTGCATCAACTGATACAAGTGCCAGATCATATACATTATCCTTCCTGATTTCCACCCTGAGGACGCACTGCATTTACAAACTTGGTGTACTCCGGTTTCCAGATCAGGTTTACAGTACCGATAGGGCCGTTTCGCTGTTTAGCAATAATGACCTCGGCCTCGTTTGGATGTTCCGTATCTTTATTATAATAATCATCACGGTATAAGAACATAACAACGTCCGCATCCTGCTCGATGGCTCCGGATTCTCGAAGGTCGGAAAGCATCGGTCTGTGGTCTGTACGTGTCTCACAGGCACGGGACAGCTGAGACAGGGCAATGACCGGGGCATGAAGCTCTCTTGCCAGTGCCTTTAAAGAACGGGAAATATCGGAAATTTCCTGCTGACGGTTGTCATTTCCCCCTTTGCGGCTTCCGCTCATCAACTGTAAGTAGTCAATGATAACAATACTTAAGCCATATTCCAGCTTCATTTTCCTGCACTTGGAACGCAGCTCAGAAATGGAAATACCCGGTGTATCATCAATGATCAGCTTGGAATTACCGATAATGCCGATACCTTCCACAACCGCATCCCAGTCAGAGTCTGTCAGCGTACCTGTACGCAGCTTCTGGGAGTCTACATTGGACTCCATGGAAAGCATACGGTTTACCAGCTGTTCCTTTGACATTTCCAGACTGAATACCATACAGGGCAGGTTCTTACGCACAGAAACATAGTCAACTACATTTAAGACAAAAGCCGTTTTACCCATAGAAGGACGGGCTGCGATCAGGATAAAATCGGAAGGCTGGAAACCGGACAGTTTATAATCCAGATCAATAAATCCGGAAGGGATACCGGTAACCGTTCCCTGGTTTTTATATGCATCCTCGATCTTTTCCAGAACATTGATGGCAACCTGCTTGATGGGTACAAATTCCTGTCCTCCCTTGTTCTGGAGCAGATCAAAAATAGATTTTTCCGTATCCGCCAGAATATTTTCCAGTGGCTCTTTTCCTGCATAACAGGTATTTGCGATCTCTTCTGTTGTCTTTATAAGCCGGCGCAGAACTGCTTTCTCACTGACAATCGCAGCATAGGATTTAACATTTGCTGATGTAGGCACAATGGTAATGATATCCCGGACAAAATCCAGGCTGCTGACTTCCGGCGGAACATCCTTCTCCTTTAAACGGTCCTGAAGTGTGACCAGGTCTACCGGCTTTCCTTCATTGAACAGTTCCACCATGGCATCAAACATGATCCCGTACTGCTGCTGATAAAAATCGCTGCCCGTGATGATCTCCGATGCAGCGATTACCGCTTCCCTGTCCATTAACATAGAACCTATAACAGACTGTTCCGCCTCTATACTGTGAGGAAGCACCCGCTTGATCAGGGTCTCTTCCATAAATTTATCTCCTTACATTTCCGGGTAGTGTTCCCGGACTGTGTTATCTTTATGCTTCTACTACCTTAACTGCCAGTTTTGCAGTTACTTCTTTGTGAAGCTTTACAGATACTTCAAAGCTGCCGATGGCCTTGATCGGTGTGTTTAATACGATCTTCTTCTTGTCGATCTCCAGACCTAACTGATCCTTAGCTGCTTTTTCAATCTCCTTAGAAGAAACAGCACCGAAAGCTCTTCCGCCTTCGCCAGCCTTGATAGAAACAGTTACAGAAGCATTGTTTAACTTCTCAGCCAGTTCCTTAGCTGCTGCCAGCTGCTCCGCTGCGATCTTTGCGTCATTTGCTTTCTGAAGCTTTAAGTCGTTTAAGTTCTTGGAGGTTGCTTCTACGCCTAATTTCTTTGGAAGGATGAAGTTGCGTGCGTAACCGTCATTTACCTTTACAACCTGTCCTTTTTTACCTAATGCCTTTACATCTTCTAATAATACGATTTCCATTTTACAAAACTTCCTTTCTATATCATCTGAATATCTCTATATCTTATATCTCTGAATATCTTTGATAAAACATGCGATCATCTTTTGTAATACTTATTAAGACACATCGCCTTCATCCATCATCTGACGGATAACCGCTTTCAGGCGCTCCTTGGCTTCTTCAATGGTAACACCCTGCATCTGGGCACCTGCAATAGTCCTGTGACCGCCGCCACCCAGTTTTTCCATCATAACCTGAACATTGACCTCATCAATAGACCGGGCACTGAAATAAATGGTATTATTGTAATCAGTAAGTACCACAGAAGCCTTAATGCCCTTGATCTCAAGAAGCTCATTAGCTGCCTGGGCACCGATGATCGTCGGGCTGTCCAGACCTTCTGCCGGGCAGACGCTGATGGCAAATGCGTCCATATAAACCTCTGCCGCCCTTACTGCCTCTGCCTTCGCCTGATAATCTACCATATTTTCACGGAACAGCTTACGCACTCTTGTTACATCCGCGCCGCTTCTTCTAAGGAATGCTGCCGCCTCAAAGGTACGCACGCCTGTCTGGTTGGTAAAATTCTGGGTATCGATCACGATACCTGCATACATGGCATCTGCCTCACAGGGCCTTACTTTAATGCCGTCTGCAATATACTGCAATACTTCCGCAACCATTTCACAGGCAGAAGAAGCATATGGCTCTACATAAGAAAGAACCGCATTGTCGATCACTTCGCTGCTGGTACGGTGATGGTCCAGAACCACAATGGTCCGGATCAGACGCAGCAGGCTCGGTTCATCGGTAATACTTGGGCGGTTTACGTCCACAACCACCAGCATAGTACCTGCATCCACCAGCTCCGCAGCCTTGGCGCCGTTTAAGAACATATCATCCGGGTACTCCGGATTGTTCTGGAAACGTTCCATCATAGGACGTACAGAAGAAGTTACATCATTGAGTACGATATTTGCCTTTTTATTCATGGACATGGCAATACGGTAAATACCAACTGCCGCACCGAAAGCATCAATATCTGCCATCCTGTGTCCCATGATCAACAGACGGTCTTTATTATCCATCAGCTCTTTTAAAGCATGTGCCTTCACACGGGCCTTTACACGGGTGGTCTTTTCCATCTGCTGGGCTTTTCCGCCGTAATAAAGGATCTTATCGGAGTCCTTTACAACTGCCTGGTCACCGCCGCGGCCAAGTGCCATATCGATGGAAGTTCTTGCATAATCATAATTCTGTGCATAACTTTCACCGTTCATACCAATACCGATACTTAAAGTGACTGCCATGTCATTACCGATATTGACTGTTTTTACATCTTCCAAAATGGAAAAACGCTCATCCTGCATCTTTGCAACATACTGCTGCTTGATCACAAAGAAATATTTATCCTTCTCAATACTTTTTACAATACCGTTCATGGAAGAAATATACTTGCTGATCTTTCGATCAATCAAAGCTGTTAAAAGAGAACGGCGTACTTCCTCAACGCTTTCCAGCGCCTCATCATAATTGTCCAGATAAATAAGACCGGCTACCAGTTTCTGGTCATTGATCTGCTGCTTATATAACAGCATCTGAGTCTCATCGATCAGATAAATGGCTGTTACCAGGGAATTTCCCTCATCCAGTCCACAGTCAGCTGCCGCTGCCTGAGCCTCTTCTGTATGGATCTCTTTCATGTCCACACGGTACTTCTTATCTTTAAAAGAGCTGTGGATACTTACAGTTTCTCCACCGGTGGCAAGCATTTCCTTTGTGACATCCGGAAACATCTGGGTAATGTTTTTGATGGTTGCTTTATCATCCCCAAGAATGGCTTCCATTTCCTGGTTCATCCACAAAATACGACCTGCTATATCCGCCACACAGTAAGGCACCAGCATTTCTTCCAGAAATTTACTTTTGCTCTTGTCGTAGACCTGTGAAAATGCGATCAGTCCCGCAAGAATGCCCTTTCTTCTGGAAAAGTAGATCCATAACGCTATTCCAATATAGATAAGAGTAAAAAATGAAACTATAATGCCTGCTCTTAATGAAACTGCCCCCACAGCAGCTGTCAGCAGGACCATCAGGACCGATAAAAAAATGGGCCACTGAAGATAAATGCGGAAGTTCCCCCGCACCTTCCTTTTCTCATCCATAGTCTTCCTCCAATCGTACCCAAAAATGAATGGAATACGCCTATCTTATGAATTATACCATATGCAGGGCCATTCGTCCATGATAAACATTATCAGTGACAGATCCCCCACAAAAGAAACAGAGGCATCAGCCATTTAGGCCCTGCCTCTGTTCTTTCAACTATACGTCAGTTACATATCAGCTGTACATTTTTAATTTCTTACCCAGGAACCATCTGCTCCAACTTTGTAGCCGTCCGGTGTTACTCCATTCTTTAAGAGTGCGCCCTTATTGCCGTTAGATTCCGTCTGGAACCAGTACCACTTTCCGTCGATCTGCTGCCAGCCGGTAAGCATTTCACCTCTGTGTCCATTAGACTGTGGCTGTAAGTAGAAGGTCTGTCCGTTGATCTCGATCCATCCTGTCTTCATCATACCATTCTGGTCAAAATAGTACCAGTTGTATGTATTATTCCATAAGATACAAGCCCACTGTTCTTTTACCATTTCTCCGGAGGTCTTTGTAAAGTTCCAGTTGTCCCCATCCTGTTTCCAGGTTCCGGCAACTGCATATTTTGCTTCCGGAGCAGTTGAATTGTACACTCTGCTGCTCTTACCACCGGAAGAACCGGAACCTGAAGAATGGCTTCCGGAGTTTCCATTGTTCGTTCCACTATCACTGTTATCGCTGATCTTCTCAAATGCAACGGAAACCGTTGTATTTCTGCTTAATACAAAGGTATACTGTCCATCTTCATCCGGCTCTGCCTTCTTGCCATTTACCTTCAGAACGCTTAATTTATAACCTTCATCCGGAGTTACTGTTAATGTGATGGTTGTACCTTCTTTTGCGTAGGAAGAACTTGCTTCGATCTTGCCTCCGGTAGTCTTGTCCGGAAGCTGTACCTTGTAGTATTTATACTCCGGAGCAACCGCTTCTGCCTCAAATTCTGCACCGATCTCCATGTTCTCATTCAGTTCAAAGGTGTAATCATTTCCGGATGCAGTCTTTCTCTCACCATTGATGATCCATGCTGCTAGCTTATATCCGTCATCCGGCTCTGCAGTAACAGTTACGAATGTTCCCTTTTCTGCCGTTTCTACGTCAGAGTAGATCGTACCGCCTGCATTCTGAACTAAGGATAAGGTATATAGAGGAATCTTCTTCTCTACATTTACCTTAATCTTCAGATCCTTATCGGAAATCTTGCTGATATAGTTAGAAGGAAGTGCCAGTGTTCCGTGAATGGTGTATTTGCCGCTCTGTTCTGCATCATAATCATCTGCATCCCAGTTTACACGTACTTCGATATCAGACTCCACCTCATCTGGATCTGTAACTGCAACACTTACATATTCCGGAAGATCCAGATCATCAAACGGAGTTCCAAACGGTACTTCCATTTCTTCAAATTCATCATTTAAAGCAGTGATGATCCACTTGCCATACTCTTCATCACCCGGAAGGATAATATTATCTACATAAATTCCACCGGTACCATTTTTAGGCGCATTTATAGTCAGTTTTGAAATATCACCCGTATAATAGCGGAATGGCAGATTTTCTCTCTTTTCGCCATTTGCTGCTATAGAGAATGTCTGTGTCTGAGGATCTGCTTCGATTTCAAAATGGATCCATTCTTTGTCTGCCCTGCCAGGTAACAGTTTTACTGTCTTCATAGGATCATCCCCAGCACGGTATCCGACTACTCCATCATCAGAAAGCAGCATGGTAACAGCCTGTTTTCCATTAGAACCGATCAGTGCAAAGTTTGTATATGGAGCCCCTGTGTCAAAGTACACATCCAGCTCATATACCTGCTTGCGTGTCTGCTTATCAATTGGATAAGAAACTGTTTTATCTAATCCGCTTGTTCCAGAATAAACATATAATGCGTAGCTCTTGTCTGTCTTTTCCGGATTTCTTTCTGCATTGGAAGAAGACGCAGTTGCATACACCTCTCTCTCTGCATCAGACGCTGTTGCTGTTGCCACTTTTTCAACGCTGTCTTCCGTTTTCTTTTCTGCATTGGAAGCGGTTGCCGTTTTGGTTGTTGTCTTTACAGCACCGGTAATCTTCTTTTCCGCATCAGAAGCAGTTGCCTTCTGTGCTTTGGTTGCATTAGACGGGCTGGCTGTTTCTGCGCTGTCTTCTCCTGTTGAAGAAGAACGCTTCCAATACCGAAGATCTGTAATCATATTTTCCGGTACAGAATAATCATTCCCCTCCGGTGCCTCTACAATTTCAATTTTACCTTTAGTGTCAGCACCACCATACGTCCAGCGGTTCTGTGAACTTGTTCCCGGTTCGTAATCATTAAAATTGATCACATAACGATCATCCTGTGTTTCAAGTAAAGTTACCTGGAGTTCCTTACTCCACTCGGATATATTATCATCATCATCCTCGCATCTTACCTGGAATGTATATTGTTGCCCCGGCTCAAGACCTGATACACGGTACGTATTTTCTTTTACAGTTTCTTCTAATATTTCTCCATTCACCATAATCGTGTAATGAACAGGACTATCTCCCTTTACAGCAGCCCACTGCAGATCTACATAAGAGTCACTGTAAGATGTAAATGTCAGACGCTTTGGTGTATCCGGAGCCTGAACAGAGATGGGACGTACCAGCAGATTATCTAACTGGATCTCCCCGTCAGTTGTGATTGAAAAATCCGTCGGAACATATTCAAATGTCTTTATCTCGCCATATGCTTTTCCATCCACCATTACCTGAATGGTCTTCTTTTCTGCATTGATCTTTACTTTAACAGTATGCCATTCTCCTGATGTTAACAGATCATCTTCTTCACTGCCATAGCTTAAAATTTCAATCTGACTGTCTTCATTACCCAGCCATACAGAGCCTTTTCCAGATACAGGCTTTAACTGGAAATTAAGCATATTTCCTTCTTCTTCCTGGCAGTCAACAGCCGTTGCTGCCTTTGCAAAGCCGGCACCTTCTGCCTTTACATCCAGAACCTGGTTTTCATTTTCTTCTTTTTCTACCGCTCCGGTTCCATTTTCTACACTCCAGTGCTCTGGCAGAGTTCCTACTTCATCACTTTCAAAGGTATTATCATATTCACTCAGTCTTACTTTTATATGGAAACTTCTTCCAGCAAGTTCTCTGGCGCTTGTATCTGTAGCAACAGTAAACACTGTAACACCATCTACATTTTCTGCAAAAACCCCTTCATCCATTTCCAACACTTCTTCAATTGGAAGTGATACTTCTAACTTCATTGTTGTTAAAGTCTGGGTTGGATCTGCAAAAGAAATTTCTGCCATATTATCTTCCTGCTTCTGTATCATAACAGACATTGGCTTTTCTACACGGAATGACTGGTACTTTCCCGGTTCAAAGAAATTAATACCTGTAATATTCAGTTTATGCTCTTTTACAGCATGGATACTGTCAGTCTGGCAAAGGATCTCAACATCTGGATTTTCATTGTATGCCTCTGTTTCTTCTGCGTTCTTTCCCGGCAGTACTACATAAGAATATTTTTCATCTGCTGGTTTTACACCATGATCAAACCAGAACGTAACAAAGCTGTTCATTCTCGGTTCATCATCTGTAAACTTTTCATATTCATTTACCAGTTTCCAGCTTCCCTTTCTTGTTTCACGGACACCTGTGATATCTGCACCGCCTGGGAAATAATACCCCACATCACTGTCCTCTGTATCACCTGCAAGGTGGATCCACCGGGTATCCTTATGAACTCCGTTAAAGTCATCCCTTCCTTCCGGAATGATCTGTACCTTCTCCAAAATAACTTCTGCGCCTGATCCTGCGCCATTATCCTTATTATTAACAGTCCATCCTGCCGGAGCGCCTGTATTTGCTTCTTCAAAATCAGTATTGATCAGAGAAACTCCATCTGCTTCTATTGACAGGTCATCTACCTGAATAGAACCAGCTTTACTTCCCGGTACCATAATTTCAAAAGCAGATAAGGTAATTCCTTCCGAACCAAGCTCTGTATCATTAAATCCGGCAAAGAAACCTGCATCCACAAGATCAGCATTTACTGTATTTTTATTAATGGAAACTCCATTTTTAATCTGTTTTCCATCTACATAATAATTAAATGTCTGTTTTTCCAAATCCAGCTCTGCTTTTATATCATGCCATTTATCTACTTTTAAGGCTGCATCTGCAGAATAAGCATCTTTCCCTCCTGTCATTCTTGGAACCATGCTTCCATTTCTCATGGTCAGGAATACCAGATTCTTTTCACTGTTATTAGAAGTACCATACAGTTTAAGCGCAAAGAAATCCTCTGTTGCAGGCATCTTTACTCTACAGGAGAATGTTGCTTTCTTTGTACCATTTTCCCGAGCCGCCAGAGGAAGTCTTGCTTCCACGCTCCTACCGCTTGCAGCTGTAACACTTGTAACCTTTAATGACTTGTTTGATTTTTCATAAGGCTCACCGCCATCTTCTGCATTCTGCACTACACCATTTACAGTCAGCACATTCGACTTATCAAGAGCTATCTTTCTGTTTTCAACTGTAGTATCCACTTCGCTGCCATCCAGGGTAGAACGGATATCAGAACCCACAGCTACCACTTCATCATCAAACATAAACCATGATTTTCTGCTGTGAGCCCCATTTCGTCCAGAACTTCCTACTCCCTGCAGTTCCATACCTGCAATTCCATATTCGCCGCCTAAATCCGTTCCACCTGCAAAGTTATATGGATTGGCAGTTTTAAATCCTTCTTTTTTCGCACGGTTTTCTATGCGATTAACAGTTGTTCCCGGAAGTCTCTGATAATCAACCGTTGCCCAGTAATGATCAGAATAATAGTTCTTATCTGTATTATATAAATAAGTCAGACCATCCCCAATATGCCACAGCCTTAATCCCTCATCATTGGTTCCTTCTGTATTACGAATACGTTTAGATGACATAGATGCGGTAAATCCAAACTTGTCTCTTAGGTGAACAACTCTATCCATTGCTCCAAAACGCTTATGCTTTACAAGGCTTCCCCTCTGTGCCGCATCTGAGTTTACAATATCCTCTGCCATCTGGATCACACCAGCCGGAAGATAATACTCGTTATATCCGCCAATTGGATCAATACAAACCTGTGACAGCACTTCATCATCTGACAGCCACTCTTTGACCATACTGATCCCGCGTTCTTTCTGCTCTTCAGGAAGCACATCCAAAAGCATGATAATAGAACGGATTGCCTGACGTCCCGGAATGCTGTCCTGATTTGCCACACGGGAAATCTCACGTTCTCTTGCCATATCCATAAAACGTCCACCGTAGATCAGTGGCTCATATGCCTCAAAAATCATATCATAGAAAATCTGCTCACAGTTATCATCGTAAGCAATTGCGTATTCCGTACCATTTAATATATACATCAATGGAGCCATTGTACATAATAACGCTTTTCCATAACCGCCTGTATAAGCATAATAGCTGTGCTGGATAAAGGATCCGTCTGCATGGAAGCCATCTCCTGCTTCAACATACTTAAATACATCTTTTAATCCATTTTTTCCTGCTAAGATCAAGCTTCCATCTCCGCGGAGGATACCTGTCTGAATAAATATACTTGCGATCCAGGTACGGTTTGCGCCAGTGGTATCTACCTGTTTATTATTAGCAAGAATAGGAGCTGTATACCGGTCAATCTGTTCTGTTGTCAATTCATCAGAAAGCATCAGCAGCAGTTCGCAAAGCTGTCTTGGCGTACCAATTCTCCAGTCATACCAGTTGCCAAAACTATGATTTCCGCTTCCATGACCCGTTCCTGTTCCGCTGCATGCATAATACAGCGAATAATGATTTGCTATCATCATATCAAGAGCAGCTACAATTTCTTTTTTTACATCTTCTTTTTGGTAATAGTCAGATTCACTGGTCTCATAGGCCAGAGCAATCGCTTTTAAACGATCAAATGTCAGCGTGATCTGACTGGAACCCGTCTTAGTACTTTTATCTGTCATTGGGATGTCCGGAAAAATGCAGGTTCTTGTATCCTCTGTTGCATCTCCCAGTTTATTCATTGAATCCCATTGTACCTGTGCTGCCTTATTAACACTTGCAATATAATCTTCCCCCAGTTTGCCTGTATTATCCAGCGCTTCACCGCCGGTAAGCAAGGTCTTCCACTTCAGCCTCAGTTCCTCAAAATCCGACTCTTCCTGCTGATCTGAATGTTCCATGGTCTGTCCAAATGCTGTCATTGACACCAACGGAATTCCAGCTGGCACACACATAGTGGTAGCCAATGTAACCGCAAGCATTTGCTTCGCATGCCGTTTAGGCATATATTTTTCCCGTTTCATTGTATCTCCTCCATAGTCAACTACACCTTCGTAGTTTATCGTTTACGTAAATTATATCATATTTACCACAGTTATGCATTGCAATTCTTGTGAATTTATATGTTTTTCTTGCTATCTTATGTATTTTCTCTTGTTTTTTACATATATTTATTCTAAGATTACTTCTGTTTTTTGTAAGCATTTACATTTATCGTTTACGTAATATTATCGAAATTTTACTTTTTTTATGTTGTGTGATACTATAACAGATGCTGTACAACTATATTTTGAAACATCATGACTGGAGACAACGTTCAATATGAGTCAGAAACATGCTACTTTAAAAGACCTTGCTGCCCGGTTAGGGGTAAGCACTACTACCATACACCGTGCGCTTACCGGAAAACCCGGTATCAGCGATCAGTTACGTACTACTATCCAAAATCTGGCTGTGGAAATGAACTATCAGCCAAATCTGGCTGCTTCTGCTTTAAAAAGAAATGAATTACACATTGCAGTCCTTCTTCCTGAACCATTTCTTGACAACCGTTACTATTACGCATCCCTTTGGGCGGGAATTCACAAATTCATGGAAAACGCCGGCAATTTCAATGCGGTTTTGGACGAATACTATTATCCTCTCCTTCCCGGAGCACATGGGGAAGCTCTAAAATCCATTTATCAATCCCACCTGGATAAGATTGACGGTTTTATCACCATTGGGATCAAAGAAAATCAATCTTCTTACTTTATTGATCAGTTTAACCGCGCTCACATTCCCTGCGTTATCCTTGGCACAGATCTTTATGGTGCTTCTAAGCTTTGCTGTGTTAAAAGCCATGACATCATGGCTGGAAATATGGCTGCTGAACTGTTTACGACCTTTCTTCCTGATCAGACAGACCGCACGATTCTTTTAACCGGAAATCCCCTTGGACAGTCTGCAATGATCGACCAGTTTTATAATTTAAACGCATTCCAGGACTACCTTTCCAAAACGCGGTCACCTGTAAAGCTCCAGACCGCTTACTGTACAGATATCAACCAGCTAGAGGAAATGATCTCCCCCTTTCTTTCATCAAGAGAAGTTCTCCCCTATGGTATCTATGCCAGCAGCGCAAGACACACTGTAAAAATCTGTGAAATTCTTGAAAAGCATCATCTTGAAAAACAGATCAAAATAGTCGGGAATGACCATTTTCCAGAAAGCATAGAATATTTGCGCAAAGGAACCCTTACTGCTATTATTGATAAAAAGATATCTCAACAGTCTTATACTGCTGCCAAAATCCTGCTGGAATATCTTTCTCTTGGACGTTATCCCGAACGAAGTGTAATGGAAGTCCAGCCCGATATTCTTATAAGAAGCAGTCTTTCTGCGTCTGACAATTAAGCATTTTTTATATCTGTGTAACCGGCATTTTCAATTTTTATTTTTTTCAAAAAAAGTATTGATTTTTCCTTTTTTCTATGGTATCATCATTACTGCTTGAAAAAGCCATGGGCGAATTCCCGAGTGGCCAAAGGGGACAGACTGTAAATCTGCTGGCACTGCCTTCGGTGGTTCGAATCCACCTTCGCCCATTTACATATCTGCTAAGAGCGACAGTGCTTGCACGTATGCGCCTGATTTCAGCAATAGGTATGTATGAAAAAAGAATATGCCGTAGTGGCGGAACTGGCAGACGCCCGGGACTTAAAATCCCGTGGGTAGTGATACCCGTACCGGTTCGATTCCGGTCTACGGCAGCTTTTGGAACAGAACCTGATTGGTTCTGTTCTTTTTTTGTAAACAGCGTGGCAAATTTCGTTTCGTCTTGCCACAATAATTGCAAAAGAAGCAGACTCCCAGCAAAACCGGAGTCTGCTTCTTTTATATGCTCTTTTATATCTTTTTATGCTTCCGCAGCTTTCTCAAGCTGCTCTTTTTCCCTTGCCTCTTCTTCTCCCTCTTCTACAAAACGAGATGGAAGCACCGGATAAAAATCTTCCGGATGGGAAGCAAAGACCGCACCGCTGTATGCAGGCATTCTTACTTTCAAAATACCGTCTTTTACATGGTAGAATAAAATTCCTGCATTGTAGCCGTCCTCCGTTGTTATAATAGGACGTCCCATAATATCTTCATCTGTGATGCCTAACTGCCATACCGGAATTTCTATCGTAGACGGTTGTGGCAAATTGGAAATAACTGTCACTGTCTGGTATCTGTCCCACATACGGCCATAGGCAATCTGCTGGTTTGCCGCAAATAATGGCTTTACAGCGCCTTTTCGCAGTGCAGGAAGACGTTTGTGGATATCGGCCATATAACGGTGGAATTCCATTAATTCCAGGTCTTCTCTTCCCCATGGATAAGTTCTTCTGCTGTCCGGATCGGTCCAGCCGCACACACCGGCCTCATCGCCGTAATACAGTGTAGGAGCACCCGGCCAGGTCATCTGAATCATGACCGCCTCTCTCATAACACATTTCTTTACATTTTCAGAAGCACGTTCCGGTCCCATACTTCCGATACGGCCTACTACCTGGTTGGTCCTTGTAAGGAAGCGGGAGTGGTCGTGATTTGACAGCTGGTTCATGGCTGTAAACACCGTGTTGGTCTGCATCCGGCTCATATGATAAGCCATGGCATCAAAGAAAGACTGTCCATTTCCGTAAAGACCGCCATTATAGCTGTCACTGTGCTTTTCCATACCTGTCAGGAACCATGTAACCGGCTCCATAAAGGCATCATAGTTCATAATAGAGTCCCACTCATCTCCCTGAAGCCAGCCGGACGGGTCGCCGTAATGCTCTGCAAGAATCAGTGCCTGGGGATTTGCCTCTTTTACCGCCTTTCTGAATTTTTTCCAGAAAGCGTGATTATATTCTGCTGTATGTCCCAGATCTGCCGCTACATCCAGACGCCAGCCATCTACGCTGTAAGGCGGAGACACCCATTTTTTTGCCACATTTAAAATATACTCAACTAATTTATCAGAGCCTTCATAATTCAGCTTTGGCAGGGTATCATGCCCCCACCAGCCGTCATAGGTGCGGTTGTAAGGCCATGCTTTATCACTGTTGTCATGAAAATGGAAAAAGCTGTGATAAGGGCTGTCCTTGGAAATATAGGCCCCTGGCTCATAATCACCGGAACGCTCATAGATCTGCTCTGCATCCAGCCATTTATTAAAGGATCCACAGTGATTGAACACACCGTCTAAGATCACCTTCATGCCGCGGTTGTGTACTTCTTTTACGAATTCCGCAAAAAAGGCATCACTGGCTTCCAGGTTTTCACGGTCTGCGGAGCGCACTACATACCGCTCTGCTTTTGTGTTATCCGCAGCATTCTGATTCACCATGGAACCGCCGTCTTTTACGATCTTTCCAAAATGAGGATCAATATGTTCATAATCCTGGCAGTCGTATTTATGGTTGGACGGGGATACGAATACCGGGTTTAAATAAATAACTTCTACGCCCAGGCTCTTGATATAGTCCAGTTTGTCCCACACACCCTGAAGGTCGCCGCCATAGAAGCAGCCTACGTCCATAGTAGAAGGATTTCTGCTCCAGTCTTTTACCTGGTAAACCGGTTTGCCAATATAGACATACTCACAGGACTGTACATCATTGGTCGGATCTCCATTGCAGAAGCGGTCTACAAAGATCTGGTACATCACGGCACCTTTTGCCCAGTCCGGAGTGTGAAAACCAGGTGTGATCTTAAAATCAAACTGGTCCGTGTCCTGATCAGAAACTCCCAGACGGTTATACTGACAGACTTCTGTTCCCTTTACTATTTTAAAATGATACAGGATCTGTTCCTCTCCTGCTGTCATTGTGTGCTCATAATAGTCAAAAAGAGTATCTGAGACAGTTTTTTTCATCTCTGTCTCTTTCTTTCCCTCTATATAATAAACATGATCCACATCATCCTTTGCCGTGCGCATTCTCACTACAACTTTATCATGAATATCCGGCTCTGCAGGCATACGGTAATCCTCAGTTTCTGCTGAAAACAGGGCATCCCTGTTTATCTGAATATTATTTTTCACAGGTTTTTCCTCTTTTATATTTATTATTAAATCCATAATTATTTTAAATCAATTTTTTCAAATATGCAACACACCGGTATACCGGTTATTAACTTTCTTCTCTTTATTTTCCATTTTTTTCCACATATCCAGATATGCGAAAAGCCTGGCGGGGTAGCCAGGCTTTTCAGGAGAAGGTATTTCGTTTCTTATGGGGTGTAGCAAAAACTATATAATGTATTGGGGGGTTACATCTATTATAATAGCATAACCCCCCACAAAAGTGTGCACAAAGATATATTTTTTTCACGGTTTTTCGCTGTCAATTTTAACAGCCGCTTTTTGCTGTATTTTTACATCTCACCGTCATTGTGCATGACAGGTTCGTGATTTTTAAACAAAGCCTCGAATTCTTCCTGTCCGATCTTCTCTTTTTCGATGAGAAGGGCTGCACAGGAATGAAGTACATCTTCATGTTCCAGAATGATATTTTCCGCCTTGGTGTAGCATTCATCTACGATCCGCTTTACTTCTTCGTCGATCACATCTGCGATCTCGTTTCCGTAGGACTTGGTGTGTGCCAGATCACGGCCGATAAATACTTCGTCCTCATCACTGCCATACTGGATCATTCCCACACGATCAGACATACCATACTGGGTGACCATGGCTCTTGCAAGCTTGCTTGCCTGCTTGATATCCTGGGAAGCACCGGTGGTCACATCTTTAAAGATGATCTCCTCTGCAATACGTCCGCCCAGGTCTACCATAATGTTCTGAAGCATCTTACCCTTTGTGTTAAACATTTCATCCTTTTCCGGAAGCGGCATGGTATAACCAGCTGCGCCAACACCGGTAGGAATAATGGAAACGGTATGCACAGGACCTACATCAGGAAGCACATGGAACAGGATTGCATGGCCTGCCTCATGGTAAGCAGTGATCTTCTTGTCTTTCTCAGAGATCACACGGCTCTTCTTCTCAGCACCGATGCCAACCTTTACAAATGCCTTGTCAATATCTGCCTGGCGGATAAAACGGCGGTTGTCTCTTGCGGAAATGATTGCTGCCTCATTCATCAGGTTTTCCAGATCTGCACCTGTAAATCCAGCTGTTGTCTGGGCTACTCTGCGAAGGTCTACGTCTTCACTTAAAGGCTTTTCTTTGGAATGTACCTTTAAGATCTCTTCTCTTCCCTTTACATCAGGGCGGCCTACAGCCACCTTACGGTCAAAACGTCCCGGACGAAGGATCGCCGGATCAAGGATATCCACACGGTTAGTAGCAGCCATAACGATAATGCCTTCATTGACACCGAAACCATCCATCTCAACCAGTAACTGGTTTAATGTCTGCTCTCTCTCATCATGTCCGCCGCCCATTCCGGTACCTCTGCGACGGGCCACTGCATCGATCTCATCAATGAAAACGATACATGGTGCATTTTTCTTTGCTTCTTCAAACAGGTCGCGGACACGGGAAGCGCCCACACCTACGAACATTTCTACGAAATCAGAACCGGAAATGGAAAAAAATGGAACTCCCGCTTCTCCGGCTACTGCCTTTGCAAGAAGGGTCTTACCGGTTCCTGGAGGGCCTACTAAAAGCATTCCCTTAGGGATACGTGCACCTACGCTGGTGTATTTCTGAGGATTTTTTAAGAAATCCACTACTTCTTCCAGCTCCTCTTTTTCCTCTTCCAGACCAGCTACATTGGTGAAATTCACCTTGCTGTCACGGCTGAGTTTTGCACGGCTTCTGCCAAAGTTCATCATTCTGGCATTGGAACCGCCGCCTGCTGCTCCACGGTTCATCATGGTAACGATCACTACCACTACTACGATGGAAAGCATGAAAGGCATTACCACAGTAAGAAGGGTATTCTCCTGAGGTACATCCTCCATGGAATAATCAATGCTATTGTCCTTTAAAAGCTGCTCTGCATCTTTTACGTCAGATACGTTCTGGCGGACTGTCTGGCCATTTGCCAGTGTAACTGTCACATATCCGCTTGGTGTCTGGGGATTTGGGCTGATCACTGCCTCTGCCACGTTTCCGCTTCCCAAGATCTGCTCAAATTCCTGGGCTGTTACCGTCTGTGCCTGCCTTGCATAAGGAAAACGCAGCGCAAGCATAAGAAGGATCAGCATCAGGATAATAAACATAAAACCTCTGAATGTCTGTTGCTGTTTCAACGAATTGCCTCCTTAATTTTAGGACCCGGAATTATTCCTGTGTCTCTTCCTGATCCTGCTCTACTACTCCGATATAAGGAAGGTTGCGGTATTTCTGGTCATAATCCAGTCCATAACCTACTACAAACTCATCCGGAATGGTAAAGCATGTGTAATCTACTTTTACCTGCTTCTTTACACGGCGCTCCGGCTTGTCAAGAAGGGTACAAAGATGGATATCCTTCGGTCCTCTCTGCTTTAATACTTCGATCAGGTAAGCCAGGGTACGGCCGGAATCGATGATATCTTCTACGATCAGGACATTCTTTCCCTCTAACGGTTCATCTAAGTCCTTGATGATCCTTACCACACCGCTGGACACAGTGCCTGCGCCGTAACTGGATACGGACATAAAGTCCATGGAAACCGGCATGTTCAGTCTCTTTGCCAGTTCACAGGTAAAAAATACACCACCCTTTAAAATACAGATCAGGTGAACGCTCTTGCCTGCATAATCTTTGTTGATCTGCTCTGCTACTTCATTGATCCGCTTATCTACTTCTTCTTCTGTTAATAATACACGAATTTTGTCTGCCATGATTTATCCTCCGTTTTCTATGATAATGTACTTTGGGAAACTTTCGCCTGTAATACACGCCGTGTATCAGGGCCTATTTTATAATAACTGCTGATCCGCCTGCCTATGATCCACATGATATGGTCCCCATCTGCTAACAGGGCTATTTCATCCCTTTTATCTGCAGGTATTTTTTCGTCGATCATAAAGCGTCTTAATGGTTTGCGACTGCCATTTTCCAGGGTGATATAATCCCCGGTCTGCCTGGTTCTGACAACGGGCGTACCCTTTATTTTATCACAGTCGAACCATTTCGTATACGTCTTTTTGGGAAATTCCATTGCTTTTTCATAAGAAAAAACCTCAAAAGAAAGCTCCGGAAGGGGATTTTTTATTCTTTCCTCCAAAGGCTCCTTTTTTACTGCCCGGAGGCTGATCCCGCCGTATACTTTTCGGGCTTCCAGTCCATAAGGAAGAGACACCTTCCGCCCGGTCTGAAGGTCAACAAGTTTTTCTACCTGTTCTGCATGGACCAGTCCCAGGTCCTTTGCACACCCGGCTGCTGTTTTTAAAAGTTCCATAACACTGTAAAGGCGGATCACCGGATCTGCCTCTTTAAAAGGTCCTTCCGGGATCATCCAGGTATGCTCTTCCTCTTTTACATATTTTTGCACCCACTGATCTGCCTGTTTTTTCAGATACACATCTGCCATTCCTGCCAGATACCCGGCACGGCGTATTCCTGCCTCTGCTCCCGGATTGATTTCTTCTTTGATCGCCGGAAGAATGTGGGAACGGACACGGTTTCTGGCATAATGGTCTGTGTCATTACTGGAATCATTGACCCATTTTAACCGTTTTTTTTCAAGATAAGGGATGATATCTTCTTTGGAAACATCCAACATAGGGCGTATAATACGATCTCTCACATAGGGGATCCCTTTTAAACCGCCAAGACCGCTGCCCCGAAACAGGTTTAAAAGTATGGTCTCCGCCTGATCCCTGCTGTGATGAGCCACTGCGATCTTTACTGTCTGACCGTTTTCTCCTTCCCAGGCCCCTGCTTCTTCCTCCAGGGCTTTATAACGCAGGATCCTTCCGGCTTCTTCTTCCGACATCCCCGTCTGGGATGCATATTTTTTTACCTCTGCTTTTATCATATGACAGGGGACACCCAAAGCTTCACTGATCTTTATGGAAAAATCCCCATCACGGTCCGCTTCTTCTCCCCGCAGTCCGTGATGGACATGAAGACTCCTCAGTTTCAGCCCCATTTCCTCTCTCATATCCGCAAGCAGACTTAAAAGGCAGACAGAGTCTGCCCCTCCGGACAGCGCGATGACCACCTGATCACCGGGCTGCAGCATATGATACCGGCAGATCGTCTGCCTGACTGTATACTCCAGTTTCTCCATAGTATGTTCATTTCCGTTTCTGTCTTGCTTACATGACCCTTAAAGATCATGTCCACTCTTACTATACCCACATCCTTCCCCATACGCAAGGGGCTCTTTATTTTTGTTACACAACCTTATCCTGCCGCTGTTCTTGCATTGCATATGCAATATTACCGTTTCCACACCTGCGCAGTAAGAACTGTCATATCATCCCTTGCCCCGGGAACAAAAGAAAGGGCAAACTCCAGGATCCGCTCTGCCATATCCTGAGGCGGCATTTCCTCCAGACTTTCTAAAAACTGCCCCATGACCTGTTCCTTATCTTCTCCCGGAAGGGCGTCTAAAACACCGTCCGTCACCATAACAAGCCTGTCCCCGTCCCATAATTTCTGTGAAAGAAGGACCGGTTCTGCCTGCCCTAAAGCGCCTGCCGGTACCTGGCCTGCTTTTAACACCTGTATGCCTTCTTCTCCCATTACAAAAGTAGGAGCAGCCCCCAGTTTGAATACTTCCAGGGCGCCTGTATACAGATCAATACAGCCTGCGTCCAACGCTGCCGGGTGTTGTTCTCCGCCTGCTAAAAGGAGTACTGTATTTACCAGTTTAAAAGCGGATCTGGGGGCAAAACCGGCTTCCAAAAGCGCCTCTAAAAGTTCCACGATCCGCCGGCTTTCCTGTCCTGCCACTGCCCCGCTTCCCATTCCGTCACACAGGCTGAACATTACCTGACAGCTGCCTCGCTCACAAAAACTGTAATTATCGCCCGAGTAGCGTTCTCCCTGTTTGGGAACTCCCGCAGCACCCCAGGTAAGATAATAATCTCCTTTTTCTTCAAACCGCACTGTTTCATACCTGCGTGTGATGATACTGCGACTGTCCTTTGCCGGAAGCCAGGTGGTATCAGGAAAAACGCTCTCCATCAGCTCTGCCGCATCCTTGGAAGTAACACAGCGTCCGTTTGTGGTCTTTGCTGTAAGATAGATCTCCCTGCGCCCGCTTTCATATTCCAGCAAAAGCATACTGTCCACCAGGATATGATACCTGCGAAATGCTTTTTTAACTGCTCCTTTATATTCCTCTGTAATATTTTTTGCTTCATCGATCTGCCTGGAAAATTCTTCCAGCATCACTGCCAGCTCACGAAACTGGGATATGACCACATCCCGGCTTTCTAGGAAGCGGTTTTTCCAGGACAAATTCATGGAAGCCCTGGTAAAACTGCGGTTTAACTGCTCTAAGTAATCCCGTTTCCTGCGGCAGTCCTTCTTAAAAAGCTCCGGCATATCCTCTGTGCCGATCCGCCCGTTCTGTTCAAATATACGCAAAAGATAATACAGATAATAACTGTCTTCTTTTTCACTGTCTGCATAAAGGCTGCATCCGCCACAGTTACCGCAGACCAGTGCAGCGCAGGTCTGCATGGCAGCCAGTCCATCATCCTTTGTAAGGTTCATTGTCTCACCGGCACCCTCATCAAAAGCCTTTGCCAGCTGTTCCAATGACTGTGCCATATCTTTTAATTTCCTGGCTGTATAATAATTGATCCCATTTTCATTTTTGCCTGACAACACAAAAAATCCCTCCTAATCTGCGCAACATCCAGTATACGCACCCAGGAGGGAAATATCTGTCATATTTTCATGTTTCTTTCAGAAAATGTTTCGACATTTTCTGCCGGTCATTTATTCCGAAACTCATTTTACTGATTGGGCTTTAAAAGGATCTCATCCGGATTTACCAGACCCAGTTTTTCCTTTGCAACTTCTTCTGCAAACTGTTTTGTCTTTACATATACCTTGTACTCTTCCAGCTTTTTCGTCCGTTCTTCTTCTTCCCGTACCTGTTCTTCCAGCTGCTTCTCCTTTTGCTGATAATCCAGGTCAGACTTCTTCAAAGTTGAGCCCTTGGCATTTACAGCAACTGCAAGACAGAGAACTACCATTGTAACGCCCAGTACAGCCATTCTGTTTGCCCATTTTTCCCGCTTTACGCGTTTTGATCTTCCGTAGGAGCTCATGTATCAGTCACCATCTTTTTTATCTATTTCTTTTTATTTTAAACCATTTACCAGCCTTTTTCAAGGCTGCAAAGAGAAACCGGCTGACAATTTTATCATAAAGGATCATCCCCGTAAAGACGCCCGCAACTGCATACATCCTGACTCCGCCGTCATTTAGCTCATACAGCAGCATAAAAGTGGCTGTCCCCGCATAGATCCAGTAAAAAAAGTCTTCTATCCCCATTACAAAAGAGCTGTGTTTTATCATAAGCCGCAATACCCGCAGCAGGTCATACACCAGCATCAGCCAGCAGCCCACCAACAGGCTCAAAAGTAGCAGCCAGGCTTCAAAACGGATCTGCATGCTCATAAATCACCTCCAGGATTATTTAAAAAGACGGTTAAGAAATGAGTCTCCCGACCGTTTCAGTGCTGCATTGGAACTGTAATTCAAACTGTCCACCTGTCCTTCCAGATCCAGCTCCCCCTTTTCCAGTGTAAGCCGCTTTACATGAAGTTCCTTTCCCCTGACAGTCAAAAGGCCCATATCCGTATCCAGCACGATCTCATTTTCATCAAAAGACACCACATCATTGACTCCTGTTACAGAACCTGTATGCCTGTCCGAAAGCACCAGCCGGTGAAGCCTGCCGGATGATATTTTTTCTTCCATAAAAATTACCCCCATATATTCACTCATTAACCTGCTCTGAGCTTTCAGAGTATGTATCAGTTAAATATATGGGGTGGAAACACATTCTATGACTCTTAAGTTTTTATTCGTAAAGAGCCAGCCCTGCTTTCAGGTTTTCAACCACTTTTTCCCGCAGTTTTTGAGGGCTGATCACCTTGCAGTGCCTACAGTGATGGGTACAGAAAACAGCTGCCCCCATCAGGCTTGCTTTTGCAGTTACATGGACCCAGTCCGGATGGTCCGGATCTTTTATATCCCGTGTCTGGATGCTCCAGCCAAAATCATCCACCAGATTATTTAAGATCACCGGATCACAGCTTAAATGGATCCGCACTGTTTCGTCTGAATACATGACCGGATGGTCATTGCGGTACTCGCTGGCCTGAAAAACTTCATGGGCTGCGTCCCGGAAATAAGGAAGAAGGGCGTCTGGCAATGGTTTTCTGGGCTCATCCAACATCTGGATCTGCAAAATACGGTCAATGCGGAAATTGGTCAGGCCATCCGGATATTTGGGATTTCCTGCTATGAGATAATAATAACCGTTACTTGACATCACTGCATAAGGTTCAATGGTCCGTGCATCTTCACTGGTAGGCGCCAGTTCCAGAGTTTTATCATACCGTCCATATAGGATCCGGAGTTTTTTCTTCTTGCGGATACTATCCCGTATTACTGACAAACTGGCGAAAATATCTGTTGCCTGGTTTTTCAGCCTGGGGTCCGCAAATGCTGTATAAAGAGACTGTTCCCGGCAGTCAAAAGGCTTTTTATGCTCCAGATCAGCCAGGATCTCCCTTGTTTTTTCTGCTGAAAGATACTGGTTAATGGCAACGGTATTTTGAAGCAGTTCCAGCTCCTCCGGTGACATTTCATCTTCTATGTAATAATATAAAACACAGTTTTCCGGGATCTCTTCTTCTGGCAGACAGATCCGGTAGCTGCTTTCATTTCCGGGCTTTCTGCCATTTTCCCTGCTTTTTTCTTTCCCTTCCTCTTTCCGGCAGCGAAACAGCCTGCTGCACAGATACTGTCTGAAAAAAGACTCTTCATCCTGGTCCGCAGACAGCATCTGGTCTGTAAGGATCTTCATATGATTAAAAACCGTCTTCCGATCCAGATCGATCCCCAGTTCCTTTAAACGGCGATGGACCATAGGTGCCGAATAGGGCTTTTTCGGAGAAGCATCCAGTTTCAGAATATTAAAAATATAAAGCATAGTCAGCTGATTGTACCGGGAAGCCATATGTCTGTGATCTCCTTTTGCATTTTTATGTAATCTTATTTTATGTACTCTCATTTCCATTTTCTTTCACAAGTATACAGGAAAAAATAAATTTTTTCAAAATCAGGCAATTTTGCATAGCCTGATCCGCTATAGTAAGGGCGTGATCAACAAGACAACAACCTTAAAAACCTGAAAACAGATACAGATAAAGGAGCGGATCCTATGAGTACTAAAAAGAATCTGATCGTACCAAAACTTCAAAAACAAAATCTGGGCAAAGTCAATCCCCAGAAAGCAGAGTATTTATACATATCCAAAGAGTTCTGTAAAGAAGGACTTTCACAGATCATAAAAGACGGGGGTGTGCAGTTTAAAGAGATCCAGAAATTTGTAAAGGATCACCAGGAACCACAGTATATCCTGGTACACGCTTCCAAACTGGAGGAAGGATACCTGGCTATCAGCCTTTTAGCAGGTATCTACAATGAGATCCACAGTCGTGGAGAGTGGGAAGAAGGGGCAGAGCCTGACATCCAGTGGTCAGACAGCTGGCAATGCCTCCCCATTATTCCATTTAAAGAAGCCGATGACTATTACAACTGGCAGGAAAATGACTTCTCCTCTTTTGGAAACTCCTTTCTGGCCAGCCAGAAGACAAATGACACCTTTGTTCCTTACTGGGCAGAAAATGAGGATAAACCTGTCTGTATCTCTATGGAGAATATCAGTTTTTTCAGGTGTGATCCGATCATTGATACCTTAAATAGCTTCCGCAGCAATGAACAGGTCTACGTCCTGATCCTTCACGAAGAAAATGACTTCGACTCCTTTAACTCTTTTGGAGGATTTGGCGGATTTGACACCTTTGAGTCAAATGAGGATAAAAACCTGAACCAGATCATATTAAGCCTTACCGCAGAAGAGCTGGAAATACCAAAAACAAGCTCTGTCTCTCTCTATTATGAAAATATCTGGAAACAAATGGTCACAAACAGCGGCTGCAAGCTGGAACGTAAATTTCCGGTCCATGATTTTTTACTGGATATTGAAAAAATGAATAAAGAGTTTTCCTATGACTTTTTAGATAAGATCCTAAAATATGCCTTGCGGAACAAGGAACATGGTATCCTGCGAAAAAAGGATTTTCAGTTTATGGAACGTTTTGCAGGCAAACGGGGACCTGCAGAGCAGAAGACAGAGACCCGTTCTGCCATCCGCTGTTTAAGAGAAGATCTGATCGGCATGGACCAGGTAAAAGAACAGGTCATGGAAACCGTCCAGGTCATGAAATTCAACCGTCTGCGCAAGGAAATGGGCATGAAAAAGAGCAGTTACCACAACGTTCACATGATGCTTGGTGCTCCCGGAACTGCCAAAACCACAGTAGCTAAATTAATGGGAAAGATCATGGAAGAAGAAAAACTTCTGCCTGGAAGTCAATTCACCTGCGTAAACGGTGCTGAATTAAAGGGCATGTATGTAGGCCATTCCGCCCCGAAAACCAAAGCTTTATTTGAGGAAAATGACATTATCGTTATTGATGAAGCTTATTCTCTCACCGGTGACCGAAGCGAACCGGACTCCTTCAGCAGAGAAGCCATTGCCCAGTTAGTGATCGAGTTAGAAGAACATGCAGAAGATAAACTGGTGATCTTTGCCGGAGATGGCGGAGATCTTTAAGAAACATGCGGAAATGAGTGGATACGAACTGCCGGAAAACTGGAAAGAACCGATCACTGCTTATTTCTCAACCCGTGTAAATGATGAAAACTTTGGAAACGGTCGTGAAGCCAGAGCCTTATTTGAAAAAGTTTCTGTCCAGATGGCAAAACGGATCATGGGCGATGCAAACGGAGGTCTTCAAAATTCCATTAATGAAAAAGCCCTAAAACAATGCCGGATCAGCGACATTGAAGGCGCGATCCGGCGGGCAAGGGAAGAAAACAAACAGATCTCAGGCCGTGTGAAAGTGCACAACAGAATTGGATTTTAATCCCCTTCCGTCTCGCACGTTCATCGAAGGATTAAGTTCCAGACAGGCAGCTACATAAGTAGCTAAAGTCACATTTTCCAGATCATGATCCGGGACCAGACTGCCATAACGGCTTTTCTTAAAACAGAAAAGCCGGATGCTGCAGTAATCGGTCCCGGAAGTGGTCTGGTAAAAATCGTTGAGAAACCGCTTTACCGTATCTGCAGAAACCATTTTCTGGGGAGCTGTTACATGATCATAGCGATGGTTAATGATCCCTGCCAGTTCAGACACTGTAACCGGCTTATGCAGCTCCAACAATGTGTTTAAAATAAAGATCCCATTTAAACGGCTGGTAAACAGTGTATTCATAAGAAAATCCTCCTTTGCTATCTCTGTTACCAGATCATAGCAAAGAAGCTGGGGAAAAATTTCCCCAAACCAGATCCCATCTTCTATTCCTGTCTTCTTTTATTCCGTTTTTCCCTTACACCACATAAGAAGCATTTCTTTCAGATATTTTAACTCCTGGGTATGGTCCGTTTTATGATCATTGGCCCATACGATCCCCTGGGCATAGCGCTCTGCCACCGCCAGCATGGCAATGGCTACAGTTGTGAAAAGCTCCTGCTCTGAAAGATCGGTGCGGATACTGTGATCCACTTTTGCCTGTTCATAAAGCTTGTGATACATGGCTCTTAAAGGTTCCAACACGTCCAGGTGTTCCCCTAAAGGCTCTTCTTCAATTCCTTCATGGTAAATAAAGTTCTTATAATTATTGCTGAACCGGAGCATTTCCGGTTTTTCCCTGTATAACCGGATGATCATGTCCAGATATAATTCAATATACTCATAAGCTGTAAAGTTTTCAAAGAAATCCGGTCCATTCTGGGCCAGCACACTTTTCCAGAGATCCCCCCATATCTTTCCACTGATGGCTACTACCAGTTTTACCTTTGTCTGGTAATATTTGTACATAGTGGCAACCCCTACATCCGCTGCATCTGCCACCTTCTGCAAACTTACATTTTCGATCCCATTCTCTGAAAACAGTTTAAATCCAGCTTTCATCAGCTGTTCTTTTCTGCGCGTGGCTTCTCTCTCGTCACGTTCCGTATTTCTTGCCATATCGTTCTCCATGTTTTTAATGCATTCCCAACCTTTCAGATCAGAAACACATTTTAAAGTTTTGCTACACAACTGAGTTGACACTCTATTTGTATTATAGATTAAAAAATTTTTTCAGGCAACTAAAAATCGCCAGAGGATCCTGTAACTTTCACAGAATTCCCTGACGAAGTCTATTTATTGGTCTGTTTTTACAGATACTCAAACATCTCTTTGGCATCTTCCTTGCGGATGGCATCCTGTACGCTTGTAACCTTCACTTTCACAGCCTTGGTACCAAAGGCAATTTCGATCACATCACCTACTTTAACCTCTGCACTGGCTCTTGCTACTTTGTCATTAAGCATAACACGACCGCTGTCACAGGCTTCATTGGCCACGGTTCTTCTCTTGATGATACGGGATACTTTCAGGTATTTATCTAATCTCATAAAGTCGCTCCTTTTAATACAAAATCCCCTCCATGATGCAAATGTTCACGGAGGGGATTACCGAATTTTCTTATAAAATCAATTATTTGTTGATCTCGTCCTTTAAAGCCTTACCTGGTTTGAACTTAGGTGTCTTGGAAGCAGCGATGGTCATAGTCTCGCCGGTTCTTGGGTTTCTTCCCTCTCTTGCTGGTCTTTCGCTAACTTCAAAGTTACCAAATCCAACTAACTGAACCTTTCCGCCCTTTGCCAGTTCTTCTGCTACTGCATCAGTAAAAGCCTTAACTGCCTTTTCTGCATCCTTTTTAGAAATTTCTGCCTTCTCAGCTACTGCTGCGATTAACTCTGTCTTGTTCATCAAATTTTCCTCCTAAACCGAATCCGAAAAAAAACAGGTTCGGACCGTTTTCGTTCTTGTCTGTGATACCCTATCATTTATATCTGTTTTACTATAATTTGTCAAGGTTTTTTGGCCTTTTCCTGCATTTTTATCCGGGCCCAGAGAGCCTCTCCTTCTTCGGTCGAATTTATCTTTTCACCACCGAATACCCAGGGGTGTCTGCGCACCATTTTTTGGCAGATTCCGTCTATTACATCCTCTACAGAAAACAGCCCTTTTTCCTTTGCGATCTGGCTGTTTAACATCACCTGAAAGAGCACATCTCCCAGTTCTTCACAAAGGTTTTCCATATCATTTTTATCCACTGCCCGAACTGCTTCCTCTGCCTCTTCCCGCATATATTTTCGCAGGCTTTCAAAGGTCTGTTCCCGGTCCCAGGGACAGCCGTCTTCTGCCCGTAATTTCGCGGTGATCTCTACCAGATCTTTAAATGTATACATGATACAGTATCCCCCTATTTCAATCCATTCAGGCGCTTTGTCAGCTTCTCCATTTTATTATTTCCATCACCCGGTCTTCATCCTCTTAATGACTTTCAGACGGGTAAATTCTTCCCTTTCCTTCTCTTCCAGAGCATTGGAAATAGACTTGGACAGCTCTTCATAATGAGGAATGGTAATGTTCTTCAACGCATTGGCACGCTTCTGAGTCTTCTTAATGGAGTTTGCCAGCCGGTATGCAGAGTTTTCCACCATAGACAGCTTAATGGTCAGCTCCTTTACCCGCTCAAACCGCTCTCTGACAATGTCTAACACCTCCGAGGTATTATTAAACCCATAAGCCAGCTCCATAGGCTTTTCCTGATGCTGCACCAGAGGGATTTCCGTTCCCATGATACTTCTTGCCTTGATCTTTACCGTATCGTCCACAGGAACGGACATTCCGATCTCCTGGACATAATTGATGCCCAGCTCAATATTGGCGCTCTGTAATGCCTCATAAGCAGCACGAAACACGGTGTCGATCTCAGACTGGATCCCTTTTGCCTCATCGATCAGCCCCATCAGCTCACGGATCAGGATATTTCTCTTCTTATCCATTAATCCGTAGCCCATAGTTGCCAGTTTCAGGGAGTTTTTCGCAGCGATCAGATTACCTTTTGTGGGAAATGTATTTGGATCCATTTCTGCTCACCTCACTCCTCGTAGTATTGATCCAGAACCTTGGTATCAATACGGTCTAATTCCTCTCTTGGAAGCATACGTAAAAGTTTCCAGCCGATCTCCAGAGTCTCTATGATGGAGCGGTTCTCATGATGTGCCTGGCCAATAAAATGCTCCTCAAATGCTTTACCAAACTCCAGATACTTCTTGTCAATGGCAGACAGCTCATCTTCACCGATAACAGATGCCAGCGCCCTGGCGTCACCTACCTTGGCATAGCAGGAAAACAGCTGGTTTGCCACATCCTGGTGGTCTTTTCTTGTATATCCTTCACCGATACCGTCCTTCATCAGTCGTGAAAGAGATGGGAGTACGCTGATCGGCGGATAAACAGACTGGCTGTTTAACTGACGGTCCAGAACGATCTGTCCCTCTGTAATATAACCGGTCAGGTCCGGAATCGGGTGTGTAATATCATCATTTGGCATAGTTAAGATCGGGATCTGGGTAACAGATCCATTTCTTCCTGCTACGATACCGGCTCTTTCATATAAGGATGCCAGATCACTGTACAGATAACCTGGGAAGCCTTTTCGTGAAGGAATCTCGCCCTTAGAGGAAGAAACCTCACGCAATGCCTCTGCATAAGAAGTCATATCTGTTAAAATGACCAGGATGTGCATTCCCTTTTCATAAGCCAGATACTCTGCCAGTGTCAATGCGATCTTTGGCGTGATAAGCCTCTCTACTACCGGGTCATTTGCCAGATTGATAAACATGGCTACATGTTCGGAAACACCGCTTTCCTCAAAGGTACGGCGGAAGAAATCAGCCACATCATGCTTTACGCCCATAGCGCCAAAAACGATGGCAAACTTTTCATCAGAATTATCACCTAATGATGCCTGCTGCACGATCTGGGCCGCCAGCTGGTCATGAGGAAGGCCATTTCCTGAGAAAATAGGAAGCTTCTGACCGCGGATCAGTGTAGTCAGTCCGTCAATGGCGGAAATTCCGGTACGGATGTAGTTTCTTGGATACTCACGGGATACCGGGTTTAAGGGCTGTCCGTTAATGTCCATGCGGATATCAGAAATAATATCCCCCAGTCCGTCAATAGGCTGTCCGATACCATTAAAGGTACGTCCTAACATTTCCTCTGAAACGGCGATCTCCATAGGATGTCCTGTCAGCCTTGTATGGGTATTTCTAAGGGCCATACCGTCTGTTCCCTCAAATACCTGGATAATGGCTTTATCCCCGTAGATCTCAATAATACGTCCGATCTTCTTTGTAGTGCCGCCAACGGTCATTTCCACGATTTCATCATAAGCTGCGCCCTGAACGCCCTCTAACACTACCAGAGGACCATTGATCTCACTTAAACCTAAATATTCAACTGCCATTTTAAGTCCTCCTTATGCGTTGCGCTCCAGCACATGCTCATAGAACGCGTCAATCTGTTTCTTGTAATCATCAAACATGTCCAAACGGTCATTTGGCACATCATACTTAATAGAAATGATCTTATCAAAGATCTTGTCCTCTTTTAACACGGACATAGGCATTCCCATGGCGATCAGTGCCTTTGACTTCTTGTACAGATATAAAATGGTCTCCATCATCTTAAACTGCTTGGTAAGAGGCACTGATGTGTCATCCTTGTGGAATGCATTCTGCTGAAGGAAACCTACACGGATGACCTTTGCGATCTCTAAGACCAGTTTCTGGTCATCAGGGAGAACATCTGCACCGATCAGCTTTACGATCTCCATCAAACTGCTTTCCTGGGTCAATAACGCCATCAGGCGGTTTCTGTCACTTACAAAGTTCTTGTCTACGTTATCAATATACCAGGATGACAGGTCATTTACATACTCTGAATAACTGGTCAGCCAGTGGATAGCCGGGAAATGCCTTGCATAAGAAAGGTTCTTGTCCAGTCCCCAGAAGCAGCGTACAAAACGTTTGGTATTCTGGGTAACAGGCTCAGAGAAATCACCGCCCTGAGGGGAAACCGCACCGATAATGGTAACAGAACCTTCTGTACCGTTTAAATTGCGCATCATGCCTGCTCTCTCGTAGAAAGAAGACAGACGGGATGCCAGATAAGCCGGGAAGCCTTCCTCTGCCGGCATCTCTTCCAGACGGCCGGAAAGCTCACGCAAAGCCTCTGCCCAACGGGAGGTAGAGTCTGCCATGATCGCTACATGATATCCCATATCCCTATAATATTCTGCCAGTGTTACACCGGCATACAGACTTGCCTCACGGGCTGCAACAGGCATGTTGGAGGTATTTGCGATCAATGTAGTTCTGTCCATCAGGGGATTTCCGCTCTTTGGATCGATCAGCTCTGAAAATTCTTCCAGAACCTGGGTCATTTCATTTCCACGCTCACCACAGCCGATGTAGATAATAACATCCGCATCAGACCATTTTGCGATCTGATGCTGGGTCATGGTCTTTCCTGTACCAAAACCTCCTGGAATCGCCGCTGTACCTCCCTTTGCCAGTGGGAACATGGTATCCAGGATACGCTGTCCGGTGATCAGAGGTCTGGTTGCCGGATAACGCTTTGCAGAAGGTCTCGGCACACGGATAGGCCATTTCTGGGTCATGGTCAGCTTCTTTTCTGTTCCATCCAATAACTGCAGCGTAAGAAGAGGCTCATTAATGGTATATTCCCCATCTTCCACTACGTCTAATACATAGCCCTCTGTATCCGGCGGCACCATTATCTTATGGATAATAGCCCTTGTCTCAGGAACCTCTGCGATAATGGTTCCCGGAAGCACCCGGTCGCCTTTCTTTACTATCATATGTGTTTTCCATTTTTTGGAAGTATCCAGAGAATCTACGCTGATGCCACGGCTGATATAGTAGCCGCTGCGCTCTGCGATCTTGCTTAAAGGACGCTCAATACCGTCAAAAATGTTATCTAAAATACCAGGGGCCAGTGTAACAGAAACCGGTGCTCCTGTTCCTGTTACCACCTCACCAGGCTTTAAACCGCTGGTCTCCTCATACACCTGGATCGTTGTTTTCTCTGAGGTAAGCCCAATGACTTCGCCTACCAGATTTTCCTTACCAACGTACACCATTTCGTTCATCTGAAATCCGGGATCACCGGCCAGAGAAACTACAGGTCCGTTGATACCGTAGATCACACCTGTCTTAGCCATTTACTGCTTACCTCCCAAGTCAAACTTAAATTCATGGCGCGCTTCTTCCAGTTTTGTCTTAAAGGAACTGTCGATCAGGATATGTTTGGACGGGATCACTGCGCGGATACCGCCGTCAAAGGAATATTCACTGATCTTCACTGTTACATTGTGGTGCATGGCCAGTCTGCGGGCCTTATCCTCATCTGAAGGATCCATATACACGATCATGGCCTCATCACCGGCAACCTTTTTAGCTGCCCCGATCTGTTTTTCCAACAGATCCAGATACTCTCTGGTTTCCATGAAATTCGCCAGTTTATCTCTCACTTCTACAAACAGTTTATCCTTTAATTCTTCCTGTCTGCGGCTTACTTCTCTTCTTAAGTCCAGCTGTCCAATGGAAAGCTTTTTGTTGCGCTCACGCCCTAACTTTTCCGTCTCAGCCTCTTCCTGCATTTTCGCCCGCTTCCTGGCATCCTCTGTATGCTCCTCATAGGCCTTATCAAGAGTTTTTGCGTAATCGTCCAGTATTTTTGCACTTTTTTCCCTTGCATCTGTCATACAGATCTCCTGAAAATGCTTCAGCTTTTCCTCTGTTGTCAAGCTCTTCACCTGCTTTCTATAGTTTCAGTCCAATGGCCTCGTTTACATAAGAGGTGATAAAGTCCGGCTTGCGGCCGGTTCCGTGGCGGTCCGGGATCTCTACGATCAGCGGCAGCTTCCGCTCCAGCTTTACATTGTCGATGATCTCCGGAAATTCCCTGCCAAACTTTTCAGTTAACAGGATAATGCCAATGGATTTATCGGCCAGAACCTTATCCAGCTCACGTTTCAGTTCGTCCCTCTCATGTACCACCGCCCCGTCAACACCTGCCAGGCGCATGCCGGTCCAGGTGTCGATGTTATCGCTGATGAGATACATTTTCATATTAAAGCTTACCTAAGATCATAAAGGAAATGATCAGACCATACAGGCACACACCTTCGGCAAGACCTACGAAGATAAGGGATTTACCAAGAATAGAGCTGTCTTCACTGATAGCGCCCAGTGCTGCACTTGCTGCTGCAGATACTGCAATACCACCGCCTAAACAGGAAAGACCGGTTGCAAGAGCCGCTGACAGATAGCCCATTCCGGCTGCGCTGTTAGAAGCGGCTGCTGCTGTTTCCTCTGCTGCAAATGCATTTCCTGAAAACATGAAAGCTGCTGCTGCGATCATGGTACCGAAGAATAAAAATACGTTTACGCCAAGAGCTGTTTTATAACGTCCCTTTGTCTTTTCTCCTGCTGCAAATGCTCCAAAAGGTACACCGATGCTTAATACTAATGCTGCGCTTAATGTCATTTTAACTAATAAACTCATGATTGATTTCTCCTTTTTCTCTTCATTCTGCTAATGCTTGCCATACGGCTCAAATGCCCGTCCGCTTCCTCTGTAGAACCGGCTGAACAGCTCATAATATTCCAGACGAAGTACCTGGATACCTACGATCAGGCCTTCCATACCGCATACAAACAGGTTTCCCCCGATAACAACCGCCCAGTTAGGACTTCCGGCCTCTGCGCCTGCAAGCATTAAAACCACCTGCATCATGGCTGCATGGCTCACTGCGAAAGCGCCTACACGGACGAAAGAAAGGGTATTGGAAAAATAACTTAAAAGCACTTCAAACAGTTCAAATACGCCCTGAGTAATGAACATTCCCACGCCGCCTTCCATTTTCTGTGCCTTCTTCTCTACCATTGCTGACAACGGTTCCTTAAAGAACATAAGCAGTAACGGGATAATAAATAATACAGTCAGTACAATAGTCGCCGGAAGCGCATTTCCGCTCATATACAGGACAATGACAGTTGCCAGTGCAAAGTAAAATACCAGTCCCGCAGCGCCGTTGGTGTCAAACCATGTTTTCTCTGTGTTGTGCTCCTTTACGCTGTTGATGATATTTAAGATCATGCATAACAGGATAATGCCCATACCGATGGCAATAGCAACTACGAATACAGTGTTTAATTTTCCAATAAATGGAAGATCTGTCATGGCTTCCTGAGGTCTTAACCACACTGCGTCAATGATATCCTCAAATCCGAACACACTGCCGAACAGCACGCCGAATATGGTAGAGAAGAAGCCACAGCAGGAAATAATGCCTGCCAGACGCATTTTTTTGAACTTATACAGTAAAAATCCACCGATGAGAAGGCAGAGTCCCTGTCCCGCATCACCAAACATAAATCCAAATAAAATAGAATAGGTGATACCGATGAGGATCGTAGGATCGATCTCATTATAAGAAGGCAGACCATACATCTCCACATACATTTCAAATGGCTTAAACAGCCCCGGATTTTTCATTTTCGTAGGCGGAGTGCTCATAATGTTGTTGTGGTTATCTTCCATGATGCAGAAAGTATCTGCGTCAGACTCGATCTCTTTCTGGAACTTCTTTGCGTCTGTTTCGCTCATCCAGCCGCAAAGGATGTAGAATGTATGATCTCCATGCTTGGTGCAGGCTGCCATTTTACGCACATCAAAGTTGACGGAGAAGCGCTCCAGTCTGGTACGGGCTGCTGCCAGCTCTTTTTTATTTTCATCCAGTGTCTGAAGGATCTTTCCTTCCACTTCCTGTTTTTCAGCCTCTAATGCCTTGATCCTGTCATCTAACACATGTTCCGCTTCCATCGGAGTACCTTCATACTCATCCGGCAGGAAACACCGTTCAAAATGCATGGACGCGTAAATGGCATCGATCTTGTCTGCCAGCTTCTCCGGCACGAAATAGACGATCCAGACATATTCCGCATCTTCCAGGCATTTAAACATCACCGTGTCAATGGTCTCGTACACATAGCTGTTGAACTTGTCAAAGTATTCCCTGGAAATACGGCCAAAGCGGAACTTGATGAACTGGAAGCCCAGGATCTCTTTTACGCTGTAATTTAACTCTGTAAATGGTGCTACCTGGTCTTTAGAGCGCTTTAAAGTCTGGATCTGCGCCTGAAGCTCTTCTTTCTTATCATTTAATTCCTTTAACCGGTTGTTCAGATCATCTACCATCTTTGCTGCTTCTTCCTGTGTAGGAAGTTCCGTCTCTGAAACCTCTGGCAGCTGTCCGCCGATCTTTTCTGCCAGTTCTCTGGCAATATTCAATTTTTCCTTATATGGATTGGTCTCAATATAAGGTCTTAAGTCTTTTACCGTCTTTAACTCTGACAGGGCATTTTCCAGATGGATCTCATATCTGGAAAGATAGGTATCCACCACCCGGTCAATGTCTGCCTTGGGGCCGGTAATGCTTAAGAACTTCATCTTCTCTATCACTTCACATTAACCCCCTTATGTCCTTGCTGTCATCCCATAACGTATCTTTTCGATGGTAGTTATGATCTGCTCAATCTCTCTTTCTTTAAAATAAAGATAAGAGTTTAATACTGCTGCTGAATAAGGCTCTTTCCTGCTGGTAAGCTCATAGATCTTATCTGTAAGCTCCTTTGCCGCATTTCCAAGGCCCTGATCCATCAGCTCTTCTATATTCTGGCATTTGTACCAGCTGTTTTTGATCACCCCGTAAACCTGTTCCATGTTTTCCGCCTGAGCCATGGTCTGGATCTCTTTTTTGGTAACATGATACTGGATCGGAATGATCAGCGCATAAATATCACCTTCCGACAGGTTATAATATTTTTTCGCCCTGCAGATCCACTGAAAATTCAACATATCCATTTTCGTGCCAAAGCACTGGGCCAGCATTTTTGCCTCCGCCTTTGAAAGATATTTATCCTTTATCTTCCAGATAGTCTTGAAATAAAGCATATCCATAGCCGTTTCACAGGCCGGAAGCGTTGCTTTTCCCTGCTCTAAAAGCTTTTCTAATGGCTCATAGTAAGCAGAACCTTTTAACCCGCGGATCACATCTTCTATGCTCCTGCACTGGGACAGCTGCACCAGATCCATATCCGAATGTTTATCAAAAAATTCCTTAAACCCCGAAAGATCCTGGGCACTTTCTCTGTTTCCCGCTGCATTTCTGAGACAGGTTTTTAATATATCGATCTCATAATGCATGAAATAAAGGTCCAGAAAACGCCTCTGCCCTACATTTGCAAACCGGTACAGCTTTGCAAAATCATGGTATTTGCTTAAGTTTAACAGCTGCTCGATCTTTCCGCGGTGAAGCTCATCCTCAGAAGCTTTGGAAAATGCCTTTTCATAAGAGGGGTTACTCCTTAAGAACTGAACCGCCTCAGGCACAGATCCCAGGTCTGCCATTGCCTCAAATTGCTCCGGGCGGATCCTGAAACGCTCCATAGCCTTCACCTTGGTGGAAATGCCGCTGTAACTGATCAGGCTTCCCATGTTCTCACTCCTTTATCATATTTTTAAAGAGAGCCTGCGCATATTCCTCATGCCGGTTTTCGTAGGTGGCCTCCAGGCGCTTCATCGTAGCTTTGGCATCCTCTGATTGTTGTCTTAACTCCTGCTGTAATTCCTCTTCCATTTTGCTGCGTATCTGGGAAATGCGATCCTGGTTTTCTTTTTCCAGCTGTGCATCAAAAGCCGCCGTTTTCTCTTCCATTTCACGGGCCATCTGCTTTTTTCGCTCACTGGCACCATCCATCACAGAAACGGCGGCTTTCTCAATATCAGACAGCCGGTTGATCACTGTATCCATGTCACAGTCCTCCCTTTCTTTGTTCTTTTTTTAATGCAATTTGCTTTTTGCATTTTTTTATCATACTACTTTTTTCAAAAATTAACAGAGCGAAATTGTACATAAATTAAAAATTTAACGAAATTTTTAAGCGTTATGCACAAAAACAAGGAGAATGGGACCTTTTTATGGGTCTCATTCTCCTGTTTTGCACAAAGTTCTCAATAACTCAGCCATACACTGACCAAACCAGCGACACTACTGGTTTGCTGCAGTCTCGCCTTCAGCGGCTGTTTCTGCTTCTGCCTGGGTCTCTGCAGTTGTTTCTGCTTCCTGTTTTGCTATATACTGGCTGGAAACATAAGCTTCCTGACCATCATAATTGATCACAGTCCAGTCATTATTATAACGCTTTACATAGGCAACTTCTGTTCCGCCTTCCAGCTGTACTAAAATACGGCCATTGGTAGACGGCTCTGTACGCACATTTACTTTATTTCCAGTCACTACATATACATCAGCCGGTGGCTGGGTCTCTTCCGGAGTCGGTGCTTCTGTCTCTGCTGATGTCATTTCTGTGGACATGGTCTCCGGCTGGGTCAGATCTGCTTTCTTCTTTCCCGGCACCAGAGTGCGGATCGCTACTACCAGGACTACGATCACAAGGATCGGGATCAGGAATTTTAATACCATTGCCACAGGTGATGGTCTGTGTTTTCTTCTGCGGGTCCTTCCGCTGCGGGAAGATCCGCTGTAGGAGCGGTTGGTACTTTGGGAATTTCTGTTTCTGCTGCCTGTGCTGCTATTGCTTCCTGCCGTTCTCCGGCTTCCGTTTGCTCCGGAACGACTGGAAAGTCCCTGCAGTTCTGCACCGGAGCGCGGTCCATTTCCTGTACCGTTAGAGGTTCTGGCTGATGTCTGGGATCTTGGGGATGTCTGACTTCTTACAGATGACTGTGCTCTTGAAGCTGCAGTCTGCCCTGCACCGGTACCTGTACGCGGTCTTGCCCCGCCTGTCTGACCATAGGATGCACTTCCTGCACCTGAACTGCCAGTGGTTGCACCTGTTCTGGCATTTCGCACCGGTCTTGTATCTGTTACCGGTACTGTAAAGGTCTTTGCCACCTGAAAATCATGAGAAAACGCATAAACCTGTTTGGTTAGAAGCTGATATGCCTGATTTGCATTATAGGCCGTATTATCGTTTTCATGGACCGCCTTATTTCCCAGAATACGGATGGTATGATAATCGTCCTTGGTCGTCTTGTCGATCCAATGTCCCTCATACAGCTGATCTATGGTATCTGCCAGATCTCCATCTACAAGACACGCCTTCTCAGCCAGACACCGAACCATACACTCCAACGTCTGTCTGGCCTTCACCATAACAAGATTGTAATCTTTACTGACGATCAGGCGCTCCGCTTCCTTCACCCCCTGCTGGATCTGCTGCCAGCTGGTAGTACGTTCAAAGTTTGACATCGCCCTTCCTCCTTTGTATGTAATTTTCCCCCCGAAATCACTTATTCATAAACTTAAAAAGAGCAGTCTTCGTGTTTTTGGCAAAACACGAAGCTTCGGGCGCTGCCCGAATATTCGGAAACGAAAGCAAGCGCTTATGCAAGCAAGCTTGCAACACCCTTGTTTTCACTCCCGACTGCTCTTTTATCTGCTAACGTAAGTATACTAAATTTTCCTTCACCTTGCAATCACTAAGCACTATATGATATAGTTACTAGTAGATATATTTTCACCATATATCCGTATTTTCCGCAGTTGCGGAAGATACTTTTCACCATATTAAGAAAGAGGACAATATCCATGCGTTTAAGACATATACGCGGGGCAGAAGAGACTATTGCTACCAGCCCCTATGTGATCCAGGAACCAGAGCTTCACAAAGGCAGCTGGAACCAGGTTTTTGGCAACGACAACCCCATCCAGATCGAAGTAGGTATGGGAAAAGGACGTTTTATCATGGAACTGGCACAGCAGAACCCTGATATCAACTACATCGGCATTGAACGCTATTCCAGCGTACTTTTAAGAGGACTTCAGAAACGTGCCCAGTTAGAATTAAACAATATTTATTTCATGTGCATCGATGCCAAAAACATGGCAGACTACTTTGCACCGGGAGAAGTAGACAAGATCTACCTTAACTTCTCCGATCCGTGGCCAAAAGACCGCCACGCAAAACGCCGCCTGACTTCACCTGATTTTATGGCTGTATATGACAAGATCCTGGCAGCTGACGGTATGGTAGAATTTAAGACCGACAATAAGGGCCTTTTTGATTACTCCCTGGAAGCAATCCCTGAAGCTGGCTGGACCATTACCGCCCACACCTTCGATCTGCACCACGATCCGGTCATGTGTGCCGGAAATGTAATGACAGAATATGAAGAAAAGTTTTCCTCTATGGGAAATCCTATCTGCAAACTGATCGCTATGAGAGAGCCTAAAGAAAACGAAGAAAATTAAACCACCGTATATGCACCCAGGTCCCGGCATACCAATCCGCCGGGATCTTTGCATTTTAAATCCATTTATCTCATTTTATCCACATTCATCCACATATTATCTCTTTTTCCCTTCTTTTATCCACATTTCATTTTCCTACATATTATATATAGAAATAACAAAACAAAAAAGGAGCCTCATTTCCATGAAACTCCCACCCAAACTGACCCGACAACTCTGCAAAGCCACCTGCGACAAAAAAGACTGGGACAAACGGGCTTTAAAGCTTTGCAAAGCTTTTCGCGAGGTAAATAAATGCCTCGGTCCCTGTCCCAGCCATAAACACTGCCATAAGAAATAATGATCCAGCCACAACCTCATTGCGCCTGTTCATCTAATTTTATACAACAAAAAAGTCCGACCCCGCAGCCTCCAATATCTGCAAAATCAGACCTTTCAATGCGCCTTCAGGGACTCGAACCCTGGACAAATAGATTAAGAGTCTACTGCTCTACCAACTGAGCTAAAGGCGCGTTCTCTTGAACACAACGAGAATTATAGCGTATCATCCTCTTCTTGTCAACAATTTTTTTAATATTTTTTTTAAAAATTTCATCGAATGTTTACAATACATTGTCCACACTTTCAATTCATGATATAATGAGTCCAAGAGAAAAACAAGCGCCGCCAAGAGCGGCATTTGTTTTTCTTGGGCTATTAACGAAGGTTCCGCCTGCGTAGCAGGCAGTGGAGCGCGTCAGCGCGGGAAACCTGAGTTTACACCGAAAAGCAGGAGGAAAACATTATGATACTATTCACCGCCCAGGAAAGCAGCGCTCTTCCTACCCTTGCAGAGACCCAGGCAGTTGCTGCCGAAGTCCACGAAGACCTACAGCAGTTAAAGCCCAATGCCATTTTAGAGTCTATAAAGTCCTGGACTCCCGGCCTTTTGTCCCTGGCTTACCGGTTATTTGTTGCTGCCCTTATTATCTTCATCGGTTCTCGGATCGCCTTATACATCAGCCATTTTCTGAAAAAGACCTTTGACCGTATGGGAATGGACCTGAGCCTGAGTAAATTCCTTATTTCTCTGGCAAATGCCATTACCTATGCTATTGTCATTTTCATGGCATTAGAAAAGATCGGCGTTCCATCCGCTTCTATTATCGCACTTTTAGGTTCTGCAACATTAGCCATCGGCCTGTCACTCCAGGGAAGCCTTGCAAACTTTGCAGGTGGCATCCTGATCCTTGTTATGCGGCCTTTTGGTATCCATGATTACATTGTCTGTGAAGGTACCGAGGGAACTGTACAGAACATTGGCCTTGTATACACAACCTTAGTTACTGTAGACAACCGAAAGATCACCATTCCAAACGGCAGCCTTTCCAATGCAGTCATCACAAACGTAACTGCCCAGCCAAAACGCCGTGTGGACCTGACTGTTGGCATCGGCTATACCTCTGATCTGAAAAAAGCCAAAGAGATCTTAAAACAGATCTATGCCAATGATCCCCTGATCATCAAAGAAGACGGCATCACCGTTTATGTAGACGAATTAGCAGACAGCTCCGTTGTCCTCGGTGCAAGAGGCTGGACCAACACCTCCGATTACTGGACCGTCCGCTGGAGGATCTTAGAACAGATCAAGTTACAGTTTGACCAGGCCGGCATTGAAATTCCATTTAACCAGTTAGATGTGAATGTAAAAAAGTTTTAAAAATTTTTCAAGAAACCTCTTGACAGTCTCTATAAAATCCTTTATAATGTCTATCGTGTCATTCAAAAGCATATAGACATGCGCCTTTAGCTCAGTTGGTAGAGCAGTAGACTCTTAATCTATTTGTCCAGGGTTCGAGTCCCTGAAGGCGCACTTAAAGGTCTGACTTTGCAGATACCAGAAGCTGCGGGGTTGGGCTTTTCTTTGTATATAAGGAAATTTCTCTCTGAGAGAACATATACTTATCTTCCAAAAGGAGGCAACTACTATGAAACACCTTCAACGATTTGCCGGTATCCTTACTGCATTCTGCCTTATGATCATACTTTTTTTCACTTCTGTAGAAGCAGTGGTCTACTGGACTCCGGGATACTTTGAAAAAGAATATACCAAATACCAGGTTTTAGACGACCTTCCTTCTATGACTATGGATGACCTCTTAGATGTAACAGACCAGATGATGGCATATTTAAAGGGAAAACGTGCAGACCTTCATGTTACCACCCATATGGGCGGCGAAACCCGTGAGTTTTTCAATGAACGGGAAATTGCCCACATGGAAGATGTACAGGGACTGTTTTTAAAAGCCATTGCCCTGCGCCGGATCTGCCTGGTGGTCTGCGTCGTTATGCTTTTATTTATGATCCTCTCAAAAGCAGACCTGCGCACATTGCTTCCCTCTTCCCTTTGTATAGGAACCGGGCTGTTTTTTGCAGTGATCGCAGCACTGGCTGCTATTATATCCACCAATTTTACAAAATATTTCATCATGTTCCACCACATGTTTTTTACCAACGACCTGTGGATCTTAGACCCGACCACAGATATGCTGATCAATATCGTGCCCGAAGGATTTTTCATGGATACTGCCGGACGCATTGCTTTTCTGTTCGGCGCCCTGTCACTGATCCTTTTTGGCATCTGCCTGATCATGACACTGAAAAATAAACGCCGTTAACAGGAGCTGCTTATAATGAAACGAATTCTTTCTTTTATCCTCAGTATCAATCTGATCTTTATCCTGGTTCCCGGAACCGTTCTGGCCGCGCCTTCCTGGCCGTCTGCTGTCTCTATTGAAGCAGATGGCGGTATTCTCATGGAAGCGCAGACCGGAACGGTTCTTTTTGCTAAAAATGAGGACCAGCCTTATTATCCTGCCAGCATTACGAAGATCCTCACTGCCCTTATTGTATTAGAGCACTGCAGTTTAGATGAAGAAGTAACCTTCTCCCATGATGATGTCTACAATGTGGAAGCAGGCAGCAGTACAGCAGGTATTGACGAAGGAGATGTCCTTACGGTCCGTGACTGCCTGTACGCCCTTATGCTGGCTTCTGCCAACGAAAGTGCAAATGCCCTTGCCTGCCACGTAAGCGGCTCCAGAGAAGCCTTTGCAGAGCTTATGAACCAGACTGCAGAAAGCCTTGGATGTACAGGAAGCCATTTTGCCAATCCAAGTGGTTTAAACGATGAAAATCATTACACCACTGCCCATGACATGGCCCTGATCACCAGAGCAGCCATACAGAACCCGGACTTCTTAGAGATCGATGGCGCACGCAACTACAAGCTTCCGCCTACCAAGCGCAATTTGGAAGGCGGTTATGTAGCCAACCACCACCGTATGCTGGTAAAAAATACATCTGTATACTATCCAGGGGCTTTTGCCGGAAAGACAGGTTACACTTCCATTGCAGGCAACACCCTTGTTACCTGTGCAGAGAAAAACGATATGACCCTGATCGCCGTTGTTTTAAACGGGCATCAGACTCATTATTCCGATACCAAGGCTCTTTTTGACTTTGGTTTTGATCGTTTCCAGGCGTTAAAAGCGGTAGACCATGAAACCTCTTACCAGGCACTTGATAACGATATGACCATCGGCGGCATGACTGCCCAGGACAATATTTCCCTGGAGTTAGACAAAAACAGTCTTGTGATCATTCCAAAAGATGCCGATTTCTCTGACACAGAAGCTTCCCTTTCTTACGAATTGGATGAAAATGCGCCGGATCATGCTATTGCCCGCATTTTATATGAATACCAGGGCCATTCCATTGGACAGGTCTATCTGTGCTCTGCTGCCCATACACAGGCAAATACAGAAAACATATCCGCCGGATCACAGGCACCCGCTGCACAGACAGAAACCGGCACTGCTGCTCCTGCAGAAACTCCCGAGCAAAAGGAAATTCCTGATGCAAATGCCCGTTCCAGCGCACAGACACGTTCCTCCGCTTCCAAAAAGGCATTTCCATTCCTTTTAGTGGGGATCTGCTCTGCAGCCCTGATCATTGTAGGCGTGATCCTTTTTCTCCTTCTCCATTCTCACAGGAAGGAAAAAGAAGATCTGCTCCTGCGCCGTAAGCGCCGTCTGGAACGCCTGGAAGATATCGGTTATTCTTCTTCCGATTTTGACCAGCTTCTCTCCCAGAAAAGAAGTTCCACTCCTGCTTACAAAAAGCAGACACACAAAGTAAAGCGGCCCCGTAAAAAATGGTAACACTCTCTTACATTGCGCTTATAAGCAGAATGAATTATAATATAATTATCCTAATACTGAGGTAAATATTATGATTTTAAAAAAAGGCTCTTTGAAAAAACTGCCCGCGCTATTAAAAGTTACTTTTTTCAATACACTGCACACACTTCCTATAACGGTCGCCTGTATGGCGGTAGCTACGTTGACTGCCAATGCCATCTTTCATCTCAGCGGGAATGCCATTAATGTATCGATCATCTACATCCTGGCCATTCTGCTCCACGCCCGTTATACCAAATGCTACAGTGCCGGTATCATCGCTTCTCTTTACAGCGTGTTCTGGGTTAATTACGCTTATACTTACCCATATATGACCCTGAATTTTACATTGAGCGGCTACCCGCTGACATTCGTGGGAATGACCTTTATCTCCTGTTTCACCAGCAGTATCTGCATCATGCTCTCCAAACAGAGCGCACAGATCCAGGAAAAGGACCGTATGCTGATGCAGGCGGAAAAAGAAACTATGCGTGCCAATCTGCTGCGCGCTATGTCTCACGACCTGCGTACCCCTCTTACCACGATCATTGGCTCCAGCGCTGCCTATTTAGAGCAGGAAAATGAAATGTCACCGGAGGAAAAGCGGAAGCTGATCCACAATATTGAAGAAGATGCCCAGTGGCTTTTAAACATGGTAGAAAACCTGCTTTCTGTTACACGCATCCAGGATGACAAAGGCATTACCACTGTTACAAAAACAGATGAATCCCTGGAAGAAGTGATCTCAGAGGCAGTCAGACGCTTCCACAAACGTTTTCCCGGCGTAACTGTCCAGGTTCATGTTCCTGAGTCCTTTATCATGGTCCCCATGGATGCCATGCTCATTGAGCAGGTTATTAACAATCTCTTAGAAAATGCACATTTTCATTCCGGCAGCGAAAAGCCCATTGAATTAAAAGTACGTACAGAAAATGAAGTACTTTATATTACTATTAAAGACCACGGAAAAGGTATTGATCCTAAGCGGCTCCCAACCCTTTTTGATGGCGGTGGCGTAAACACAAATGAATCCGGCGACAGCCACAAAGGAATGGGGATCGGGCTTTCGATCTGTAAAACTATTATCAATGCCCATGGCGGTATGATCCAGGCTGCAAATCATGCAGATGGCGCCATGTTTACTTTTACCTTACCCGACTGGAAGGAGTATTAATTATGACTACGAAAGCAAATATCATCATTATTGAAGACGAAAAAAATATCTGCAGTTTTATTGAACATATTTTAGAGCCTCAGGGCTACCGGGTGATCAGCGCCAATACAGGAAAGGAAGGCTTACAGTACATCACTTCCGAGCATCCGGATGTGATCCTGTTAGATTTAGGTCTGCCGGATATGGACGGCTTAAAGCTCATTGAACAGGTCCGTTCCTGGAGCATCACTCCGATTATCGTTATCTCTGCCAGAACCCTTGAAAAGAGCAAGATCGCTGCTTTGGATCTGGGCGCAGATGACTATCTCACCAAGCCATTTGGTACAGGAGAGCTTCTGGCACGTATCCGTACCGCTCTGCGCCATTCCCAGCGCAACCAGCATATTGGAAGCTCCAAATACCAGGTAGGCGATCTGTTGGTGGATTTTGAACGCCGTCTGGTAAAAGTAAAAGATCAGGAGATCCATTTAACCCAGATCGAATACAAACTGGTATGTCTTCTTGCCCAGAATGCAGGACGGGTCATGACCTATGAGTCCATTATCACAAAGATCTGGGGACCCTATGCAGACAATGACAACCAGATCCTGCGTGTAAACATGGCCCACATCCGCCGGAAACTGGAAGAAAATCCGGCAGAACCACAGTACATTTTTACAGAGATCGGTGTTGGCTACCGCATGCGTGAAGAATAGTAAATTAAAAAGAAGAATTCGCCCAGCCTACTGTTTGGACGAATTCTTCTTTTTCTTTTTATTATCTTCTCTTTTCTGTACTAGCATAGGCAGCGCCTCTTCTCCAACTGCCTTGATCGTCTTTACTGCATAATACAGATCCTGTTCCGATTTCTTCACCCGGATCTTGCCCTTCATATAACCATGTTCCGGACAAATACCCAGTGCAAAATAAAACCGCTGCCCATAAGAAAACCAGCGGATCTTTTTCCGCAGCATCCTTGAACACTTCACACAGATGATATCCGATATTTCCTTATCCTTAAGGATCTCTTCCTTACAGTCAAATTCCCCTGAAATATATTTGGAATACTCCGGAAATTTCAACTTATAGCTGCTTCCCCGCTCAGGAAGCCGGTAATAATCAATGGATCTGTATATCCCATATGTTTCCATATGGATCATACGAAGGGTCCGGCCTGTATACACCGCATCATCCAAGGCCCGGTGAAACGGACGCTCCTGGTTCAATTCAAGCTGTTCCACTGCATGGTCCAGGGAAATACGGCTCTTTCCATCAGAATACTCCAGAGAATACAGTTTCTGTACATCGTAATACAATAAGGGCCTTGGAAACGGTATTTCCATACCATGATAGGTCATATTCCTCTGAAGCTCTGTCAGATCCATCGATCCCCAGGTACAGAAAACATATTCATCTTCCCCGCACCAGTTCAGGAAATCCTCCATCACACCCGGAAATGGCTGTCCCTTTTTACAAAGCTCCTCCATATCCATATGGGTCACTTCTGATATTTTAAAATGCATTTCTTTATATGCTTTCGGCTGGACCAGACGATGGAATTCGCTTACCTGCTTCATCTGACTGTTCAGCTTCACAGCTCCAATTTCAATAATCTCAAAAGGCATATGCTCCACAGAGCATTCTTTCCCCTCCGCGCTCTGGTTCCACTCCAGATCAAATACAATATAATTCATGTCTTTATCCTGTCAAATTTTTTCCTTATACATAGTACCATATTGACCTCAATATGAAAAGGGCATATTTCAGACAAAAAAAGAACCACATTTCTGTGATTCTTTAGAGAGGCGACAACCGGAATCGAACCGGTGATAGAGGTGTTGCAGACCCAGATTTACGGTCCCGCAACACCGCATAAAGCCTCACTTTTTTGCGTCCCCCTACCTGTTTGGTTCCCTATTGGTGCCTTATTTTGTTTTTACACTAATAAATCATACTTCACTTTCCCCGATTAACCAACTCTCGGTACTTCTTTTTCAAATAAAACAGTTTCACACCAGCATATTCCGGCATTATCTCTGCCTGCTCAATCTCATCAATCTTTTTCTTTAATACAAGCGATGTGCATTTTCCCTGACGATCTAATGCCTTATATAAGTTTTTACACCATTGAATCGAATCACGTCTTCCTTTTACGATTTCTGTTGACGTATCCACAAAGTTCCCTTTTTCATCCGTAAGACCATTTAGACACAGTGTTCGATTAATGTCTTCCTCAAAATCAGAATTTCCTGATAAGGTATAAATAATTCCCGCTGATGTATACGCAATGTCTTTCATGTGTGATTCATTCCAAGGAGAAATCCGAATAGCCTTTTCTCCTTTGCTTGCATCACAACAAAGAATTTTATTATCATCTGCTTCCGATTTTCGCCCACCATGGCACACTCCAAGAAAATTGGAATATTGTAATGCCTGTTCCTTATTTTTACTCAGTGGTGCCCAATGTTCAATTGTCATACTGCTATCATTATGTATCCGCCTCATACAATAAGCGCACAATCCATGCTGTTCTTTCAATAATGTATAACGAATACTGTCTTTTGGAAGCGATTCAAACTGATTTCTAATCGCCTTTACATCTTTGTCAGGAATATTTCTCCAAACATCACTTCGCTTAATCTGATTGATCTTATCAATCACTTCCGGTAAAGGCTGCATTTTCTTTATATACAACATGCTTAATTCTCCTCTACCCAGTAATTAAGATTCAATTCTTCCTTCGCATTTTTCACTTCACTGTGCTCTTCTCCCAGTATACTACATAATTCTTCAACAGATTTTTTTGCTGCTTCATAATCACTGCGATTGAGTGCACGTTCAAACTGATCTCGCAAAATTTCTATTTCTTTTGGCTTTGCGGTACTTTCCTGACGTAATTCCAGGACATCCTCAACCGAATATCCATAAGCATTTGGAAGATAATTAATTTTCTGATTTTCTTTAATCAAAATAAGGTTTTCATTCTTACAAGATGAAATGATAATAGGGGAATGTGTGGCTACAATAAATTGGATATTAGGGAATGTCTCCTCCAATGCCTTAATTACATTCCACTGCCACTTCGGATGTAAGTGCATGTCCAGTTCATCGATCAATACAATACCAGGAATATGTGCCATATTTTCCCCTGCTTCAGGATTCAAAAGTGCCATTCTATATGCCAGATTCATTGTCATCCATAAAAGTGATTGATACCCAGCGCTTAAAAGTGAAATAGGCATACTTTGTCCTGCTTCACTATAGACAATATCTCCTATCTGCTGAGAATAAGAAATAATCGGCTTTTCTGACAGATCACTCATTTTTTGCATAACAGTTGCTACGATTTCCTTAAATATCTCATATTCAGCAATTTTCATCCCCTTCTGAAATGCTGTAAGTTCCATCTTTAGACACCATTCTTTAATCCCCTTAATATCTAAAGAATAGTCCAGGCACCCAATGTACCCGCAACGTCTGTCATTTAATTTTTTCTTTAACTCTGTGCCAAAATCGCTGCGTCTCGTCTGCCAGACACGTGCTTCACTTTGAAAACAAAGCAATGGTAATTGCACAGAAAGATCATTTGCAATTTCCTGAGCATATTTAGCAATTTGCTTATTATCCATAGTTGTTTTAGAATTTGGCATTTGGTCTTTCCGTCTTCGTGTCCACTCAAATTTGTTTCCATCAATATCCACATATGATGTAATTTCTACCGGAGTCTTATACTGAATTGCAGAAGAAGCATGACCTATCTCTGTTAATTGTATTCTTACATCATCTGGCTGAATGTTTTTAGACGGAACTCCTGAAATACCTGTAAGAAATCCTCCCAAACCAACTGTAATTGCTTCCAATATAGAAGTTTTTCCTACGCCATTATCTCCAATAAGCAGATTCACTCCTGGGCGGAATTCTATTTCAATATCATCTATCGCTTTAAAATTCTTTATTACTGCCTTCTCAATATACATGAATAACCTCCAAAAATACTATATCCTCTGCTTTTGTAAATATATGCCCTGCCTGTATTTTTAAAACTCTTTGCAAAAACAACACACCAATATGTTTAACCAAAGCGGAACTTCGATATTCCATAAATCGGGATCGTATAAATATTTTCATGTACACCACCATGCGTATTTCCCTTAGTATACAGAGCATAATCTGCTTTTATCTTAGCCAGTATTTCTTCTACTGTCTTTCCACTATTTTTTCCAGATTTTACTTCCACCGCATACGTGTGCTGACCTTTAACCGATTTTACAAAGAAATCAATCTCATATTTTCCCCAGGTAGAAAAAGCAGGTGTTTCCAATGCAATTTCTCTTGGGAAGGAGATCCTACGCTTTAAATCAAGATATACAAAATTCTCATTTACAACACCCTGAATATCACTTTCTGAACAACCTGTCTGCATCAGAAAATATGTCGTCAATCCTAAATCCATAAAGAATGCCCTTGATTTAGCTTTATAAGAGAGAATATCACAGCCTGTCAGTTTTCCAGCAAATCCAATGATCCCGGCACTATGAAGCCAGTCAATTGCCCGATTTACAACTGCCTTAGAAAGATTACTGGAATATTCTTTTACCACTAAGCTCTGCAACTCTTCACTAAAGCTATCTTCCTCAAATCCTTTCTTTTCTTTCACAAGGATTCTGGCAACACTGGTAAACAGGTTTTCATATCCATCATATTCCAAAATATCTTTAAAATATCTGCGGCTTTCATTCGCAAACAAACGAATGATTTTTTCCAGAACCATCTGACACTGTGTAACATCTTCCTGCTCCATATATTTTAATACAACAGCCGGATAACCACCGATCGTACAGTATACATGATACAATCTTTCCAATTCACTATAAACCTGTTGACTACTGTTTCCGTACAGATCCAATTCTTGATACACCTCTGCCTTCCCCATAGCCATCAAAAACTCCTCAAAACTAAGGGTCTGAATCTCTACAGAATCCAGGTCACCAGCTGAATACTTAAATTCGTCATTCAGGATCCGTCCTAAATAACTTCCTATAATAATGAAATCACTGGATAAATTTCTTGTAAATTCTCTGATCCGGTTATAAATTTCCGCTGATTCCTGGATTTCATCAATAATTACAACCGTATCTATAGAATCCTCAAACGTAGGATCATATCGTTTAATCAGCTCATATACCGGATTTGCATAACGTGCCCCCTGTTTCATTTCCTGCCACAATGTTTCATAGCAGTTAATAAACAGCTCTCCAGAAAGCTCCAGAAGATTTACATAGATTTTCTTTTTGTATTCCTGATCCGCAAATTTATTTACAAGGTACGTTTTTCCAACCTGCCTCGCTCCTGTTATTTCAAGCGTGGAATGGCTCGGATCTTTTTTCCATGCAAGTAATTCACCATATGCTTTTCTTTCTAGATCAATCTGCATACACTGCTCCTTTCAACAACTGCTTCCATTATAACAAATTCCCTGTAAAATTCCTATTGCTAACACAAAATCCTCAATTTACTGTCAATCAATAGAAAAGGTCTGTCTTAAAATTGTCCGCTCCCATCCTCTGCATATTATTGTATGCATCCTGCTAATGGGTACACGGTCAATTTTTCGACAGACCATTTTCTATTGATTGCTATTTTTTTCTCAGACTCTTCTCTCAAAACATTTTTTAAAGAATGCCTCTTTTTCTTGCTTCTCTTCTTAAATCAGCCCAGCTATCCTCTAATTCCTTATCATGTAATGATTCCAGAATATCTTGATTACTTAAATTGGCTATGTATTTTTCCCTAATTTCTTTCCTCTTTTCTTGAAGTTTTGGTTTCAGTATCTGTGCTCTTTTATATTGTCCATAAGAGTTTTTTCGTTGCCTCAAATCAGCTTTTGTCTGAGTCATGTCATTGCCTTTAGAACGGTTACATTTTCTACATAAACATTGTAGATTTTCTGCATTATTTCCGCCACCTCGACTTCGTGGCAAAATATGATCAATTTCTATACTATCTTTCCGAAAACTTTTTCCACAGTGAACACATTTATACCATCCATAATTTGATATATTTGTTTCCAGCCCCGTTTTTCTATAATCTGAGCTTACAGCCTTCTTTTCTTTCCTTAAAAAATTGAACATTGTTATCCTTCTCTCTCACTGTATCTACTCTTCAAATTCAGAAATTTTTTCAACATCCTTCTCATTTTTCTCAAAAAATTCTGATATTCTTGCAAAAGTTCGCAAAGCTGATTATCCTGATTCATAATCATCTCTCTATCTCAAACAAACATAAATTGTACCACCAATCATAATAAGCCAAAGAAAAATATACCTCTTTGTCATTGCAGATTCTTTCTTTTTCCACATTGCAACTTGAGCATTTATCGCTTTGCGCTTATCACCATTCAGCCAGTATTCAGCAATCTTGGCACCCTTATCAATGTAATCAGCACCTTTATTGATATAATCAGCGGTTTCAATCATATCATCCGCGCTCTCACGCAAACCATTCGTAAACTTTCCCATATCTTTTCCTTTCGTGTTTTTCTATGGTTAAAAAACGAAATACTTAGCAGCTATACTCCCAGCACATATAATGAATGAACAGGCTGAAAACAGATCGAAATTCTGATAACCACAACCTTCGTACAAACTATTCCTGTTCCCACCGCATAACAAGCGGTGGGACAGAATCTAGAGAAAATGTAGAAGATCACGATTCTTACCAGGCAGTGTCAAATAGTAACATCACAGAAAACGCTCTTGATATTACTTCTACTTTCGATAGAGCAATTCTTGCAGGTAGTACCAGTAGCCCGTTTTCTACTAAGTCAGAAGTAGAAAAAACTACCGCTAAGACTTCTTCTGCTGATGAAAAACCTCAACAGTCAAGCAAAAAGGAATCGAAACTAATTCTTGATGAAATGGAAGAGAGAATTCTTAAAAAGCTGACCATCATTCAATATGACGATTGTCTTTACTACTATGACGGTTACTGCTACCAAATTATCAGAAATCAGAAAGAACTTGTAAAACTTATACGTTCTAAAGTCAGCCGTAATGCATTTGCCAGTTCCACACTTAGATGCTTTCCCGATTTGTATACCTATATACAAACCAACGAAGCGCTGATTTCTAGTGATTGCATGAGAAAAAATACATACTATGTATCTTTTCAAAACGGTATCCTTAATCTCCGGAATATGAAGCTATATCCGCACTCACCTAAGTACCTGATTTTTTATTCACTAGATGCAAATTGGATACCCCATCCAACCACCAGGTATTTCCAGCAATTTTTACAAAGCGTAAGTGGTGGGGATTCTCAAATATCCCTTCTGGTGCCAATTTGGTGCCCTATTGGTGCCCTATTTTACAATTTTAGGCGGTAAAAAACGGTATTTAACGGAAATTTACAAGGAAAGATTCCATGTAAATTTCATAGTAAAATTTCTTTTAAAAGAATTTAAAAAAGCCCGGAAACCCGCATAAAATAAGGATTTCCGGACAAAAAAAGAACCACATTTCTGTGATTCTTTAGAGAGGCGACAACCGGAATCG